>Ga0210410_10000096_pt1 | contig 137077 bp, 136 predicted proteins | sample IncBWC4MmetaG_FD_161058 | JGI IMG/M metagenome (GOLD analysis project Ga0210410, IMG submission 161058) | Forest soil microbial communities from Barre Woods Harvard Forest LTER site, Petersham, Massachusetts, United States - Inc-BW-C-4-M | ecosystem: Environmental > Terrestrial > Soil >...
ATCATCGAACAGAACACCTACGCCGTCGTCAAGCGGGTGATCCCGGAGGGCAAGACCCTGTGCGGCTTGTGCTCCCGGCTGCGGCGCGGCGCGCTGTACCGATATGCCGCGGAAAACGCCGTCACCAAGATCGCGCTGGGGCATCACCGCGACGACATCGTCGAGACGCTGTTTTTGAACATGTTCTTCGGCGGGCGCCTGAAGGCGATGCCGCCGAAATTGCTCAGCGAAAATCGCCGGCACATCGTGATCCGGCCGCTCTGCTATGTGAGCGAAGCGTCGATCGCCCGCTACGCCGCGCACCGCAAATTCCCGATCATTCCCTGCACGCTGTGCGGCTCGCAGCCCAATATGCAGCGGCTCGTGGTGAAGAACATGCTGCGAGAATGGGAGCAGAAATTCCCCGGCCGCATCGAATCGATTTTCTCCGGCATCTGCAATGTGGCCGGTTCCCAGCTCGCGGACCCGGCGCTGTTCGACTTCGCGGGTCTGGATGGCCGGCGTGTGGTCGAAGCGATGACCGAAGACGAAGAAGATGAGATGGCCATGGAGCTCGAGCCGCGCGATGTTGCCGTCCCCTAGCAAGACGGCCGGCGCCCGCCGGCGGCTCGCACGCCACGCGTGGGAAACCCTGTCCGACGAGCAATTGCTCAGTCTGCGCTTTTGCGACCTGAAGCTCCGCATCCAAGGCACCGAATTGGAGGACGCCATTTCGCGTCTGTACCGGGAACTCGAGCTCAAGGGCATACGATTTCGGCCGCATTGCTGGTTGAGCCAGGAATGGTTCTCGCCCGATGGGATACCCGGCATCGCCATTCCGTTCTATCTCGCGCACCGGCGCCTGGCGAGCGTGGAGCGGCGCTTCATGCGCGAAGTGGAGGGCGGCAACCGCAATTGGCTGATGCGAATACTGCGCCACGAGGCCGGCCACGCCATCGATTCGGCTTATCGGTTGAGGCGCCGCTCATCGTGGCGCGCGGTGTTCGGGCCGGCCTCGCTGCCGTACCCGGAGACCTATCGTCCGCGGCCGGGAAGCCGCCGCTTCGTGCAGCACCTGGGCGCCTGGTACGCCCAAGCCCACCCCACGGAAGATTTCGCCGAGACCTTTGCGGTCTGGCTCAAGCCGAAGTCTCCCTGGCGGCGCGAGTATATGGGCTGGCAGGCTTATGCAAAATTGGAATACATCGACGCGCTGGCGCAGGACATCGGCGACATGAAGCCGCCCGTCGCGGACCGCAGCACCGTCGAAGACGTGACCCAGGAGACTTGCACCCTGCGCGAGCACTACGAGCAACGGCTGGCGCGCACGCGGTCGCAGCGCCGCTCCGGCGCCGATGAATTGCTGCTCAAGGTGTTCACGGCCGCGCCGCGCACTCCATACCTGCCCAAGGCTGCGAGCCTGCTGCGTGAATTGCGCAATCCCCTGCGCCAGCGGACTCTTCGCTCCGGTGCGTTCAGCGAATATCTGGTGCATCAAGTGCTCCGATTGATGATCGAACGCTGCGAGTCGCTGAATCTGTACGTGCGCGGGTCGCGGCGCGAGCTCAAGCCGCAGCTGCTGTGGGTGATCGCGCGGCTGGCAGAGTCATACGAAGAGCGGCAATTGCCCCGGGTCTCCCTGTGATCCGCGTCCCGCTGTGAACAGGGTGTCGCCCTACGTGGTCTCCCCGTGAAGAAGAAGTGGCGCGCCCTGGTTCTCGTGCATTCGACGCTCGTGCCGCCGGATTCTTTGAAGGGGGCGACCGAGAAGGAAATCGAGGAATGGCGCACCGAATACGACGTCATTTCCCATCTGAAGGCCAAGGGTCATGAGGTCAGGCCGCTGGGCTTGAGCGACAGCCTGTCCGAATTGCGCGGCGCCATCACCGACTGGAAGCCGGACATCGTGTTCAATTTGCTGGAAGAATTCGACGGCATCGTCACCTACGATCAACATGTGGTGGCGTTTCTGGAACTGATGCATCAACCCTACACGGGCTGCAACCCGCGCGGCATGCTGCTGTCGCGCGACAAGGTGCTGTCGAAGCAATTGCTGACCTATCATCGTGTGCCCACCCCGCAGTTCATGGTGTTCACCCGCGGCAAGAAGCCGCATATTCCGAAAAAGCTGCGCTTCCCTCTGTTCGTGAAGTCATCGACGGAAGATGCGTCGCTGGGAATCGCACACGCGTCGGTGGTCGCGGACCAAAAGCAATTGACCGAGCGCATCGCCTTCATTCACGAACAGACCCACTCCGACGCGCTGGTCGAGGAGTACATCGAGGGCCGCGAGCTGTACGTCGGGGTGCTCGGCAACGATCGGCTCAAGGTGCTGCCCGTGTGGGAAATGACATTCGGGTCGCTGCCCGAGAATCTGCCGGCCATCGCCACCCGCAAGGTGAAATGGGATCGCGCCTATCAAAAACGCTACGGCATCACGACGGCCGCCGCCGAGTCCCTGCCCGAAGGCACCGTGGCGCGGCTCGAACAGCTGTCGAAGCGCATATTCCGCGCCCTGCATTTGACGGGTTACGCCCGCATGGATTTTCGCCTGCGGGCCGACGGCGAGCTGTTCGTGCTGGAAGCGAATGCCAACCCCAATATCACCGCGGCCGAGGACTTCGCCCAGTCGGCGCTCACCGCCGGCATGAGCTACGACGACCTGCTGCAGCGAATCGTGCAGCTCGGCGCTAATTATCCGGCCGCCTGGCGGGCCGTCGAACCCTAGACCGCACTATATGAATGCTTCGGGCCGGCGCTCAAGGGGCCGGCGCGGGGCGGGTCCAGCGATTCAGCCACGCGAGCACGGTGTCGTACCACTGAATGCTGTCGGCGGGCTTCAACACCCAATGATTTTCGTTGGGGAAGTATAGAAATTCACTGGGTACCCCCAAGCGCTGCAAGGCCGTGAACACCGCGATCCCCTGCGAGAGGGGGACGCGATAATCCAACTGTCCGTGAATCACCAGCGTCGGTGTCTTCCATTGGCCGACGAAGTCCACGGGATTGTGCTTGGCGTAGGCCGCCGGGTTGCGGTATTCGGGTCCACCATTTTCCCACTCGGGAAACCAGAGTTCCTCGGTGGAGTAGTACATGCTGCGATTGTCGAAAATGCCGTCGTGGCTCACCAGGCACTTGAAGCGATCCGGCCATTGACCCGCGACCCAGTTCATCATGTAGCCGCCGTAGGAGGCGCCCAGCGCACACACTTGATCGCCGTCCAGCCAGGGATACTGCTTGAGCGCCGCCGCCAGACCCAGCTTCAGATCCTCGAGCGGCTTGCCGCCCCAGTCGCCGCTGATGGAATCGGTGAAGGCCTGACCGTAGCCGGTGGAACCGTGGAAATCGATCATGACGACGCCGTAGCCCGCGCCCGCAAAAGCCTGGGCATTCCAGCGCCAATTCCAGGAATTCGCGAGGCTGCCCTGCGGTCCGCCGTGCACCAGGAATGCGACCGGATACTTCTGGTCGCGTTTGAAATCCGGCGGCTTGACGACATAGCCGAAGACATTGTCGCCCTTCGCGCCGTCGAAATTGAATTGTTCGAAGTCGCCGAATTTCCGCTGCGCTAGCGCGGCCTGGTTCACGTGAGTGAGTCGTTTGGCTTCGCCGCCGTCAAATCCCACGGCGAACAGATCGGCGGGGTTCGAGAGATTGCTGAACGCGTAGAAGATTTTTTGCGGGCCGACGCTGAAGCCTTCGACTTCACCGGCCCCCGTGATCGCGGACGCCCTGCCGGTCGCCGCATCGATGGCCCACAGCGGCCGCTGGCCCAGGTGGTCGGTGGTGGCAAACAGACTCCTGCCATTCCTTCCCCAAGCAAAGCTCGCGATGGATCGATCCCAATGCTGGGTCAGAGAGCGCTTCACACCCGACTTCAGATTCAGCAGCACCAGATGAAAACGATCGGCTTCGAAGCCCGGCCGCTCCATGGCCACATATGCGAGCTGCGTGCCGTCGGGCGAGAAGGCCGGCTGCGCGTCCCAGGCGGGATTGTCCGCGGTCAAATTGCGCGGTGTTCCGCCCTCGGCGGCGACCTCGTAGATATCGAAGTTCGTCGACCACGGCTCTCCCGCCGTGGCGCGCACCGAAAACGCCACTTGGGCGCCGTCCGGGCTGAACGCATAGTCCTCGCGGCCGCCGAAGGGTTTGCTCGGCACATCGCCGATGCCGGCGGTCAGGTTCACCGGAGTGCCGCGGGCCACATCGTCGAGCGTCATCGCAAAGAGCTGCGAGCGGCGGCCGTCGCTCCACGCATCCCAGTGCCTCACGAACAGCTGGCTGTACAGCACGCCGCCGGCAGCGGAATGCGCGGCGGCGTCCAGGCGCTGCCGGGTGCAGGCGAGATCCGCGCAATCCATGAACACGTCGATGCTCACCAGTAGCCGGTCGCCCTTGGGTGAGACCCGAAAGCTGCCGACGTCGAGCGGCAGGTTGGTGACCTGCAGCGCGTCGGCACCCGGCGCGTCCGCGCGCGGCGCGACGATGCGCGCGCCGTGAGGCGAGGCGCCGCCGGCCGCCACCCGCCACACTTGACTGGAACCGCTGCGATTCGAGAGAAAATAAATGTAGCGCCCATCCGGGCTCCACTCGGCAGCACTGGAATTGGCGGCAATGTCGGTGAGGCGCAGCGCCTCGGCGCCGCGCCTGTGGGCATCCACCAGCCAGATGCCGGTACGCCCCTTGTTGGCCTCCATGTCGGTGGTGCGCAGGGTATAGAGCACGCGCTTGCCGTCGGGCGAGGCGGCGATTTCCGATATGCGCTCGAGGCGCACCAGGTCCTGCACCGTGAACGGCTGCGAGCGGTCCTCCGGCGAGCCGCCGGCGGCCGGCGCGGCGCGCCCGGGCGCCGCAACCGAAACGGCACTACCCAGCGTCAGCAGGAGGAGGGTGGTTGAAAGGCGATCGCCGGCCATGACGTTTTTCCTCAGGACCTCGGCAAAATCTCGGCGCCCGTGAGGCCGAGATGATGGTCCGTGCTCCAAACTGTTTTGATTTTCCGTTGCTCGATCCAGCCGAGTGAAGCCGCATCCACGTAGGTCAGCTTGGCGCCCCGAAATCGATCGAGCACACGCAGCGTCCGTTCATGATCATCCAGCGTCACGGGAAGAATGGTAAGTCCCGCCAACGCCGAGATGAAGGCCCGCAGGTGTCTCGCCGCTTCCTCGCCATGACGGTGAAGGAACCAGGAATAGGTTTCCGAGATGACCAGCAGAGAAGTCGTCCAGCGAATCCCCCCGCGTCCGAAAAGCTCGACCGTCTGAGCGTGCAAGCGATCGCGGCGGCTGAGCGCTGCGATGAAGATCCCGGAATCGAGAAAAACGGCGTCGCTCACGGGGCGTCGCGTCCGTAGACGACATCGTCGACGCTCGTGCTATCACCCGCATCGCCGTCGACAACGCCGATGTACTGCATCCAAGGGTGCGCGGTGTCGTCGCGCCCGACGGCTTCAGCAATGCTCCGGCGGCACAATTCGGCCAATGAGACGCCGCGGCGTTTGGCCGCGCGCTTGGCCCGCTCGTAGAGAGCCTTGTCAAAGGAGATCTGAGTCCGTATCATGTTATCACTCCGTCAAATAATGATAACATAACTTCCATGCGGGAAATCAAGTCCCATATCTATAGATCAATGAACTTTAAATAAATGGCGCGGCCGCTCGTCGTGAGTTTCGATCTGGATGACACTCTGTGGCCGGTAGGGCCCGTCATCGCCGCCGCCGAAAGCGCTTTGCTGTCGTGGCTCAGCGTCCATCATCCGCGAGCCGTCGTCGGCCACGACATCGAATCGATGCGCGCGCTGCGCGCCGCCGTGGCCGAGCGCCATCCCGAGCACGCGCATGATCTGACCTTCCTGCGCCACCGCGCGCTCGAGGATCTGTTCGGCGCGGCGGGCCTCGCCGAGTCGCTCGCCGACGAGGCGTTCGAGGTGTTTTTCAGCGCGCGCAATCGCGTCGAATTCTACGACGATGCACTGCCGGCGCTGCGGCGCCTGCGCTCGCGCTACCGTCTGTTCGCCATCAGCAACGGCAACGCGGATCTCGGCCGCTGCGGCATCGCGGATTTCTTCGCCGGCCACGTCACTGCGCGCGCGGCCGGCGCGGCGAAACCGGATGCGCGGATATTTGCGCATCTCGTGAGCATGGCGGGCGTCGAGGCTCACCGGGTGCTGCACGTCGGCGATGACCCGATCGCCGATGTCGTCGGCGCGACGCAGGCCGGATTGCAGGCCGCGTGGCTCAACCGCGATGCGCGCGAGTGGCCGCCGGGGTTCGCGCCGCCGGCGCGCACCATAACGACGCTCGCGGAAATTTTGTAGCACCAATGAGATGCACGTCACGTTTGGCAGCCTATCGATGCGAGTGCTGATTACAAAACATCTATAAAAATAGGTATTTTCTGACACTGGTTCGCGCTTTTGTGCTTCACATCGCCTTCGCTTTGTCGATAGGATGGTATCGGCCAAAAGAGGTTGCCAAGCATGCAAGCAGTGTCTGCGGGATCTTTGGTAGCGGTCAGTTCGCTTCGCGAATTCTTTCGCGACGCATTTCACGCCGCGAGCGAGCACCAGCACCTCGACATCGACGAGCAAGCCGAGCAGTACGTGGTCAACCTGCTCACCATGTTCTCCCGCGCCGACGCGCTGTACGAGCGCACGCCGGAGGGCTTGCGCATCCGGCCGCTGGCACGGATGCTGGCCGATGCGCTCGAGGCGCCGAACGCCAACGCGCGCCAGCGCGGCCTGCAGAGGCTCGGAGACGTTTCCCTGTTCATCGCCGGGTTCTTCGCCCGCAGCTTCGCGCGCAAATTGATCGACATCGACTATCACATCGCGATGGGCGGGAATGCCTACAGCTCTCTGGCGGACACCATGCCGCGCTCCAATGCGGGACGCTGTGTGGCGTCAATCTACTCGCAGCTCGCGCAGAAGTTTCAGCGCCTGGTGGACGCGCTCAACGAGATCAGCGAAACGTCGTACCGGCATAGCGACGCCGATACTTTGCGCTTGTACGAAATTTGGATGAAAACCGGCAGTCCGCGGGCGCATGGGCTGCTGCGCGGCCTCGGCGTGCAGCCCGCCGCCGTGGCGGTCGGCCCGCGGCGCGAGCACTGATGGTTCTGCACGGTCTGCAGTCGCTGCTCGGCCGCCTCTACGATGTCGACCTGAACTACGACGTCTACGATTTTCTGGTCACGGATCGCCGCGCCCTGCCGGCGTCCGCGCCCGCCGCGGTCGCGGGCGGAGTGGAAGAAGAATTACTGCTGGCGGAATCGCCGGACGGCGCCGGCGTTGCGCTGTACCTGGACCCGCGCTTGCTGCAGCGATTGGAGCGCGCGGACCCGGTCGGTGCCTTGACGGAAAATAATCTGGCCGATTACTGCACGGCGCTCGAGGGCGTCAGCCATTTCGTTTATTCGACCTGGCGGCTCGACCGCGACCTGCCGGTGTCGTTGCTCGAGCTCGAGACCCAGGCGGAGGTCGACAAATATGCGGTCACCGTGTTTCTGCTGGCCGACCAGCACGGGGGCGGCTTCCCCGCGCAGGTGCATGCGCGGCTGTTCGATCGCGTGAGCTTCGATGCGCGCCTGGAACCGGATCAGTATCACCGCTATCGGACGGCGCACCGCTGCGCCGCGCGCTATTGCCGCAGATTGGAACATCGTTTCGTGAGCCGGGGTGTGGCGCGAATCGAGGCCATGGTGCGCGAACTGCGCAAGTTCTATCGTCTGGGAGCCGCGGCGAAATTGCATCACGCGCTGGCGTGACCGTTGGCTACTCGTCGTCTTTGTTGCCGGCGGCCTGTTTTTTCAACTTGAGCCAATCGCCAAGCTTGCGCAGGTCCTTCTTCGCCGGCGTCGGCGGTTTGCCGAGCTTGCCGCTGTCATACGGGTCGTAGCCCTTCTTGGTGCCGAGCGGATTGGCGCGAACGCTTTCGAACGGCGTCGGGGCATCTTCGGCAAGCGACAAGGCGGGGTGCTCGAGCTTTTGCAGCCGTTCCGTCGATACCTCGCGGCCGAAAGCGCCAGTGGCAAGCGACCATTCCCACACCGCGTTGCCGCGGTCGTCGAATTGCACCCGTCCGGTGGTCTTGGCATCGGTCTTGGGTGCAGGCGCGGACGCCCGACCCGCGCCGCCGGCGCCGGGTTTGGGCAATGGTTTTGGCTTGTCTGCGCTCATGACTACCGTTTTAGTCGTGCATCCGGGTAAGTCAACCAGAACACGTCAAAAGCTGGCGCGGCGTCACAATTGCAGGTGATATTGGGCGCGCCACAGCCCCAGCGCCGTTTTGCCGTCATTCCATTCGCCGTTCTGCACCTTGGTCACCGCTTCGGTCATCGGCAGCCATTGCAGCTCCAATTCTTCGTCGGCGTCCGGCGCGGACGCTCCTATCTCAATATCGCGCGCCAGGTAGAGGTGAATGACTTCGTTGAATATGCCCGGCGCCGGGAGATACGTCCCCAAGGACGTCCAGCGTTTGGCCGATACTCCGGTTTCTTCGGCCAATTCGCGCGCCGCGCAGAGTTGCGGCGGCTCCTTCAAATCCAGCTTGCCGGCGGGAATTTCCCACAGGAAATCCATGATGCCGTGCCGGTACTGGCGCACCAGGCAGACGCGCCCGAGGCCGTCCACGGCGACCACCGCCGCGGCGCCGGGGTGACGCACGAAGTCCAGGTCGTACTCCCGGCCGTTCGCATAACGCAGCGTTTCGGTCGACACGTCGATGATGCGGCCGCGGTGAATGTGCTGGCTGCCAATGGTTGTTGGTTTTTGCATGCGGCGAGTCTACCGGCGGCGCAACGCAGGAAAAAGCTGGCGCATGTGACCTGTCTCCTCGTCTGGAGCACCCGCCTGCGCGATGCTTTGCGGGCATTCGACGCCCATTGCATCGCAATCTGGATATACGTACAGTACCGGTACAGTTTTCTCATGATCAAAGCCAAACCAACCGCCTTCGATTCGCTCAACCCGGCGCAGCGCCGCGCAGCCACATTCGGCACGGTTGTTCCGGACAAGGGAGTGAGTGCGGGCCCGATGCTCATATTGGCGGGCGCCGGCACCGGCAAGACCAATACCCTGGCGCACCGCACCGCTCATCTGGTGCTGAACGGAGTGGATCCGGCGCGCATCCTCATGCTGACCTTCACCCGCCGCGCCGCTCAGGAAATGATCCGGCGCACCCAGCAGATCGTCGCGGAAGTGCTGTCGGACCGCGGCAAAGCGGGGGACCGCAGCGTGACATCGCGGCTGCTCTGGTCGGGCACCTTTCATTCCGTGGGCAACCGGATCCTGCGTCTGTATGCCAAGCACCTGGGGTTGGACCCCAAATACACAGTGGTGGATCGCGCCGATGCGGCGGACTTGATGGATGTGGTGCGTCACGACTTGGGGTTCTCCACCAAGGAGAAGCGCTTTCCGCGCAAGGACGCGTGTCTCGCGATCTATTCCTACCGGGTCAACACGCGGCTATCGCTGAAACAAACCCTCGAGGAACAATTTCCTTGGGTTAGCGAGTGGGAAGCCGATCTCACGCTCCTGTATCGCGAATACGTCGGCCGCAAACAAAAGAATCGCGTCCTGGATTTCGATGATTTGCTGCTCTACTGGCATGTGATGATGAAGAACCCCACGCTGGCGCAGAGCCTGTCGAAGAATTTCGAGCACGTGCTCGTCGACGAATACCAGGACACCAGCAGCCTGCAGGGCGAGATCATCCAGGCGCTCAAACCCGACGGCAACGGGGTGACGGTGGTCGGCGACGACGCCCAGGCCATCTATTCGTTCCGCGCCGCCGCGGTCGAGAATATCCTGGGATTTGCCGATCGCTTCAAGCCGAAGGCGGAGATCGTGGTGTTGGCGCAGAACTACCGTTCGACGCAGCAAGTACTGGACTCGGCCAACGCGCTTATGTCGGAGGGCGCCCGCCAGCATCGCAAGACCCTGCTCGGCACGCGCCAATCCACCCAGAAGACCCTGTACGTCTCCATGGATGATGCGCAAGGCCAGGCGGAGTACATCGCCGGCAAGATATTGTTGACGCGTGAAATCGGCGGCTCGCTGAAGCGCCACGCCATCCTGTTTCGCAGCTCGCATCACAGCGATGTGCTCGAAGTCGAACTGACCAAGCGCAATATCCCGTTCGTGAAATACGGCGGGCTCAAGTTCCTGGAAGCGGCGCACGTCAAGGACATGATGTCGGTGCTGCGCTGGGCCGACAATCCGCGCAATCTGGTCGCGGCATTTCGAGTGTTGAAGCTGCTGCCCGGCATCGGGCCCGGCCACGCGAAACAGGCAATCGATCTTTTCGAGGCGCAGAGTTTCAGCATGACGAGTCTGGCCGGCTTCGACGCCCCGCAGCCGGTGAAAATGGAATGGAAGCGATTTTGCACGCTGCTGGAGAAGCTCGCCGATCCGGCGACGCCCTGGCCCGGTCAGGTGGGTCTGGTGCGCGAGTGGTACAAGCCGCAGCTCGAGCGGATTTACGACGCCGCGTGGACCCGCATGGGCGATCTGGAGCAGCTCGAGCACCTCTCGTCGCAGCACCCGAACCGCGAGCGGTTCTTGACGGAGCTCACCCTGGATCCGCCGGTGGCGACCGGCGACCAATCCGCCGGCGCGTCAAAGGACGAGGATTATGTCATTTTGTCCACGATTCACTCGGCCAAGGGCCAGGAGTGGGACAACGTCTATGTATTGAACGTTTCGGACGGCAATTTTCCGTCGGAGTTCTCCACCGGCAAGCCGGAAATGATCGAGGAAGAGCGGCGCTTGCTTTTCGTGGCGATGACGCGGGCGCGGAACGAATTGCATTTGTGCGCGCCGCTCAAATATCAAGTCACGCAACAGCCCAAGGACGGCGATGCCCACGTGTACGGCGCCAAGAGCCGATTCATGACCGACAAGGTGCTCGACACTTGCGAGAAGATTTCGCTGCGCAACATGCGCGCCGAAGAAAATTTGCGTGAAGTCGAGTCGGCTGCGGTCGACGTGGTCGCGCAACTCAAAGAAATGTGGTGAGGGCGGTCGGCGAGCCCCCATCGGGCTCGCGCGCCTTTCAGCGAATTTCAAGCCCAGCCTGCGGCCGGGAATCGACTACCAGCGGCGCGAACCGCCGCCGCTGCCACCACCGCCGCCGCCACCACCGCCGCCGCCGCCACCACCACCGCCTGCCGGCTTGGAGCGAGGCGCCCGTTCCTGGGCTTCATTGACGCGTAGCGGCCGTCCACCCATCTGGAAGCCGTTCGTCTGTTGAATCGCGTTTTGTGCTTCGCCGGCTCCCATGTCCACGAACGCGAATCCGCGGGGTCGCCCGGTCTCGCGATCGTTGATGAGCTTGACCGATTCGACTTTTCCGTGCCGCTCGAACAGCGCTCGCACTTCGTCTTCCGTAGCAGTGAATGGCAGATTGCCAACATAGATCGTCGTCATTCAACTAATCTCACTAACAGTGTTTCGACACCCAGACGCCGCCGCGCACCTCGCCGCGCCCGCGCCTGTCCCTTAGGGCCCGTGTTAGGGAACGAACCTACAAACTGATGCTACGCCAGGGGATTATTGTTGGCAAACGCAAGATTTACCGGCTTATCCTGCGATTTTCGCAACTTCATTCGACCTCGAGATACGCATAACCGTTGAGTTCGTTTTCGTAAAATCGCTTCACCGCCTGGGCCTCGCTCAAGGTCATGCGGCCTTCCTTGATCGCCCGTTCGCAGTCCCGGGCGATCGCCGGATAGAGTTCGTCGGTGTCGTACTCCATGTACGCGAGAACCTTGTTGGTCGTGTCGCCTTTGACGATCTCCTCGATTCCCCAAGTGCCCTCATCGTGCAGCCGAATGTGCACCACGTGGGTGTCGCCGAACAAGTTGTGCAGATCGCCGAGGGTTTCTTGGTAGGCACCCACGAGAAAGGCCGCCAGGTAGTACGGTTCGCCGGGCATCACCTCGTGCACTTCGAGAGTGCGTTTGGTCACCCGGGGATGGACGAAGCGGTCGATCTTGCCGTCGGAATCGCAGGTGATGTCCGCCAACACGGCTTTGCGCATCGGCTTCTCGCCCAGCCGTTGAATGGGCATGATGGGAAATAGCTGGCCGATGGCCCAGCTGTCGGGCAGGGACTGAAACACCGAAAAATTGCAGAACAAAATGTCGCTCAGCATATCCTCGAGATCTTCGAGCTCTTCCGGGACTCGATCGAGCTTGCGGCAGTAGTCCCGAATCCGGGCGCAGGTCGCCCAATAGAGTTTTTCCGCCAGGGCGCGAAATTCCAGGCTCAAATACCCCAGGTTGAACATCTGCAGCGCCTGCTCGCGGGCTTGCAGCCCGTCGTGGTAGCACTCCACCAGACGGCGCTCATTGACCGATCGATAGCTGTCGAACAAATCGCGCACTGGCTGCGGCAGCTCTTCCTTGCCGTGGTAATCCTCTTCCGGGCGGCCCGTGACCTTGAATTGATCCAGCTTGGAGGAGCCCAAGGTGTCGAACACCAGGAGGCTGTGGTGGGCGGCAATCGCCCGGCCCGACTCGCTCACGATCATGGGATGCGGCACGTCGCGCGCGTCGCAGACGCTTTTGATGCGATACACCACATCGCTGGCATATTCGTTCAGCGTGTAGTTCATCGACGATTCGAAGTTGGTGCCGCTGCCGTCGTAGTCGACTCCCAGGCCGCCGCCGATGTCGATGTATTGCAGGCCGGCGCCCATGATCTTCAATTCCGCGTACACATGCGCCAATTCGTTGATGGCGTCCTTCACGCGGCGGATATCCTGGAGCTGACTGCCCGGATGACAGTGCACGAGCTGCAGGCAATCGAGCATATTGCGCTCCTTCAGCAGCGCATACAGGTCGAGGATCTCGCTGATGAAGAGGCCGAATTTGGATTTCTCGCCCGCGGATTCGCGCCACCGGCCGGCGCCCTCGCTGGCGAGCTTGACGCGCACGCCGATTTTCGGCCGCACGCCGTAGCGCTCGGCGTGCTTCAGAATCAGATGAATTTCTTCGTAGTTCTCCACCACCGGAATGATGGTGCGGCCGAGTTTGGTGGCGAGAGTAACCGCTTCGATGTAGGTATCGTCTTTGAATCCATTGCATACGATGATGCGATCCGGGGCATTCTCGGTGATGGACATCACCGCGAGCAGTTCGGGTTTGGAGCCGACTTCGAGTCCGAAGCCGAATTCCTTGCCGTAGCGGTAGACCTCCTCGACCACGAGACGCTGCTGATTGACCTTGATCGGAAACACCGCCGCGTAGCGGTTCTTGTAGCCGTTTTCCGCAATGGCGGTGCCGAAGGCTTCCGCCAGGTGGCGCAGACGATGCGCGAGAATGTCGGAGAAGCGGATGACCACGGGCGTGTGCAGGTCGCGGGCCTTCAGACCCTGGACGACTTCGACCAGGTCGATTTCTCGAGAGGCATCCATGCTCGGCCTGATCACCACATGGCCTGCATCGTTGATCGAAAAGTAACCCTTGCCCCAGGCTTCCACTTGATAGAGATCCAGCGACTCGGCGATCTTCCACGCGTTCGCAGGCACCATCTTGGCGATTGTGTTCATGTGGCGCGCACGATAACAAATTGGCGCTGCATGTAAATGACGGCGTGCGCGGCGGCGAGCGCTACGTTGCGCGTGGCGGTCATCCGCGGGCGACGGGACGCCGCGGATCGCGAATCCACTCGCTCCACGATCCGGCATACAGTTTGGCGCCGCTGAGGCCCGCCACCTCGAGGCTCAGCAAGTTGTGGCAGGCGGTGACGCCGGAACCGCACATCGCCACCAGATTCCCGGGTTCTCTGCCGGCGAGGAGCTCCTGCCAGCGGCGCTCGAGTTCGGCGGCGGGCAGGAAGCGATTGTCGGCGCCAAGATTGGCGCTGAAGGGATGGTTCACGGCGCCGGGGATGTGTCCGGCCACCGGATCCAAGGGTTCCACCGTGCCGGCATAGCGCTCAGGGGCACGCGCATCGACCAGAACGGCGGCGGGGTTCAGCAGCATCTGTTCGAGTTCGGCGGCGTTCACCACGGCGCCGGCATCGATTCGCGGCGTGAAATGCTTTCCCTGAACTTCCACCTCTCCCGGCTGCAGCGCGCCGCCCCGGGCCGTCCAGGCCCGCAAACCGCCGTCGAGGACGGCCACCGCGCCGTGGCCCAGCCAGCGAAGCATCCACCACAGCCGCGCCGCATACGACGCATTGGCGTCGTCGTAGGCGACGACCTGGGTGCCGTTGCCGATCCCAAGCTCGCCCAAGCGGCTCGCGAACTCCGCAGGATGAGGCAGCGGGTGGCGGCCGGTGTGCAGGCCGATGGGCGCCGACAGGTCGCGATTGAGGTCAGCGTAGCGCGCTCCGGGGATGTGCGCGGCGAGGTAGGCCTGGCGCCCTGCCTCCGGGTTCATGAGATCGAAACGGCAGTCGAGGACGGCAAGCTCCGGTTTGCCCAGTAGTTCCTGCAACGAGTCGACGCTGATCAGCGTGTGAAATTCCATGATTTCCAGCTTAGCGCGATGACGCGCGAACTGCATCCGCTACAATCGGCGGTATGGCACTCACTCTGTACTGGGGCAGCGGCAGTCCGTTCTCATGGCGCGTGCTGCTGGCGCTCGAACACAAGCGGTTGCCGTACGAGTCGCAGCTCCTGCATTTCGACAAGCAGGAGCAGCAGTCGCCGCAAATGCTGAAGCTCAATCCCCGCGGCCGCGTGCCGGTCCTCAAGGACGGCGACTACGTGGTGTTCGAGTCGGTCGCGGTGCTGTACTACCTCGAGGCGAAGTATCCGCAGGCGCCGATATTCGGCGCGAATCCCGAAGAAGCCGGCGTCATCATGCGCGTCATCTGCGAATTCATGGCATACGCGGAGCCGTCGGTGCTCAAGATCACCAATGCCGTCTTCGCCGATCAGGTCGCCGACAACATCGACGAACTCACCGATGCGATGCACGTGGTGGCGCGCGAGGCGCGCACCATCGAAGGACGCTTGAGCAAGGAGCAATGGATCGTCGGCGCGAATTATTCCGCCACCGACATGGTGATTTTCCCCTGGATTCAGGTGTTGCGGCGCGCCTTGAACCGCAGCTGCGCCGCGAGCTTAAGTGCGCGCTTCCTGCCCATGGAGCGCAACTACCCGGCGCTTGCACGCTGGATTCATCGCATCGAAGCGCTGCCCGGCTACGAACGCACCTACCCTCCGCATTGGCGCGAAAGCTGAAATTTCGCAGGCCGCCAGGTAGGCTGGCGGCGTCCACCCGTCGGGCGGCCACTCATGGGAGTCAAACCAAAATGAGAAAAGAATTATGAGCAAGTACGAAGTGCATGTGAAATTTGCCGGCAAGATCGTTTTCGTGGGATTCGGCAGCATCGGACAAGGTGTCTTGCCATTGATCTTGCGTCACATTGGCACTTCGTCCGATCGCATCAGCATCGTCACCGCGGAGAACTGCGGACGGTCCGAAGCCGAACATTTCGGCGTGAAATTCGTCAAAACCGCGCTGACGCCGCAGAACTACCGGCAAGTCCTGGAGCCGCTCATCGGCGCCGGGGACTTCCTGTTGAATCTATCCGTCGACGTATCGAGCGTGGCGCTCATCAAATTGGCCCGCGAGCGCGGCGCCCTGTATCTCGATACCTGCATCGAGCCCTGGGCCGGGGGATACACCGACCGCCACGCGAGCGTCGATTCCCGCAGCAATTACACCATGCGCCTGGAGGCATTGGCCTTGCGCGACGGCGCCAAGAAAACCCCCACGGCCGTGCTCACGCATGGCGCGAATCCGGGCCTGGTTTCCCATCTGGTCAAACAGGCCCTGATCAACATCGCCAAAGACACGGGGGTCGATGCGGGAACGCCCCGCAGCCGCGAGTCCTGGGCCAAGCTGGCACATACGCTCGGCGTCAAGGTCATGCATATCGCCGAACGCGACACTCAAGTCACGAATGTGCCGAAGGAGGCGAACGAATTCGTCAATACCTGGTCGGTCGACGGCTTCGTCAGCGAAGGCGCCCAGCCGGCGGAACTCGGCTGGGGCACGCATGAGAAGCATTTCCCGGCGGACGGCGGGCGCCACCAGGCAGGATCGGGCTGCGCGATCTATTTGAATCGTCCCGGCGCAAGCACCCGGGTCCGCACCTGGACCCCCAAGGCGGGACATTTTCACGGCTTCCTGATCACGCATTCCGAAGCGATATCACTGGCGGACTACTACACCGTCATGGACGGCGAGCGCGTGGCGTACCGGCCGACCACCCACTACGCCTATCACCCGAGCGACAACGCGGTGTTGTCGGTGCACGAATTTGCCGGCAACAACTGGCATCTGCAGGATCGCAAACGCATCATGATGAACGAAATCACCGGCGGCATCGACGAGCTCGGAGTGCTGCTCGCCGGCCACAAAAAAAACGCCTACTGGTACGGCTCACAGCTGTCCATCGAGGAAGCGCGCGAATTGGCGCCCTACAACAGCGCGACGAGTCTGCAAGTCACGGCCGCCGCATTGTCCGGAATGATCTGGGCCATGGAGAATCCGGATCGCGGCATCGTCGAGCCCGACGATATGGACTTCAAGCGACCGCTTGAGATCTGCCTGCCGTACCTGGGGAACGTGGTCGGCAAGTACACGGACTGGACGCCGCTGCATCAGCGCGGCGAGCTGTTTGCCGAAGATCTCGATACCTCGGATCCCTGGCAGTTCAAGAACGTTCGGGTGGTTTGAGCCCATAGCCCACGGCGGCCACCGTGTAGGTGGTATTCCCTGCAGGCAGCTCGACGCTCACCTCGTCGCCCCGGCGCTTGCCGAGCAGACTCCGGCCCAGCGGCGAGTCCATGCTGATGTAGTCATCGGCCATATCGAATTCATCCGGGCCGACCACGCGATACCAGCGCGCGGCCGGCCCGGCCTCGGTCTCGATTTGCACCCAGGCGCCGAAGTAGACCCGGGTCGGATCGCGCCGGCCGCTCTCGGCCCGAGGGTCGACGATGATCATCCCCTCGAGCCGTTTGCGCAAAAAGCGCACTCGCCGATCGATCTCGTGCAGGCGCTTCTTGCCGTAGGTGTATTCGGCGTTTTCGGAGCGGTCGCCTTGCGCGGCGGCCTCGGCCACGGCGGCGGTGACCCGCGGGCGCTCGTCGTGCCATAGCTGATCAAGTTCATCCTTGAGGCGCTTGGCTCCCTCGGGAGTGATGTACTTCGAACCGGGCAAAGTGGGCGGGCGATATCTTGACACAGCGCAACAAAATGAAGGTCCGTTCAAGGACGTGAACAAGTTCTGAAGCTATTGCAATCGACTGAGCGGTCGTTCACAGATTGCTACGCCTTCGAATCTTAAGCTCCGTACCCATGAGCGTTAAATATTACACCCACTTTATCGCGCAGTCGGAAGGGGCCGTCGAATACAACGAGTATCGAGGCGTCGTGGAACTCCTCGATCGATCGAGCAGCTTGAGCGGCGATCGCGACATCGCGCGCATGCTGGCTCGCAGTTTCGACCTGGAAGAAACCGACATTCAAGTTTTACAGTGGGACCATTTGCACTGAAGTTCGCCACCCCGATCCCCTAGCGGGCTTTACTTCCCTTCAATGAAGTCCGCCTCTCAGCCCCGAGCTCATCACTCGGGGCTTTTTTTATGTTGGTGTTAAACTCTCCTCAAGTCCACACACTATCAAGGGACGGGAGGGGAATTCATGCGTAGATTGGTTTTAGGGTTGGCCGCATTAGCCGGCTTGGGACTGTCGGGTTGCGGCTACAACACCATGCAGACCCAGGACGAGCAAATCAAGTCCGCTTGGTCGGAGGTTCTGAACCAATATCAACGCCGCGCTGAGCTCATCCCCAATCTGGTCAATACCGTCAAGGGTTATGCCGCCCAGGAAAGCTCCGTGCTGCTGGGCGTCACCGAGGCTCGCGCCAAAGTCGGCTCCATCCAAGCCACGCCCGAGCTGGTCAACGATCCGGCGGCGTTCGCCAAGTTCCAGGCCGCTCAGGGCGAACTGTCGAGCGCCCTGTCGCGCCTTCTGGTCGTCACCGAAAACTATCCGCAATTGAAATCCGATCAAAATTTCCGCGACCTTCAGGCGCAGCTCGAAGGCACGGAAAACCGCATTGCCGTGGCGCGCAACCGCTACATCCAGGCGGTGCAGAACTACAACGTGACGGTGCGTTCGTTCCCCGGAAACTTGACCGCCATGATCTTCGGCTACAAGCCGAAGCCGAACTTCGCCGTGGAGAACGAGGCGGCGATTTCCAAGGCGCCGACGGTGGACTTCGCCGCGCCGGCACAAGCGCCGGCGCAGGCGCCGGCACCGACGCAGCCGTCGCCGGCGCCGACGGCACGCTAGCCGCCCGATCGATCCGCCGTGGCTGCGACCGAGTGACGCCTCCTAGCCGCAGCGGTCATCTTTGGGCACGGCGGGCGCCGCTGCTTGCCGCATTGCTTGCCGCGGCGGCGGCGCACGCGGACGTCGCAGTGCCGCCGCTGACCGCCCGGGTCACCGACCTCACGGGTACCTTGTCGGGCGGAGCGGTGAGCCGCATCGAGGCCAAGCTCGCAAACCTCGAGGCCAAGAAGGGCAGCCAGATCGGGGTGCTCATCGTGCCGACCACTCAGCCGGAGGAGATCGAACAATTCGGCATTCGCGTGGGGGATGCGTGGAAGCTGGGCCGCAAGGGCGTGGATGACGGCGCGATCTTGATCGTGGCAAAGAACGATCATCGCACGCGTATCGAAGTGGGGCGGGGCTTGGAAGGCGCGCTGCCGGATGCCATCGCGAGCCGCATCATTGCCGAGACGATCACCCCGCATTTCAAGCAGGGCGACTTCGACGGCGGCGTCGAAGCCGGCGTGGATCAGATGATCTCCGTGGTCAATGGCGAGCCCTTGCCCGAACCCGATCGAAAATGGGAACACCGCAGCGGCTTGGGGCATATGTTGCCCATCCTGCTGGTGGGGGTGTTCGTTGCCAGCGGTGTGTTGCGCGCCCTGTTCGGCCGTCTGTTTGGCTCGGTGGCCACGGGCGGTCTGGCAGGCGGCCTGGCGTGGCTCTTTAGCCACTTGCTGCCCATCGGCTTGGGCGCCGGCATCGTCGCCTTCTTATTTGCCATGCTGGCGGGATCCGGTTCTCGCGGATGGTCGGCCGGCCGCGGCTGGGGCGGCGGATTCGGCGGAGGGCTGGGAGGCGGCTTTGGCGGTGGCGGTGGGGGTGGTGGCTTCAGCGGCGGCGGCGGCGGTTTCAGCGGCGGCGGCGCCTCAGGGAGCTGGTGATGCAACTCGGGCGCCTGATCCGGCATGCGGCGATGACCCACTGGCGCACGCGCATGCTGTTCCCCGGCGCAACGCTCGATGCCATCGAGCAGGCCATCGCCCACGCCGAGCTCACCCATGCAGGGGAAATTCGCTTCGCCGTCGAAACGGCGCTGTCGCCGCAGCACATAGTGAACGGCGCGGAGCCGCGCGCCCACGCGCACGAGGTGTTCGCTCACCTGAGAGTGTGGGATACCGAACACAACAACGGAGTCCTGATCTACGTGCAGCTCGCGGATCGCGCAGTCGAGATCGTCGCGGATCGAGGCTTCGAGGGCCGCGTCAGTCCCGCGGAATGGCAGGCGGTGTGCCGCCTCATGGAAGAGCACTTTCGGGCGGGCCGCTTCAAAGAAGGCTCCATTGCCGGAGTCGACGCCATCGGCAATTTGCTGGCGCGCCACTTTCCGCCAAACCCCCAAGCGGGCGGGCGCTCGTCGAATGAATTGCCTGACCGGCCGACTTTGCTGTAGATAGGGCTGATGAAATTACTCAAGGTGGCCGTTTGTCTCGGCGGGTTGGCTCTGGGCGCGTGCTCGCTGTTTCGGCCCGCGCCGCCACCGCCGCCGCCGGTGGTTGAGGCGCCGCCGCCTGCGCCTCAATTGCCCACGCCCATGGCCATGCACCGCGCCGAAGTCGAGCCGGGCAGCGATATCGTGGGACATATTCAGAAAACCGTCATCGGCAAGGACGACACACTGCCCGATGTGGCACGGCGCTTCGACGTGGGCTACGAAGAGATGCTGCTGGCGAATCCCGGAGTCGATCCCTGGCTGCCGGGCGCCGGACGCGAGGTGGTCGTGCCCACGGAATTCGTGCTGCCGGCGGCTCCCCACGAGGGGCTGGTGGTGAACGTGGCCGCGATGCGCGTCTACTACTTTCCGCCGCACAAGAAGGGCGAACCGCAGGTGGTCTATACCCACCCCATCGGCATCGGCAAAGTGGGCTGGAAGACCCCCGAAGGCACGACCAAGATCGTCAGCCGGCAGAAGGATCCGATCTGGGTGGTGCCGAAGTCGGTACGCGATGAACACGCCAAGGATGGCGATATGCTGCCCGCGCAGGTGCCCCCGGGTCCGGACAATCCGCTCGGCGCCTATGAATTCCGCCTCGAATGGCCGAGCTATTTGCTACACGGCACCAACAAGCCCTACGGCGTGGGCATGCGCTCCAGTCACGGCTGCATGCGCATGTATCCGGAAGACATCGCCGTATTTTTCGATCTCCTGCCGATCGGGACGAAAGTGACGGTGGTCAATCAGCCCTATGTCTTCGGCTGGCGCGACGGTACGCTCTACCTGCAGGCCTACACCGTGATGGAAGACGACTCGCGCGATTGGAGCAAGAACCGCAAGCGCCTGCTCACCCACCTGCTCAATCCGAAACTCCAAAAGAAGATCTCGGACCACGACAAGGAAATCGACTGGCAACGGCTCGGCGATCTGGCGCATGCCCCGCGCGCCGTGCCCGTGCCGATCACGGGCGGCCAGCCCGGGATCGACGATGTGATATCGAAGTCCCTGCTGGTCGAAAACACCCTGCCGACAGGCTCCAATTGGGACGGCAAGTCTGGATTGTTGGTGGACGAAAAGACGTTCAAAGAATTGCTCAGCGGCCGCAGCGAAGCTCCTCCGGTAGTGCAAACCCAAGCTGCCGTTCACTGATGACCCCCTCCCGGAGAAGTTCCTGTGCCCTGGGTCTGGCGCTCGCCTGCGCAGGGTGGCGCGCCCTGGGCGCGGACACATCGCCCATCGAACCGGGCCTCGACTATCATTCCTACGCCAATGTCGATCAGTTTCGCGTCACGCATCTCGAATTGGATCTGCGGGTCGATCTGGAGGCCAAAACGATCAGCGGCGTCGCCGCCCTGGAGTTCAAGCGTCTCGATCCGCGCGCGACGCAACTGGTTCTCGATACCAAAAATCTGATGATCAATGACGTGATGCAGAAGGCCACGGATGTGCTGGGCGCAACGTCCAAAAATCAAACCATTTGGGTCAGTCGGCCGTTTCACATGGAGAAACCGGATCCCATTCTTGGGCAAGCGCTGGTCATCGAGCTGCCGCCGACGCGAAAGACCGTCGAGTCCATCCGCATCGACTACGAAACGCTGCCCACCGCCGCCGCATTGCAGTGGCTGACGCCGAAACAGACCGCCGGCCGCCACAAGGCGTTTCTCTATACGCAGTCCGAGCCGATCGCCGCGCGCACCTGGATCCCACTGCAGGACACGCCGCAGGTGCGCGCCACTTACAAGGCCAAAGTCCACACCGCTTCCGACGTGGTGGCGGTGATGAGCGCCGAGAACGACCCGAAAGCCAAGCGCAACGGCGAGTATTCATTCGTCATGCCGCAGGCGGTTCCTTCTTATTTGATCGCCCTGGCCGTCGGGGATCTTAAATACAAGGAAACGGGGCCGCGCACCGGGGTGTATGCGGAGAGGCCGGTGATCAACGCGGCCGCCAAGGAATTCGCGGACACCGAATCGTTGATTGCCGCCGGCGAGAAATTATTCGGAACCTATCGCTGGACCCGCTACGACATCTTGGTGCTGCCGCCAAGTTTCCCCGTCGGCGGAATGGAGAATCCGCGGCTGTCGTTCATCACGCCCACGCTGATCACGGGCGACAAGAGTCTGGTGTCGGTGATCGCGCACGAATTGGCGCATTCCTGGTCGGGCAATCTCGTGACCAATTCGACCTGGCGCGAGCTGTGGCTGAACGAGGGGTTCAGCGATTATCTGGAGAACCGCATCATGAATGCGGTCTACGGCGAGCCGCGCGCCTCCATGGAGGCGGTGCTGGGCCTCAACCGACTGCGCGCGGAATTGGCGACGCTCAAGCCGCGAGATCAGGTGCTGGCCATCGACCTGCGCGATCGCGATCCTGAACTGGCCTTCAGTGCCGTGCCCTACGAGAAGGGCCGGCTGTTCTTGAACTACCTCGATGCGAAATTCGGGCGCGACCGGTTCGACGCGTTCTTGAGGGGCTATTTCGATCACTTCGCGTTCAAGAGCATCACCACCGAACAGTTCAACGAATACCTGTCGGCGAACCTACTCGATCGCTTTCCCGGCATCGTCACACGCGACCAAGTCCGCACCTGGGAGAATTCCCCGGGCATCCCGGCCGATGCCGTGTTGCCGGTCTCGAGCGCCTTGTCGCAGGTGGATCAGGCGCGCGCCTCGTGGCTCGCAGGCACGCTCCAACCCAAGAAATTCGGCCTCGACTGGGCCGCGCAGCAGTGGCTGTATTTTCTGGATAACATGCCGCCGGCGCTCCGCGCCAATCAGCTCGAGGGGCTGGACCAAGCATACGGATTGACGCGCAGTCAGAACGCCGAGATCGAACAAAGCTGGCTCGTTCTGGTGGTCCGCAACAATTACCAGCCGGGCTATGCACGTCTCGAGGATTACTTGAAGACCATCGGGCGCCGCAAACTGATCGCGCCCCTGTACGGCGAACTGATGAAAACGCCGTCCGGTACCGAAGTTGCGAAGCGCGTGTACGCCAAGGCTCGTCCCGGCTACCACCCGGACACCGTTGCGGCCATCGATGCGATCGTCACTCCAGTCGGCGCCGAGGGGTCGGAATGATCAGCGAATGGATGAAAGTGATGCTCGAGGAAATCTCGCGCAAGAAGCAGGAAGCGCAACAGGCTCGCGTCGAGGAGCACGCCCGTGCCACAGAGCAGGCCCGCAAGGAGGAGCAGGCCCGAAACGAGGAGCAAGCCCGGCGGGTTGTGATAAAGTCCGCCGCGTGCGCCGGAGAGAAATAATTTGGTGAGGTCTGGTCATTTCGGGATCCAAGCCGAGGAGGCTCACGGCCCCGATCAGACCATCAAGCGCCTGGGCACGGCACGCACCGCGTTTGTCGGCCGCACTCTGCGCGGGCCGGTCAATCGTCCGATATTCATCACGAGTTTCACGGAATTCCAGCATGTGTTCGGCGGCCTGTGGCAGCCGAGTTCCTTGGGGTATGCCGTCGAGCAATTCTTCGATAACGGCGGCCGCGAGGCACTGATCGTGCGCGTGGTCAACGGCGCGCGCTCCGCGACGCTGACCTTGAGCGCCGGGACGGGGGCGCTTCGCCTGCGGGCGGTGCGTCCCGGCACCCGAGAGTTTCTTCGCGCCAGCGTCGACTACGACAATGTGCTCTCGGATCAAGAGTTCAATCTCACCGTGCAGCGCGTGCGCGCTCAGGGCACCGCTCTCGTCGAAGATCAGGAGATCTTTCACAAGCTGTCGCTGGTGGCGGACGCGGACGGCTATTTGCCGCGCGCCCTATGCGATTCGGAGCTGATTCAACTGGCCGGCGAGCTCCCCGCGCAGCGTCCCGATCGAACCCTGGATGCAGCCAGCGGATTGGCCACCGGCTACGTCAATTCGAATTCTGACGGCGATGACGGAGCACCGCTCACCGACTATGACCTGATCGGCAGGGAAAGCGATCGCACCGGTCTTTTCGCGCTGGGGGATGCGGAGTATTTCAATTTCCTGTGCATTCCCCCCTTGTCCCGCGATCAGGACGTCGGGCCGAGCGCCCTGTTGGTGGCGGCCCGGTATTGCAAGGAGCGCCGCGCGCTCTTGATCGTCGATCCGCCGTCCCAATGGCACACGGCGGACGATGCGTTGCGGGGCATGCGGGAATGGAATTTCTTCAATGAAAACGCGTTGATGTACTTCCCGCGCGTGCTGGCGCACGACAAACTGCGGGGCCATTTCGAGGCGTTCCCGCCCGGCGGCGCCGTCGCGGGCATGTTGGCGCGCGGCGATGAGGCCTCGCCGGTGTGGGTCCCCGCCAAAAACGACGAGGCCGTCCTGCGACCGGGGTACCGGCCAACCTGCCTGGTGACCGAAGATCGCCGCATGCGGCTCGCCACCCTGGGCGTCAACACCATTCAGGCCGTGCGGTCGGCCGCGCGAATCGGCGTCGGTGCGCGCACCTTGGCCGTGGGCGCGGCCGCCAGTTCCGATTGGCAGTACCTGGCGGCGCGCCGCCTCGCCCTGTTCATCGTCAACAGCATCGAAAGCGGTACCCGCTGGGCCGCCACGGCGGAGCCGAATGTCGAAGCCGCCGAGAGGGCGGCATCCCAGGTGCGCGCATTTTTCGAGGCCCTGCACGGCGCGCAGGCCTTCGGCACGCGGCGCATGCAAGAGGCCTTTTTCGTCGGCTGCGAACAGCGGAACGAATTTCAACTCGTGTTCGGCTTCGCCGCCAGAGCCATACCCGGGATTCACAGCTTCCGCATCGTGCATTCGGTGTCGGGCAGCCGGGTGCTGCCCGTCAAGCTGAATCGCCTGAATGGCGGGCAATTCAGTCCGGCGGAACTCGAATGGGTCGAGAACCTCGCCCAGAGCCTGTCCTAGCAGTTCCTTCGAGCGGATCCTACGAGGTCGATGCGGCCAGGCGCCTCTGCAGCTCCGCCGCCAAGGAGTTGCGCGAGGCCCGGTGGGTCACGGCCGGCAACCGCGGTATGTCCGGCAGCGTCTCGAGCAGCGGCTTCGCGTAATCGTAACCGGCCTGAATCGCGCGATCGAACGCGCGCCAATTGAGCAGATCGATATTCTTGAGCGGCGGCTTCAGCAGCACATCGGCCAGCGCGCGCTGCGCGGCCGCGCTCGACGCGCTGTTGACCATGCCGGAGTGCATCAGCACCTGGAAAATATTGATGCTGCGCTTGCCGCGGCGGCCCAGCGCATAGTGATCCGCGCCGACGTCGCAGCCGATCACCAGCCCCGGTGCGTGGGATTGCATGACATCGACGGGGAGGTTGTTGATGGCGGCGCCGTCGACCAGCACATCCTCGCCCCGATACACCGGCGGCATGACGCCGGGAATCGCCACCGATGCTCGCAGCGCTTCGGCCAGGCTGCCGTCGCGGTGCTCGAGCGCCCGGCCGGTGGTCAGATTGGCGCTGACGCAAAAGAACGGCTGCGGTAGATCCTCGATCAACACCTCGCCGTACTCCCGCTGCAGCAGCCGCGCGACCTTGCGGCCGCGGGTGAGGGCAATGAACGGAAAGGTGTAATCGTTCACGGGGTTGGTGTCGACGAAGCCGCGGCGATAGCGCATGCGCATCTCCTCGTCGCTCCATCCCACGGCGACGCCGGCGGCGATGATTGATCCGATGCTCGCACCGCCGACGAAGTCGATGGGCACGCGTGCCTCGCGCAATGCCCGAATGACCCCCAAATGGGCGAAGCCGCGCGCACCTCCGCCCGACAGTACCAGGCCCACCCCTCGCTGGGTCAACAGGCGGGCGAGTCTGCCGAAATCCGCGGCGTCGACGATGTGGTGGTGCAGGGCGACCGGCGACGCATGCAGCCACCGCGTGGCGGCGCCTGTTTCGATACGCTCGTGATGCACCAGGGCGAGTTCGACCCGTGCGCCACGGGACAGCGCCGCTTCGGCGATGCCGCTGGGCCACGCCTGCACGCTCGCGCCCCCCGGTGCGACCAGCAGTATCACTTCCGCCTGTCGGCAACATTGACGCGTCCAGCCCGAGGCGCAGGGGTCCGCCACGTAGACCACGGAGTCGTTCAATTCCTCGATGCGATTGAACCAGGCGGCGGTGTGGCTGCTGGCGCGCGCATCCCACACCAGCTCGGTGCGGCCGGCACGTGAGAACTCCGCGACCAGGCGCGTGGCGAAATTCGCCACGTCGACTTCGACGCTGTTGGGCACAATGGCGAACACGCGGGCCCGCTTTGGTCCCACCTCCTGCCGATTGCTGCGCCGCAGCCGCCCGGCGCAAAGCCGTGCCAGCGCCAGCGAGAAACGCGCCGATTGCGCGGCGAGAGTGTCGAGCAGCGCCGTCGGCAGCAGCAGCATCTCACTGTCGCGCAGGGCAAGCACGGTGGCGCTGCGCGCCTCGTTCAGCAGCCAGCCGGCCTCCCCGACCAGCTCGCCACGTTCGATTTCGGCGGTCAGACGTGTACTGCCGGTGGTTTTGACGCCTAGCCGGCCGCTGGCGACCAGATATACTGCGTCCGGAGTGGAACCCGATTCGAACAACAGACTGCCGGCCGGCAGCGAAAAATGCACGACACCGGCCGCCAGTGTTTCCAGAGTTTCAGGATCCACATCCGTCAGGGCGGCACAATCGCGCAGGCAGTCGATGGCGCGGCGCATCTCGTGCACTGCGCTTGATTTCTCTTCATCCAGTGCCATTCGTCAGTTAACGGCTGCCGGCCTCCATACCTTTAGCTTTGGTGCGTTATGACCAGACTCGGCACAGTGGTTTTTTCGCATGGGAAGGAAAGCGGCCCATGGGGGTCGAAGATCACGGCCATGGCGGCGGAGGTGCGGGCGCTGGGATGGACGGTGGAGTCGGTGGACTATCGCGGCCTGGACGACCCTGCAGCCCGAGTCCGCAAGCTCATCGGCTGCGCCGCCGAACTGGCCGAACCCGTGGTGCTGGTGGGATCGAGCATGGGCGGCCATGTCTCCGCCGCCGCGGCGAGCGTCGTCGAGCCCTGTGGGCTGTTCCTATTGGCGCCCGCTTTCTACATGGCAGGCTACGAAGAATACACCCCGCAGGATGTCGCCTGTCCGACGGCCATCGTGCACGGCTGGCACGACGACATCGTTCCGGTCGAGAACAGTATTCGTTGGGCGCGCGAGCACAGGTGCGCGCTGCACCTGCTCAACTCCAATCATCGTCTGGAGGATCAGATCGATGCGATCTGCCACCTACTGCGGGCGTTCTTGACGGCGCTCGAGATGGCCTAGTTGATTCTCGTCGGCGCCGCGATGGCCGGCGGACTTGCGGTGGGCACGTCCAGCTGCGCCTGCGCCAGCTCGCGCAGGCTCTCTCCCAGCTGTTCGCCGCAGCGCCTGCCCATGGCATCGAAGCCGGCGCCGAGCGCGGCGATGTAGGCGGCCACGTAGCGTTTGCCCGGCGCGGATTCCAGAAAGGTCAGCAAGTGCTTCAGGTCGGCGTCGCTCATGTCGCGATAGCTATAGGCCAGATAGCGGCGCAGCGGCTCGCGCATGCTCTGCTCCAAGCCCGTACGGCTGGCTTCGCTGGATTTTCGCGAGCTCATCGCCACGGCCGCCGAGTCCCGCCCCGAACCGACCGCGGTGCCGATCGCCACCGCCTGTCCCATGCTGAGGAAAATACGCACAGTCGATTCGGTGGACCGCGCGGCGCGTTCCAATTTGTCGAATAGGGCTTCACGCTGCGGCGTCGACGGAGCGACGAGCTCGCCGTTCATGATCTTGTCGATGGTGGGTTCCTCGAGCGTGGCCGTGGCCACGTCGGCCGCCACCATGCGCCGGCCGAGATCGCTCGAGAGGAAGGCCTCGGATTTTTTCACCGTCGCTTCATCGAGATTGTCGGCGAGCGCGCGCAGGGCGGGCGCTTCGAAAACGTCGATGCGAAATCCGCGCTTGGCGGCGGCGGTCACCGCGTCGAGCTGCTGTTCGGTGAGCTTCGCGCCCTTGTCCGCGGAGAACAGTTGCCGGATGTGCGTCGGCATCGATACCAAGGTGGCGCGCACCTGGTCGCGAACCGCGGCGTCCTGATAGATCTTCGCCGCGGTCTCGATGTCGACCGGCGAATCCGCGGCATAAACGCCGGTGGATAAGAGCAGCAGTAACGCAAAACGAAGCATGCACGAACTCCGAGTGACGGCAAGTCCTGAACGATTGTACACTCGACGGCCATACGGGGCTGGCAGTTCCGAGGTGCACATGGGCTACGGTAAGTCTTTGACAATGTCGCTCTCGGTTTTGTTTCAATCGGAACATCGCGCGAAGCATGCGCAAAACCCGGTCGACCGGCACGCGAACGGCACGCGCACAGCGGTCGAAGCCCAAGAGCGCTGAGATACGCCTCCTTGAGCGTGAGCAGGGCGTGGCATTGGAGTGTCCGCCGGACCTTGAGCTTGTGGGTGCGGGTCACCATCAAGCCAGATGACGCCGTCGCCGCGATCGCGGCGCGCCCGCGTCCCGTCTGCTACGTGCTGGAGCGCGAAAGCCAGACCGATCTCGCGGTATTGAGCATTGTATGCGCCCGCCTGAGTCTGCCGCGTCCCGAGCGGCGCTTGCTGGTCGGCGCGCGGCGCGCGGATCGAGCCTATTTCGAGTTGATACGCCGCGCGGGTTTGTTCACCACCCGTCGCGCGGCGCGCGCGCCGCGCTACCTGGTGCAATTGATCGGCGCCGCGGCCGCTCATCCGGAGGTCGATGTCGATCTGGTGCCGGTGGCCATTTTCTGGGGCCGGGCACCGCACAAGGAGGCCAGCCTCTGGCGCCTGCTGTTCGCCGAAAACTGGGTGTTGGTCGGACGCTTCCGCAAGGTCCTGAGCGTGCTGGTCAACGGCCGCAACACCCTGGTGCACTTCGGCGAGCCGCTGCGGCTGCGCGACGCTCTGCAGGACGGCATGAGCGAGCAGCGCAGCGTACGCTGGATCCTGCGCAACGTGCGCGCCAGCCTGCGCGCGCAGCGCGCCTCGGCGATCGGACCTGATCTCTCGCACCGCCGCACCTTGGTCGCGCAATTGCTGAAAACGGCCGACGTGCGCGCCGTCGTGCGCCGCGAAATGCAGGCGCGCGGGACACCGCGCCGCGCCGCCCTGCTCGCCGCGCGCAAATATGCGGTGGAAATCGCCGCCAACTATTCCCAGGCCTTCGTCCGCTTCATGTCGGCGCTGCTGGGATGGCTGTGGAATCGGCTGTACGAGGGCGTGGATTTCGAGCATGTGGACAAATTGAACGAGATCGGCGACGGCGCCGAGATCATCTACGTGCCCTGCCACCGGAGCCACATGGATTATCTGCTGCTCTCCTATGTGATTTATCGCAAGGGCTTCGCGGTTCCGCACGTGGCGGCGGGCATCAATCTGAATATGCCGGTGATCGGGCGTTTCTTGCGAAAAGGCGGCGCGTTCTTCATCCGCCGCACCTTCAAGGGGGACGTCGTGTATGCGGCGGTGTTCGCCAAGTATCTCGGCTTCATGATGGCGCGCGGCCACCCTCTGGAATACTTCATCGAAGGAGGCCGCAGCCGCACCGGGCGCCTGCTGTCGCCGCGCACCGGCATGCTGTCGATGACGGTGCGCGCATACCTGCGCGATCCGCAGCGGCCGGTGGTTTTCATGCCGGTGTATTTCGGCTACGAGCGCATCGTCGAAGGGCGCACGTACATCGGCGAACTGTCGGGCCGGCCCAAGGAAAAGGAAAGCGTGCTCGGGCTGATCAAGGCAATCGTCTCGGTGCTGCGAAGCAAACTCGGCAAGGTGCACGTCAATCTGGGTGAGCCCATTTCGCTCGACGAATTGCTGAGCCGGCACAATCCCAACTGGCGCGGCGCCTCACTCGAGGATCCGGAGTCGCGGGTGGGATGGATCAACGACGCCGTCTTCGATCTCGCCACCCGGATCAACATCGAGATCAACGCGGCGGCCGCCGTGACGCCGATCAATCTGGTGGCGATGGCGATGCTCGCAACTCCGCGCCAGGCGCTGCCCGAAATCGATCTGATGCGCCAGGTCGAACTCTATCAACGGCTGCTGCACGCTGCGCCCTACGGGCCGCTGGTGACGGTGACGCAGGACAACGGCGCGCAGATGATTCGCTACGCCGAGGCGATGGGCATCCTGGAAAGGCAAACGCATCGGCTTGGCGACATCATGCGCATGAACGCCGAGACAGCGGTGCTGGCCACGTACTATCGCAACAATATTCTGCATTTATTCGCCATGCCGTCGCTGCTCGCCTGCTGCTTCGTGAGCAACGCCAGCATGCGCACCGTCGACATCCGCCGCTTGGTGTGGCGCGTCTACCCGTACATCGCGGCGGAGTTGTTCCTGCGCTGGGACGAGGCGTCGGTGGACGCGGTCGTGGATTCGTTGCTCGAGACTTTTGCGCGCCTCAAATTGCTGCAAGCCAATGCCGATCGCAGCGCATGGCAGCGGCCGGCCTCGACGTCGCTCGAGACCATGCGGCTGTCGCTGCTTGCCGAGGCGACGATTCAGACCATTGAACGCTACTACCTCGCCATCGCCTTGCTGGTGCAAGCGGGCAGCAACAGCATGACTCAGGAGGCGCTCGAGCAGCGCTGCCATTTGATGGCCCAGCGCATGTCCGTGCTCTATGGATTGAATTCGCCGGAGTTCTTCGACAAGAGCCTGTTTCGCAACTTCATCGATCTGTTGCGGCGCCGGGGCGTGATCCAGGAGTCCGCGGACGAGGGCCTGCTCTTGTTCGGCGAACCGCTGATGGGGGTGGCCGCGGATGCCCAACTGGTCCTCTCCGAGCAGATCACGCACAGCATTCTTCAGGTCACGCTGGACCAGCCCTCCTAGTACTCGGCGCTGCGCGCCTCGCCCCTTCGGGGCCATTGCGCTGCGCAGTCCTTAGCTCCGCGCAAGCCCTGGGTGGCCATCCATGGCCACCCGTGCGACGCATGCGTCGCACCCTTCGGGCGTTCAATTCGGCCGGACGGCCGAATTAGTCCCAACTTTGGCCGGCGCGCTGCTGCTTGGTCGCGCCGCGGCGCTTCTTCGAATCGATGCGGCGTTCCTTGGAACCCGCGGTGGGACGCGTCTTCTTGCGGATCTTGGGCTCGACCATGGCCGCGCGGATCAAGGCCGTGAGGCGCTCCTGCGCCGCGCGTCGATTGCCCTCCTGGGTGCGCTCGCTCCTGGATTTGAACAATATGCTGCCGTCGTCGATGAGCCTCTGGCCGGCGAGGCGGCGCAGGCGATTTCTGACGCTCACCGGCAGACTGACGTTCTGCGGCAGCAAGAACCGCAATTGCGCGGCGCTCGCCACCTTGTTGACGTTTTGTCCCCCCGGACCCGAGGAGCGGATGAATTTCCACTCCAATTCGTCGTCCGGGATGACGATGTCCGGCGCGATGTTCAAGGCCATGGGGAGTTTTGGACGACGATCTCGCGCTGCGCCACCGGGATGGTGATGTTGTGCTCTTTGAACAGCCGCCAGATGGCGCGATTCACTTCCGAGCGCACATTGTTCACGCCTTCCTGCGGATCGGAAATCCAGAAGCGCAATTCCAGTTCGATGCCGCTTTCGCTGAAGTGCATCAGGCGCGACACGGGCGCCGGGTCGCGAAGCACGCGCAATTGGCCCTCGCAGGCGACGAGCAGAATCCTCAGGGCCAATTCCGGATCATCGCGGTAGCTCACGCGGACCGGCAATTTGAGGCGAATGCGCGGATCCGTGTAGCTCCAATTGATCACGGCATTGGAGATCAGCTGTTGATTCGGCACCAGCATCTCCACGCCATCGCGGTCGCGCACCACGACATAGCGGCCGCGCAATTCCTGCACCCAGCCGAAGTTCTCGGTGCTGGTGCCGCTTTGGCCCGAGAGGCTGATGACATCGCCCGGCTTGATGGAACGATCCATGAGCAGCACGAAGCCGCTGACGAAATTCGCCGCAATGGACTGCAGGCCGAATCCCAACCCCAAACCGATGGCGCCGGTCAGCACCGTGAGCGCCGTCAGATCGACGCCCGCGGCATTCAGGCCCATGAGAATGGAGAGGCCGATCAGGAAGGCGTTGGAGAATTTCGCGATGCCGATGCGGGTGGAGGGCGCCAGGTTGCTGAGCTTCATCAGGCGCCGTTCGACCCAGCGGCTGATCCAGGCCGCGACCAGGACGAACAAGGTGAGCGTGAACAAGAGCTTCAGTACCGACCACAAGGTGACGCGGCTCCTGCCCGCCGCCACGCCGATGCTGTCCATGGTGTTGATGATGGGTTCGAGCCAACCGAGGTACTCGGCGGCAATCACCAGCCAGATGAGCAGAGTGACGCGATTTTCCCAATGCTGCATCCAGGACTTGTTGCCGAGGCTGGCGGTGAACAGCAGGACCACGATGCGCACCACGACATACGCGCCGATGAGACGCGAGGCGGCATCCAGCAGCGTGATGTCGAAATGCAGCGCTTCAAGCAGGATGCGAGCCAGCACCACCAATCCCAAGGCCATGATGGCCGGCGTCGCGACGACGCTGCCCTGAGAGGCGAAATAGCTCCAGGTCAATGCCGTTGGCGCCTTGACGCTGCGCCGTTCGTGGCGGCTGCGCAGGGCCGCGCCGACGAACCAACCTGCCAGCAGACACAGCGCCGTGGCGCCGATCTCCACCAGCACACTGGGCGTCGACAAGATGTCGAAGAACGCGGCGATGCGCTGCACGAATTCCGTCACGCGTTCAGATCCGGAATGAGCTGGCTCTCCAGTCTCGCGATTTGATCCTTGAGCATGAGCTTGCGTCGCTTGAGGCGTTTCATCTGCAACTCGTCGATCTTGAAGTCCATGGTGAGGCGCGAAATGACGTCGTCGAGATCACGATGCTCGATGCGCAGCTGGCGCAGGCGCTCGATGTTCTTGAACAAATCGGTATTGACGTTGCTGTCTTCGTCGCTCACGGCTTCACTTGTTTATATGGCCGCGCCACACCGGCGTGACGCAATCCGGTAGCTTAAGGGAGCGGCCCAGGGGATTCCAAATATGTTTCGGATCATGAAAATCCGACCCCACCGACCCCATGAACCCATACGCCACCGCGAGCGCGGCAACGGTTTCGACGTGCTGCGCACCATTGGCGCCGGTCACGACTTCGAGCGCGGCGCCGCCCACCGCGGCGAAATCGGTCAGCAATCGGCGCCGTGCGCCGGCCGACAGTGAGTAGCGCGCCGGATGGGCCAGCGCGGCCGTGCCCCCGGCGGCGCGGATCCAGCCCACCACGACATCCAGTGCGGGCCACTCGGCCGCAACATTCGCGCTCTTGCCTTTTCCCAGGTACTTCCGAAACGCGGCGTCGGCACTGTCGACGTGGCCGCCGGCGACCAGGGCGTTCGCCAGATGCGCCCGTGTCGGCACGCCCGGACTGGCTTCGACCGCGGCGAGAAGCTCCCTGCCGGGCAGGCGCAGTTTTTCGAGGCGCGCGCACATCTCGCGCATGCGCACGTGCCGCCGCTCGCCCTGCGCGCGCAGCTCGCCGCGAAGTTCCGGCGAGTCGGGGTCGATCCACAAGCCCAGCACATGGATGGCCTGGGCGCGCCACGAGGCAGAGATTTCAACGCCGGGGACGAGACACAGCCCATGCACACCTGCACACTGCCGCGCCTCCTCCAGACCCGCCACCGTATCGTGATCGGTGAGCGCCAGCACCTCGACGCCGGCCGCCGCCGCGCGTTCCACCAGGAGCGCGGGCGTCAATGCGCCGTCAGAGCAGTTCGAATGAGTGTGCAAGTCGATATTGAGGCCGTCGCTCACGTTGGGTTGCCTGCAAGCCCCACCGCCTCGAGCCTCAGGCCCGCCAGCACGATGAAGCCCTGCGCGCGCTCGAAACCGTCGCTGGTGTAGTCGAAGGTGTAGGTGCGCAGGAGCCGCCGCCGGCCGTCCGTGCCGCGCGAGATGCGAAAGCCGGCAAAGGCGACGGTGCCGTCCAGGAACTGCACCACCGCGCGCGAGCAGGCGTCCTTGGCGATGCGATTCGCGGCCTCGCGCGCATCCAGCGAGAGCTGCCAGATTTTATAGGTTCCCGCCAGGGCGCCGGCGGCGAGGACCAGCAGCAAGAGATCGTCCGTCATGCGCCCAAGCTTAACCGCATTCCGCGGTGCCTGCGCCGCGCTGCGGTGCAAGGTCACCCGCTCGACGCCATGCGTCGCAGGCGCGGAAATGGCTGTTTCGCGACACTGGAATTCTCCTGAATGTACCCCATACTGCGTCTATGGAAAGCAAACTCGTGGAAAGCAAACCGAATCTGGCCGTGCGAGTCGACCCCGATGAAATGGTGCGGTACGTGCAAGATTTGATGACCTTGCCGCACAGCGCCTCCGCGCCGGAGACCTCCCTGGCGCTGGCGGAGCGCTACTGGGGCGGCGATACGCCGGTGGCGCGGGCCGCGCAGTTGCGCTGGAGTGCGCTCAACCGCGCCTTTGCCGATGCGCGCCTGAGCACGTGGACCACGCACCCGAAACGCGACCAAATTCACGTCCCGGCGGCGTTGATCGCCGCCGCCGGCGTGGCGCGCTTGACCATGACCGAACAAGAGGTTGTGTTCGATATCCCCACCTTGCTGGACGCCACCCTGGAATTGTGCGAGCCGGTCGGACACGCCTGATCCAAGAGCCTGTCTAGGCGTGCGGCAGCACGCTCGGGTGGCTGAACGCCAGGAAGTCGCCGTTGATCACACTGTCGCGGCAGTTGTAGCGCAGGCGGTGGCCGTCCAGACGGGTGACGTGACCGCCGGCGGCTTCGAGCAGCGCCTGGCCCGCGGCGGTGTCCCACTCCGAGGTGGGGCCGAAGCGCGGATAGAGGTCCGCGCTGCCTTCCGCCAGCCGACAAAATTTCAGCGAACTGCCGATGCCGGTCATCACATGGGGCCCGAGACGGGCCAAGTAGCCTGCGGTTTCCGCGGCGGCGTGCGACCGGCTGCCGATCACGCGCAGCGGGTTCCGCGGCAACGATACGTGAATGCGCATCTCGGCCTCGTCCCGGTGATGACTGAATGCGCCCACCCCCACGGCACCCCAGTACAAGCGCCCCAGCGCGGGCGCCGCCACCAGCCCGAGCACGGGTTCGTGTTCCACCACCAACGCGATGTTGATGGTGAATTCACCATTGCGCTTGACGAACTCGCGTGTGCCATCGAGCGGATCGACTACCCATAACTCGCGCCACGTTTGACGCTCGGCCCACGGAGCCTGGGCCGACTCCTCGGAGAGTATCGGCACGTCGGGTGTGACCCGTCTCAGTCCTTCGATGATGACGCGCTGCGACTCCAAATCCGCCAGCGTCAGCGGCGAATTGTCCTCTTTGCGCTGCACCGTGAAGCCCAAGCCGTAGACCTGCATGATGGCGGCGCCGGCGCGCGCCACAATCGGCATCAGGGCGGAGCTCAAGGCGTGGAGATCTCGCATCGCTTGGTATCATACGCAATTGATGAACAACTCATCCGCGCTCGACTGGTCGGCCATAGATACGGTGCTGCTCGACATGGACGGCACGCTGCTCGATCTGCGCTTCGACAATTGGTTCTGGCAGGAGTTGATACCGAGCCGTTACGCGGCCGCGAACGGCTTGAGCGATGCGCAAACGCAGGGGCTGTTGGCGCCCAAGTTCGTCGAGGTCAAGGGCACGTTGCAATGGTATTGCATCGAGTACTGGAGCCGGGAACTGAACCTCGACATCGGCGGCATCAAGCGTGAGGCCTTGGCCCAGGTCAGCTTCCTGCCGGGAGCCCTGGAGTTTTTGTTGAAACTCAAGGACAGCGGCAAGCGCCGCGTGCTGGTGACCAATGCGCACCCGAAGACCTTGGGACTCAAGGACGAGCGCATGGCGCTGACCCGGCACTTTGACGCGTGCTATTCCGCCCACCCGTTTGCCGCACCCAAAGAAGCAGCGGCATTCTGGCCGCGGCTGGCGGCAGAGGAGCGGTTCGCGCCGCAGCGCACCTTGTTCGTCGACGACAGTGTGGCGGTGCTCGATGCGGCCCGCGATTTTGGAATCGGCTGGTTGCGCGCCGTGCGCCGCCCCGATTCGGGCCTGCCGCCGCAGCCTACGGGCGACTATGCGGCGGTGGATCGCGTGTCCGACCTTATGTAGCGGCGGCCGGCCCCGCCGGACCACCGCCATGCCCGCCACGGCGCCGGCGCCGGCTGTCGTCGCCATGGCCCTGGGTCCCTGCCGCCGGCGCTTCCCCGCCGCCGCCGGTATCGGCTGCGACCCGCGGGGGCTGTGGCGGGCCGTGCGAGGCGCCCGGCGACGATGCCGCATGCGGCGTTCGCGAGGTGGCGGGACCCCGGCGCGGGCCGCTGCCCGATCTGCCGCTGCTGCTGCCGCCGGAACGCCCCTGGCCGCCGGAACGACCGCCGCTGCCGCCCGAGCGTCCACCGCCGCCCGAGCGACCGCCGCCGCCCGGGCGACCGCCGCCGCCTGGGCGTCCGCCGCCGCCTGGGCGTCCACCGCTCCCGCCCCCGCGAGATTGACCGTGCCGGGGTGCTCGCTCGCGCCACTCGGCGGGCGGCGGTGCGGTCACCACCGCCAAATCCTCCGGGGAGATGGCGGCGCGCGGAATCTGATGTCCGATGTACTGTTCGATGTCCGGCAGCGCGATCGCGTATTCCTCGCAGCCGAAGCTGATGGCATCCCCGGCGGCGCCGGCGCGCGCGGTGCGGCCGATGCGATGCACATAGTCCTCCGCATCGTTCGGCAGATCGAAATTGAACACATGGCTGACATCGGGGATGTGCAGGCCGCGCGATGCCACGTCGGTGGCAATCAAGACGGCGATGTCGCCGTTGTGGAAGTCGCGCATCATTTTCAGGCGCTTGGTTTGCGGCACGTCTCCGGAGATGGCCTGCGCGACGAAGCCATTCGCCGTCAAGGTGCGTTCGAGCACTTCGGCAATGCGCTTCGTATTGACGAACACCATGGTGCGGCGCGCGTCGATGCGGCGCAGAAGTCCCATCAACAGCGGAATTTTTTCTTCCGTGGAGGGGAAGTAGAGCACCTGCTTCACTTTGTCGACCGTCATCTTGTCCGGCTCGATGCGGATCAGCTCCGGATTGTTCATGTGCTCGTAGGCGAGCTCCATCACCCGGTGCGACAGGGTGGCGGAAAAGAGCATGGTCAGGCGCAGCGTGGGATGCGGCAATCGCCGTAAAATGAAGCGGATATCCTTGATGAATCCGAGATCGAACATCCGATCGGCTTCATCCATGACCGCCACTTGGATATGACGCAGATCGAAGACATGCTGCTTGAAATAATCGATGACGCGGCCGGGCGTGCCGATCAATACGTCGACGCCTTCTTCGAGAATGCGCCGCTGTTTTTCGTAGTCGACGCCGCCGAACACGATCGCGAGTTTGAGGCCCGTGAATTTGCCGATGCCTTCGGCATCTTTATGAATCTGCACCGCGAGTTCGCGCGTCGGCGCGATGACGATGGCGCGCGGCGCATTCTGCGGCCGGTTGGGCGCACCCGGATCAGTCAGCAGTCGGTTGAACAAAGCGACCAGGAAGGCCGCCGTCTTGCCGGTGCCGGTCTGGGCTTGACCCGCCACGTCTCCGCCCGCGAGGGCCACGGGCAAGGTTTGCGCCTGAATGGGGGTGCAGCGGGTATAGCCCAATTCGGCAATGCCCCGCTTCAAGGAATCAGTGATGTGGAGGGATTCGAACGTGAGCTGGGTGAGATGGGCGTCTGACATTTTCTCTTTGAGGACCGCAGAAACTTGCAAAATGGTGGGGACCGGTTAACAATAGAGCCAACCCGGAGCCGGACTTTCCGCTCCCATCAACCGTATCATCGGTACCCTTTTAAGGTAATCAAGACCCTAAACCCGCTGTATTGTGCCCGAACGTCCGAGCATCGTCACTTCGCGATGGGCCCGGGCGCCTTGCTCTCCCACAAACAACCCGCCCCATATTCAAATGAATCTCCAAAAGGAGGTATTCCCGCAGTGAGTAACCCGAGTATCGTTCACACCAGTGACGCCACGTTCGACAAGGACGTTCTGAAGTCCGACAAGCCCGTATTGCTCGATTTCTGGGCCGAATGGTGCGGACCTTGCAAAATGATCGCGCCCATCCTCGATGAGATTGCCGACCAGTACAAAGACAAGATCCGGATCGCCAAGCTCAATATCGACGACAATCCAGCGACGCCGCCCAAATTCAACATTCGCGGCATACCGACGCTGATCCTGTTCAAGAACGGCACCGTGGAGGCCCAGAAAGTGGGAGCAGTCACCAAATCGCAGCTCGCCGCCTTTCTGGACAGCAACCTGTGAGAGGCTATTTAGGAAATCAGTCCCGCGGCGGCGGCCAGGGCGGACAACAGGGCGGCGGCGGTCAGGGCGGCGGCGGCCGCTCCAATCGCTCCAACCGGGGCCCCCGCAACGATAATCGCAACGGCAACACCAATGGGGGCCGGCCCCCGCAGGAAGATTACGGCGACTTGCCGGAGGGCGGCGATGACCTAGAGATCATTGCACCGACCGACCTCGCGCGCAGCCGCAGCTCGATGAATCTCACCGAGCTCAAGAAGCGCCCCATCAGCGATCTGGTCAAGCTGGCCGAGACCATGGGTCTCGAGAACATGGGCCGGTCGCGCAAGCAGGACATCATTTTCGGCGTGCTCAAGGCGCATGCGCGCAAGGGCGAGGACATCTACGGCGACGGCGTTCTGGAGATTCTGCAGGACGGATTCGGCTTTCTGCGCTCTTCCGACTCGAGCTATCTCGCGGGTCCCGACGACATCTACGTGTCGCCCAGCCAAATTCGCCGCTTCAATTTGCGTACCGGCGATTCGATTTCCGGATTGATACGGCCGCCCAAGGACGGCGAGCGGTATTTTGCCCTTCTCAAGGTCGGCGAGATCAATTTCGACTCGCCGGAGAGTTCGCGCGGCAAGGTTCTGTTCGAGAATCTCACTCCGCTGCATCCCACCGAGCGCCTGAAGCTGGAGCGCGGCAACGGGTCGACGGAAGACTTGACGGCCCGCGCCATCGATCTGGTGGCGCCGATCGGCAAGGGACAGCGCGGCCTCATCGTCTCGCCGCCCAAGGCGGGCAAGACCATGCTGCTGCAAAACATCGCAACCGCGATCACCGCCAATCATCCCGAAGTGCATCTCATTGTGCTGCTCATCGACGAGCGTCCGGAAGAGGTCACCGAGATGGCGCGCACCGTGAAGGGCGAAGTCGTGTCATCGACGTTCGATGAACCGGCCAGCCGCCACGTGCAGGTGGCGGAGATGGTGATCGAAAAAGCCAAGCGCTTGGTCGAGCACAAGAAAGACGTGGTCATTCTGCTCGATTCCATCACTCGCCTGGCGCGCGCCTACAACACCGTGGTGCCGAGTTCGGGCAAGGTGCTCACCGGCGGCGTGGACGCGAATGCGCTGCAGCGGCCGAAGCGATTCTTCGGCGCGGCGCGCAACATCGAAGAGGGCGGCAGCCTGACCATTCTCGCCACCGCGCTGGTCGACACCGGCTCGAAGATGGATGACGTCATTTTCGAGGAGTTCAAAGGCACCGGTAATTCGGAAATCCATTTGGATCGCCGCATTTCCGAGAAGCGCACCTTCCCGTCGATCAACATCAACCGCTCGGGCACGCGCAAAGAGGAACTCATCACCGAGCCATCGGAACTGTCCAAGATGTGGATTCTGCGCAAGCTCCTGCACCCCATGGACGAGCTGGCCGCGATCGAGTTCTTGCTGGACAAGATGAAGGACACCAAGACCAACGTGGACTTCTTCGACGCGATGAAAAGGTAGAGGCGGGTCGGGCGGCCGAACGGCCTAGGAGCTGTCGATGGAATGGTGGGCGTGGATTGCCGTCGGCGCGATACTCCTGGGTTCGGAGTTGACGTTCATCGATGCCCAGTTCTACCTGGTGTTCGTCGGCGGCAGCGCCATCGTCGCGGGATTGCTGCAGCTCGCCGGATTACCACTGGCGCCGTGGCTGCAATGGCTGATTTTCGCGGCGCTCGCCGCGGCCTCCATGCTGGTTTTTCGCCGGCGGATTTACGAGCGCATGCGCCGCGATCTTCCAGCCATCAAGTGCGGCCCGGCGGGCGAAATCGTCACCTTGCCGCAGGAGCTTCCCCCCGGAGAGACCTGCCGTCTCGAATATCGAGGCAGTTCCTGGAGCGCGACCAACGGCGGTACAGCGGTAATTGCCGCGGGCGCCAAGGCGCGCATCGAGCGCGTCGACGGACTGACCCTGGTCGTGCACGACAAGACTTGAATGACAAAACGCCGGTAGTAGGAGAGATTCTTGTTCTACGCAGTCATCGGGATAGTGCTCGTCGTCTTGTTCGTGCTCGCGAAGACCGCGACGGTGGTGCCGCAACAGAGCGCCTATGTGATCGAGCACCTCGGCAAGTACAGCCGCACGCTGTCGGCCGGCTTTCACATCCTGGTGCCGTTCATGGAAGTGATTGCCTACCGGCACAGTCTGAAGGAAATCGCAATCGACATCGCGGAGCAGGTCTGCATCACCCGCGACAACGTGCAGGTCGGCGTCGATGCCGTGCTGTACATGCAGGTGCTCGACCCGCATCTCGCGTCCTACGGCATCACCAACTACGGTTTCGCGATTTCGCAGCTGGCCCAGACCACGCTGCGCAGCGAAATCGGCAAGATCGAGCTCGACCGCACGTTCGAGGCGCGCGGCCAGATCAATACCAATGTCGTCAGTGAATTGGACAAGGCGTCCGCGCCCTGGGGCGTCAAGGTGCTGCGCTACGAGATCAAGAACATCACGCCGCCGAAGGACGTGCTGTCGGCGATGGAGAAGCAAATGCGCGCCGAGCGGGAGAAGCGCGCGGTGGTGCTGACCTCCGAGGGCGAGCGGGACGCGAAGATCAACGCCGCCGAGGGCGACAAGCAGCGGGTGATCAAGCAGTCCGAAGCCAACAAGCAGCAACAGATCAACGAGGCCGAGGGCCAGGCGCAGGCCATCCTCGCGGTCGCGACGGCAACGGCGGAAGGCCTCCGACAAGTCGGCATCGCGCTCTCCGATCGCGGCGGCATCGAGGCCATGCAGTTGCGCATCGGCGAGGAATACGTGAAGCAATTCGGCAAGCTGGCGCAAACCGGCACGACCTTGGTGGTGCCGGCCAATCTCACCGACCTGGCATCCATCGTGACCATGGCCACGAGCATCGCAAGGAAGGCTCCCGCGAACCCGGCGGCCTAACAGCGGTGCCGGAACAGCGCGAGGCCGTCGGGATCGGCTTTACCGAGTTCGTGGCGCTGGCGGCGGCGATGATGTCGACCCAGGCGATGGCCATTGACGCCATTCTGCCGGCGTTCCCGACCATCGTTCGCGCGCTTCAAGTCGCCAACGAGAACCACGTTCAATGGATCGTCACCGCCTACATGACGGGACTGGCCTGCGGGCAGCTGTTTTGGGGCCTGATGTCGGATCGATTCGGCAGGCGGCCGATATTGATCGGCGGACTCGGACTGTATGTTTTGGCGGCGTTGCTCTGCGGCCTCGCGGGCAGTTTCAAGGCGCTGCTCGTCTGGCGCTTCATCCACGGACTATCGGCGGCGAGCGTGGTCGTGACGCGCTCGGTCATCCGCGATCTGTATTCAGGCAGGCACATGGCCCGAGTGATGTCCCTGACCTTCATGGTGTTCTTGACGGTTCCGATTCTCGCGCCGAGCTTGGGTCAGCTCATACTGTTGGTGGCGCCGTGGCGCTACATATTCATCGTGTTCGGCATTTTTGCCGCATTCGTCTGGACCTGGACCGCCTTGCGGCTGCCGGAGACTCTGCATCCGGAATACCGCTTGACGCTCAGCCTCGTGCACATCACCGGCGCGGTTCGATTGGTGCTCGGCAGCCGCACCTCGCTGTGCTACACCTTGGGCATGAGCGTCATGTTCGGCGGGATCATGGCGTATGTGGGCATGGTGCAGCAGATCTTCGAAGAAGTGTTTCACCGCGGGAGTCTGATGCCCACAATGTTTGCGCTGTGCGCGACGACCATGGGGGTCGCCGCATTCCTGAACTCGAGAATCGTCGAACGCTTAGGCATGCGTCGCATTTCGCACACGGCGCTGCTGACTTACATCATCATCACGGGGCTGCATTCCCTGATCGCGGCACTCGGGCTCGAGCACATCTGGACGTTCGTCGCATTCCAGTCGGCGACGATGGCGTGTTTCGCGCTGTCTCTTTCCAATTTCGGCGCGATGGCGATGGAGCCGGTCGCCTCGGTTGCGGGGGTCGGCGCATCATTGCAGGGCTTCGTATCGACTCTGGGCGGCGCGCTCGTCGGCGCCCTGATCGGCCGGCAGTTCAACGGCACGGCTCTGCCGCTGGCGGCCGGCTCGCTGTGCTGCGGACTGGCGGGTCTCGTATTCGTGCTGCTCGCGGAGAAAGGCCGGCTGTTCAGAGGCCATCATTCAGCCGGCGAAGGGCAACCCTCGGCGGCAGCACCGGCGGGCGAGAGCGGGCTACCCTGATCGGCGGCGCAGCTCACACTGACCTCAATCGGCAGCGCAGCTCACACTGACCGCGGCTTCTCGGCGCGAAAAAACGCATCGAGATCCGTGCCCGACGCCGCGTCGGCGAAACCGTCGAACTTGCCTTGTTCGATGATGAGCTTGGCAGCCCGAATGAAGCCGCCCCAGGCGGAACGCGCCAACGCGCCGCCGACGCTGACTCGGCGCACGCCGAGCGAGGCGATCTGTTGCAGCGTGAGATCTCCCGGCCAGCCCATGAGCAGATTGACCGGCTTCGGCGCCACGCCGGCGACCACCGCTTCGATGTGATCGGGCGTGCGGATACCAGGCGCATAAAGACAGTCGGCACCGGCGTTCGCATAGGCCTTGAGCCGGAGAATGGTGTGCTCGATATCGGGGCGCCCCTGGAGAAAGCATTCGGCGCGGCCGACCAGCAGCGTATCCCCGCCCGCCTTGTCGATAGCCTTGCGGGCCGAGCGCATCCTGTCGACGGCCGTATCGAGCTCGTACAGCGGGTGCGACGGGTCGCCGGTCGAATCCTCGATGGACAGGCCCGCCACTCCGCTCTCCGCCGCAAGACGGACGCTCTCGGCCACGCCGGCCGCATCGGGCGCGAAGCCGCTCTCGAAGTCGGCATTGATCGGCAAATCCGTCGCCTCGACCATCTCCGTCAGGTGATCGATCACCCGGTCGCGCGACATGCCGCCATCCCGATGGCCATGCGACCACGCGAATCCGGAGCTGGTGGTGGCGAGCGCCTTGAATCCGAGACCCTGCAGATAGCGCGCGCTGCCGACGTCCCAGGGATTGGGAATGACGAAGCATCCTGATTCGTGCAGTTTGTGAAATGCGCGACGCTTATCTGCAATGCTCGGGCGGACGTGCGGCATGCGAGTTCCTTCAAGGAGGCGGGACGGCTATTGTGCACTCGACCGAGAAGTCGCGCACCTCGCGTCTTTTAGGTACCTTAGCGCGCATGCAGAGCCGCGCCTTGTCGCTGGAGGAAATCGTCGCCGGCGGACTGTGCATCGGCTGTGGGCTGTGCCAGGCGGTTGCCGGTGCCGACAAAGTCGACTTCGTGTTGACCCCCGAAGGACGCGAACGCCCCGTCGCGCGCGCGGCTTTAGGAAAGGCAACTCTGGAGCGCATCAACGCCATTTGCCCGGGCACGCGCGTCGAGGGCGCTTGGCCCGAGGCGCAATCAGCCGGGGCGCGCCACGACGTCGTCTGGGGACCCGCGGAGCATTTGGCCATCGGGTATGCGGGCGACCCCGCCGTGCGGTACCGGGGCTCAACCGGCGGGGTGTTGACCGCGCTCGGCCAGTTCTTGCTGGCGAGCGGCCGGGTAAAATTCATTCTGCATGTCGCCGCATCCAGCCGCGAGCCGATGCGCACCGAGCGCCGCTTGAGTTTCGACGCGGCCTCGGTGTTCGAGGCCGCGGTTTCTCGCTATGGTCCGGGCGCGCCCCTCGTGGACTTCACGGCGCTGCTCGAACGCGGCCTGCCGTTCGCGCTGATCGCGAAACCCTGCGACGTCGCAGCCGTACGCAACCTGGCGCGGGTCGATTCCCGGGTCGATCGATATATGCGATACGCGCTCACCTTTGTGTGCGGCGGCGCGTCGGATCTGACCAAGTCGGAGCAAGTCGTGCGCGACTTACGTTTGGCGCCCGATCAGCTCGCCCTGTTTCGATACCGCGGCAACGGCTGTCCGGGCCCCACGCGATTGGAGACCACGGATGGGCGCGCATACGAATTGACCTATCAGGACATGTGGCAGGACGAAGCCACGTGGCAGATTCAACCCCGATGCAAAATATGCCCCGATGCCATCGGCGAGAGCGCGGATCTCGCGGCCTTGGACGTCTGGCCCGGCGGCGGGCCCAGCGGTGAAGAACAGGGCTTCAACGGAATCATCGTGCGCACGCGGCGCGGCCTCGAACTGTATCGCGAGGCGCTCGCGGCCGGCGCGATCGTCGTTGAACCGCGGGATATTGGCTTCCGTGAGTTCGATGAATTCCAACCGCACCAGGTGCGCAAGAAACGCGCGGTGTGGGCCCGCCTGGCGGGCATGAGGGCGGCGGGTCAGCCAGTTCCCGAAACCCACAATTTGCGTCTCGCCGAGTGCGCTCGAATGAACACGCTCAAGGAAAACCTGGCCGAGGCGCGCGGCGCGCGCCGGCGGGCGAGAGAGGGGACGCTCGGTGAGCCGCCCGCGATCAAGCGCTCGTGAACGCCGGAGTTCGCTACCTGCGGGTGGGCGAGGCGAGCCGCGCCTGCACGAAACTGAATGCGAATTCGACCGCGGCCTTCACCGCGGCCTCACTCTTGGCGCGGTCGTCACTGGTCATGTAAGAACTCATATCGACATCGTGGCAGACATAGCGCGGCGGCATGCGGTTGAGCGCCACGCAGGCCACGTCGGCGAGCAACTCAGGATCGTCGGACAGCGTGGGAAAGCGAACCGCGGAATCACTGATCAAGCGAAAGATGAGTCTTTCGTTGTAGTTATGGACGGCGTCGAATTCGGAATTCATCGGTGACGTTATATCACGGACGCGATACCGTGCATGTTTGAAGGATTTACAAAGAACACTGCCGACGTCGCGGGAACCGATATCGCCTATGTCATCGGAGGATCGGGACCGCCCCTGCTCCTGCTCCATGGTTTTCCGCAGTGCAAGGCGATGTGGGCGAGGGTCGCCCCGCAACTCGCAAAGCAGTACACGGTCGTGTGCGCCGACCTGCGCGGCTACGGCGATTCCGCCAAGCCGCTCTGCCTTCCCGATCGATCGAACTATGCTTTTCGGGCGATGGCCGCCGACCAGGTCGGGCTGATGCGGCGGCTCGGTTTCCGGCACTTCCATTTGATCGGACATGACCGCGGCGCGCGAACCGGCTACCGCCTGTCGCTCGATCACCCGGAGGCGGTGATCAGCCTGACACTGATGGACATCGTCCCCACTTATACGATGTTCATGGAGACGAATCGCAAGGTGGCCGGCGCGTACTGGCACTGGTATTTCCTGGCGCTGCCGGAACCATTCCCCGAGCGCTTGATCGGCAGCGATCCTGACTTTTTCTTCGAGACCTGTCTGGTCGGCTGGGGCAACACCACAATCGCCGACTTCGACGCGGACATGATGGCGGAGTATCGCCGCGCCTGGCGCGATCCGAAGATGATCCATGGTTCGTGCTCGGATTATCGAGCTGCCGCGAGCGTCGACCTCGAGCATGACACGGCGGATATCGATCGCAAGGTGGCGTGCCCCACCCTGGTCCTCCACGGTTCCCGCGGCGCGATGGGGCAGCTCTTCGACATTCCCGCCGAATGGCGCAAGCGTTGCGCAAATGTGACCGACGCGTCATTGCCGGGCGGGCATTTCTTCGTCGATCAGTTCCCGGCGCAGACCGTTGAACTCTTATCGGCGTTTCTTTTGGCGCAGCGCTAGCGCCGCTCGCGCGCAATGGCGCGATAGCCGATGTCGCGGCGGTATTGCACCAGGTTCCAGTGAATTGCCCGCACCAGATCGTAGGCCTGAGCCTGCGCCGCGGCGACGGTGTCGCCCAAACCGACCGCGCACAGGACGCGTCCGCCGGCGGTGACGACCTGCGTGCCGTCCACCCGCGTGCCGGCGTGAAATACCTTGCCCGGCAGATGTGCGGCGGCATCGAGACCGCTGATCGGATCTCCCTTGCGGTACGTGTCGGGGTAGCCGCCCGCCGCCATCACCACCCCGAGCGCCGCGCGCGGATCCCAGCGCGCCTCGATCTGGTCCAGCCTGCCTGCGAGCGCCGATTCGCACAGATCGACCAGATCGCTTTGCAGCCGCATCAGGATCGGCTGAGTCTCCGGATCGCCGAAACGGCAGTTAAACTCGAGGACATTGGGCGTGCCGTCGGCGGCGATCATCAGTCCCGCGTAGAGAAATCCCAGGTAGGGGTTGCCGTCGGCGCGAAGCCCGCTCAAGGTCGGCTCGATGACTTCGCGCATGATGCGCGCGTGCAATGCGGGCGTGACGATGGGCGCAGGCGAGTAAGCGCCCATGCCGCCGGTATTGGGCCCTCGATCGCCGTCGTCGCGGCGCTTATGGTCCTGCGACGTGGCGAGCGGCAGCACGCTCCCGCCGCTCGCGATGACGATGAAGCTCACTTCCTCGCCGCGCAGGAATTCCTCGATCACGATGGTGCGGCCGGCGTCGCCGAAACTGCCGCCGAGCATGCCGGTAGCCGCTTCGATCGCCGACGCATGAGTCTCGCAAATGACGACGCCCTTGCCGGCAGCGAGCCCATCGGCCTTGATGACGACGGGCAATCGTTGCGCCCGGATGTAGGCCGCATCGAAGGTCGCGGCGGTGAAGGTTGCGTAGCTCGCGCTCGGTATGCGGTGGCGCTTCAGGAAGTCCTTGGTGAACGCCTTGGAGCCCTCCAGACGCGCCGCGGCGCGGGTGGGGCCAAAGCAGACGCGGCCCGCGGCCGTGAAGCGATCGACGATGCCGGCGACCAGCGGGCCCTCCGGGCCGACGATGGTCAGTGCGACTCCCTCGCGCACGGCGGCCTCGAGCAGAGCGCCGATATCGTCGGCCGGGATGTCGACATTGCGAACCTTGGGCTCGAGCGCGGTGCCCGCGTTTCCGGGCGCGACGAGCACCTCTTGAACGCGCGGCGACTGCGCGCACTTCCACGCCAGCGCGTGTTCCCGGCCGCCGCCGCCGACGATCAGAATCTTCACAGACAGGCTCCCAGCGCTTAGTGGCGAAAGTGACGCATGCCGGTGAACACCATCGCGATGCCGTGTTCGTCGGCCGCCGCGATGACTTCGGCGTCGCGTTTCGAGCCGCCCGGTTGAATGATCGATTTGATCCCGAGTTCGGCGACCGCGTCGAGCCCGTCGCGAAACGGAAAGAAGGCATCGGAGGCAATACTGGCCGATTGCATGTCGAGGCCCGCATCCTTGGCCTTGAGCGCGGCGATTTGGCTACTGACAACGCGACTCATCTGCCCGGCGCCGATGCCCACCGTGGCTTTGTGCTTGACGCAGACGATGGCATTGGATTTGACATATTTCGCAATCCGCCAGGCAAAGATCAAATCATCGAGCTCCGCCAGCGTCGGCACGCGCTTGGTCACCGCGCGCAGTTCCTGGGCGCGTATCACGCCCGTGTCCCGTGTTTGAACCAGGAGGCCGCCGGCGACGCTTTTGTATTCGAGCAACTGCGTGACGGGTAGGGTCAATTCGCCGACCTGCAGCACGCGCACGCTGTCCTTCGGCGCCAGCACCGCCTTCGCGGCCTCCGACACGCCCGGCGCGAGTATCAATTCGACGAACTGCTGATCCACGATTGCCTGCGCAGTCGCCGCGTCCAATTCGCGATTGAAGGCAATGATGCCGCCGTAGGCGGAGGTGGGATCGGTGCGATAGGCGCGTTCATAGGCATCGGCAATCGTGTCGCAGCGCGCGACGCCGCAGGGATTGGCATGCTTGACGATGACGCACGCCGCCGAATCGAATTGACGCACGCATTCGAGCGCCGTATCGCCGTCCACGATGTTGTTGTACGAGAGCTCCTTGCCCTGAATCTGCTTGGCGCCCGTCACGGAGGCGCCGATGGCGCGCGGATCGGTGTAGAACGCGGCCTGCTGGTGCGGATTTTCCCCGTAGCGCAGATCAAGGTGTTTGCGAAACGACAGATTCAGATCCGCCGGGAACGTCGGCGCCCCGCCGCCGATGGCTCCGGTGAAGTAGGCGGACACCATCGCATCGTATTGCGCGGTGTGCGCGAACGCCTTGGCGGCGAGCTTCTGGCGCATGGCAACAGTGGTTGCGCCCTGGTTGGCCGCCAATTCATCGAGCAGCGCGCGGTAGTCGCTTGGGTCCACGAGCACGGTCACCGAGGCATGATTCTTCGCGGCGGCGCGCACCATGGCGGGGCCGCCGATATCGATATTATCGACCGCGTTGTCGTAGGTGCAGTCGGAGCGCGTCACCGTGGCGGCGAACGGGTAGAGATTGACGGCCAGCAAGTCGATGGGTTCGATGTCGTGCGCGCGCATCACCGCTTCATCGAGACCGCGCCTACCTAAGAGGCCGCCGTGAATCTTCGGGTGCAGGGTCTTGACGCGGCCGCCCATGATTTCCGGAAAGCCGGTGTGCTCGGCGACTTCCTTGACGGTAATTCCGTGATCCACCAGGAGCTTGGCGGTGCCGCCGGTCGACAACAGCTCGATGCCGCGCTCCTTCAATTCGCGGGCAAATTCGACGATGCCTGTCTTGTCGGAGACGCTGAGTAACGCGCGGCGGACGGGCGTGAGCAAGGGCGGGCCTACTCGCTGATGCCGAACTCTTTGAGTTTCTTGCGCAACGTGCCGCGATTGATGCCGAGTATCGTCGCCGCACGGCTCTGATTGCCCTGCACGTGGTCCATGACCACCTTGAACAGGGGTTCTTCCACTTCGCGCATCACGAGATCGTACAAATGCGCAGGTTTGTGGCCGTTGAGCGTTTCAAAATAGCATTGCAGGGCTTCTTCGGCCTGCGACCGCAAAGGCACGCCCTTGCCGTTCACCTTCAGATCGCGGCCATTGAATGGCAGCGATAATTCTTTGCGTGATTTCGATTTCTTTTTTGCGGCCATACGTTATGAGTCCAAATTCCGTGTCAATCGTCGTTGTTATCCGAATGCGCGCCTATGCGGCGCGAACCACTCCCGTGTCGTAATGTTCCAGCAGCGTCGACAGTTGCTCCCCTGGTGTCTGTATTTGTACGAGACGATTCCGCAATGCATCTTGTCCGGGATGCTGCCGGAAGTACCAGCTCAAGTGTTTACGTGCCACACGAACACCGGTCTCATCGCCGTAAAAGGCGTACAGGTCTTCGAGGTGGGCGCGCATAATATCACGGACTTTTTCCAGCGGCAGGTTTGCTCGCGATTTGCCCTCGATGAGAAAAAAATTGACATCGTCGAAGATCCATGGCCTCCCTTGCGCCGCTCTGCCGATCATGATGCCGTCGCAGCGCGTTTGATCGAGGACACGGCGCGCGGTTTGCGGTGAATCGATGTCGCCATTTGCAAACACTGGAATTTTGACCGCGGCCTTGATAGCAGCCGCGGTTTCGTATTCGGCGCTGCCCTGATAAAGATCAGTACGCGTGCGCCCGTGGATCGCAAGTGCTTGAATGCCGTTGTCTTCCGCGATCAGCGCGATGCGGACGCCGTTCTTGTGGTCGCGGTCCCATCCGGTGCGCGTCTTCAGCGTGACGGGCACTTCGACGGCCCGCACCACGGCATGCAAAATTCGTGCAACCAAGGGCTCATCCTGCAGCAGAGCGGAGCCCGCGAATCGATTGCAGACTTTTTTCGCGGGACAGCCCATATTGATGTCGATGATTTGCGCGCCGGCATCGACGTTGCGGCGCGCCGCCTCGGCCATCATCTCCGGATCGAAGCCGGCGATCTGGACCACGCGGGGGCTGGGTTCGCCGGTATGATCCATGCGCCGGCGCGATTTCGGCGTGTCCCACAACCGCACGTCGGCGCTGAGCATTTCCGATGCGGCGAGTCCCGCGCCGAATCGGCGGCACAGGATGCGAAAGGGTCGATCGGTCACTCCCGCCATGGGCGCAAGCACGACAACGGACGGCAAGATGTAGGGGCCGATCTTGACGGCGCGTGTGGGTGCCGCCGTCATCGTTTGGCCTGCGCCGCAACATCGTTGGCGCACGCGATTCTCTGATCGGCGCCGCGCAGGCACACATCGATTTCGAATCCTTCGGCGCTCTTGCCGGGATCCAAGATTTCCAAGACCGCGTCGGCGCGCTCCCCGGGCGTCAGCAGCCGTGCAGTCGGCTTGCCCAGATATTCGCTCGGCTCGAAGTCGCGCGTGCCGATACTCTTGCCGAACCGATCAGCCAGCGTCACGCGCAGCAGCGGGAAGGGCTGCAGCTGCGCGGCTGAGTTCAGGATGCTTGCGCGAAGGCGCAATTTACCGTTCGCCTCCGGATCGCCGGTCACGCCCCATTGGCGCAGCTGATAGGCGGACAGACTCGCAGGCACCGGCAGTGGGGTGCCCATCGCTCCGTACAGCGCGCGCACCGCGGCGCCGAAGGGGCCATGGGTGTGGGCGACGAGCCATTCTCGATTCTGGTGCACGACCTGCGCCATCAACAGCAGCGCTGCGACTATCGCGGCGCCAAGCCACGCCATGAAGCCCCTAGGCCGCGCGGTGCGGCGCAAGGAGTTCTCTATCGAGATCTCCGGCTGTTGGTCGGGCTCGGAGCCCTCCAGCATTTGGCGCCGCACATCCTCCGGCACTTCAAGACCGCTGACGCGGCCGCGGGGAGCCGAGGGCGCGACGCGGGTGGAGGGCGCGGCGACTTCGCTCTCCGGGTGCGGCGGCGCTTCCAGCGCCTCGGGCGGCAAGGGCAGTGGCGGCATGCGCAGTTTGGATTCAATAAAAATCCGATCCAGTTCTCCCGGGGGCAGCGTGAATTCCAGCGAGGGCTCGGCCGGCGCCTCCGGCGCAGGCTTACGGGGGCCGCTCCGCTGCGCGTGGAGGTCGCGCGGATCGGTGTCTCGGCGCTCCGGCTCCTCTTGGGGCTCCCCTTCATCCTCATCGGTCCAGTCAATTACCTGGAGCCGCGCGATCTCAACCCCGGGCGGCGCGAAATCCTCCTGATCTTCCGCGATCTTCTGTGCCACCTGCGGCGCGAGCACCGATTCCAGGATGCTGTCGGCGCGCGTCTCCAACTCGAGCGGCGATTCGCCGGACTCGAAGGCGCTCGCGTCTTCGGCGAGCCGCGCCAAGGCGTTGAAGACCTCGCCGCAGCGGCCGCAGCGCACTTGGCCGCTCGCGGCGCGCAGCACATCGGCCGACAATTTGAAGACGGTCTCGCATTTTGAACATTGCGTATACACTTCTCAGGCGCCTTTGCGAGCGTAGATGCAGCACCAATCATCGCGCTCGACGACTTGCACCATATCAAATGCCGGAGAGTAGGCGGCTTTTACCGCGTAGGCCTGCGTTTTCAATATTCCCGACAAAAGCAAATAGCCTCCCGGCTCGCAGGCTGCCGTCAGTTTCGGCGCCAATTCGATCAACGGGCCCGCAAGAATGTTGGCCATCACACAGTAAGCCTGCGCCAAGACGCCGTCGATGCCCGTCACCTCGAGCTGCGCCGAGACGCCGTTGCGAATCGCGTTCTCAAGGGTCGCGAGAAGCGCCTGGGGGTCCAGATCGACCGCCCGAACGTGGGCCGCGCCCAGCTTCAATGCGGCCAATCCCAGGATGCCGGAGCCACAGCCATAATCGATCACGCTGCGGCCGGCCACCGGCAATGACTCCAATATTTGCAGACAGAGCGCAGTGGTGGGATGCGTGCCGGTGCCGAAGGCAAGTCCCGGATCGAGCCGCACCACGACCGCCTGCGGATCATCCGGCAAAGCGGCAGCGGTGGGACACACCCAGAGCCGTCGGCCGAAGCGCATCGGTTTCCAGTCGGTGAGCCACACGCGCTCCCAGTCTTGGTCCTTGACCCACCGCACGCTTGCTCTGACGCCGACTTCTGCGCCAAGCCGGGCGGCGAGCCGATCGACATTGCGCGCGGCGTCGCTGTGCGCCGGGTCGCCGGCCGCAGGGTCGCGGGCCGCCGGGTCGCCGGCCGCCGCATCACCGCGCAGCGACGCGTCGGAGGATTGCTGGAACAGCGCGCGCACCAGCGTGTCGCTCCACAGCCTGATTTCGCCGGGCCGGGGCTCGAGTACCGGCTCGTCGCCGCGATCGACGAAGGTGATCGAACTCGCACCGATCTCGAACAGTGCCGCCTCGACGGCCTCCGAACTCAAGGCCGCGAGCGGGAATTCGATTTCGTAGAACGCCATCGTCAACATCCGCAGGATTACTTCAATCCCAGGCGCCGCTCTAGATAATGGATGTCGGTGCCGCCCTGACGAAAAGCGGAGTGATTGAATATCTCTTGATGCAGGGGAATATTGGTTTTGATGCCTTCGACGACCATCTCGGCGAGGGCGTTGCGCATGCGCGCGATGGCCGTATCGCGCGTGTCGCCGTAGGCGATGACCTTGCCGATCATGGAGTCGTAGAACGGCGGAACGTTGTAGCCGGTGTATACATGGCTGTCGACCCGGATGCCGGGACCGCCCGGCGAGTGCCACAGACGGATGGGTCCCGGGGAGGGCACAAACGTCTTGGCGTCTTCGGCGTTGATGCGGCATTCCACCGCGTGGCCGCGAATCTGAATGTCGTTTTGATCGTAGGGCAACGGTTCGCCCGCGGCGATGAGCAGTTGCGCTTTGACGATGTCGATGCCGGTGACCAGCTCGGTCACGGGATGTTCGACCTGCACGCGGGTGTTCATTTCGATGAAATAGAATTCGTTGTCCTGGTACAGGAACTCGAGCGTGCCCGCATTGCGATAGCCGACTTCCCGGCACGCCCTGGCGCAGCGTTCGCCCATGGTCTTGCGCTGCTTGGTCGTCAATCCGGGTGCGGGCGCCTCTTCGATGACTTTCTGGTGGCGGCGCTGCATCGAACAGTCGCGCTCGCCCAGGTGCACCACGTTGCCGTAATTGTCGGCGAGCACCTGGAACTCGATGTGTCTCGGCTTCTCGAGAAACTTCTCCATGTAAACCTGGGGATTGCCGAAGGCGGCGAGCGCTTCCGATTGGGTGACGCTGATGGCGTTCAGCAACGAGGCATCGGTGTGCACCACCCGCATGCCGCGGCCGCCGCCGCCGCCTGAGGCCTTGATGATCACCGGATAGCCGATGTCCTTGGCGATGCGGAAATTCTCGTCGACATCCAGCCCGAGAGGGCCGTCCGATCCCGGCACGCAGGGCACCCCCGAGGACTTCATGACCTTGATGGCGGAAACCTTATCGCCCATCAGTCGGATGGTTTCGGCGCGGGGACCCACGAAGATGAAGCCGCTCTTCTCGACGCGTTCGGCGAAGTCCGCGTTTTCCGACAGAAAACCGTAGCCGGGATGAATCGCGACCGAGTCCGTCACTTCGGCGGCGCTGATGATGGCGGGCATATTCAAATACGACAGCGCCGATTGCGGCGGTCCGATGCAAACAGTCTCATCCGCCAGCAGCACGTGTTTGGTGTTGAAGTCGGCGGTCGAATGCACCGCGACGGTCTTGATGCCCAGTTCCCGGCAGGCGCGCAGGATGCGAAGGGCGATCTCGCCGCGATTAGCGATGACGACTTTTTCGATCATCTGAGACAGGCTCCCACTATTCGATGACGAACAGCGGCTGGCCAAACTCGACAGGCTCGCCGTTCTTGGCGAGTATCGAGGTGACCGTCCCTGCCTTGTCGGACTCAATTTGATTCATCATCTTCATGGCTTCGATGATGCATAGAATCTGGCCGACCTTGATTTCCATGCCGATCTCGACGAAGGCCTTGGCGCCGGGCGAAGCGGACGAGTAGTACGTGCCCACCATGGGCGAGGTCACCGTGTACTCGTCGACGCGCGGTTTGTGTTCACCGGCGGAAGTCGCCGGCAGGGCTGCGGCGGTCAGCGGGGCGGCCTGGATCATGGGGCTTGCGGCGGCCGCCGGGGCCTGCATGGCCATCCTTGGATGGCGGCTGATGCGCACGGATTCCTCGCCCTCGGAAATCTCCAGCTCCGAAATACCGGATTCTTCCAGCAGCTCGATTAGTTTCTTGACCTTGCGAATGTCCATCCGCGAACCCCTTGAGGAATTTCTGGTTTTAAGTGCTGATCAGGCGGGCGCATGCGGCCTCGAGCGCCAGCTCGTAGCCGATGGGACCCAATCCGACAATGCAGCCGACCGCGATGTCGGATAAATAGGAATGCCGGCGAAACGCTTCACGGGCGAACACATTGCTCAGATGGACCTCGATGAACGGAATGGCCACCCCGAGAAAGGCGTCGCGCAGGGCGATGCTGGTGTGCGTGTAGGCCGCGGGATTGATGATCACGAACGCAATGCCATCGCGCTTCGCGGCGTGAAGCTTGCCGATGAGTTCATGCTCTGCATTGCTCTGGAACGCCACCAGTTCATGGCCGGAAGCCTCGGCGAGCCCCGCCAACTTGGTCTCGATGCTGGGCAAAGTAGCGGAACCGTAAATATCCGGCTCGCGGACGCCCAAGAGATTCAAGTTCGGACCGTTGAGCAGCAGAATTCGAGCCATATGGCCTTGAGTCCGGCGGTATCGCGTTGCAAAGGTCCGGGATAATAACCAGAAATTGGGGTGAAATGGCAAGCTTCGGCGGCGATCGTCGTCGGAAACGGCTAATTCATGGAAACCCCTGACCTAGCGCGGCAGCCAGCGGCCGCCGGCCTCCCGTCAGGTCGATTTCGGCTTGAGCGCGCTCAAGCCCTCGGCGATGGCGCGGCGAGCCGCCTTGAGGTCAACCAAGTCCTTGTTGAGGTTTTGCACCTCCGCCAAAATGAGTTCGGCCTGGGGCCGGTGCAATTCGCCGATGAACAGAGCGACCACCTCGCCGCGGCGGTCCGTGAACACCGTGAAGGGGAATACCGGGGACTGGACGCCGAAGGCGGCGGCGGCATCCAGCGCGTCCTGCTCGCCGATGAGCAGCGGATAGCCGATCTTGTAGCGCTGTGCGAATGCCAGCACGGGTTCGCGATAGTCGACGGCGATGCCTACCACGGTCACGTCGCGCCCGGACCATTCGGCATGCAGGGTCTGGAGCAGCGGTATTTCGCTGCGGCAGGGCGCGCACCAGGTGGCCCAGAAGTTGATAATCAAGGACTTACCGCCGAAGGACGCGATCGAGGTGGCTTTGCCCGCGCTGTTCTCGAGTGAGAACCGGGGGAGCCGTTCCGGGATCTTGGTGGATGGCAATGCGCCGGCGAGGTCAGAGCCTTGAGGTGCGTACGCCAAATCGCTGGAATTCGGCGCGCTTGCCGCCCCGGCGGGCGTCGGAACCCCGGGATGGCTCTGAAGGGTAGCGCGAGCCGAGTTGAGCCTTGTTCCAGCCCAGACCGCTAACGCCATGAGCAGTGCGGCGGCAGCAATGCGCAGCGCCCCGGTGTTCATGGCGCGGGAAGATCGAGCTCGCGTCCCTTGCGCAGCAGCAGCCCTGCCAACAGAAAGGCCAGTCCGCCGGCAAGGATGGCGACACCCTCCCAGGGATGCGGCGTCGGGGCGGCCGCGGCGGGCGCGCTCCCGGGAGAGATCACCTTGCTGATGGGCGGGTAGCACAGGCCGGCCTCGGCGCAGCCCTGATAGACCACCTTGATTTGCAGAGGGTGGGCGCCCGCATCGAACCGGGTGTATGCCGCCGTAGCGTCCACCTGCTGCTTGTAGATCTCTTGGGTGCCCAGATAGGGATCGGTCTTGAGCATGCCTTTGGGCAGCGCCGGCGCGGCGATCACCAGATCCGGACTCTCCGCCTTGATGTCGATCTTGCTGCGGTACAAGTAGTACCCGTCGGCGATGACCCAGCGTACCCGCACGACATTGCCGTCGACGGAGGCGCCGACGCGAAACGCCACATCGGGCGGCAAAAAGTCGGTGTCATTGGAGTCAACTCCGCGCATCCACCAGGGTTTGGCGCCGGCCACCCCGGCGAGGCTGGCGATGCCGACGAGACCGGCCAGCAGTGGCGCGAGGACAGACATTTTCATCCGCGCACTTTAACGTAAGACGCCTTAAGGGGGACCGCCCCGCCGCCAAAATTGCCGCCATTCGGAGGGCCGAAACCGGGGGCAGATATGCTGCGATACGGCAAAAAAAATGTGAAGTAGGTCTTGAATCAGGCGAATTCGCCGCTATCATTAGCAGCCACGAGTAGAGAGTGCTAATAACCCCCTCTGCTTCCTGCAAACCCCGAATTCAAAGTAATAGGAGTCTTGTCTTATGAAGATTCGTCCCCTTCATGACCGCGTGATCGTGAAACGAGAAGAGGAAGAACGTAAGTCCCCCGGCGGCATCGTGATCCCGGATACCGCGACTGAAAAGCCCATATTCGGAAAAGTGGTTGCCGTCGGCAAGGGCAAGATTTTGGAGAATGGCGAGATTCGCCCGCTGGACCTCAAGGTCGGCGACAAGATTCTTTTTGGTAAGTACAGCGGTACCGAAGTGAAAATGGATGGCGATGAGCTGGTCGTCATGCGCGAAGAAGACGTCATGGCCGTGGTCGAAGGCAAGTAAACCCTTCGGTCTTCCGCTTTTTCAGATCAATTTCAATTTAGAGGTATCAGCAAATGGCAGCTAAAGACGTACGCTTCAGCGACGACGCTCGGCAACGCATGTTCAAGGGCGTGAATATTCTGGCGAATGCCGTGAAAGTCACCTTAGGTCCCAAAGGCCGCAATGCCGTGCTCGACAAGAGCTTCGGCGCCCCCACCGTCACCAAGGACGGAGTATCGGTCGCCAAGGAAATCGAGCTCAAAGACAAGTTTGAGAACATGGGCGCGCAGATGGTGAAGGAAGTCGCTTCCAACACCTCCGACGAAGCCGGCGATGGCACCACGACCGCGACCGTGCTGGCGCAAGCCATCATCCGCGAAGGCCTGAAGGCCGTCGCCGCGGGCATCAATCCGATGGATTTGAAGCGCGGCATCGACCAAGCGGTCACCGCGGCCACCGAAGAGCTGAAGAAGCTCTCCAAGCCCTGCAAGGATCCGAAGGCGATTGCGCAGGTGGGCACGATCTCGGCGAACTCCGACGAGAGCATCGGCAAGACGATTGCCGATGCGATGGCGAAGGTCGGCAAGGAAGGCGTGATCACGGTTGAAGAAGGCTCGGGTCTCGAGAACGAGCTCGAAGTGGTCGAGGGCATGCAGTTCGACCGCGGCTATCTGTCGCCGTACTTCATCAACAATCAGCAGAGCCAGAGCGCCGAGCTCGAGAAGCCGCTGGTCCTTCTGGTCGACAAGAAAATCTCCAACATTCGCGAGCTGCTGCCGCTGCTGGAAGCCATTGCGAAGGGCGGCCGACAGCTGCTGATCGTCGCCGAAGATGTGGAAGGCGAAGCGCTTGCCACGTTGGTCGTCAACACGATCCGCGGCATCGTCAAGGTCGCCGCCGTCAAGGCGCCCGGCTTCGGCGATCGACGCAAAGCCATGCTGCAGGACATCGCCATCCTCACGGGCGGCACGGTCATCTCCGATGAAGTTGGCTTGTCGCTCGAGAAGGCGACGCTGAACGATTTGGGCGAAGCGAAGAAGATTCTGGTGGAGAAAGAGAACACCACGATCATCGACGGTGCCGGCAAGGCTGCGGACATCAAGGGCCGCGTCGAGAGCATTCGTCAGCAGATCGAGGAAGCGACCTCCGATTACGACAAGGAAAAACTCCAGGAGCGCGTCGCCAAGCTCTCTGGCGGTGTTGCCGTGATCAAAGTCGGTGCTTCGACCGAAATCGAAATGAAGGAAAAGAAGGCCCGCGTCGAAGACGCACTGCACGCAACCCGTGCGGCTGTGGAAGAAGGCGTGGTCCCGGGCGGCGGCGTGGCGCTGGTGCGCGCGTTGAAGGCCATCGAGAAGATGGTCGGCAAGAACGAAGATCAGACCACGGGCATCAAGATCCTGGCGCGCGCGATCGAAGAGCCGTTGCGGCAGATCGTGAGCAATGCCGGCGAAGACGCCGCGGTGGTGCTGAACCGAGTCCGTGAGGGCAAGGGCACGTTCGGCTACAACGCTCAGACGGGCGAGTATGGCGACATGATCGAGCTGGGCATTCTGGATCCGACCAAGGTGACGCGTCTGGCTCTGCAGAACGCCGCCTCGGTAGCGGGCCTGTTGCTCACGACCGAAGTCATGGTCGCTGAGTCGCCGAAGGAAGAAGAGCATGCACATGGCGCCCCGGGCGGCGGCATGGGTGGCATGGGCGGTATGGACATGTAATACCCCCCAAAGGGTATTCGGTCAAAAGAGAGCGGACTTCGGTCCGCTCTTTTTTTGTGCGCCCGGCTAAGGCGCACATATTCAGCGCGGCGCTATGCCGAGCTTCCCGTCCACAACGGGATTGCGATCGTTCTCATCGCAATCGTACGGCAACATGCGGTGCATATTCCGCTGACGCTTGTATCTCAGCGTTATATTCCACGGCCTTGCGAACGCAGCCGGATCATCAATGGTCAATTGGTTCTCGAGCGTATCCGGGTCCACCAGCCGGAAGCGCTCGGTGATTTTCGCCTCCTTGCTCAATAGCGACACCCAGGCCTGCACGGTCACAGGGTCCGTTGACAGTCGCGCAATAGTGTCGATCACCAGAACGTCGCGTTCCCAGTGACCGACTGAATCCCCGAGCGGTGTTTCCCACAACTCGTCCGCCGGCGGATGTGCGCGGCCGTCCGTGTAAATGTGTCGTACCTGACCGGATTCGAAGACCAGCAGCGTTTCTTCCGGAAGAACGGCGACTTGAAACATCCGTGGCCCTTCCATCAAGGCGGGGAAGGTCCGCAGGCATACCTTGTAGACCGCATTGCGCGCGGCGAGGGCGGCGGTGTCCTTCATGCCGGCCTCGTAAATGGCTGCCCACTCCTGATTGTAAGGTGGTGCCCGACGCAACTGAGCATTCGCCCCGACCTGAGCACTTCCGCCCGGCGGCCGTCCGGATTCGTCGGCCAACCAGACAGTGCTCAGCCAAATCCCGCCCCAGTCGGGCAGACGGGCAAAGGCGTGCACGCGCTCAGCGGAATTCGGTGCGGCACGTGCGGTAGCCGCGCACATGAAAACCAGCACGGCCAGCTGCAGGCTGAAATTCAACGTGGCCTTCATTTCTGGGAGCTCGCACCGGCGACTCTGCCCAGCGGATTGCCGGCGGGATCCGTCGCCGCTACGAAAACGCCGCCTTTCGAACCATCCCGCATGGGATGGATCACGACCATGATCTTGTCACCGGCTGTCAAAGTTTTCGGCTTCCAACCTATGCGGAACAGCTGCGACGGCGACCCCATTTCGACGCTCCATTCCGTGGGCTCGGCCTGGCCGGGGACAAGAATTTGGATCCAGCAATGAGGATTGGTCCACTGAAAACTCTTGACCGTGCCTTGCAGAGTCAGCGACTTCTGTTCGTCGAACATGGCGGCCGAATGATGGGCGCCGGCATTCAGCGCCGTCAGCAGCGACGCGATCCCGATGACGGTTGCGCGTTGTATCTCCGTATACAACATTCGTGACCCCGGCCCGCGAAGGGCTTGTTGGTTTGGTATGAGCATCGCACGCCCGGTCAAGCCTTCACAAGCCCCGGGAGCCTGGGCGTGGGGTTTCGAGCGCTGGGGTTGGCGGCGGAAATCGGCCACGGGTTTGCCATAATTGATGCAGACACTGGGCCACATCGAGCAGCGGCAAAGGGCGGTTTCATGGAGACAGAAGCGGGTTCGTCGTCGGAGAAGGTGGGCTTGCCGCTCATATTGTTTGCCGCCGTCGTCCAAGGCTGGTCCTTGTACGGACTTCACCTCGCGATCAAAGACCATCATTGGCCGGCGACCGATCAATCCTGGCTGATCGCGCTGTACGCGTTGGCGGTGTTCGTTCCGCTCACGCTTCAGCTCCTGGCCCGGCATGCGCGTAGCGCGGCGTTATGGGGGCTCGCTGCCACGCTCGCAGCGGCCTATTTTTATTTCGGCTGGCATTACGGCGCCGCGGTTTCTTCCGCGGGAACCGAACCCTTGCGCGGCGCCGACCGGCATGTGTCGCTCGCGTTCTTGCTGACCGTGCTGTGGCTGCTGGCGCTGCCCTTCGTGCAGAGCAGGCTGGCGGCGGGGCACTGGACGGTAAACTACCAATCGCTGTTCGCCGACGCCTGGCGAAATAAGCTCATGCTGGCCGAAGCGGCCTTGTTCACCGGCATTTTCTGGCTGCTGCTGCTTCTCTGGCAGATGCTGTTTCACATGCTGGGAATCGACTACTTCAGAGAACTCTTCGAAGAGCCGGTTTTCATATATCCGGCCACCTCCCTGGCTTTTGGATGTGCGCTGCATTTGATCGGCTCGATCGAACGGCTGACCACCGTCGTTCTCGAGCAGATTCTCAATGTGCTCAAGTGGCTGGGGCTGCTGGCGGGCGTCATTCTGGCCCTGTTCACCGTCGCGCTCGTGTCCAAGCTGCCCGGTCTCGTATTTACGGGGCATAAGGCGATCGGAGCGGCGTGGCTGTTGTGGCTGACGGCCGTCATGGTGCTGCTGCTGAATGCCGCGTATCGCGACGGCTCGGTACCTGTTCCTTATCCGAAGTGGATTGCGCAGCTCCTGCGGGCCGTCGTGCCGCTCACGGTGATCGTGTCGTCGACGGCGCTGTATGCATTGGCGACGCGCGCGGAGCGCCATGGGCTGACGGTCGAACGAGTGTGGGCGTTCGTGGTGGCGGGTGCGGCGCTGCTCTATTCGGCGGGATATTCCGTCGCGGCCTGGCGCAGCGGCCCCTGGCTCGGCGGCATTGCGCGAGTGAATGTCCTCGCCGCGCTGGCGCTCATCGGGGTAATTGCCGCGGCGCTGACTCCGGTATTGTCGCCGTACCGGCTCGCGGCCAACAGCCAATTCAAAGTGATTCTGGCCAGGGGAATCGAGGCCGCGGACGGACCCAATACGGCGCTGCACTATTTGCGTTTCGACGCGGGCCGCTACGGCCGCGCGAAGCTCGAGGAATTGGCGCAGCTGCACTCGGGGCCGAATGCCGCGGACATCCGGCGACGGGCCGAGGATCTGCTGGCCCAGTCATCGCCGTGGGCGCCCGCAAGCGTCGCCGCCGACATTCCCGCGGTGCTTGCCAAGCTGCGCCTCTTTCCGGGAGGCCGCGCGCTCGATCGGGACTTGACCGACAAGCTCGCCGCGGATCTGGGGAAGCCGGGAAACGGATTTCTGTACCAGCAGTTATCGGACGCCGCCGTGGGCATCTACGTGGATTTGAACGGCGACAATACCGAAGAATTCGTGTTCCTGACGGCGTTTCATGGAATCGTGTACGAGAATCACGCGGGCGCGTGGGTGCTCGTGGGCAACGTTCGTCCGAAAACCACGGGCCAGCCCAGGTCGGATTTCGCCATCGCCATCGTCGGCGAGTTGGCCAAGGGCAATGTCTCGGCGATCACCCCCAAATGGAACGAGCTGTCGATCGGCGGCCGCGTGTTCGTCGTGGACTCGCGCGATTAGAATACGCGGATGGGCTGGTCCGCCAAGCAATACGTCGCCTTCGAGGACGAACGCACCCGTCCCGTGCGGGACCTGCTCTCCGCGTTGCCCGATATCGCGGCCCATTCGGCCATTGACTTGGGCTGCGGGCCCGGGAATTCCACCGAATTGTTGGCGGCGCGCTACCCGGGCGCAACGGTCTCAGGCATCGACTCATCGCCCGACATGATCGCTGCGGCCCGCCGGCGGTTGCCGCGGCTGCGATTCGCGATCACCGGCATCGAAGAATGGAACGATGCCGGACCATTCGACGTGATACTGGCCAACGCCGTGTTGCACTGGGTCCCGGATCACGCCCGGCTGTTCCCCGCACTCGTGGGCAGGCTCTCAGGCGGCGGCGGGCTCGCCATTCAAATGCCGGACAACCTCGATGTGCCCGCACACCGGCTCATGCGTGAGATTGCCGCCGACGGACCTTGGGCGCACACCCTCGCCGCGGCCGCCGCTTCCCGAACGCCCATCGCCGGCGCAGATGGGTATTACGAACTGCTGCGCCCCTTATGCTCGCGGGTGGATGTGTGGCGCACCACCTATTATCACGCGCTGCCGGGCGGCGCCGCCGCGATCGTCGAATGGTTCAAGGGCAGCGGCCTGCGGCCCTTCCTGGAGCCGCTCGACGCGGCGTCGCGCGCGGCGTATCTCGAGCGTTACACGGCGGCGGTGGCGCGTGCCTACCCCGCGCTCGCGGATGGTTCGGTGCTGCTGCCGTTCCCGAGGTTGTTCCTGACGGCCATCCGCTAGCAATATGATTAGCCCATGAAACCCATCAACCTTGCCGACAAGCTGGCGACATTTTCGGAGCACTGGCAACCCCGCGTCGTCGGCCGGTTCAACGGACATGACCTCATGGTCGTCAAAGTGAAGGGCGATTTCGTCTGGCACAAACATGACGACACGGACGACTTCTTTCTGGTCCTCAAGGGACGGATCGACATTCAACTTCGGGACGGAGTGGTCGCGCTGGGTCCGGGTGAAATATTCGTCGTCCCCAAAGGCGTCGAACATCGTCCGGTCGCCGCAGAGGAAGCCCATCTTCTGCTGATCGAGCCCGAGGGCACGCCGAACACCGGAAATCCCGCGACGGCCGCCGCTCGAAGGGTCATCTAGGCGAATCATGCTCCACGCCATCCCGGAGGATTTGCGCGAGCCGCTGGCGCGCTGGTGGGAGCGCGCCGGCGCTCAAGCCGGATTTGCCGCCATCCACGCCGCTCTTCCGGAACGCCTGCGCGCGGAAATGCCGCGCGTGGCCGCCGGCAGCGAGTTCATCGCCGCGGTGTTGATTCAGGATCCACCGGCTCTCGAGTGGTTCGGTCGACACGAGGAACCGTCCGCGGCGCGCGACGCCCGCGCCGAGTATGAACACCGCACAAGATCGGCCGCGACCCCCACGGAGGCGCAGCGCATCCTGCGCGAATGGCGGCGCCGCGAAATGCTGCGCATCGCTTGGCGCGATATCGCCGGCCGCGCCCAAGTGACGGAAACCCTGCACGCCTTGTCGGATTTTGCGGATGCCTGCATTCGTGCCGCCGCAAGCTGCGCGCGATCGCATCTGGAGCCGGTATTCGGCACGCCGCGCGGCGCGAACGGCGCCGAGGCGCAGCTGATCGTGCTCGCCATGGGCAAACTGGGCGGCCGCGAACTGAACTTCTCCTCCGACGTCGACCTGGTGTTCCTGTTCTCCGAGAAGGGGCAGACCGACGGCGCGCGGGTGGTTGAAAACGAGGAGTATTTCAATCGCCTCGGCCGCGAACTCATTCGGCTGCTCGACGTGAGGAACGAGCAGGGTTTCGTATTTCGCGTGGACATGCGCCTACGGCCATTCGGCGACAGCGGCCCGCTGGTGGTGAGTCTTGCCTCGCTCGAGGACTACCTGCAGGAACATGGCCGGGATTGGGAACGCTACGCCTGGATCAAAGCGCGGCCCATCGTGGGGGCCGTGCCTTTCGAGGCGGGCGCTCGAAACTTCGTTCGGCCGTTCGTGTATCGCCGCTATCTCGATTTTGGCGTGATCGAGTCCCTGCGCGGCATGAAGGCGCTGATTGCCCGTGAAGTGTCGCGGCGCGAACTCGACCAGGATCTGAAGCTCGGCAGGGGCGGAATTCGGGAAATCGAGTTCATCGTGCAATCCATGCAATTGGTGCGCGGCGGCAGCGACCGGCGGCTGCAGAACGCCTCGCTGCTCGATGTGTTGCCGATGCTGGCCGGTTCGAAGCTCGTCTCGCCGGCCGACATCGCGGATTTGACGGACACCTACTTGGTATTGCGCAAGGCGGAGAATGCCCTGCAGATGATTCGCGACGAACAGACCCACTCGATGCCCATCGATGCTGCCGATCGCGCGCGCCTCTGCGTGAACATGGGCGTGCCCGATTGGACGGCAGCCAGCACAGCCATCGAGGCCGCACGGGACAGGGTGGCGATGCAATTCGACGCGCTGCTGTTCGGCGCCCCGGACACGCAGCATCGTCACGATGAAACGGGCGCGGACTGGCTTTCGTCCGACGCCGCAAATATCGGCGAGGAGCTCGAGCGCAGCGGTTTTCCGCGCGGCGAGATCGCCGCGGTCGCGGCGACACTGGAGGCCTATCGGCACGCGGCTCCCTATCGACGCCTGGACGAGGCGGGCCAGCGGCGGCTGCACGTCGTCCTCGACCGTCTGCTGAAGGCGGCGGCGCAGCGTGCATCGCCGGTAAGCGTGGTGCAGCGGGTACTGCGCGTGCTGGAGGCGATCGGCACGCGCTCCTCTTATCTGGCCCTGCTCAAGGAACAGCCCGCAGCGCTCGAGCGCTTGATCGAGGTGTGCGCGATCAGCGGTTTTCTGTCGCGGCAAATCGCCGACTTTCCGCTGTTGCTGGACGAGTTGATCGATGCCAAGGCCTTCGATGAGATGCCGTCGCGCCGCAGCTTTGCGCAGGAACTCGCCGCGCGGACCGAACGGCTGCCCGCCGACGACCCGGAGCGGCAAGTGGAGGCGTTGCGGCAATTCCAAAAAGTGGCGGTCTTCGCGGTGGCGCTTGCCGATCTGACCGGGCGGCTGCCGCTGATGAAGGTGAGCGACCGGCTGACGGACATTGCCGAGCTCATCATTCAATGCTGCATGGATCTCGCGTGGCAGCAGATGGTGGCGATCTACGGCACCCCATGCTGCGGCGACCAGGAGGCGACCTTGAGTCCGGTGCGCGTCGCCGTGGCCGGCTACGGCAAGCTGGGGGGCTTGGAACTCGGCTACGGATCCGATCTCGATCTGGTGTTTTTGCACGATTCGAGCGGGGAAATCCAGCATACCAGGGGCGATCGTCCGCTCGACAACGGCATCTTCTTCCTGCGATTGGGTCAGCGCATCGTGCATCTCTTGACCATGCATTCGGCGGCGGGGCGCCTTTATGAAGTGGATATGCGGCTGCGGCCGAACGGCAAGGGCGGATTCCTGATGACGGGGATCGACGCCTTTGAACGCTACCAGCGCCAGGACGCGTGGACCTGGGAACATCAGGCGCTGCTGCGCGCGCGCGCCGTGGCCGGCGATGAGAATCTCTGCCGGGCGTTCGAGGCGGCCCGGCGCAGCGTCCTGCGTACCGCCGTGCACCGCAACACGCTGCGCACCGACGTGATGGAGATGCGCCTGCGGATGCGGCGCGAGCTGTCCAAGGCCGGCGCGGGGCAGTTCGACATCAAGCAGGATGCCGGCGGTATCGCCGACATCGAGTTTCTGGTGCAATACTGGGTGCTCGCCGCGGCCCGAGATCATCCTGAACTTCTGACATACACCGACAATATCCGTCAGCTCGAGGGATTGGCCGAGGCGGGCGTGCTCGAGCGCGCGACGGCGCATTGGCTGACGAATGCCTACATCGGTTACCGCACGGTGCTGCATCACCTGTCGCTCGAGGGCCAGGGGGAACGCGTGGTGGAGGCGGGTCCCCATGTCGAGACGCGCGACCGGGTGGTGGAGATCTGGCGCGAAACGTTCGAACCCGGCAAGATCCCGGCTCCCTCGCGTTGAGGAAGCATCATTGCCAAGGAAGACCAAAGTATGTGTGGACGTGGACGTGTGTGTGTTCTGGCAGTGTGCATCGCCATGATGTTGCAGGGAGCAGCCCCGCAGGCCGACGCGACCGGCGCGCCGGCGGCGGCGAGCAATCCGTTGCTCGCTCCCTGGCCCGGCCCCTATGGCGGCACGCCGCCATTCGACAAGGTGCAGGTGGCCGATTTCAAACCGGCGCTCGAAGCGGCGATGGCCGAGAATTTGGCCGAGATCGACGCGATTGCGAAAAACCCCGCCGCGCCGACTTTCGAGAACACGCTCGCGCCGCTCGAGCTGGCGGGGCACACGTTCAGCCGCGTGAACGCGCTGTACAACGTCTGGTCCTCGACCATGAACACCGGGAAATTCCAGGCCGTCGAACGCGAAATGGGACCGAAGCTCGCCGCCTTCTCCGACAGCATCACGCAAAATGCGCCGCTCTTCGCGCGCATCGACGCCGTTTACAATTCACCGCAAAAGGCGCTGCTGACGCCGGTGCAGCAGCGCCTGTGCTGGTACTACTACACGACGTTTGTGCGTGCCGGCGCGAAGCTCGACGCGGCGGCCAAGACCCGCGTTGCGGCGATCAATGAGCGGCTCGCCGCCTTGTTTGCGGATTTCGGACAGAACTTGCTGGCGGACGAGGCCGATTACGTTCTGTATCTGAAGCAGGAGAGCGATCTTGCGGGCTTGCCCGAATCGCTGCGCGCCGCGGCCAAGTCCGCGGCGGCGGCGCACGGCCGTCCGGGTGAATGGGCAATCCTCAATACCAGGTCCTCCATGGAGCCGTTCCTGACGTACGCGGAGCGGCGTGATCTGCGGGAAAAGGTGTGGCGCACCTATTACAGCCGCGGCGACAACGGCACCGCGCACGACAACAAAAAGATCATCACCGAGATCCTCGCGTTGCGCGCCGAACGCGCGAAGCTGCTGGGCTATCCCACCCACGCGCATTGGCGCGTCTCGGACAGCATGGCCAAGACTCCCGAGAACGCCTCGAACCTGATGATGCAGGTCTGGCCCGCCGCCGTGGCGCGCGAGCACGAGGAAGTGGCGGACATGCAGCGCATCGCTGATGGCGAGCATGCCGGCATCAAGATCGCCGCGTGGGACTATCGCTATTACGCGGAGAAAGTGCGCAAGGCGAAATATGATCTCGACATGAACGAGGTGAAGCCCTACCTGCAGCTCGAGAAGCTGCGCGAGGGAATGTTCTGGGCCGCCGGACAGCTCTACGGCTTCACCTTCATCCCCGTGTCCGGGCTGCCGGTGGTTCGGCCCGAAGTGCGCGTGTGGGAAGTGAAGAACGCCTTGGGCGTGCACGTGGGGCTGTGGTATTTCGATCCGTACCTGCGGCCGGGAAAGAACTCCGGCGCTTGGATGAGCGAATATCGGGCCCAGGATAAGCTCGCCGGCGGCATTACACCCATTGTCTCCAATAACACGAATTTCGTGAAAGCCGAGCGCGGGAAGCCCATCCTCATCAGCTGGGACGACGCCGTGACGCTTTTCCACGAATTCGGACATGCGCTGCACGGGCTCAATTCCGACGTGCAATATCCCTCGCTCGCGGGCACGAACGTGGTGCGGGATTTCGTGGAATTTCCGTCGCAGCTGAATGAAAACTGGCTGCCCACACCGGAAGTGCTGTCGCGGTTCGCGGTTCACTTTGAGACCGGCAAGCCGATTCCGCCGGAACTCGTCGAGAAGATCAAAAAGACCAGCACTTTCAATCAGGGCTTCGCCACGGTGGAGTATCTGGCCTCCGCCCTGGTTGATATGAAATTGCACCTGGCCGGCGACCGCCCGATCGACCCGGACAAGTTCGAAGCCGAGACCCTGGCCTCGATCGGCATGCCCGAGGAGATGGTCATGCGCCACCGCACCCCGCAGTTTGCGCACATATTCTCGAGCGATGCGTATTCGGCGGGCTACTACAGCTATCTTTGGGCGGAAGTGCTGGACCGCGATGCGTTCGACGCCTTCACGGAGGCCGGCGGTGCCTACGACAAAGCCGTTGCAAAGCGCTTGCACGACGACATCATGGCCGTGGGCAACAGCGTTGATCCAGGTCAGGCGTACAGAAATTTTCGCGGCGCGGACCCTAAAATCGATGCCCTGCTGCGGGCGAAGGGCTTCGCCCCGCCTGCCAAGAGCGCGATGGAGCGATGACAATGCCGGCGATGGTACAAGACGATTCGAAAAAATTGAGTGAGCCGAACACGCTGCAGCAGTACACCGTGACCGCGGCGGATTTGCCGCTGTCGTGCCCCATGCCGGGCATGTTTCTGTGGGATTCGCATCCCAAGGTATATTTGCCGATCGAACCCACCGGCTGGGCGAAATGCCCTTATTGCGGCGCCGAATACACGCTTAAATAGGCGCTGGCGCGCCGAATCTTGTCAGGCGCTGGCGCGCCGAATTCTACGGGGTCGAAGCGACCCCGTGTGAGATCGGTAAGAGAGAACCGAACTAGCGCTTGTAGTTACTGTATGACTTTTCCTCGACGACGGTGGAGCCGAGCACGGTGTTGATGCGCCGCTTGATGGCGGCGCGCTCATCGTTCTCGAAGTAGACGGCCCGTGCCAGCCGGATGAATTCCGCGTCGAAGGCCTGCGCGCGTTCCTTGTCGCGAATTTCATCCTCGATCGCCCACAGGCGCTCGTTGACCGCGAGCAATGCGTGGACATCGGCCTCGACGTCGATTTTTGCGTAGGCTGAGGTGCCCCAGGTCTGCTCGAGCGCACCGAGTTCGAGCCGCACATTGGATAGTTTGGCGGGGTCGCTCATGCGCTGCGACTTGATGCGCAGGATGGTAATTTTGTCGAGCAGTTCTCCGGGAGAAATGGGTACTTTGATGTCGCTCATGGGCCCATCTTAGCGAACAACGCGCGACGCCATCAGCGCGTCGAGTTTCGCCGTCACCTCGCTCACGCCGATCAGGTCCATGACGCCGCTGCGCTCGATTTTGGTGGTCCAGGGAATTTGCGCGGCCGGCTTCCCCAAATAGCGCTGCGCGGCCGCGTCGTATTTATCGACGCACCATTGCCGGCTGTAGTAGGGACCGGCGCGTGCCGGATTGGTGGCGGCGTACAGGCCGATCACCGGCAGGCCGACCATGGTCGCCATGTGAGCGGGACCCGAATCCGGCGACAGCAGACACGTGCACCGGGACAGCAATCCGAGGAGCTGCGGCAACGTATCCTGGCCTATTTGATTGATGGGGTTGGCGCGGGCCGCGGCGGCGATGCTCGAGCCCATCTGCGCTTCGAGGGAGCTGCGCCCTCCGACCAGCACCACCCGCATACCGTGCGTGTTCGCGGCGTAGTCGGCAACCGCGGCGTACCGCTGGGCCGACCAGTTGCGGGCAGGGTGACTGGAGCAGGGGCTGATCAGCAGCGTCGGCCGTTCGTCGTTGACGATGCCGCGGGCAAACTCGAGCGCGTCGTCGGGGAGAGTCAGATCCCAGCGCGGCGCTCCGGGGTCTATCCCGCATGCGCGCACGAATCCCATGAATGAATCCAGCACATGTTCCGAACTCGCCGGCGCGATGCGCGCGTTCGTGAACCACCACTGCAACTCGCGCGCACGTTGCCGATCGAAGCCGAGTTTGATCGGGGCGGAAATCAAGCTGCTGATGAGGCTCGCGCGAAACGACAATTGCATGTCGAGCAGCATGTCGAATCGACGCCCGCGCAAGCTGCGCCGCAGCCGCCACAATTGCCGAAGGCTTTGACTTTTATCGAAGGTGATAAACTCGATTTCCGGGAGAATGGCCGTCATCAGCTTGGCTTCGAGCCTGCCGATGATCCAGGTGAAGCGGGCTTGCGGCCACGCCGTCTGGAAGGCGCGAAGCGCCGCCAAGGCGTGACAGGTATCGCCGATAGCCGAAAGACGCAGCAGACACACATGCTGCAGCGGTGGTTTGAAATTTAAGGTCATCGTAAGGTGATAGGGACGCGCTCAAGAGAATGACGAACGGCGGCCGACGCATTGCCACTGCCACGGGCGCCATGCTGTCTGATCCGACTTGCCTTGGCAATGAGCCGCCGAACGCTCAAGAATCGCTGTTCGATCCGGAGTTCTGGCGCGCGCGCGGCGAACTCATCGCCGTGACCGGCGGCCGCGGTTCGGCGTGGTTCATCGCCTCGGGCTTGCGTCAATGGGTGCTGCGGCATTATCGCCGCGGCGGCTGGATCGCCCGAGTGTCTTCGGATCGTTATGTGTGGACGGGCGAGGCCAGGGTGCGGGCCTTCGCCGAGTGGCGGCTGCTCGACGCCCTGACGCGACGCGGCCTGCCCGTGCCCACGCCCGTCGCGGCTCGCTATCAGCGGACGGGTTGGGTCTACCGCGGCGATTTGATCACGCAGCGAATCGCGGATGCGAAGCCCTTGAGCGCGGCGCTCGCCCTCGAGGCGCTTCCCGAAGCGCGGTGGCGCGCCGTGGGCGCGGCGATTGCACGGCTGCATCGCGCCGGCGTGGATCATGCGGACCTCAACGCGCACAACATCCTGATCGGCGTGAACGGCGCCGTCACCGTGATCGACTTCGATCGCGGCCGTCTACGCCCGCCGGGCGCCTGGAGTTCGCGGAACATGCAGCGATTGCGGCGCTCGCTCGCGAAAGTGTCGCGCGAATTGCCGCCCGACCGGTACCGGGCGCAAAACTGGGACTGGTTCATGGAGGGCTACGGACCGGCTCCCGGCGGCAACACCGGCGGTCGCCGTTGGTACTCCGTGTTGATGTACGTTGTCGCGCCGTTGGCCTTCGTCCTGGTGTTGTGGCGCGGTTTGCGCGATCGAAGCTATTGGCTGGCCTTGAGCGAGCGCTTCGGATGGGGCGGCCGCCTGAGTGCCACGCCGGCGATTTGGCTGCACGCGGTGAGCTTGGGGGAGATGTCCGCGGCCGCGCCGCTGGTGCGTGCTCTGCGCTCACGCTATCCCGAGGTCCCGCTGGTGCTTTCCACCGCGACTCCCACCGGAAGAGCGCGCGCCGAAGCGCTATTTCGCGATACGGTGGACGTGCGCTTCCTGCCGTACGACACGCCGGGTGCGGTGGCGCGATTCTTGGATCGCGTTCGGCCGCGAATCGCCATCATCATGGAGACCGAACTCTGGCCCAATTTATTCACGGAGTGCGAACGCCGCGGCATTCCCCTGGCGCTCGCCAGCGCACGGTTGTCGGCGAAATCGGTTGCACGCTACCGACGACTCGGGGGTCTTTTTCGCGGCATAGTCTCCGCTAGTTCGTTGATAGCGGCGCAGACCGCGGAGGATGCCGAGCGCTTCATCGCGGTCGGGGCGCGGAGTGCCAGGACCCACGTGATCGGAAACATCAAGTTCGACCTGCAATTGAGCGAAGGCGCCGTCGATCAGGGACGCGAGCTGCGCGCCGTGTTCGGCAGCGGGCGGCCCACCTGGATTGCCGGCAGCACCCACGCGGGCGAGGAGGAGCAGGTGCTCGCGGCGCACGCCGAACTGCCGGGCGATGCGTTGCTGTTATTGGTACCGCGGCATCCTGATCGGTTCGCGAGTGTCGCGGATTTGCTGTCGCGCCGCGGCGTGCGATTCGTGCGGCGGAGCAGCGGCATCACGCCGGATCGAACCACGCAGGTGCTGTTGGTGGACACCGTGGGAGAACTCGCGGCGCTGTACGCGGCGGCCGATGCGGCATTCGTCGGCGGAAGTCTGGTGCCCATCGGCGGCCACAATTTGCTCGAGCCCGCGGCACTCGGAATTCCGGTGCTGACCGGACCCTCGCATGCCAACAGCAAGGACATTGCGCGGTTGATGCTGGCCCAAGGCGCCGCCTTGCAGGTGTCGGGTGCGGAGGAATTGGCGGCGGCCCTGCGCCGGCTCTTGGCCGATCCCGAGGAGCGCCGGCGGATCGGGGCCATCGGGCGGCATATCGTCGAGTCGAATCGCGGCAGCGTCGCGCGATTGCTGGAATTCATCGCCCCTTTGATGTCGGGGTCGGTGCCGCCGGGTCGATAGTTGCCGGGTCCGTTGCCGGCGGCGTGTCCGTCAACAGGCTGTTGATCTTCTCCAGACTCTGCTGGGAGAGCGTACCGGCCGCCAGCTGCAGCTTGAGCACATTCAATACGTAGTCGTAGCGGCTGCGGGAGTAGTCGGTCACGGCCTGTACCCAAAGACGCCGCGATTGCAGCACGTCCACGGCAGTTCGCGTTCCCGCCTCATAACCGGACTCGGTGGCGCGCAGCGCCGTGGCATTCGATTCGACCGCGCGTCGCAGCGCCTTCACCCGCGATATCTCCGACAGCACTCCGAGATAGGAATCGCGCGCATCGTGCTCGGTCTGACGCGCCACCCGCTCCACCCGTTCCTTGGCGGCGCGATGCTGATAGACGGCTTGACGCACCTGGGAGGACACCATGCCGCCCGAGTAAATGGGAAAGGTCAACTGCAGACCGATGGTGCGCTGGTTTTGGTCCAGGCTGGTGCCGCCCGCCGACGTTCCGTCGGTGAAGGTATCCGTGCCGTTGGTGCTCAGCTTGTAACGGCTGCCCACCAGGTCGAGCGAAGGGTAGTGGCCGCCGCGGGCGGCACTGACGTTCTCGCGCGCGATGTCGGCCGCCAACCGGCTCGACACGAGCGCAAGATTCTGTTGCAGCGCCATTTCGACCCAGCGGTCTTCGTTGATGGGGTCGGGATTTGCCAGTTCGAACGGTTCGATGGGACGCGCCAGATGATCGAAGGCGTCGCCGGTGATCTCGCGCAGCAGTTCCTGGGTCGAGGCGAGCACGCGCTTCGCCGCAATCACGGCCGCCGCGCCGCTGTCGTGGGCGGCGCGCGCCTCTTCCACATCGGTGACGGCGATCAGGCCGATCTGGAAGCGCGACTCGGCCTGATCGAGCTGATGCTGGATCGAGATCAGCGCGGCCTGCTGCGCCTCGAGATCGTCCTGCGCGGCGAGCACGTCGAAGTAGCGCTGCGAGACGCGCTCGATCAGGTCTTGTTGCGCGGCCTGGTAATCCGCTTCGGCCTGCGCCACCTGGGCGTCCGCGCGCCGCAGGGCCACCCAATTTTCCCAGCGGAAGATATTTTGCTTCAGATCGACGCCATAGCGGTGCGTGGTCGTTGTGACCCGCCCATCGAAGGGAAAGCTTTCCAGCACGGTCGGCGTGCCGGGGCCGCCGATGCTGACGGGCTGGATGGTGTTGGTCGACCCGGTGTCGTGCTCGCGGCTCACGGTGCCGCTGCCCGAGAGCTGCGGTAGCAGCGCCGAGAGCGCCTGCGGTTTGGTCTCCAGGGTCGCCAAGCGAGTCGCCTCGGCTTCTCGCAGCTGTGGATCGTTCTGCAAGGCGCGCTGATAGACCGTGAGCAGGTCCGCAGCCGGCGCCGCGGCGGCCCCGAGGCAAAATGCAAAAAGGGTCAGCAATCGTTTCAAGGGATATCCAATGTCCAGTCCCAGGGATGATGTCAGGTCATATAGTGTTATATATAACTATATCACCATGAAGAGTCAAGAGCTCGTCGGTGGATCAATATTGCGGGATCCGCGGGTCCAAGTCTCGAGACCAGGCCAAAATCCCACCGGTCAGGTTGTATACCGAGACAAAACCGTGACTGGAGAGGAAACGCGCCACTTCGAGACTGCGGCCGCCGGATCGACAGATCACCACTGTCTCGCGCGCAGGGTCCAGTTCGCCCAGACGATCGGCTATCTGACCCATCGGTATGTGCACGAGCTCGGCGGGTACCGGCGCGAGCGTAACCTCCCAGTCTTCACGCACGTCCACGAGCGTCAGGTCGGCGCCGCCGCTGCGCCGCTCCAGGAACTCGAGAGGGGTGATGTCCTTGATCATCAGAACACGAACTTCTGCAGCGCGGGCGCATTGATCAGAGGCTCGATGTCGGTCTCGAACAGGCTCTCTTGAACCCATTCGCCGCTGTCGACCCGGCGTACCAGGATGGCGTCCATCACCGGCGGCCCGCCGACAATGGCGAAAAGACGGCCACCCACCCGCAACAACCGTTCAAAGCGCGTGTCGTAGATCGGCATTGAGCCCGTGACGGCAACAATGTCGTATTCGCCCAAGGGCTTGGGATCGAACGCATCGCGAACCTCGAATTGCACCGTGGCGGGCGCCACGGCGCGCAGGTTCGCTTCGGCGAGCGCGATGAGTCCGGCATGAATGTCGATCGAATGCGTCGAACGCCCGAGTAAACTTAAGATGGCCGAGAGATAGCCGCTGCCGCTGCCCACTTCCAGCACGGTGTCGGTTGGATTGATGCCCAGCGCCTGCAGCATGCGCCCCTGCAGATTCGGAGCCAGCATGGACTGACCGAATCCGATGGGGATGGGCGCATCGGCAAACGCCAATTCACGATACTCGGGCGGCACGAACGCTTCGCGCGGTACCGCGGACATTGCATCGAGAACGCGCGCGTCGAGCACTTCCCAAGCGCGTATCTGCTGATCCACCATTTGTCGACGAGCGGCCAGGGTATCCATGATTTCTCGCGCTAATTTAAGGCTGTTGATTATGGTCAATTTCGACAGGCTATGCCATGCCCGTGCGCTATTCTCGCTAGTTATCGCAGCTGCCGAGGTATGAGTTGTTCCTGGCTTCCAACGTTTTATGGTTTTTGACCTCGGCTGTTCTGGCGGTGGGTCTGATTGTGCTCTTTGCGCGCAGGCGCCGGCAGGAACGCGCCGTCAACGAATTCTCGGCGCAAGTGCTCCAGCTCACGAGCGATGCCGGCCCCGCGGCACGCATCGGCCTGCACGGCAAGACCGTGGCGCTGGGGCAGCTGGGCTCCGCCGTCAACCAATTGCTGGAAAAACTCGAGCAGCGCGGCGCGCGGCTGCAGGACCGGGAACTGCTGTTTCAGCGCCTGGTCGAGACCGTGCACGACGCGGTGCTCGTGCACCGCGAGCGAATTCTGTTCGCCAACTCGCGCTTCCTGGCGCTGCTCAACTTGAGCGCCCCCGATGTCATCGGCAGGCACTTGACCGAATTCGTCACGCCTGAATATGTCGAGTTGGTGGAGAGCAATCTGCGGCGGCGGCTGCAGGGCGAATCCGCGGCCGAGCGCTTCGAGGTCGAGCTGATCGGCGCTCAAGCGCAGGTGACGCGGGTCGAGCTCTCGAGCACCGTGATCGACAGCGCCGGCGACGCGACGCTGCTGCTCACCGCGCTCGAGATGCTGCCCGAATCCGGCGCGATCGTCGTGCCGTCGAAGCCGCGTGCGGTGGTCACGCTCGACGCCATGGGCGAAAGCGTCATCACGGTCGATGCCGAGGGCCGCATCGACTACATCAATCATTCGGCGGAGACCTTGCTGAGCCAGCGGTTCGATCAGGTCATGGGCAGGTTGTTTTCCGAGGTTGCGTCGCTGGTCGATGAGACGGATCGCCGGATGCTGGAAGATCCGGTGCGCAAGGCGTTGACCGCCGGCGGCCGGGTGAGCATGGGACGGCGCGCCGTGCTGGTCCCGGCCAGCTCCGGTCCGGAACGGTCGGTGGAAATCAGCGTCACGCCGCTGCGCCTGGACGGCAAGGAGATCCTGGGACTGGTGCTCGTCCTGCACGACACCAGTGAATTGCGCGGCCTCACCCGCCAAATGACGTATCAGGCCAGCCACGATCCGCTCACCGGGCTGGTGAACCGCCGCGAATTCGAGCGGCGGCTGCAGGAAGCCATGGACTCCGCGCAGACCGGCAACGTCGGGCACGCGCTGTGCTTCCTGGACCTCGATCGCTTCAAGACGGTGAACGACACCTGCGGCCATACCGCGGGCGACAACATGCTGCGCGAGGTCGCCACGCTCATCAAGGAGGCGGTACGCGATTCGGATACGGCGGGGCGCATCGGCGGCGACGAATTTGCCCTGCTGCTGGTGGGCTGTCCGCTCGACAAAGCGCGCCAGATCGCCGACGACGTCGTGCGCTCCGTCAACGACTATCGATTCGTCTGGAAAGACAAGATCTTCAATATCGGCGTCAGCATCGGCCTGGTGGAGATCGGCCGCGGCGGCGGCGCCATCGAAGATATCCTGAACGCGGCTGACTCCGCGTGCTACGTGGCGAAAAAGCAGGGCGGCCTGCACGTCCATGTGTATTCGGCGAGCGAGGAAGCGAGCGCACGGCACAGCGGCGAGATCCACTGGCTGCAAAAGCTGCAGAGCGCTTTGCGCGACAACAAATTCGAACTGTACTTTCAGCCCATCGTGCATGCCCAGGCCGGCGGAATGCGCGGTCCGGCGCTCGAGGTCTTCGTGCGCCTGGAAGGCGAGAACGGCCAACCGTCGGCGCCGCCCGCGGAGTTCATCCGTGCCGCCGAACGCTATCGCCTGATGCCGCATGTGGATCGCTGGGTGGTGCAGACCGTGCTGTCCGCGCTCGGGCGCGGCGGCATGAAATTGCCGCCGGGCCGCAGTGTCGCGATCAACATCGCCGGGCAAACCCTGGGCGATTCGGATTTCCTGGAATTCGTGGTCGACTGCTTCGATCACACGGGAGCGAACCCCGCCGATATCTGCTTCGAGGTCACCGAATCTTCGGTGGTGGCGAACCTCGATCACGCCCATCGCTTCATCGAGGTGCTGCATGGCATGGGTTGCGAGTTCGCCCTGGATGATTTCGGCAGCGGATTGAGCTCATTCTCGACCTTGCGGACGCTGCCGATGGATTATTTGAAAATCGACGGCTCCTTCATCAAGAACCTGGCCGGGGACAGCGTGAATCAGGCGATGGTCGCGGCCATGATCGATTTGTCGCGAAGCCTCAATTTCCGCGTCGTCGCCGAACAGGTCGAGGACCAGCTGTCGCTCGACACCGTGACCAACATGGGCATCGACTTCGTGCAAGGGTTCGTGGTCGGACGGCCGCAGCCGCTGTCGATGGTGCCCATCTCGGCCTAGCCGCGAAGCCCATCTCGCCCCGGCCCTGAGGGTCAAGGCCGCGGCCGGCTTATAACCCGGCGGCAGGGCCTCATAACAAAACTGATGGCATTTTCTTGCCGCTTAGGAGGAAAATCGGGGGCCAGCCAACGAGGTGACCTATGCACGTGTATGAGGACAACACCAAGTCCATCGGCCGCACGCCGCTGGTCCGGATCAACCGCCTGGATGCGAGCAGCGGCGCGACCATTCTCGCCAAGATCGAGGGGCGCAATCCCGCCTACTCGGTGAAGTGCCGAATCGGCGCCGCCATGGTGTGGGACGCCGAAGAGCGCGGCGCATTGAAGCCGGGAATGTCCATCGTCGAAGCCACCAGCGGCAACACGGGCATTGCTCTCGCCTATGCCGCCGCGGCGCGCGGCTATGGATGCGTGCTGACCATGCCGGAAACCATGAGCATGGAGCGGCGCAAGGTATTGGTCGCGTTCGGCGCCAAGCTGGTCCTGACCCCGGGACCGAAGGGCATGAAGGGGGCGATTGCCAAGGCCGAGGAATTGGCCGCCGCGGATCCCGGCAAGTTGTTGCTGGTGAAGCAATTCGAGAATCCCGCCAATCCCCTGATCCACGAAAGGACCACGGGACCGGAAATTTGGGAGGACACCGAGGGCAAGGTCGATGTATTCGTCAGCGGGGTCGGTACCGGCGGCACGCTCACCGGGGTGTCGCGCTACATCAAGGGCACGCGCGGCAAGAAAATCCTCACGGTTGCGGTGGAACCCGTGAATTCTCCCGTCATCACCCAGACATTGGCGGGCCAGCCGCTGACGCCGACGCCGCACAAGATCCAGGGCATCGGCGCGGGATTCATTCCGAAGAACCTGGACCTGTCGCAGGTCGATCGGGTCGAGCAAGTCACCAACGAAGAATCCATCGAGACGGCGCGCCGTCTCGCGCGCGAAGAGGGCCTGCTGAGCGGAATCTCCTGCGGTGCCGCCATGGCGGTGGCGCTGCGCCTGGCGCGCGAGCCCGCGCAGAAAGGCAAGACCATCGTCGTGGTGTTGCCGGACGCCGGCGAGCGCTACCTGTCGGGCGCCCTGTTCGAAGGGCTGTTCGAGGGGGTCGAGAAGATGCAGGCGGTCGCTTGAAGCGCGCCGTATGAAAGCCGTCGCTCACCCTCCGTCCAACGTGACCGCGCTCGAGGAGCTCACCGGGGAGTTCCTCCATGGCTACTTGAGCGATGAGCGCGCGCGCCGCATCTCGCAACGCTATCTGCCGTCGCGCGAGGCCATCGTCGAGATCCTGGAGTCGGTGCTCGACTTGATGTATCCCGGCTATTTCGGCCGCCGCGACTTGAGCCGCGACAATCTCGGCGCGCATGTGGCGCAGTCGGTGGCGGTCCTCGCGCCCAAGCTCGAGCGTGAGATCGAGCATTGCCTGTGCTACGGACGCGAGCGGGACGCGGGGCGCGAGCGCGACGCGGGGCGCGAGGCGGGGCGAGAGCGCGAGGCGGGGCGGCCTGAATTCGGCGAATGTGCGCCGCGCGCGCACGAACTGGCGGAAATATTTTTGGGCCGCCTGCCCGAGATCCGCGCGATGCTGATACGCGACGTGCAGGCGGCGTTCGACGGCGACCCCGCGGCCACGAATCTCGATGAAGTGATCCTTGCCTACCCGGGAGTGCTGGCCGTCAGCGTGTACCGCATCGCGCATGCGCTGTACGATCTGGGGGTGCCGATGATGGCGCGCATCATGACAGAGTGGGCGCATTCCAAGACGGGCGCCGACATTCATCCGGGCGCGACGATCGGCGCGGCGTTTTTCATCGATCACGCCACCGGGGTGGTGATCGGCGAGACCACCCTGATCGGCGACGGGGTCAAGCTGTACCAAGGCGTGACCTTGGGCGCGCTGTCCTTCCCGCGGGACGCGAGCGGCCAGATCATCCGCGGCAAGAAGCGCCACCCCACCGTGGAGAGCGGCTCGACGCTGTATGCCAACGCCACGGTGCTCGGCGGACAGACCGTGGTCGGCGCCGACAGCGTCATCGGCGGGTCGGTGTTCCTGACCCGCAGCGTTCCGCCGCGTTCGCGCGTGTCGCTGAAGGAGCCGGAATTGCGCGTGGCGACGCGCGACGGCGCCGCGGAGCCCGACGCGATCTACTTCGATATCTGAACGCCGCGAGGATATCTGAACGCCGCAAGCTCCGCGGCACCGGCTACTTCAGATCTTTCAGATAGGCAATGATGTCCGCGCGGCTTTTCGCGTCTTCGATCTTGAAGTACATTTTCGTGCCCGGAACCAGTTCGCTGGGGTTGGTGAGCCAACGGTCCAGCGTCACTTCATCCCACGTCAAACCGGAATTTTTGAGAGCCGGCGAGTAGCTGTAGTCCGCGACGCTTCCCGCGCGGCGCCCGACGACGCCGCGATGCCGCGGGCCCAGGTCGTTGTCGTCGATGGAGTGGCAGCCTGTGCAGCCCTGATACAGGGACTTGCCGCGGTTCGGGTCGCCCGCCAGGCCGGTCGCCGCCGCATCCACCACCACAGCCGAAAGCCCCTGGGCCGCGATGAGGGCGGATGCCGCGAAGAGGGCGGATGCCGCCAAGCCGCTTGCAAATGTTCCTCGATTCAAGGGAATGTTCTCGCGTTTGGATCTCACGGGAGAAGACCCCCGATGAGCCGGCTTTATTCCCAAACGCGAGGCATTTACATCAACTTGCCCAGCAGCGGCACCAGCAGCAGCGCGACGATATTGATGATCTTGATCAGCGGGTTGATGGCCGGACCCGCCGTGTCCTTGTATGGGTCGCCGACGGTGTCGCCGGTGACCGCCGCCTTGTGCGCGTCGGAGCCCTTGCCGCCGTAATGTCCCTCTTCGATGTATTTCTTGGCGTTGTCCCAGGCGCCGCCGCCGGTGGTCATCGAGATGGCGACGAACAAGCCGGTCACGATGGTGCCGATCAGCAGACCGCCCAGCGCCTGCACGCCCGAGCCCGGACCCATGAGGAAATTCACCACGAGCACCAGCACGATGGGCACGAGAATCGGCAGCAGGGACGGCACGATCATCTCCTTGATCGCCGCCTTGGTCAGCATGTCCACCGCGCGGGAGTAATCCGGCTTCGCCGTGCCTTCCATGATGCCCTTGATCTCGCGAAACTGTCGCCGCACTTCGTTGACCACCGCGCCCGCGGCGCGGCCCACCGCTTCCATCGCCATGGCGGCGAACAGATACGGCACCAGGCCGCCGATAAACAAGCCGATGATCACGGCGGGGTTCGACAGGTCGAAACTGGTGGCGTGGCCGAGAACTTCGCCGAGCTTGTGCGTGTAGTCGGCAAACAGGACCAGCGCGGCCAGACCCGCGGAGCCGATGGCGTAACCCTTGGTCACCGCCTTCGTGGTGTTGCCGACCGCATCCAGGGGATCGGTGACGTCGCGCACCTTTTTGTCCAAGCCCGCCATTTCAGCAATGCCGCCGGCGTTGTCCGTGATGGGTCCGTAGGCGTCGAGCGCCACGATCATGCCCGTCATGGACAGCATTGCGGTGGCGGCGATGGCGATCCCGTACAACCCTTCGAGCCGATAGGAGGCCCAGATGCTCAACGCGACCGCCAGCACGGGCAGCGCGCAGGCCTTCATGGACACGCCTAAGCCCGCGATGATGTTGGTGGCATGACCGGTTTGCGATGCCGCCGCAACGTGCTGCACCGGCTTGTATTCGGTGGCGGTGTAGTACTCGGTGATCACGATCATCGCCGCGGTGAGCGCGAGACCGACCAGCGAGCACAGCCAGAGCGACATCGCATGCTCGCCCATGAGCCGCTGCGACACGAAATAAAACGCGGCGGCGGAAATGAGGCCTGAGACGATGACGCCCTTGTACAGAGCGTTCATGATTTTGCCGCCTTCGCGCGCGGAAACGAAGAATGTGCCGACGATGGACGAGACGATGGAGATGGCGCCGAGAATGAGCGGAAACAACACCGCCCGCTCGCCCATGTCCACCATGATCAAACCGCCCAGCAGCATGGTGGCGACCAGCGTCACGGCGTAGGTTTCGAACAAGTCGGCCGCCATCCCGGCGCAGTCGCCGACGTTGTCGCCGACATTGTCCGCGATGACCGCCGGATTGCGCGGATCGTCTTCGGGAATTCCGGCTTCCACTTTGCCGACCAGGTCGGCGCCCACATCGGCGCCCTTGGTGAAAATGCCGCCGCCCAGACGGGCGAAAATCGAGATCAGCGAGCCGCCGAAGGCCAGGCCGACGAGCGAGCGCAATGCCGCTTCGGAATCGCCGAGCACCCGCAGCATGGCGAGGTAGTAGCCGGCGACGCCGAGCAATCCCAAGCCGACCACCAGCATGCCCGTGATGGCGCCGCCACGGAACGCGACCTTGAGCGCGGCATTGATCCCTGAGTGGGCGGCCTGCGCGGTGCGCACATTGGCGCGCACGGAGATGAACATGCCGATATAGCCGGCGGACCCCGAAAGAATGGCGCCCACCGCGAAGCCGCCGGCGGTGGCCCAACCCAAGGCCCATCCCAGCGCGAAGAACAGGACGATCCCGACGATGGCAATGGTGGAGTACTGGCGATTCAAATAGGCCTTGGCGCCCGCCTGAATCGCCGCGGCGATTTCTTGCATTCGCGCTGAGCCCGCGGGCTGCGCCAGGATCCAGCGCACCGAGATGACGCCGTAGAGGATGGCAATCACAGCGGCTGCAATGGCCAACCATAACGCACAGTCAAGAGTCATGTGTGAAGTCTCCGGTGGGGTCTTATGTTATTGAAAAATATGGTTTTATGGTTAGAAAAAGCGCAGCGACTATACCACAAACGGAGTGCGCAAGCGCTTGATAACGCTGACACCCTTGAGCGCGACATAGGCGGGCAGGCCATTGCGATAGGGTGGGTAATCTTCGCCGCCGATCAGCGGCGATAAATACGTCCGGCAGGCCGCCGTGATGCCGAATCCGTCCTCGGTGATGAAATTCCGCGGCACCTTTTTTTCCTGGTTGGCAATTTTGTTCAAAGGCGCTTCGCCGATGCTCCAGCGGTAGGGCTTGGCCGATTTGCGCACGATGACGGGCATCACCGCGTTCCTGCCCTTGAGGGCAAGTTCCACGGCCGCCTTGCCGACGGCGTAGGCCTGCTCGACATCCACCTTCGATGCGATGTGCCGCGCCGAGCGCTGCAGATAATCAGCCACGGCCCAGTGAAATTTGTAGCCGAAGGCCTCCTGGGTCATTTGTGCGACCACCGGTCCCACGCCGCCCAGCTGCGCGTGGCCGAACGCGTCCTTGGTGCCGGCCTCGGCGAGAAATTTGCCGTCGGGACCGCGCACACCTTCGGAGACCACCACGACGCAATAGCCGTATTTCTCCACGGATGTCTTGACCTTCGCCAGGAAGCGCTCGCGATCGAATTCGATTTCGGGAAACAGGATGACGTGCGGCGCATCGCCCGCCTTGTCGCCGGCAAGACCGCCGGCCGCGGCCATCCAGCCGGCGTGCCGTCCCATGACTTCGAGCACGAAGACCTTCGTCGACGTGCGCGCCATGGAGGCCACGTCGAGCGCCGCCTCGCGCGTGGACACGGCGATGTACTTGGCCGCGGAGCCAAAGCCGGGGCAGCAATCGGTGACGGGCAAATCATTGTCGACGGTTTTGGGAATACCGACGCAACTGATGGGATAGGCCATTTGCACGGCGATTTCCGACACTTTTTGCGCGGTGTCCATGGAATCGTTGCCGCCGTTGTAGAAGAAGTAGCCGATGTCGTGCGCCCGGAATATGTCGATCAGACGCTCATACTGGGCGCGATTCTTGTCGATCCCGGCGAGTTTGTAGCGCGCGGATCCGAAAGCGCCGCCCGGCGTGTGGCGCAGGCCGAATATCGCCGCCCGGCTTTCCTTGCTGGTGTCGATCATGTCCTCGGTCAAGGCGCCGATGATGCCGTGCCGGCCGGCGTACACCTTGCCTATCTTGTCACGATGCTTTCGCGCAGTTTCAATCACGCCGCAGGCCGAGGCGTTGATGACGGCGGTGACGCCGCCGGATTGTGCATAGAACGCGTTCTTCATGGGACCCCCTTCGCAAGGCGCGCAGAATAGCCCATCGGCCGGGAGCCTGTCTTGGTTCACGTGGAATACCAAGGCAGGCCATGGTTTGTCGACCGCGCCGCTCGCATGGTTTGACGACCGCGCCGCTCAAAGGTACGGTAGCCTGCTTTCACCACGACAAGAATCATGCGAATAGTTCTCTTGGGCGCGCCCGGGTCGGGCAAAGGCACACAGTCCCAGCTGTTGGTCAAAGCCCATGGAATCCCGCAAATATCCACGGGCGACTTGCTTCGCGATGCGGTCTCCAAAGGCACCGATCTTGGACTGCGCGCCAAGTCCGCCATGGACGCAGGAAAGCTGGTCGATGATGCCACCGTGCTCGGCATGATTCGCGAGCGCCTGAAGCTGCCGGACGCCGCCAAGGGATTCATATTGGACGGCTTTCCCCGCAACATCGCGCAGGCCGAAGCGCTGCAACAGATGCTCGAGGGCTTGAGCACGCCGCTCGACTCGGTCGTGCTCTTGAACGTCGATTTGGGCATCCTGTTCAAACGGTTGACCGGACGCAGAATTTGTCAGGTGTGCGGACGCGTATTCAATGTGTACTCGTCGCCGCCGGGAGCGGCCGCCCATTCCGCGGAGTGCGGCGATGCGCATCGGCTGATCCAAAGGCCGGACGACAAGGAAGAAGTCATCGGCAAGCGGCTCGATGTGTACGAAGCGCAAACCAAGCCGCTGATCAAGTATTACGAGGCGGCCGGATTATTGAGGATCGTGGACGCCGACGCCGATGTGGATACGGTGTTCCAAAGTATCGAGCAGGCCATGCGGGGCGGGGTCAGCCGATAGCGTCGAGCAGCCGCGTCCCGATTTCTTCCCTGCGCCAGCCGGTCAAGGCGTGCGACTCGTGGCTGCCCATGGCAAGCGCCTTGAGCTCCGCGCGCGGGGCGAGGATCTCCGCACTGATCTTGAGTTCGGCCGCGCGGGCGTCGACGATTTTGCTCAGGCGGTCGATGACGGCTTTTTGTTCGGCCGTCGGGCGCGCGTCTACACTTGGTTCCTGATCCCACAGGTCATCCGATGCCTCCGCGAGCGCACCCTCGAGGCTTGCCGCCAGGCTGTCGTTCAGCGGAGGCGAGCCGCCTTCGGCAATGGAGAAAATTGCGGCGTCGGGAAGGATCCAGGCGCGAGGCAGATCGCGCGCGCGAGCGAGTTTTTCGCGCCAGTTCGCGATCGCCCTGGCCCGGGCGCGCGAGGGAGGCGCAAGCTGCGCGAGGCCGCGCAGCCGGCCCCATGCCTGGGAGGGATCGGGTTCATAGAGCTGCTTGTCCTCGAGCGCCAGACAATCCTCCAGAACCCAGTGCTCGCGCTCGAGCTCGCGCAAGCGCTCCGCGAGATGGGCCGCCACGTCGCCGAGATACATGACATCGTCCGCGGCGTATTCCAGCTGATCGCGCGTGAGCGGCCGCCTCGACCAGTCGGTGCGCGTCTGACCCTTGGGTATGGTCACATCCAGCAGCGTCTTGACGAGTTCCGCATAGCCGACCTGGGGCTTGAGCCCGATGCAGCCGGCGGCGATCTGAGTATCGAACACCGGCGAGATGACGCGCTTGGTCGACAGATACACCGCCTCCAGGTCCTGGCGCGCGGAATGAATCACCTTGCGCGCGGCAGGCGCGGTCAAGGCGGGCATCAACGGATCGAGGCTGGATATCCGCAGTGTATCGACGCACCAGATCGTTCCGGCGGCCTTGAGCTGCAGCAGGCACAATTTGGGAAAGAAGGTGCGTTCGCGCAGAAATTCCGTATCGACGCCGATCCACGCCTGTGACTCGAGTGTCTGCGCCAGCGCCGGCAGCGCATCATCTCGATCGATCCAAATCGCGTCAGGCATGGCATTGATCCGCGTGTACAATTTGGAATCGATTATGACTGAATCGGACGATGCTGAAACTCGCAAAAGCATTTTGGGACATCGCCCTGTGGAGGCGAACGCCGGCGCAGTTGCCCGCGTCGATATTGCTGTTGGTCCTGGTCTCGGCCGTGGCGGCACTGCTCGAGGTCGCGAGCGCGCTGCTGCCGCCGGTCTCGAGCGACCGAATCCTCACCCGAATCGTGTTGAGCGTGGGCCTGCCGCTGGCCTTTTGCTGGGCCGTGCTGTACGTGGCGCGCCGCCGGCAGCGATTCCTGCAAACCGGCGTCGCCTTGCTGGGCGTCGGGGTCCTGGCGGAGCTCGCCCTGTACCCCATACAGTCCCTCATCCACGTCATCGGATCGGACAGTCTCGCCTCGGCGCCGCTCGGATTCCTGATGCTGGTCGGCTTGATCTGGTACCTGCTCGCGTGTGCCAACATTTGGCGCGTCGCCCTGGATTCAGGTCTAGCGGTGGGCATCGCGGTCAGCGTGAGTTACCTGTTGCTGTCGATCTTGCTGGAGCTGCAGACGCTGCCTAAAACGTGACAACACATATACATATTTTGGGCATCGGCGGCACGTTCATGGGCGGAGTCGCCGCGATCGCCAAGGCCGCCGGGTTTCGTGTGACCGGCTCGGATCTCAACGTGTACCCGCCGATGAGCACTCAGCTCGAGGCGCTCGGCATCGAGCTCATTCAAGGCTATGGCGCGGAGCAGCTGGATCTGCGGCCCGACATCGTCGTGGTCGGCAACGCCTTGAGCCGCGGCAGTCCGGTGGTCGAGGCCATGCTGGATCGCGGCATGGCGTATGCCTCCGGGCCGCAGTGGCTGGCTGAGCATGTGCTGCGGGAGAAACATGTGATCGCCGTGGCCGGCACGCACGGCAAGACGACCACCACCGCCATGCTGACCTGGATCCTGGAGGAGGCGGGTCTCGCACCCGGATTCCTGATCGGCGGAGTGCCGAGCAATTTCGACTCCACCGCCCGCTTGGGCAAGGGGTCGTTCTTCGTCATCGAGGCGGATGAATACGACACCGCGTTTTTCGACAAGCGCGCGAAATTCGTTCACTACCGGCCGCGCACCGCGATTCTCAACAATCTGGAATTCGATCACGCGGATATTTACGAGGACGTGGCCGCAATTCGCCGTCAATTCAATCAGCTGCTGCGCACCGTGCCCGCCGCCGGCCGGCTCATCGTCAACGGCGAGGACGCCGAGCTTGCGTCGACCTTGAAGATGGGGTGCTGGACGCCGTGCGAAACGTTCGCGCTGGCGAAGCCGCCGCGCGGCGGCCCGGACGCCGAGTGGAGCGCGAATATCGCCGCGGGATCGGCCGCGGGCCGATTCACCGTGCTATGCCGGGGACAGGCCGTGGCCGAGGTGAGATGGCCGCTGCTGGGCGAGCACAACGTCATGAACGCCTTGGCGGCGATCGCGGCGGCGCGGCATGCGGGCGTTGCGCCGGCGCGCGCGGCGCAGGCGTTGGGCGCGTTTCTCGGCGTCAAACGGCGCATGGAAATTCGCGGCGTCGTCGATGGAGTCACGGTGTATGACGACTTCGCGCACCATCCCACCGCCATTGCGACGACGCTTCAGGGCTTGCGGGCGCGAGTCGCGGGCGCGCGCATCGTCGCCGTGCTGGAACCGCGATCGAACACCATGAAACTGGGCGTGCATCGCGAGCAACTGGCGCCGGCGCTGGCATTGGCGGACCGGACCTGGTTCTTGCACACGGCGGAGCTGGGTTGGGATCTGCCGTCGGCCGTGGCGGCACTCGGTGCAAACGCGTCCTTTGCGCCGGACGTCGACGCCTTGGTCAAGGGCATAACCGAAGACAGCCGCCCCGGCGATCAGGTGCTGGTGATGAGCAACGGCGGCTTCGGAGGCCTGCACGACAAACTGCTCGCCGCGCTGCGGGCACGGAAGCGTGGGCCGGGGACGATGTGAATTCGATCGCCTTATTTCCGCTCAATATGGTGCTGTTCCCCGACGGTGCGTTGCCGCTGCGAATTTTTGAAACCCGCTATGTCGACATGGTGCGGCGCTGCATGCGCGAGAGTCAAAGCTTCGGGGTCGTGTTGATTCGCGAGGGCAATGAGGTGGGTCCCGCCGAGACCTTCGATGTCGGAACGCTCGCGAAAATCGTCGACTTTCATCAACTGTCGGACGGCTTGCTCGGGCTGTCGTGCATCGGCCAGCAACGCTTCCGCATTCTGAAGCGAGGCCGCCAAGCCGACGGCCTCAATCTGGCTGAAGTCGACCGGTTGATGGCGGAGCCCGCCGTGCCGGTCCCGGCGCGTCACGCGCGGCTTGCGCAGTTGCTGAAAAGCGTTCTGCCGCAGCTGGGGGAAGTCTACACGAACATCGAGATGCGCTTGGACGATGCCGCCTGGGTCGGGCACCGCCTCGCCGAAATTCTGCCGATTCCGCTTGCGGACAAGCAGGCCTGTCTGGAGCTCGACGATCCGATTCAGAGGCTCGACGTGCTCGAACCCCTCGCCTAGCCCCGGGCCGGCGCAGCGCGCGCCGCGCTCGAGGTGCGGGCAGAGGGCACCCATGACGAGCGCGTGATCCAGAGGGCGGCGGCGATGGCCGCTCCCCAGGGCAGCATCCAGTAGCCCAGCAACCCGTCGAAGCGGCCCACCCACGCGGAGTACGCGAGCGAGGTGCCGCTCGTCGTGCCTTGCTGCAGCATTCGCAGCACCACGACCCAGCCGGCGTGCAGACCGATCGCCGCCGCGATATTGCCGGTGAGCGCACGGGTAAGGCTCAGGATCAATCCCACGACCAGCCACGACAGAAATGCATCGAACACCAGTGCGGGGTGGCTCAACGGGGCGAACGAGCGCAACAGCAAATCGAAGCCGCTCCCCCAGCCGACCTCGGCCGCCGGGATGCTGACTTTGGCGAAGAAATGCAGGATGGCGAACAGCGGCGCCGTGAGCAGGGCGGCCATCCATGGGCCCGATTCGCGTTCGATCGCGGTATGCATGACGCCTCGAAACACGGTTTCCTCGAGGAGGGCGACGCTGATGCCCGACCCAACACCGACGAGAAAAATGCGCGCGAAGCTTGAGGTCGATGGAATGAATTCCGCGCCCATGACGCGAAGCTGCGTGAGCAGCAAGAAGGCGGCGCCCACGCCTGCCGTGGCCACCCCGATCGCTCCCCACAGCAGGCAGACTTTCAGAAACCTGCGCCACGGCAGGCCGTATCCGCAATCGCGCTTGGTGACGAGCCGCAAATGCCGGCACAGCCATATGAGCTCCGCGACCAGCAGCAGCATGGCGATCCGGCTCGCGACGCGATGGAACGCCCAGACAAAATGAAACGCCCCCGTGAACATCGACGCCAGCTCATACGCCGGATAAGCGATCGCGGCGCCGATCAGGCCGGCGAGCAGGATTGAACCGAAGAACCAGGCGAAGGCGCGCATGCGTCAGGCTACTTGTTCAAACCCGCAAACACGCGGGTGGCCGCTGCGATGGTGACATCGATATCCGTCGCCGTGTGCGCCGCCGACAAGAAACCCGCCTCGAACGCCGATGGCGCGAAATAAATGCCTTCGGCCAGCATGCCGTGGAAGAAGCGCTTGAAGCGCTCGACGTCGCAGGCCATGACCTTGGCGTAGGTGTCGACGTGGCGTTCCTCCGTGAAGAAAAAACCGAACATGCCGCAGACATGATTGGTCGCCAGCGCAATGCCGGCACTGCGCGCCGACTCCGCCAACCGCCCAACCAAGCTATCGGTCGCGGTTCGGAGCCGTTGATGAAATCCGGGCGCCGACAAGAGTTCCAGCGTGGTGAGGCCCGCGATCATCGCCACCGGATTGCCGGACAGGGTGCCCGCTTGATACACAGGACCCAAGGGCGCGAGGCGCTCCATGACGTCGCGCCGGCCGCCGAACGCGCCCACCGGCATGCCGCCGCCGATGATTTTGCCCAAGGTGGACAAATCGGGACGCACGCCGTAGAGCGCCTGCGCGCCGCCCAAACTGACGCGAAAGCCGGTCATCACCTCGTCGAAAATCAGCAGTGCCCCCGTGCGATCGCATTCGTGGCGCAGCGTGTCGAGAAATCCCGGCGCCGGCGGCACGCAATTCATGTTGCCGGCCACGGGTTCGACGATGACGCAGGCGATTTGCGCGCCGATCTTCCGGAACACCTCGCGTACCTGATCGGCATCGTTGAAGTTCAGGGTGACGGTGTGATTGGCGAGCGCCTTCGGCACGCCCGGTGAGGTGGGAACGCCCAAGGTCAGCGCCCCCGAACCGGCTTTGATCAGCAGCGAATCGGAGTGTCCGTGATAACAGCCTTCGAACTTCACGATGGTGTCGCGCCCGGTGAAGCCGCGCGCCAGGCGTATTGCACTCATGGTCGCCTCCGTGCCGGAGCTGACGAAGCGCACCAATTCGATGGAGGGAATGAGCTCGGTGACGCGGCGCGCGAGCCGGGTTTCGAGCTCGGTCGGCGCGCCGAACGACAGGCCGTCGGCGGCGACCTCCTGCACGGCCTTGATGACTTGCGGGTGCGCGTGCCCGACGATCATCGGACCCCAGGAGCCGACGTAGTCGATGAAGCGACGTCCGTCAGCGGCCCACATGTGGGCGCCGGCGGCCTTCTTGAAGAAAATCGGCTCGCCGCCGACGCCGCGAAAGGCGCGAACCGGCGAGTTGACGCCGCCCGGGATGTACTTGCAGGCTTCTTGGTAAAGGCTCATGCGGCGACTCTAAACAGCCGGGGCGCTCGCGGGCAAGTTGAGCCGCACTTCGAGGCCGCCTCCGGGGCTGTTGGCGGCCTTGGCCCACCCTCCGTGGGCCTTCAGGACCTGAGCGGTGATCGCAAGACCAATGCCTTCACCGCCCGTATCGCGGTCGCGCGACTCGGCGACTCTATAGAACGGCTCAAAGATGCGTTCGAGATCGCCGTCGGGAACCCCCGGTCCTTTGTCGCGAATCAGAATCACGACTCCTTCCCTCGAGCGCTCGACCGAGACGCCGACGGGCGAATCCTGCGGGCTGTAGCGCACGGCGTTGCGCAGCACGTTCTCCACCGCGCTTCGCACCAGGTCGCGGTTGCCGTTGATGGCCGTACTTGCCGCGCCTTGGGACATCACCCTGCAATTCTTGACGGCGCCTTCGAAGTTCGCATCGCGCACCACCTCTTCGATCACTTCGTCGAGGTCGAATGTCTCGCGCGCGAACGGCGCATCGGTGCCGTGCAGGCGCGCGAGCTTCAAGACCTGTGTGATCAGCGAGTCGAGGCGCTCGATCTCCCGCTCCAATCGATCCAGCTGACGCGAGAGGTCGGCGGGCGGCTGGCGAGCCAACCCCAAAGCCACGCGCATTCGGGCGAGCGGCGAGCGCAGTTCGTGAGAGATGTCGCGCAACAGGCGCGTGATGGCGCCGCGATTGGCTCGCAGCCGCTCCGCCATGGCGTCGAAATCGCGCGCCAGATCGGCCAGTTCGTCCCTGCGTCCCTCGAATCCCGCGCTGACGCGGATCGCAGCTCGCGCATGGGAGTCGAGATTCTCGGAGGCAAGCGCGCGCGCGCCCGCTTGAATGCTCCGGATGGGCGCGCTCAAGTGCCGCGCCAGCCGCCAGCTGGTCAGCGCGCTGACCACCAGAGCGATGCACAGAATCGTCAGCGATATTCCCGGCAAGCTCAATGCGCCGAAAATGCTGGGGCGTCTCGGCACCGACAGCACGGTAAAGACCGTGCCGTCGGCGGCGACGATCTGCGGCGCGACGCGGCTGGGGCGGAAATTGCCGGGCGGCGGCGGCCCCGTGCTCCGGCGGCCCGGGCCGCCCGGCCCCTCATGAGTGAACAATTCCTCGCGATTGCTGAATTCGAGGCGGCGCGTCGCGCTCCCGGAGAGGCGCCGCCCGAGGATATCCCCTCCATCGGGACCGACGATGTAGAGATCGCGATCCGGGACGGCATTCTTGTTCGAGTCCAACCAACGCTTGAGCGCACCGATGTCGCCATGGGCCAGGACTTCGGAGGCCTGAATGGCCGCGGAGGGCCTGCGCATCTCCGGCGCTTCATACTCGCGGGCGGCAACGGTGAAGATGATGGCGATGCTGCCGCCGACGATGAGCGCCATCGCGAGCCAAAACAGCATGAAAATCCGCAGAAAAAGACTATGCATGAGCCCAGGTGAGCGTGTAGCCGGAACCGCGGACGTTCTTTATCTCGGGATTTTTCCCCGCCTCCAGATCGAGCTTGCGGCGCAAATTGCTGATGTGAGTATCGATGCTGCGATCGTAAGCCACGAGCTTGCGGCCGAGCGCCTGTTCGGTCATCGCCTCGCGCGAGATCACCTGGCCCGCGGCGCGCATCAGCAACTCGAGCACGCGGAATTCGGCGCCGGTGAGCGGCGCCAATTTGTCCGCGACATGGACTTGATGAGTTCCGGTATTGAGGACGATCGGACCGACGGTGAGTATGTCGGGCACGCGGCCGCCGCCCTGACGGTTGCTGGCACGGCGCAGAATCGCCCGAAGCCGCGCCACCAGCTCGCGCGGATTGAAGGGCTTGCTGAGATAGTCATCGGCCCCGAGTTCCAGGCCCACGATCCGGTCGACGTCGTCGCCGCGCGCCGTGAGCATCAGGATCGGCGTGGTGTACGACGCGCCCAACTTGCGCAGCACATCGAAGCCGCCGACGCTCGGCAGCATCACATCGAGAATCAGGATTTCATAGTCGGCGGTCTGCAGCTCTTCGAGCGCGTCGCCGCCGTCGTGCACGCTCTTCACGTCGAAGTGCTCGGCGTTCAGATATTCGGTGAGCATTTGACAAAGTTCGCGGTCATCGTCGACCAGCAGCACCCGCGCCTCGCGCGCGGGGCCGGACTCGGCTGGTGTCGGATTAGAGAGTGTCATAGGCGTACCCCAATACTGTGGCACAGTCCGCGCCCATCAATCATGCCGGCGCCGGAATTCACAATTCTTGACAGATCGTTGCGTTCTCCGCGACACATGTTTGCACGGCCCCAGCCTAGGATGGCGCCGTCTAACCGAATCAACCCATTGGAGCAAGGCATATGAAATCGATTCGCAAATTGTTGTGGGCAAGCCTGCTGGCGGGCGGAGCGGTGCTGGGCGCCGCCGGCGTGTCCGCGGCGGGCGCCGCCGATGATGCGATGACAGCTGCGCCGCCCGGGGCCCACGGGTGGCATCACCACGGCGGCCCCTGGCACCTGCTCGGCAAGCTGGACTTGAGTGCGGCGCAAAAGCAGCAGGTCAAGGACATCATGACGGCCGCGCATCCGCAGATGCAGAGCCTGCATGAGCAAATGCGTGCCAACTCGCTGAAACTCCGGCAAACGCAGCCGACCGACCCGAACTACGCCAGCATCGCTTCGCAGGTGAGCCAGACGCACGGCTCGCTGGCTGCACAAATGATGAGCGAGCAAGCCGATGTGCGCGCTCAGGTGTTCAAAGTGCTGACGCCGGCCCAGCAGACGCAGCTGGCCGCGCTCGAGGCGCAGATGCAGGGCCATGAACACCAGCACGGCGCATGGGGTGGTCCGCGCGGCTCGAGCACCGGCGCCACCCCAGCCCAATAGTGGCCCTCGACGCGGCGAGCCCGCGACATCAACTGCCGGGACCCAAGCCCGGCGTAGTGCACGTACCGCGGGATTGGCGTCACCGTTGGGTGGCGCCGATCCCGTCCTTCTTGAGCAGATCGATCACGCTGCCCTGGCCGACGAGGTGACCGGTGCCGACGATCACCAGGTAGTTCGTGTCGCCGTTCAGCAGGGCTTCGATTTTGGGTATCCATTTGCGGTTGCGCGAGCTCAAGAGAGATTGATAAAGACGGGGATCGCGGCCGAGCTCGGAGCGCATCTGATCATCGAACCACCGCGTATCGCCGCGTTGCCAGGCGCTGACCATGGCTTCTACCTGGTGGGGCAGCTCATGCGCCTGCTCGAGGCTCGACACCAGGTACTCGGCTTGCATGTCCATGGACATGTTCTGGAACAAGGAGATTTGATCGTGGACGGTTTCGAGGCCTGCCACGCTTTTGCCGTCGCTGCGCGCGCGTTCCATGAAATACATGTCGACGCCGGATTGCGCTTGAAATCCAAGCTGGGTCAACTGCAGCTGCGAAATGGTCTCGGCCGCGAACCAAGGCGCGAATTGTTCGAACATGGACAGTTCGACGCCCACCCCATGCGCCAATTGATCGGCGTGCTCGTAGCGCTCCTTCCCCAGGACGTCGTGGAGCGTTTTGCCTTCCGGAAGGATCGCGCTGGTGAGCATTTCCTCCTGCACCTGTGCCGAACCGATCTCGTCCAGATTCACTTCCATGAGCACGGCATTGGCATGGCCGTACGCCTCCATCACGATCGGCGCCAGCGGGTAGTCGCTCGGGCGCAGCACATGAATGGAGCCGAGCAGATACACGGTGTTGTGCTTGCCGTGCAATTCCCACAGCGTATGCAGCGCACCGTCCGAGCGGGCGGCGGCGGCGAGCAGCAGGCCGCACAGCGCCAACCCGAAGCGGGATGAGAATGTGCGTCGCATGAAGGGTGGGCAGGGCGCCTAGCGCGCCGCGACCCGGTACATGGACAAGGGCTCGACCCAGTGCACCGCGGTGTCGATGCGGCCATTGGCGTGCAGGTCGAAACTCCGATACGCGGGCGGCCGTGAGTCGACTGCGTAGCGGTCGCTGTTGGGCAGGAATTGCGCGCCGGTCGATGGGGTCGCGAACAGACGAACATCGCCGCGGCGCCCGTCGTACACCTGATGCACATGTCCCCACACCACGGCGCGGACATGGGCGTGCGATTCGATGACGCGCCAAAACGCTTCGGGCTCGGCGAGACCGACGGTGTCGAGCCAGCGGCTGCCCATGAATATCGGGTGATGATGCAGGCACACCATGGCGTGCTTCGGCGAGCCGGACAGCGCCTCGTCGAGCCGCGCGAGTTCGGCCGGGCGAAGGCGGCCGCCGACGTGCCCGGGATCGTAGCTGTCGAGCATGATGAATTGCCAGCCATCCACTTCATGCGTGCCGCAGATCTGGAACGGGTCACCGCTGAGCTCCTTGCGCATGGCCTCGGGCTCGTCGTGATTGCCGGGGATGCACAGCACCGGCTTCTGCAGGCCGCCGAAGAAGCTGCGAAAGCGCAGATAACCGGAACTGTCGTCCTGCACCAGATCGCCGGTGACCAACACCGCCGAGTAATCGGGCACGCGCGCGAACGCATCGTCGAGCACCGCACTCAAACTCGAATCGGTTTCTACGCCGCGCAGCCGGCCGCTGGCGCTGCCGTAGAGATGTGGATCCGTGATTTGTAGAATTCGCATCTTCGAAATGGTAGCAAAGCACCCAGTGGGGCGACGGTGAACTGGGTCATGGCGGCGCGTAAACGCGTTATACATAAACACGGAGCAATTGTGTGAACGCGTTCCGTCGTCAATTCGCGACCCACATCCCGCTTTACCTCATGTCCTACACGAAATACCGTTGATTTCACACGGCATTGCTGGCAAGGGGCGCATCAGGGACAATACGCGCCCGGTTTCCCGTCACATTTGTTAAATGAGAAGCTCCTCATGCCCACTCGCCGCGACCTTGCCAACGCCATTCGTGCCCTGTCGATGGATGCCGTTCAAAAGGCCAATTCGGGCCACCCGGGCGCTCCCATGGGAATGGCGGACATCGCCGAAGTGCTGTGGCGGGACGTGCTTAAGTTCAATCCAGGCAATCCGGGCTGGTTGGACCGCGACCGCTTCGTGCTGTCGAACGGCCATGCCTCCATGCTGCTGTACTCGGTGCTGCACCTGACGGGCTATCCCCTGTCGATGGAGGAAATCAAGAATTTCCGCCAGTTCGGCTCCAAGACGGCGGGTCATCCGGAGCGTGAAGTGCACCTCGGGATCGAGACCACCACCGGGCCGCTGGGCCAGGGATTTGCCAACGCGGTCGGCATGGCATTGGCCGAGCGTTCCCTGGCTGCGACCTTCAACCGGCCGGGCCACGCGATCATCGATCATCACACTTATGTATTCTTGGGCGACGGCTGCATGATGGAAGGGATCTCGCATGAGGTCGCCTCGTTTGCCGGCGTGCAGAAACTCGGCAAGCTCATTCTGGTTTACGACAACAACGGCATATCCATCGACGGCAAAGTCGTGGGCTGGTTCGGCGACAATACCGCGGAGCGCTTCGAGGCCTATGGTTGGCACGTTTTGCCCCACGTCGACGGCCACGACAGCGCCGCCATCGCCGCGGCATTCGCCGCGGCGCGAGCGGAAACCGGCCGGCCTTCGCTGATATGCGCGAAGACCATCATCGGCTGGGGCGCTCCCAACAAACAGGATACCGCGTCCATGCACGGCGAAGCCATGGGCAACGATGAGATTGCCGCCACGCGCAAGAACCTGGGGTGGACCTCGCCGCCGTTCGAGATACCCGCCGAGATTCGCGCCGCCTGGGACATGCGCGACAAGGGAGCGCGCGCCGAACAGGAGTGGCGAACTCGGTACGCGGCTTACAAGGCCGAATTTCCGGCGCTGGCGGCGGAACTCGACCGGCGGATGGCGGGGGATTTACCCGGCGGCTTCGCCGACCTCGTGAATGCCTACATCGGACGGGCGCAGGCCGAGGGAAAATCGCTCGCCACGCGGCAGTCCTCGCAGGCGGCATTGAATGCGATGGGTCCCTCGATGCCCGAACTATTGGGCGGCTCGGCGGACCTGACGCCCTCGAACGGCACGTGGCGCAAGGATTCTGTGACCCTGACGCCGGATTCGCCCGGCGGCAACTACGTGCATTTCGGCGTGCGCGAATTCGGCATGTCGGCGATGTTGAACGGCATCGTCTGCCACGGCGGGTTCATTCCCTACTCCGGCACGTTCCTGACGTTTTCCGACTATGCGCGCAATGCCGTTCGCATGGCCTGTCTCATGCGGATACGCGTGATATTCGTCTACACGCACGATTCCATCGGCCTCGGCGAAGACGGTCCGACGCACCAGCCGATCGAACACCTGGGCAGCCTGCGCCTCATTCCGCATATGGACCTGTGGCGGCCCTGCGATGCGGTCGAGACCGCGGCCGCCTGGGGCGCGGCGATCGAAAACCGCGATGGACCCACGTGTTTGATTTTCACGCGCCAGTCGGTGGTCCACCAAGCGCGCGATGCGGCCCAGGTCGCGGCGATCAGGCGCGGCGGCTACGTGTTGATCGATTCGGCGGGACCGCCGGAGGTGATCGTGATCGCCACCGGTTCCGAAGTGGGCATCGCCGCCGACGCGGTGCGGGCCGCAACGGCCAAAGGCAGGAGGGTGCGCCTGGTGTCCATGCCGAGCACCAACACTTTCGATGCCCAGGACGATGCCTACAAACAAAGCGTGCTGCCGGCGTCGGTCGTCCGGCGGGTGGCGGTCGAGGCGGGCGTGACCGCGGCGTGGTGGCGTTATGTGGGTCTACAGGGCGAAATCGTCGGCATCGATCACTTCGGCGCCTCGGCGCCCGCCAAGGATGTGTTCAAGGCCTACGGCTTTACGTCGGAGCACGTCAGCGAGGCAATCGAAAAAGTACTGGCCCGTTCCGGTGCATAATGCTCAAGGTAATTTCGGCGCGTAGCGCCTAGGAAAAATATACATATGGCAATCAAAGTGGCTATCAATGGTTTTGGGCGCATCGGCCGCAACATCCTGCGCGCGCTGTATGAAGGCAAGCACGCGGGCGAGATCAAGGTCGTCGCGATCAACGACCTGGGCGACGCCAATACCAATGTTTATTTGACGCGATACGATACGGTACACGGCCGCTTCCGCGGCGAGGTGCTCGTCGACGGCGACTCGATGGTCGTGAACGGCGACCGCATTCGAGTGATCGCGCAGCGCGATCCTTCCAAGCTGCCCTGGGGCGAGCTCGGCGTGGATTTCGTGCTCGAGTGCACCGGCCTCTTCACCAGCAAGGCCAAGGCCTCCGCGCATATCGCGGCGGGCGCGAAGAAAGTCATCATTTCCGCGCCGGGTGGCGACGACGTCGACGCCACCATCGTGTACGGCGTCAACCACGGAGTGCTCAAGTCCACCCACACCGTGATCTCGAACGCATCCTGCACCACGAATTGCCTGGCGCCGCTGGTGAAGGTGCTGCATGAGAAAGTGGGCGTGCTGGCAGGGGTGATGAACACGATTCACTCCTACACCAACGATCAAGTGCTGACCGACGTCTACCACACCGATCTGCGCCGCGCGCGATCCGCGACCATGTCGATGATACCGACCAAGACCGGCGCCGCCAGCGCGGTAGGCCTGGTGCTGCCGGAGCTCAAAGGCAAGATCGACGGCTTCGCGATTCGCGTGCCGACCATCAATGTCTCGCTGGTCGATTTGAGCTTCACGGCGGCGCGCAAGACCACGGTCGAGGAAATTCACGGCGCCATCAAGGCAGCCGCCGGCGGCGCGCTCAAGGGCATCCTTGCCTACAACGATGCGCCGCTGGTGTCGGTGGATTTCAATCACGATCCCGCGTCGTCCACCTACGATGCCACTCTGACCAAGGTCATCGAAGGGAACCTGGTGAAGGTGTGTTCGTGGTACGACAACGAGTGGGGATTTTCCAACCGCATGCTGGACACCACCATGGCGTGGTCGAAAGCCAGCTGAGGCGGGCCGGCCGGGGACACCCTTGAAAATCATAAAAATGCTGGGCCTCGATCTCAAGGGCAAGCGGGTGCTGATCCGCGAGGATTTGAACGTCCCAATCCAGGATGGCGTGGTGAGCAGCGATGCGCGAATCCGCGCATCGCTGCCGACCATTCAGGCGGCGTTGACGGCGGGCGCTTGCGTGCTGGTGATGTCGCATCTGGGAAGACCTGAGGAAGGCAAGTACGCCGAGGAGTTTTCGCTGGCCCCCGTGGCCAAGCGTCTGGCGCAGCTGTTGGGCGTGCCGGTGGCGCTGAAGAAGGATTGGCTGGGCGGCGTCGAAGTCCACCCCGGCGAGATCGTGCTGCTCGAGAATGTGCGGTTCAACAAGGGCGAAAAGAAGGACACCGACGATCTGGCGCGCAAAATGGCGGCGCTGTGCGACATTTATGTCATGGATGCGTTCGGCACGGCGCACCGCGCCGAAGCCAGCACTCATGGAGTGGCCAAGTACGCGCCCGTTGCGTGCGCGGGTCCGCTCTTGGTCAGCGAATTGTCCGCGCTGGAGACGGCGCTCGAGAAGCCCGCGCGGCCGCTGCTCGCCATCGTCGCCGGCTCCAAGGTGTCGACCAAGCTCACGGTGCTGGAATCCTTGCTGGGCAAGGTCGATCAGCTGATCGTCGGCGGCGGCATCGCCAATACCTTTCTCGCGGCCCTCGGGCTCAATGTCGGCAAGTCCCTGTACGAGCCGGCCATGCTGGATATCTGCAAACGCCTGCTCGAGCAATCGACCAAGCGCGGTATCGTCATCCCCATGCCGACCGACGTCGTGGTCGCCAAGGAATTTTCCGCAAAGGCGGAGGCCGACGTGAAGCCGGTCGGGACGGTCTCCGACGACGAGATGATTCTCGATATCGGGCCGGATTCGGCGGACGCTCTAGCTAAGCTCATCGCATCCGCGGGCACAATTCTCTGGAACGGACCGGTGGGCGTGTTCGAGTTCGCGCAGTTCGGCGAAGGGACCCGCGCACTCGCCATGGCGATTGCGCGCAGCAAGGCGTTTTCACTGGCGGGCGGCGGCGATACGCTGGCGGCCATCGAAAAATACGGCATCGAAGACAGTATTTCCTACATATCGACGGGCGGGGGCGCCTTCCTGGAGTTCGTCGAAGGCAAAAAACTCCCCGCGGTGGAAATTCTGGAGCAGCGCGCCGCATGAGTGCCGAGCTACGGCGTACCAAGATAGTGGCCACCTTGGGTCCCGCGACGGACGACCCGGCGGTATTGGCCGATATCGTGCGCGCCGGCGTGGATGTGGTGCGCCTCAATTTCTCGCATGGCGTGGTCACCGATCATGCGCGCCGGATGGAACTGGTGCGCGAGGCCGCGCGCCGGGCCGGCCGCTATGTGGGCGTGCTCGGCGATCTGCAGGGACCGAAGATCCGCATCGATCGCTTTGCGGCCGGCAAAGTCGATCTCAAGGACGGCGCCAAGTTCACGCTGGACGCCTCGCTCCCCGTCGACGCGGGCACCGAATCGAGCGTGGGAATTGCGTACAAGAAATTGCCGACGGATGTGTTCGCGGGCGACGTGCTCCTGCTGAACGATGGTCAGATCAGCCTCGAGGTGCTCGGCATCGACGGTCCGCGCATCAGTACCCGGGTGCTGGTCGGCGGTGAACTCGGCAACAACAAGGGCATCAACCGCCAGGGAGGCGGCTTGTCCGCGGGGGCACTGACCGACAAGGATCGCGAGGATATCCGCACGGCCGCGCTGCTCAAAGTGGACTACCTCGGGGTGTCCTTCCCGCGCGATGCCGCCGACATGGACGAAGCGCGCCTGCTGCTGCGCGAGGCGGGCGGCCACGGCTTGCTGGTGGCGAAGATCGAGCGGGCTGAAGCCATCCAGAATCTGCCCGCGGTGGTCAAGGCCAGCGACGGCGTGATGGTCGCCCGCGGCGACCTCGGCGTCGAAATGGGCTTCGCGGAACTGGCGGGTCTGCAAAAGCAAATCATCCAGGAAGCGCGCCATCAGAATCGCGTCGTCATCATGGCGACCCAGATGATGGAATCGATGATCACCAATGCGATGCCGACGCGCGCCGAAGTCTCGGACGTGGCGAACGCCGTCATGGACGGCACCGATGCCGTGATGCTGTCCGCCGAAACCGCATCGGGCAGGCATCCGGCGAAAGTGGTTCAGGCGATGGCGCAGATCATCGTCGGTGCCGAAAAGTATCAAGGCACGCACGTGCGGATACGGCAGCGCAACAGCGGCCATTTCGAGCATTCCGACGAAGCGATCGCGGCGGCGGTCATGTACACCGCGAATCACCTGCACGTGAAGGCGATCGTGGCGCTCACCGAGTCGGGGTCGACCCCGCTGTGGATGTCCCGGGTCCGTTCGGATATTCCCATCTATGCATTTACCCGGCATGAAGCGACGCGCTGCCGGGTGACCCTGTACCGCGGCGTCTATCCGGTCGCCTACGACGTCACGGACACGGGTGAGGCGTTCTACTTCTCGATATTCCGTCTGTTGCTGGACCTTGAATTGGTGCGAACGGGCGACTCCATCATTCTCACCAAGGGCGAATTGAGCGGGGTGTCCGGCGGGACGAATTCCATGCAGATTCTGCAAGTCAGGCGCGGCTGATCATGGCCGCCGAATTTCGCGGCACCGATCGATACATCGCCACCGAGGAATTGATGGCCGCGGTGAACGCCGCCATGGTGCTGTCGCGCCCGCTGCTGATCAAGGGCGAACCCGGCACCGGCAAGACGCTGCTGGCGAACGAGATCGCCCGATCCTTGAACAAGCCGTTCTACGAATGGCACATCAAGTCCACCACCAAGGCGCAGCAGGGGCTGTACGAATATGATGCCGTCTCCCGCCTGCGCGATTCGCAGCTGGGCGATCCGCGCGTCAAGGACATACACAATTACATCGTGAAGGGCGACCTGTGGGAGGCGTTCGATTCCGACGTGCAGCCCGTGCTTCTCATCGATGAGATCGACAAGGCGGATATCGAGTTTCCGAACGACCTGCTGCGCGAACTGGACCGCATGGAGTTCTACGTATACGAAACGCGCGAAACCGTGCGCGCCAAGCATCGGCCGGTCATCGTGATCACCAGCAACAACGAAAAGGAGTTGCCGGACGCCTTTTTGAGACGCTGTTTCTTTCACTACATCCGCTTTCCGGACGCGGCCACGATGACTCAGATCGTCGATGTGCATTTTCCGGATTTGAAGCGCGAGCTGCTGCACGAGGCGCTGACGACGTTTTTCAAGATTCGCGACACGCCGGGCCTGAAGAAGAAGCCGACCACTTCGGAACTGCTGGATTGGATCAAATTGCTGGTGGCCGAGGACATTCCGCCCGAGGCGCTGCGCAGCGACGACGCGAAGAAGCTCATTCCGCCGCTGTACGGCGCCCTGCTCAAGAACGAGCAGGACGTGCACCTGTTCGAACAATTGCTGTTCCTGCATCGCCGGAATGCTCGTTAGGTTTTTCTTTCTGCTGCGCGCCGCCGGCGTACCGGTCTCCATCACCGAATTGCTGACGCTGCTCGAGGCCCTGAACGCGGGCTTGGGGGACTTGAGCGCGGAGCGCTTCTATTATCTGGCGCGCACCTGCCTGGTGAAGGACGAGCGCTATTACGATCGTTTCGACAGGACCTTCGCGGCGCATTTCAAGGGCGCCCTAGACCTGTTCGCCCTGTTGCAGCGCGAATTGCCCGAGGATTGGCTCGCCAAGATGGCGGTGCGAGAGTTTACCGATGCCGAAAAGGCCGAGATCGAGGCTCTGGGCGGCTGGGAGAAATTGATGGAGACGCTGCAAAAGCGCCTCGAAGAGCAGAAGGAAAGGCACCAGGGCGGCAGCAAATGGATCGGCACGGCGGGGACCTCGCCGTTCGGCGCCCACGGCTTCAATCCCGAAGGCGTGCGCGTGGGGCAGGCCGGCGGCCGCAATCGAAGCGCGGTGAAGGTCTGGGACAAGCGCGAGTTCGCCAATCTGGACGACAAGGTCGAGCTCGGCACCCGCAACATCAAGATCGCGCTGCGCCGTCTGCGGCGCTTTGCGCGGCAGGGAGCGCCCGACGAACTGGCGCTGGCGGACACGATCGATGCCACCGCCCGTTCGGGCGGATGGCTGGACATCAAAATGCAGGCCGAGCGGCGCAACGTCGTCAAAGTGCTGCTGTTGCTGGATATCGGCGGATCGATGGACGATCACGTGAAGACCTGCGAGGAATTATTCTCCGCGGCGCGCAGCGAGTTCAAACATCTCGAACATTACTACTTTCACAATTTCACCTACGAAGCGCTGTGGCGCGACAACCGCCGCCGCTTCAATGAGCACATCGGCACCGTCGAAGTCATGCGCACCTACGGCGCCGATTACAAGCTCATTTTCGTGGGCGACGCGACCATGAGTCCTTACGAGATCACGCAGCCGGGCGGCAGCGTCGAGCACTGGAACGCCGAAGCGGGCAGCGTGTGGCTGCAGCGCTTGACGAAGAAGTACCCGAAGTTCGCCTGGATCAACCCGGAGAGGCAGTCGCGCTGGGGACACATTTCCTCGATCGCCATGACGCGGGAAATGCTGGAAGGGCGGATGTATCCGCTCACCCTGCGCGGGCTCGACGATGCGATCGACGCGCTGAGCTGAGGCGGGCGCGGGCCGTTCCGCCGGCGATCACCGCCGCGCAAAGGGATCAGAAGGTGAAGCGGGCACCAACCGTCGGAGCAATGTTGTCGTTGTGGAGATAGGGGACGCCGGGGCCGTGAGGAATGGCGATGGCCAGACCGCCGGAGACGTTGGAGTACGCAATGCCGGCATAGGCGTCGAAACGCTTCGTGAAGTGATGATCGGTATAGAGCGAAACCTCGTTGAGGAAGCCCGAGCAGGAAGCGCGGAAATTGGTGGGCGGGCAGGCCGACGGAACGCGGAAGTCGTTCTGCCACAAATGATAGGCGGACAAAGTGACGTCGGTTTTGCGGTCGTAAGCGTACTTCACGCCCGTCCAGGCGACCTGCGCGATTTTGGGAGAATCAAGATTGTTGTCTTCGACGCCGCTCAAGAGATAACCGCCCTGGGCCGTGGCGCCGACGCCTAACGGGTTCGACGGGTTGGTCATCCGGATGTGTTCGTAGCCGGCAAAGATCTTGAACGGGTCCCCGGTATACTTGGCGGCGACCATCACAGCGGTGTTGTCGGTCACGATGCCGAATTCGGTGTTGTCCGTTCCGATCAGATTGGCCCCGTTGATGGGGTGTGTGTTGATGCTGTTGAGGGTCGACTGATATGGCGCCGTCAGACTTCCGGGACCCAGCAAGGGGTTGAGTACGCTGATCGCCTGGTAGACGCGTTGGACGACGACGTCGGCGGAGAACTTGCCGTAGGTTCCGCCGAGGTCGAATCCATAGGCGGAGTTGTGCGGCGTTTCCGCCGTACATGTCGCGGCAGTCCAGGCGGCGGAAGCGGAGTAGCAGCCGGCCTGACCGTCCGTGAATTTATACATCGCGCCGAAATGGACCGGGCCAAGGTTAAGGCGATATTTCAGGGCTTCGTCCCAACGGGTGTCCTGGGTGTCGCCGCCGCCGGCCATCAGGCCGTTATAGCCGATGAACGAAAAGGAATAGGCGCCGCCGGCCGGATCGTAAGCGAGCATCGCATCGGTACCGAGAGCGCGCTGACGACCCAAGGTCAGCGTGCCGAAAAGCTCGGACGATACACCGCCGTAGAATTCGTCATTGATGGGTTGGCCGGCGCGCGCGCCGTCGCCGGTGATCGAATAGCTGGCCCTGGGGAGCCCGGCGTTGGTGGTATTGGTGGCTGCCATGTTGGCAAGCTGGCCGGACTGCGGGTTGATGCCGGTCGAAGCGTTGAACACTACGTACCAGCCCTCCAGTACCTCTTCCTTGGCCTTGATGCCCACACCCGTTTGCGACAGGTTGTTCGGCGCAAGGAGGAATTTGGAATGATTGCCGTTCCGGTTGACCAGCGATTCGCCTTCATAGTTATAGCCGTTTTCCGGCAAACCGTGGCTGACCCAGCCCACGCCGACGTCATACACGCCGAAGAGGGTGACGCCATGCCACGTCAGCGGGCAATCGGTGGCGCGAAACTCCTGGACGCTCGCGCAGGCCGCGGGGGTGGGTGGAGCAGCCGCAGCCGGTTCGGCGGTTGGACGATCGGCGGCGTGCGCCGAATGATCCAAAACGAAGCCATTGGTCAACAGGGCGCCCAACAAAAGGACACCCTTCGCGCCGGCAAACGGCGTTCTTAGCGGCAGCATCGTGTAACCCCTTCTTTCGTTATATTCCATTGAATATAACACTACCCAGCCGAGATTGTCTTGCACGAAAAGCGCGCGCATCCGTCCAGGGCCGGGCGGTGCGCGGTCGCCCTCGCGATGGGCGGCCCTTCGCCCTAGCGGTGCGGCGTCCTGCGGCCCAGCGGCCGGCGCGCCGAAGCGGCTTTCGGTTCGGTTTGCCGCGCGACCGCGGCGCTGACGGCGCGCAGCCGCCGCTGCGCGAGACCGGCAATATCGCGTTCGAGCGCGCGGTAGCTGTCGACCAATCCTTCGCCGAATTCGGTGAGCGCTACGCCGCCGCCGCCCTTGCCGCCGGTGGTGGCCATGGTGACGGGTTTGCGAAAGGCCGTCCTGACGCTGTCGATCAGCAGCCAGGCGCGCCGATAGCTCATGCCCAGATCGCGTGCCGCCTGGGATATCGAGCCGGAGTTCCGGATGGCTTCGAGCAGGCCGATTTTCCCCGGCCCCAAGGAGGAATGCTCGGCGAAATCGATTCGAAATCGAATCACGGGGTTCTGCATGGCGGCTCCCACTACTTATCGACCGATCAAGAATGCGGGCAAGTCATTGCCGCGCTGGTTACAATCGAATATTACGATATCAATCGGATGAGTGATGAAACAAACGAGTCGATCTTGGACGGCCCTCTGGCTTTTGCTTTTCAGCCTGCCGAGTGCCGCGCAAGCCGATAAATCCGCGGTCACGGTGTTCGCCGCGGCGTCGCTGACCGACGTGTTGCAGGAGCTCGGCGACGCATTTACCAAGGAGACGGCGGTGCCCGTGAGATTCTCCTTCGCGGCAAGCTCGGCGCTCGCCAGGCAAATCGAAAACGGCGCGCCCGCCGACGTGTTTTTCTGCGCCGATGTCGAATGGATGGATTACCTGCAAACCCGCAAGCTGATTCAGATTCCGACGCGGCGCGATGCGGTGGGCAATCAGTTGGTTCTCGTGGCGCCGGCCTCGAGCAAGGTCGCGCTCAAGATCGGACCCCGCTTCGCGCTTGCCGCGACGTTGGGCGCGGGGCACCTGGCCACAGGCGATCCGGATTCGGTGCCGGTGGGCCGCTATGCCCGCGAAGCGCTCACCCAGCTCGGCGTCTGGAGCGATGTCGAGGCCCGTCTCGTGCGGGCCGACAGCGTGCGCTCGGCGCTGGCGTTCGTCGATCGCGGCGAAGCGGCGCTGGGTATCGTGTACGCAACCGATGCGAAGATCGACAACAAGGTGCGCATTGTCGACGTGTTTCCCGACAGCACCCACCTGCCCATCGTCTATCCCATTGCCCTGACGGCCGCGGCCAAGGGGGCCGCCAGGGAGTTCGTCGACTACGTCCGCGGCCCGGCGGGCGACGCCGCCTTCAGGAAATACGGCTTCAATCCCTTGCACTAGTGCAAACGAGGACATCGAGGAGCATCCATGAAAATAAGCGCACGCAATGTTCTGCCGGCCACCGTCAAGGCGGTGACGCCGGGAGCGGTCGACACCGAAGTCGTGGTCGAGTTGGCGCCGGGAATCGAGATGGTTTCGATCATCACCAAGCAGTCCGCGGCAAAACTGGGGCTCAAGCCCGGCGCCAAAGCATATGCGATCGTCAAAGCCTCCAGTGTGATGATCGGCGTCGATTGAAACCGGGCGCCGGCCTGCGCTAGCTACTTTCCGGCGCAGAAATGCGCGACAAGCTCCGCGAGCGGCGCGTCGCCAGGTGCCGCGACGGTAGGGCTATCGCAATTTTTTCCCGTGACGTTTCGACGTTTTGTCACCCACCTAAACGTCAAAACGCTACGTTTTTTATAGGGATATCCTCCGGGCGCGCTAGCTTAGCGATAGCTAGTGAGCCGCCTTCACTCGCCGCTGCGCGCGCGGCACCGCGTCGATCACGTCGTCCATGGAATGGAACCGCCCGGGTTGCGTCAGCAACATATGCGCCATGGTCAACGCGCCGGCCTCGCAATCGGCGCGCCGCGCGGGATCATGGATGGACTCAAAATCGATGACATGGGCGAAGCCCAGGATGCGGCGGATCATCTTGCAGGCGCCGAAGCCCAGCATGTCGGCAAACAGTGAATCGACAAAGGCGCTTTGCGCCGACCGCAGCGCGGCGGCGTCGCCGGGAGCCGAAAACATCGCGGACGGGAATGCATCGCCCTTGGCGTCCTCGTGCCACAGCGCGAGGAAACTGCGGCGAAACGTCTCCCAGAAAATCCCCGCTTGCCGGAGAATCCATTCCTGGTACGCGACGCGGTCGTCCTGCGCCGTGGAGTGACCGGGCTGGGAATACCAACTCAACAAAAGATTGCCGAAAAACGCGCCCAGGTCGAAGCCGATGGGGCCGTAAAACGCGAACTCCGGATCAATCAAGCGGCTGTCGTTTTCGGTCACCATCACCGAGCCGGAATGCAGGTCGCCGTGGATGAGCGCCTGGGCCTCAACGAGAAATTTCCGGCCAAAATCCGCGGCGGCAACTTTGAGCGGCGCATCGCTGCGCAGGCTCGAGACGATGTCGTCCAGGTGCGGCGAGGTGTGTCGATTGCGCGGACTTGCGATATAGGGTTCCGTGAAAATCAGATCCACGGAGATTCGAACCAGCGGCTTGTTGGCGGCGAACAGCGCAATGGCGTCCATCTTGCGCTCGAACGGCCGCGCGAAGTCCGACGTGTAAAAGCAGGCGCGGGCGATATAGCCGCCGATGTCGCGGGCGAGATTCGGGTAGCGGCGCCCGGCGATCATGCCGTGCCTCAAGATGATATGCGGCGACAGCCGTTCCATGACCGTGCAATAGAGTTCGGAGTCGTAGTGGTAGATCTTGGGTATCAACGCACCCACATAGGGAGAGACCGCTCCGTAGTACGAGTTCTCGAAGAACGCCCGATCGGGCGACATCGGCCAGGATGGCCCGGCGGCACGAACATACGGCAGTGCCTGCTTGACGCAGACCGACCCGTCCGGTCCCTCCACGATGAATACGAGATTGAGGTTTCCATCGCCGACTTCGCGGATGTGCCAGTCCTGCGGGCGGCCGCCGAGCAGGGCGCGAACGTCGTCGAGGCCGCCGACCAGGGCGGGCAGACTCGTTGCATCGAGTTCCCGGTACGCCGAGCGCGGCTTCCCATTCGCCATACCAATTCCTCCCCCTTAGCCCTAGTGACCGATCGGCAACTCCGCTCCGCCAAAGACCAGATCGACGTCGATTGCCTCTGGTTTGCCGTAGGAGCTGAATTTCTCAACGACGCGACGCATCTCATTGTCATCGAGAATGCGCACCTCCCCCATGGCGAGCGCCGTGCAATACTGAGCGGCGAGGTTTTCGACTTCGCCGGCGAGCGCGAGCGCGGCCGGAAGGTCCGCACCCAGTGCAATGACGCCGTGATTCGCGAGCAAGCACGCCTTGCGGCCTTCCAGCGCGGCAATCGCCGCGTCGCTGAGCTCCTGCGTGCCGAAGGTGTGATACGGGGCGCAACGGATGTCGGCGCCGCCCGCTGCCGCGACCATGTAGTGGAACGCGGGAATTCCCCGGCCGGTGCAGGCGAGGCTCGTCGCCTTCGGCGAATGGGTATGAACGACGGCGGCGACTTCGTCCCGCGACCTCAATAGGTCGCGATGAAAGCGCCATTCGCTCGACGGACGGCGGCGGCCGAACCAGCGGCCGTCCAAGTCCATGAGCGGAATATCTTCGGGTTCGAGAGCGTGGTACGGCATGCCGGTGGGGCTGACGAAAAAACGCCGCTTGTCCCGGCGCACACTGACATTGCCGGAGCTCCCATGGGCCAAGCCATGCCGCACGAGCTCGCGACAGGCGGAAATCACCGCCGTGCGCAGCTTGAGGTCGATCATGGCGCCGGGATGGGTCATCGCGGCCCCGAGCCGCCGGGTTGGAGTCCTTGCAAACCGGCGCGGGTCGCCGGGCACGGGCCGCGCTCCGTGATCAAGGCAGTCACCAATTTCGCGGGAGTCACGTCGAACGCCAGGTTGAGGGCGGGGCTCCCCTCCGGCACCACTCTCACGGTCTCCATGACCCCGCGGGCGGTCGGCCCGGTGATATGCGTGAGTTCCATCGCCGATCGCTCCTCGATGGGGATGTTGCAGCCCTCATCGAGGGACCAGTCGACGGTGCTGAGCGGCTGCGCCGCATAGAAGGGGACTCCGTTGTCCCGGGCGGCAAGGGCCTTGAGATAGGTGCCGACCTTGTTGCAGACATCCCCCGTCGCAGTAATTCGATCGCTGCCGACGAACACCATATCAACCTGGCCGCGCTGCATGAGATGGCCGCCGAGATTGTCGGCGATCACGGTGTGAGGCACCCCATGCGCGGCCAGCTCGAAGGCCGTCAGCGCGGCGCCCTGGTTGCGCGGCCGTGTTTCATCCACCCACACATGGACCCGGATGCCGGCGTCATGAGCCATGTAGATCGGCGACAGGGCCGTGCCCCAATCGACACAGGCGAGCCAACCGGCGTTGCAATGGGTCAGGATGTTCACGGCGCGGCCGGCGGTATCGGCGAAGCGGCGGATGATCTCGAAGCCATGCACGCCGATGGCGCGGCATTGCTCGATATCCGCCTCGCAGATCAGCGCAGCTTCCCGAAACGCCGCAGCGGCGCGCTCCTGCGGTGCGACTCCCTCGAGCACTCCCCGCATTCTTGTCAACGCCCAGGCTAAATTCTGCGCCGTCGGACGCGTCGCGCGCAGTATTGCCGCCGCTTCGTCGAGATGCGCATCCGACGCGTTCGCCCGCAGAGCGAGCGCCATGCCATAGGCGGCAGTCGCCCCGATCAGCGGAGCGCCGCGCACCACCATGGTCCGGATGGCTTGCGCCGCCTCATCGAGAGTATTCAGATCGACCGTCGAGAATTCAAACGGCAGGCGGGACTGGTCGATGACCCGGACCGAACCCAAGCCCACGGGCCAGATCGTGCGGTAGTGCCTGCCCGAGATCTTCACTGAACAGCTCGCATTCGACCGGGTGCCGAGCAGCTAGCTCCCGCCGGATTTACCCTGCAGCAGCTTCAAATCCGCCAGAACCATCTGCGAGTGGCCCTTGGGATCCACCGACGCATAGTGTTTCGCAATACGGCCCTGGGGGTCGATGATGAAGGTCTCGCGGCTGGCGATTTCCATCAACCCGAGCGCACTGCGCAGCACGCCGTAGGATTTGGCGGTTTCCTTGGTGCTGTCCGCCAGCAGGGTGAACGGCAGGCCATGCTCTTCCGCAAAATGTTTGTGAGACGCGACGTCATCGACGCTGATGCCGAGAATCACGGCACCCTGCTTGCCGAAGGCGAAGATGTTGTCGCGAAACTCGCAGGCCTGGGTGGTGCAGCCGGGGGTGTCGTCTTTCGGATAGAAATACAATACCAGCCACTTGCCGCGGTATTCGCCGAGGTCGTGCCAGACACCGGCCTGATCTTGCAGGTGGAACGCGGGCGCCGGCGATCCGGCCTCCGGAGTCGCCGCCCACACGGCAGAGGCCGTGGCCAGGCAAGCGCAGTACAATGCGGTCACCGACCCTATCCACGTTCCAGTGCTATGGTGCGCAGGCATTTATGACTCCGACTGATGCAGGTCCCGAAAGCCCCACCGGGCAATGGCATACTAGCATTCTGCCTGTCGAGGTACCGCAGATCGGCCTGGTGTTGACGGGTGGAGGCGCGCGCTCGGCCTATCAGGTCGGCGTACTGAAGGGCGTCGCCGAATTATTGCGGCGCGGGTCCGGCTGTCCGTTCCCCATCATTACCGGGACTTCCGCCGGCGCCGTCAGTGCGGTCGCCCTGGCGTCGGACGCGGCGCACTTCCGGCGGTCGGTGTACGCCATCGAACGCGTCTGGCGCGATTTTCGCGTTCATCAGGTGTTCAAGGCCGATGCCATGAGCATGCTCAGGTCCGGCATCCACTGGATGCTGGCATTCGCCACCGGCGGCTGGTTGGTGCATCCGCCGCATTCGATGTTCGACAACACGCCCTTGTGGGATCTGCTGCGCGCGCACCTGAATTTCGATGGGATCCCGCGAGGCCTGTACAAGGGGCATCTGCGCGCGCTCGGCATCTGCGCGACGTGCTATGGCGATGCGGATTCGGTGACCTTTTATGCGTCGACGTCCGAGATCGAGCCGTGGGCTCGAGTGTTTCGCAAGGGCGCGCGGGTCCAGCTGACCCTGGATCACTTGATGGCCAGCCTCTCCATCCCGTTTTTGTTCCGGCCGGTCAAGCTGCAGGACCAGTATTTCGGCGATGGCGCCATGCGCCAGACCGCGCCCTTGAGTCCCGCGATCCATCTGGGCGCCAACCGGCTGTTCATCATCGGCGTCAATGATCCTGCCCCGACGGGCGCTCAGCCGAAGCGGCGCGTGGCCGAACCGAGTTTCGGACAGATGTTCGGCTTCATGCTGGATTCGCTGTTCATGGATCAGCTGAATGCGGATCTCGAACGCATCAGCCGCTTCAACGAGACCAACAGCATGCGCCGCATCGAGTTTCTGGTGATGACCCCGTCGCGGGATGTCAACGAAATCGCGCGGCGGTACTCCCGCGAACTGCCACGGAGCCTGCGCACCCTGATGCGGGCACTCGGCGCGAACAATGCCGGCAACAATACGGCCAGCACGCTGTTGCTCAGCTACCTGCTTTTCGAGCGCGGCTTTACCCGTGAATTGATCGCCCTGGGGTACGAAGATGCGCGCGCGCGCGCCGACGAAATACGCGCATTCCTGGCGCTGGAAAACGCCCGCCAATATCGAACGGCGCCGGCCTGAGGGTGCCCCGCCTGAGGCTGCGCCCGCCCGAGGCTGCGCCCGCCCGAGGCTGCGCCCGCCCGAGGCTAAGATCTTTTCAGTTTTTCTGCAGCGAATCGTGCCGGGTAAGAACCTGCGGGTAGCCCTTGCGAAAATGTTCGGCGAGCTGCTCGGCTATGTAAACGGAGCGATGCTGGCCGCCGGTGCACCCGATCGCAATGGTGAGGTAACTGCGATTCGCCTGCGCGAAATCGCGGATCCGCCGCTCCAGGAACTCGATCAGGTCCGCGATCATGCCGCGCACGCTGGCATATCCCGTCAGATACTCGATCACCGGTGCGTCGCGCCCGGTGAGGTGGCGCAGCGCATGTTCCCAGTAGGGATTCGGCAGGCTGCGAACGTCGAAGACGTAGTCCGCATCGCCCGGTATGCCGTGCTTGTAGCCGAACGACTCGAACATCAGCGAGAGCCGCCCCTCCCGCCGCCGGTCAATCCGCTCGCGGATCAGTTCCCGCAGCTCGTGGACTCCCATGTTGGAGGTGTCCACCACCAAGTCCGCCGCCGTGGTGATCGGTTCCAGCAGCCGGCGTTCCGAGGCGATGGCCTCGCGCAAACTGACGTCGCCCGCGACCAGAGGATGCTTGCGGCGGGTTTCGGCGTAGCGTTTGAGCAGCACTTCGTCGCTGGCATGCAGGTAGAGGACCTCGCAGCCTATGCCGCTGCGCCGCAGCTCCCCCACCAGGGCCGGAATGGTCTCGATTTCGTTGGGCCGGTTGCGCGCATCCAGGCCCACCGCGGTTCTGGGATACGGATCTCCCATGCCGCGGACGCTGTGGGAAATGAAGGGTTTGAGCAGCGCCGCGGGGATATTGTCGACACAATAAAAGTCGATGTCCTCGAGCATGTGCAGAGCGACGCTCTTGCCCGAGCCTGACAAACCACTCACGATGATGAGCCGCATCGACACGCGGGCGCCCGAGAATCAGCTCGACAAGCGGGCCTTGATCACATCCTCGGCGTGATGGTCCGCGGCCTTTTCCTTGTGCTTCTTGACGCATCGATCGAGCTTGTCGGCCAGGGCGTCGATGGAGGCGTACATGTTGTTTTCAGTTGCATCGGCATAGATTTTGTTTCCCCGCAGCATGAGGGTGGCTTCGGCCTTGTGACCGAATTTTTCGACTGTGAGCACACAGTGAACATCGATGAGCTGTTCGAAGTGCCGCGAGATGCGCTCGAATTTCTTGATGACGTAAGCGCGTAGGGATTCAGTGACTTCCACATGATGACCGCTGAGATCGAGCTGCATGAGCTTCCTCCTAAAGGCTAACTACGATGCGCGGGCAGCCGCTCGCTTCCGTTCGTTGGACGGAGCGATCTGCATGCCTTCGCGATATTTGGCAACGGTGCGCCTGGCCACCGGTATGCCCTCCTGCGACAGAATCTCCGCGAGCTTGCTGTCGCTCCACGGATTCTCCGGATTCTCCTGAGAAATCAATTTCTTGATCTTGGCGCGGATGGCGGTGGAAGACATTTCCGTGCCGTCCGCGGCCTCGACATGGCTGGAGAAGAAATACCGAAACTCGAACACGCCGCGCGGCGTGTGCATGTATTTGGCGGTGGTGACGCGAGAAATCGTCGACTCGTGCATTTCCACGGTTTCGGCGACATCCTTGAGGATGAGCGGCTCCATCGCTTCCTCGCCCAGTTCGAAAAAGCTCGTCTGCCGCTGCACGATGCAACGCGCCACCTTGATCAAGGTCTCGTTGCGGATTTCCAGGCTGCGCATCAGCCAACGCGCCTCCTGCAATTGGGTACGCAGCATGGCATGGTCGGGTGAGCGGGAAATCAAATTCGCATAGGTATTGTTGACGCGCACCCGCGGCAACGTCGCCTGGTTGATCTCGACGACCCAGCCGTGATCGGTGCGGCGCACAAAGACGTCCGGAATGACATACTCCGCCTGCGCCGGGTTGACCGCCGCCCCGGGCCGCGGATGACAGGAACGCACCAGCGCCAGCGCCATTTCCAGGTCGCTTTCGCTGCAGCGCAGTTGCCTGCGCAGCAGCACCAAGTGCTGACCGGCGACCAGATCCAGGTGTTCCAGCGCCACGCGAATCGCAATATCACGCGCCGGCGTGTCCGGATGCAGCTGGCGCAGCTGCAGGGCGATGCACTCGCCCAAGTTGCGGGCGCCGACGCCGGCCGGTTCCAGCGACTGAACCGCGCCGAGCACGCGCTCCACATCCGCCGTGGTGGCCTCGATCTCCGGCAGCAAGCTCAAGCGGATATCCTCCAGTTCGTCCTTGAGATACCCGTCGTCGGTGATGGCGTCGGTGATGACGCGCGCAATCGCCATGTCGACCGGGGACAACTTGGCGAGTTCCAGCTGCTCGATGAGCTGCTCCTGCAGGGTCTGGCCATGCTGATCGCTGAAATCGCCGCTGCGGTCATCATCGCCCGACCAGGGGGTATCCGAGGGACCGCTGGTTTGTTCTCCCCAGGCCTCATCGGCAATTTCCACTTCGGGCGCTTCGTGTTGATCGGCGGGAGTGCTGTTGCCGTCGAGTTCCGCGTACGGCTCCTCATCCTTGGGTTGGGACGCGTCGTCGCGCTCGCGGACGGCTTCGCCCATGGGCTCCAGGGGCTCCTCCTCCGCCTCCAGCATCACATTGGTCTCGAGAGTCTCGCGGACATGTGCCAGCAGGTCGAGCGAGGGCAGCTGCAGCAATCGGATGGCCTGCTGCAGCTGCGGCGTCATGGTGAGCTGCTGCCCGATGCGAAGCTGCAGACTTGGCTTCAACATACTTTTATTAGACCCAAGCCTACAGTTTGAAATCCTGGCCCAAGTACACCTCACGAACCTGCGGGTTGGCAAGAATCTGATCCGCAGATCCGGAGGCGAGCACCGTCCCCTGGCTGACGATGTAGGCGCGGCCACAGATACCCAAGGTCTCGCGGACATTATGATCGGTAATGAGCACGCCGATGCCCTTGTCGGACAAGTGCTTGATTATTCGCTGAATATCGGCAACCGACAGGGGGTCGACACCGGCAAACGGCTCGTCCAGGAGGATGAACCTGGGGTCCGCCGCCAGGGCGCGGGCGATCTCCACCCGCCGGCGCTCGCCGCCGGAGAGGCTCATGCCGAGGCTGTCGCGGACATGACCGATATGCAGTTCCCCCATCAACTCCTTGAGGCGCGCGGTGCGCGCCCCGTCATCGAGCCCCGGCCGCGTTTCGAGTATCGCCATGATGTTGTCCGCCACCGATAGACGGCGGAATACCGAGGGTTCCTGAGGGAGATAGCCCAAGCCCAGCTGCGCCCGCCGGTGCACGGCCATGCTGCTGATGTCGCGGTTGTCCAGATAGATCTCACCCTGTTCGCAGCGGGTGAGGCCGACGATCATGTAAAACGCCGTGGTTTTGCCGGCGCCATTGGGGCCCAGCAGCCCCACGACCTCGCCGCTCTCGACCTCCAGCGACAGATCCCGCACTACCTGCCGCGACTTGTAACTCTTGCCGAGGTTCAGGGCCCGCAATACGCTCATGGTTTGGGGTTGGCCGGCGGCGTGATGATGATATGCACGCGTTGGGAACCCTGTTCCGAGGCGTCAGCGATGATGTTCTGCGAGAGCACGTTGTACTTCAGCGATTCGCCGCGAATCTCGTTGCCGCCGTCGCTCAGCCACGCATTCTTGGATAAATGCACCACCCCTTTGGTCACGTCGTAATCGATGCTGTCGGCGCGCCCCTGCGCCAACTTTCCAGTCTTGACGATCCGCTGCTCGAAGGCGGCCGGACTGCCGTTGACGATCGCTTTGGAGAGTAGTTTCTTGGCAAAAGTGATTTCCGCCTCATCGGAGGTGAGCAGGCCTTGGTCCATGGTAATTTTCACATTGCCGCGAAACACCCAGTGGCTGTTCTCGAAGTCCAGGCCGTTGCCCTGCGCCTGGTCGGCGGCGACCGACATATTGCCCTGAGCGATGCGCACCTTCCGATAGATCAAATTGTTGGTCTTGAGATCCATTTCGAAGGACTGCGCATCCAGCACGATGGTCTGCGGTTCCGCCTTGGCTGCGACGGCCGCGGATGCCGGCGGTGCGAGCAGTGCGAGCGCCAGCAGTGCGAGCGCCAGCAGCGCGAGCGCCAGCAGCGCGGGAGCCGGCCACGCGCAATACTCAGACAGGCTTCTAGGGGTGGAAGCGGCCATTGACCTTCGATTCTAGGCGCAACGTGCGCTCTTTCAAATTTGCGATGAGACCGCGTGCCGTCAAAGTATGTTCCGCGTAATCGATGCGCACGTCGCTCTTGGTGCTCGCCACGGCGTCGGGGACGTTGTAGCTCAAGGTATCGGTGTGGATCACGGCCGCGCCTTCGCGCCCCATGGCCTCGCTCTGCAGCCGCACATTGCCCGAGACGTCGACCACCTTCCCGCCCGGCTGGACGTGCGCGACATCACCCACCATGATCCACGACTGACCGTTGGGCGTCTGATAGGCGACGCGGACGTTGTACAGCGCCACCTCGTTGCCGTGCGCGATTTGGTCGATGCGCTCGGCCTCGATGCGAATATTGGGCTCGCCGCCCGGATCGAAGTCGGTGAGCACGGCGCTTTTCAAATAGTAGCCGGGCAAGTCCGCCTGTTTGGCGTTGATTTGCGTTTGTTGCCGGCGCGCCGGCGAACTCAAAATCCAGGTGCTGACGACCAGTAAGATGACCGCCAGCACCGTGAAGAATCGAAACAGCATCAGCGTCGTCCGGCGCGGGCGCGGAGCACGGCGTCACACAGTTCGCGCACGGCTCCCTCGCCGCCCCTGGCCTTGGCGATCCAATGCGCCGCGGACAGCACCACCGGGTGCGCGTCCGCGACGGCTCCCGCCATCCCGACCGCCGACATCAGCGGCAGATCGGGCGTGTCGTCGACGAGGCAAGCGCAGTTCAAGGGGTCGATTTTCAATCGTTCCGTCAGGCGGTGCATCGCGGCCACCTTGTCGCTGCAGGCTTGGACAACATGAGGCACCTTGAGTTCACGCATGCGCGCGGCGAGGGCGCCCGAGCGCCGCCCGCTCACCGCCGCCACTGCAACGCCGGCGGCCAGCAGGAGTTTGATCCCGTGGCCGTCGCGCACGTGGAACGCTTTGAGAGTCTCGCCTCGGACGGAGAAATACAAGCGCCCATCGGTGAGCACGCCGTCGACGTCCAGGATCAGGAGTTGAATCTGCGCCAAAGGCGTCGCCTTGCGCGCCTTCAAACCACACCCGCGCGCAGCAGATCGTGCACGTTGAGCGCACCCACGATTTTATCGTCCGTATCGACCACGATCAGCGATGTGATGCGATGCGTTTCCATCAGATGCACGGCTTCCGCTGCGAGCGTCGCGGGACGCACGGTTTTTGCGTGGCGGCTCATGACTTGGTCCATACGGGTGGTGCGCAAATTCGCCGACGCGTCGAGCGCGCGCCGCAGGTCGCCGTCGGTGAATATCCCGAGGACGCGCATGTGCTCATCGACGATGGCCGTCATGCCGAGGCCCTTGCGGCTCATTTCCATCAGCCCCTCCGCCAGCGCCGTGTCGGCCCGTACGGTGGGTATGTCGGCGCCGCTGCGCATCACGTCTTTCACGTGCAGCAGCAGGCGCCGGCCCAAGGTGCCCGCGGGATGCGAGCGGGCAAAATCCTCCTCGGTGAAGCCGCGCGCCTTCAGGAGCGCCACGGCCAGTGCATCACCGACCGCCAGCGCTGCCGTCGTGCTGGCGGTCGGCGCCAGATTGAGAGGGCAGGCCTCGGCCGGCACGCCGATATCCAGATGCACGGTCGCAATCCGCGCCAGCGCCGAATCCGAGTTGCCGGTAAAGGCGATCAGGGGCACCCCTAAGCGCGCGATCACGGGCACGATGGTCAGGATCTCATCGGTTTCGCCCGAATTGGACAGTGCCAGCACCGCGTCGTCCCGCGTTATCATACCGACGTCGCCATGGCTCGCCTCGCCGGGATGCACGAAAAACGCCGGCGTGCCGGTGCTCGCCAGCGTCGCGGCGATCTTGCCGCCGATGTGGCCGGATTTGCCCATTCCGGTCACGACGATGCGCCCGCGACAGTTAAGACAAATGCGGCAGGCGCGTGCAAACTCTGAACTCAAGCGCGGCACTTGCGCGCGCAAACCCTCGATCTCGATGTTGAGGGCCTGGCGGCCAAGATCGACGAGGGCTTCGTCGGTGAAGTCGAGATTCATCCGCGAATGATACAGCGGTTGCAGAATCTCGCGCGATCGAGGAGTTAAGCTTGAATCAATGGCAGGAGAGAACATGAATCCACAAGAGGTCGCGCAGATCATCGAGGCCGGCTTGACCGGCGCCCGGGCGCTCGTCAAGAGCGAGGACAATGTGCACTTCGAGGCCGTGGTGATTGCGGCCGCGTTCGAGGGCTGCCGCTCCGTGAAACGTCACCAGCTGGTCTATGGCACCTTGGGGAAAGCAATGGGCAACGAGATCCACGCGCTGGCGCTGCAGGTATTTACTCCCGAAGAATTTGCCGACCAAGGCCATGGATAACGGACGTGGATAAATTACAGATCCAAGGCGGCATCGCGCTCGAGGGCGAGATCCGCATTTCGGGCGCCAAGAACGCCACTTTGCCCATTTTGGCCGGGTGCCTGCTGGCCGATGGCCCCGTGACGGTGTCGAACGTCCCGCACTTGCAGGATGTCACCACCATGATCGAATTGCTCGGACGCATGGGCGTCTCGGTGACCATGGACGAGAAAATGCACATCGAGGTCGATGCATCGACGATCAAGGAACATTTCGCACCCTACCAACTCGTGAAAACCATGCGCGCGTCGATTCTGGTGCTGGGTCCGCTGCTGGCGCGCTTTGGGTCCGCCGACGTGTCGTTGCCGGGGGGCTGCGCGATCGGCGCGCGGCCGGTCAACATCCACGTCGCGGGCTTGCAGGCGATGGGTGCGGATATTCATATCGAGAACGGCTACATCAAGGCCCGCGCCGGCCGCCTCAAGGGCGCGCGCCTGGTGCTGGAAACCGTCACCGTCACCGGCACCGAAAACCTGATGATGGCCGCGACCTTGGCCGACGGGGAGACCGTGCTGGAGAACGCCGCGCGCGAGCCCGAAGTGGTCGATCTGGCGAATTTTTTGATCGCGATGGGCGCGAAGATCAAGGGCGCCGGCACCGACAAAATCATCATCGAGGGCGTGAAACGGCTCAACGGCACCGCCTACGAAGTGCTGCCCGATCGTATCGAGACCGGCACGTACCTGGTCGCGGGCGCCATCACCGGCGGCCATATTCGGGTCAAGAATACCCGCCCCGATCATTTGGATGCGGTCATAGGCAAACTGCAGGAGGCCGGGGCCCGGTTAAGTGTCGGCCCTTCGTGGATCGAGGTCGACATGCGGGGCTTGAGACCCCGCGCGGTGGACATTCGCACGGCGCCTTATCCGGCCTTCCCGACGGACATGCAGGCGCAGTTCGCCGCCCTCAACACCGTCGCGAGCGGCGTCGGCACCATCATAGAAACGATTTTCGAAAATCGCTTCATGCACATGCTGGAAATGCGCCGCATGGGCGCGGAAATCCGGCTGGAGGGCAATACCGCGATCATCAAGGGGGTCGACAAGCTCACGGCGGCGCCGGTGATGGCCACCGACCTGCGCGCCTCCGCCAGTCTGGTATTGGCGGGGCTCGTGGCCGACGGCCGTACCGAGATCGAGCGCATTTATCACATCGACCGCGGCTATGAAGCGATCGAGGAAAAGCTGCAGCAGCTGGGAGCGAAGATTCGGCGCACGCCGGCCTGACTCCTCATGCGCTTCGCGCAACTGTCAACGGGGTCGAGGCGCATTGCGCTGCGCGAGCAAGAGGGTTTATTGAGACTGTGCCTGGCGGGTCGGCCGTTCCAGCACCTTGAGCTTGACCTCGTAGGACTGGCGGCCGTGCCGCCCTTCGAGGTCCACCACCGAGCCCGGCGGCAGTGCGGCCACCCGGCTGACGAAATCCTGGGCGTTGTGCACGGGTTCGTGGCCCAGGCCCTCGATCAAGTCGCCCGGCCGCACACCGGCCTCGAATGCCTGGCTCTTGACCAGAATATTCACCACCGTCACGCCGCCTCCCGCGGCGATCCCCAATTGCGCGGCCTGCTCATCGGACAGGTCCTGCGGCACGAACCCCAGCCAGCCGCGCACCACGTGCCCACGCTTGAGAATCTGCTCCATGACGCCGCGCACGAGATTGACCGGGATCGCGAAACCGATCCCTTCGGGTCCGCCGTAGGTGCGGTTCAAAACCGCGGTGTTGATGCCCACGAGGTCGCCGTGCGCGTCGATGAGTGCGCCGCCGGAGTTGCCGAGATTGATGGCCGCGTCGGTTTGTATGAAATTCTCGAAGGTGGCGAGCCCGAGCTGGCCGCGGCCGGTGGCGCTCACGATGCCTTGCGTGACCGTCTGCCCGATGCCGTAGGGATTGCCGATCGCGAGCACGATGTCGCCGACGCGCAAGGTATCCGAGCGGCCCACCGGCATGACGGGCAGCTTGTCGATGTTCAAATGGAGAATGGCAAGATCCGTATCCGGGTCCTGCCCGACGATGGTCGCGTCCGCGATGCGGCCGTCGACAAGCTGCACTCGGATGGAATCCGCGCCCGCGATGACGTGCTGATTCGTCACGATGGTGCCGACGGCGTTGACGATCACGCCTGACCCCAAGCTGCGCTCGATGCGCTGCCGATAGCTCGGCCAGAAATCGCCGAATAACTGATTGAACCCGGGTGTCTGGGTGCGCTCCGTGACGACGCGCGCGGTATATATGTTCACCACGGCGGGCGCCGCTCGCGCCACCGCTTCGGCAAAGCTTTGCATGACCGCCGGAGGTCGGGAGTAGACCGTGGGTGGTCGCTGCACCGGAACGGCGGCCTTCCCCAACAGTGCGGGCTTCCACCAGACCACGAGAAACGCCGCCGCCAGGCCGACCACCACGGCCCTGATCAAAAAACTCACGAGGACGCGAGTGTTCTGCAATTAATATCGCTCCCCGGTCATGTAAAGGATATCCGATTAATCTGTGTATAATGCGCTACCAATATTCTTTGGGAAACACTACGGCTACAGGGGTTTGCGTGAAGATTTGGCAACATTTCGCAGGGACAATCGAATGACCGAACAGGTTGACCAGGGCCGGCGCCGCTTGTTGACGGCCGCAACGGTCGGCACCGGAGCGATCGGCGTTGCGTTCGCCGCGGTTCCCTTCTTGTCGTCATGGCAGCCGAGCGCTCGCGCCAAAGCGCTCGGTGCTCCGGTCGAAGTGGATGCATCGAAGCTCGAGGCCGGACAGAGTTTGAAAGTGGTGTGGCGCGGCCAGGCCGTGTTCATCGTGCGGCGGGTCAAGGGCGTCATCGATCAGTTGGGCGCCCACGATGCAATGCTGGCCGATCCAAAGTCCGAGGATTCAAACCAGCCCGACTATATTAAATCGACCGGCGCCGCGCGCGCGCGCAATCCCGAATACTGGGTGGGCCTGGCGGTATGCACCCATCTCGGCTGCTCGCCCCTGGGAGCGTACGAAGCGAATAATTCATTTCAGGTGGCCGGCGCGGATCTGGGCGCGAACTGGCCCGGCGGCTTCTACTGCCCCTGTCATGGCTCCCGATATGACATCTCGGGCCGGGTGTTCAAGAGCCAACCGGCGCCCAAGAATCTGGCCGTGCCGCCCTACGCGTTTGCCACTGCAGCGCGCATCGTGATCGGCGTCGATGACGCCCCGAAGAAAGTCTAGCAACCCGAGGTTCACGCGATGGCCGCAGCACCCCAGTCCGCCGACAGCAGCAAAGGCGGACGTCTTATTGGCTGGATCGATCAGCGCTTTCCGCTGACCAAATTGTGGAAGGATCAAGTCGCCGAGTACTACGCGCCGAAGAATTTCAACTTCTGGTACTACTTCGGCTCTCTGGCGCTGTTCGTTCTCGTGATCCAGCTGGTGACGGGAATTTTCCTGGCGATGAACTACAAGCCGTCCGCCGCCGAGGCGTTCGCCTCGGTCGAATACATCATGAGGGACGTCAATTGGGGTTGGCTGATCCGCTACCTGCACTCCACCGGTGCGTCGGCATTCTTCATCGTGGTGTACCTGCACATGTTTCGCGCGCTGCTGTACGGCTCGCACCGCAAACCGCGCGAATTGCTCTGGATCTTCGGCTGTCTGATTTTTCTGCTGCTGATGGCGGAAGGATTCATGGGCTACGTACTGCCCTGGGGCAACATGAGCTATTGGGGCGCGCAGGTCATCGTGTCCCTGTTCGGCAGCCTGCCGTATATCGGCGGAGCCTTGGTCGACTGGATCCGCGGCGACTACTACATCGCCGATGCCACCTTGAACCGATTCTTCGCCCTGCACGTGGCGGCATTGCCGATCGCACTGATTTTCCTGGTCATCGCCCATCTCATGGCCCTGCATGAAGTCGGTTCCAACAATCCCGACGGCATCGAGATCCATGATCACAAGGACGCGGCAGGTCACCCCCTCGACGGCATTCCGTTTCACCCCTATTACACAGTCAAGGATCTGTTCGGCGTCGCGGGATTCCTGCTGCTGTTTTGCGCGGTGATTTTCTTTGCGCCGACTTTCGGCGGCTTGTTCCTGGAATCGCCCAACTTCGAGCCTGCCAATCCGCTGCAGACGCCGCCGCACATTGCGCCCGTCTGGTATTTCACGCCTTTTTACGCCATGTTACGCGCGGTGCCGTCGTTCGCGGGCACGCAGGTCTGGGGCGTATTGGTGATGGGTGCCTCCATCGTGGTGCTGTTCTTCGTTCCCTGGCTGGACCGCTCCCCGGTACTCTCGATCCGCTATCGGGGTCCCATCTACAAGGTTATGTTGACCATCTTCGCTTTGTCATTCATCTGCCTGGGCATTTGCGGCTTGAAGCCTCCGTCGGGTATTTACCCGACTCTGGCCAAGATCTGCACGGTTTTATACTTCGCCTTCTTTTTGTTGATGCCCTGGTACACGAAATTCGACAGCGTGAAGCCGGTGCCGCAAAGGGTCACAGGACATGGTTAAAAGCTGGGTGTTGATGACGATGACGCTGCTGTGCGCGGGCGCTGCCGTGGCCGAGGAAGGGGAGATCGCGCTGCTGGCGTCCGGCGCGGACATCAATGACACCGAGTCCCTGCAGCGCGGCGCGCGCAATTTCATGAATTACTGCTCTGGCTGCCACTCGCTCAAATTTGTGCGCTTCAACCGGTTGGCAGCGGACTTGAAGATCCCCGAGTCCGATCTCGCCGGAACTTTGATGTTCACCTCGGATAAGGTCTTCGATACCGTCAATTCGGCAATGCCCGCGGAATCCGAGACTTGGTTCGGCAAGCAGCCGCCCGATCTATCGTTGGTGGCGCGGGCGAAAGGCGCGGATTATGTGTACTCGTTGTTGAAGGGCTTCTACGTCGATAAGACCCGCCCGTGGGGTGTGAACAATCTGTACCTCGCGAGCGCTGCGATGCCGCATGTGCTGGAACAATTGCAAGGTTTGCAAAAGCCCGTCTTCAAGAACGAGCCGGACGCTCACGGCAACGCCAGAATGGTGCTGGCGGGGGTCGATGCAATGACACCGGGCGCGTTGAAGCCAGAGGAGTATGATCAGTTCGTTCGGGACATCGCGAATTTTCTGGATTACGCCGGTGAGCCCGTCAAGGAGAAACGCCAATCGCTGGGCGTTTTTGTGACGCTATTCTTGCTGGTGTTCTTTGTGTTCGCCTACTTGCTTAAGAAAGAGTATTGGAAGGACGTCCACTGACGCAGCAGCGGGGACTCCCGTTTGTCTATGATCCCTAGGAGATCGCGTTAGTGGCACGTCGCTCGGTGATGACATTGTTTTCCGCGCCGGCTGACCCTTGGAGTCACCGGACGCGAATCGTTCTTGCCGAGAAGGGAATCACCATCGAACTGGTCAACGTCGATCTGAACGATTTGCCGGAAGACCTGCTCGATCTCAATCCCTATCACAGTGTGCCGACCTTGGTGGATAGAGACCTGGTGCTGTACGACTCGCGCGTCATCATTGAGTACCTGGACGAGCGCTTTCCGCATCCGCCGCTGATGCCCATCGACCCGGTGACCCGGGCGCAATTTCGCGTGGCGCTGTACCGGGTCGAGCGCGACTGGTACGCGCTGGCGCGCGACATCGAGTCCGATCCCCTGAGCAAAACGGCGGCTCACAGCCGAAAAGTCCTGGGTGAAGCGATTTGCGCGAGCGCGGAAGTATTCAAGGCGAAGCCGTTCTTTCTCAGCGATGAATTCTCCCTGGTCGACGCCAGTATCGCGCCCATCCTGTGGCGCCTGCCGAGCTACGGCATCGAGTTGCCGGTGCAAGCGATGCCCATCACGAAATACATGAATTCGATATTTGCGCGCTCCACTTTCCGCGCCTGCTTGACCGAGGCCGAACGGGATATGCGACATTGAAGCCTCGGCGACCTTACTTGCTGCGCGCCTTGCACGAGTGGATTTCCGACAGCGGCGAGACCCCGCACATCGTGGTGGACGCGGCCGCCGAAGGCGTGACCGTGCCGCGCCAGTATGTGAAGGACGGCAAGATCGTTCTCAATGTGAGTTTCTCCGCGACCCAGATGCTCAAATTGGGCAACGATTTCGTGAGCTTCGAAGCCCGCTTCGGCGGCGTCGGGTTCGCCGTCCAGGTCCCGGTGCGGGCCATTTTAGGGATTTACGCGCGCGAGACCGGCCAGGGCATGATTTTCCCCGAGGGCGATGCGGATCCCGATCCCACGGATGGTCCGCCGGCGAAGCCCGCCGCGGGAAAGGAAGCGCAGCCCAAGCCTAAGCGTCCGAAGCTGCAGGTGGTGAAATAACCTTCGGAGCCTGTCTCGCGGCCACGCGGAATACTCAGACAGGCTCCTGGCGGCCCCGCTTGTGGTGTTCGTCCGACGGATCTAGACTCGAACCCAGGTTCGACTGCGGGAGAACAACATGTCTGAACTGACTCGACGCCAGTTCATGAAAGTCACCGGGATGTCGCTGGTGGGATCGAGCTTGGCGCTCATGGGATTTTCACCCGAGGTGGCGCTCGCGGAGGTGCGCGAATACAAGCTCAGCAGAGCCACCGAGACGCGCAATACCTGCCCGTATTGCTCGGTTGCCTGCGGCATCTTGATGTACAGCCTGGGCGATGGCGCAAAAAACGCGCACTCCAGCATCTTTCACATCGAAGGGGATGCGGATCATCCGGTCAATCGCGGGACCTTGTGCCCGAAGGGCGCGGGCCTCATCGACTTCATCCACAGCGAAAGCCGGCTCAAATTTCCCGAGTATCGCGCGCCCGGCGCGGATCAATGGCAGAGGATGTCCTGGGACGAGGCGCTCGATCGCATTGCCAAGCTGATGAAGCAGGATCGCGATGCCAACTTCGTCGCCAAGACGGCGGATGGATTGACCGTCAACCGGTGGCTGACCACCGGCATGCTGGCGGCATCGGCGTCGAGCAACGAAGTCGGCTATTTGACGGCCAAGGTCGTGCGCTCGCTCGGGATGTTGGCATTCGATAACCAGGCCCGTGTGTGACACGGCCCGACGGTGGCAGGTCTTGCCCCGACGTTTGGCCGTGGAGCGATGACGAATCACTGGGTCGACATCAAAAATGCCGACCTCATTCTCATCATGGGAGGCAATGCCGCCGAGGCGCACCCTTGCGGGTTCAAATGGGTGACCGAGGCGAAGGCGCACAACAAGGCCAAGCTCATCGTCGTCGATCCGCGATTCACGCGCTCCGCCTCGGTCGCGGACTATTACGCGCCGATCCGCCCCGGCACCGACATCACGTTCCTGGGCGGCTTGATCAACTACCTGCTGGTCAACGACAAGATTCAGCGAGACTACGTGGTGAACTACACCGACCTAGCCTTCATCGTGAGGGAGGAGTTCGCGTTCACCGACGGCATCTATTCGGGCTACAACGCCGATAAGCACAGCTACGACAAGTCGAGCTGGGACTACGAGATGGGCGCCGACGGCTACGCCAAGGTGGATCCCACGCTCGCGCATCCACGCTGCGTTTATAACCTGCTCAAGCGGCATTACGCCCGCTATACGCCCGAAATGGTCGAGCGCGTCTGCGGCACGCCCAAAGATAGGGTGCTGCACATCTGGGAGCTGATTGCCACGACGGCCACGCCCACGCGCGCGATGACCATCATGTACGCGCTCGGCTGGACGCAGCACTCGATCGGTTCGCAAATGATCCGCACTGGCGCGATGGTGCAGCTGTTGCTCGGCAACATCGGCGTGTCCGGCGGCGGCATGAACGCGCTGCGCGGGCATTCGAACATCCAGGGACTCACCGACCTGGGACTGTTGTCGAACCAGTTGCCGGGCTATATCTCTCTTCCCGGCCAGGCCGAACAGGATTACGCCAAGTACATGGCCGCGCGCGCCTTGAAACCGCTGCGCCCCAACCAGCTCAGTTATTGGCAAAACACGCCGAAATTCTTCGTCAGTTTCATGAAGGCCTGGTGGGGGGATGCGGCGACGGCGGAGAACAACTGGGCCTTTGACTACTTGCCCAAGCTCGACAAGCTCTACGACATGCTGCAGGTCTACGAGCTCATGAACCAGGGCAAGATGAACGGCTATCTGGCGCAGGGCTTCAATCCGCTGGCCGCCGCACCGAACAAGGCCAAGATCACGGCCGGATTGTCGAAGCTCAAGTTTCTCATCGTCATGGACCCCCTGGCCACCGAGACGTCGGAATTCTGGCGCAACTACGGCGAACACAACGACGTTGATTCGAGCCAGATCAAGACCGAGGTGTTTCGCCTGCCGACGACGTGTTTTGCCGAGGAAAACGGCGCTCTGGTCAGTTCGGCGCGCTGGTTGCAGTGGCATTGGAAGGGCGCCAATCCGCCTGGGCTCGCGCGCAGCGATCTGGAGATCATGGCCGGTATTTTCACGCGCATGCGTTCGCTGTACGCGAAGGAGGGCGGCGCCTATCCTGACCCGATTCTCAACTTGACCTGGAAATACGCGCAAGTCGAGAGCCCCGCCCCGGAAGAACTCGCCAAGGAGTACTCGGGCAATGCGCTCAAAGATCTGACCGATCCGAAGGATCCGACCAAGATCACGCGCAAGGCCGGCGAGCAGCTCGCCGGCTTTGCCGAGCTGCGCGACGACGGCAGCACGCAGTCGGGGTGCTGGATCTTCTGCGGCGCCTGGGGTCCCACCGGCAATCTGATGGCTCGGCGCGACAACTCGGACCCGACGGGAATCGGCCAGACGCTCAACTGGGCCTGGTCTTGGCCCGCCAACCGGCGCGTTCTGTACAACCGCGCCTCCTGCGATCCGGCCGGCAAGCCCTACAATCCGAATCGCAAGCTGGTCGGTTGGAACGGCAGCGCCTGGGGAGGCGCCGACGTGCCGGACTTCAAGGCCGACGAAAATCCGGCCGGCGGCATGGGACCCTTCATCATGAACCCCGAAGGCGTGGCGCGCTTCTTCGCGCGTGGCGCCATGGCGGAGGGTCCGTTCCCCGAGCACTACGAGCCGTTCGAGACACCCTTGGGCTACAACCCCTTGAATCCGCAGCAGCCGCAGGCGACGAACAATCCGGCGGCGCGGGTATTCAAGGGTGACCGCGAGGCGTTCGGCAAGGCGGCGCAGTTTCCGCACGTCGCCACCACCTACCGGCTCACCGAGCATTTCCACTATTGGACCAAGCATGCGCGGTTGAACTCCATCCTTCAGCCCGAGCAGTTCGTGGAAATCGGCGAAGGGCTGGCCAAGGAGATCGGCATCGCCACCGGCGAGCGCGTCAAGGTCAGCTCGAACCGCGGCTTCATCAAGGCGGTGGCGATGGTGACCAAGCGCATTCGCCCCCTGACCATTGACGGCAAGGTGGTACACACGGTGGGCATGCCCATCCACTGGGGTTTCATGGGAGCCGCCAAGCCCGGATTCCTCGTCAATACCCTGACGCCGTCGGTGGGCGACGCGAACTCGCAAACGCCGGAGTTCAAGGCGTTCCTGGTCAAGGTCGAGAGGGCTTGAGGAGTACCCATGGCACTGCAATCTCTCGACATCATCCGCCGCTCCGCCACGACTCTCCCGGAGCCCGAGGTCCGCGGCGCCTACACCGGGCAGGTGGCGAAACTCATCGACACGACCAAGTGCATCGGCTGCAAGGCCTGCCAGGTCGCCTGCATGGAATGGAACGACCTGCGCGACGACATAGGCACCTGCACGGGTCACTACGACAACCCGCATGACTTGAGCGAGCACTCATGGACCCTGATGCGCTTCGCCGAGTACGAAAATCCCAAGGGGGATCTCGAATGGCTGATCCGCAAGGACGGCTGCATGCACTGCGAGGATCCGGGCTGTCTCAAGGCCTGCCCGTCTCCGGGCGCAATCGTCCAGTACGCGAACGGCATCGTCGATTTCCACGAGGAGAACTGCATCGGCTGCGGCTACTGCGTCACGGGATGCCCGTTCGATGTGCCGCGCATTTCCAAGAAGGACAAGAAAGCCTACAAATGCACCCTGTGTTCGGACCGGGTCGCCGTCGGCCTCGAACCTGCGTGCGTGAAGGCCTGTCCGACCGGCGCGATCGTGTTCGGCACCAAGGAAGACATGACGCAGCATGCCGCGGAACGCATCGAGGATTTGAAAACCCGGGGGTTCGCCGAGGCCGGCCTCTATGATCCGGCCGGCGTCGGCGGCACGCACGTGATGTATGTGCTGCATCACGCTGATCAACCGGCTCTTTACAGCGGACTGCCGGACAATCCCAAGATCAGTCCCATGGTCAGATTGTGGAAAGGCGCCGCCAAGCCGCTGGCTCTGTTTGCGATATTCGCCACCGCGGCCGCCGGCTTCCTGCATTACATCGGTATCGGACCCAATGAGACCGACGAAGCGGACGAGGACGCTGCGCGCCGCGAGCGGGAGAAGACGCCATGAACGGCCCAAGAAAAGACGAAATCGTGCGCTATTCGCCCCGCATCCGCGTCAACCACTGGATCGTTGCAATCAGCTTCGTGCTGCTCGCGCTCTCCGGCCTCGCCTTGTTTCATCCGGCGATGTTTTGGCTGACCGGGCTGTTCGGCGGCGGGCCGTGGACGCGGATCCTGCATCCCTTCATCGGCGTCTTCATGGCGGCGGTGTTCTTCCTGCTGGGCCGGACCATGTGGCAGGACAATCGCATGCAGCCGCGCGACTGGCTCTGGCTCAAGAAAATCGAGGACGTGGCCAACAACCGCGAGGAGAACTTGCCGGAAGTCGGCCGCTACAACGCGGGACAGAAGCTGCTGTTCTTCACCATCGTGGCCTGCCTGATCGGCTTGCTGCTCTCCGGCATCGTGATCTGGCGCGTCTATTTCTCGGCGTTCTTCTCCATCGGCGTGATCCGTTTTGCTTCGCTGCTGCACGCCCTTTGCGCTTTCGTGCTGATCTGCGCCATCATCGTGCACATCTATGCGGCGATCTGGGTCAAAGGATCGATTCGTGCCATGACGCGCGGCAAGGTAACTCCGGGCTGGGCGTGGAAGCATCACCGCGCTTGGTATCGAGAGGCAACCAAGGGCATCCAGCACAAGTAATGGCGCAGCGCATTCTCGAACCCGGTCAGATCGAAACCCTGGCCTTAAGATCGATACCGCGGATCCGTCTGCCCGATCGTACACAGTTGTTTTCACGGCGCGCCGCGCGGCTGCGCAAACTCGCGAGCACGGCGGCGATCGGCGACTACCTGCAATTCATCGCCGCGCTGGTCGATGCGCAGCATGCGGCGATGGGGCGCCTATCCGTGGCGCCGCCCGATGCCGCCGACATCGCGAGCCCGAGCGGCCGCCGCATGCCGCCGCTCCATCCGTCGATTTGGCGGCGGACGCCGCACTGGCGCCATACGCTCGAGCATATTTGCGAGGCCTTGGCGGGCCGAGGATTCCCGCCGGCCGTGGGCGCCACCATCGCGAATATCCGCCGGGCGACGCCCGAATGGATCGAGGCTCAGGCCGATGCCGTGCTGGCCACCCTTACGCAGGGCGTGGACATAGCCGCCGCGCCATTCGTGATGGCCGCCCTGCAGGTGCATTGGGGCGCGGCGTCCGGCGATCTCGCGGCCGACGACGTCAAAGCGCTCGATATCCCCGGGGTGTGCCCGGTGTGCGGTACGTTGCCGGTGGCGAGCTTGGTATGCGCGAATTCACCCTACCAGGGCTACCGTTATCTGCATTGCGCGCTGTGCGCGACCGAGTGGCATATGGTCCGCGTGCAATGCAGCCAATGCGGAGCCTCGGGCAAGAGCATCGGGTACCACTCCATGGAGCGTGCCACAGCGGATGAGGGCGCGGCTGCGGCGGACATTCCGGCGACACGGGCGGAAACCTGCGAGGAATGCCGCGGCTACCGCAAGATCCTCTATCAAGAAAAGGACCCCGGGGTCGAGCCGGTCGCCGACGATCTGGCCAGTCTCGGGCTCGATCTCCTGCTCGGCCGCGAGGGCTACCACCGCGCCAGCGGCAACCCATTATTGTGGCAGGCCGCGTAGTATAGAGGCCGTGAATACCGCGGAACCGGTGCCGGCGCGCGCGGCCGATATTCCTTCGTTGGATGCTCTGCTGAACGAGACGGCCTTCGCGGCAGTGCTCGAGCGGCATGCACGCAGTGAAGTCACGGCGGCGCTGCGCAAAGAACTCGATCGCCTGCGCGGCCTCGCCTTGTCCGGGCAGCTCGAGCGCGACGCGCTGCGGTCCGACGCGATCGCGCGGATTGTGGCGCAAGCCTTGGCCGAACGTGCCCGCCCGCGATTGCGCGCGGTCTTCAATTTGACCGGCACGGTACTGCACACCAATCTCGGCCGTGCGCTGCTACCGGAAGCCGCCGTGCGCTCGGTCGCGCGTGCCCTCGGCGTGCCCGTCACTCTGGAGTTCGATTTGAACACCGGCGGTCGCGGCGACAGGGACGAAATCGTCGACGCGTGCTTGCGCGAATTGACCGGCGCGGAATCGGCCACGGTGGTCAACAATAACGCCGCGGCCGTGCTCCTGATGCTCAACACCCTGGCGAACCGGCGGGAAGTGGTGGTGTCGCGCGGCGAGCTGATCGAGATCGGCGGCTCATTCCGCATTCCCGACGTGATGCGCGCCGCCGGCGCGAAACTCGTCGAAGTGGGCACGACCAACCGCACGCATGCGTCCGATTATGCCGATGCGATCGGGCCGCGCACCGCGCTGTTGATGAAAGTCCATGCGAGCAACTACGCCATCAGCGGATTTACGGCGAGCGTCGGCATTGCGGAGCTCTCCGCATTGGCTCATGCGCGCGCTCTTCCACTGGCAGTAGACCTGGGCAGCGGCAGTCTGGTTGACCTCGCGCAATGGGGATTGCCTGCGGAACCCACCGTGCGCGACACGCTGGGCGCGGGCGCCGATGTGGTGACATTCAGCGCCGATAAGCTGCTGGGAGGACCGCAGGCGGGCATCGTGGTCGGGCGTGCCGATCCGATCGGGCGGATGAAGAAGAACCCGTTGAAGCGGGCATTGCGAGTCGGCAAGCTGACCCTGGCGGCGCTGGAACCGGTATTGGCGCTGTACCGCGCACCGGAATTTCTCGCCGAGCGATTGACCACGCTGCGGCTGCTCACGCGCCCGGCCGCAGTCATCGAAGAGCAGGCCGAGCGCCTGCTGCCGGCCGTGCAAGCAGCGCTGGGCGAGGCGTACGAAGCGACCGCCTCGATCATGGCCAGTCAAATCGGAAGCGGGGCACTCCCGGTCGACAGGTTGGCGAGTCATGGCCTGCGCGTGCGCAGACTCAAGGGAAAGGGCGGCAATTTGGACGAGCTGGCGACCGCACTGCGCGCCCTGCCGCGGCCCATCATCGGCCGCATCGACGAAAAGTCACTGTGTCTGGATTTGCGCTGTCTGGAACCTCGAGACGAGGCGGAATTCCTCGCGCAGTGGGAAGCATTTCGCCGATGATCGTCGGCACCGCCGGGCACATCGATCACGGCAAGACCTCCCTGGTGCGTGCGCTGACCGGCGTGGACACCGACCGCCTCAAGGAGGAGAAGGAACGCGGAATTTCCATCGACTTGGGTTACGCCTATACACCGCTCGCGAACGGCGAGGTGCTCGGCTTCGTCGACGTTCCGGGCCACGAGCGCCTGGTGCACACCATGATCGCCGGCACCGGCGGAATCGACTTCGCGTTGTTGGTCGTCGCGGCCGACGACGGCATCATGCCGCAGACGCGCGAGCACCTCGCGATCTTGGGATTGCTCGGAGTCGCACGCGGCGCGGTGGCGTTGACGAAGATCGATCGCGTGGATGAGCGACGCGTCCGCGAGGTCGAGTCGGCCATTCGCGCGGCGATCGCGCCGACCAAGCTCGCCGAGGCGCCGATCTTTGCGCTCGATGCGACGGCGCCCGGGGATGGCGCCGTCGCGGCGCTGCGCGAACACCTGAACAAGGTCGCAGAGACTTTGCCGGCGCGCTCCGCGGACGGCTTGTTTCGTCTCGCCGTCGATCGCGTGTTCACGCTGCCGGGACACGGCACCATCGCGGCGGGCACCGTGCGCAGCGGCTGCGTGCGGACAGGCGACACCGTCGCGGTGATGCCGGCCGGCAACCTCGTGCGGGTGCGCAGCATTCATGCGCAAAATCGCGCCTCCGAAACCGGCAGCGCCGGCCAGCGCTGCGCCTTGAATCTGGCAGGCATCGAGAGAACGGCGCTGTCGCGCGGCGACTGGTTGGCGGACCCGCGCGCGCTCGTGGCCGCGACGCGGCTGGACGTGAAACTGTACCGGCTTGCCGATGGCGGCGCGGCCCTCGTGAACCGCGCGCCGCTGCATATTTATGTCGGCACCCTGCATCGTGTCGCCCACCTGGTGCTGCTCGATGCGGATCAGTGGGTGCCCGGTGCCGGGGTGCGCGCGCAGCTCATGTTTGACGCGCCGGTGTGCGCCTCGCCCGGCGATCCCTTCATCGTGCGCGACGCGCAGGCCATTCACACGATCGGCGGCGGCGTGGTCCTCGATCCGTGCGCGCCGGCGCGCCGGCGCCGGGCTCCCGAGCGCAGCGCCTATCTTTCGGCCGTCGAGCGCCTGCTGGCAGGGGAGGGCATTTTGCCCCTGCTGCAACAGGCTCCGCAGGGCATCGAGATGCAGGAGCTCGTGCGCCTCTGCAGCCGCGCGCCGGAACGGATACCCATCCCTGCGCAGGCACGGGTGGTCGACACCCCCCGCGGGCATTATGTATTTCAGGCGGCGCAGTGGCAGGCATTGCGCGGCCGTGCCTTGGGCGCGCTGCAGACCTTTCACGCGCAGCGGCCCGACGAACCCGGTGTGGACCGCGCTGCTCTGCGCCGCATGACGCTGCCGAGCCTGGCCGATCCGGTCTGGCGCGCGCTCATCGCGGAACTGGCGCACGAGCAGGCCGTGCATCACAACGGCCATTGGCTGCACCTGCCCGAGCACCGCGCTACTTTGAGCGACGGCGAACAGAGGCTCGCGCGCAAACTACAGGCATCGATCGTCGCCGGGCGTTTCGATCCGCCCTGGGTGCGCGATCTCGCCGCCGCCGCGAAGGCGCCGGAGGACGATGTGCGATCGGTGCTGCGCAAATGCGTGATCCAGGGCGCGGTGTACCAGGTCGTGCGCGATCTCTTCTACGATCGCGAATGCATGCGGGAACTCGCACAGACGCTGCAGCAAGTCGCTCGAGTGCACGGCAACGTCGAAGCCGCCCGCTATCGGGATGCGATCGGCGTCGGGCGCAAGCGGGCCATCCAGATTTTGGAGTTCTTTGATCGCGTTGGCTATACTCGGCGCACACGCGATGTGCGGGTGCTGCGTACCGACAGCGGCTGGCACCGACAGGAATGAAAAAAATTCGGAAGGCATGCGCATCCGGCGGTGCGGCTGGGCTTCAACCCCAGCGGGGGACGCGAGCCGTTTCCCGGTAGGTTCGACTCCTGCTACCTTCCGCCACCAACGGGAGCAGCGATCCGTGAGCGAGGCCGCGCCAAGGTTGACTTCACTCTCGCACGGCGGCGGCTGCGGCTGCAAGATCGCGCCGGGCGTGCTCGCCGAGTTGCTCAAGGACTCCCTGCCGAACCGGCGCTTTGCGGACCTCATTGTCGGTACCGAAACCTCGGACGACGCGGCCGTTTACCGCTTGAACGATGCCCAGGCGATCGTTGCGACCACCGATTTTTTCATGCCCATCGTCGATGATCCTTTCGACTTCGGCCGCATCGCCGCGACCAATGCGCTCTCGGATATTTACGCGATGGGCGCGCGGCCTCTGCTCGCGCTGGCGATCGTCGGCATGCCGATCAAGACGCTGCCGCAGGAGACGATACGCGACATCCTGCGTGGCGGCGAAGCGGTGTGCGAGAACGCCGGCATTCCCATCGCCGGCGGGCACAGCATCGATTCGGTCGAGCCGATTTACGGATTGGCGGTGATCGGCGTGGTCGATCCCAAATACGTCAAGCGCAACGCCGGCGCACGGGCCGGCGACGCGCTGATTCTCGGCAAACCGCTCGGTGTCGGCATTCTCTCCGCGGCGCTCAAGAAGAACGCGCTCGACGAGTCCGGCTACCGCGCGATGATCGATGTGACCACGCAGCTCAATCTGCCGGGCATCGAATTATCGCGGCTGCCGGGAGTGCATGCGATGACCGACGTCACCGGCTTCGGGCTGCTCGGCCATTTGCTCGAGATGTGCCGGGGCAGCTCCCTCGCCGCGCGGATCACGGCAGCGCAGGTGCCCCTGCTCGCCGGAGCATGGGCGCTGGCGCAGTCGGGAGTCGTCACGGGGGCATCGGCGCGCAATTGGCACTCCTACGGCGCGGACGTGCGGCTTGCGCCGCATCTTGATGCCGCCGTTCAGAGCGTGCTGACTGATCCGCAGACGTCGGGAGGCCTGCTCGTCGCCTGTGGGCCGGAGGCCACCTCGAACGTGCGGTCGATCTTCGCGAGGCTCGGATTCGCGCAGGCGGGGATCATCGGCGAGATGACCTCCGGCGGTCCGCGCGTGCTGGTGGAATGAACCCAATCGCATACTCGTCCCCTACGCGGCGCGAAAGTCCCCTACGCGGCGCGAAAGGCGTCTTTGATCCAGACCATGCGGTGTTCGCCCGCCGGGGGACCTTCCAGGGCGAGCACATCGAAGCGCATCGGGTGGGCGCGCCACGCCGTCTGCCGCTGCAGGAAGTAGCCAGTGGCGCGGATGATCTTGCGCTGTTTGCGCGGCGTGACCGAGCCCGAAGCTCCGCCGAAATCGGCGCGGCCGCGCTGCCGCACTTCGACGACGGCCAGCACGGCGCCATCGAGGCACACCAAATCGAGCTCGCCGCCCCTGCAGCGCAAGTTGCGGGCGAGAACGACGACGCCGCGCGCTTGCAGATACTCGGCCGCAAGTTGCTCTGCCGCGGCGCCCCTTTGCAGGCGAGATTCAGTGGACACGCACCATATTGCGCGGGCGGCCAGCGACTGTCTGCGCGGATTTGCGGCTGGTTCGTGGCAATATGAGGATGCGATATGCTTCGGCAATCGACTGGGAGGCCAAAAAAATGACAACGTCGCTTCTGGCGGAATGGGACAACTTTTACGTCATCACCGGGTCATCGGCGGCGGGGCTCACGGGGTTGACCTTCGTCGTCATCGCGCTGTCCGCGGATTCGAAGCGCGTGAGCATGGACGGCCTACGCGCCTATGTCACGCCGACCATCGTTCACTTCGGTGCCGTGCTGGCGCTCGCGGCCTATCTGAGCATGCCGCATCAGGGCACGCTGAGCTTGAGCCTCGGGTTTGGCGCCGCGGGGGCCGCCGGCCTCGCGTATATCGCCCACGTCGGGTTGAAAATCCGGCGCATCGCGAGCGCCTACGCTCCCATCCACGAGGACTGGATCTGGAACGTGGTGCTGCCGGCAATGGTCTATGGAACTTCTGTCGTCCTGGCGTTCCTGATCTGGCGCCTTCCGGAAGCCAGCATGTACGGCGCCGCCGTGGTGTCGCTACTGCTCATGTTCATCGGCATTCACAATGCCTGGGATATCGCGGTGTGGAACACCGTGCGCAACCGGAACGATTCGACATCAGAATCGAAACCGCCCTCATAAACCGGCCGGCACTCCGTTTTTGATCTGTACCCACTCCAAATCGCGGCGGATTCGCTCATGGTCGTCGAGGTGAAGTTTTCCGCTCACGCCCGCGATCTCACTCGTCTCGGCGAGCAATTTCGCCCGCAGCAGCGGCACCAGGCGATTGGCATCGAATCCAAACGCGTATAGACGATTGCGGCGTACGGTCCCGGCGGGCCATGCCGCACGCACCGCGTCGCGAATCTGAACCGTGACGGGATCGTTCGCGACCATCCACGGCATGTCGGGAAACAGCATGCCCTCGAGATCGCTGTTTGCGGTCGGATCCGGCTCGAAGCTCTCCGACGTGGAATACACAGGCACATCGCCCGCGTAGTGGAATTTCAGCTGCGGCAGGATCTGTCGGGCGGCTCCGGGAGTGCCCGCCACGAAAACGAAGGCCGCGTCGGTGCGATGCGTGGTGGGTTCGCCCTTGGCGACATGTACTTGGAGTATCTGCTTGATGAGGTCGGAGAAATCGACCTGCGACGCGTCGTAGTGCTGGCTGTCGAGAACGGTTCCGCCGAGGTGCGAGAGCTCGTCGGCAAAGGCGGCGGCGACGCGATTGCCCCACTCGCCGACGGGCGAGATGACCACGCCGTTCAGCCGGCCATCGGCGACGGCGCGCCGCGCGACAATGCGCGCCTCATCCTCCGGCCACAGCGCAAACTGGTAAAAATTCTGCGGCGCGGCGACCGATTCGCCCAGAAAATTCAAGGCAAGCACCGGCGTGCGTCCGCCATTCAAGGGCGCCACGGCCGCGACGTCTTCCTTGGTGAGCGGACCGACGACGAAGCCGGCGCCTTCCGCGATGGCCCGCGCGAAGGCGCTGTCCACGGATTCCGCGGCCACATCGTATATCTTCAAGCGCGGCCGGGTCGCCGGATCCTGTTCGAGGTAAGCGGCAATGAAGCCGTCGCGCACCGCGGCGCCGACGGCTTCGGAACGCCCCGACAGCGGCAGCAGCAGCGCGATCTGATCGGGATATTCAGTGGCGGCCGCGATCTGGGTCGATGCCATCGACAGCACGCTGTCGTTCGCCGGATGCTGCGGGTGGAGGCGCTTCCAGTTCGCCAAACTCGCGGCGGCGCGCACGGGATCTCGAGCTAGTGCGACCGCCACCGGCCCCAGTTCCAGCCATCCGACGACGATCGGATCGGTTTTGGCGGGCGGAGTCAGCGGTTGACCGTGTTCAGCGGCGGCGCGAATCCGGCTGTAGAGTTCGGCACGGTTCGCCCCCACGCTCACGCGATCGCTGAGCGCGCGCTCGCGCTCGACCAGGGCGCGCGTCCCTTCGACGGGGTGCCCGGTGAGAAATGCGCTGCGGCCGCGGATCCACCAGTAGTTCTGTGCTTGGTCGGGCGATGTCGGTACCGCGATTTGATCCAGCTCGCGAATGGCGAGGGCGCCGTCGTTTTCCGCAAAGGCGATCTCCGCCGCGACCAGCGCGCGAGAGGTCGGAAGCCGCGTGCGGGCGTCCGCCGAAACTGCCGCGAACGATTGCTTGGCGGCCGCGACATTGCCGGCTGCCAGCCATTGCTCGGCACTCAGCAACTCATAGTTGTCATGGCCGCCCGGCAACTCCAGCGCGAGCTCCGCATACGCCTGCGCCGCCTCCGCATGCTTGCCCTCGCGGCTCAGGCGCATGGCGCGCTCTTGTTTGTCGGCCGGAGCCTGCTCCGGTTTCACCAGGCTGCACGCTGCCATCAGCACGGCTATGACAAGCGCCGCGCAGAGCGCCGGCCGTGGACGTCGGGAGATCGCTGCCATACTCTTAAGGTTCCTACCTAAATCACAGGCGCGGATTATAAGTGACAAATCTGGCGGCAGGGCGGCTCTACGTGGTCGCGACTCCGATCGGCAATTTGGGCGATCTGTCCCCACGGGCGCGCGCAGTCCTGTCCGACGTCGCGCTCGTGGCGGCCGAGGACACGCGCCATACGGGCGTCCTGTTGAAGCATTTCGACATTCGGACGCCGCAGCTGTCATTGCACGATCACAACGAACTCAAGCGCGCGCCCGAAGTCATAGAGAAACTGCGACATGGCGCCTCGGTGGCGCTGGTCAGCGATGCGGGAACCCCTGCCATCAGCGATCCCGGGTTCGAGTTGGTGCGCGCGGTGGCGGCGGCCGGTTTCGAGATCATTGCCATCCCCGGGCCATGCGCGGCGATTGCGGCGCTGTCGATCGGCGCGCTGCCGACGGATCGCTTTTGTTTCGACGGGTTTCTGCCTGCGCGCGGCGCCGCACGGCGCAGACGGCTGCAGTCATTGGCGACTGAAGCGCGCACCATTGTCCTTTACGAGGCGCCGCACCGCGTGTGCGAGACGCTGGAAGATTGTGTCGAGGCTTTCGGCGAAGAACGCGGCGCGGTGGTCGCGCGCGAAATCACCAAGATGCACGAAACGATCTATCGCGGCTCGTTGCGCGAACTGCTCACGCGCGCCCGCTCCGACCCCGATTTCGCCCGCGGAGAAATTGTCCTGACTCTGGCCGGCGCGCCGCAAACGCCCCCCGACGAGGATCGCAGCGCCGATGGTCACGGCGGCACCCTGGATCGCGTACTCAAAGCGCTGCTGGCTGAATTGCCGCTCAAACAGGCGGCGCGCCTGGCGGCCCGAATCACCGAAGTGCGGGACAACGAGGCTTATAAGCGGGCCCTGTACCTCAAACAAGAATGCGGAGGCAGGATGCCGTAGCAGACGCCGCAGGCGCCCAGAGGGGGAGGGCCCAGGATGGGCCCGACTCAATCCGCCTCGCATTCATAGCCGGATCTGCGTATGGTGCCTTCCCAAGAGTCGGCCAGGCAGTCGCTGTGTGCGCCGAGCACATGGAGGAAAGTCCGGGCTCCAGAGGGCACGGTGCCAGGTAACGCCTGGGGGGCGCGAGCCCACGGAAAGTGCAACAGAAAGATACCGCCTAAGTGCCGCGCAAGCGGCGCCGGTAAGGGTGAAATGGTGCGGTAAGAGCGCACCGCGCGGGTGGCAACATCAGCGGCACGGCAAACCCCACCTGGAGC
>Ga0210410_10000097_pt1 | contig 135834 bp, 119 predicted proteins | sample IncBWC4MmetaG_FD_161058 | JGI IMG/M metagenome (GOLD analysis project Ga0210410, IMG submission 161058) | Forest soil microbial communities from Barre Woods Harvard Forest LTER site, Petersham, Massachusetts, United States - Inc-BW-C-4-M | ecosystem: Environmental > Terrestrial > Soil >...
AGTCTCTTGACCACTGTCCAGAAGGTATAGATCAGCGCCATGCAGGCGAACGCTGCTGGACAAAACGTCGCGCAGGCTGTGTAGGACGGCTTTTACAGTCGGTTGCTCTACCAGCGCGGCGGACACATCGAGCAAGGCTCGATATCTGCTATAGGCGGGCGCCAAGCCTTCATTGTCTTGTGCCATGTGAATCAGACTAGCACCACAACAACTGATCTTCCATATTGAGACACGCTCACCTAGTCGGTGTCTGAGAAGCCTCCTTTAGTCAGTTCGTTGTCGCCTTGTACTTTGGCGCCCCAGTTGCCCGAATCGCCGGGCACGTTGCCCGAATGCGGGCAAACTTCTCTTGGCGTGAGAAGGCCTTTGAAAGTTGTGTAGGGGCCAAAACCATGAAAGCACGCGAATTGTGCAGTCCGTTTCGTTATTTCGGTTTGGCAAGGCGCGTGCCTTTTGCTATGAGACTGCCATTCACATTTAGGAGAGAAGACATGCGGAACACGATTCGAACGTCGGTAATGCTGGTGACGATCCTGCTGCTACCTCTGCTGGTTCTCGTTGCGCAAGAGACGAGTGCACTCCTAATCGAAGGCCAACAGGGACAGGCAAGAGTCATTCAGGTGCAAGGCAAAAACTATGTAGAAGTCGAAGGGCTAGCGCGAGCCACAGGAGGATCGCTGCGCTTCGCCGGGAATCAAATCATTTTGACTTTGCCCGGCGGAGCCAATGCAGCTCCTCAGACGGAGCAGTCCGCACCCGCAGCCGCCCTCTCCAGGCCATTCCTCAGCGCGGGCATCGAGACGATGAGGGAAATCCTTGAATGGCATGCCGCCTTGAAAACAGGCGTCGAACGGGGGTATCCGTTGTCGGACGTATGGTTCGACAACTTCAGAAGGCAAATTCAATCAAGCTTGAAGCAGACGGAGGCTGCAGCCAGCACCGACGTGGACCAAAGGGCCCTTCCGCTGCTGACCAACGAGTTCAATACGATGGACGCGTTGACGGACAAATATTTGAAGATCGCAGCGAGCAGAGACTATTTGGCGCCCGACGCATTGAATAGCGATCCGCTGGATCAGAAGCTAGTGACCTGCTGGCAATCGCTCGCGTCGACGGCGTCGTCGAATCAATTTGTGGACGACGGTTCGTGTCAATAGGAGATGTGTCATCTAAGTGTCATGCGACTTGCACCAGAACGTGTCACAAAGCAAACAAAACCGTAAGGACGCAGTGTAATTAACGTTCCCAGTTTCATCGCAACTTGCTGGTAGCTGTTAAAAGACTCTGTGACGTGTGCGACGGGACTTGAACCCGCAACCCCCTGCGTGACAAGCAGGAGTTCTAACGCAGTGCGATGATCGGAATTTACTAGAGAACGGTTTCCTTGGGGCTGTGTGCGACCCTACGAATAATCCGCTAGCGGCACACGAAAAAGGCCGGAATCCTGGATTCCGGCCTTGTCGATTACGAAATGGTTGCGGGGGTCAGATTTGAACGACTTGACGACCTTCGGCCCCCGAGTCGCGCGCTTTTTGCGGGACTCGCTTAAAGAAAGACAGCCCGACTCTTCCGGGCTCGTAACTCAGGTCAAAAAGAAAAAGGCCGGGCGCCTGATGCCCGGCCTGCGAATTTCCAATTGGTTGCGGGGGTCAGATTTGAACTGACGACCTTCGGGTTATGAGCCCGACGAGCTACCAGGCTGCTCCACCCCGCACATCGACTATAGCCGACGCGCGGAGTTCCGTCAAATTAGCGCATCATCCGCCCCGATACTTATCTCCAGAGGGGAAGAATGCTACCAACTGCTATACGGCGTACCTTCGAATGGCGAGATCAGTTCGGAGTTCGAATGCACATCGGTAATTCCCGTTGTGCTCTGGTCCGGGCTCAAAACGACATCCTTAAATTCCGTTCGCCAGTCTTTCGCATGAGTGATGGGATCAGTCGGAACAGAGTGCAAGTATCCAGCATTTACAAGGTCGTCGATCGATTGCGGGGCTGCTTCTTTATCGCGCGTGTAATTGTCGATGCCCTCTCTCATGGCCTGCAAATCTGCATGCAACACTGTTTCGTGCGCGCGCAAGACGGCTCTGTCGTACCGGGACACCGCAATCCCCAAAAGCACTAAGATGATGGCCATCACCACCATCAATTCGATAAGCGTGAACCCAGTCGCGCTACGCCCGCGACTTCGCTTACCCTGAATCATCTGTCCCTCTGATTTCTTTGCAACATCTCAATCGATCTCTTTCCGTCTTACCAATCCGCATAGCGCGTGCCATCCAGCGCCGTGGCTTGCGATTTCGAATAAACATCGAAGACGTTCTTCCCGCCCCAGCTCGTCGAGTCTGGGTCGTCTTGCACGGCCCGCAATCCCCATTCCGCGCGGCCCGACAGGGGATCCACCGGAATCCGGCGCAGGAAGCGAATCCTCCGGTCATCTCCAGCTCCGAGTTGGACTCCCTTAACCAACGTTTCCAGATCCGGAGGATAACCTTCGCTCCCTACTTCGACGCGGATCAAATTGCGGTCTGCCGCATCTTTGTACCTGTCGATCGCGTCCCGCATTTCGCGTAGCTCCCGCCTGAGCTCCGCCTCTTTCCGATGCAAGATGCTGTAACGGGCGATGGGCAGCGCCGCCGTCGACAGAACAATCAGGATGGAGCACGCCACGATGAGCTCCAGCAGCGTCGTTCCCGCCTCATCGAAGGTTTTCCGGCCGCGATAGATGCGATTTTGCGACATTGGGCTCTAACTTCGATTTCTGACTTCGGCTACGGCTGCACTTGCAGCGTCGCTTCGCTGGTTACCAGCGGAATAGGTTTCTGCTGCGAATCCTTGGCATTGACTTGCACGATCGATAGATTGGAATTTCCTGCCGCCAAAGCTTTGATCACGATTCCCATCAACGTGCCGCTGCCGCTCACTCCCGAACTGTTGGGCTGCCGCGTTGCAGAAATAATTGCCTGTCCGCGTTCCTTGTCGACGCGCTGCACGATGGCGATTTCCTGCGTGCCTCCGGAGAGGAATCCTCCGTGCCGCACCTCTTCCACGCTGATCACCGCGGGGTTGTACTGCAACAGCAGCGGAATCGAAAATAGATCGTTCACATTTTCGACCACCACTCCCAGGGTCGTCATTTGTCCCGCTTTCAACACCAACGATTGTGGGTCGAAGTGCACACGCGCCGTTGTAGCGCCTTGCTGCGCGCTCGCCGCATCCGGCGACGGAGGATTCGCGGCCGCATTCGTCGGCGCACCCGCTCCCGCTGGCGGAGTTTGGCTCGCCGGAGCACGCACTTCGGTCTCACGCCTTATTTGAATGTTCGTGTCGGTTCCGGAAAGCACTGACCGCAGATTTGCTTTCGTCCACTCCGGAATTCGGACGATACGTGGAGTGAGAACGATCAAAACCTCGTCTTCCTGAATCTCTTTCGAATTGTCGGAGAACAGGTATCGCAGGAGAGGCATTTGCGCCAGGCCAGGCCAGCCGCTCAATGATTTGGTATCCGTCCTCTGAACAAGTCCCCCGAGGATGCTTGCCTCGCCCTCCCTAAGACGGATGTCGTGCTCGATTACACGCTGGCTAATAATCGGCTGCGTGATACCGCCGATTGTGGCGTCGCCAGTGTGGGAAGAAACTTCCACCTTTACCTTCATGCTGACTTCGCGGTTTGGATGCACGCGCGGGGTGATGTCGACATTTACGCCGACGTCCAGGTATTGAAACTGCGTGTTGACCAGGGGATTGACTAGGCCCGCGCCGCCTGCCGTTCCTACGCCCACGCCGGCCTGAAAGCTTCCGGTGGCAATCGGTATCTTGTCGCCGATTCGCAGTTTTGCGGTTTGTCCATCCACCGAACGAATTTCCGGGTTTTGAATGATTTTCGTCGCCGAGTCGGTGAGAATCGCATTCGCCGTGAAGCTCGGCAGCGTAACGCTGTAATCGGTCCCGTTCAGATGCCGCAGTTGATTCAGAGTAAGATTGTTCGTGGTATTGTTCGATGACGGCGTGCCGCCTGACGGGGTACTCGTGGATCCCGGCGGAATCACGGCAATAGACGCCACTGGCTTCTGTGAAGGCAAAACCCCCAAATCTCGCAAACGATCCGTGCGCGCTTCGAGCACTTCCACTTGAATAACTACTTCCGGCCGGGCCTTGTCGACGTCCTTTATCATCTTCTCTACTAGCGCGAGCTTGTCCGGCGTGTCGCGCACCACGATTGCATTTTGCGAATTGAGCTGCATTATCCGCTTCAATTCCAGCAACTGCCGGAGGCCGGTCACGATCTCCGTCAGATCTTGCGCCTGCACCGTATTCGAAAGGTAAAAAGTACGCACGAGTTGTTCTTCATAATCCAGATGCTTTTGCCTCGTGTCCTGGATGACCATGATGGTGTTTTCCGTCAGCGGCTTCCAGAATGCCTTGCTTTCGAACGACACAATTTCCAAGGCCTGCTCCAGGGTGACGTTGTTGAGTTCGACCGTAATTCGCCGGGCAGGGTAGTCCGGATCATAAATTACTGTCAGTCCCGCAAGCTTTCCGATTGTGTCGAAAATAACTTTCGAATCATTCGATGCTTTCAGATTGATGGGCGCCCGGGAAAGCGGTTTGATCTCCGGCGTCGTCGTGGCAAGCGGCTCTTCGTTTGGATCCGCTGGTGGCGCGGCTGCAGCATCCGCGGCATGATCTTTTTCCGCGAGCATCGTTACGGTTTTCTGTAGTTCCTGGTCGGCGATCGGGCTCGAGGGATCGATGACCAGGGCGCGCTGGAATTCTCCGATTGCTCCCTGCAAGTCACCTTTGTCCCGCAATTTCCTGCCCTGCTTCACATGGAATTCTCCCGCTTCGAAGCGGGCTCGCCCAAGTCCAATCTTGTAAGTGGCATTTTCGGGGTCGGTCTTGAGGGCTTTCAGGTAATAATCGAATGCGGCGTCGTAGTCCTGGAGAGTTTCCGCTTTGTGTCCCTGATTATAGTCGGACTTCCCCTTCGGGCAGCCCGCGGCGAGTAACCCTAGGCTGGCACATAAAATCAGCATTCCATACCGGCGCATGGACTCTCCGATGTCTTGACATGGTACTGCCGCAGTCTAGCATTCGGGTTAGAGGCCCAGCAAGGTGTGCGTGGTTGTCTGACCCCATTTGGATATCCTCGCCGCTAAGATTTTGTGCCACTTTTCGGTATCATAAAGTGCTGTGACCAAGCCCGCGAAAAAGACCGAGAAAAAGAGCGAAAAGAAGGACGAGCAGATTGTCGCGCAGAACCGCTCCGCCTCCTTCCACTACCACCTTCTCGAAAAACATGAGGCTGGCCTGGTCCTTCACGGCACGGAAGTGAAGGCCTTGCGCGAAGGAAAGGCGAATATTCGCGACGCTTACGTCGAGTTCAAGCCCAATGGGGCGTGGCTCGTCAACGCCCACATCGCGCAATACATGCCGGGCGGTCCTTGGAACCACGAGCCTCTAGGTTCGCGCAAGCTCTTGCTCCACAAGAATGAAATTTACAAACTGGCCGGACGCACGCAGGCCAAAGGCTTGACCGTCATTCCCCTGCGTATCTACTTTCGCGGTGGCCTCGCCAAGTGCGAAATCGCCCTGGCGCAGGGAAAGAAACAGTGGGACCGCCGGCAGGACGAGCGCACCAAGGAAGCCCGTAGGGAAGCAGAAGAAGCAATGTATCGCAATCGGAGGCGATAAACGCATATGCAGATTACCCTGGAAACCCGGCCGTACGCAGGACTCGAAACAGAAGCGCTCGTTACTTATGTTTTCGAGGAGGATGACCCCGTACGGGGCCGCATCGCGGAAATCGATCAGGCCACCGGTGGATTGCTTCGCAAACTTGCAAAGAGTGGAGAACTCACCGGCAAAACGCTCGAGTTCACTCTCGTGCACGCCCCGGCTGGGCTCAAGGCCGTGCGGCTGCTCCTCGTCGGGGCAGGGAAGCACGAACAGTTCAACGGCGCGACGCTGAGGAAAATCGCTGGCGCGGCTCTGCGCTATCTTAAGGCTAAGTCGGTAAAGCAAATTGCTTTTCTGGTGCGCGAGAAAGACGCCACCGAAGAGTCCGCCCAGGTCGTTGTCGAGGGGCTCCTGGCCGCCAATTTCGAAAGCGACAAATATAAGACGGACAAGAAAAACGATAAATCCGTCGACACTCTTGTGTTGGCCGGTTATTCCGACGCCGAACGCGCCGCTGGTGAAAAAGGGTTGGCCCGCGGTCGAGTCATCGCCGACGCGCAGAATTTCGCGCGCGACCTTGTCAATGAGCCCTCGAACAAACTCACGCCCAAAATGTTAGCCGAGAAGGCCGAAGCCATGGCGAGAGAGGCCGGGCTTGCGGTTGACATTCTCGACGAAAAGAAAATCGCCGATTTGAAAATGGGCGCGCTTCTCAGCGTCGCGCAAGGCAGCGTCGAGCCGCCTCGCATGATCGTCGTGACCTACACCCCGCCAAATCTCAGGCCCGGCGCTCCCGTTATCGCTCTGGTCGGCAAAGCGGTTACCTTCGACACCGGCGGCATCTCCATCAAGCCGGCCGACGGAATGGAAAAAATGAAGTACGACATGGCCGGAGGCGCGACCATGCTCGGCGCGATCCGTGCCCTCGCTGCCCTCAAGCCGGCCGTCAAGGTCATCTGCGTCGTGCCCTCGACCGAAAACATGCCCGGCGGCAAAGCCCAGAAACCTGGCGACATCCAAACCGCCATGTCCGGGAAGACCATCGAAGTACTCAACACGGACGCCGAGGGCCGCCTTATTCTCGCCGACGCCATCACCTACGCGAAGCAGCTCGGCGCCACGCATATCGTCGACGCCGCCACGCTCACGGGCGCCATCGTGGTCGCGCTCGCCAACATTAATGTGGGCGTGTTTGGTTCCGACCAGCCATGGACCGACAAACTCCTCGCTAGTGCCAAAGCCACCGGCGAAAAAATGTGGCAGATGCCCATCGACGACGAATACCGCGAATTCATTAAGGGCAGCGTCGCCGACATCCAGAATATTGGCAGCGGCAAAGGCGGCGGCGCCATCACGGGCGCTATGTTCATCAAGGAATTCGCCGGCGACACTCCGTGGATTCACCTCGACATTGCCGGCACGGCCTGGAACGACGACGCCAAACCCTGGCTCGCCAAAGGGCCTACTGGCATTGCTCTTCGCACCCTTGTCCACCTCGTCATGTCCAGTTGAGCCTCACGGTAGGGCCCTGCGTGTGAGCGATTCGGTTGTAGGTGCCTCACACGTTGAGATCCTTCGGCTACCCTCGTCGGGTAGCCTCAGGATGACACCTGCTGTTCGCGCTGTTGTCGTACGAACAACTCGTAAATTCCTGAGGGACCCTTCTTCGTCGTTTACCTCCTCTACTACTTTTATTTCCTTTGCGTCACATCTTTTCTGGTGCCTCAATACCGAGCAAATCCAGGGCTTTCACGAGCTGCCTTTCCACGAACTCCGTCAAAGCTAGCAAGAACGTTCTTTTCTCTCCGTCTGTTTCCGACAAAATGTGGTGCTTGTGATAAAAATTGTTGAAGGCCTGCGCCAGTTGAAACGCGTATTTCGCCACGAACGCTGGTTCCTGCGCGCCGATCGTGGCATCTATTGCGACATCCAACGAGCCGGCGGCCAGCACCAGTTCCCACAGATCGTTGTTTGCTGGACCGTCCAAAAACTTGCGCGCGGTCTCCGGTTTCGATGCCACCAGAATCCTGGCCGCCTCGGCAACGTTCGCCACGCTGTTCACGTCCGGAGATTTCTCCGCGCCTTTGCGCCAAATCCCGCGCGCACGCACCACGGCATACTGGCAATAAGGCCCCGTCTCTCCCTCGAAGCTCAACGCGTCCTTGAAGTCAAAGGCGATAATCGCCGTCCGTGTAAACTTCAGCAGGAAAAATCGCAGCGCGCTCACCGCGATCTTGTGAGCCGTCTGCACCTGCTCCGGCACGCTCATTTCCGGATGGCGCTGCCGCACCTCGTCCAGAGTAGCCGCTTCCAGCTTGTCGATCAGGTCATCGGCCTTTACGCCAAGCCCTTTGCGCCCGCTTACTTCCACGTAAGGTTTCGCTGTTTCTTCCGGCGCGACCTCATAGCCCATCTCTGCTGCGCATCGCGGCGTCAAAGCCACAACCTCGTAAGAAAGGTGAATCGAGTTATCCGCCTCCTTGTCATGCTCCAGCGCTCGCAATCCTGCCGCGACAACTTGCTGCAAGTAGGCTTGCCGCGTGTCGATGACGTTATAGACGGTCGCTGCCGGCGCGCCGAAGTTTGGCGCGCCAGCGTCATTAGCCCCGCTCGTCGTGGCCCAAACCACCTTTCCTTCCGGCGCATCCTTCCATTTCGCGTAATGGAAGTCCTTGCCGAGCAACCCGAATTTCCAGAGCTGATACGCAATGTCCTTTCCGACGTACGTCACCGTCCCGTTTGATCGCACAATGATCTTGTCCTGGGTAATCTCGTCTTCCTCTGTGCTCTCCCTGTCCGGTGTGGTGATTCCTAAGGTTTTTTCTGTTCCTTCTTCTTTCCAAGGCATGACCCAGCACCCCGCCATCTTTCCGCTGGTCACATACTGAATCGCGCCCGACTTTTTCAGTTTCTCAAACGCCGCATCCCAGAAATGCAAATGCAAGATTTCGCTCTCTCGCGCCAACAATTCGTAGAAGATCCCCAGCCGCGTCATCGTTCGCAGATGGCAACTGACGATCGCATCGGCGATTTCGCGCGCCACGTCCGCGTCTTCGCCGCGTCCTTCTTCGATTGCGCGCAGCGTTTCACCACGCAGCGCCGCCGCCCGCGCCTTGTCCTCCGCGAGAAACTGTGTGGCTTTTGCGTATAGATCCCAGCAGTAGTAGTCGAACCGCGGCTCCTTCGCGAGAATTTTTACGCCAATGGCGGAGCGCTGTTCTAAACGTAAAAACCCAATCACCACGTCGGCGACTTGCACGCCCGTGTTGTCGATGTAGTTCTGCACCTGCACGTTGTAACCGGCGTGGCGCAGCGTCCGCGCCATCGTGTCGCCCAACACTGCGTTGCGCACGTGTCCGATGTGAGCCGCCTTGTTTGGGTTGATGCTTGTATGCTCGACGATTACTTTGTCGTAGTGTTCAACTCTTGCTTCTCGGCGCTGTTCGGCCCGTGCGCTGGCCCAAAATGACGCGCGATCAAAATAAGCATTCAGGTAGCCGCCGCCCGCAACTTCCACTTTCTGAACGCCCTCGATTTTTCCCAAATTCCCTGCGATTTCCTGAGCAATCTGCCTAGGCGCGCGCTTTAGCTGTTTCGCTAGCTCGAAACACAACGGAGAAGCCGCTTCTCCCATTTCAATCTTTGGCGGCCGCTCGAGCACAATCGGCAACTCGGCGCCGTATTTTTCGCGGATATGCGCCGCCAGCGCGTCGCGAAGTTTATTTGTCAGAGTTTGGTACACGAGTCCTCATTGGAAAGTAGCGCGCGCCAGGGACGTCCCGGTGGCAGTTAAAAATGAACCACAAATTTGCCGAAACAGATACGTTGTCCCGGTCGCAGGGTGCAACAGTATAGAGAGCCATTGTTGCATGGTCAAAGGAGCAGACAAGAATATCGGCATCGGATTCGAGAGAGATCCCTCGACTCCCGATGGTCGCTCGGAACAGACATCCTTCATCGGATGTCTGGTTAACCATAACACCAGAATCCCCACAATTTTTTTGGAAGTGCGGATTGTAAACGACTTTAAGTCCAGCAAATTTGGAAGTGCGGATTCTGCAAGGGTTAGAGCCACATTTTGGGGATCTGCGGATTCTAAAGGAGTTAGTGACTGGTGACTGGTGATTAGTGACTGGTGAAATGTCGGGCAAGCTTGGAAAAGTGATAGGACGAATCCTGAGAAATTTGGGCAAGCGAAACAATTTGCTGAAGAGCAGAAGCAAAGAACGGTCCGCCTAGGCCCATCGGGTTCGCGCGGGGGAAAAAGCCGGACGCTACAAACACAGGCAAGGTCTGGATGCGCTGGGTGAAAGAGAGTGGGCAAGGCGCTACCCCGGGCAACAAGAGGGAGGCCGCGAGCGAGGGGCATGGACGGTCAGGAGACGCTGGATGGGGCGGGAGCGCAGGCCGAGGGATCGTCTGAAGAGCCGGCGGAGGTGGGAGCAGAAGGATCGTCCGAGTGATTGTCTGAATCGTCCGAGTACGCAGGGGCCTCACTGGCAGGGGAAGAATTGGACAGGGGGATGGCGCGATTGAGCATCTTTTCCCAAGCGTCGAATTTATAGTGAAATTTGTATTCGTTCTTGACATCACGGAGGGAGTGGAGCAAGAGGTGGCCGATGTGAGCGAGGATGGAGGCGTTGCGGGGAGGGATACGGTTTTGCGCGAGGGCGGTGAAGAGCTTGCCGAGGACGAAGTTGATGTCCGTGGCGGTCAAGAAGTTGCCAGTGAGAGAAGCAGAGAGCTCGGCGCCGAGGCGCTGGGATTCGAGGAGCTGCTCTTCCTGGCGAGCATGGAATACACAGAGGGTAGGGTGATCCTGGTAGCGCAGCATGCGGCACTTGCGGCCATCGGCGAAAAGGAACTGGCAGAGATGGGAATTGTCGGGAGATGATCGTTTAGCGGTCATGGGAACCTCGGAAGGAAAGATGTAACGAAATAAAGATATAAGGAGGTAACGAAAAAAGGCCGCAGAGGGAGCCCGGGAAAGGGCGGCGACGGCGGCTGCGAGACATGAGGAATAGTATCACGGCGGATACTGCTTGTCAAGTATAACTAATTAGTGATTCGAATGAGACGCAGAAATTTGAAGAAATGGGCGGAAACGGAGCGATTTGAAGGGGTTGCGAGAGGCGTGGGATTCGAATGAAATGTGGAAATGTGTGGAAAAGCCGAAGGCGCCCGGGCCACGCGCCCAAGACCGATCCCCCGCACGGTCAATTTCCGGCGTTTGACACTCTCCGACCCCGCCGATAGTATCAACTGGCAGCCGGCGGAGAGAGATGTTCACCTTGTATTCGCAGCGCGCGGCGGCGGTCTTCCATGAAACTTGCCTATTTTGATTGCTTTAGCGGAATCAGTGGCGATATGACCCTTGGCGCGCTGGTCGATGCCGGGTGCGATGCCGGGAATCTCCGGGCGGAACTGCGCGGCCTGCCGGTACCCGGGTGGGAGCTGTCCGCTGAAAAGGTCTGGAAGAACGGCATGGCCGCCACCTGGGTCAAGGTGACGACAGAAGATCAACAGAAACACCGGTCACTCAGCAGCATCCTCGAGATTTTGCAGAAGTCGCAGCTTGCGCCTATTGTCCGCGAGCGCGCCGCGGCTATTTTTACGAAACTTGGCGAGGCGGAAGCTCGCGTGCATGATGTGCCGATTGAGAAAATCCATTTTCACGAAGTCGGTGCGGTCGATGCAATCGTGGACATCGTCGGCGCCTGCATCGGGTTCCATGCTTTGGGTGTCGGGCGATTTGCCTGCTCAGCTCTGAATGTCGGCGGGGGCACCGCAAAGATGGCGCATGGCATTTTGCCGGTGCCTGCTCCTGCCACGGCGAATCTCTTGCAGGGAAAGCCGACGTATTCCAACGGGGTGCAGCGCGAGTTGGTCACCCCGACCGGAGCGGCGATCGTCGCGACGCTTTGCGATACCTTTGGCCCGCAACCTGCGATGAGTGTGAGCGCGATCGGCTATGGCGCGGGAACGGCGGACCTCGAAGGGCAGCCCAACGTGGTGCGCATCATGATTGGCGAGGCCGCAGAAAAAAGCGTTGCCGGCTTCGACGAAGAAATCGCCGTCATCGAAGCCAACCTCGATGACATGAATCCGCAAATCTACGGATATTTCCTGGAGAAAGCTTTGTCGGCGGGCGCGCTGGACGTGTACACCACGCCGGTGCAGATGAAGAAAAATCGTCCGGGCACGCTCCTGACCGTTTTGTGCAAGCCGCAGGATACCAACAGCCTGATGTCGCTGATTTTTGCGGAGACGACCACGTTTGGTGCGCGCACTTATCGCGCCGAACGCCGGGTGCTTCCACGCGAATTCGTCAGCGTGACGACCAGCTTCGGGGAAGTGCGCATCAAGGTTTCGCGCGTGAACGGGCGCATCCTGCATGTCGCTCCCGAATACGACGATTGCCGCAAGCTGGCTGTCGAAAAGAACATTCCGCTTCAGCAAGTGATAGCTGAGGCTTTGCGCAGTTACGAGGGTAAGGAAAAAGAGAAAATAAAGGATTAACACTGAGGGCACGGAGGCCGGCACACAGAGGGCACAAAGGAAGAGGGCGAAATTCCAGGATGGCGGCAACAAAACCAAAATATTATTTGACCACGCCGATCTATTACACGAACGGCTTGCCGCACATCGGCCACGTGTACACAACGATCGTGTGCGACACCATCCGGCGTTACAAGCGCATGCGCGGCTATGACGTGGTGATGACTACGGGCACCGATGAGCACGGCGTGAACGTGGAACGCGCCGCGAAAAAGGCCGGTGTTCCGGAAGCGGAATTTGTCGCGCGGATGGCCGACGAGTGGCGCTCGCTGTGGGACGAACTCGGCATTCCCGCCGACGAATTCATACGGACCACTGATGTTAAGCACGCGCGCACGGTGCAGTGGCTTTTCCGTTTGTGCCGCGAAAACGGCTACGTCTACAAAGGTCACTACACTGGGCAATACTGCATATATGACAACGCCTATGTGGACGTGAAGCCCGGCGAAAATTGTCCCGATTGCGGGCGTCCCACCGAAACGGTCTCCGAAGAAAACTATTTTTTCAAGCTTTCCGCGTTTCAAAAACCGCTGCTCGATTTCTACAAAAAGAATCCGAATTTTATTCAGCCGGATACGCGCCGCAACGAAATCCTCAGCTTCGTTGAAGGTGGGCTCAGGGACCTCAGCATCACGCGCACGTCGATTCGCTGGGGCATTCCCGTTCCCGGGGAAGAGCCGCACGTTTTTTACGTGTGGTTCGACGCGCTTACCGCGTATCTCAGCGCCGTGGGCGGCCCCGACTACGAGCGACGCGGGTACTGGAATAGCCAGAATGTTCTGCACGTTGTTGGCAAAGACATCATTCGTTTTCACACGGTGTACTGGCCGGCGTTTTTGATGGCTGCGATGCTGCCTCTTCCGAAGCAAGTCTGGTCCCACGGCTGGTTTTTGATGGACGCCGCAAAGATGAGCAAATCCAAGGGGAATGTTGTAACGCCGCGCCCCATCGTCAACGTCTTGGGCATGGACGCGCTGCGCTACTATCTCTTGCGGGAAACTGTGTTCGGGCAGGACGGCAACTTCAGTTATGACGCGTTGGTGACGCGCTACAACGCCGACTTGGCCAACGGACTCGGCAATCTTGCCAGCCGCGTCCTTACGATGATCGCCAATTATTGCGATGGCGTAATTCCGAACCCACACGAACAAAGTAAGTTGCCAGAGAGGACTCACGATCCAAATATCAACACGACATGGCATGAAACGCTTGGAAACATTACTTCGCTGTATGACCAATTCAAGTTCTCTAGTGTCCTCGAGGCAATCTGGGATTTGATCACAGGCGTTGACCGCCTTCTCACGCTTACGAAGCCGTGGTCATTGGCACAGGATCCAAGTCGAAAGCCATATCTGGAGACTATTTTGTACGACGCTGCAGAATCAATACGATTGATTCTGGTGCTTGCACATCCCGTTTTACCCTCTGCAACAGAAAAAATCTGGAGACAGTTTGGCCAGTCGGGAAGCGTCGCTAGTCAGCGGATTGATCAACTGAGCTGGGGCCAGCTCAAGCCGGGCACTCACATCGGCAAGATTGATGCTACTTTTCCACGAATTGAAAAAACTGAAGTAATTGAGAGGATGGAAGCGATGGAAAACGAACCAGTGAAACAACCTGCGCCTGCGGCGGCGGCGAGCGCGACGGCCTCTGCGGGAGCGACGTCTTCCGCCGCGGCACCGCCAGCCGCACCGGGAAAAATCGGCATCGAGGACTTCGCCAAAGTCGAGATGCGCGTTGGGCAAATTAAAACCGCCGAGCGTATCGTTGGCGCGGACAAGCTCCTGAAGCTGACCGTGGACATTGGCACGGAGATCCGACAGATTTGTGCAGGCATTGCTCAGTATTATGAGCCGGAAAAGTTGGTCGGCCGCAAAGTCGCGGTCGTCGTGAACCTGGCGCCGCGCAAGCTGCGCGGGGTCGAATCAAACGGCATGATCATCGCCGCGTCCGTCGGTCCCGAAGGCCGGCCCGTCCTCGCGGGCTTTCCCGACGAAGACGTGGAGATCGGAGCACGCTTGAAGTAGGGCACGATAGTTCGTGCCCTACTGTTGCTGCACTGAGGGGCTTTCAGCCAAATGGAACTGATCGACTCACACGCGCACATCGATTTTCCGCAATTTACGGAAGATCGTGATGCCATGCTCGAGCGCGCACGCTCCGCGGGTGTGACGGCTTTGCTGGCGATCGGCACCGGGCCAGGACCGGAAAAACTCGATTCGGCGCTGCCGTTCGCCGAACAGCACGACTGGATCTTCGCCACGGTAGGTATTCATCCTCACGAAGCGAAAGAGGTCAGGCCGCAACATCTGGATCAGCTTGCCGCGCTGGCGAAACACAAAAAAGTTATTGCTTGGGGCGAGATCGGCCTCGATTATTATTACGATCATTCGCCGTGCGAGGTGCAGCAAAAAGTTTTTCGAGATCAAATGGCTTTGGCAAAGCAGGCTAAGCTGCCAATTATTATTCATTGCCGCGATGCCTGGGCCGATTGTCTAAATGTTTTGGAAGAGGTGTGGCGGCCGACAGGACTTGGCGGCATATTGCATTGCTTCAGCAGCACGCTCGAAGATGCCAGGCGCGGAATCGAGATGGGCTTTCTGATTTCCTTCGCGGGGAATTCGACCTATCCGAAAACGCAGAATCTTCGCGACATTGCGAAAGTTTTGCCGCTCGAAAAGATTTTGATTGAGACGGACTCTCCGTACCTTGCGCCACAACTCTACCGGGGCAAGCGCAATGAGCCTGCCTACGTAGTGGAAGTAGCGCGGACGCTCGCAAATGTGAGAGACTTAGCGCCAGAAGAATTCGCAGCAGCGACGACGGCAAATTTCCGGCGGTTTTTCCATTTGGAAAAGCCGGCGGCATCCCAAGCGGTGATGCGCCATTAAATCGATTTTGTCTTGGGCAGGATCACAAGGAATTTGATGCAGGCCAGGAGGAAGGCCATCGCACTTCTGACGGCTAGGGAGATATTCGATCTCGTCCGCGACGACCTTGCTCTTGTCGAGCAGGAGCTAGCGCGGCAGACTACCGTTGCCTTTGAGTCGGTCTCAGAAATTAGCAGCTATCTCTTAGGCGGCGGCGGAAAGCGCTTGCGGCCGGCGCTGCTTCTACTTTCCACGAATTATGCGAGCGCCGGCAAACGCGCGCCAGGCGCGATCCGGCTCGCGGCGGTGGTCGAGCTTCTCCACAGCGCCACGCTGATCCACGACGATGTGATTGACAGCGCGGACACGCGCCGAGGGCGCCCTTCGGCGAATTCGCGATGGGGCAATCATCGCAGCGTGCTCACGGGCGACTGGCTTTACATGCAGTCGTTTCAGATGGCGCTCGAGGAACGCAACTTCCGCATTCTGGATATTCTTATCGACCTCACGCAAAAGATGGTCGAAGGCGAACTGATTCAGCTGGAGAAGATCGGCCGGATCGATGTGACCGAGGAAGATGCGCTGCGACTGGCGACATATAAGACGGCGTGCCTGTTCAGCGGCTGCGCGCGTTTGGGCGGCGTGCTCGGCGGTCTCGAAGGGGAAGAGGAAGAATCGCTGGCCGATTACGGGCGTTATGCGGGTTTGGCCTTCCAACTTGTCGATGATTTGCTCGATTTCACGGCGTCGTCCGAGCAACTGGGTAAGCCCGTTCTGAGCGATTTGAAAGAAGGAAAAGTTACGCTTCCTCTGATCTACGCGATGGAGAACGGTCATCGCAAAGCTCGCGAACTCGTGGCGCGGGTGCTGGAAGAAAAAGAGTTCAATTCCGTAAAACCGGAAACGATTGTTTCGCTGGTGCGGGATTCCGGCGCGCTGGATCGCGCGCGCACGCTGGCTCACGACTACGCGCGGCGCGCCAAGGCTTGCCTCAATGGCCGGGCGGATACGGAATACGGCCGCGCGCTTCTTACGCTTCCGGATTTCATCCTCGAACGCGAGAACTAACCGCGGCCCGCGCATGTTGCCGTTCAAGCTGATTTTTCATAAAAGGTACGATCTCAATCTAGGCCCGCACGTTTTTCCTTCCCAAAAATTCCGCCTCATCGCCGAAACGCTTCTTCGCGAAGGAATCGCGGGGAAAGAAGATTTTCTTGAGCCGTGTCCCGCGTCTGATGCAGACGTTCTCCGGGTTCACACTGCCGATTGGGTGAAGAAACTCAAAACCGGGACTCTTACCGCGAGCGATGTAATGAAGCTCGAAGTGCCATACTCACCGGAACTCGTAGAAGCCGTGTGGCTCGCGGCGGGGGGCAGCATTCTTGCTGGGCAAAGCGCGCTGCGCGACGGATTTGGCTGCAATCTCGGCGGAGGATTTCATCATGCACATCCGGGTCACGGAGAAGGTTTTTGCGCGATCCACGACGTGGCTGTCGCGATTCGGGGGCTTCAGGCGGACGGCGCCGTTACAAAGGCGATGGTCATCGACACGGACGTGCATCACGGCAACGGAACAGCAGCGATATTTCGAAATGACAAGACAATTGTTACGCTTTCCATCCACCAGGAAAATAACTATCCGGCGCACAAGCCGGATTCGACGATCGATTTGCACATGTGGGATCGCGCCGACGACGAAGAATATCTCAACGTACTGCTTCCCGCCGTAGGCAGTGGCCTGGAGGAATTTCGACCGGACATTGTCTTTTATATCGGTGGAGCCGATCCGTATTGCGAAGATCAACTCGGCGGATTGTGTTTGACCAAGCAGGGACTTATGGTGCGCGACCGCAAAGTGTTTGAGGAAGCGCGCAAGCGCGGTGTTCCCGTGGCGACGACGCTCGCCGGGGGTTACGCGCGAAACGTGGAAGACACGGTGCGCATTCACGTCAATACGATTCTCGCGGCGCGCGAGGTTGCAGCGGAGTTTCCTGCGGTTTCCGCCAGGAGAAGCGGATAGATACGCGTTCATTTGCGAAAGCAGCTTTGGGAGCGCACAGAATGAAGTCCGTGCCATCTACTTTTTTCAGCGACCTGCCAGAGAATGCAGTTGTTATCAGGAGGCGCCCCGGATTTGAATCTCGCCGGAAACGGTGTGGACTTCGACGCGGGCGCCGTCGTTTCCTACTCTCGCGCGAAGGGAGTGCTTGCTTTGCTCTTCGATGACGATGGGGATGTCGGCGCGAATATTTCCGGAAACCGCATCGGCAGAAAGATGAAAGTTTGCCGTGGCAGGCACTGCGATCTGCACGGTGCCCGAGGCGGTCTTCAAGTCCCAGTAACTGTTGCCAAGGGGATTTCCACGAACGGTTACGCGGCCGGAGGCAGCCTGCGCTTTCACGTCATTTTTTGCGCCTTGCACATCGATGGAGCCGCTGGCGGTTCCCGCCTCGACCCGTCCACCGGGATTGGTGACGACTGTCGATCCAGAGAGCGCATTGGCTCTCACGGCACCTTTGGCGTTGGAGACGCTCACGGCGCCAGAGGCACTCGAAGCGCGAACGTCGTCGTTGATATTATTTGCGTCGATCGAACCGCTCACGGTGGTTAGCTGGGCGTCACGCTCAATGCCATCCACACGAATCGAGCCGGAAACCGCCGTCGCCTTTACAGGCCCACGTACGCCACTCACGCTCTGAGAACCCGAGGCCACGGTGGTGTTCACTTCCGTTTCGTGGGGCACGTCGATGAGATAAGAAATCGAGACGCTGTGAAGATGCGCGAAATCCTTCCCGATGCGGATGGTGTCGCCCTTCTGTTCCACGGGCGGATTGGCGATGAGTTCTACCAGCCGCTTGTCCGGACTTTCAAACCCAAATCCAGAAACACGTACCTGTGCCTGAATATGGACTTTTTTATCCGTGCTGCTTTTTATGGAGATGTCACCGGCAGCGTCAGACAACTCGAGACGAATCGGGCCGGCAACGTCGAAGGTGCGGTCAAAGCTGCCGGTGGCGGCTGGTCCAAAGACGCATCCCGCGAGAGCCAAGGTGATGGCCAGCGACGTTATCTGTGCGGTGATCTTGGTGTATCTCGTCATCGTTCTTCTGTCATCCTCTGCAGCGGCATACCGCGCGGTTCTACTCTAAAGATACGACTGAAAAGAGAATTATGTTCCGGAAGCAGTTTTCCCGGTTGCATGCGCTTTGCGAGCGAGGCCCTCATTGAGAGAGCCCTGCCGGTAACCCTCGAGGTCGAGGGCGACGTAAGTGAAACCGGACGCTTTCAGACGCTGGCAGATGGTCGCGGACATTTCGGGTGTCATCGCGCGGGGCAGTTCGTCGAGTGAGATTTCGACGCGCGCCAGGTTGTCGTGGAGTCGCACGCGGAATTGACGAAAGCCGAGTTCGCGGAGCAAGGCTTCACCGCGTTCAACCAAGGAAAGACGCTCGGGAGTAACTTCCGTTCCATAGGGCAGGCGGGAGGAAAGGCAGGCGGATGCGGGGCGATCCCAAGTGGGCAGCCCGGCGCGATGGGAAAGCGCGCGAATCTCCGTCTTGTGAAGGCCGGTGTCAAGCAGGGGAGCGAGAACTTGATGCTGGGTCGCGGCGCGGTGACCGGGGCGGAAATCGAGCGTGTCGTCGGCATTGACGCCATAGGCGACGGCTGCGAATCCGCGGTCGCGGGCGATCTTGTCGAGCACGGAGAAAAGTTCATCTTTGCAAAAATAACAGCGATCCGGTGCATTGGCGCGGTAGGCGAGGTTTTCGAGTTCATGTGTTTCGACAAATTCGTGGGGCAGATGAAACGCCTGAACGAATTGCTGAACCTGAGTGCGGTCATAGGCGGAAAAACTAGCCGAAAGCGCCGTGAAGGAAAGGGCTCTGTCACCGAGCGCCCGATTGGCGGCCCAGGCCAAGTAGGCGGAGTCGGCGCCGCCGGATAATGCAATCAGAAGCGAAGGAAGCTCTGCCAGCCGGGAAAGCAGGAGCTTCTCTTTCTCATTCGCGGGTGGTTTCGCAAATTCGGTGGAGTCGATTTGAATGAGCGATTTCATTTAGACGGAAAGTATACTCCACAGCCTGACAGCATGGGGATGCGCGCTGCAAAACGACAGTTCATTTGAAATCGAGGAGCACATCGGCGACGCTCATTTCCGGATTGGTCTTCAGCCAGTGACCGACATTCTCGTAGTGCACGGGAAGATCGCCAAAGATTTTTTCCGGGTGTACTTGGAGCTTAGTCAGAAAGTCTTCAAAAAGAGTTTTGTCAAAGACTTGTCCCACAGGGATCGGCCAAGCCTCGCGGAGGCGGCGTTCGGCAGCGGGAGAAATTCCTGTGAGGACCAAGGTTCCGTACTTGTAGAGCTTGCCTTCGTCGATCTTCACAGCGTAGGAGATGGTGTACGCCTGGTCGTCATACGTGGGGGAAGGGTCGACCTTGGCTTCGAGAAAGCCACGATGACCATACTCCTCGCGAATGGTGTCCCAGGCTGCTTCGATGGCCATGCCGTTCGCGACATCGCCGGGTTTGAATCCGAAGCTGGAGGTCAAGGTAATGGAAGAGAGTATAGAATTGCCGCTCCATTGCACGCCTTTCCAATGGTAGACGGTGCCGGGAGCGACGGGGACGTACACCGGGATTTCTTCTGGTAACTTTTGATTCGGATTTCCAGTCAGACGCACTTCGGGCGGCCCGAGTTTCGCGCGCAGGAAGCCCTTTTCCAGGAAGAAAGGACGGACGTTTTCGGAAAGAAACAAATCGATGGTAACCCGTGAGTATGGTCTTCCGAGGAGTTCCGAAATGTGCTGCTGCACAGCGAGAGATAAAGCGACGGAGGGATCGCTAAAGTCAACTTTGCCCACCTTGAGGGCCGCGCCCTGAATCTGAAATTCCTGCACGTTGCCATCACCGAAGGGATTGGGAAGGACTTTATGGTCGACGGCCACCTGCAAGCCGCGGGAGGCAAGCAAATCTTTCAGCGCTTCGCCGCCCTGATCGAGAACATCACCGACTTCCGGAAGAGTGCCGTCATAGAAGAAGAGTTTCCTGCGAATGGCCTCGGTTAATTCACCCTCGGAGAACCAGGGAAAATTGTCGAAATAGGCAGGAATGCGGGACGATTCCTGCACGCGGTAGGTTACTGAGACGCCTTCGCCCTTAGTGCGAAAATCGTAGCTTACTTTGGCGAAGAGGCCGGACTGCACTAGGCGATCGGCCGCGGCTTGCAAGTCCTTGCGGCTGACTTGCGTGCCGGTTTGAAGGCCGGTAACCATGGCGACGTTAGCTTCCGTGATGGTTTTTATTCCTTCGACATGGAGTTCTTTCAAGGGAGAGGTTGCAGTGTCGGGCGTCTGGCAAGCGGCGGAAAGAGGGAAGAGCAAGGGTGGTGTGGCAAGTGCGAAGACGAAAACCCCGAAGATGCGAAGCATGGAAATATTCTAGCGGAAAAGGAGCAATTGTGCGGCAGATGCGATAAAGGACAAAACCGGAGGTCAAGGCTGCCAACGGTTTGCCAAGCGAGGGCGCAGCGGTGCTGCGCCCCTACAAGAAGAGGAAGAAGAAAGGAATGGTGCGTAAAGCCTGAGTGGAATTTCTGTGCGAGTGGCGGAAGGATTATTCGACAGTGACGGATTTTGCGAGATTGCGCGGTTGATCAACGTCGCAGCCACGACGGACGGCGATGTGGTAAGCGAGAAGCTGGAGAGGAATAATTTCGAGAAGCGGCACGAGCAATTCGGGAGCGGGAGGGAGTTCGATAATGTGGTCGGAGGCCTCGCGTGCGAGATGATCGCCCTTGGTCACGATGGAAATCACGATGCCGTCGCGCGCTTTTACTTCCTTGATGTTCGAAACACTTTTTTCGTAGCGAGTCATGGCGTGAGGATCAGATTCATCACGAGTGGCGAGAACGACGACGGGTAGGTTTTCGTCGATCAGAGCGTTCGGTCCGTGTTTCATTTCTCCCGCGGGGTAACCTTCCGCGTGAATATAGGAAATTTCCTTGAGTTTCAACGCACCTTCGAGGGCGATCGGATAATGAATACCGCGGCCGAGGTAGAGGAAATCCGTGAAACGGAAGAATTGGCGTGCCAGGTTCTCATAGAAGCCGGATTCGTCGGTCTGCAATATCATTTCAATTTTGTGCGGGATGCGCGTGAATTCCTGGAGTAGGACTTTTGCGGCCTCGCTAGTCAGCTTGTCGCGCATCTGGCCGAGGTGCGCCGCCAGAAGCAATAGCGCGGTGAGTTGCGCAGTGAAGGCCTTGGTAGAAGCGACGCCAATCTCAGGGCCGGCATGCGTGAGAATGGTTCCCGCTGCCTCGCGAGTGATCATGGAGCCGATCACGTTGCAAATGGCGAGCGTGGGAGAGCCTTTTAGTTTTGCTTCGCGCTGTGCGGCGAGCGTGTCGGCGGTTTCACCGGATTGGCTGATGCAGACGGTCAGCGTCTTGCTATCGAGAATGGGATCGCGGTAGCGGAACTCGCTGCCGTAGTCCACCTCGACCGGAAGACGCGCTAAGCGTTCGATCATGAATTTACCGGCAAGCCCCGCATGCCAGCTTGTGCCGCACGCGACGATGCGTACCTGCTGGAACTCGCGGAATTGCTTCTCGGTGACAGCCATTTCGTCGAGAAAAATGTGGCCAGTATCCTGAGAAATGCGGCCGAGGAGGGTGTCCCTAACAGCGCGGGGCTGCTCGAAGATCTCCTTCTGCATGAAATGCTTGTAGCCGCCTTTTTCGGCCATGATCGGATCCCAGGCGACATGATGAGCCGGGCGCTCCACTGGGCGGCCGTCATGGTCCATCACGTGAACTCCATTTTGCGTGAGGACGGCGATATCTCCATCGGCGAGGAAAAAGATTTCGCGAGTATGCTCGAGGAGGGCGGGAATATCGCTGGCGACGAAATATTCGCCCTGACCGAGGCCGATGACAGCAGGCGGACCCATGCGGGCGGCGACGATTTTGCGCGGATCTTTGGCGGAGATAAAGACCAGCGCGTAGATTCCGCGGAGGTCTTTTAGGGACTTGCGCACGGCTTCTTCAAGTGGCACGCCGCCCTTGGAATTTTGCTCCACCAGGTGAGCGACAACTTCGGTGTCCGTTTCGGTAACGAATTTATGGCCCTGTTGCTGAAGCCGCTCTTTTAGTTCGAGGTAATTTTCAATGATGCCGTTGTGCACGACGACGATCTGGCCGGTGCAATCGCGGTGCGGGTGCGCGTTTTCCTCGGTGGGCCGGCCATGCGTGGCCCAGCGAGTGTGGCCGATGCCGTAAGTACCTTCAAGGGGCGACAGTCGAATGACTTCTTCGAGGTTACGGAGTTTCCCGGGCGCGCGGCGAATTTCAAGCTTCCCGCTTTTGTCGACGACCGCGATGCCAGCGGAGTCATAGCCGCGGTATTCCAGCTTGCGAAGACCCTCGATGATGACCGGGACAACCGCTTTTGGCCCGATATAACCGACAATTCCGCACATGAGCGGACACTCCTAAAAGCGATATTAAAAGCCTAGCATGCCTCCGCGCCCTGTTGTGCGGGTTCTATTCGACGATTTCGAAGCGGTATTCCTCGATGACGGGGTTAGTCAACACTTCCTTGGAGATCTTTTCCAACTGTTTCTGGGCTTCGTCGCGATTCCAACCATCGAGATTCAATACGAAGAATTTCCCTTGGCGGACATCTTTGACGGCGCCAAAGCCTAGTCCAGCGAGGGCGTGTTGAATGGTTTGTCCCTGCGGGTCGAGCACCGTTTTCTTCGGTAAAACCCAGACGTGTGCTTTCATGCGTTCAGTATAGCATCGGATGGAATTGGCGCGGCTGGCGCAGGCGGACCGACGCATAGTCTAGACGCGGTGAAAGGATTGAAGCGCGCGCTTTTCCGTATCGCTCAGGAAAGCATATTCGAAGCTCATGGAGGCAAGATGAGCTAGCTCGGGTTCGCTGAGTCCCATGCGGCTGGCATTTTCGTATTCCTCGCTGAGTGTGGTGTGGAACATTGCAGGATCGTCGGTGGAGAGGACGACAGGAATTCCGTGGCGATAGAGCCGAGGCAAGGGATGGTCTTCGATGGATGGGAGCGGACGGCTCAACTGCAAGGCGAGCGCTCCCGTCCTGATGTTGCTCGCGGGGCAGATTTCCAGAGGGATGCGGCGCTCAGCAAGGAGATCCATGAGCGCAGGGTCGTTGATGGAAGCAATGCCGTGGCCGACACGCTCCACGCCGAGGAGCTCGATGGCTTCACGAATGTTTTGGGGACCGCCCACTTCGCCCGCATGGATTAAGCGGTGAAGCCCCAGATCTGCTGCTTTGCCGTAGACCGCGCAAAATTCCTTCGTGTCGATGCTGAGTTCGTCGCCGCCGATGCCGAATGCGACAATCGAGGGTGAAGCGCAACTGCGCGCCGCTTCGAGCACACGCATCGCGGATTCGGGACCAAACTGCCGCGCGGCATCAAAGATCCAGTTGAGACGCAGGCCGCGTCCCGCGAGGTTCTCCGACGCGCGAAGGATTGCCTCGAAGTTCGCTTGGGGGCACTGTCGGCGGAGCAACATGACGCCGACGGAAAGGGTGACCTCGGCATAGACAACGCTTTGCGACAAAAGATGTTCGGCAAGATCACTCGTAATCAAGGCATAGTCCTGCGGTTCGCGGAGGAAAGAGGTTACCCATTTGAATGCTTCGATGAATTCCGAGAAATTGCGGTAGGCGTAACGCTGCCGGATTTCTTCTTCGGAGAGTTCATGACCGTGGCGCGACATCAGCGCGCGCACAGTTGCCGGCTGGATCGAGCCCTCGAGGTGGAGGTGCAGCTCGGCCTTGGGAAGAGAAGCGATGCTTTCGGGAGGCAAGCTGGGATTCACCAAAGGGGGATTACCGGGGCAATTGGGGACGACCGGCATTGACCCAGGCGGTCAGCCAGTAGGAGCCGACATCGGTTGCGGCATCGGAGAGCTGTCGGATCAAGATGGCCGCGGCCTGGTTATAAAAACTATCGTAAAACGCATCGTTGTAAGAGTTTTGTCCGCGGCGCGCGTTGCGGTCAGCAAGGAGAATGGTCTCGAGCCAACTATGCGAGCTGAGGCACGATTCGAAGGCGTGGTCCGTCGGATCATTGATGAAGCTGGCGTCGTTTGGGCGAAGGGGGAAGAAGGAGGAATATCTGTCTACGAGGGTTGCACCGAAACGGTCGTTAACTCCAGGTTGTGCGGACAAATGGCCGTCAAAATTTTCCGTGGTGTTGAAGGGATCGTGGGCTTCTGCGACGTAGTTTGCAAGGATTGCGGCGTCGAGCTTGGCTTCCTCCCAGCGGCCGGCTTTCATGGCCTCGGTGAGCTTTTCGCTGTAAACGCCGATCTGCCAGGGAAGGAGCCCGTTGACCTCCAGTTTGGCCCTGGTGTACTTGGCGACGGCGGCTTTGTAATTGCGCGGCAGGGCGTCGAATGGGAAACGCCCGTATCTGTCGAGGAAAAGAAAATGATTGTGACGTTCGGCGGGCGTCTTGCGGAGAGCTTCGAGAGGGTCGGAGACGTGCTGCGTCAAAATGCCGCGATTAAGTTCAAAGAAAAAACGGATATCCGAAGGAAGCGTGTCTATGGCCTGGTTCACCACGATCTTGTGGCTGTTCTGACCCCACGCTAGAGCCTCAGGCGTCCGGAGGGCCAGCACGGCCGCAGCCGCGAGAAGGGCCAACGCCCGCGACCCCGATTTTCTTGCGCTCATCGTCGCCATTCCCAAGATCCTCAAGCCCGGTTCGAAGTCCGCAGGGTGCTGTGCTTCTGGCTGTACAGGACATAGATTACCAAGCCAATCACCAGCCAGACAAAAAAGCGGATCCAGTTTTCCAGCGTCAAGCTGGCCATCAAAATGACGCAGGTCACAACCGAAAGAATTGGCACGAAGGGAACGAAGGGAACGCGGAAGCCGCGAGGACGGTCGGGTTGCGATTTACGAAGGACCAGAACCGCGACCGCGACAAGCACGAAGGCAAACAACGTGCCAATGTTCGAAAGATCAGCCAGTGTGCCGATATCGAAAATGCCGGCGGGAATGCCCACAAAAATGCCGGCGACCCAGGTGGCGATGTGCGGCGTGCGGAAGCGCTTGTGGACACGGGAAAAAGCTGCCGGCAAAAGTCCGTCGCGCGACATGGCAAACCACACTCGAGCTTGGCCATATTGATAAACCAGGAGCGAAGATACCATGCCCATCAGCGCGCCAATCGTTACCCAGCGCTGCAAATTATCTAGGCCGATATTGTGGAGGGCCGTCGCGACTGGAGCGGCATCGCCCTTGAAAATTTGAAAAGGTTGGATGCCGGTTAATACGATGGCCACGCCGACGTAGAGCACTGCGCAAATGAATAGGGAGGCCATGATTCCGAGGGGCAGGTCGCGCCTAGGATTCTTGCATTCTTCCGCGGCCGTTGAAACAGAGTCAAACCCGATGTAACTGAAAAAGACGATCGCGCCACCCGTCAGAACACCTTGAAACCCATTTGGCATAAAAGGGTGCCAGTTGACGGGACGGATGTACTTCGAGGCGAACACGACGAAGATGAAAATAGCGACAAGCTTGATTCCCACCATAACGCTGTTGGCTTCGGCCGATTCGCGGATTCCCACGATCAGCAACACGGTGAGGAGCATTACGATGAGAAAGCCAACGATATTGAAGTGGGGAACCCAGCCCGCTCCGGGGGTGTAGGCCGGAGTGCTCAAAACCGCAGGGAGATGAAGGCCGAAGGTCGCCAAGAGACTGTTGACATACGCAGAGAAACCGACGGCGACGGCCATGTTGGAAACGGCATATTCGAGAATTAAATCCCAGCCGATGATCCAGGCGACCAATTCGCCCATGGTCGCGTAGGTGTAGGTGTAGGCGCTGCCAGCAATCGGAATCATGGAGGAAAGTTCTGCGTAACAAAGTCCCGCGAAGCCGCAGACGATGGCGACAAGGAAAAACGAGAGTGCGATGGCAGGTCCGGCGCCTGGGCGTCCGGAAATACCTGTCGCGTGCATGCCGTGGAACAAAACATCCAGGACAGGAGCTTTCAGGATGGAGGGAACCTCGACTTGCTCTCCAGCGGCGGCCGTGCCAGTCAGCACAAAAATTCCGGTGCCGATGATGGCGCCGATACCGAAGGCGGTGAGGCTGATCCATCCCAAAGTCTTCTTGAGTCGTTTTTCCGGTTGCTCGGAATCTGAAACGAGCTGGTCGATGTCTCTGCAGCGGAGATATTGTGAACCCACCCGGGCTCTCCGATCGCGTCCAGGCAAGCGGAAAGGGCATCGTTGCCGGACAAGATGATTCGCGGGATAAAAACGGCCTCACTCTATCCTGAGACGCGAGGCCGCGCAACCCATTGTAACGCGTGGTAATCCTCAGATGGGAACTCTCACACCTGCTCGAGTTGCGCATAGCGCTCGACGAATTTTTTCGTACCGCGGCCGGGAAAACTCACGGAAACTTTGCGATCGTCTTCATCGCCCTCGACGGATACAATTGTGCCCAACCCGAATTCGGGATGCCGGACTTTTCGACCGAGGAGCGGATCGGAATTAGCGCCGCGCTTGACGGAAGGTCTGCCAAACGAAGGGGAGCCCTGTTTGTGCCGGGGCACAGGGAGAGCTGTTGATTTGCCGCCCCGCACACGGCGCAGGAATTCGTCCGGCGAGTAGGAATATTCCGGGTCGGGTTCATACCGGCGCGATTCACCGATCTCGGCCATCGAGCCACTCACGGTGTCCACCAATTCACTGGGGATTTCCTCGAGAAATCGCGAGGGTTTGGAAGCACGAAGCTGCTGTTCGTTGCCAAACACGCGTCGATAGACCGCTCGCGTAAGAGTCAGCGAAGTGCGCGCTCGAGTCATTCCCACGTAGCAGAGCCGGCGCTCCTCTTCGATGCCTTTCTCTTCATTGATGGAGCGGCCGTGAGGACATATACCCTCCTCCATGCCGGTCAAGAAAACATGATCGACTTCGAGCCCCTTGGTGCTATGAAGAGTGATCAGAGTTACGCCGGGCTTGTCTTCGAAGGAGTCCGCATCGCTTACGAGGGCCGCAGCGTCGAGGAAATCAGTGAACGTCTCGCCGGCGTCCATGCTCTCCGCGACAGCGCGCGTCAATTCTTCCAGATTCTCTATTCGCGCGACGTCGTCCGGAGTGTTGCGATCCTTGAGCATGTCCATATAACCGGTCTCTTCCAGAACAAAGCGCAGGAAGTCCGCCGGCTGTTTTTCTGTCACAGCCGATTTCAGCTTGCCGATCAGCTCCTGAAAAGTGCGCAAAGGAGCGACCGCCCGGCCTGCGGCTGCGGTAGAAACTGTTTTTTCGATTGCGGCCCAGAGGGGCGATGCATCGGCGCGGGAAAGTTGGCGCAGCGAATCGACGGTGGTCTTGCCGACGCCGCGCGGGGGAACATTCAGGACGCGTAACAAGGAGACATCGTCTTCGGGATGCATCGCCAGGCGGACGTAAGCAAGGGCGTCCTTGACTTCGGCACGGTTGTAAAAGCTGAATCCCCCGACCAACTTGTAGCGCAATCCACGGCGGCGAAAAACTTCCTCGAAAGCCCGAGACTGGAAATTGGTGCGATATTCCACGGCACAGGTTTGCGACGAGTCGTCGTTGAGCAGGCGTTCCAGCTCTCCAGCAACGAATTCCGCCTCGGCCTGGGCGTCGCGCGCCTCGAAATACCGCAAGTTGCCGCCCGGTCCCTTGGCGGCGCTGAGGGTTTTGCCAAGACGATCCGCGTTGTTCTTAACCACGGCACCCGCTGCGTCGAGAATATTTTGGGAGGAGCGGTAGTTGCGCTCGAGGCGAACGACGCGCGCGGAAGGGAAGTCGCGAGAGAAACCCAGCAAAATGGAGACATCCGCTCCGCGCCAGCGGTAAATGGACTGATCTTCATCGCCGACCACGCAGATGTTTTGCCTGGAGCCCGCAAGAAGGCGAAGCAGCTCGTACTGTACGCGGTTGGTGTCCTGATATTCGTCGGCGTGGATGTACTGGAATTTAGCTTGCCATTTTTCACGCACCGCCGGGGATTCGCGCAAGAGGCGGGCGCAACGCAACAACAAATCATCGAAGTCAAGCGCATTGCATTGATGGAGCAATGTTTCATACGCAACGAAAATGTCCGCCACGCGACGGCCGTCGGGGCCTATTGCCTCGGCGCGCATCATTTCGGGTGACTGGCTATGATTCTTGGCAAAACTGATGCGGCTCAAAATATTTCTTGGTGTCAGATCATCTTCTTCGACACCGAGCTTGGTCATAGCCAGCTTCACGGCAGCGAGCTGATCATCGTCGTCGTAGATGGCAAAATCGCGCGGCAGGCCGACACTTGGCGCTTCACGGCGCAAAAGCCGTGCGCAAAGAGAATGAAAGGTCGAAACCCAGGGTTGCGCGGGCGGAACTCCAGCGCGCAAGAGAAGATCCGACACGCGCGTGCGCATTTCCTCCGCTGCTTTGTTCGTGAAGGTGACGGCCAGGATAGCTTCCGCAGACACGCCGTGCGCGATCAGGTTGGCCATGCGGAAGGTGATAGCGCGCGTTTTACCTGTCCCAGCGCCTGCAAGGATCAGCACCGGACCTTTTGTTGTTTCCGCCGCTAGCCTTTGTTCAGTGTTTAGTTCGTCCAGGAGAGTGAGCATGAGTCGGCAGCAATCAGGAAAAAAAGCACTGGGGTATGTTAGCTGAGCGCGCGAGAGGGCGCAAACCGCCTACATTAATTGTTTTTGAAGCGAGGTAAGGTCAAGAGTTGTTTTATCCCGGAGAACGGGGAATGGGAGCAGGAAATCAGGTCCCTCCCGTGCGGCTAAGATCAATCTCGAAGTAGGTGAGTGAACGATTCTTCTCGAGCACTTGCACTTCGGGCACGTAGAGGTGGGCCGTGCCCAGCAGATCGAATTGTCCCTGCATATCGAAATAGAGCAGACCCTGCAAGGTACCGCGAGGGGCGACAACGTTTCCCGATAATCCTGCCTCTCGCCCTGCCTCCTCCGTCGCTGTCCAATTCTTGTCGCGCCTGCTGTTGGGACCTCCGTGGGGGATGGGAAATTTCCTGCGGGTTGCCGTCGGGTCCTGCGCGGAAGGATGCAGGACGGCGTCAGCGAGACCGGAAGGCGAGAGAGGCTCGATCTGTTGACGATCATTTTCCGAAAGTGTAACGAGGAGGCGGATTCTATCCAGGTTGATTTTGATGCTGTCATCCGTATCGTTCCGAAGGGTCACCTGGATAGCCAAGACTCCCGCAGCGAGGGGAGATTTTTTGGGGAATTTCTCCTTGTACTGCGCCGCTTCCGTCCAAGGCATGACCGAGATTGTGAAACCTTCGTGGGACTCGATCGATGCGGCCTTTAACGGGCGTTGCTGTGTGTGTGCGGGGGTAACGAGAACAAGAAGAGCGGCCAATTGCGGAATGAAGATGGCAAATTTTCGCATCCGGTTATAATAGAACTTTCGCATCTTGACGCCTTCGATTCCCGGGGGATGCACGGGGTTGCCCTGAGCTCCGCGCCGCTGGGTTGCAGCGGAGCGAGACAGACCGGAGCACCGATTAGTGTATTTCATTTATAGCTTACTCATGGGCATTACCGCTCTTTTGCTCACGCCTTTCTGGGTGGTGCAGGGGTTGCGGCACGGAAAATACTTTTCTAATTTGGGCCAGCGGATCGGTTTTTCTTTTCCCGCGCTGAGCAAGCTGCAGCCGAATCGACCGGGAGCGATCTGGGTGCATGCGGTCTCCGTTGGCGAGGCACTCTCCAGTATCACACTCGCGCGGCGGTTGAAGGAGGCATATCCTGATCGTCCGCTCGTCGTTTCCACAACGACCATCACGGGCCAGGCATTGGCGCGTGAACGCATGCCCTTCGCCGATGCGGTGGTGTACTTTCCGCTTGATTGGACCTTTTGCGTGCGCCAGGCCATGCGTGCAGTGAAGCCGACAATGGTCATTATTCTCGAAACGGAAATCTGGCCAAACTTTCTTCGTGAGGCGCGCAGGAGCGAGATTCCCGTGATCTTTGTCAGCGCCAGGATTTCGGACCGCTCCTTCGCCCGCTACCAAAAATACTTCAGAGTATTCGGAGTCTTTCTGCGCCCATTTTTGCGCCGGGCGCTCTCTTGCGCAAGCTCCTTCTTGATGCAGAGCGAAACGGACGCAGCACGGATCTGCACTCTAGGTGCGCCTGCGGATTGTGTTCGGGTCAGCGGGAATTTGAAGTATGACCAGGAGCTGCCGGCCCCGACACCCCTCGCGGAATGGCTGGAGGCAGAGGCGAAGCGGCAGGGGCGCTCGCCGATCATCGTGGCGGGGAGCGTGGTGGCCACGGAGGAGCCGCTGGCACTGATCGCCTTCGGAACGCTCCAGGGTGAGCATCGGAACGCATTTCTCGTGCTTGCACCGCGTAAGCCGGAGCGATTTGACGCCGCCGCTGAATTCGTTGAGGAGTCTCACCGCAAATACATCCGCCGGTCGCAATTGCCAATCGCGAGAGCGGCACAAGCGGGGGTGTCCCCTAATGGGGATACTACGATTCCCAAAGATGTGACGGTTCTTCTGCTCGATAGCATCGGGGAGCTTGCGTCACTGTATCGCCTTGCGGACGGCGCGTTTGTTGGAGGCTCGCTAGTGCCCTCGGGGGGCCACAATATTCTGGAGCCGGCAGCGTTCGGGAAAATTCCAGTGTTTGGACCATCCATGGAAAATTTTGCCGAGATGGCCGCGCGGTTTGTGGCGGCCGGCGCGGCGATTCAGGTGGAGAGTCCCGAGGACGCTGGAGTCGCCTGGATTGAGCTTCTGCGCGAGCCTAAACGCATGAAGCAGATGGGGGAGACGGCGAGGAACCTGGTCGAGGGCAGCCGTGGCGCTACGAATCGCGCGATGGCGGAAATCTCGAAATACGTGCCAGTGAGCCGGGGCGGAAAATAGATGAAACATTCTGCACCAGTCCGTCTGCTGCTCTCGCCGCTTTCCGTTATTTACGGGTGGTATGTTCGCTTCCGGCAGTGGCTCTACGCGCGAGGCTGGCTGCGGCAGAAACGGCTCCGAGGCGTCGTGATCAGCATCGGCAATCTTAGCGTCGGCGGAACGGGAAAGACGCCCATGGTTATTTGGCTAGCGGAAAGACTGCTGGCTCGGGGGAAAAAAGTTGCCATATTGAGCCGGGGTTATCGCGGCGCCAATGGTACCAGCGATGAGATCGAACTGATGAAGCGGCACTTGCAGGACCGGGTTGAATTCGGAATTGGCAAGAACCGTTTCCTGGAGGGGCAGCGTATCGAAGCACGACACCACATCGATGTTTTCTTGCTGGATGATGGTTTTCAACATTGGGCGCTGGCGCGCGATTTGGATATTGTCCTCATTGATGCTTCGCGGGAAATGGCTAAGGAGCGGCTGCTGCCTGCTGGAAATCTTCGTGAGCCGTTCTCGTCGATGATGCGCGCCGATCTCTTAGTTTTTACTCGCGTTGAAAATGCTCCCGAGGCACGGGCTGCGATTCAGAGAATGGGGAAGATTCCCGTCTTCGCGGCGGAGACACGACTGCTAGGGTTCCGGATACTTGGCGGAGATACGGCCATGTTTCGAGCGGATGCACTTGGCCCGGGTCCCTTTTTCGCATTTTGCGGCATCGGGAACCCGGAAGCGTTTTTTCGCGATCTTGGAACGTGGGGTGTGCCTATCGCGGGCACGAGAATCTTCCGCGATCACTTTCGGTACGGACGAGATGACGTTGCGCTGCTCGAACGAGCGGCGGCCCAGGCGAACGCGAAGGCATTTGTCACCACCGAGAAAGACGCAGAGAATCTCGCGGGTCTCGTATTTTCATCGCTTCCAGTGTATATCTCCGTGATTGACCTCGAACTTTCTCCCGAGGCCGACTTTCTCGCCGTCATCGACCGTGCGTTGGAAATGAGAATGGGAGCCGCGGCATGAAACTCCTGATTCGCGCGACGAACTGGGTGGGGGACGCCATCATGGCTCTGCCGGCGCTGCGGGCCGTGCGCACGCGGTTTTCAGAGGCAGAAATCACCATCCTGGCATTGTCCTATGTGGGGGATCTTTATCGCGATCAGCAGATTTGCGATCAAATGATTACGTACGATCGAAGCGGCGTTCATGCGGGGATACGCGGCAGGGAGCGGCTCGCGGCCCAGTTGCGCGAGCAGAAGTTCGACGTGGCCTTGCTTCTACAGAATGCATTTGATGCAGCATGGCTCGCTTGGCGCGCAGGAATTCCACAACGCATTGGTTATTCGCGCGACGCAAGGGGCTTGCTGCTGACCAAATCAGTGAGCGTTCCCAAGGCAGGTGAAGTTTCGCCGCACGAAAAGTTTTATTATCTCGAGCTGCTTCGGCGAATTGGATGGCTCGATTCGCTTGCGGATGAAGGACTCATTTCACTTCGAGTCCCCGAACAGAACCGGCGAAGGGCCGCGGGGTTTCTCGTTGAGGCGGGCGCACGGCCGCACGCTGTGCGCATTGCGGTGGGCGCCGGTGCGTCGTACGGCTCGGCAAAATGCTGGCCCCCGGATCGCTTTGCGGAAACGCTGAATCACTTGCAGGCGCAAAGCGATGCGGATGTAATTCTTTTCGGCACTCCTAACGAGGCAAGGGTTTCTACTGCGATTGCTGGAGGTCTGCGGCGCGCAGCGATTGATCTGACAGGGAAGACCGCGATTGCCGAATTGCCTGCGCTGCTCTCGCAATGTCACTTGTTCCTCGGCAACGATTCCGGGGCCATGCACGTCGCTGCCGCGGTTGGATTGCCCGTTGTAGCAATATTCGGTTCGACGGACCCGCATGGCACCGCTCCGGTGACTCCACGCTCTAGCATCGTCCAGGAGAAACCGTATTGCAGTCCCTGCTTTCTGCGCCGCTGCCCGACAGATCATCGCTGCATGACTAAGATTTCCCCCGAGGCTGTGGAAGCTGCCGCGAAACCGTGGCTGTCGGATCTGGAGGTGCGCCCTGCCTGAATTCGGCGCGCTCCGCCCAGCGGTCTTCCTGGATCGCGATGGCACCCTCATCGAGGAAGTGGGCTACTTGAATCATGTGAGCCGATTTCGTATGTTTCCCTTCGTAGCGGCGGCTGTTCGCCGCTTAAATGAAGCGCGGATGCCGGTATTTGTCATCACCAATCAATCTGGAGTCGGCCGTGGGTACATCCCCGAGTCCTTTGTGAAAACGATTCACGACCTCATGAGTGAGCAACTTGCCGCCAAGGATGGGCATATCGACGGCTTCTATTATTGTCCACACACGGCAGCGGATGCCTGCGACTGCCGGAAGCCGAAACCTGGCATGCTCGAACGCGCGGCCCGGGAACATTCGCTCGACCTCAGGCGCTCCTATGTGGTGGGGGATCGTCACGTCGATATGGAACTAGCGGATCGAATTGGCGCGCGAGGCGTATTCGTGCGGACGGGATACGGCGAAGGCGAACTTGCGTGGCACAAGGCGAACTGGCCGCGGCAGCCCGATTATGTCGCGAACGACCTCACGGAAGCGACGGATTGGATTCTGGGGCAGGTGAAATGAAGCGCGCGCGCTTACAAAAAGACGATTCACGTTCCGTTGACCTTTTGGCGCTCGCCGATTGCGTAGAAAAGTTTCCAACGAAGACGGTTGTTCTCCTCGGTGATTTCGTGGCTGATGAATTTCGATTCGGCGAAATCTCCCGTGTCTCGAGGGAGGCCCCAGTCCTAATCCTTCGCCACCGCGAAACGCAGTTAGTTCCGGGCGGTGGCGCCAATGCAGCGAACAATCTCGCCGCGCTTGGCGCAAAAGTGCTGCCCATCACCGTGATAGGGGATGACCCTCCGGGCAACGCGCTGATCGCCTATTTCAAAGGAAAGAAGGTCAATACCTCCGGAATCGTGCGCGCGAAGGGTTGGACCACGCCAACAAAGACCCGCTTCCTTGCTGGATGGGCACACACCGTGGCGCAACAGGTCCTTCGCGTGGATAGCGAGCCGCAATCGCGGCCGCCGGAAGGCGCCCGGAAGAAAGTATCGGAGAGGCTGAGAAAGTGCACCCGCTCCGCTGACGCGCTCGCGGTTTCAGATTATGGATTTGGCGTCGCGACACCCGAACTAGTGCGAATGGCGACTTCCAAGCAAGGGAGCAAGCTTCAAGTCACCCTCGATGCGCGGCAGAATCTCACGGCGTATGCGAAGTGCGGAGTCAATTCGGCTACGCCGAATGAGGCCGAGCTCGAGGCGCTGCACCACACTTCGATTGGGAAGAATCTTGACGAACTTGCGCGGTGCGGACATGCGACGCGCGCCGGGATGAAGCTCGACGCTCTTCTCGTGACGCGTGGCCGTGACGGAATGGCGCTTTTCGAAGCAGGTGACCGGCTAACGCAAATACCCGTACGCGGCAGCGATCAAGCAGTGGACGTCACTGGCGCGGGCGATACCGTCCTGGCGGCATACACGCTGTCTCTCGCGTGCGGAGCTTCGCCGCTTGAGGCGTCGCACATTGCCAACATTGCCGGGGGCTTGGTGGTGATGAAACGTGGAACGGCCACGGTCACTCGGGCAGAACTTCTCGACGCGATTCGCCTCGATGCCGGTGGAGCGGGTTCCTGATTCATGCGCCGGGCCGAATCCAAGATAATCTCTCGTGATCAACTGCGTGAAAAACTCGCTGGTCACAAGAGGTGCGGTGAGCGCATCGTTTTCGCAAACGGCTGCTTTGACACACTGCACGTCGGGCACATCCGCTACTTGGAAGGGGCGAAAAAAGAAGGAGACGTTCTCGTCGTGGGTGTGAATTCAGACCGCAGCGTGTGTGCTTTGAAAGGGCCGGGCAGGCCCATACTTGACGAGAAGGCCCGCGCCCAGCTTGTCGGCGCTCTCCGTGCCGTCGATTATGTTGTTATCTTCGATGAGCCGAATGTGGAGGCCTTGCTCGAAATTCTCCGTCCGGACGTTCATGCAAAGGGAACAGACTACACTTCCGAGACAGTCCCTGAGCGCACGACTGCGGCGCGCCTGGGAATTCGGATAGCTATCGTCGGCGATCCCAAGGACCATTCCACGCGGGAGTTCTTCGAGAGCGTTCGCAAGGTCTCTCATGGCTGAGTCTCGCTTTCTGGTCGTGCGTTTGGGTTCCCTCGGAGATATCGTCCACACCTTTCCTGCGGTGGCGGGATTGCGTGAATCCTTTCCGGCATCGGAGATTGTTTGGCTTACGCATCCTCGCTGGAAATTTCTCGTAGAAAGTAGCTCGCTCGCTTCTCAAGTGTGGACGGTCGAGACGCGGTCGTGTTCGTCTGTTCAGAAGACGATTGGGCGAGTGCGACAGACAGAATGGACTGCCTCGATCGACTACCAGGGTTTGTGGAAGTCTGCATTGGTTCCGTTTCTAGGCGGGGTGAAGTGCAGGATTGGGTTTTCGTACGCGACCATACGCGAATTCGGCGTACCGGTTCTCTATACCGAACGAGTTCACAGCACGGCAAGGCATATCGCGGACCAGAATGGCGAATTATCGTTGCGTGCCGGCGCGCGGAATGGTGTGGCAAACTTTAATCTGCAAGTATCGCCGGCTGACGAGACGGCCGCCGCAGAGTACTTGCGAAGTGCAGGTATCGATCGCTACGTCGTTTTGAGTCCTGGTGGCGGGTGGCGCTCCAAATGTTGGCCTCCGGCGAGGTTTGGAGCTCTCTGCGAAAAGATCCGAAACTCACTCGGGCTGCGCTGCATCGTAAATTACGGTCCGGGAGAGAACGAACTGGCGGTGGCGGTAAAGGCGGCTAGCGGCGATTCAGACCCGGCCTTCTACGTTGGTGAGCTTGGCCCGTTGATGGCACTTCTGCGTAGGGCGCTCTGCATTGCGGGCGGCGACACTGGGCCTCTTCATTTCGCGGTTGCGCTCGGCACTCCGGCCGTCGCTTTGTTTGGGCCGACCGACCCTGCTCGCAACGGCCCCTACAGGCAAGTCAGTCCTGGGATGCGGCTATCATCCGAAGACATCGTTCTTCGCGCTTCAGGAGTGACCACGACCCATCGGCGCGGCGATCAGCCTCATCCTTCCATGCTCGCTATCGAAGTAGATGAGGTATTGGATGCGATTCGACGCCGGATCGGACAATTGAAGTGAGCGTCGGTCTGACATTTTTTGTTCGCTGGCGGGTGCGGCTTGGCTATCCTCTTGCGATCGCCGTGTTGTGTTTTTCTAAACCTATCCCGAGGAGTATTTTCATTGGCGCTTTAGTCGGCATCGGGGGACTGTGGCTCCGCGCGTACGCGGCGGGCTACCTTCACAAACACGAAGTTCTGACGGTCACTGGTCCCTACGCCCGCACGCGGAATCCGTTGTATCTCGGCAGTGCGCTTCTGGGCCTCGGCACAGCCATCGCCGGACGCTCCTGGATTTCCGCAGGTCTACTCGTGGCTTATTTTGTCGTTTTTTACTCGGCCGTTATGAAGAAGGAAGAAGCAGAGCTCCGAGAACGTCATGGTTCGGCTTTCGATGAGTACGCGAGAGAAGTCCCGCTTTTTCTTCCCCGGCTGACAGCGGCCAAATCGCCCACCGTGGGAGCGGGGTCATTTTCTTTCGGTCAATACAAGAAAAACCGTGAATATCAGGCAGAGATTGGGTTCTTGCTCATGATCAGTTTGCTGCTATTGATTTGGCGTCTGCGCTTGCCCTAAGGCACTTTCGTTCCGCTCCCGACACGGCACGAAACAAGTAACTTCTATTCTCATTCCGTCCGTCAAGATGCGAACGGCGCCGTCACGGTCAGTTCGCAGAACGCGGACTTCCGCCCGCTCCAATCGTTCAAGCAACTCCGGGTTTGGATGCCCGTACGGGTTGTTCTCACCCGCTGAGATTACGGCCAACTGAGGCCGGACGGCAGCGAGAAACTCTGGAGTCGTCGAATTCTTGCTGCCATGATGGCCGATCTTCAGAACCTCGCTATGCAGGAAGTTTTCATTGTTGTCGGCTAGAATCTCTTTTTCAGCTTGTTTCTCCGCATCCCCGGGCAGGAGGACTGTGCGGTCTCCGTAGCGCAACCGCAGGACCAACGAATCGTTATTCGCCGGGCTCGCCGTGCCATCGGTCGCCTTCAAATGTGGCCAAAGAAATTGTCCATCGACGCCGTCCCAGAAAAAACTCTCGCCCTTGGATTCATGAATAATTGGAATCGTACGCTCATGTGCGAGCTGTTCCAGTTTCGCGAGAGACGAAGAAGCCACTTCACTCCCGATCCATAACACTCCAACAGGGAAATTGTGAAGAATCGCGTTCAACCCACCGATGTGATCCTGGTGGGCATGTGTCAGGGCCACAACATCGAGCTTCTGGAATCCCCGCGACCACAGGTAGGGTGACACGGCTTCTTCCCCGGGATCCGATCCGAAATGCTCCTGCTGTCCCGCGAAGCCACCGAATGCCCCGCCGCCATCGATCAGCAAGGTTTTCCCTTTGGGTGTGACGACAAATAAGGAATCTCCCTGGCCAACATCTAGAATCGTCACTTCCAGGTGCCCTGGAAGCCGTGCCGGCGCGAAAGGGAAAGTTGCAATCGCGATGGCGCTTGCAAGCAAGACCCCGCCGGAACTCCATAACCACAACCGACTGTTGCGCATGGACAAGCGCAGCAGAACGGCAAGCAGCATTAGTGCGACAAAAAATATGGCCGTCAGCCACGCCGGGGGGCCGGGAATCCGGTAGCTGCCTCGCGAGAAATGAGCGAACCATTGCACCAGGTGCATCAGGAGTAGAGTGAACCAACCAAGGGGCGCAGCCAGCAGCTTCGCTGCAGCGGGAAAGATAAGATCCCCGGCGAGAGTCAAAAATCCAAGCGGTACAATCGCTCCCATCATTGGAACGGCAGCTAAATTGGCAATGGGTCCGGCCAGCGTGACTCGGTGAAAGTCGCGTGCCATCAACGGCAGCATCCCGATCTGCAGCACTAAGGTAAGCGCGAACAATTCCCAAACGCGAAGCGAGAGTTTCAGGCCGCCGGCCAGAGTACTTTCGGCTGGGCTTGCAAATTGGCGCGGAAGTTTGCCAGAAATCCACCGCGCCAAACCTCGGAGGTCGATCCGGAACTGTGCCTGCTTCGGTTCATGGGCCGCATCGCGGGTGACGTCGCGCCAGCCTCGAAGGGCCCTCATGTAGGGCTGCGTTGTTCGCTCGAGCCAAGGCACGGCAAGCCCGGCGATGCACCCAGTGGCCACAAACGTCAGTTGAAAGCTCGAATCACGAATCGCAAGGGGATTTGCCACCAACAGAATCAAGGCGGCTACGGCAGCCGAGTTCAGCAAATCCAGCCGGCGGTAAAGAGTTCCTCCTAGAACGACGATCGCGGCCATAATCGCTGCGCGCAATACCGGAGGCCGCTGTTCCACGATGGCCACGTAAGCAAAAAGGAGAGAGACACTGAAAATTATCGACCAGGTCAGGGGAAGCCGAAGCTTGCGGCCGGTCCAAAACAAAAAAGCTGCCAACGCTCCTACGTGAAGCCCTGCCACCACGAGCACGTGGAAGACTCCGGTCTTTTGGAAGTCCGTGGCCTCATCACGATCCACAAAGCTTCGATCACCTAGAAGTATTGCTCGTAGAATACCCGCCGCTTGAGGCGTAAGGGTAAACAGCGCGTCGAGTTCGTCGCGCAAAGCATGCCTTGCGTGGGCGAGAGCGGAGCCTATCGTGAGCGAGTGGGACGATATGCGCTCGAGCAATTCCGGAGCCCGCAAAGTGGCAAGGAGATCGATGTTCTGCCGCGCGAGATAGGCGCGCCGGTCGAATGCGCCATCGTCCTTGTAAACTTGCGGCTGCTTTGCTTGTACGAGGACTGCAACTTCGTCGCCAACGTGTACGTCCGGAGCCGATTGCGCTGTGTCTCGCGGCGCAAAGTTCAGACGCATGCCTCCCTGGATGGCGAGAGTTTCTCCGTGATAGTCGACCGTAGAGAGTGCGATCTCATAGCCGTAGCCCCAGGGCAATCGAGAAGGTTCATCACGCAGACGACCGTGCCAGCGGAGCGGGGTCTGCAGATCGAGTCGTCCTGTTTCAATCAGCGTGAGCACATGTTCCGCCGGGCGTGGTTGCAAGCCGAGGATCGCGCCCAGAACTCCCACCAATGTCCAACTGAGGAGCGAAGCCATTGCGGCAAGGGCGAGTTTTCCAAGCTTTGTGAGAACAACTCCAGCGCAGATGAAGAAGAGGGCCGCTGAAAAACAGATCGCAAGGAGGGCAGTTGAATGGGAAGCTGGCGCGGTGGGGAAGTACAGGCCGAGGACGATGCCGAAAACAAAGATGGCGACGATCGCAACGGCCGGAACTTTCATCAGACACGTCTCAACCGTACAAGCGTTTCGATATGAAAGGTCTGCGGGAACAGGTCGAACAGGTGCATTACGGAAATTTCGTAGCGCGGGCGATCTGCCGGCACGTCACCGTTCTTTTTTTGTGAACCTGTCAGCACCGCGAGGTCCCTCGCCAGCGTGGATGGATCGCAGGACAAATAGGCGATTTCACGCGCGCCCAATTTCGCCAATTTGGCCGACCCTTCAGCGCCAAGCCCAGCGCGGGGAGGATCCAGCACAACCAACTCAGGCTTCTCCTGCGTTTTGCCAAGGAATTCTTCCGCGTGTTCGTTATGGGATGTCACCTGTACCTTGGCGTTTTCCGCATTCACACGTAAGTCGCGCGTGGCGGCGAGATTCGCGTCCACGCTGATAACTCTGCGAAACGCGCGCGCCAGCGGCAGCGTAAAAAATCCCACGCCCGCATAGAGATCGAGCGCCAGTTCGCCGCCGGCGCCATCCGTGACCGTCTTCAACAGGTCTTCCGTCAAAAAACGATTCACCTGAAAAAAAGAAAGGTGACTCACCTGGAACCGGTATCCCCCGGCTTCTTGAATGAGGTAACCCGGTCCGGTCAACTCAAATTTGCTAGTTTTCTGGTTCAAGAGCAGAAGGCTTTCAATTTCTCCCAGGCTGGCACGGAAGGTGGCGGCGAGTTCGGCGGCCGGCCTGGCAAATCGCTCGAAAGCTATATTGAGCGCGATCTTTTCATCTGAGGAATCCGCAAAGGCCTCAATCTCCTGGATCCCTTGGGGCAGGATCCCCGACCGCGCCATCTCCTGTAATTGCGCAAACGTTTGCGCTAATTTCGGCGACAAAACAGGGCACTCATCGATCGGAACAATCACGGAACTTCCCGGTAAGAAATAACCGATCGCCCGGGGCATTCCGCTGCGGACCGCCCATTGTGCTCGGTTGCGATAACCATACGGCTCGCTGGTATGTTCGCGAATGGGGCCATCCCAGGCAATTCCGCCGAGCCGCGACAATGTTTCCCTCAGGATTTCTTTCTTTAGCCGAACCTGCTCGGTCGCTGGAATATGCTGGTAGTGGCATCCGCCACACTTTTGAAAATGTGCGCAGCGCGCCTTCTCGCGTTCTTTTGCGGCGGATGTAACTTCCAGCAGCTCAGCCCAAAGCATTTTTTTCTTTTTCGACTTTGTCGCTGCACGCACCGTTTCTCCCGGCAACACGTAAGGAACAAAAACGGTATTCCCGTCGGCGTGAGCAAGCCCGTCGCCGCCATAGATAAGCTTCTCAATCGATAAGCATAACTCTTCAGCCATAGTTGTGTAATCCCATTCTGCGATGTTTCGCGTGGAAAGAAAAGCAGCGATTGGGCTGCGAACGTCCGTCAGGTGAAATAGTACAGGCTAAGGCGCGGCAGGTCGAATTCCTCGAGCAGGCGTTTCTGGACGTACTGTTTTTCGATAAGGGCCAACTGTTCCGCTTTCATTTTTCGCCGGTAGGCGGCGAGTTGTCCATCTACCTCGCGTCGAATTGTATGCATGCACTCTTCGCTGGCATAGGTCGCCAGCGTGGCGTGCAACTTCTCGTCGAGCACCGTGAGCCTTCTCTCCAAATCTTCGAGATCGAGCGCTGCCGGAGCATCGAGCAAAGCTACGGAGTTTGACAAAGCTTCGGAAATATCTTTCAGCCGAGCGGCAAATTCGGGCTTATGGGCGCGATTCTTTCCCGCGGCTTTCTCCAGACGCGCAAGATTCCGTGTGAAATAAGTTTTCAGCTCCTCATGCGAAAACGGCTGCGAGGCGCTGGATCGCCCGGTAGCAGGCGAGCCTCCAGCCGCGGCTTCTTGCTTCTCCTCCGCCGCGTCAAGAACGGCATCCGTGCAGTAAGCCAGACTCTTCAATGGCTTTCCAGCACCGCGCCGGGAACGCCCATAACTCTCAAATGCCCGGTCAATTCCGGCTAACACTGCTTCCAGCGGAACGCCCGCCTTTTGCCAGGTTTCCATGATCGCCCAGTCCAGAGGAGACACGAGGAGATGAGCACCACGCTTCTTCCAAAAATATTCCTCGATTTCCGTGAAATAGTTGAAATAGTTCCAGCCTTCCATGTTTTCGGCGGGCTATCGTGGAGTCTTTTTCGCGGGAGCAGATTTGTCGGCTGACTGAGTCGCGGCCGCTCCCTTGCCAGCTTCGTGCGCCTGGTTTTTTCCCCAGATGAGCCGCAGACCGGTGAGCGTCAGGAATTCGTCGGTGCTCTGAATCTGTTTCGAGCCACGCGCCACGAGTCTCGCTTGTCCGCCTGTAGCCACGACTTTGGCGTGCTCGCCTAATTCCTTTTTCATTCGCGAGATCATTCCGTCCACCATGTCCACAGCGCCGTAATACAAGCCGGCTTGGATGTGGGTCACCGTATTAGTGCCGATGACTTTTCCCGGATCCTTGATTTCCACACGTGGCAGCCTGGCCGCTCGCGCGAACAACGCTTCCGAGGCAATTCCAATCCCAGGAGCAATCACGCCGCCAAGATATTCTCCGCGCTCGGAGATGGCGTCGAACGTGATCGCCGTGCCGAAGTCCACCACGATACAGGGGCCACCGTATTGGTGAAACGCAGCCACGCCGTTCACAATCCGGTCCGCGCCCACTTCCAGTGGATTATCCACGAGAACGGCCATTCCCGTTTTTACTCCCAGCTCGACGAATAAAGCTTTCTTGCCGAAATAAAGCCGCGACATCTCCGCAAGCGTCCAATTCACTGGGGGCACCACGGAGCTTACGATCACACCACTGATCGCGTCGCGATCCAGCTTCGCCAGAGTGAAAAGATTGCGCGTCAGGACGCCATACTCGTCGACGGTCTGCTCGCGGGCTGTCGTCAGGCGCCAATTCGCAATCAATTCTTCGCCGCGGAAAACGCCCAGCACCGTGTTGGTGTTGCCAACATCAATGGTCAGTAGCATCTAGGGCGCCTCCGTCACGTCCCCTGAAATTACCGTGACCATCTCTCCGTCATCCCTTTTTACTTTCAGCAATCCTTCTGGAGCAAGTCCGGCAGTCATTCCCGTGAAACTCGCAGATCCATTTGTCACGCGCACGCGCTTGCCTTTTGCATAACTCGAAACAATCGCAAAATTCTCCGTGATGCTTGCCGGCCCTTCCCGCAGAAAACGATTGTAGTCGTTCTCGAATTCGCGCAGCAACCGCACCAGCAGCTCCAGCCTCGATTGCGGCTTGCCGGTCTCGATTCGCAGGGAAGTAGCGATAGATCTCAGATCGCCTCCAAATTTCTCCTGGTTCACGTTCAATCCTATACCGACGATCACGAATCGAACTTGACCAGGCTCCGCGTGCATCTCCGTAAGAATGCCGCCCATCTTTTTCCCAGCGAGGAACAGATCATTGGGCCACTTCAGGTCCACGGTCAGACCCATCTGCGCTTGAACTGCTGCGCGCGCCGAGAGTCCGGCCAGCATCGTCAACAGCGGAGCTTGCACTGGCGCAAGCCGCGGGCGAAGGAGCAGCGTAACGTAAATGCCTGCAGCGCGTTCCGATTGCCAAGCGCGGCCCGCGCGGCCCTTGCCCGCTGTCTGCTCTTCCGCCAGCACTACAGCACCTTCCGGCTCGCCGGAGTACCCCAGTTCCATGGCCACACGATTTGTGGAATCCGTTTTGAAAAAATGAAAGCTACGCTTTCCGAAAAGGCTGCCTTTCAATCGTTGCCGAAGCATATCCGGTGTCAGAATGTCTGGCACCTTTTCGAGGAAATATCCTGTGCGCTGCTGCCCTTTGACGCGCACGCCGAGTTCGCGCAAGCGTGTCACCCAACGCCAGACTGTCGATCGCGACACGCCGATCTCTCGCGCGATTCTTGCTCCACTCACCACGATGGTGGAGTTTTCAACCAGCAGAGTCAGCAATCCCGCCAACCGTTTGTCCGTCGTTCCCGGGAGAGTATCTTGAGCCATAAGGTGTTTTCGAGTGTTCTCGCGTGGCCACAGCTTACGTTTCTTCGATGGTGTCCACAAGCAAGCTCAAGTCGGCGGCGGGAGCAGAATGGGTCAGTGCGCCCGAGGAGAGAAAATCCGCACCCGTTTCCCCATAAGCCCGAGCGTTTTCAAGAGTGATCCCTCCGGAGATTTCGACGACGCAATCGCTCCGCAAACTTCGGGCCAGCGCGACGCAGGTTCGAGCCTGCTCGGGAGTCATATTGTCCAGCAAGACCGACTCCGCGCCCGCCCACAGAGCCTCTCGAAGTTCTTCCGCGTTCTTCACCTCAATCTGAACGGAAAGGAAAGAGCCATTGCTCGTGCGTCCGGAGGACGCGCTAGCTTCGTAAGCGCTCATTTCCCGCAGGGGCACCTGTGCCGCGGCGTACGCGTGGGCTTTGTCCAGAGCAGGTTTCACTCCACCAGCCATAGTGACGTGATTTTCTTTCAGCAAAATAGCGTCGTACAGTCCGAAGCGATGATTTGTTCCACCACCCATGCGCACGGCATATTTTTCAAACGCCCGGAGCCCCGGCGTAGTCTTGCGCGTATCGCGGATTTTTGCTTTTGTGCCTGCGAGCTGTTCGACGAACCGCCGCGTCAACGTTGCGATACCGCTCAAATGAGCCAGAAAATTCAGCGCTACACGTTCTCCTGTAAGAATGGTCCGCGCGCGGCCGCGTAACCGCATCAGGTCCCGCCGCGTTTCAACCGAGTCACCATCCTTTGCCAGGAGTTCGATCTTAATTGCAGGGTCGAGGGCGCGAAAGACGCGCTCCGCGGCGGGAAGGCCGGCGCAGACCAGCGGCGCTTTCGTAAGAATGCGCGCCCGAGCCATCGCGCTGTCCGGTACGGTTGCCAGGGATGTGGCGTCACCCCGCCCAATGTCTTCTTCCAACGCCTGCCGAATGAAATTGAGGATTGCCGCCGAATCCCAATCCATAATTTGAATTCGCTCGCTTGGCATCAGGAGCTTTTTTCCAATTGTGCGAGCCGCGCGGACAATTTGCCGAGTTCAACGCGCCGTTCCTGGAGAGTGGCTTCCATGTTGAGAATGATCTTCTCGGGCGCACGATTACGGAACGTCGAATCTCCCAGCTGCTTTTCCTTGGAGCCAATGTCTTTCACAATCCGGTCAATTTTCTTGCGTAAACGTGGCGCCTCCGTCGCGATATCCACTGCTTCGGAAACATAGGCGATTCGAGCGTCGAACTGCACCGTTGAGCGCAGCAGCCCACCGTCTTGCGACAAATGTTCTGTAGAAATCTTCAGGTCGGAGAGAATTGCAAGCCGTTGCAGGCCATCGCGATGCTCCGTAATCAGGTCTCGCAGATCAGGGTTTGCAGACGAAAATTCGCCTGCGACCTTCTTTTTTGCTTCCAGTTTCATCTGCGCGCGGATTTCGCGAAACTCGCGTATGATTTGCTGAATGGAAGCAAAACGTTCCCGAGCCTGCGGATTCTTCCATCCAGTGGCGACCTGAGGAAACGCTTCCAAGGCAATCGACTTTGCCCCCGCCGCTTGCGGCAACTGATGCCATAGCTCTTCCGTCAAAAACGGCATGAGTGGATGAAGCAATCGCAGCGCGGCTTCAAATACGGCAAAGAGATTCCTCCAAGCTACAACCGCTCGCTCCCGGTCCACGTTCTGTAATTCCGGCTTCACCCATTCGATATACCAGTCGCAGAAATCGCCCCAGAAAAATTGATACACGCTCTGCGCTGCTTCGTGGAAGCGGTAATTAGTCAAAGCATCGTTAATGGTCTCAATCGTCGAAGCCAACCTGTCGAAGATCCATGCATCTACCAATGGCACGCTGGCGCCGACCGTATAAGGAGCCTTCGCTCGAATGGTGGGCGATGCCAGTTCCTCCAGGGATGTTCCCGCCCGCTCGAACTTGTCCAAATTCACGAACAAAAACCGCGACGCATTCCATATCTTGTTCGCAAAATTGCGCGCGCCGGCGAGACGGTCGTCTGAGAGAACAATGTCCGTCCCCGGCGCCGCCATCGAGGCGAGGCAGAATCGCATCGCATCCGTCCCGTACTGTTTATTCAGCGCGACGGGATCGAGTCCCGTTCCTTTGGATTTCGACATCTTCTCGCCGCCCGCCGTCCGCACGAGCGAGTGCAGATACACGGCGCGAAAAGGCACTTTCCCCGTGAAGTGGATGCCCAGCATGATCATCCTCGCCACCCAGAAGAAAAGGATGTCGTATCCGGTAATCAGCAGGCTCGTCGGATAATATTTTTCATAGTCCGCGGTTTTTTCCAGCCAGCCCAGTGTAGAAAAAGGCCACAGTCCGGAACTGAACCAGGTGTCCAAGACATCCGGATCCTGGGTTAGGTTGGACGATCCGCATGCCGAGCACTTCGTGGGAGCCTCTCTCGCGACAGTAACGTGTTTGTGCTCGTCACAATACCAGGCGGGGATCCTGTGCCCCCACCAGAGCTGTCGTGAAAGCGTCCAGTCACGAATGTTTCGCATCCAGTTGAAATATTCTTCGCGCCGGTTTTCAGGCACCATCTGGATTTCGCCGCGCTCGACGGCCACGATCGCCGGTTCGGCGAGCGGCTTCATCCTACAAAACCATTGCGTTGAGGCCCGGGGCTCGACAATGGTCTTGCTCCGTTCGCAGATAGCGATTGCGTGGGTGTGTTCGCTCACTTTCTCGAGCAATCCGAGCGCCCGCAAATCTTCAACAACTTTCTTTCGCGCCTCGAAACGGTCCAGCCCGGCATACATCCCCGCTGCGGTGCTCATTCGCGCGTCGGAGGTCATGACGTCAATTTCCGGCAAGTTGTGGCGCCGCCCAACCTCGAAATCATTCGGATCGTGCGCCGGCGTGATCTTCACTGCGCCTGTGCCGAACTCGCGGTCCACCATCTCGTCAGCGATTATGGGAATCTCGCGGTTCATCAAGGGCAGGAGCACTCTCTTGCCTACATGATGTTTGTAGCGCTCGTCCGCGGGGTGCACGGCAACGGCCGCATCCCCTAGCATCGTCTCTGGCCGCGTGGTAGCCACCACGAGGAACTCTTGGCTCCCGACGACCGGATATCTGATCTGCCAAAGATGCCCTTGGCGTTCCTCATGCACGACCTCCAGGTCGCTCAGCACCGTTTGGCATACCGGGCACCAATTTGTCAGGGAGTGGCCGCGATAAATCAGACCTTCCTCGTATAACCTCACAAAAACTTCGCGTACCACGCGGGATAATTCCGGCGAAAGCGTGAACCTCTCCCGCGACCAGTCGCAGCTTTCCCCAATTTGACGCATCTGTTCGGTGATCGTTCCGCCGCTCTCTTCCTTCCATTTCCAGACATGCCTCTCGAACTCCTCGCGCCCCAATTTTCGGTAATCGATTCCCTGGTCCGCGAGTTGTCGCACCACGACGCGCTGCGTAGCGATTCCGGCGTGATCCGTTCCCGGCAGATAAAGGGTGTTGAAGCCGCGCATGCGGTGCCACCGGGTGAGGATGTCGATTTCCGTGTGGTCGAGCATATGCCCGATATGAAGAGAACCGGTCACGTTCGGCGGCGGTATGACGATCGAAAAAACCGGCCCTGGAGCACTCACATCAGCGCGAAACAGGGCTTCTTTGACCCAATATTCCGCCCAGCGGGGCTCAATTTGCTGCGGTTCGTAAGCCTTGGCGATCTCGCGTGCCATCCTGAGAGGTTTTTCCACGTCTTTCCGCGGGAGCGCACACACGTGCTTCCGCTTGTTCAGAGTAATCTTCGACTATACGAGCGGTAGAGCGATCCCGTCAATCTGACCGCAGAACGAGGGATTGTTTATCGGAGAAAAAGAATGAGGATGACTAGGATTTCTTGGCGTCGAGCTCGTCTTTCACGATCGCCTCGATCATCGGCTTCAACAGTTCACGGGTCAGGGCTTGGAGCACATCCGGATTCATCTTGGACATAACCTTGGCCACCATGGCATCCATGTTGGCTTCAGAAGACGATGACTTTGCCGCACCAACTTTTCCTGCGCTCTGAGTCACGGACTCGGCCACGTGCGCTGCTTCTTCCCGAATCGCTTCCACGGTGGCAGCGGGAATCACGGGTTCCTGCCCTTGGACAAAAGCCTTATCGCTAGCCGGCTTCTCTACTTCTTTTGTTTCAGTCGGAGGCGCTTTGGGAACATCCCAGCTCGAGGCAAGTTGGCTCGCTTTCTGAGCTTCCAACTCCCACGGATTTGGCGCCACGCTAAACCAAGAACCTGACGCACCCGGTTTTGTGGGATCAGTGGCAGCCGCGCTCACCGCAGAAGAAAGTGAAGTTGAACCGATGGAAGGAGCCGGCTCAGCGGACACCCTCGCCTGAGATTCTTGCAAGTCCTCTTTCGAACTCACGAGCGGAATGGAATCTTCCGCATGCGGCGCAGTCCCTGTTGCAGGGACCGAGGTAGATACGAACTCCTGGGTTTCATCCGCATCTACGTATCCCGAATAATTACTCTTCGCGGGCGAGTCGGCCTCGGCGGGTGCGGCGTCGCGCCAATCATGGTCGGTGGGGGTAGTCCCGGCGTTTGCCAACGCTTCGTCTCCGGCGTCCCGGCGCCACGAAGAAGCAGGCTCTTCCTCTTCTGCGTCGTTGGCTTCTTCCTCGGCTTCCCCCGAATGCCAATCTCTTTCAAGAACCACGGGCGGCTGTCCGGTGCCAACAAAATCTTCCTCTTGCTCCGGCGCGACCTCAGGTGTTTCCATCAAGCTCCCAAACGCAGGGGGCATCGCTCCCGATTCAATTTTTAGCTCGGCGGGGCGCACCGGGATGTCTTCGACTAATGTTTCTGCCTCTGACGCTGCCGCTTCCGGAGTTCCGTGGGAATAAGCCATCACCTCAGGTACCGCAGAGATGGAAGTTTTCTTGGTTGCTGGGGCCGGTCGTCCTTCCGTAGCGTGCGCAGGGCTGCTCTTTTCGACCGCTGCCGCGGGAATCGAACCTCCCGCCCGTGCAAGAGCCGATTTCACCATCGAAATCAGAGGTTCTGGCGGGACAAAAGGTTTTTTTAAGACACCATCCGCCCCCACTCGCTGAGCTTCCTGCTCATCCAATGGGTCGAAGGCGCCGACAAGAAGGATCACGGGGATATGCGCGAGGGAAGCATCCCCCTTCACATACTGGCACACTTCATAGCCATTGCGAACCGGCATGAACACATCAGCCAAGACCAAATCGGGGCGAATATCCGAAATCTTTCGCACTGCGGCCTCGCCGTTCCCCACGGCGACCACGTCGATGCCCTGATCTTTCAGGGCCAGCCCGACCATCTTCTGGATATTGCTGTTGTCGTCCGCAATAAGAATTCTGGGCACCGACAATCCTCCGAATTACCCCACACATGCCTATCCGCACGACCGCTCCTCGGCCGGGCACAGTATGGCACCTTTTCATTGGAGCATTCGCGGCGTAAGGCGTCAATCTCAACTGGGAATTGATGTGTCGGAAGTGAACATGGCTGATTTTGCTCTTTTTGGGCCTCGCCGAGGGGCAAAAAAAACAAGGGGTACGGCCCTGAACCGTACCCCCGTCAATCCTGTCTTGAAAATGCCCGTGCTGCTACCAGGGAACGATTTTGCGAAGGCCTTTCTTTTTCTTGCTGCTCGATTCCTTTTTATCATCGCCGTTTGCGGACTTTTGTGTTGCGTCTTGAGAAGCAGCATCCGTCTTCGTTCCATCGGGAGTTTGCGCGGGATCTGTGGTTGTTCCGTCAGTTTTTTGCGACGAATCTGCACTCGTTCCGCTCGCTGCCTCCGAAGCAGCCGTGTCTGCACCGGGTGTCGCTGCCGGAACCGCACTTGTTGCCGCCGGGGCTTCTGCGGGGGCTGACCCTGCAGGTGCTGGCGCGCTATTCGGATCTTCTGCCACCGGAGGATTCGTGCCCCCTGCTTCACCCGTAGCAGGCGCAGCCGATCCATCTGTACCGCTGGCTGACCCACCACCCGCAAGAGAGCCGCTGCTTCCGGGCGTCACCGTTTCCACCACTGCGGTGCTGCCTGTTGCGCCTCCCGGACCTCCGATTCGCGACTGATTCCCGCCGGAAAGAATGTCTGTCGCCGAGGAATTATCTTCTTCCGGTTGCAGGTTGGGTTGGCCATTCTGGGCCGCGAGCGTTTTTTCACGCCCTGCGCCGGATTGCACCAGAGATAGGGGTTTCTTCACCAAGGAAGTATGTGGGCGCGGTGCGCTTAACTCCGCCTGTTGCCACGCCAACGATTTCGGATCCGGCTGCGGCACAGGTACCCCGAAAGATTTCAGCTTGTCTTTCGCATTGCCGGCGAGCCCGGACAGCGGATAATTACGCACAATCATCCCGTAGTAAACGGACGCTATTTCCTTGTGCTCGCTCTTTTCGAAAATACTTCCCAGCATCCACAGCGTTTTGTCCGACTTGCTGTACAGGGGATACCTTTTGGCGATGGAGATCAAGCGCGCCGCGGCCGCTCGCTGATCGCCTTTTACGTAATAAAAGTAGCCGATGCGATAATCGGCTTCGGCGAGAATCTCCTGCACCTCGCGTAATCTCTGCTCGGCACGGGGCGCAAGAGGATCCTTGGGATACTTCTGCAAGAAAATTTGAAATTCCTCCTCTGCTGCCTTTGCTTGTGTCCGATCGCGGTCGGGCTTTTCCATCTGGCGGTAATGCCCCATCGCCACTTGCATTTGCGCGGTCGAGGCTTCCGGTAGGAAAGGGAAGAACACTATAAAATCCTTGTAGCCGTTGATAGCTTGGGTCATATTCGCCGTTCCGCCCTCCCTGTAATAGGAATCGGCGATAGCCAGTTTTGCTTTGGCTAGGTACTCGCTGTCGGGGTAGGTGTTGATCAGCGTCTGCAGACCGAGGCGCCCTACTTCGTGCCGCCCGCGCTTGATGTCCGCCAAGGAACGGTCATACAAAACCTTGTCCGGCTCTGCGGTGTTATCCGCGCTCGTGGACTTATTGACCTTTTTCTTCCTGTGCAAAATCTGAGCGTCGCACCGTAACACGCCCAAAAGGAGACATGCGGTCGTTAAAGCTATGAGAGTTCGGCGCAAACTTCACCTCTTCTAAGAATTTCGGGGCCCTGGAGCGCCCGATTGGCGTGGCCCAGCAATGCCGAGCACGCTTCACGCGGTACACTCCTAAGGTTGAAAGTATAACCTGAACTAATGGCCAGGTAGGGAGAGAAATTGGCCTTATCCCCAGCCCCACCTTTGGCCCCTTTGACTGGGATGCAGACCCGCTGGGTCGCGGGTTGCCTACTGCAGTTGCTTAGAGCGGCTTGTGTTCTCCCCGCGCTTCGACGTAGACCAACTGGAAGAGGGTGCCCTTTCCATTTGGCTGAATACCAACGACATGCTGCTTTTCTTTCGTTCCTGCCTTGAATTCCTGACCGCCTTTTTCGGGCTTCTCATCGCAGGTAAGCTCTTTGGAGGATTTGCCCTTCTCTTCTGAAGTGGAAGGAGCATCCGTGCAATTCAGAACCTTTCCGTATCTCGCTAGTTCCTTCTGGTAAAACGTGGCAATCTTATCTGGCGCTTCGTCCGACTCCAACTTCAAGACCACCAGCTTGAAACCAAACGAAGTGCCCCACAATCCCATTTTCACTGCCTGGGAATTTTTGTCTTCGTCGTTATGCGGGCGGGCGCCAGGATAAATAGGGAGCCCCACTTCCTTGGCGGTGGCATGTGTGCTGAGGATCAATCCTGCGTCTTCTTGATCCTTCGAGTTTTTCTTATCCTGTGCCCGCAACGGCAGGGCGGCGGCGCACAACAGACAGAGCAGTACCACTACACTAAGGTGCCAGCGCCGCAAAGCCATTGAAGGTACAGGAACGATTCCATATGAATTCATCAGCTTCCTCCGCGTCACTTAGAGATACGCTTTCTTCCCCTGAGAAGTTCAATCTGCCAGCCCCCGCAAACGTTCGGTTGAAGCCACTTGCAGGCGCTCACTCCCCGCCTATATCATCATCCGCGCTTGCCACGTGAAATGGGTGAATATTCGGCATGCTCATCTGGAAGGGGTCCCATGAAGCGCATCACATTGCTCTTTCTCGTTTTTCTTGCTGCTCAAACCGCTTCCGCGCAGGACTGGGCCCGCGCCAGCCTTGAAAAATCTTCGCGCCATCGCGAATGGGTCACCGTAAAGCACGATAGCCGTTCTGTCGAGACGTTCGTCGTCTATCCCGAATCAAAAGACAAGCGGCCCGTCGTTCTCGTCATCCACGAAATTTTTGGCATGACCGATTGGGTGCAGGATCTGGCTGACCAGGTCGCCGAAGCCGGCTATATCGCCGTCGCGCCGGATCTTCTTTCCGGCATGGCCCCCAATGGCGGACGCAGCTCTGATTTTCCGCAAGGCCAGGCGACGGAAGCGGTCAGCAAGCTAAATCCCGATCAAGTAACCGCCGATCTAAACGCCGCGGCTGATTATGGCATCAAGCTCCCTGCCTCGAACGGCAAACTTTTCGTCGCGGGCTTCTGCTGGGGTGGCGGACAGACCTTCCGGTTTGCCACCAATCGCGCCGATCTGGCCGCAGCCTTTGTCTTTTACGGTCCACCGCCGGACAAGGAGGCCATGGCCCGAATCAAAGCTCCCGTCTACGGCTTCTATGGCGGCAACGACGCGCGAATCGAGGCCACACTGCCCGACACCCGGGAACAGATGAAGGCCGCAGGCAAATTGTTTGACCCTGTGATTTACGACGGCGCAGGTCACGGATTCATGCGCGCTGGCGAGGCTCCTGACGCGAGCGAGGTCAATCGCAAAGCCCGCAGCGAAGCCTGGGCCCGCTGGAAGACGCTCCTCGAAAAAGGCAGGTAGAGTAGAGCTTTCAATTTGCGCCCCATGAGGATCGCAGGCTTGGGGTTCAAGGAGAATTTCCATGTCTCGACGGATTTTTCTGACCATCGCCCTCGGCGTGATGCTTTTCACTGGACCCTTATCGGGCGCCCAGCAGCATATAGCCGCGCCACCTGCCCTATCCACCGCCAAGCAAACCGAAAGCGACGAGTACACGCGCTACGAGTTGCTAGCACCCGACACCGCCAGTTTCAAGATTTTTTACGAAGTCACTGCGACGACTCCTGGCGCTCGGGTTTACTTCAATCCTATTCGCAAGGGTAGCGCCGCGTCCGACGAAGCCGTCTTCGACGCCGTGACAGGCGATCCCCTGAAATTTGAAATCGTCAGCGGAGCCGAGGCCCGCAAGGATCCCCTCATGACGGATGAGGATGCCTCCACCAACTACATCAAAGTGCATCTCGCACGCCCAGTTCCGGCAGATGGCCAAGGCCGGCTTCTCATTCTTAAAACATATAAAGACCCCAAGAGCTACTACCGCGACGTTGATGCCATCGTCTTCGATCGTTCGCTCAGCATCAAACGTAACACCGTGGTGCTCCCGGCCGGTTATGACTTAATCGGGTGCAACATTCCCTCGCAAGTTCTGACGCAACCCGATGGCCGCGTCGCCATCAGTTTCCTCAACGCCGGCTCAACTGAAGCTCCGTTGCTTCTCCGCGCGAAACCCGGTGCGCAAACGGGCCCATCCGCCGTGCCGCATGCTCCGACCGAATCCAAGAGCTGGGAAGCACCGTTTGACGGTGAAACCGAGAAGGAGCGGCTTTCCGAGCGCGCCCATCAGGATCGAGACATCGTCTACTTTCTCCAGCAACCGGAAACGCATGCCTTCAGCCTTTACCACGACTACACGGAATCGCGTCCCGGCACGGATAAATATCTCAACATCGTCCGCGAAGGGAGCACCGTCTCGGATCCCTCCGCCTACATTCTCGACACCGGTGAAAAGCTTTCCACGCGACTTCTCACCGGTGCCGACTTAGCCGCCGATAAGATTGATCCTGGCGAGCCGGTTAAACCCACTACCCAAATTGTGTTGATTCCGTTCCCGCCAGTGAAAAAAGGCCAATCCATTCGTTTGCGCATCTCGGAAACATATACGGCCCCAACCAGCTATCGCCTGGACGGCGATGAACTCGTGTTCGACCGCAGTCTCGGCCGGCCCCGCAATGCCGTGGTTTTGCCCTCCGGATGGTACCTCACGACCAGCGCAATTCCTGCCACTGTCACCCAACTCCCTGACGGCCGAGTCCGCTTGGATTTCTGGAACGGCCGTCCTGATTCCATAGATGTCTTCATGAAGGCCAAGCGGCGCGTTGCGTCAGCATCCACGGCACATTAAATCGAGCGTCCAGCAAGCATTGGAGGTCCTGCAGTTAGTTTGCGACGGTAAGTTCGATCGTAGAGGAGGTGGCTATGCGTGTTCCGGCGAGGGGCGTTTGGTCGATCACGGCGCCGTGAGGCCATTGCGGGGCGGAAACGTAATTCACCTTGCGGCGCAAGCCCGCGACGTCCAAGCGGTGTTGGGCGTCATTCTCATTCAGGCCGTTGAGATGGGGCATCACGTAAGCGGTCTCAGGCGGGCCTTGCGAGACAAGAACATCTACTCGCGGTGTCGCGGCGCCCGTCCCCGGCTTGGGATTTTGGACCAGCACGGTATCGGCGGCGTCCGGCATGTTTACGCCCGAAACTTCGCCTACCTGCAAGCCGGCACGCAGCAGTTCGATTCTTCCCGCGCGCAGCGTATTGCCTTCGAGCGTGGGAATCTGCAGTTCGCGCTGACCAAGGCTCAGCACCACGTGAGCTTGTTGCGATACTTTCATCAGCAACCCCGCAGGCGGGGTCTGCCGCACAACAACATTGATGGGCATATCCGTGTAGATCCGGTCCGCCACGCGCAGCACGAGGCCGCCCGATTGCAAAAGTTTGCTGGCTTCCGCGACATTTTTACCGACCAAGTTCGGCATGGTAACTTCACGGCCGTGAATGGCGATGCGCATCGCGGTGATGGCGCTCAGGAAGGCGGCGGACATCAGGATGAACGCCAGCAGCATCATGCGGGTCAGCCATTCGAGTCTCTCTCGCAACGTCATGAGAATAGTCCGCTCTTGGTTCTAGCTGTCGGTGATCCTGGGGAGGCTTCGCATTATTTTCTCGCGAGAGGGGGCGCAGGATAATCGGGCAGCTTGTCCTTGCTGGTGTCCGCGCGCTTGACTTCCAGTTCATCAAACAACAGGGAAGGGCTGATGATGGTCGTGGGCACTCCACCAGCGCGATTGCTCACCAGCGGATCGTTGCCGACGGCGATCAAGTCGCTCCGCAGTGCGCGCAGATCCAGTTCGTTGAAAACGGCGCCGCGAACCAGTTCTTCGTGCCCGTCTTTTGCATAGACGCGATAGAGGAGTCGCGGGGCAGCCCCGCCCATGGTTTCCACGCGATAGCCGTAAGGCTTGCCCAGGTCACCAACTATTTGCTCAATGCGCTGTTTCAGCTCTTCTGGCGATTGCGCTTCGGAACTCTTCAGCAAAAGCACGCCCAGATTGGAAGCAGGAAAAGCGCCCGGCGCGGCGCGACCATGCCCGTTCGAGGCGGGAAAATCGCGAATCGGCTGCCGCCCGAGAAGATAATTGGTGAGCGTTCCGGAATTGATAAGGGTTACAGCCTGCGCTTGCACGCCTTCATCATCGACGTCGTAGCTACCCACCAAACTCTTCCCCTTGAACTCTTTTAATGTGGGGTCATCGACGACCGACAGAAAATTCGGCAAGACTCGCGTCTTGTAGCTGGTGGCAAACGCGCCGGTGGTGCGGTTGGGCCTGCCAAGCTGCGGCTTGCGTCCGAGCACGTTTGCTCCGATCATCGACGCCACGATGTCGTCCGCTGCATCGGGCGAAAATATCACCGGGCCGCGGAAATCCTCTTCCACGATCGGCGCTTGCCGCAATGCCACCAGCGTATCCAGCATTTTCTTGGACTCGCCGACAAGGGCATCGTGCGCCGGTAGTTCTTCCAAACGGGCCGCCATCCAGAAAGGATTGCGGCTTAGCCGCATGCCATCGGCCGCCTGTGCCGAGCCGTTCAGCTGCACGCTAAAGGTATTCCTGCCGCTGCGCGTCACGGTGCCTTCGGAATTAACCAGATATTCGTTGATGGAGGAGAAGCGCGCTGAAGCGGTCACTGATTGCACGTCGGGATATTGCCGGTAGAGAGCGGAGACATCCTCAAGGGTTTTTCCCCAGGCTGCTTCGTCAAGGCGGAGTTTAACGATTGGTTCGACGGACGTAACGACAGGGGCTTGTGCGAAATCCTCAACGGGATGTTCTTCGGCGCTAAATTGTTTCAGCGCCGCCTGTTTCTCCGTCAACGCCTGCCCCGCTGCTTTGTAGGCCTCGTCGGTGGCCAGCCAGATTTGGCGGCGCAGCGCGATGGGGTCGTCATCCAGGGGAAGTATGTTCGTCTCGCCCATGCCCTGGCCTAGGTAGCTGTCCAGCTTGTAATCTCCGATGCGGACGACGACGCGAAGAACGCGGACACGAATGTTCTGGTGCTCACGAAGGGCCCCGAACGCCGCCTCCGCTACAAACTCGCTCACATCATTCACGCGGTATTCGATGTAATACGGTGGCTGCACCTGATCCATCTTTAGCTGAGCCTTGGAACGGTCGAGTTCCGTCAGCAGCGCCTCGAGCACGGCGTCGCCGTTCGCGGCGGCATGAGGAGCGGCACTGGCGCCAGCGGTGTCAGCCTCCGGTTCTGCATCCCGAGAAGCCGCGGACGATGGATGCCCGCTCCCCATGAAGAGAAATGCCGCAAGAAGAAGTCGCGTTACTCCACGAAGAGTCTTCACGGCTTCACCCCCGGGTGAGTTTGCGCGTCTTGCGCCGTTGTGCTGTTCTCGAATCCTGGCGGAGGCAGAATGGGCGGCCGGTCATGCGCGTGGGCCCGCTTTTGCACTTCCATTTCCGAGAAGAGCATGGCGGGAGCCACCGCGGAGACGGGTACCTGTCCGCTCTCCGCGCCGCACACGCCGTTAAACACGTGTTGTGCGTCCCCTGTGAGCATGATGCGCGTCAGGGCGGCCAGCGGCGTGCCCACAATGTCCACACCACGCACAAGTTCGTCTGGCCTTCCATCGGCATATATGCGGTACACAATCACGGGGAGAACCTGAAATGCTTGGGGAAGGGAGCGCTGCGTCAGGGTGAATCCGCCCTGGATATCATCAAAATACAAACCGTATGGCTTACCCTGTTTTTTTACTTCCTCGATCAACTTCTCTCGCAATTTATTCTCCGGGATGCTCTCGGTGGAGGTAACAATCAGGTTGCCTTGTCGGCCCGTGGGCATCAATCCAGGCTGGTTGCGGCCGTGCCCGTTGGACTGGCTAAAATCCTTGATGGGCATGCGGGACATCAAGAAATTCTTCAGTACCCCGTTTTGGATAACGTCGACCCGCCGCGCTGGAGTGCCCTCATTATCAAAAGGGTAGGAGCCCGCGAGTTTTACGCCTGCCAGCTCCTGGATGGTGGGGTCGTCGGCCACGCTGAGGAATTTCGGCAAGACTTCCTGGTTCACTTTCTTCGTGAACGTCTGTCCTTCCTCTTCGTCTTTTTGGCGGTGACCTTCGAGGCGGTGCCCCAGCACTTCGTGGAAAAATACGGCGGCAGCGCGGCCGCTCAATAACGCGGGACCATCATAAGGCTCGGCGACCGGTGCGCTCCGCAAGGCCTTCAAGTCCGCTGCCATCTTGTCTACTTTTGCTGTTAACTCCGTCTCGCTCGGCAGGCCGCTTGCCGAAGGAGCCTGGAATGTTTCGACGCGAAGGAGCTCCATTCCGTCTTCGGCACGCGTTTGCGCTTCCATGACGAGCCGCGTGGAAACGCTCGGCGTAACAATGGCCGCGCCTTCGCTCGAGACGAGCCGCGAATTCGAGTTCTGCACCTGCAAGACGACCGAGGCGAAATAAACATCAGGATATTTCCGGAAAGCCGCGGAAATTCTGCGTATTTCACCTTCCCAGGCGGCCCGGTCGAACGCTGGCGGCGCTTTGGGATCCGTGACATGCGTTACTGACGTTTCTTTGGAGAAGTCCGGCGACTTATCTTCTTCTTCAGCGCGGACTGCGGTATTGGTTTTTACATTCAGGTATGCCGGCGCGGCACGCTTGTATTCCCGGTCGGTGAGTTCCCATAGGACGCGGGCCAGCGCGTCGGGGTCATTGCCCTGTGGCAAAGTTCCGGACGTGACGCCGCTCCCGCGGCTCTGGCCGTGTGTATTGTCAAGAGTTGGGGATCCGACGCGCATCGTAACGTCCGCTTCGCGGCGCTGGAGAGAAGCATCGGTGAGCAAGCTACCGTAAGCGCCAACCAGGACGACGAGGTCCTGATCGTAGACGGTGTAACTGAGAAAATAAGGCGAGGGGTCAGCTTTCGCTAGCTCGCTGGAAGCGCGTGCGAGTTCGCCCTGCATGGTTTTGAGAACGGGATCGGCGGGAGCCTTCTTTTGATCCACCCGGGAATCACTGGCAGCGAAAACCGGCGAGAAACCCGCGAGCTTCGCTGCCACCATGCAACAGAGCGCGACGCGCATCTGCGCCCTTGCGCGAAAAGAGAAATCCCGACGAGCTGGTGAGGATTGAACTTTTTTCATGAAAAACAATCTCCCGGTATAGCCGGCCCAAGGGCGCGTGATCGACTCGATAGAAGTCGAGTTATTGGAAGCGAAACAAAACTGAGTATGACTCACCGCACTTCGCGGCGCAAATCAGGAATCGCCGAAGCGTTCCCCTTCGGTTAACCGCAAACCGTATGCCCACTCAAGGGGGTCAACGCTCTTGCCTCCTTCTCGTTTGACGGACACAATGCGCAATTCGGTTGCTCCGCCGCAGGAGACAAGCAGTGCTCCTAATTTCCCCTCTGAGCCAGAGCTTTGGTGGAAGTCTTTGGCGATGCGCAAGGTGCCATGAGGCGAAGAAGACGTGAGGTTGTTGCCTTCACTTGCCAGTGGCTCGGCCCAAACGTGATAAGCACGGCCGCGAAATGTGGTGAAGGCTCCCGGCCAGGGAGTAAACGCGCGCATCCGATTGTAGATTTCGCGGGCCGAACGCGTCCAATCGATCTCTCCGTCCTCTTTCTTCAGCAATGGCGCGTAGGTCGCTTGAGTACGGTCCTGGGGTTTGGCAGAAAGGGTTCCCGCGGCGATGCCGCGCAGAGTCTCGGCCATAAGAGGGGCTCCGGCATCGGCCATGCGGGTGGCCAATTCCGGAGCGATCTCCTTGCGATCGATTTCGATTTCGCGTTGCAGCAGTATTTCACCTGTGTCCATGCCCGCGTCGATGCGCATGGTGGTGAGCCCGGTGGAGGTCTCGCCCCTGGCGATGGCCCATTGGATGGGAGCCGCGCCGCGATACTTCGGGAGTAGGGAAGCGTGAAGATTGATCCAACCGTACTTGGAAATCGACAGCAAGCGGGCGGGGATAATCTGCCCGTAAGCGATGATGACGATGCAATCTGGGGCGAGCTTTTGCAACATCGTCTCGGCTTCGGGAGAACGAATTTTCTCCGGCTGGTGAACCGGCAAACCGACGGCGAGAGCCGCTTCCTTTACGGGAGCGTAGGAAAGTTTCATGCCGCGGCCGCTGGGTCGATCGGGCTGGGTGATCACGCCGGCGATCTCGAAGCCAGGCTGAGCGAGCAAATGCTTGAGCGTGGGAACCGCGAAGTGTGGAGTGCCGCAGAACACGATGCGCACGGCGCATCCTCTCCGGCGCTTACCACTCGCCCTGTTTCTTAAGTTTCTTGATTTTGCGCTTGATGAGATCGCGCTTTAGCATGCTGAGGTGCTGGAGAAAGAGGATGCCATTGAGATGATCGATTTCGTGACAGAAGGCGCGCGCCAGCAAGTTTTCGCCGCGAATTTCAAACTCCTCACCCTTCAGATCCTGGGCGCGGACGGTGACGAACTGGGGACGCACCACGTAGCCGCGGAAACCCGGAACCGACAAGCACCCTTCTTCTTCGCGGAGCTCGCCCTCGGCATGAATGATCTCCGGGTTGGCAAGGACAAATTTGGCTTCCGGATTTTTCCCAGCGGTCACGTCAACGACCGCAAGCCGGAGGCTCAAGCCGATCTGAGGCGCGGCGAGGCCGACGCCCTGCGCCGCATACATGGATGCGAACATGTCTTCGGCGAGCTCTTCGAGTTTAGAATCAAACTTTTCTACGACCGGCGTGGATTTTTCCAGGATGGGGTTGCCGTACTTGACGATCGGATAGATCTTGCGCGGGGCAACGACGATTTCCGGCGCCGGCGTGACGGGTTCAGAACTCGTCGATTTGTCGGGCATAGTTGTCGAAATTCCGCCGCATCTCGGCGAGGGAGTCTCCTCCAAATTTTTGCAGAAAAGCGTCCGCCAGCACAAGTCCGACCATAGCCTCGCCGGCGACCCCCGCGGCCGGGACGACGCACCAATCGGAACGTTCGTATGCGGCGCGTACAGGTTCCTTTGTGACCATGTCCGCTGTGCCGAGCGCGCGGCGCAACGTTGAAATAGGTTTCAAGTAGCCGCGGACCACAACGTCTTCACCATTGGTGATGCCGCCTTCGAGGCCGCCGGCGCGGTTACTGGATCGGCGGAACCTCTTCGCGGGTTTATGGTAGGAAATCTCGTCCTGGACCTCGCTGCCATAGGAGCCGGCCGCCGTAACGCCAGCACCGATTTCCACCCCTTTTACGCCTTGAATGCTCATCACCGCTTGTGCGAGCCTTCCGTCGAGCTTTTCGTCCCATTGCGCGTGGCTACCGAGGCCTACAGGCACGTTGTGGGCGATAACCTCGAAAATGCCGCCGACGGTGTCGCCGGCTTTGAGGGCAGCGTCGACCTCTGCCATCATTTTTTTCTGCACCGTCGGATCAACGCAGCGTAGAGGCGATTCGAGGTCAGCGCAAGCCGCGCGAATTTCATCCCAGTCCGCTGCGCGTTCGAGCCGCACGTGGCCAACCTGCACGGTGTGACTGGCGATTTCCGTGCCAAGCTCGCGGAGAAGAAGTTTTGCGAACGCCCCGGCGGCGACTCGGGCGGCAGTCTCGCGCGCTGAGGCGCGTTCCAGAACGTAACGGGCGTCATGAAAATTGAATTTCTGAGAACCCGCGAGGTCGGCGTGACCTGGCCGGGGGGCGAGTAGCTTTCTCTCGTTGGCCGCGGAATCGGCTGAGGCTTCGACCGGTAAAATCTTTTCCCAGTTGACCCAGTCGCGGTTTTCGATGCGCAGGGCGACCGGTGCGCCGATGGTTTTTCCGTGGCGCACACCGGCAAAAATGTCCGCGCGGTCCTTTTCGATCTTCTGGCGGCCTCCGCGGCCATAACCAAGTTGGCGGCGGTGTAGCTCAAGGTTGATAAATTCCAGATCAATGGGCAGGGCGGCAGGAAGCCCAGAGACGAACGCGAGAAGCGCCTGTCCATGCGATTCACCCGCGGTGAAGAATCTCAGCATCGGGAAATAGGTTCCCTCCACAAGAGCTTGACGAGCGAAAGTGAAAAGTAAAAGTGTAACTGCCGTGCCGCGTGGCGTCCAGAGATGCTCTGTGTACGGGGGGAAGAGCTGCGGGCTCGAAGCTTGATACTAGACCCGCTTTTACGTGGGGTCAGGAGAATCAGAAAGGTTCCTGAAAGAACTCCAGGCGGTTGCCCCAGGGATCTTCGGCGTAAAAGCGTGGTGTATCCGGGATGGTTTCGTCGTCGATAACTCGAATGCCGTGAGCGAAAAGGGCTTCGCGCAGATTATTGAGATTGCGAACGGCGAAAGCGGGGTGAGCCTTCTTCGCCGGAAGGAACTCGCGTTCAACCCCGACATGAAGCTGCTGCGAGCCGCACTGGAACCAACAGCCGCCCCGCGCGCGCAACGCGGGTGGCTTTTCAAGTTCGTTGAGGCCAAGGATGGCCCCATAGAACTCGCGGGCAGCGGCCTCGCAGCCCTCAGGCGCCGCGAGTTGCACATGATCGATGCGGATAATCTGATTCGGCACGGCTCAGCTAGGGTACCAAACCAGAATGGCTAATTTTCTCAATCGATTCTCGATAGCGGTTACTTGACGTGTCTCTGGCGCACGGTTAGGCTTTCGACGACGTAATTCAGCTCCCAGGGATTCGCACCGGGCTCGTTTGTTGAGCCAACTCGGTGGCTAAGAGACCGTGGTAGACACTCCACTGCAAATTACCGGACGCGAATCGAAGGCGGAGGTTCCCCTTTCCGTCCGCGAGGCGTTAAGCGACACCGCGAAGGGATGGGTCGCCGGTGTACAAAGCTATGCCGATTTGGCGTTCCGGTCGGTAACGAATCTCGCCACGGGGCCGCGCTACTTCCAAGACACCCTCGCGCAAATGGACAATATCGGGGTTGGGTCGCTCCCAATCATCCTGTTATCCGGGTTCTTCATTGGCGCGGTGATGGTGTTGCAAACGGGCTCGCAATTCGTACGTTTCGGACAGACTTCCCTGACAGGCGATGTCGTCTCGCTCGCCCTCGTGCGTGAACTTGGCCCGGCGATCTCGGGATTGCTGGTTGCAGGCCGCTGCGCTTCGGGTATGGCTTCGGAGCTGGGCTCGATGCTGGTGACCGAGCAGGTAGACGCCATGCGCGCGATGGGGACCGACCCTAGCCGGAAATTGGTGACCCCGCGTGTGCTTGCGACCGTAATCGTATTTCCCTTGCTCGTGGCGTTGGCTGTATTCTTTGGTCTTTTGGGAGGCTGCATGGCCTCGGTGTTTTCCCTTCGCCTCGATGCGGTCGAGTTCTGGCGGCGTTCCGTGAACGTGCTCGAGTTTGCTGACTTGATGCAAGGATTCTGCAAGGCACTGGTTTTCGGATTTATTTTATCCACGGTCGGGTGCTATAAAGGTCTGACAGTGCGCGGAGGTACCCAGGGCGTGGGACGTGCCACGACACAAGCTGTAGTTGTGGCTTCCGTGCTCATCATCGTGGCCGATACATTTCTTACAAAAATCTCGCTCTACCTCGCAAACAAACTCTTCTAGTCCAGCCTCCTCCGCCATATTTCGCAATCGATGAAGTTGGCCCCACAGTGTCTCATTTGCCGTTATAATCGCAGCAATACCGATGCTGAGCGCCGCCATAACTTCTCCTGCTTCCGCCGCCCCTATCACGTTTCTGGATGTTCATCTGGGTTTCGGCGAAGGAGAAATTCTGAAGGGCATTTCCTTTCAAGTTCTGTCGCGCGAAACGCTCGTGCTTCTCGGGGAGACCGGGGCCGGCAAGACGCTCACCCTTAAGCTCGCTGCGGGGTTGCTGCAACCCCTCAACGGCACTGTAAATGTGTTGGGAAAAGAAATTTCTGAAATGCCGGAGCGGGAGCTGTTGGAGTTTCGCCGGCAGATCGGTTTCGTGTTTCAAGAGGGCGCACTGTTTGACTCGATGACAGTGGCGGACAATGTGGCCTATCGTTTGCGCGAGGAACGTGGGAACGAAGAGGAAATCGAAGAGCGCGTCCGTGAAGTGCTGCGCTTCGTCGAGCTCGAACATACCCTCGATCTATTTCCGCCGGAGCTATCGGGCGGAATGCGACGTCGCGTTTCGATCGCGCGGGCGCTGATTAATCGGCCTCCTATCGTCCTGTACGACTCGCCGACGGCGGGGCTCGATCCCGTAACATCGCAGACCATCATCGCGCTCATTCTACGGCTCCGCGACGTATACGGGGTGACGGCGATGCTCGCGACGCACCGCCTACAGGACGGGTTCGCGATGGCCAATTATCGGTTCGATGCGCAGACCAAGCGCGTGGTTCGAGACGGCGCAGGCGGAGCGGCGGAGGCGGCCGGGACGCGGTTCCTCGTTTTGCGCGACGGCGGCGTCTACTTCGAAGGAACGCCGGAAGAGATCGCGAATTCACAGGACGCTTATCTGAGGCGATTTCTGGTGTGAGATTGCGGTAGTCTGGGTGCTGGCGATTTGCCGGCAACTCGGCAAGGGGGAACATCGATGGCGCAGCGCAAACAATTGACGTGGACCGAATTGCGAGTGGGGCTTTTCGTGTTGGTCGGCTTGTTTGTTCTTGCGGTAGGGATCTTTTATGTGACCGGCGGTAACGTTCTGGGGCCGAAGTATCGGTTGAAGACCTATCTACCGGAAGTTTCAGGTCTTGCTGTCGGCGCTCCGGTGCGCCTGGACGGCGTGGAGATTGGAAACGTGGAGTCCATCAAGTTGTTGCAGCGGACCCCCGGCCGCGTGCCCGACAAGAACAGGAACATCGAGGTGGGCATGCGGGTTGACCGCCGATACCAAAACGACATCCTCACGGATTCCGCCGCCAGCCTGGTGACGGAAGGATTGCTCGGAAATCGTTATCTGAACATTTCGCGAGGCTTGACCGGCGTGCCAGTGAAGGAAGGTCAAGAAGTGCCGGGCACAGAGGAAAAAGCGATGAAGGAAGTGGTGGAGCGCAGCGCGGAATTGCTCGGCAACCTTCAAGCACTCTCTCAGGATGTGCAGGAATTGATCGCCGGCGTGAAGAACGGGGAGGGTTCGCTCGGAAAGTTGCTGACGGATGACCAGGCCTACAACCATCTCAACAATATATTGGCGAAGGGCGACCAGATTGTCAGCAATGTCCAGGCGGGAGAAGGAACGCTCGGAAAGGTGATCGTTTCCGATGAAATGTACAACAAGCTGGACAAAGGTTTGGATAGCGTCAACGTGATTCTTGCGGACGTGCGCGCGCAGAAGGGAACAATTGGAAAGCTGCTCTATGACCCCACATTGTACGACCAGGCCAAGGACGCGATCTCGAAAGGGAATTCCTTTCTTGGAGATATGCGCGCCGGAAAGGGCAGCCTAGGAAAATTCGTGACGGATGAAACGCTGTACAACCAACTTCGCGATACGAGCACGAATCTCGCCTCCGCCACGGCGAAGCTAAATGACAACACCACAACCGCCGGGAAACTCTTTTCCGATCCGAGGCTTTATGACAACCTGACCGGTTTGACCGGGGACATGCGCTTGTTGCTTGGCGATTTCCGGCAAAACCCGAAGAAATTCCTGCACATCAAGGTTTCGGTCTTCTAAGAGCCGGGCGCCTGCATTGCGGGCCTAGCGGCGGTGTGTTGTAATACGCGCGTAACAAAACTGAACTAGGCTCTAGCAATGGTGCGTTAGCCTGACAGCTTGATGGAAACTCAAGACGTAATACAAAAGCAGCCTCGTACCGAACCCGGAAAATCCACGCTGCCTCAGCCCGGGCGGCCCGTCCCGAGCCGCGCATACCCTGGCGCTCTCATTGTGGTCGAAGGCACGGACGGCTCGGGCAAGAGCACCCAGCTCTATTTGCTGAAGCGCTGGCTGGAAATCGGCGGCTACCGGTTGCATTTCACGGAGTGGAACTCCTCGCCGTTGGTGAAATCCGCGACCCGACGGGGGAAACAACGTCGACTGCTGACTCCGACGACTTTTTCCCTGTTGCATGCGGCGGATTTTGCGGACCGCTGCGAACGGCAAATCATGCCGCTGCTGCAGGGGGATTATCTGGTTCTTGCCGACCGGTATATCTACACCGCGTTTGCGCGCGACGCCGCCCGAGGTTGTCCGCCCCGCTGGCTCCGCAATCTCTACCGCTTTGCGCCAATTCCAGACATTACGTTTTATTTTCGCGCACCGCTCGACGTGGCGGTGCACCGCATTTTGAGCGGCCGTCCAAAATTGAAGTACTACGAAGCGGGGATGGATCTCGGGATGTCGTATGACCGCGCGGAAAGCTTCCGGCTGTTTCAGGCGCGCATCCTCGAGGAATACGACAGGATGGTCGAGTCGGACAATTTTGTAGTCCTGGACGGGACGCTGCCCGTGAACAAGCTCCAGAAACAGATGCGCGACATCGTGGCGTCAAAGATTGACTTGAACAGATTTGCGCCCCGCGTGCTGGAAGCGGAGTGAGCATGCCCGATCACGAAAAAGACAAGGCCGCGCCCCTCATTGCTCCTTCCGATACGCCCACTCCTCTCCCCGCAGTGCCGGTCAAGGCTGTTGCCACCGAAGAAAGCACTTCACAATATTTTTTTGGGGAACCCCTGGTTGGATTCGATCCCAGCGAAATCACCGGTACCCTGATCGTTATCGAGGGGATGGACGGCTCGGGGCGTTCCACGCAGATTGCCCTTTTGCAAGAATGGCTCGAATCGGAAGGTTTCGCGGTTCAGACCAGCGGGCTGCGGCGTTCCAATCTGGTGGGGCGGGACATCGACGAATTGTTGGCAAAAAATGCCGTTACCCGGCTGACGCTGGCGCTGATGTATGCGACGGATTTTTTCGATCAAGTGGAGCACCGCATTCTCCCTGCTCTCCGCTCGGGCACCGTCGTTCTGGCCGATCGCTTTATCTTCACATTGATCGCTCGGAGCGTCGTTCGCGGAATCAATCGCGACTACCTGAACGGACTTTATGCCATGGCGCTGCGTCCTCATCTCACCTTTTGGCTCAACGTCCGGCCCGAGACGGCTTTTGCGCGAGAGTTCAAGAAAGCGCAGGCGATCAGCTATTGGGAGGCGGGGCGCGACATGTCGCTCTCGCACGACCTGTACTGGTCGTTTATCCGCTATCAGACCATGATTAAACGGGAGTTCGAAGTCATGGCCAAGCGCCATTCCTTCATCGAACTTGACGGAGAAGGCAGCGTGTCCGCCGTCAACAAAGTGCTGCGGCTGCGCATTGCAGAGCAGCTCGGCATCCGTGCCACCAAGTACGCGCCCTCCGCTGCTCTGGCGCATCTCTGGCGGTAATTCTACCGATGCCAGAGCCGGTTCACATTGCCGCAATCGATGCAGGCTCTAACGCAGTTCGCCTTTCCATCTCCCGCGCCTATTCCGCACTTGACATCGAGCCGCTGCACACGGAACGCTATCCCCTGCGCCTGGGCGAGAATGTCTTTGTCCGGCATCGCTTCACGGAGGACACTTTCAAGAGGGGCGTCAAGGCTTTCCGTCATCTCCGCCAATTCATGGATGAATTTGACGTGACGCATTACCGCGCCGTGGCGACCAGCGCTTTGCGGGAAGCGCGCAACCGGAAAGCTTTCACGCGCCGCATCAAGCAGAAATCGCGCATTGCGCTCGAAGTCATCAGTGGAGGGGAAGAATCGCGGCTGGGCAGGGAAGCAGTGATCGCCGCTCTGGGTCCGGAAACGCCGCCCCGCTGCATTGTGGATCTCGGCGGCGGAAGTCTCGAGATCAGTATCCTGCGGGATCATTCGATAGAATACAGCGCGCAATTGCCGCTCGGCACAGTGCGGCTGATGACCACGCTCAATCTTCCTGGTGTGATGCGGCCTGCCCAGGCCGAGCAAGTGCGGCGTTATGTCCGGGCGCTGCTGGAGTCGCGCCTGCCCTCACGGCCGAACCTTGGCGAGGGAATTGCCGCCACCCTGGGCGGTAATGCCGAAACATTGGCGGCCATCGCTCCTGGCCCGCGCGTCCAGGGCCTGTCTACGCTGCAACTTCCTCTTCTGCGTGAGCGGCTGCCGGATATTTTGCGCCGTGACGTTCGTGAGCGGATGAAAGCCTACGGTGTTCGGCGCGACCGCGCGGATGTAATGGGCATCGCCGCGGTTACGTTGATCACGCTCGGAAGGTATTTGAATCTTCGCACGCTGCTGATCCCCAGTGTGGGTGTGCGCGAAGGGCTGCTTCAGGAGATCGCGCGCGAAGCGTTCTCGCGCAAGGAGCCGCACCGCTACGACGCCGCCGCAAGGCAACTCCTTGCCGGAACTCGGACCTTTGCGCGGCGTTTTGAGGAGGATCAGCAACATGCGGAACACGTGCGTGAATTGAGCGTCTTGCTCTTCGACCAATTGCAGCCTGTGCATCACTTGCCGGCGCAGGCTCGTGTACTTCTTGAAGCCGGCGCGCTCCTCCACGACGTTGGTCACATGGTGAGTCATCGTGGTCATCACAAGCACGGGGAATATCTCACCCTTAGCGGAGACATCCCCGGTCTAGAAGGTCGAAATCGAGCCGTCGTTGCCGCGCTGGTCCGGTACCACAATCGGAAATCAGAACCAGCGGGACATCACGCGGCCTACTCCTCGCTTAATAGCAGTGATCAGCGCATCGCGCGGCGCCTGGCGGCGATTCTTAGAATTGCCGAGGCGCTTGACCATTCACATCGCCAGCGCGCGACGAATCTGCGAGCTTCCTTCCAGCGGGGGGCTGTCGGGATGCAAGTGAAGGCTAGGGGAGATGCGACCGAAGACCTGAGGGACGCCGCCCGTGGTGCGGACCTTTTTGAGAAAGAATTTCATGTGCGGCTCTATTTCCGGCAGGCCGTTGCCTAACGCAGGAAAGATTACTTTGAGCATTTGGGAAGGAGAGTGAGCATGCAACTCTTCATCGTGCGCCACGGAATCGCAATCGACCGTGAAGATCCGAAATGCCCGCCCGATCCGGAACGCTATCTAACCGAAGAGGGGGTCAAGAAAACTCAAGGCGTCGCCAGGGGAATCGTGGCGCTGGGCATCACGGCTGATTTATTCCTGTCCAGTCCCTATGTTCGAGCTATGCAGACCGCGGAGATCTTTGCCGAAGCCTTGGGGTACGCAAAACAAAGAATCCGTCGCAGCGACTTGCTGCTGCCCGGGGCGGAGCCTTCCTTGTTTTTTCGTGAACTCGCTCGGGATAAAAAGTCGTCCTCGGTCTTCTGTTTTGGGCACGCCCCACATCTTGATGATCTCATCGCGACCTCACTCGGCTCCAAGCATCATTTGACTTCGCTGAAGAAAGCGGGAGCGGCGTTGGTGGAACTCCGTCGCCTGTCGCCGCCGAGTGGTCAATTGGTATGGCTTGCAACGCCGAAGTTGTTGCGCTCTGCGAGAGGGTAAGGACGAATCGGGAAAGCTTCTAGTCGGAAGCAGCAGATAGCGGCGGGAGTCCCAATTCCGGTGATGGCAAAGTGAACAGCTTTTGTTGAACTTGGGCGGGTTTTATCAGCAGGGGCAATTCCAGATAGCTTTCCAGAAGGTGTTTCCCCGCCGCCAGCCGAACCGCGGATTGCGCGCTGTCAGCGAGTCCGCGAACGCGGAGGATAATGGCGTCATTCGTTCTGACCACGCGCAAGCCAACAGTTGTGTTCACGCCAGATTTGCGAAACGCCCGCGCCAGCCGCAAAATGCCGGCCAGCGCACGCAAGTCTTTCTGTTGTCTCTCGCTCAGTTGAGCGAACGGACCACGGCCGGAGCGCGGCTCGGCTCCCCGGTGATAGCGCACGATCCCGGCGAGCAATTCCCATTCTTCTCCGGACCAGCCCGGCGGAATGGGGAGCCCGGCCAGGTATTTTCGCGCCGACTTATGCGGTCCCTTTGCGGAATCCATCGGCGTGACCGCGTGGAGAAATGCAGCCGCCCGAAGTAACCGTGTGGCGGAAGGATCAACGAAGGCTGGACCCGCCTTCAGACGGCTCAGCTTTTGGTGCAGGGCCAGCGCTATGCGAGCGGTCGTTGAGGTCCGCCGGAAATGAGCATCCGCAGCCCGGGCCGTGGCGCGCAGTCGTGCCATCGCGGCGGATTCGAGTCGCTCCCCGTGCGGCAGGGCATGACGCCACTGGTTCCACAAACCTGTTTTTCCCAGCGTCAGTTGGCGGTATTTTTCGATTCGTTCGTGCCGCTCGTGCTCGATCGTTTGAAGCAACTGTTCTCTCGATTGAGGCATGCCTGAAGAAGCTTCCTTGACCATCCCGGTGAGCACGTCGAGGTCGTGCACGTCTCCCAGCAGATCCTGCACTCGCTTCAGATTCTCGCTCCATGCCGCGTGATGCTCCGGCAGCAGGCTTTCAACCGTGTAGCGGAAGCGCTTCAAGCCGATACGCACTGCGTGCCAGGGCTTCGGTTTTTCGCTGCGCAGGGCATTGGCGTGGAGTTCTTTTGCTTCCTGGTATCGTTCAAGCGCCAGACATTCGGCAGCCAGGCTCCCAGCGGGCACGAAGCGCATGCGCTGCCGGAGCACGCCCGAGAGTCGTTTCCAAGCCCGCGCGTCAAATCGATCAGCGGCCTCGAGGGCGTCCTCCCGAAGACCTTGTACTTCGGATGCAAAGTTTGCAAGCAACGCGGCGCGGAGAGAATCGTTCTCGGCGCTTAAATGCCTGACCCATTCTTCCATCACTTGAATATCGCGGAGTGCGCCTAGTTTGTGGAAGAGTTTGCGGGCCACTTTGCGCATCTCCCGCCAGGCCGGGTGTGGGTCCACTTCTTCGATGACCGCCGCAACCGACCGGCAGCGGCGGATGGCCACGCGCAGATCGTGTACGGTGTCCGTGTCGGGTGAACCATGCAGACGGTCAAGCTCTTTCAGAACGCGGTCCATCCAAAAGACGAGTCCCCGGTGTTCCGGATGAGCCCCGGAAGGAAGCGTTGTTACGCTGGCCATGCAGTCCTCGGAAAAACCGTTCGTATGTCCCAAGCGTCTAGGACCCCTGACGAACGGGGGCTATAGGGTAGACCTCTCGCCGCTCAGAGTCTAGTGGAGTACGGCGGGCCTGTGGAAACCTTGAGCGCGGGCTCCCGGCATGCTATTTTGAATATCAGCAACCCGGAGTGGCGGAACTGGCAGACGCAGCAGACTCAAAATCTGCCGAAGCTTTGCTTCGTGTGGGTTCGACTCCCTCCTCCGGGACCACCTTTTTCACCCAACGACCTGAGAGCGGCCGCGCCATTGCTTCGGCTGAAGATCCGTTCAAATTTGCACCAAACTTGACTTGAAACGGTTTAATATAAGCTGGTTTCGCAGCTCACCTGTCCGCTGCGGCACAACAGTTATGACCAAACATGCCTGACGAAGGAGCCTTATGTCATTCGCGCGCTGGTTCCAGGTTTCCGCTTTAGGGGTTGTCATCCTTGCCGTTTCTGTCGGCACACTTACTGCTCAGACTTCCACGGAGCCGCCGGCCAAGCTCTACCTCCACAAGAATTGGCAAGTGCAATCGTCGTGCGAGTCCAAATCCTCTGGCGAACAGATCTCGCGTGCGAATTTTGATGCTGCTCGCTGGCACCAAGCGGATATCCCGGCCACCGTGGTCGGCGTACTGGTAACCGACAAGACCTATCCGGATCCCAATTACGGCATGAACTTAAAGTCGTTCCCCGGAATGTACAATTCGCCCAAAGATTTCTTTGCAAATCATGATATGCCCAAGGACAGTCCGTTCCACTGCTCCTGGTGGTTCCGCACCGAATTCAAACAGCCTGTCGAGTACGCAAACAAAAGCAATTGGTTGCACTTTCTGGGCATCAATTACCGGGCGAACGTCTGGCTTAATGGGGAAAAAATCGCCGATGCTAAGGATGTCGCCGGGATGTTTCGCACATTCGAATTCAACGTAAGCAAGTTGCTGCGCGCAGGCGAGGCAAACGCGCTGGCGTTAGAAGTATCCGCGCCGGAGAAGAATGATCTGGCCATGACTTGGGTGGATTGGAATCCGACGCCTCCCGACAAGGATATGGGCATTTGGAAGGAGGTATTTCTCACCTCGAACGGCCCAGTAGCCCTGCGGAATCCGTTCATCAACTCGACGCTCGAATCGGAATATACCGCTGCTTCGTTAACGATCACCGCGGAGCTTCGCAACGATACGAAACAGGATGTGAAGGGCGTTTTTCACGCACAAATAGATGGCGTTCAGCTTAGCCAACAAGTCGAGTTGCATGCCGGGGAAACAAAAACGGCGCGCTTCACTTCGAAGGAATTCCCGCAGTTGAAATTTGAGCATCCTCGTTTGTGGTGGCCATATCAGATGGGCGAGCCCTATTTATATACCACGCAGCTATCCTTTGAAACGGACGGGAAGGTTTCTGACTCGGCGAGCGTTCCCTTTGGGATTCGCGAGGTCACCTCCGAACTTACCGGCGAAGGGCACCGGCTCTTTAAGATTAACGGCCGCAATGTTCTCATTCGCGGCGCTGCCTGGGCTCCGGATCTGCTTCTTCGCTGGTCTTCCGAGCGTCTAGACGCCGATCTGAACTACGTCCGCGACATGAACATGAACGCCATCCGCTTGGAGGGAAGAATTGACCGTGAAGAATTGTTCTCCAAGGCCGATCGTCTCGGCATTCTCATGATGCCGGGGTGGACGTGTTGCGACGCCTGGGAAAAATGGCAAAATTGGCATCCTGAGCAGCACAAGATTGCCGGCGAGTCTTTGCGCAGCCAGATTCAAATTCTCCGGAACCATCCGAGTGTTTTCGTCTGGCTTTATGGGAGTGATGGGCCGCCGCCCGCCGACGTGGAGAAAATGTATCTGGGAATATTGAAAGAGTTGGAGTGGCCGAATCCTTCCCTCTCCTCCGCATCAGCCGATCCCACCACGGTGACCGGAGAATCGGGTGTGAAAATGACCGGACCGTACGAATATGTGCCTCCGGTGTATTGGCTAGCGGACACTAAAGAGGGCGGCGCTCATGGCTATAACACGGAGACCAGTCCTGGGCCGGCGATTCCTCCCCGAGAGAGCCTCGAGCGGTTCATTCCCAAAGAACACTTGTGGCCCATCGATGAGGTCTGGAATTTTCACGCAGGGCTCGAGCGCTTCACAAATGTGAGCATTTTCACGGACGGTTTGAACCGCCGCTACGGCAATGCCACGTCGCTCGACGATTACCAGCGCAAAGCCCAGGCGATGACGTACGACGGCCAACGGGCCATGTTCGAGGCCTATGGTCGAAACAAGTACGTCGCGACTGGTGTGATTCAATGGATGCTCAATAATGCCTGGCCATCGCTGATCTGGCATCTCTATGACTATTATCTGGTCCCGGCTGGGGGGTATTTCGGCACCAAAAAAGCCTGCGAGTTGGTGCACGTGCAGTATTCCTACGATGATAACTCCGTCGCCGTGGTCAACGGGACTTACCAACCTCTCGTCGGAATGAAAGTCAACGCCAAGGTTTACAGTCTCGATGCCACGGAGAAAGCCTCGCGAGACGCCACGCTCGATCTCGCGCCAGATAGCAGCGTTCGCGCCTTTGAACTGCCGAAGGTCGATAACCTAACGGAAACCTATTTTCTGCGATTGCAGTTGCACGACCGTGAAGGGAAGCTCGTGAGCGACAACTTTTACTGGCTTTCCAAGAAACCGGATCTTCTCGCCTGGGAGAAAAGGAAAGACACCGTCTACACGCCGCAATCGCAATTCGGTGACCTGACGGGATTGAACAGCTTGCCGCAAATAAACGTCGAGGCGACCGCATCGATAAAGACAGAAGAGGGAAAAGGCGCCGCCGAAGTTAAGGTGCAGAACCCGAGCAAGAGCCTTGCCTTCATGGTGCACTTGCGCTTGACTCGCGGAAAAGGCGGAGAGGATGTCGTCCCAATCTTCTGGGAAGACAACTATTTCTCATTGCTACCTGGAGAAAGCCGCAGCATTTCCGGACAGTATGACCTGTCGGCCTTGAACGGCAAAGAGCCCGCCTTGGTAGTAGATGGCTGGAACGTCGCCGGCGGCAATGTCCAGGTCGCCCAAAAATAGAGTTGTACCCAATCGCTGAGTATGGGTAGACGGGTAATGGCGGACTGACGCAAGCGACGCCCTTGGATTGACCAGGGCGCTCTGTTTGTGAAGGTAGTTTCCACCCGATAACGAAAGAGGATTTTCGAGTCTAGGAATCAAATCCGGCCAGAAGAAGCAGTTCGCGAAAACGTCGATCCGAGCGGATTTCATCATAGACGGGGTCCATTTTGAGGAAAATGATCCAGAAGGATCGCTCCTCGATACCCTTGCGGAGCCATTCGAACGCTTCCTCAATCTCTCCCAGTCCCAGGTGGATCCGCGCAATCATCGGTGAAGCCGAGTAACGTCCCCCGTTGTTAATCTTCATTTCGGTCAAAATACTGCGGGCGACGCTCGTCCTTCCCGCCAATGCGTACGCATGTGCCAAGGCCGGACGTCCCTCCCGATTACCGGAAAGCTGTACGGCCTTTTCGAAGGCGGTGATGGCCTCCGAGTACATTCTTTCCTGCACGTACGCGCGGCCAAGGTTGAACAATGCAGAGAAGAAACGCGGTTCCTGCTCCAGAATTGCCCGCAAATGGGCGATGGCGTGGTCATATTGGCGGGCGTAGAAGAACGGATCGGCGGCGCCCATGCTAATGATCAGGGACAACGGATCTAGCTGCCGCGCCAGCCGATGTTGGCCGTGCGCTTCTTCCAGTCTGCCGATAGAGCAAAGAAGCGACGCATACCACTGGTGCGCGGGCGCATAGCTGGGATTTAGCTCGATCGCGCGCAGAAACTCCTGCTCCGCGGCACGCCAATTCCATTCGTACCAATAGCGGACCAAACCGAGGGAAGAGTGCGCTTCGCCCAGGGAGTCATCGATCTGCAGTGCTCGTGTCGCCGCTTCCAGCGCCCGAGGGCCTGCCTCGCGAGGAGGCAGCGCTCCAAACCAACACAGCATGCCCCAGCAATCGGCGAGCCCGCAGTATGCGCGTGCATAGTTGGGCTCAAGACTCAGAGCCTGTTCGAACCATCCAATCGCTTTCCGTAAGGATTCCTCGCTTCGTTGACCCCAGAAAAACCGCCCACGCAAATACGCTTCGTGCGCCGCCGGGTCGTTCGCGCCGCGCGCAGCGTCATAACCTGGAAGGAGTTCAAGGGCCAGGGCTCGGCCTACTTGCTTCGCTACATCGTGTTGGACAGCCAGAATGTCCCGAAGTTCCCGGTCGTAACTCGACGACCAGAGGTGGGTCTGATCCCCGGCTTCTATCAACTGCGCAGCCACGCGGATGCTCGTGCCCTGTCGGCGAACGCTGCCCTCCAGAACGTACTCCACGTTCAATTCCTGGGCGATTTGCCCCAGAGTTTTCTTGGAACCCTTGTACTGAATGGCAGACGTGCGGGCGATCACTCCCAGACGCTTCGGATGCAATTGGCCGAGGTGGGAGATGAGTTCTTCGGTGAGGCCGTCGGCGAAAAATTCCTGTTCAGGGTCTTCACTCAAGTTCTCGAAGGGCAGCACGGCGAGCATCTTTTTCCTGGCCGGACCGAGATTCTGGCCTGGTTTTTCCACGGGGGCGATGAAGCGGTACCCGACACGCGGCAAGGTCTCGACGTAACGCGGGCTTTGCGCCGAGTCTCCCAGCAACTCGCGCAGTTTGTTTACCGCCGTGTTTAGGCTCTGCTCGTATCCAACGTGTGTTTCCGGCCAAAGCTTCTGGCGGAGAGTCTGGCGGGTGACGACGTGGCCCGGGCGTTCGAGCAATATCTCCAGGATTTGAAAGGGCTTATCTTCCAGGCGTATGCGCATGCCCCGCTTCCGGAGCTCACGCGACTCCAAGTCTATTTCGAATGTGCCGAATCGCGCCGCCGGGCAGGCAGCCTTTGTTGCCGTCATGCCGAGGACCTTTCCAAAAATAGATGAATCCCACAGGGGAAAAGTTGCTTGCTCCCCCGCTTAGACGCGGGATCGCCCAATAAGTCTCACTCACAGAAGGGGTTCCAAGTCTATAAAGACTTGTTCCCTCCTTGATTTATTCCTGCGGAGAACTAGGCATCCAAGACTCAAGAAGCACGCAGTCCTCGCCGCGGCTCGACCGTGGCTATTCCGATGGGAACTTTGCCTGGGAATAAACGGCGCAGCTTTGTAGCCAATTCGAATAGAGGAGCAACATTGCATCATGCACAAGTTAATACTGTTTTTCACGGGCCTGTTTTTTTTCGCTTCTGTTTTGAGTCCCTCTGCTTTCGCCCAGGCCAATAGTTATGCGCAGAAAAATTTGGTTACAGATCTGTCGGGCCAGGGCCCTGCTAAAGATTCCAATCTGACTAACCCTTGGGGAATCTGCATCATTCCCGGTGACCCATTCTGGATCGCGGACAACAACAGCGGGGTCACCAGTTTGTACGACAAGACGGGGGCCATGATGGGCAGCTTCCCCGTTGCGCCTCCCGCCGGTAGCTCAAATCCCGGAACCCCTACGGGATGTGTAGGCAACACAGGGAACACCGGTTTCAATGTTACAGCGCCTGGTACGGCTTCTGCTTTCAGCTTGTTTATTTTTGCTTCGGAGGACGGCACCATTTCCGGCTGGAACGGCATGGGTGCATCTCCCACGCCAACGATTGTGGCTGTGGACAATTCCCAGAATCCCACCGCGGCCAATGGCGCAGTCTACAAGGGTTTGGCATTGCTCACGAACAAGACAGGGACATTCCTCCTGGCCACCAATTTCCGAGCGGCAAAGGTGGAAGCCTACGATACGAGTTTCACGCCCGCTAACGCGCAATTCTCGGGCAATTTCGTGGATGCAAACCCACCAGCTGTTCCTGCAGGAGTAAATTCAAACGGGTATGCACCCTTTGGGATTCATATCGTCAATAACCAAATTTTTGTAACATACGCACTGCAAGACAGCAGCACGGTCACTAGCCCAACCGGCATAAACCACGATCCCATCAAAATGGCGGGCACAGGTTACGTGGATGTCTTCGATCCCAATACCGGCGCAATGATTCAGCGCATTATGGATAGCCACATGAACTCACCCTGGGGTGTGGTGATTCCGCCTTCGAGTTTCGGTTCGTTTGGCGCAAGCGGTGACCTCCTTGTCGGTAATTTCGGCGATGGCAAGGTCAATGCCTACACTTTCCCGGCCGGGGCATTCGTTGACCAGGTGAAGGACGGCACGGGCGCCGTCATCACCAATCCTGGATTGTGGGATATGGTTTTCGATGCCAGCGGTCAAACCGGTACTGCGGGCACGATGTACTTCACTGCCGGCGGTGCCACGGAGACGACAGGCGTGTTCGCCACGATGACCCCCAATCCGGCCACGCCAGCAGCGACCCCAGACTTCAAGATTTCGGGGACTCCCGCGACGCAGACCATCACGGCAGGGCAAACGGCGACTTTCACCGTGACCTTGACCAGCCTTAACGGTTTCAATTCCGCGGTCAGTCTCTCCTGCTCCGGCCAGCAGATCGGCTCAACTTGTACATTGTCTTCCACCTCCGCGACCCCTCCCGCAAATGGAACGGTAACATCTACGGTAACCATCGCGACCAACGCTAACCCCTACTCGATCGCGTCGCTCTCTTCACCGGATTCGAGTTCTCGCTTCCTGGCTATGTTGCTCCCGGTTCCGGGACTCGGTTTCTTAGGGTTACTAGCGGCGGGGTCGGGAAAAAAACAGCAGCTCATCCGCAAGAGTTGGCTGTCACGTTTTACAGGCAAGATTTTGCTTCTTCTGGTTGCCATGAACTTTCTGGCAGCTAGCGGTTGCTATAACAAGAAAACCGGGTCGGGAACCCAGCGAAGCACAAACACCATCACAATCATGGGGACTTCCGGGAGCCTATCGCATACGACTACCGTCACCCTGACTGTTCAATAGCTTTGAAAGGGCCCGGCCGAGTTTGGGTTGGGCCCTCGTCTTTTCTGCAGGAAACGGACTTAAGAATTTTCAAAAACTTTGAATCTGCGCGGGTCATTTGAACTTGCACCGATTCAAGACTCAGCCGGAAGAACCAAGACTAATACCAGAGGAGAATTTCCATGAAGAAACCTGAATGCATTTTCCCTAGCAAGACAAATCGGCGCTCATTCCTGAAGCAGGGAACTGTGGCGGCCGGCGCGGCGACATTGAGTGCCGGTCTGTTGACCGGCGGCTCCCCAGTCTTCGCCAGAGAGGAGGACGACCGAGCGCCGCTCACAAAGGGCGACATCGCTATCCTGACGTTCTTGCAGGCGTTAGAGCAGGTCGAGGCCGACCTGTGGATTCAATATTCAGAGTTGGGAGGAATCCAGGACAACGAGGTCTCCGGCGTGAACGGAGGGAATCCCGCGTACACCGCGGCGCTCACGATCCTAGATGGAGACATGCCACAATATATCCACGATAACACCGACGATGAGATCAGCCATGCAAGGTTCCTTCAGAACTATTTGGAATCCAAGGGGGCTTCGGCCGTCAGTCTAGAACAATTTCGCCACTTGCCGACGAGCAAAGCCACAGGAGCGAATCAGAACTTCAAAGGCGACGGCGGACGGCTCACCAACCTCACGCAGCTGACCGTCGACACAAGCTATTGGACGCGCTACCGCAGCATAACGAACCCCGACTTCGATCTTGCGGCAAAGTTCATCCAGGCGACGGGGAATTTCGATGGAACAAATACGAACAGTCTGAATGGAGGGAGGTTCACCGCGATTCCCAGGAATGACAACGATACTGCCGGAAGCGATGCTAGCAACCCGCCAAGCAGCATAACTAGCAAACTGCAAGCCATTGCCTTCACCGCCGGATTCCACTTTGCTTTTATCGAACAGGGGGGCACCAGCCTGTACCCCGCGCTGGCTCAAAAAGTGACCAACCTGGAAGTATTGCGAGTTTTGCTCAGCATCGGCCCGAGCGAGACGATGCATTTCCAGACCTGGCAGGACAAGGCTGGGAATGCCAACCAGGGCAATCCGCCCCTTACCGTAACGGACCCGATAAACAACTCCACGGTTACGTTCAGGGACCTTCACGTGGCCCAAGGGGAGAGCCAAAACGAAACCGACAATCAAGGAAAAGTGTTGCAGGCAAACTTGATCATGCCTGAGCCAACACACTTTCTGAATAAGAATTTCGGCCCTGTGGCTATCATTCGCCCGACGTCCACGGCACAGGGAGGCGCAGTGGCCTCGGTTCAATCGTTCGCGGACGATGGACTCTTTCTGGACCCTGCAACCGGCAAGAACACCGGTATCGTGGCGTTCCTGATGCGTCTGGCAGAAGAAGCGGACGAGGCGCGCCGCAGGTCTTAGGACATAACTAAAATCACAGAGCAAGCTGCCGTGCTTTATGGCGCGGCAGCTCTTGCTAAATGCAAACCACCTGGGATCGACAGGTTGGCACCAGAATCAATAAGTCTGTTCTGGGAAAGGGTGATGTTCCCATGGCCGGCATGTCCATCCTAGGTCGGATTTGCAGTTGCAAGGCGAATGCGGCAATGGTGCGAGTTGGTTTTGAATTTAAGAGTTGTTGCCTTCAGACCGAGAATTAACTACTTCCACGACGGAGAGAATCAATGATGAAGATTTCCAAGCGGTTTCCGCTATCCGCGGCTCCCATGCACCTTCTGGGCCTCGCAATGCTTCTTTCGCTTGCCGGGTCGCTTCGCGCCCAAGGTCAAGACGCACAGGTTATTGAAGTTATGGCCAAGAAGTATGAATACTCGGGTTCACCGATTCACGTCAAGGCAGGCACCAAAGTTCAACTCAAGATCACCGCCACAGACCACGATCATGGTTTCAAAATGAGTGCAACCCCTGACGGTGTCGATTCGAGCGGTCCCGCCGGATTGACGTTTGCCTCGCCTCAAGAGTGCTGGCAGCTCAAAAAAGGCGAAACGACCACGATCGAGTTTTTGGCGCAAACGCCCGGTACGTACACTTTCAAGTGCTGCCACACCTGTGGGTTGGGGCACGGTCGGATGAAGGGGCAGCTCGTGGTGGACCAGTAGGCTGCCTGGTAAAAGCTACCGCTTTGAGTTAGGTCGTCTCTGATTTCGGCTTGGAATGGGTCGACTCGTGCCCACCCCGCCCCGGCTTGGGCGTTTTCTCTTTTGCACCGATGGGTTACAGTCTACGAAATTCAACGCAACCCCCCCTGCCCCCGCCATCATCGAATGCGTTAGAATCAAATGGCCAGCTCGATTCTGGGAGGAAGTTCATTTGAGGAGCCCGCCGGGATGCGCGGCTCAGTGAGAGAGGACAGTCATGAAGAGCGTGGGACGCATTATCACAATGACAGTATTGGGGTTCTTGCTTGTCGGCGCTGCCGCCGCAGACACACTGGAATTAAAAGACGGAAGAGTCTTGGACGGCCGCTACCTCGGCGGCACGCAGGCAGTAGTGCGCTTTGAGGTGAGCGGCGAAGTGCAAACCTTCAATGTGACCGAAGTCGTCGCCTTAACCTTCACGGGGGGTGCCCCTACTGCCGCTCCTGTGGCCCGCCAAGTTGCGGCTCCGGCTCCGGTCAGCTACGCCCAAACTAACCCTCCAGCGACCGATGGCACCGTGACCATCCCCGCAGGCGAGACTCTTCTCGTGCGCATGATCGACGGCGTCGATTCCTCGAAAAATCACGTTGGCGACGTCTTCCACGCCACCCTTGAGACCGACCTGAACATCAACAACGTGCTCGTGGCTCACAAGGGCGCCGATGTGTACGGCAGGCTCGCCAATTCGCAAGAGGCCGGCCATATCTCTGGAAGTTCCGAATTGCAGTTGGAACTAACGCGCCTCGTCATCGACGGGAAAGACTATCCGGTCGTCAGCAGTGACTACACTTTGAAGGGCAAAGGCCGCGGCAAGAATACCGCCGAGAAAGTCGGAGGTGGTGCGGCCTTAGGCGCTATCATCGGTGCAATCGCCGGAGGTGGTAAGGGCGCGGCGATCGGCGCAGGTGTCGGCGCGGGCGCGGGAGGCGCCGTACAGGTGTTGACCCGCGGCCAACAGGTGAAGGTCCCCAGCGAGACGTTGCTGGAATTCCGGTTGCAGCAGCCGGCGACGGTCGCTCCCACGCAGCGCTAATTCCGCGTTGCGGGCGGATCATCGACGAAGTAAGCCTCAGGACGCGGCAACTGTACCTTGTTCAGAGCCCGAATCCATAGACAAGCGCGGCTTGCCGCTCCTGTGCCACGCGCCCCGTTATCTAGTTCGCATCATCCCCTGAAAAAATAGGCTTGCTTCTCCTACTGTTAGTGACTAAGATACCCCCTCGATTGGGGGAGAATGTGCCGAAAGAAAAGCCTCGTGTAAACATCGGAGAAGTGATCAAGACCTATAGGAGCCAGCGTGGCTTGTCGCAGGGCGACATCGAACGCCGCACCGGCTTGCTGCGCTGTTATTTGTCTCGCGTGGAGAATGGCCACACCGTGCCGTCGCTCGAGACCCTGGCAAAAATCGCCGAAGCTATGGACATTTCGCTCGCCGATTTTTTCCCCGGCACCGAAACGCCGCGCGACAAAGAGACCCAAAAAATGCTGGGCGAGCTTTCGCAGGACGAGATCCGCTTTCTCGCGGAGATCAAGCGCTATACCAACACGCTTTCCGATGGAGACAAGCGCTTGGTGCTGGCGATGATACGCAAAATGGCCACCCTAATACCTCCGCCGGCGCGCAAGGTAATCGTCCGCCGAACCGCGGTGTAATTCGTCCCTTGAATTTCGTGGAGCTTTCGGTAAGCCTTGGTCGCACAGACTGAATTTCTAGTCCGCGCCGGCGCTGCCCTGCGTCGCAGTGGTCCGCGAGGGACGGTCTAGATTCAAAACGCTCGATATAAACTCACTGACGGTAAACCCGAGATGGCCCCAAAGCTGCCGTTTTAGGTTGGTGTAGTCCTGCGTCCCGCTGAAGAGGTCGCCCACCAGTTGACGAAACACAGCGCTCCGGCGGAGAAGTTGCACCATGCGCGTGGTAACCGCGGCCCCCAGGAAGGAGCCCCGATAAAAACGGCGCACGATGCGCGCCGCGAATTCGAGTTCGGCGCAGAACACTGCTCTGACTCGCGCTGGATATTTTTCCGGGCATCCTTCAGCTAGGGAACGCCCCAGCAATTCACCCGAGCGCATGGCATAGAAGAGGCCTTCCCCGGTCAGCGGGTCCACCCATGCGGCGGCATCGCCGGTCAGCGCCCAGTTCTTCCCCAGAACGGCGCGTTGCGAGAGCGTGCTTTCCTGCGGAGAGGGAAGCACGTGACTGAAGAAACGCGCCCCTTCCATCGGCACGTGGTGCTTCTCGACGAAGGTATGCAAGTGCGCTTTCAGCTCGGAACTCGTATGCGCTGCCATTTGCCCGCAGATCCCCACGGACAGATGATCGGAGCGCGGGAAGGACCAGATGTATCCTTCGAAGTGCGGTAAAAATTTGACAATGATCGAATCGGCAATCTGCGGAACAAAATAGCCCTGCGTCATCTCGAGTTCATCGCGTTGGAGCGCGCGCGTTTCCGGAAGTAGGTGATTTCGCGCGCCCGCCGCGAGAACCAGAAAATCCGTCTCCCGCCACTCGCCTTCCACGCAGTATCGCGGCTTCCGCGTGGATGTGTCCACACCGATCACATGCGAGCGATGCACGCTGCAGCCCGCCGCCTTCGCGCGATCCAAGAGCATGCCGTTTAGAACGGTCCGCGAATAGATCACGATGGGATGTGACATCTCCAGCGTTACCCGGTTATCGTCGCTGCTGATCAGGTCGATCGAGCGCACCAGTTTTTTAGGATGGGAATTGTCAAGCAGGAAGGGAAAACACTCGACCGCTTTGTGGGTCAGGCCGCCGCCGCACGGTTTTTCCCAGGCGAGGTGTTCATCAAAAATCTGTACTTGATGTCCCGCCCGCGCAAGCTGCTCGCCACACATCGCGCCGGCGGGTCCACCACCGACGATTGCAATCTCTGGCATGCTGGTGTCTCGCTGACTGCTCCGAAATCCGTCGGGTCGCGGAACCCGGCAGGCGGTGAGCCTTTCACGCGACGGGGAAGATCGCTAGGCAGAAACCGCTCATGAGTATAGCACCGAATATCGCCGCCGATGTCGCCGAGCCTGTCTGTCCACGGACAACATCCATCCCCAAGCGTTGGAGCACGCAAAAGATGGCAAAGTAAGGGAACAGCAGTATCAACAGGATTTCTCCGCTATGCAGAAAAAAGACTCCCGCAGCCAGCGCTCCCCACGCCAGAAACCGAAGCGACAGGACGAGAGTCAGCCTCCGCAACTTGCTCCTCGAGGCGAGTGGCCCCGCGATGATTTCCTCGGCGAAGTGATAGGGGAGCACCATGAGAAAAAACAGGGGAAACCGCAACCATCGCGCGGAGGTCAGCCAGGCCGCGCTAAACGTCAAATCGAACCACCCGCTGTAAAGCAATAGAATGACAATCGCGCAAAAACTGGACAGCAGCACCGTCCGGAGCTGAGCGGAAGTGAAACCGGCGCGCAGAGCAGTGAGAACATCGCGGTGATGGCTGAGCAAGAGCGCGGCCCCAACGAGCAGCAGAAATCCAGCAAGATAATCGCCTTCGAAGACATGCAGGATGTGGTAAGGGTGAATCGCTCGTAGTAGCAAGACCGCCACAAGAGAGAAAACACCAACTTCTGGAAACGCGCGCGCCCCTCGAACCTGCGTGTAAGTCTCCAGGGCTGTCGTCGTACCCAACAATTCCCGAACAAACGGCGCGGTGAGTAAAATCAGCCCCGCAAAGCCCAGTCCGAAACCTAAGAGCGGCATTTTCGAGGGCAAGCGCTCTTCGCTATCTAAATGCAGAACTCGTGCCGCCCAATTCTGCGATGCCTGCAAGGCTTCGCGATCGAACAGCAAGCTAACGTGCGTCGATCTCGGAACGAGTATGTATCTCCCCGTAGTAGTGACGTCTCTGGAAAGCAGGTCTCGTGCAGTCTCACGGACCGGTCGAGGCTCCCAAGAGGCGCTGATGATGAGTGTGTTCGCAGGAGTCGGCGGAGGATTCTCGAACGGCAACAATTCGCGCGGCACACCTTGCTCCGTTCTCATTGGTGCTGGCGACAGAACTGTCGCTCCACCCACCGGAATTTGGGCGGCTAAACGGAGCGCGATCGCGCCCCCCATCGAGTGTCCGGCGAGTATGGTGCGCGCCGGGTCTACGGCACCGTGAGCAATGAGTTGGTTCAGAAAGGACTCCGAACAACACTCAGCGCTGGAAAATGAGAACGGCCCAGGCGTGCGCCCATGGCCTGGCAGGTCAGGCACAAAAACGCGCAGCCCCTTCTCCGAGAAGCCGCGGGCCATATATTCCATAATCTTCTTGTTTGCTGATAACCCGTGAAGAAGCACGACCGATCCCAGCGGCTCTCCGGAGACAGGCTCAACAACTTCGACCGCCATGCGGCAACTCGTGTTGTCTGTGAGAAAGATCTTACTTTGATAAGGAATTGCGAGAGTCAGCCAGAAACCCACTGCGCACAGTAGTCCCCCAAACAATGCCCGTAGCAGCGGCTTTGCTTTCATGGTGAAAGGCCGGTCGTATCTCACTTTGACTTTCTCTGCCAGCGCCACGTTTTATACTGGGACCTCGCCACCAGGGGGACCGTAAAATACTCGCCACAGGGCCAAATCGTCGGTAGTGTCCTCGAATTGGTGCTCGGTCCCCGCAGCCACGAACAGGAGGTCGCCTGACTCGAACGGGTCCCGCTTGCTGTCGTGAATGAGAAATCCTCGGCCGCGAATGATGAAGTAAATCTCGTCCTGCGCGTGCGGCGTCTGTTGGCTCGGGCGCAGAGGGAGGGAAAGAGCTACGTCCAGAGGGCCACGCCGCAGGACTATGACGGCGCGCTCGCCCGCGGGGCCCGGGATACGCGCCTGAGCCTCGGTGAGGTGGATAACACGACTACGATCTGCCTTGCGCATGCTTCACTCCTTGTACCTTCAAACTGAGACACCACCGAAAGGCCCGCTTGCAAGCGGGCGTTGCGCCGCGCGTGATAAACTGAGTAGTTTAACAAGGACATTTTCACTTGCACTCGCAGGGAGTTCCTTTGCATCAGGCTGTACTTACGCTGGAGCAAGCGATTTTGCGGTTTGGCCGCGAGAAACGCAACGGCCGCCGCGTGGTTTTCACGAACGGCTGCTTCGATCTCCTGCATCCCGGTCACATTCAGACGCTCGAGCAAGCCCGGGAATTAGGCGACGTTTTAATCGTAGGCGTAAATAGCGACGCGGGTGTGAGGCAGTTGAAGGGCGCGGGGCGCCCGGTCCTGCCCGAACGCGAGCGCGCGGAAATTCTTGCCGCTCTCGAATGTGTTGACGCCGTCGTGATCTTTGACGAACCCACGCCTCGCGATGTGATTGCGCGCCTTCTTCCCGATGTTCTTGTCAAGGGTGGCGATTGGGCGGATGACAAAATCGTGGGCAGGGAAGAAGTGGAAGCCGCCGGCGGCCGCGTCGTATCAGTGCCCGTGCTGCAGGGCTACTCGACCTCGGAAATTCTGAGGAAAATTCGCGAAGGTGCACACGCTTCCGGCGCGAAGCCCTGAAAGCACAGCCCCTAAAGATATCTATTCATGATCCTCCCGGTTGTCCGTGAACGATTAGAAGCGGTATTGCGCCACCCTGCCGTGGAGGGTGCGGTTGCCGCATTGCGCGCGAACGCGGAAAGCGTCTCACTTGCCGGCCTTCACGACATCGCCAAAGCGCTGATCGCTGCCCATCTCACACATGAATTGCGACGGCCGGCGTTCTTCGTGACGGAATCCAACCGTCGAGCCGAGGCGCTCACGGAAACGATTCGTTTTTTCTCAAGTGTATTTCCTGGACCTACTGGCGGCGTTGGAACCCTCCCCGCGTTCGATACTTTGCCCTGGGAAACCCAGGGTCCTCATCCTGACATTTTGGAACGCCGGGCCGCCACGCTTTATCGTTTGACAGACGGACAGCTTTCGCTGGTTATCGCGCCGGTCACCTCCGCGCTCTGGAGGTATGCCGATCCGACGGTCTACCTGAGCCTCGCGCGTACGCTCGCGACCGATGCGGAGATTCCACTCGAAGAGTTAATCGCTCATCTCGCCGCAGTGGGTTATACACGCACAGAAATGGTCGAGCTGCCGGGTCAGTTTGCCGTGCGGGGAGGGATCGTCGACGTTTTCTCGCCGGAAGCCCCGCGTCCGGTCCGCGTCGAGCTGCTTGGCGACACCGTGGAATCCGTGCGCGAGTTCGATCCACGCACGCAGCGCTCCATCGCTCCGGTTGTGCGCACGACGTTTCTCCCGCTCACGGAATGGTCGCTCGCTTCCTCGGCTGGCACAAACGGCAATGAGTCCTCTAGCGGGGAAGCGCCGGAATTTTTCGGTCCGAGGAAGCCGCCCGGCGACACTTCGCTTTTCGAGTTGGCGGAAAGCTCGCTCCGGCCAATCGTTTTCCTCGACGAACCGCAATTATTGCGTGGCGCGGTAACGAAACATCTTGCCGCCGCCACGGCGATCTATGAACGCTACGGACAGGCCACGGCGCCATCGCCCGCGCACTACTTTTTGTCCGAAAACGAGCTTGCATCCGCTTTCAAGAAAGTTTCGCAAGTTCATCTCGAACAGCTTGCCTTAAATGCCGCTATCTCGCCGCAGTTCGAGTTGTCGTCCCGGCCGAGCCCGCGATTCCACGGCGATGTGGTGGCTTGCATGGGTGACGTGGAATCGCAGCTCGCCGCCGGAGGGAGCGTCTTCCTGACCGCGGCCAGCACGGGCGAGATCGAGCGCTTCGCCGATATTTGCCGCGACTACGAAGTGCCCTACGTTTTGGGTGAGTCGGAAGATGCGGCGGCGGGATTCACGGCGGAAGGAGCGCGCGAATCGGCTGCGCTGGTGTTGATCCGCGCGCCGTTCCCGGAAGGCGCGGCTTTTCCGGATTCGCACGTCACCATTTTTGGGCACGCGGACCTGTTCGATGTCGCTCCCGCGGTCGAGCGGCCCAGCCGCAAAATTCGCACCTCTGGTTTCTTCAGCGACTTCGCGGAACTCAAACCCGGAGACTTCGTGGTTCACGTGGATCACGGCATCGGCCAGTTCGATGGCCTGCGGCAGATTGAATCAGACGGGCGCCGCGGCGAATTCATGCTCCTGAAATACGCCGACGACGCGCGGCTCTATGTGCCTCTCGAGCGTATGGATCTGGTGCAAAGTTACCGCGCCGTCGAGGGCGCGCACCCAGCGCTTGACAAACTCGGCGGCACCGCATGGAACGCGCGCAAGACGCGTGCGCGTAAATCCGTTGAAGAGATGGCTGACAAACTCCTCGCGCTCTATGCGGAAAGGAAAACTGCATTGGGCTTGGCGTTTTCGCCGGATGGGAATTTCCAGCGCGAATTCGAAGACGCATTCGAATTTGAGGAAACCCCGGACCAGGTCACCGCCATCGCGGATATCAAGCACGACATGGAGCGGCCCATCCCGATGGATCGCCTGCTGTGCGGCGATGTGGGCTACGGAAAAACCGAGGTGGCCATGCGCGCCGCGTTCAAGGCCATAGCTGATGGCAAACAGGTCGCCCTGCTTGCACCTACTACGATTCTTGCCTTCCAGCATTTCGAGACTTTCAAGCAGCGCTTCGCCCCATTCGCTGCGCGCATCGAAATGCTCAGCAGATTCCGCAGCGCCGCCGAGCAAAAAAAGATCCTCTCCGAGCTGGATGCTGGGAAAGTGGACGTCGTCATCGGCACGCACCGCCTCCTTTCAAAGGACGTGAAATTTCACGATCTCGGCCTGCTCGTCGTTGATGAGGAGCAGCGATTCGGTGTCGCCCACAAAGAACGCCTGAAAGAGATGCGCAAGAACGTGGACGCGCTGGCGCTTTCCGCCACTCCAATTCCGCGCACGCTCCACATGTCGCTTGTCGGTCTGCGCGACATGTCCGTGATTGAGACTCCGCCGCGGGACCGTCTGTCGATTCAAACTGTCGTCGCCCCGTTTCAGGAAGAGCTCGTAAAACACGCCATTGAAAACGAACTCGCGCGCGAGGGCCAGGTGTATTTCATTCATAACCGCGTCCAGTCGATCTATTCGCTGGCGGCATTGGTGGCAAAGCTGGTGCCCAAAGCGCGCGTCGTCGTGGCCCACGGACAAATGGGTGAGAAAGAGCTGGAGAACGTCATGCTGAAATTCATCCGCGACGAGGCGGATGTGCTGGTAGCGACGACGATCGTCGAAAATGGTCTGGACATTCCCCGTGCCAACACCATTCTCATCAACCGTGCCGATCGCCTGGGTTTGGCGGAACTTTATCAGTTGCGCGGCCGCGTGGGACGTTCGAGCCAGCGCGCCTATGCCTATCTGCTGGTGCCGCCCGAAACTTCACTTTCCGATATTGCGCGACGCCGACTTTCCGCGATGAAAGAGTTCAGCGAACTGGGAGCGGGTTTTCGAATCGCCGCTCTCGACTTGGAACTTCGCGGCGCAGGCAACATGCTTGGTCGCCAGCAGCATGGGCACATCGAAGCGATCGGCTTCGATCTTTATTGCCAGATGCTCGAGCGCGCGGTGTCGAAGCTTAAAGGCGAGGAGACTGCGCCGGAACTCCGCACCACCCTTAGCCTTGGATTCGACGTGCGCATTCCTCAGGATTACATCCCCAGTGAAAACCTGCGGCTGCGCACCTACAAGCGCATTTCCACGATCGCCACCGAGGAGGAGAAAAAAGACGTTCACCGGGAACTCGAGGACCGCTTCGGAAAAGTACCCAGTTCCGTGGAAAACCTTTTGGAGTATGCGGTGCTCAAATCGATGTGCGAGCGGCTGCGCATTTCCGCGGTCGAGCGACAAGGGAGCCGCGTGGCCATCCGCTTCCACCCCCAAACTACGCTGGACCCAGCCCGGCTCGTGACGGTGGTGAGGTCGCACAAGGGAATCAAGCTGGATCCCAGCGGCGTACTCTGGCTGGAAGTGGCTCGAGGGGAGTCGGTGCCGGGTGCAGTGAGAAACGTATTGCTAGGGCTGCAAGGGCAGGGCTAAACTTTACGAGTGAGGAACTACATGAAAAAGTGGGTAATCTTCGGAGCGCTTTGTGCGGTCGTGTTCGCGGCGTGTGAGAACTCGGCGGCACAGGACAAACCCGCCGCAACGCCGCCCCCGCAGAGTAAGCCACCGGCAGCAGTGACGCGCAAACCGGCTGCTCCCGTTTTGCCCGCGCCCGGCACGAACGGAAAAACGATTGAGGAAATCATCGCCCGCGTCAACAACGAAATCATCACTCGCTCGGAATACGAAAGGGCAAAGGCTTCCGCGGAAGACGATGCGAAGCAAGAGTGCGCCGGGAAGTGCACCCCGGACCAGCTTCGCGCGGACGTTGACGAGCGGCAGAAAAATGTTCTCCGCGACCTGATCGACCAGTCGTTGCTTGTCCAGCGCGGCAAGGACATGGGCGTTAGCGTCGAGCCGGAAGTAATCAAGAAACTCGACCAGATTCGCATCCAGAACAACCTGGGAAGCATGGAAGATCTGGAAAAGGCCGTCTCCAGCCAGAGCGTCAACTGGGAAGATTTCAAGAACAACATCCGCAACGGAATCCTGACGCAGCGCGTGATCAGCAATGAAGTAGGCTCGCATCTGAACATCAGCAAGGAAGAAGTGCAGAAATATTACGACGCGCACCAGAAGGAATTCATCCGGCCGGAGCAGGTGGCGCTTCGCGAGATCGTGGTGAGCACAACCGGGAAGAAGGATTCCGAGCTTCCGGACCTCAAGAAGAAGGCGGACACCGCGCTGCAGCGCGTCAAGGACGGCGAGGATTTTGCCCAAATTGCCAAGCGTTTATCCGATGGCAGCACGGCGAAGGACGGCGGATTTCTGGGCATTTACAAGCGTGGCGAACTGGCCAAGGAGCTGGAAGACGTCGTTTTCAAGATGAAGAAAAACGAGCTCACGGACGTGCTGGACACGAAGCAGGGTTACCTCGTCTTGCAGGTCATGGAGCATTACGACGAAGGACAGCAGCCTCTCCAAAAAGTTGAAAATGAAATCATGGACAGGCTGTATACGCAAAAAATGGAGCCGGCGTTGCGCGAGTATTTGAAGACGCTGCGCGAGCAAAGTTACGTAATCATCAAACCGGGCTTCCAGGACATCGCGGGCGGTGGAAACTCGGAGATCCAGGAAGTAAGCGCGACACCCGAAGTGAGCAAGAGTAAGAAGGGCCATAAGAAATTCCTGCTGTTTGGAAAAAGATCGAGCGACGGCGCATGAAGAATGCTTTTGTCAGCGAACTGAACTCCGAGCAGAGCATCACCACGTTTTTCCTCGTTTGCGAAAAAGAGATCCGCAATACACGGGAAGGGAAGCAGTACTTGCGGCTGGAGCTCGGCGACCGCAGCGGCACGATCGAAGCGCGCATGTGGGATCAATTCGAGGTTCCCGCGCGCGACGTGAATCGCGACGACTTCGTAAAGGTGCAAGCGCGTGTCGAGATTTACCGGAACAAGCCGCAGCTTTCCCTCCAGCAATTGCGCCGCGCCAAACCCGAGGAAATCGAGCTGGCTGACTTTCTCCCGCAAACTACCGCGGATGTGGAAAAATTGTACACACAGCTTCTCGAATTTGCTGCATCGATCGAGAATCCCTGGCTAAAAAAGCTGGTGAGCGGAATCATCGCGGACCCGAATATCGCCGCACGCTACAAGCGCGCGCCCGCGGCGAAAGTAATGCACCACGCCTACCTTGGCGGATTAATTGAGCATGTGGTCGGATTATGCGGGATGGCAAAACAAGTGGCGGCCCACTATCCAGAATTGAATCTAGATTTGCTGCTGACTGCCGCGATTTTGCACGACGTGGGAAAGCTCGACGAGCTTTGTTACGACCGCGCGATCGCGTATACCACGGAAGGCCAGCTCCTAGGCCATATCGTGATGGAGGTCGAAACGGTCTCCAAGGCCATCGATGCCATCGAAGGCTTTCCGCCAGCGCTGAAAACGGTGGTGCAGCATCTCTTGATCAGCCATCACGGACAATACGAATTTGGCTCGCCGAAGTTGCCGATGATCCGCGAAGCCATGGTCTTTCATTACCTCGACGACCTGGATTCAAAATTGGCGGCCGTGCGAACAGCACTGGCCACCGAATCCGGTGATGAAGAGTGGTCCGCCTACAGCGGCGCCCTCGGCCGCAAATTCCTCCGTCTGGACCAATTCCTGAAGTCCACAAGCGCCAAAGCGGAAGAAAACGTGCCCAACCCAAAGCTGTTTCCGCGATGATGATGATGAAATCGAGGAAAACCGCACCCTGAAAACCGTAGGGTGCGCCACCTAAAGGCGTTTTTCGGAATCAAGGCGCGGCCACCCGCCGGGAGGGGCGTTTGTGCTTATTGAGGCGGGTCTTCTTAGTGAAATGGAGCATGGCGTGGCGCAGGAGCCAATTTGCTTTGGTCTGATACCCGCGGCCATCGGTTTTGAGCCAGGCTATCACGTCAGAATCCAGACGCATGGTGACGGGCTTCTTCGCCGGCCGGTAAAACTTGCCGATTTCGGCCCCGCTCCAATCGAGAACCGGGGGAACATCCGAGAAATCAATGTCTCGGTCTCTTTTTGCGGCGATGGTGCGGATGTCGCGCTTCTGTTCCTTTGTGAGTCTCCTCATAGGTTTTCCTTTCGTGGGATCCGGCGGCGCGGGCCGAGATGATGCGAATGACTTCTTCATTGTGATTTTCATAAAAAGTATGGACAACCAAGAGGATCGATCGTGGCCCGATCGCTCCGAGAGTTATCCAACGTTCCTCATCCCTGGAGTCTTCGTCTCGTCGCGTAATGGCGTAGGGATCATCGAAAACGAGAACGGCAGTCTCAAACCGGACATCATGCTTGCGAAGGTTTTTGCGGTTCTTGTTCTCGCCCCAAGTAAATCGCATGGCAACGCGAGAGAATACAGTTTACATACAGAAATGAACATTGTCAATACATTTGTACGTACATAAGCCAACATGAGATGAGGGGGTTTGAGAAAGGTTGTCGCGGAACAAGTCAGAATCCGCAGCCTTAAAACCACAGGCTACGCCATCACGCACAGCACATAAAATCAGGAGCTGGCGGTTACGCGCTCCCAAACCAATTCCCAGGTTTGGATTTTTCCGTTAGTCGACGTCGGTGGTGTACGTAATACGATTCGGTCACTTTGGAACTGGATAAGCCGAACTAGATCGGTGTTTACCCAGTTCTGTAGGGACGAGATTTCGACGTGATGGATGACTCGATGTTCCGTCAGTGTGTACCGCCCTGCGTAGGCCGCAAATGTGCTGAAAGCCTCAGCCTTTTCTTCCGCTGCCGCCAGCGACCAATCGCTCACAGAGAGTGGCTTTCGCCCACCGTAGCTCATCATCGCTGACATCCTGCCTTCCCGCGTATACGTCAGAAAACCCGTGGGGCTCGCGCCGAAGGGAGTATCGTTTCGCTCGCTGCCCTCGGTCGAAAGCGAGACCGATACCAATTTCCATGTGCCAACCAGTTTGTCGCTATCCCAGGGCATCGTCGCAGCACCCTTACAATCCTGTTTCGCCGCATGCCAGGATCGCACCTAGTTTCAGAATGTATGGTAACTCCATTTTGTTCATCGAGCGCGATTAGGCCGGCGCCCTTTTAAGGACGCGCCGCAATTAGCGCACCGGATTCCACTCTTGCGCAAAAGTGTTCATGCTTATCAATTGAGGGAACTCCTTGAGTAGTCCGACAAAATAGGTATCTACCAGAAAATGGGGCGCTTAGCTTTGACTTCCCGGCGGAAAATGCTTCGCCAGTCTGGGCTATGGATTGCACGGGTGTCCATGGGATCTTCCCTGCCTAACGTCTCGTGAGGGGTTCGGAACATGCGCAGAATATTCTGTATTCTTGCTGTAGGGCTCATTCTAGCCGTCGGAGTTTCCCCGGCCCACGCAGATACTTTCGCACCCGTATTCAGCTGCACAAGCTGTGGGACCCTGCCAACTGCGGGGGACGTGTCATTCCCATCGCCCAGTATTATCGAGACTTGGGATAACCCTGTGGCTAACATTGTGGCTAGCGTCGACATGGCTTCAGGCGACAATCCCAACGACACGTACACTTGGGACAACACCTTATTCCCGGGTGTCGAAGGCCCCGGGTTTGCCGATTTCTCTGTTTCAATAACCGATGTGACCACCGGAGACGCCGAGTCCATATCTGGTACAGTCGGTGTCGGCGACCCTCTTTTCAGCACGAGTCTGGAAGATAGCGGAACCCTCACTTTTTCGCCCTCCAGCGGTCCCGCTCCTACTCCAGAGCCGAGCACCGTCCTTCTCTTGCTCGCTGGAATCGGGAGCCTGCTCGCAACGCGAAAATTCAGGGCTTAAACCAATCAAGGGTGGCAGGCCGCCAGTGCTGGGGGCACCGCCTCATCCCATCTGTAGCTCAGGCCTTCAGGCCTGAGGAACCTCCCTGCACAGGGGGTTAGCGGCAAATAAGATTCACAATGCACCACGCAGCATCAAATTTTCCCTTTTCGATGCTTCCGTCTCGGAAGTGAAGTTCGTACTCACCGGAGGCGTTCTTCCTTTGGCTGAACTTCGTAAGATGCAGAAAACCGGACGTTGCGGCCTCGCAATGTCCGGGACTTTGACATCGCGACGCGAGCATGTCTCTGCTGCCTGATCCCATCGTGTAGGCGCGTGGCGCAGACTGAGGCAAATTTGCAATGATCTGAATCATAAGGAACGGTTCCTCGTACTTCCCGCACTTGCCAGGTTTCACGGTGAAGTAGAACACTACCGCGGGGCCGTCCGCCGGCCCGCAACCTTCCTGCACGTAAGCAAAAGGAAAGTGCGGTGGATCGTTCGCCTCGGATTTGAGTCCGCAACTCCCTGAAAATAAGAGCGCGATAAAAGCCCAAAGAGATGTCGATGCAACTTTTCTCAGCCGGAACGCCATAGTTCGCTCCTTTCCGTCGCAGACTAGAAGTTATCTCATAAATGCTGTTTAGGGGGTCGAAGCTTTAGCTCCGACGTTTAATTCCAGGAAAAGTTGGGCTTTAGCCCCTGAGGAAGGGCTTCTCTTTCTGTCAGAACCATTCATAAATCTCGGGTAGAATCGTCCTCGCGCGCCTAGTTTCACTAGCTTGTCAGAGACTCCTCGCGCCTCTTAGAAGGTCGCCCGAGCGGAGTTTGACTATGCCTTCCACTGAAAAACCCGACACTCACCACAAAGCGCTCACTCTGAATCTTGATACATCCACCTTCGGTTCCTTCGCCGAAATCGGCGCCGGACAGGAAGTCGCACGCTGGTTCCTTGTAGTAGGAGGCGCCTCCGGCACGGTGGCCAAAACCATTTCGGCCTACGACAAAGAAGTCAGCGACGATCTCTACGGTTCCGGCTCGCGCTACGTGTCGAAGCAGCGCCTCGAAGCCATGCTCGACAACGAGTGGGCCCAGCTGCTCACCCAATTAGAGAAGACGCGCGGGTCGCGGACTCGGTTCTTCTCCTTTGTGGATACCGTCTCCGCTCGCAACTTCGCCGGAACCAACGACCCTCATGGTTGGATCGGTCTCCGCTTTCAGTCGCAGCCCGGCGGCCCTCCCAACGACGTCCTCATGCACATCAACATGCGCGATCCTGCCAATATCCTCCAGCAGGAAGCCATCGGTATTCTCGGTGTCAATCTCATCTACTCTGCGTTCTACGAATTGCAAACCAAGGAATCTTTTCTGGATGGCGTGGCACAGGACGTCGTCAACGAGCGCATCGAAATCGACTACATCGATCTTCACGGGCCCGCATTCGAAACTTGGGACCGCCGTACCCTCCTGGCCTACCTGGTGTCCGCGGGATTCGCTGAAGCTGTGTTTTTCCCCTCCAAGGGCCCTGCCGTTGCCCCTACCGAGGCTCTCTACAAGAAAGCCGTCGTGCTTGCGCCCGGATATTTTGGCCACGTGGATGCCTCTCATTCCCAAGTTCACTCGCGATTGTTGGCTTCCGCCATTCAAGAGCTTCGGACTGAGCTGGGCGAAACAAATTCGGCGCCCGCTGGCTTTTTTTGCCTGACAGCTGCCTCGTTCACGACGAACGAACCGGCTCCGGAGATCCCCGACTTGCTTCGTCGCATCGATGCGCTTCTCGCCTCTGGCGGCGACGTGCTCCTTTTTCGCCAACGAGAGCTCTACCATATGACCGCCCTCGTCAACCGCTATACAACGGCGCCTGTGCGCTTCGTCGTCGGCCTTTCCCTGATCATTCGCGCGTTTGAAGACCTTTACGGCAATCTCGAAGGCAGCCGTCTGGAGGCCCTCGGGCGCCTCTTCGCACAAAACGTGCGCATATACGCTTATCCCATGACCGCCACGGATCTGCAGGAATGGTTGAAGAGTGTTTCAGCTACCGGCTGGGAATGGAGTGAAACGAACGGCTGGGTTTCTGCCGCCCAGCTCCGTCGCGCACCCCCTCTCGGACACCTGTTCGCCTATCTTCTCGCCAGCAACTTTATTGTTCCTATGCGAGTGCCCGCGGCCCTAGGAGCCGACGCTTGACCGCCACGCGCGAAATAGTTTCGATTTCCTCCCCTAGGCCCCGGAACCTTGCCGGAGTGTTGAGTGTTAAGCATGCGCCACGCGCCGCGCGATGGTATCGGCAGTGATTGTTATTTGAAAGGAGCTCTGATTTCTGTTTGAATAACCCCACGGGGAACCATCATGAAAATATACAATCTCACAGGCTATTTGATTATTGCTTCCTACATGCTGGCTTGTATGTATTCCGCCCCAGCTCATTTGGGACCTTGGATGGGAATGTTAATAGGCGGAGTTTATTTTCTCTTTTGTTGGTTTCTTGGCGGGCTGTATTTGGCCGATGTTCTTCATTTGGGTATCGCTCATCGGTCGCTCGATTACAAAGAATGGTTCATGAAGGCTGTCACTATCGTGAATAACACCTTCGCGATCTACGTAGATCCGATCGCCTGGGTGAATCGCCATCGATTGCATCACAAACATTCCGACCATCCCGGGGATCCCAATAAGCTTTCCGAGGATGGTTTTTGGCGAACCCTATATCTCTGTGTGATGCCGTATCAATGCAAAGAAAATTTGGCCGGCGACAAGATTTTGAAGTCATGGACTTTCCGGGTGGTTGCGAATCCGGTTTTTGCAATCCTTGCGCAAGCCTTTAGTTTTTATCTCTTATGGAAGCTGGTTGGAAGTCTGAAGTTTGCGCTGGTGATGTGGTTTGGAATCCGCATTTTTTCATTGTGGGTAAATATGATTCAAAACTTTTGGACCCACACACGACAATTTGGATACCGGCGGTATCAGGATGAAGACGACAACGCCATGAACATCGGCGAGTGGCTGCCGGTAACGGCGACCTTTAGCGCGTGCCTCCAAAATAATCATCACCACTATGAGGGCCTTTTGCGACTAAGCCACGACAAATCGGAATACGACTTTGGATTTATAACGGTCAAAGTGATGAAATATTTGGGCCTGGTGAAGGCAACCAGCACGGGCGCACAGTTACCCAAAGACGTGCCCCTGGACGCACTAGGTTTTTAGAGCGTTCTTTTTCTTTTCTATCTTTTCTTGCCTATAAAGGGTTCAATCGTTTGCCCAAGAAAGCTAGGCGAAATTTCTTCGCCGGCCAGGCCGTAATTGTCCGGCCATTCCTCAGGAAAGTAATAAGTTCCAAAAAGTTTATCAATCCACGGAAAATGGATCGCGAAATTCCTGTCGATGGACTCTTTTTGCGACGTATGGTGCCAGTGATGGTATCTGGGCATAACCAAAAACTTTTCAAGCCATTTAGCGTTGGGACCGAAATTGCAATGAGTCCAAGTAGCGTGAATCGTGACAAAAATCAAATACGCCAGGATAATCGACTGCGAAAATCCAAGCATAAGAGGAGCAAGGATAAATCCGCGCACAAGTGTGTCGTCTACAAAGTGGGAGCGTGAGCCCGCGATCCAATCCAGCGCCTTCGAAGAATGGTGAACGGCATGAAAACGCCACAGAAAGGGCACTTTATGCAAAGCCAGATGAATAAAATATTCAGCAACGTCGGCGACCACAACGGCCAAACAAAATTGCAAAAGCCAGGGCATTCGAGCGATTAATTCTTGAAGAGCTGGAACACCCAAATATTTCGTGGCCTGCGTAGCGGGCAGCAAAACCAGAAACGATAAAATCTGAATCGGCAGATGAGTGGACATGAAATAAACCACGTCCTGGGTCCATCCTTTTCGGAAGGTTCCTTGTTCTGGATACTGTGGCCAGAGTCTTTCAAGTGGCACGTAGATAAGCGCCATCAACAACAAATCAAGCAAAAACCAGTCCATGCCGATGGTCATGCCATTGAGTTGGCTCCCATTAACTTTTACGCTCGAGCCGCCCCAAGCTGTTGCGGCGATGGCGAGCAGCATTCCCGTTAACGCCAGGGTCTTTTTCTTGCGCAACAGGGAAGAGATCACTCCAAACGCAACTGCCGCCACGATGAGGAATTGGATTAAGAGGCGTATCGCGTGAAGGGAATAAAACGCACGGAATTCTGCAGAGGTTAGGAACTGAGGAAAATGCAGGCACAAAACTCCTCCGAAAGAAAGAAATCCAAAAAAGGCCGACAATACCCCACTCCACCAGCCCGTTCCAAAGCCGGTGGACTCGGCATCACCAAAGAATTCATTAATCTTTTGCTCGAGCACGATGTCTCTTAGTTTACGTTCCGCGATTCATCCGAAGGAAGCAGTAAATGCGAGCGATGTGCAAGCACTGAAAAGCCCAAGAATTGGAACTGAAGCAAAGAATTGCCGGGTGCCGCACCCTACGGTTCTCAGGGTGCGGATTTTGGCGAGTGGCCGCGCCTTACTTCCGAAAAACGCCTTTGGGTGGCCCACCTGTCCCGCCTGCCCCGGACCGCTCGGGGACCCGGTCGGGATCCTTGCGGGCTTTGCATCTCAGCCCATCCCGTTGCTCTTGCGGGATGAACGGTGGCACTGCTCCCGGCGCGCTCCGACCTTGTCGGAGGGCTGCCTTGGCTAACCTCTTTTTTTACGGATTTGCTCCGGATCGCACCAAACCGCCACGCCTCGCGCATTCTTACCTTCGCCTGAAATGAAACGGGACCCAACAGCGTATAGTAGAGCAGCGCCCAAGGTGTTGGCGCCAAATCTGCACGGTCAGGAGAATCAAATGAAATTCCATGTTATGGCGTCAGTAGGGGTGTTGTTCCTGGTATCCACGGCGGCTTTCGCGCAGGACTCCAAAACTCCGCAGGGGTCCTCGAACAGCAAGGGAGAGCAGGCTTCACCAGCCAATCCCAATCCGTTCAGCGCGTACAACAAAATCTTCTTTACAAGGATGAAGACCATCCTCGTCAGTTCCGCCGAAAAAATGCCCGAAGAGAATTACAACTTCAAGCCCACGGACTCTGTCCGCAGCTACGGCCAGATTGTGGGGCATCTTGCCGACGCGCAAAACAACTTTTGTTCCATGGCGCTCGGAGAGAACAACCCCGGCCTCAAAATCGAGCAGACTAAGACCTCGAAAGCCGATCTCGTTGCCGCGCTAAAAGATTCGCTCGCCTACTGTGACAAGGCTTATGACAGTATGACCGATGCCTCCGGCATACAAACCGTGAAGCTCTTCGGCATGGACATGCCCAAATTCGGCGTGCTGAACATTAACAACGCGCACGACATGGAACACTACGGCAATCTTGTCACCTACATGCGGCTCAAGAACATTGTTCCCCCAACGAGCGAACAGCCCCCGGCGGCACAGCCGAAAAGGTAATCGCACAAACAACTTCCCGGTCAGCGGGCGAGTGGCGTTTGCCATGACGCGTCGTAGCTAAAACCACGCCTTGAGAAGTGTTCACCCCCCACGCCTGCCCTGCTTGCTGTAGGCAAGCAGCCGTAAGCAGACAAGGACGGCAAGTGGGGCACTCTCTACCCAGGCTCGGTTGCGATCTTTACGATCTGACCTGGTTGAATGGATTTGATGCGAGCGAGACAGGTGGGCACGAGTGACAACAAGTCTTTCAGACGGTTCGACTTCGCACGGAGTATAACAATTGCAAGCTTCTTGGCCGTTAGGTTTTGCTGGTATTCGATACCGTAATCCACGGTAAGCAAGACGTCGAATTTGGCGGCCTCTGCGGCCCTGAGAAGGTCGCCGTTCTTAAGTCCTGCTAATCGGGCGTAGCGGGCTGTTTGGCAGTCGTGACCGGTCAGCGCATTGCGAAATCGCTCGTCGATACATTCGTCGATCAAGATGCGCATTTACGGACGCGCGAGTAGCAGGTGTTTTGCTTCCTTGAGGGCGGCGACAGCGGCTTCACGCGACACGGTGGGAAACCCCGCGAGAAACTCTTCGAGCGTCTCTCCGCCCTCCAGATAATCGAAGAGAGCTTGGATTGGGACTCGCGTTCCACGAAACACAGGAGTTCCGCCAAGAATATCCGGGTCTTTGGTGATGACTCCCATGAAACCATTGTATCACGGCGGATGAAGCCGCTAATACGCGTGGAGCAAAACCGCACCCTTCCTACGGCGGCAAGCTTGAAAACCGCAGGAATGCGCCCCCCGCCAACGTGGAGTGCGGCGGCTCGCCGCCGCTTTTCGGTCTGGCGGGTGGCCGCCCCTTAATTCCGATAAACGCCTTTGGGTGGGGCGGCCGGGCGGGTGGCCGCGTTTTAATTCCAAAAAACGCCTTTGGGTGGCCCATCCTTGCGGGTTTGTTTCATGCAAGGGTGGGGTTGCTTTTCGCTAGCCTCTTTTTTTACGGATTTGCCGGTCGTTTCAGTCAGGGCAGAGCAGGGCGGAGTTTGCCGGAGGCGAGAGCGTCGAGGGCGCGGAGGCGGGCGCGGCGGAGAGGCAAGCAGACTACGGGGAGGAGGGACATCCTTAAACTCCAGTGATGTCCACTTTTATGGCAATCATTTGCGCACTTGCATGTGGAAATCCAGATAAGTACTTTATTTTTCAGCTGGATAATCTGGAGATTTGCGTGCTCTTAAACTCTTTTGCTCTGTGGAGGTCTATATGAAGATGAAGCACCTAATAGCCTTGCTTGCCCTGGGACTTTGCGTCTTTGTTCCCGGACCCGCTCAAGCGAACACCGTTGGTGACATTCAGGTTTGCTATAACTGCAACACAAACTTCGGTGGGCTGGGGGTCCTGGACGGCCCGGTTTTTGCCGTCAACAACACCTCTGGGACAGCTATCACTGGCGCTATGCTGACCATCGGAGTAGGCGGGGATAACGCAACGGCTGACACGTTTAACATCGGAACCATCGCCGCCGGTGGCCAGTTCCTGATCGAACCTGGCGTCACGAATGACGGCGGGGGCGGTCACACTCTTTTCAACGTCACCGGCAGCATCCTCGACACCAGCGATGCGGGCCCAAACAGTGACGGTGTTCCCTTTTCTTTTGCTGGAATGCAAGGTCTGGTCGTTGTTTCGGCTAGCTTTACTCCCGGTGACACTCATGGCCCTTCGCTTGACAACACGATCTCTCAGCTCAATTTTTTGGGCGGAGGACCAGCAAGCGACGGACCCTGCAGTAACTGCTTCTTTGGAACGGTTGCAACACTCACCACGCCGAGTGGCGGCGTAACGCCCGAACCTGCCAGCCTGCTCTTGTTCGGCACGGGATTGGCCGGGTTGGTCCTTCGCCGCCGCAGCAAATCCGCGGCTAAGTAATTCGTCCTGCAAGACTAAGGGCGGCTGGTCACCCCTTAATTCCCAAAACGTCTTTGGGCTGCCCACCTGCCCCGATCCGGTCGCTATCCCGTCTTGCTCCAGCGCGCACACAGGCCTAAACTGGAATAGATGATTCCCGCTTCGTTCAAAATTCGGGATTTGACGATACGCCCGGCGGCGGTGCTTGCGCCGATGGCCGGCGTCACTGACACGCTTTTCCGCCGTGTTATTCGCGGACTGGGTGGCTGCGGGCTGTTGATGACGGAATTCACCAGCTCCGAGGGCATCACGCGCAACGCCAGCAAAACACTGCGGTATCTGTATTTTCAGGAAGACGAGCATCCCATCACCGCGCAGCTTTTTGGCGCGAATCCCACGGTGATGGCGGACGCCGCACGCATGGTCGAGGACCTGGGCTTCGACGCGGTGGACATAAATCTCGGGTGTCCCGCGAAAAAAGTGGTGAAGTGCGGCGGTTCGGGGCTCCTGCGGGATCTTCCTTTGCTCGGAGAGATCTTTCGCGCCGTCCGTGCGGCAGTACGAATTCCTCTGACCATCAAGCTTCGAGCCGGGTGGGACGAGAATTCCATCGTCGCGGTGGACGTGGCACAGCTGGCCGAGTCCGTGGGAGTGGAAGGCATCGCGGTCCACCCGCGCACAAGAATGCAGGGCTACAACGGGCGCGCGGATTGGGGAATCATCACCGCGGTAAAGAAAGCGGTGAAAATTCCGGTGATCGGGAACGGCGACATCAACACACCTGAAGATGCGGAGCGCATGGCGGCCGAGACCGGTTGCGATGCGGTAATGATCGGGCGCGCGGCGGCCACTAACCCATGGATTTTCTCGCAGATGGCGCGGTATGCTGCGACGCGCCAGTACAACACCCCGACAGATGCCGACCGGCACCGTTTACTCTCCGGCTACTATCGGGAAATTAATTCTGCGAAACTGCCCGACGCTGTTGGCAAAATGAAGCAGTTCGCTTGCTGGTTTACCCATGGGGTGGGGAACGGCAGCGAGCTTCGCCGGGGGGTACATGCGGCGAGAACGCCCAGCGAGGTGCTCGAAACCGTGGAACGCTTTTTCGAGAGCCACGCCGGCGCGGGGGTCGACCGCTTTGCGGTCGCCAGAAATGATGAGCCAGCCCATGACGAACGTCAGCCCGCTCGTCTCGAAACAGCGGTCGGAACGTAGAATCGCCGTCCGGTTGCCACTGCACGTCCGGGGACGCGACGCGCGTGGCGTCGTCTTCGAGGAAGAAACTTCCAGCGAAAATCTATGCCGGAACGGCGCGGCCTTCGTAACGCGTTTCGATGTTGCCGTTGGTTCCGACCTGGAGATTCGCATTCCGACGCCGCGCTTCACTCCCAGGCGAAGCGACTCGGATTTTGCCACCCAGGGCCGCGTCGTGCACGTGGCGGAAACGCACCCGGATGGGGAACGCATCGTAGGGGTGCAATTTACCGGGCCCAGGTTTCAGAAATTATTTCGATCGGAATCGGTAGCCTAGTCTCATCTTCTGTAACCTGCGCACTTGTCTTGCGCCGCTCTGAAACAAGAGCCTGCAAACTTGTGAAGATAAATGGTTTTGGGGCGTTCTGACAGGCACTTCCGGACACAGAAATTTTTTGAGCGGTTGAACCACGACCGGAGACGCGGATGAATTTACTCTTCGCTTGCGGGCTGTTCCCGGTTGTCGACAAGCTGATCGTAGGCGGCGCGCCGGCTCAGCCCCCTCTCCTTCGCGGCTAATTTCAACGCCTCCTTGCGGTCAAGCTTGGCCTGGTGCATGAGCTCCTCGACGCGGGCTGCGAGCGATTGTGCCGAATCGGCGTGGGCGCCGGTCTGAGTTTCGTCGGCAGGCGCAATCAGCAAAGTGATTTCGCCGCGTGCGGGGCGTTCTTCGAGCGAAGTGGAAAGTTCGGATAGTTTTCCACGGAGAAATTCTTCATGGAGTTTTGTGACTTCGCGTGCGAGACACGCTTGGCGGTCGCCGAGAACCTCGATGGCGTCGACGATGCATTCGGCGATGCGGTGGGGAGCCTCGTAAAGAATGATAGTGCGGTCTTCGATGCGCAGGCGTTCGAGCGCGCGGTGGCGCTCTCCGGAGCGAGCGGGGAGAAAACCGATAAAAAGAAATTCTTCGTTGGGAAGTCCCGAGGCCGCGAGAGCGGCGAGCAGGGCGGAAGGACCGGGAATCGGCACGACCGGAATTCTGTGACGGAGGCACAAGCCGACGAGACGGTGGCCGGGATCGGAGACCAGGGGCATTCCGGCGTCACTGACGAGGGCGATCTTGGCGCCTTGCTCCAATGCGATGAGAAGTTCCGGCGCGCGGGTCATCTCGTTGTGTTCGTGATAGCTGACCAGGTGCTTGTGAATATCGTAGTGCGTGAGGAGCTTCTGCGTGTGGCGCGTATCTTCGCATGCGATTTGATCCGCTTCCTTGAGAATGCGCACGGCGCGGAGAGTAATGTCTTCGAGGTTGCCGATGGGCGTACCCACGAGATAGAGGCAGCCTGCGGAGGTTGAAGAACTTGAGGCGGAGCTCTCCGGGATCATGGGAAAGAGTGTAGTCTGGTTTTCGCCGTGGAGGAAGCAAGATGCGGTCTTTGAGGCGAGCACAAAGACCGAGTGTACCGCCATGATAGAATGAGAGTTTTGGCGGGCTGCGAGGAGGATCGGCTGTGCCCCTGTACGAGTATAAGTGCGTGAAGTGCAAACGCCTTACGGAGAAAATTGAAAAAGTCTCGGGGCCGCACTTGAAAAAGTGTCCCCACTGCGGCGCTAAGGTGGAGTCCGTCGTGACGGCGCCGTCGATACAATTCAAGGGGTCAGGATGGTACGTGACTGACTATGCCGGCAAATCTTCCACGGGAGACGGAGCAAAAACCGAAAAGCCGTCGGGAGAAACGAAAGAGGCCGCAACAAAGGAATCTGCGGCTAAAGAGAGCGCAGCGAAGGAAAGTCAAAGCAAAGGGACGAGTGAAAAGAAGGCAGCCAAAAAAGATAGAGATTAGGATCGGATTTGAGATCAGGGCAGGCTATAGTTTGAGAGTTTTCAGGTAGGCGCGAAAAGGTTCGCCGAGTTCAGGATTGAGCAGCGCGAGTTCCACCGTGGCTTTCAGGAAGCCTAGTTTGTCTCCCGCATCGTAAGAAATTCCCTCGTAAATATAGGCCCACAAACCCTGCTCCTGCGCGAGGAGGCGCAGCGCGTCGGTCAGTTGAATCTCGTTTCCCGCGCCGGGCTTGGTGCGCGCAAGGCAATCGAAAATGGCCGGCGGCAGGACATAGCGTCCGGTAATAGCAAGATTTGAGGGCGCGGCTTCAGGTTTAGGTTTTTCTACCAGATCACGAATGCGCAGAAGGCGCGCTCCAAACGGAGCAATCGGCGCGGGCTCGGCGTCCACGATTCCGTAGAGCTGCGTTTTGTCCTTGGGAACTTCTTCGACAGCGATGGCGCCGACGCCGGTGGCCTCATAAACATCGATGAGCTGTTTTGTCGCCGGATTTTCACCGGGAATGAGTACGTCTCCGAGAAGCACGGCGAACGGCTCGTCACCTACGAGGTCACGCGCCACAAGAACGGCGTGTCCCAGACCCAGCGGCTCCTTCTGCCGCGTATAGCTGACCTGAACCATGTTGCTGATGCGGCGGACCATTTCCGCTTTATCTTTCTTGCCATGTTCCTCGAGGAAACGCTCGAGCATGGGAGCGTTATCGAAATGATCCTCGATAGAATTCTTGCCTTTGCCGGTGACGATAATGATGTGTTCGATCCCCGAAGCGACGCATTCTTCGGCCACATATTGGATTTGCGGTTTGTCAACGACGGCCAGCATCTCTTTGGGCTGAGCCTTGGTGGCAGGGAGGAACCGCGTACCCAGGCCCGCGGCAGGCAGGACAGCTTTGCGGACCTTGCGCGCCGGACCGGAGTTGGGAGGCAGGCTTGCGGAGCTTGTGGTCATTGGAGTCACGAAAGCAGCAAAACTAAGACGGCGTACCGTTGCTTTGGCACAGTAGCGATGAGCCGTGGAGTTTGTCAATCCAGGCGTGCGCGTCACGATACCGAAAGAGGCACTGGGCGGAGTTGGATGGGAGCGCAAGGTGGTGACCTTCGCGAGAAGAGTTCGCGGAAGGACTCCAAAAAACGTCTCGGATGCGCGTGTGCTAGCATGAGTGCTTGTAGGAATTGTCTTAGGTGGATTGCAAATGAGCGTTCGAGTTCTCGGCATTGAATCTTCGTGCGATGAGACAGCAGCGGCGGTCGTGGCCGACGGACGCGAGATTTTGTCCAGCGTTGTGGCGTCGCAGATCGACGTGCACCGCAAATACGGCGGCGTTGTGCCGGAGCTTGCGTCGCGGGAACACCTGAGGCAGATCGTGCCGGTGGTGCGTGAAACCATCGAGCAAGCAGGTATGGAGCTTATGCAAGTCGATGCGATCGGCGTAACGCAGGGCCCTGGACTCGTAGGCGCATTGCTGGTGGGGATTACGTACGGAAAAACGCTGGCCGCAGCGATGGGCAAGCCACTTGTGGCGGTGAATCATCTTGAGGGCCATGTGCACGCGGTTTTTCTGGAGGCGCACAAGGCCGGGCGTTCGCCCAGGCTTCCGGCGGTATGCCTGATAGTTTCTGGAGGGCACACGGTCTTATATGAGGTCAAACAACTGGACGAAACACCGGGCGATGGAAGCGGACTTTTTCGCTACAGAAAAATCGGGCAGACGCGCGACGACGCGGCCGGCGAAGCGTATGACAAAGTCGCAAAGCTCCTGGGACTGGGATACCCTGGCGGGCCGATTCTGGACAAGTTGGCGGCAGCGACTGACGGCTCGCCCGCACCAGTAAAGTTTGGACCGACCAAGACGCGGGGAAATCCCCTGGATTTCAGCTTCAGCGGATTGAAAACAGCGGTGCTGTATCACGTGCGCGAGCACGCGGAATACGCGCCGGAAATCCGGCGACGCGAAGAGGCCCTTGCGCGCGGGGAGCGAAACTTCGAGCAACTGTTGCCGCTTTGCGGCCCGAAGACCCTTGACTTGGTGCGCGAGTTTCAGAACGCCGTGGTGCGTGATCTGGTGGAGCGGACCATGACGGCCGCGGGAGAATTGCAAGCCGGAAGCGTGCTGGTTTCCGGAGGCGTGGCGGCAAACAGCCAATTGCGCGCGACCTTCGAAGCGCGTGGGATGAAAGCAGGGTTTGAAATTTATTTTCCGAGCCGCGCGCTTTCGACGGACAACGCGGCCATGATCGCGGCAGCGGCGTATCCGAGATTGCGGGCGGGAATTCTTGCCGACTCGAGCCTCAACGCGGACGCGAGCCTTGCACTCGCATAAGACCGAGGATATTTGGGTTAGAATCTCCCGTTAAAGCGCAATGCTCAGGACAACATGAGGATGCAATACTCTGGGGCCAATGCGACGTGCAGAATAATTTGAGTAGGATGGACGAATCCCCGGCCGGTAGCGCGCAATTCAAACCTTCGAGCGACCAATCGCTGCTTGTTTATTTCGGTCATGAGATTACGCTCCAAGCGCATGAACGAGTCAGAAGACTGCTCCTGCTGCTTGAAGCGGAGCCCATTGCAGGTATCCGCAACGTCCATCCCGCTTATTGCTCGTTGCTGATTAAGTTTGATGCAATAAGGCTGCGGCACTCCGAACTGGAAGCGATTCTCAAGAAATATCTTGATCGGCTGGAAAAAGTCAGCCTCCCCGAACCACGTCAACGGGAAATCCCGGTCTGCTACGGCGGGGAGTATGGTCCGGACCTGACCGAGGTGGCCGCGATGCACGGCATGACGCCGGCGCAGGTGATTGAGCTGCACAGTTCCGCCCGCTATCTCGTTTATTTTTTGGGGTTCGTGCCGGGTTTTGCATATCTCGGTGAATTGCCCGAAGCGTTGGTGACGCCTCGGCTTGCGACGCCGCGGCGAACTGTGCCTGTGGGAAGCGTGGGCATCGCGGGGAATCAAACAGGGGTCTACCCGGTTGCGACGCCCGGTGGCTGGAGGTTGCTGGGGCGGACACCCATCTCGATGTTCCGCAACGATCAGAAGGGCTTGAGCCTTCTGGCCATTGGCGATCGCGTCCGATTCCTGCCAATTTCTCCGGAGCAATTCGCGGCGTTGGACTCCAAATGAGGACGATTCAGGTCCATGCACCAGGTCTCCTCACTACCGTGCAGGATTTGGGACGAGAAGGATTCGGTCCCATGGGTGTTTCGCCATCCGGGGCGGCGGATGCGATTTCGCTGCGAGTCGGAAATCGATTGGTGGGCAATAGGGAGGGGGCAGCCGCGCTGGAGATGACGCTGCTCGGTGGCACATTCGCGTTTCCCGAAGGCGCTGTCTTGGCGCTGACTGGGTCCGATTTTGGGGCAACGCTGGATGGGGCGCCCGTCCCAACGTGGACATCTCTCGAAGCGAGGCGCGGTCAGACTCTCCGCGTGGGGCCCACGCGTTCGGGAGCGCGCTGCTACTTGTGTGTGCATGGTGGAATCGACGTGCCGCCGTTTCTCGTCAGTGCTTCGACGCATCTTTTGAGCGGGCTCGGAGGTCACGAAGGCCGGGCGCTGCGGAAGGGAGACATCTTGAAGATCGGTAAGGCGAATGGCGCTTACCGGAAAAGGACTGTGGCTGCCAAGGCGTTGAAGGAACTGTCGCCGCGCAAGATCTTGCGTGTTACGCCAGGGCCTCAGGGAGATTGGTTTCCAGAGTCATCGCAGAAAATATTCTACGCGAGCACCTACGGGGTCACGGAGGGATCCAACCGCATGGGACTTCGGCTGCAGGGAACGCCCGTACCGGAGGGCTCCGGCGGAAAGATGATTACGGAAGGCGTTTCGATTGGAGCAGTTCAAGTTCCTTCGGGGGGCTTGCCGATTATTTTGTTTGTGGAGCAACAGACCACCGGTGGATATGCGAAGATTGCGAACGTAATTTCGGCTGATTTGGGTAGTTTAGGGCAGCTTCGCCCGCGCGATGAGATTCGATTCGAACCGGTGGAGTGGGAGACGGCACGCTCCCTGTTGCGAAGGCAGGAAGAATTGCTAGCTTCGGGTGAATTAATTTCGGAATGAAAAGCGCTCTTCCAAATATTGATTTGAATTGCGATATGGGCGAACTGCCGGAGGCCATTGCCGACGGCACCCAGGAAGCGTTGATGCCGTCATTCACTTCCGTCAACGTCGCTTGCGGCGGGCACGCCGGCGACGAGCAGACGATGAGGACAACCATCGAGCAGGCTCTTCGCTGGAAGCTGGCGATCGGGGCGCATCCCGGTTATCCCGATCGAGCCAATTTCGGGCGCCTCGAGTTGAAACTCTCGATCGGAGCAATCGCCGATACCGTTTGCGAGCAGGTCCAGGCACTGGCGGACATTGCTGCTCGCTGCGGAGTTCGGCTGACGCACGTCAAGCCGCACGGAGCCCTTTACAACCAGGCAGTCCGCAATCGCGAACTCGCGCGAGCTATCGCAGACGGCATAGCCCGATGGGGTCGCGAGGTCGTTCTGGTGGGACTCGCTGGATCTCCCATGCTGGAGGTGTTCCGGGAGGCGGGCTTCGCCGTGGCCGCCGAAGCGTTCGCGGACCGGCACTACGAACCTGACGGAACATTGCGATCGCGGAAGTTTGACGATGCTTTGATTCGCGATCCCGAAGAAGCTGCGCGGCAAGCAGTAAGCATTGTCGAGCGAGGGGCGGTGATTGCTCGAGACGGGACGCAAGTCTCGGTTGACGCGCAAACCCTTTGCATCCACGGTGACACTCCCGGCGCTGTGAAGATTGCCGCGACCGTGGCGCGCACATTGCGGCAGGCGGGCATTGAACTTCGTGCACTTTCTGGCAAGCGACGGAATTCTGCGAGACAATGACCTCGCCTTTCGCCAGTGCAAGTGCGAGAAATCAACCACGGGAACGACGCGATAGTCTTAGGAGGCCAAATGCGGTCATTCAATGGCGGTCAATGGATTGCAGTCGCGCTGCTGGTTTTGCTAGGCGGCATTTACGTGCGCGGGGATGAATCGAAAAGCCTGGAGGCTCGGCGTCAACAGCTCAAGCAGCTTGTGGCGGATGAGTGGGAGTATGAGCTGCGGGAATCCCCCGAACTGGCCACTGTTATCGGGGACTATCGTTACAACGACCGGTGGAGCGACTCCTCACTGGCGCACATCGCGCAACAGACAAAAGATACTCAAGAGTGGGTCGCGCGATTCGAAAAGGTTGATACGACCGGATTACCCGAACAGGAAAAACTTAATCAGTCTTTGATGGTGCGAAACCTCAAGCAACGCCTCCAGGCGGTCGAGCTAAAAACCTTCGAAATGCCGGTCGACCAGTTTTTCGGGGCGCATCTCCAACTCGCGCAGTTTGTCGCGCTAGTCCCCGTCGACTCCACAAAGCATTACGAGGACTATCTTAAGCGGCTCCACGGACTTCCGCAGATCATCGATCAGCTGATCGCGATTCTTCAGCAGGGAGAAAAAGACAAGCTGCTGCCACCCCGGTTCTTGTTGGAGAAAACAGTCACCCAGTGCAAATCCATTGCGGAGCCAGCTGGCGAGAGCAACGCTTTTGGCCAGCCGGTCGCGCATTTTCCGGACGGCGTGCCCGAAGCCGACCGCAAAAGGCTACACGATGGGATCGTGGCCGCGGTGGACACGGAAGTGCGGCCCGCCTATACGAAGCTGGCCAACTTCCTGGCTACAGAATATGCCCCCAAAGGCCGCACGGAACCCGGCATTTGGGCTCTTCCTGACGGCGATGCACGCTACCGGTTCCAGATCCGGCTGATGACCACCACCCGCATGGAACCCGAGGCAATCCATCAATTGGGCCTGCAAGAAGTTGCGCGCATCGAGGGCGAGCAGACCGCCATAGCCAAAAAGCTCGGATTTGCGGATCTCAAGAGCTTCCGGGCCTCGCTGAAGACGAACCCCAAACTCTTTGCCACCTCGCGCGAGCAACTGCTCGAAAGATACCGTTCCTACATCCAGCAAATGGAGCCAAAGCTCCCCACGCTTTTCGGCTTGCTCCCCAAAACGCGCGTGGAAGTGCGCCCAACGCAGGAATATCGCGAGAAGGAGGCGGCCGCCGCGGAATACAACCAGGGCACTCCCGATGGCTCGCGGCCCGGAGTAATTTATGTGAATACGGGAGACTATGAACACCGCACGCTGTTGAATGCGGAATCGACGGCGTATCACGAGGGCGTCCCGGGACATCACATGCAGATCTCCATCGCCCAGACGCTGCCGGATTTACCTCCTTTCCGGCAGCAAGGCGGCAACAGCGGATATGCCGAAGGGTGGGCGCTCTATTCGGAAAGGCTGGGGAAAGAAATTGGCTTCTACCAGGATCCCTATTCCGATTTTGGACGGCTGTCGGATGAAATTTTGCGCGCTATCCGGCTGGTGCTCGACACCGGAGTGCATTACAAACATTGGACGCGACAACAAATGGTCGATTACTTTCACCAGCACGGCTCGGAAGACGAGCCGGACGTGCAGGCGGAGACAGACCGGTACATCGCGGTTCCCGGCCAGGCGCTCGCCTACAAATTGGGCCAACTGGAAATCCTGAAACTACGGGACCGCGCCAAGGCGGAACTCGGTGATCGCTTCGATATTCGCAGCTTCCACGACGAAATCCTAAACGGAGGATCACTGCCCCTCGACGTGTTGGAATCCCGTGTGACTGCCTGGATCAACGAACAGAAAACCGCAAAACGCTAGGGCCGTGTTTGGGAGTGTTGCGAATCGAAAGGCTTGGCAGCGAGAGGACCGGAGTGCCTGGAGAAAAAAAACAGCGGGCAACCCGCTAGGACTGCCCGCCGCATGAACGGAACTCAATAGCTATTCGAATTTTTCCAACATTATTGGAAATTGCAGTTTGGCTTTGGCCAGGGACTTGACGACGAGCGTCTCCGCGCTCTCCGGCGACGTGTTGCGCGCCGTGGCCATTTCGGTTACCAGCAGATATTTGGCGCGCTCCAGCATTTTCTTTTCGCGGAAGGAAAGAGGTTTACTCCGGCTGAGAGAAACGAGGCTTTTCAGGACGACAGCGACTTCGAGGAGCGATCCGGTGCGCATGCGTTCGGAGTTCTCTTTGAAGCGATGTTTCCAGTCGTGATGCGAATTGAGTTTGCCTTTTTCGAGGAACCCAAGAACTTTGGTGGATTCGTTTGAGCCGATGACGGAACGAAGGCCAACGGCCAGCGCGTTGGATTGCGGCACCATCACGCGAAGACCGCTGGATACCACGCGAATCATGAAGTAACGTTCGGTTCTGCCGTTTAAAATGCCGTAGCTAATCTGTTCTACAACCCCCACGCCGTGGTTCGGATACACAACCTTGTCGCCGATCTTGTAGTCCATAGCTTCGATTGCCCCCCTGGAGATGCACTCAAAGTCTAACGGGATGTGACGCAAGAGTCAAGATATATCGTCTGGAATCAGGGAGTTAGGGAAAACCGTGTGCCATTTTGGCATCGAAATTGCTCTGCTCAATTGACCACGAACGGCCGCAACGTGACAGGCGGAACGAGCACATTTGTTCCGAAATTGCCCCAATCTTGCCGCAACAGACGTTGCAAATGGATGCCAGCTTGAGAATTCCACTCCATTTCTCCTCATAAGTTAGAATCTAGGCGTGATTCTGCTTGCTCTAGACACTTGTGATCCCCGCGGCAGCCTCGCACTCTTGCGCAATGACGAAGTGCTGCGAGAATCCTCCCACGAGACGCAAGAAGACTACTCTTCCTGGCTGCTGCCTGCCGTTGCACGCCTATTGCAGGGGTGCGGGCTAACAATCGAGCAGGTGGACGTATATGTGGTCGCAACCGGGCCCGGGTCTTTTACTGGAGTTCGCGTGGGATTGACGACCGTGAAGGCCTGGAGCGAAGTGTATCTTAGGCAAATTGCGGCGGTGTCGAGGCTGGAAGCGATTGCAGCGCAAGCGGAGCCGACGGCGGGCCTGGTGGCTGCGTTCACGGACGCACATCGGGAGCAGATCTTTGGCGCGTTGTACAGGCGGAAGGATCGAAAACTTGAGCTTGTCGAGGAGGAGATGGTTATCGACCCGGGAAAGTTTGTCGAATGGGTCGCGGAAAAGGCGGGCGAGCAACCGGTGGTTTGGTATTCGACCGACCCGGATCGCCTGACGCACCAGGGAGAATGGGTTGCGAGGGATAAGATGGGAGAGAAGTTACAGACAGTTTCCTCCATCCTGGCACCGGCAATCGGGAAGATAGGTTTCACAATAGCGAAGGAAGGGCGCCTCATCGATGCGGTGCGCTTGGATGCGAACTATGTTCGTCGCTCGGACGCGGAGATTTTCTGGAAGGGCGCCACGACCCATGCCCGCTGAAGGAAAGGCTGCGTCTGGGGGAGAGAAAGTCCGGAGGCTGCGTGCGGAAGACGCGCCTGAATTGGTCTCCATCGTGACGGCTGCGCCTGGGGCGGCGGAGTGGTCGGTCGAAACTTATGAGAATTTTATCCGATCGGGCGAATGTCTCTCGTTGGCTCACGAATCGGGGAGACGCATCACGGGCTTTATCGTTGCAAGGCGACTCGGAGAGGAGGCCGAGGTGCTGAACCTGGCAGTGCGGCCGGAGACAAGGAAAAAGGGAATGGGGGGGGTATTGCTGCAAGCAGCTGTGGAGGAACTTCGCCACCGGGGCGTGACGCGCATCTACCTCGAGGTGCGCGGGTCCAACACGCAGGCCAAAAGCTTCTATCAGAATCATGGATTTGCCGTGACTGGTGTGCGCCCGAAGTATTACCGGGAGCCGGACGAGGCGGCGATCCTGATGGAGAAGAAACTCACAGGCTAGGACTAAAATGCCACTGGTTCCCGCTTGACGTGGACAACCAGAGTGGTATCTTTCGTCTATGTAAGCCACTCACCTAACGAGCAGTCATGAGGAGGAACGCATGGCGGAATTACAGCGGAACCCTCGGGACATACTTCTTCAAACAGACGCCGAGTATCAGCGTTTGGCAGAGCAGCACCGGCACTACGAAACAGAGCTTCAGAGAATCTCCAAGGCCCCCTACCTCAGTTCGGAAGACCTCCTGGAAGAAATCAAATTGAAAAAGATGAAGTTGCACTGCAAGGATGAGATGGAGAGGATTGCCGCGCGGGTCCAGCGGGCGCGGGCGCACTACGCGTAATAACGCCTTCGGGTCAGAGAAATTTGTCGTAAAATGACCATGGTTCGCTCGGCGAGAGAGAAGCGCGCGCGAAAATAGCGAGGTCTAGTCCGGGCAGTATGGTCAAAGAAGGCTTTTATTTCGGAATTCCGCCACTCGTCCTGGGTGGCGTGGCATTTCTGGCGCACTGGACTATCCTTGGTATTCTGCTTGTCGGATTGGCTGCATTCGTATTTTCATTTTTCCGCAATCCCGAGCGAAGCATTCCTGCCGAGCCAGGGGCAGTGGTGTCCCCTGCGGACGGTCGCGTAGTGGTCGTGACCGATGAGGAGAATGCCGGACGGGCAGGAAAGCGAATCAGCATCTTCCTGGCGATTTGGAACGTGCACGTCAATCGGGCGCCAGCAGCAGGGATAATCAGCAAACTCGAGTACCGCCCGGGGAAATTCCTGGCGGCCATGCGCGAAAAGGCTTCCGTGGAAAACGAGCAAAACATCATCGCGCTTTCTACCGACGCGGGCGAAATGACGTTCAAGCAGATCGCGGGCCTCATCGCCAGGCGCGTGGTGTGCTGGAAGAAAGAAGGCGACCGCGTGGCACGCGGTGAGCGAATCGGCTTGGTGCGTTTCGGCTCGCGTGTCGATGTCTGGATGCCGAAGGAAGCGGAAATTCTTGTGCGTCTGGGAGACAATGTGAAGGGCGGATCGACTGTGGTTGCACGCTGGCCAGGAAAAGATGTGGAGCAGTCTGGAGATGGCAAGGCTCGAGCGGAACTCGAAGCAAATTTAGCGGGGACGGGGAAGCGGGCGTAAACATGCCTGACTTGGAACAGCAGGAGATACCGTTCGAAGGGCGTCGCTTCAAGAATCCGAAGCTGCGCCGTGGGATATTTATTCTTCCCAGCCTGTTCACCGTGGGGAACCTGCTGTGTGGTTACTACGCTGTCGTTGCTTCGCTGATGGGCACGCGCGACGATTTCGATCACGCCGCCAAAGCCATCGGATTCGCCATTTTGTTCGATTCGCTGGACGGTCGTGTCGCGCGCATGACGGGAACAAACACCGAGTTTGGCGTGCAGTTCGATTCGCTTGCGGATGTGGTGAGCTTTGGAATCGCGCCGGCGATCCTCGCCTATAGCTGGGGTCTGCACGGTCTATCGGGACGGGATACGGTGAAAATCCAGCAGCTCGGGGAGATGGCCTGGGTGCTCTGCCTCGCTTTTTTGGTCTGCTGCGCCTGGAGGCTGGCGCGCTTCAACGTGCAGGGTATGGCGCCGGGCGGATCGAAATTTTTTGTGGGGATGCCGACGCCCGCGGCCGCGGGAATGATTGCCGCGATCGTGCACGGATTCAAATCGCCCTTGCAAGACTGGCGGCTGTCGATTGCATGGTTTCTCCTGACTGCGGCGCTGGGAGCGTTGATGACCAGCACCATTCGCTACTACAGTTTTAAGGATTTGCCTTGGAAGCGCAGACAACCGTCGCTGACGATTGTGCTCTTAGTTGTTATGATCGGCGCGATTTGGCGCTATTCGGAATATGTGCTGGTAATTTTCGCGGGCAGTTACACCGTAATTTGCGTGGCGCTGCACATGATTCGCTTGTTGAGGCGCCGGACAGTACCACGCGCCGCGTGATTCATGCCCTCTCTTGAGCGGGATTCCAAGCGTATCGTGATTGCGGGTGCGTCTTCGCTGCTAGGGGCGGAACTACGATCCTTGCTGGAGGAGAGCCGGTTTGCAGCATGGGATTTTCGCCTGGTGGACGAGGAAATCGCTGCCGGAATACTAACCGAAGCAGGCGGCGAGCCGGCCGTCATCCAACCGGTGGAAGAAGAAAGCTTTAGCAAGGCGCGGCTGGTGTTTTTTACGGGGTCTGCTGAATTCACAAGAGCGAATCTCCCCGCAGCCCTCGAGTCTGGTGCGACTGTCGTTGATTTGTCAGGCGGCGGGCTAGGAGCGACGAACTCAAGTGTGTGGTTTTCGTTTCGAGATGTGTTGGACGCCAAGACGAGTTTGTATTTGATTCCTTCGGCGGCAGGCACGATTGCCGGGCATCTTCTGAATGCCCTTGGCAAAACCGGCCTCAATCGCTTGGGAATCGTCTTTTACAGGCCGGTGTCGGAAGCGGGCCGGGCGGGGATCGAGGAGCTGGAATCGCAGTGCGCGCAATTGCTTTCCTTCCAGAAAATGGGCGAACGAGTTTTCGGCACGCAAGTGGCCTACAGTTTGCTCGACCGCTACGGTAAATCCAGTGGGGAGAGCCTCAGCGCGGTGACTGACCGAATCCGCCGCGAAGCAAGCGCCGCGGCCGGTAAGAACCTTGTCGAGCCCTCCATCCAGGTTCTGCACGCACCGGTTTTTTACGGTTACACTTTTTCGGTCATTGCCGAACTTAATTCAAGTGCGAAGCAAGAAACGCTAGTGGAGAATCTCAAAAAAGCGGGCCTGCAGGTGGAAGAAGACACCGCGGTGCCGCTGGGAAATTTGAGTGCCGCCGGGGAGTCCGCAATTCATGTGAAGTCTCCAGAGCGAGATCCGGCACACGCGGGAACCTGGTGGCTCTGGGGAGCGGCGGATAATATTCGATTGCCTGCGTGGAATGCCGTTAAGCTGGCGGAGAAATTGTTGCCTTGAGAGACTTGTGCAGAAGGATGAAAAGCATTGCCATTGCGTGTCTAAGCGCCGCGGCCTGCATCGCCGGTTGCGGCTACCACGTTGCCGGGCGAAGCGACTCGCTTCCCAAGAGCATTCACGTGATCGCCATTCCGGCGCTTGAAAATAAAACCGCGAGCTATCGCATCGAACAAAAACTGACCGCGGCGACAGTGCATGAATTCCTGGCGAAAACGCAGTACAAGATCACTTCAAATCCCGCGAGCGGCGACGCGGTCTTGCAGGGGAAAGTTCTGAGCCTGGAGGCGACACCGCTCCTCTTTGATACTGCCAGCGGACGCGCGACGACCATGCTCGTCACCGTGAAATGTGAAATCTCGCTGACCGAGGTGGCGACGCAGAAAGTGCTCTATCACACGGGGAATTTCTTGTTTCGTAACGAATACGAAATTTCGACCGACGTGAAGAGCTTTTTCGAAGAGCAGGATCCGGCGCTCGACCGGCTGGCGCAAGACTTTGCTTCGCGCCTCGTGGCGCTCGTGACGGAGAATTATTGATTCGATCCGCCGGGCCTCGGCCCGGCGGTTAAGGGGTGCAAAAGATGGCGCGAGTAGCAGCGGAAAAAATGCTGGCTCGACTGGAAAGTGGCAAGCCAATTCCTGCCTTGCTGCTGCTCGGCGAAGAACACTACTTGCGCGACAAGTGCCGGTCCGAGTTGATCGAAACCTTCGTCCCGGAAGCCTCGCGAGCCTGGGCGGTATCGCGATATTCCGCGGACCGGGGCGAAACACAAGCGGCGTTGGAGCAGGCGCAAACTCTTCCGATGCTATCGCCGCAGCAGGTCATATTTCTCGAAGAAGCCGAAGCCATCGAAAACCTGGGCGAAAAGAATCGCGACCTAACCGTCGCGCTGCTCGAGAATTATTTTCTTGATCCCGCACCATTCACAGTGCTCATCGTGGAAGCGACTGGTTTGGACCAGCGGATGAAACTGGCGAAGCTTCTGATGGACAAAGCCTTGGTTGTTGACGTGGGCCTCGGTGAAAAGGCAAGCGATCGACAAGAAGCAGCAGTGGCCTTAGCGCGTGCCATCGGGAAGGAACAAGGCGTGTCATTTGAACAGGGCGCCGCGGAAGATTTGGCGGAATTCGTCGCCGCGGACTTGATGCGGTTGAAAACAGAAATCGATAAGCTCTCCACGTTTGCCGCGGGACGCAAACTAATCCGTCGAGAAGACGTGAGCGCCTTGGTGGTTTCTGAAAAGACCACCACGGTCTGGGAATTGGCGGATCTGCTGGCGTCGCGGCAGTCGAGCAAGGCGCTGGAATTTCTAAATCGTTTGTTGCGCGACGGCGAGGAGCCGCTGTCGATGCTTGGGGCCATGGCGTGGATGTATCGAAAGCTGATCGAAGCGAGCGAGCTCAAAGGCGTCTCGAACGGATGGCAAGCCTCGCGTGCGCTGGGGATGCGCCCCGAGCAAGCGGAACTTGCGCTGCGGAGCGCTCAAAAGATCCCGAAAGCGCGACTTCTCGATGGCTTGCAGGCGTTACAGAATGCGGATGACCGGTTGAAACGTGGGAATACAAATCGCCGCGCGGTGATGGAGTTCCTGATCGCGGAATTGACGAGTGCAGGAGCGGCCGCAACCGCGCGGCAGGGGTAAGGGTTCAAATAGTACGCTTACGCTATTTTGATTCAAAAAACAAAGAAGATCTGTTACGCCTTCGCGGACTTGAGGGTGTTGAAGGCCAGAGAAAGGCGAGACTTGTAGCGATTGCCGGTATTCTCGTGCAGCACGCCCTTGGTGATGGCCCCGTCGATCGCCGACATGGTGGGTTGCAGAAGATTGCCGGCAGCGGTGGCGTCTCGCGTGGTGATGGCGGTGCGGAGGCGCCTCATCAGTGTGCGGACGCGCGTGCGGTTCGCGCGATTCACTTCGGCGCGTTGGCGAGATTGCGCCGCCCGCTTCAAAACCGACTTTTTCTTCTTCTTAACTTTGGTAGCCTGTCCTTGGGCCATCTATCGCTCCTTTTGTGTATAGCTCAAACTTCTAACGGTAAACGAGGCACAGAGCTTTGTCAAACGAGGTAAAAGGCCCGAATCCAGCGCAAGTTTTACCGGCAATATCGCCGCGAACTGCGGGAAGCCCTGCGGGAGGGGTCACAAGTCTGCCACAGGCAAGAGCGGGAGTACCTACACTAAACAAGCACGACGAGTTGCGGCTCCTGGTGAATTCGCGGCACCCCATTATCACCGTCGAGACACCCGAAGAGGAGCGTTTGGAAGCGCTGCTCTTCGATGTTGCGTCGGAAATGGGCGTTCCGCTCTATGAATGGAGCGTCACGACAGGGCTCTCGAAGGCGCGAGGCGCCCCCCTCTACAACACGGATCAGCCGGAGATGGCGCTGGCCAACATCGCCTTAATACAAGGTGACGCCATCTTCCTGTTGAAAGATTTCGGGCGGTATTGCGAAAACGATCGCATCTGCCGCCGGCTGCGGGAGCTGGCGGAGAAATTCCGCACGGCGCGGAGGTCCATCGTGCTCACGGCGGCAGCTATAGCCCTGCCCCCGGACCTCGCGGGTGACACGGCGCCGTTTGAATTGGGACTGCCGTCGGCCGATGAGTTGCTCCCAGGCGTGAAAGCTGTCCTCGCGGAACTGAACCGCGAGCAGCAGATTCCCATCACCATCGATGTAAATGCGATGGGGGCAATCGCACGAAATCTCGCAGGGTTGACGCAAGACGAGGCGCTGCGAACATTGCGCATGTGCATTCTGGGCAGGCGTAGCGCGGACGCGGGATTGCTCGAAGCCGTGCTCGATGCCAAGCGGCAGACAATGCGCAGCGAAGGTTTACTCGAATCCGTGCGGCGAGACACAACATTTGACGACGTTGCGGGACTTCGCCGCCTGCGCGAGTGGATCGACAAACGCCGCAGCGCCATGACGCCGGAAGGACGGCGGTTCGGGTTGGAACCTCCGAAAGGATTGTTAATCACCGGAGTGCAGGGTTGCGGGAAAAGTTTGGCGGCGCGGGCGGTGGCAGGGGAGTGGGGGTTCGAGCTTGCAAGGCTGGAGGCTGGCGCGCTCTACGATAAATACGTGGGCGAAAGCGAGAAGAAGCTGCACAAGGCGCTGGAGCTGGCGCAGAAAATGTCTCCGCTGGTGCTGTGGATAGATGAGATCGAGAAGGCCTTCGCCTCGGCGGGAGCCAGCGGCGACGCGGATGCGGGATTGTCGCAGCGCATCCTGGCGACGTTGCTGACCTGGATGCAGGACCGCGAGAGCGGAGTGTTCCTTGCGGCGACGTCGAACAATATTTCCGCGTTGCCCCCGGAAATGCTGCGCAAGGGAAGGTTTGATGAGATTTTCTTCGTCGACCTGCCGAGCGTTGAGGTCAGGGTTTCTTTGTTCTCGCTGCACTTGAAAAAACGCGGCAGGGATGAGAAATCCTTTGACCTTCCCCAATTGGCGGGGGCCAGCCAGGGCTTTTCCGGCGCCGAGATCGAGCAAGCGATCGTGGCAGGTCTGTTCACGGCCTTCCAGAAGAAGCAGCAACTCACGACGGAAATTCTTCTCTCTGAAATTCGCGGCACGCGGCCGCTGAGCGTGACGCGCGCGGAAGATATTCAATCCATTCGAGAATGGGCTCGTACGCGGGCGGTTCCCGCGGACTGAAAAAGACTTCGCGATCTGCCTTTAGGGCGCAAATTCCCCACCCGGCACTGAGGGATCAGATCGACGCGTTCAAAAGGCAATTCGAAATAGAAAGTGCAGCGCTCGTCCTAAATTCGCATCTTGATCCCGAAAACCAGCTTGCGGAACTTGTTGCGGATTCTGACCCAGTCAGCGCAGCCGAAAGCGCACTTGGCCTGCTAACCAGCCCAATAGGAAAATCCAGCGATTCTGTCCAGAATCAAGGAGAAGAATAAGACTCCAGCAGCGGTCGTGGGTTTTGACCCATTCGGCGCTGCTTGCCCAAAAACCATTGCAGTATGTTTCTGCGACTGCCATGAACTGATGTTCTGAGGTCTAGGCTGATTCCGGTGAAGTGCGATACCCTTGCGAGCGAAATGATACAAGTTCATCGCATCGCGGTCCTAGTCCCCTTGTCGGTTGGTGTGGTCGTCAGCATCTGCGCGGTCATGATTCATCTGCTGCCACTCAGAGCTACGATCAACCTTATCCGCCGCGAAAAAAGACTAGGTCGTATCGGCACAAACCCCTGGATTGATATGGGAATTTTTGTCCGGGTCGTATTGTACGCGTCACTTGCACACCTCATTGAAGTTGCATTGTGGGCTGTGTTGCTCATAATCTGCGGAGAATTTCCAGACTTCGGAACTGCCTTTTACCACTCAGCGGTCAATTACACGTCTTTGGGTTACGGTGATGTGATTATGACACCTTCCTGGAGATTGCTGGGACCCCTCGAAGCTGCAAATGGAGTGCTCTTGTTTGGGTTGACGACGGCCATGATCATTGCCCTCATTCAACGGTTGGTCGAGGCCAGGTTTACGGATCTTAAGAATTGATGAAGTGGAAGCGCCAACATGGAAGCTTGCGGGCGGCGGGTGCACCATAGACCGAGGCTCCGGAAAGACTCGGGTGCCGCATACGCCGGTGGCGTCTACCACGACCTAGTCGGGGCGTGTGCGGGTTTTTAGGTTTCTTTTTCCCGTCTTCACTCCTTGTATTCCACACGGCCTATTTTTACGTGAACGTGTAACTTGACCGCAGCGAAGCCGTGCGTTTCAGAGCACGCGGCCGCTCAGCGTGACCTGCGCGGAAGAAGTGCGGTCGATTCGCGAATGGGCCAGACCGCGGACTAAGCGTCCGGAGATTCGGTCCTCGCAAGAAGTGCGTTAGCCTGTTCGAAGCGGCGGAGCATCTTGTCTCCATCGCAGGGTTGTTCGAGGAGGGTTTCCGCATCCCATTCATTGCGTGGGACACCGAAAAAGTCCCCGCCATAGATGTGAATCGCACCAGTGAGGCGCCCGATGGGGTTGGTAACGGAATGGATTATATCGTGGCCCAACTGAACCGTATCTTTTTCGCACAGCGCCTTTGCGCCGGCAGCTTCCAGCTTGCGGCTGGCGTCGGCAGGCAAGCGGCGCCAGAAAATATTGTCCTCGCGACCTACGTAGATGCCGATCACCGCCCACATCTTGTGATTGTGGGGCAGTAGCCTCATCCACGGCGCCCAGATCACATTCAGAATCGTGAGATCACTTCCCTGATAGAGTTTTTGCATCTCCGCGCGCTTGGGCTCACCCAGCGTGTGCAGAATCGATGCGCGATCGGAGACCGCTCTGGCCAAGACCTCGTTGACGGCGGTCTGGGGCGCATCTCCCGTTACTGCCTCTCTGCAGTCAGAGATGAATTGGTCGAGGTCAAACTTCATCTAGGATCTCCATCTGGGCCCGGAAACGGAAGTTATTATACAACCAATTTCTTATGGGACGGTTTCCGGAATCAGCGTTTCCATTTGGGATGAGCGGCATATCTCTTCACGAACGTGTAACTTGACCGGGGCACGGTGGTGGGATAGGGTGTAAGAAGTTTCTCCCAGAGTTGACCTGGATGAGGTCACGCGCGGTTGAGGAGGAAACTGTCATCGGCCACCCGGTTTCCGTATCAGGAAGACCTTCCACTTGGATGCGACGTACAGTTCACATTTCCGGAAAAATCGAGCCTTTCTTTGGAACGCTGGATGAAAATCTGCGGCTGCTCGAGGAGTCGCTGCGGGTGCGCACGCACCTGAGCGACACGCGACTGACTATCGAAGGCGAGCAGGAAAACGTGGATCAGGCGGTGAAGATCGTCGAAGAGTACAACCACCTGACACGCCACGGGAAAACGCTTTCGAGCGAAGAAGTGAAGTCTCTGCTGCGCGTGGCCACCGAGGAGCCGCACGAATCTCCGCGAAGCATGTTTGAACACGGCCGCGCGAGGTCGTTCGGGAAGAAAAGCGTCACGCCGAAAAACGCCAGCCAGCGCCGCTACATGGAAGAGATTGAAAAGCACGACATGATGTTCGGCATTGGACCCGGCGGAACGGGGAAGACGTACATTGCAGTAGCGATGGCCGTCAGCGCGCTCCTGACCAAGCAGGTCAACCGGATCATATTGGCGCGGCCCGCGGTGGAAGCCGGTGAACGTCTCGGCTACTTGCCGGGCACGCTGCAGCAGAAGATCGATCCGTACATGCGGCCGCTTTATGACGCGCTATACGACATGCTCGATGCGGACAAGCTCGAGAGATTTCTCGAAAAAGGCATCATCGAAGTGGCACCACTGGCCTTCATGCGTGGCCGCACGCTCAACGACTCGTTCGTGATTCTGGACGAGGCGCAGAACACGACCAGCGAGCAGATGAAGATGTTTCTCACCCGGCTGGGATTCAATTCTAAGGCGGTGATCACCGGCGACGTCACGCAGATCGACTTGCCGGCGGGAAGAAAGTCCGGGCTGATTGAAGCGCTGGAGATTTGCGGGAAGATCGAAGGGATCGGGGTGGTACAGTTTAACGAAAAGGATGTGGTCAGGCATAACCTGGTACAGCAGATCATCCGCGCGTATGAAGAGTTCGAGGTGGGACAATCGCAGAACCGCTTGGCCTTTGAAAACAGCAGGCTCGCGGGGCGCGGGAAAGAGCCGGAGAGACCAACGGCACGGGAGCGCGCCAAAGAAATTCCGCAGAAATGATCCTCAATCGCCAGCGAGCGGTGCGATTGGACCGGCTGTCACTGACAGAATTTGTGAGGCGAGTGGGAGAAGAACTGAATCTCGGGGACGCGGAAATCACAGTCTGTCTGATAAGCGACGCTGAGATGGCGCGGATGAATGAGGCGTTCCGCAAAAAGAGCGGATCCACGGACGTTTTGTCTTTTCCATCAGTGCGGCGGCAACGCCCGATATCGATCAAGCGGGGACCCCGCTCGCGGATGCGAGGCGCGGTTCTGGGCGAGATCGCTATCGCTCCCGCAACGGCGCGGCGCAACGCGAGGAAATATCGCAGGACGCTAGCAAACGAAATGCGCATTTTAATCCTCCACGGCGTTTTGCACTTGCTCGGTTATGACCACGAAACCGACCGCGGACGAATGAATCGTCTCGAACACAATCTGCGCTGGCGCCTCGGGTTAGTGTAAACATGCTTTCCTCGCTTTACGTGCTGGGCATCTTTCTACTGGCGCTAGGTCTGCCCGTTCTTTCCTACCTGACACTGATCTATCGCGAACTGGGACGCATGACGACAGGACGCGTCCACGAACACTTGGATATTTTTGAAGCGGAGATCGAACCCAAGCTGAAGATCAACCGGCGTAGCGGGGGGCGGACGTTTCGTATCCTGGGCCATTTTTGGCTGGCGTTTCTGGTACTGGAGACCACCCGGGGCGTCGTTTATTTCGTTCCTGGTACTTGGGAGTCGTTTGTAGAGTTCTGCGTGTTCCTGACGCTTGAAGTTGTCATGCTCATGCACTTCATTCCGGACATGCTGCTTTACCGAACGACAGGGAGATGGCTGCTCAAATTGCTGCCGTTGATCCGGGCCGCGATGTGGCTGGTGTGGCCGGTGCGCATCTTCCTGGAGGGCGCGGAATCTCTGGCGCGAATCTCCGAGCACGAACCGGAAAAGACGCAAGAGCAGCGTACCGAAGAAGGGATCGAGGCTCTGGTGGAGGCAGCGGAGGAGGAAGGGATCATCGAAGCGGATCAGGCGGACCTGATCGAACAGGTAGTGGAATTCAGCGACAAGCGCGTGCGCGAGGTCATGACGCCGCGGCCGGACATCGTGGCAATCGCAGCGGAGGCTTCTCTGGAAGACCTGCACGCAAGATTCATGGAAACACAGTATTCGCGCCTGCCTGTGTATGAAAAATCGCTGGATGATATTTTTGGCGTGGTTCACGCACAGGACATGCTGAAAGTAGCCGATCAGGACCTTCCGCACCGGAAGGTTCGCGAATTGGTAAGACCGGTGCTTTTCATTCCGGAAACGAAAGCCGGCTCGGACTTGTTGCGGGATATGCGACAGAAGGGTCAGGAAATGGCCGTGGTTATCGACGAGCACGGGTTGGTGGCGGGAATTGCAACGGTCGAAGATCTCGTGGAAGAGATCGTGGGAGAGAGCGGCTACGACGGAAGGCAGCCGGCTCCGGATTTGGTACGCGAAGCGGAAGGTGGGCTGCTACTGCGCGGAAGCACAACGATCCGGGACGCTGAGGAATTGTTGGGCGTAAGATTCGGGAAAAAAGCCGACGAGACCGTGACAACGATCGCGGGATTGTTGAGCCATGTAGCGGGAAAGGTGCCCGCTCCGGGAGAAAAAATCGATTTGGCGGGATACCGCTTTGAAGTGGTGGAGGCGAACCAGCGTAAGGTGCTTCGGCTGCGAATCCGGAAGCAAGTGGCGCTGAGCGCGGCGAAGAAGGAACGATAGAGACATAATGTCGATGCGAGAGTTAAACGAACGCTTTGTGAAAGCCTAATGTCCCCCGAGATAACCGAAAAAGTAGGGAAGAAGCCGCCAGGACGCGCGGGATTTGCCGCGATCATCGGCCGTCCGAATGCGGGAAAGTCTACTCTCCTGAATCGCCTGGTGGGGCAGAAAATCGCGATTGTCACTTCCAAGCCACAGACCACGCGCAACCGGATACAAGGAATCGTCACGCGACCCGAGGGACAGGTCATCTTTATCGACACGCCCGGACTTCACGAGCCGGAGTCTGCCCTCGGGCGGCAAATGATGCGGGAAGTGGCGGCCGCGCTCGAGGGGATCGATGTGTTGTTGCTGGTAGTGGATGCGAGCCGCACGCTGCCGTTCGCCGATGAACTCCTGCTGGAGCGCGCGAAGAGGTTTCAGGGAAAAACCATACTCGTGCTGAATAAGATCGACCGTTTGCCCAGACCGAAGTTGCTTCCCTTGATCGAGGCGTTTCGCAAGGCGTTTGAATTCTCTGCGATTGTGCCGATTTCCGCGCTGAAAGGCGGTGGTTGCGGGGAACTGTTGCAGGAGATCCTCCAGAAACTTCCTGAGGGGAATGCCTACTTTCCCGAGGATCAAATAACGGACCAGCCGGAGCGCTTTCTGGCCGCGGAAATCGTGCGGGAAAAGGCGATACAAGTCATGTACCACGAGGTGCCTTACGCGCTGGCCGTCTTTGTCGAGAAATTCGAGGAGTCACCCAAACTGCTGCGCATCGAGGCAACGATGAATGTGGAGCGGGATACGCAGAAGAAAATCCTGATCGGCCACAAAGGCGAAGTGCTTAAAAAGATCGGCACCGCCGCCCGGAAAGAATTGGAAGAGATCTTTGGAGTCAAAATCTATCTCGGGCTATTCGTGAAAGTGGTTCCCGACTGGCGCGAGAATCCGCAAAAGGTCCGCGAGCTTGATTGGCATTTTCAGCTCGAGGGCCTGGCGCAGGATCAGGAACACTAGACTGGCTCCATTAGTCAGGGGCGGCGATACCGAGGGATTTCATCTTGCGGTAGAGGTGGCTGCGTTCGAGACCGAGGGCGGAGGCGGTTTGCGTCATATTCCACCGGTGTTCCTGCAATTTGCGCAAAATGAATTCGCGTTCGTAGGCGCTGCGGGCTTCATGCAGCGTGGAATACGGCTGATGGGGACTCTCCGGAACGCCGCGGAAGAGTTCCGGCGGGAGATGATGCGGCTCGATGTGGGCCTGCGGGCAGACGATTACCAGGCGCTCCACAAGATTGCGCAGCTCCCTGACGTTCCCCGGCCAGGGATAACGCAGAAGAATTTCCATTGCAGGATCGCTGAGTTCACGGGTCTTCTTGCCGTAGGCGGAGCTGAACCCATTGAGGAAATAGCGCGCTAAAATCGCGATGTCTTCTTTTCGTTCGCGCAAGGGCGGGACGTAAAAGGGTATGACGTTAAGACGGTAGAAGAGGTCCTGGCGAAATGCTCCGCGGCCGATCTCCTGCTCAAGATTCTTATTGGTGGCAGCGATCACGCGCACGTCGGCGTGAAGAGTCTGGTTGGAGCCGACAGGCTCGAAGCGCTGTTCTTCGAGCACGCGGAGCACCTTCGACTGCGTGCGAAGACTCATATCACCAATTTCGTCTAGAAAGAGAGTGCCGCCATCGGCTTTTTGGAATTTTCCTATTTTGTCTTCGGTTGCACCCGTAAAACTGCCTTTCACGTGGCCGAAAAGCTCGGACTCGATCAATTCCTCGGGTATGGCTGCGCAGTTGACTTCAACAAATGGTCCGTGGCTGCGCAAACTCGCGGCGTGCAGAGCACGCGCCACCAATTCTTTGCCGGTCCCACTCTCGCCGTAGATGAGCACGCGTCCGTTGGTGGGGGCGGTCACGGCGATTTGCTGACGAAGAGCCTTCATGGGGACGCTCTCGCCGATGACCTGATAACGATGACCTAGCTCGCTGCGCAGGAGCTGATTCTCCTCCTCGAGGCGCCGCTGCTGGATGGCGTTTCGAACGAGAACGACGATTTTTTCGAGCGACAGCGGTTTTTCAACGAAATCGAATGCGCCGAGCTTTGTGGCGCGCACCGCGGTTTCAATCGTTCCATGACCGGAAATCATTATGACGGCGGGAGGCCGCGGAAGGGCCTGGAGACGACTGAGAGCCTGAAGGCCATCGATTCCCGGCAGCCAGACGTCCAGAAGCACGACCTCAAAGCTGCCGGAAATGGCGCGGGCCAGAGCATCTTCACCCGAAGCCGCGGTATCAACCTCGTAGCCTTCGTCCCTGAGGATTAAGGAGAGAGATTCGCGAATGCCGGCCTCGTCATCAACAATGAGCAGGTGCGGGCGGCTGGTCATCAGGAATGTACCGTTCCATTGCGCTCCGAGGTCGAAGAGGACACGAGTTCGGCGATGGGCAGCTCCACGAGGAAGCGAGAGCCGACGGGAAAGTTGTCTTCCACATGGATAGTGCCGCCATGTTCGGCGACGATTCGAGCGGCGATGGCCAGGCCCAGACCGGTGCCACGCTCTTTGGTCGAGAATTGCGGAAGGAAGAGTTTGTCTTTGTCCTCGGGGGAGATACCGTGGCCGGTGTCTTCGACGCAAATTTCGATCATCTCGGCATCAAGGTGCGCATGCGTGGAGACCACGATTTCCCGGAGAGGGGCGTCTTCGAGGGCTTCCGCCGCGTTGTCAATGAGGTTGACCACGACGCTACGGAGCAAGCCGCCATCCGCGCGGACAGCGGGAAGGTTTTCCGCCAGCGTGGTTTTCAATGTTATGCCATCCAGGCGGCCGGAGAAGACTTCCACGGCCTCCTGGATGATGGCGTTGGCATTGGTGGACGCGAGCTTGGCCGAGGGAAAGCGCACAAATTGGGAGAATTCGTTGACCAGCGCGGCGAGCGTAGAGACTTCGCGCTCGATGAGGCGAGAGCACTCTTCAACAAGCCGATTGAGTTCGGGATCTTTTGACTTGTTGGCCTCGGAAGGGTCGCGGCGCTCCATAAAACGCGACAGGCGTTGCGCAGAGAGTTGAATGGGGGTGAGAGGATTCTTGATTTCGTGGGCGATGCGACGAGCAACTTCCTGCCAGGCCGCCGATTTCTGCGCGCGGAGCATCTCCGTCAAATCGTCGAGCACAAGAACATAACCGGAATTCGCGCGGCGAGGACCCAGAGAGCTGACCGTTACCGCCACGTGCAACATGCGGCCGCCGAGGATCATCTCAATTTCCCGGGACACTACTCCCATGCGCAGGGAACGCCGCATGAGGTGCTGCACTGTGTGGGCTGCGTCGGCGCCCATGAGATCTTCCAGGGAGCGCGTTTCGCGGGATGCCACGCCGAACAGCCGAGAAATAGCGCTGTTGGCCCGGAGAATTGTTCCGTTGGGGTCTAGCGAAACCACGCCGGTAGGGATGTTTTCGAGGACGGTTTCCATAAGCTGGCGGCGGCGCTCGAGTTCCTGGACAGCGAGCTGGAGATTGCGGGTGAACTGGTCGATCTGGGAGCGGCTGTCCCGGAGTTGAGAGATCATCGTGTTGAAGGATCTAACCAGCAAGCCCAATTCATCCTGCGCTTGTTCGGGGACTTGGTAGTCGAAATTTCCGGAAGAGATTTCGCGCGTGCCTTCAGCGAGGGCTTGGATGGGCACGGTCACCTGCTTTGCGAGGAATAGCGCCAGCCACATCACGGCAAACAGCAGAAGCGTGGTGAACAGAAGCAAAATGAGGAGCATCTGGCGCTTGAGGGTCCTCAAGTTCTGTTTTTGGAGTTCGTAGTTGCGCGTCTGCGCCTGAATTTCCGTATAGCGCTGGTAAAAGTCCGGGCTGGTGCGGTACCCGGCGACAATCGAGTGCGCGGCGCCTCCGGCGTTTGCGATCGGGATTCGGGCGGCGAGATAGTTTTTTCCTTCCGCGCCCCAGAGCTCAATTCCGCTAGGTAAAACTCGAACCTGGCTGCCTAATACATCAGCCTTTACGCAAAGCTTTCCAGAACGGTCCTCAGGTGGATTGTCACAGATTACCCCGCCACGAATCGCCTTGCCGTCCGCGTCGAGATTCCAGACCGCATCGGCTCCGGCCGCGAATGTTTCTTGTAAGAGTTTGTCTATGGGCTTGCGAGACGCGGACTGAGCTTTCCAAGCGAGGGCCCGGAGGCGCGGTAATTGCGACTTGCCAAAATCGGTCAAGAGTTGTTGCGTCTGTTCGGAAGCGATTTCCAGTGGCCGTGGAAACCATCGGCCAAGGGTGCGGTTGAGAAGGGAATAGCTTACGAAGAACATGAAAACGACAGGGAGGAGTGACAGGCCCATGGCGCCGACAACCATTTTTGTCTTGAAGCGTGCGCCGAGCTGCTCCTTGGTCCGCTCGACCCAAAGCCGAACAATCGAGCGGAGGAGAATGAGGCCGAAAATGAGGAGCGCCGCAGTGACGAAGCTTGAGACAGCATAAAGAACCATGACCTCGCGCCAGGTTTTTGGCTCGAAAGGGACGTCGAGCGAGCCAAAGGTGAACACGGCAGCCAGGAGCAGGGTGAGAAGGATTCCGCCGATTGTGAGTCCCCAGCGCTGTTTGGATTCGAGCGGGCTCATTTTCTTGCCTTCATGCGCGGCGGAGCGGTATTCTGCGCCTGGGGGAGGCCGGCACGCCCCGTTTGCAGTGGCTGGAGGAGCCTGCGGTGCTGGCCAAGCTCCTCGGCTTCCGGCTCGTGGTCATTCTTGAGGACGTCGTGAATCTCCAATTCTTGCATGCGTTCAATGCAGAGGGCAATTTTAGTAAACCTACCCCGACCATGGACAGTTTCCGGTTCTGGAGAGCTTGAGGACATCTCCCACGCAAGATAGCCAGCGCACCGCGGCAAGTCAAGGCGCTTACCTGTACCTGGAAAAATGTACCTGTCCCGGAGGGCAGGTATTAGCCATTTCACCACGGAGAGCGAATTTCTATCTCACTCATCGCCTCCGATTTGTTAAGGTGAGCGCTAGGTGTTTTAGCGGTAGGGAGCACTTTGGATGTCCGTCCGTCTCGGCGAAATACTGATTAAGGAAAGCCTCATCACGCAGGACCAGCTCCAAAAGGCGCTTGAGTATCAGCGCGCCAACGGGGGCAAGCTGGGGAGTTGCCTGACGAAGATGGGCTTTATCACGGATGATGACATCACCGGCGTGCTTTCCCGGCAATACGGCGTACCCTCCATCAACCTGAAATATTACGAGATTGATCCGACGGTCATCAAACTGATTCCCCAGGACACCGCAGTGCGTTATCAGGTGGTTCCGCTGTCGCGTGTGGGCTCGGTCCTGACCATTGCGATGACCGATCCCACCAATGTTTTCGCGATGGACGACATCAAGTTCATGACGGGCTTCAACGTGGAGCCCGTGGTTGCTTCGGAATCGGCGATCGGCGACGCCATCTCCCGTTTCTACGGGGGAGTTGACGCAAATGGCGAAGAGCTCAGCAACCTGATGAAGGATCTGGCCGAGGAAGAGCAGGAATTGGAGCTTGCCGCAGAAGAATCAGAGTTGGATGCGGCTTCACTTGAGAAAGCAGCGGAAGAAGCACCGATCATCAAGCTTGTGAACTTGATTCTTACGGACTCCGTCAAGCGGGGCGCCAGCGATATTCACCTTGAGCCCTACGAGCTGGAAATGCGCGTGAGGTTCCGCGTTGACGGCGTGTTGCAGACGGTGATGAACCCTCCCTTGCGATTGAAGGATGCCATCACCAGCCGCCTGAAGATTATGGCCAAGCTGGACATCGCGGAAAAGCGTTTGCCGCAAGATGGCCGCATCATGATCAAGTATAAGGCGGACGGGAAGAAGAAGGAACTGGACTTCCGCGTGTCGACCGTCCCCACTCTCTACGGCGAAAAGATCGTCTTGCGGTTGCTGGACAAAGAGAACCTGCGCCTGGATATGACCAAGTTGGGCTTCGAAGCGGAATCTCTCAAGAAATTTGAACGCAACATCTTGAAGCCATACGGCATGGTGCTGGTCACGGGACCGACGGGATCAGGAAAGACGAACACTTTGTACTCCTCGGTGGCTCGGCTGAACACAGTTGATACCAACATCATGACGGCTGAAGATCCGGTCGAGTTTCAGTTGGCGGGAATTAACCAGGTGCAGATGAAGGAGCAGATCGGCCTGAACTTTGCCGCTGCGCTGCGCGCCTTCCTCCGCCAAGACCCCAACATCATTCTGGTTGGCGAGATCCGCGATTTCGAAACGGCGGAAATCGGCGTCAAAGCGGCGCTTACGGGGCACATGGTGCTTTCCACCCTGCACACCAATGATGCTCCCTCGACAATCAGCCGTTTGATGAACATGGGAATTGAGCCCTTTCTTGTGGCCACCTCCGTGAACCTAATCTGCGCGCAGCGGCTTGTTCGGCGCATCTGCACCAACTGCAAGCAAGAACTCGAAGTTCCTCCCCAGGCCCTCATCGATGCGGGATATTCCCCCGAAGAAGCCAAGACGACGAAGATCTATCACGGCAAGGGCTGCTCGACCTGCAATAAAAACGGCTACAAAGGACGCACCGGCCTGTATGAAGTGATGGAGATTAATGACGAACTGCGAGAGTTGATCCTGGTGGGCGCTTCGGCATTGGAATTGAAGAAAAAGGCGATCGAGCAGGGAATGATCACGTTGCGGCGGAGTGGATTAACAAAGGTTGCCGCCGGGATGACCACGATGGAAGAAGTTCTGCGCGAGACGGTTCTGTAGAACGGAGAAGGTGAGCAATGGCGGGAATTACCTTAAGCGAGCTGCTGAAGAAAATGGTCGAGATGGGAGGCAGCGACCTGCACATTACGACCAATAGCGCGCCACGGGTGCGCGTGCACGGAAAACTGCGGCCACTCGATATGCCCCCCTTGACGGCGGCAGACACCAAATCGCTGGCCTACAGCGTGTTGACGGATGCGCAGAAACATCGCTTCGAGGAAAATCTGGAGCTTGACTTTTCATTCGGCCTCAAGAATCTCGCGCGTTTTCGTGGCAATGTGTTCAATCAGCGCGGCGCTGTCGGGGGGGTATTCAGGACCATTCCCTGGGAGATTAAAGGCTTTGATGCGTTGGGTCTTCCGGCCGTGGTCCGGGGAATGTGCGATAAACCGCGCGGACTCGTGCTCGTAACCGGGCCCACCGGTTCGGGAAAATCCACGACTCTCGCTGCAATGCTCGACAAGATCAACAGCGAGCGTGAAGAGCACATGATCACCATCGAGGACCCCATCGAATTCCTGCACAACCACAAGAAATGCCTTGTGAATCAGCGCGAGGTGCATGCGGACACGCATTCCTTCTCGAACTCCCTGCGCGCGGCGCTTCGTGAAGATCCAGACGTCGTTCTGATCGGAGAAATGCGCGACTTGGAAACCATCGAATCCGCGCTGCGCATCGCGGAAACGGGCCACTTGACTTTTGCGACGTTGCACACGAATTCCGCCTCGTCCACGATTAACCGCATCATCGACGTCTTTCCGGCGCACCAGCAGCCACAGATTCGCGCGCAGCTCTCGATGGTGTTGGAGGGAATTCTCTGTCAGGCGCTGCTCCCGCGAATCGATGGACGCGGACGAGCCATGGTGATGGAGGTGTTAGTACCGACACCGGCCATCAGAAACCTCGTTCGCGAGGACAAGATCCATCAGATCTACTCTGCCATGCAGACGGGAACGGGGCAGACAGGCATGCAGACTTTCAATCAGGGCCTTGCGAACGCGTATTTCACGAAAGCGATTTCACTGGAAATTGCACTTTCGCGCTCTTCGAATCCAGAAGAATTGCAGGACATGATCAATCGAGGCGTATCTTCACCCTCCGGGGGATCGAAAGCCCCCGTGGCGGGAAAACGGTAAGAATCCCCGCAGGCTGGCATGGCCTGTGGTAGATGAAATTGCTTGAGGAGGAATACAAATGCCGGACTTCACATATAGAGGAACCAATCGAAGCGGCGCCAGCGTCAGCGGCGTTATGCAGGCTTCGAGCAAGACGGAGTTGCAGAGCCTCTTGCGCCGACAGCAGATTACGCCGACAAAAATGTCGGAAAAGGGCAAGGAATTCAACATGCCCACGTTTGGCGGCAGCGTAAAAGCGAAAGAGCTGGCTGTCTTTACCCGACAGTTTTCCGTGATGATCGACGCCGGTTTGCCCCTGGTGCAGTGTCTGGAGATTCTGGCGGGCCAGCAGGAGAATCAGACCTTTCAAAAAGTACTGGTTGGGACGCGGGGCGCTGTCGAGGGCGGTGCGACCCTTTCAGCGGCAATGCGTCAATATCCGAAAGTCTTCGATGCGCTTTACGTCAACATGGTGGAAGCAGGCGAGACCGGCGGTATACTCGACACCATTCTGCAGCGGCTCTCCACCTACATCGAGAAAAACGTTAAGTTGCAGCGCGCCGTCAAATCCGCTCTTGTGTATCCCGTCGGCGTCTTGACCGTCGCGGCGGCCGTTATCACGTTGCTCTTGTGGAAAGTCGTTCCAGTTTTTGCCACCTTGTTCACGGGTCTCGGTGTGGATCTTCCGCTCCCCACAAGAATCGTCATCGCCATGAGCAATTTCGTCGGAAGCTACTTTGGATTGTTGCTGCTTGTGGCTATCGCGGGCATCATTTTCGGCATGAAGGTCTGGTACGGGACAAAACAAGGCCAATACGCAATCGACGCCACCATTCTCAAGCTGCCTATCTTGGGACTCCTCATGAGGAAGATTGCCGTGGCTCGCTTCACGCGTACCCTGGGAACCTTGATATCGAGCGGCGTGCCAATTCTGGAAGGGCTTGATATCACCGCTAGGACCGCAGGCAACGCCGTGATTGAACGCTCCCTCCAAAAGGTGCGCAAGTCGCTCGAGGAAGGCAAGTCCCTGACGGAGCCTCTCAGGGAATCGGAAGTATTTCCGGGAATGGTTACGCAGATGATTGGCGTCGGCGAGCAAACCGGCGCAATGGATGCCATGTTGCAGAAGATTGCCGATTTTTACGAGGAAGAAGTCGACGCGGCGGTAAAAGATTTGTTGACCGCCCTCGAACCCGTGATGATCGTTTTCCTAGGTTTGGTGGTCGGCGGCGTCGTTATTTCCATGTATCTCCCGCTGTTCTCGCTGATCGGCCAGCTCAGCAAGACACACTAGACGTCGTCCTATCATCCTAAGGGTTGCTCTATTGGCGGATGGCGGGGAAGGAACTCCCCCTCATCCGCCATTTTGCATAATAATGAAGCGTGAGGGGGCGTCTGAGATTTCAGCGCATCGGACATGGGAATGACGAGGCAGCAGAGTGCAACGAGCCGAGAATGGTTGGATTGGCTGACGCGCGTCCGTCTGCTCATGATCGTGTTGATCTTGGGCGTGGGCGCTGTCTGGCCCCAGTATTTCCCCAATTCCAATGCAAACCGATATTTTCTTCCGTTAATCATCCTCTGGATTACCCAGGGCATCCTTCACCTCATCCTGGTGCGCTGGATTCCCAAAGCTCAGTGGCACGGTGGCTTACAAGTTGCCAGCGACATGGTGATGATTTCTGCCCTCGTATATGTAACTGGATTGCAAGAGAGTTACTTTATCTCGCTTTATCTGCTGGTTATAATCGTCGCAAGCATTCTCTTTCCCAGGCGCGTGGCCTTCGCAACGGCGTTGACCTGTTTGGGGATTTTGGCCGGCCTGATGGTGCTGGTTACTCTTGGGAAGATTCCTCGCACGGCATCAACGTCTCCCACTTTGCCAGGTCTGCGCATTTGGCTGTTCAGCAATCTCCTCGGCTTTCTGGCGGTGGCGTATCTTTCGAGCTTGCTTGCGCAATCCCTCCGCAGCAAGGGTCAGGAACTCGAGGAAAAGCGGGAAGAGTTGCTGGACCTTCAGGATTTTACCGAGGACATTATCCACTCCATGCGGGGAGGACTTTTGACCACGGATCTGGAAGGGCGCATCGTCCTTCTAAACCGCACAGGCGAAGAGATTCTGGGCGCGAGGTTCGCTGAAATTCGCGGGCGCAAGTTGGGGGAAATAAGCGAGGAGTTCTGGTTGCCGGGTTCTTTTGACGCCAACGTGAAACACGGCGTTCGCAAGGAGATTGATTACCGAAGCGCGGACGGCCAGCTCAGGTACATCGGTATCTCCGTTTCTCTCTTGCGCTCCCGCGATTCCTCGCGAAGCGGGTATGTTTTTAATTTTCAAGATCTAACGGAACTGCGCCGGCTCGAACAGGAAGTGGCGACGAAGGATCGTATGGCCGCGCTGGGACGATTATCGGCCGCCATTGCCCACGAAATTCGACAGCCGCTCACGGCCATGGCCGGAGCGGTGAAGGAATTAGCCCGCTTGGTGCCCCTGGAAGAAGACGAAAAGCATCTTGTGGGCATCGTCAGCCGCGAGTCGGAACGCTTGAACCATATCATAACGGACTTCCTGAACTACTCGCGTGAAAAAACATATGAATTCGCGGAAGAAGACGTACGCAGGCTCCTCGATGAAACGCTTACGTTGCTGGAGCAGAAACCGGAGATAGGAACGAAGTACCGCATTGTTCGGGCGTTTAACGGGGGACTCTCAAGAGCGCGCGTGGATGCGAACAAGATCCGGCAGGTGTTCTGGAACCTCTGCGATAACGCACTGCGCGCGATGCCGGCTGGAGGCACTCTGACGGTCAAGCTCGAAGAACAGCCTTTCCGGTTGCGGATTGCGTTCCGCGACACGGGGGTGGGCCTTGACTCGCGGCAAAAAGCCAAACTTTTCGAACCCCTCCAGCCCAGTTTCGAAGGGGGAACGGGCTTGGGTCTTTCCATTGTGTATCAGATTGTTCAGGCCCACAGCGGGAGAATTATCGTGATTTCAGAAAAAGACCAAGGGGCGGAATTCATCGTCGATTTGCCACGAGTGGCGTGAGGGCTTCATGCAAGGCACAAAGGTGGCCGCTAAGGAAACAGGCAAAGAGATGGTGCATATCCTTGTGGTGGATGACGAGCGGTCCATTTGCGAACTGCTTGAAATCACCTTCCGGAAGGAAGGCTATCGCGTGGAAGTCGCCGCCAGCGTGGAACTCGCTAAGCGCAAGCTGGAATCTCAAATCTTCGATATTGTCATATCTGACGTGCGCATGCCCGGCGCGGGCGGCGTGGACCTTCTGAAATTTACCAAAGAGATCGCGCCCGAGTGTTTCTTCCTCCTGATTACGGGCGTCCCCACCGTTGAGACCGCTATTGCCGCGGTAAACGCCGGCGCCGACCGGTATGTCATAAAAGACCACGAGCTGGTCGACCAGCTGCGCCGGGCCGTTCACGAAGCAGCAGAGAGTCTTAAATGGAAAAAGGAGGCCGGTTATCTACGGCGCGAACTGCGCCGTCTGACCGGACTCGACAACATTGTCGGCCAGAGCCCAAAGATGCGGGCAATTTTTGAGCTAATTCAAACTATCGCGCCCCAAACCAGCAGGGTCCTCATCACCGGCGAGAGCGGCACGGGTAAAGAATTGGTGGCTCGGGCAATTCACGAGAACAGCTTGCGGGCGCAACTGCCATTCATCACGATCAATTGCGGCGCTTTTCCCGACACCCTACTCGAATCGGAGCTGTTCGGGTATGTGAAAGGCGCATTTACGGGCGCCAACGACAATCGCCAGGGGTTGTTCCAGGCCGCCCACGGCGGCACGCTTTTTATGGACGAGATAGGCAACATGAGTTTGACGATGCAGGTGAAACTCTACCGTGTGTTGCAGGAAGGCAAAGTGCGGCCCGTCGGAAGCACTGAGGAAATTGACGTGGATGTCCGCATCATCGCGGCGACAAACAAAGAGTTCGAGAAAGAGATTGCCGAAGGCCGCTTCCGCGAAGATCTTTATTACCGCTTGAGCGTAATCCCCATCCAATTGCCGTCACTTCGCGAGCGCCGGGAAGACATTCCCCTCCTTGCAAGACACTTCCTGGATCGTTTCCGCGGCTCGATGGAAAAGCCCGTTCAGAGCATTTCGCCGGAAGCAATGCGCCGCTTGGAGGCCTATGAGTGGCCGGGAAACGTTCGCGAACTGGAGAACACCATGGAGCGCGCTGTAGCCCTCGAAACGGGCACGGAAATTTCCCTTCAGGTCTTGCCGGACCGCATCGCCGGATATTCTCCCGATGCTGCCCTCGGAACGGCGAACCTGACATTGACCATTCCGCCAGAAGGTCTCGATTTCGAAATGAAAATCGCCGACGTGGAGCGCCGCTATTTGCAGGCTGCGCTGGAACGCGCTGGAGGCGTGCGGACGCGCGCGTCAGAGTTGTTAAAAATCACCTACCGATCCTTCCGGCACTACGCAAAAAAGCACAATATTTGAGACCTAAGCAGATCTGGTTGGCGCGGCGCACAACGAAGTGCCAAGCTGGTACGTTCGTACCAGTGGAGATGTGACTATTTGCGTTGTTTTTGACTGACATAAATTGTCGACTTGAACCGTCAAAAGCGAGATTCCCCGGGTTCTACGCATTCCAGGTTCACCCTGGCAAGACCATAAGTGCTTGTATATTAGCACCTTACGATATCTTTGAACGACTTCGGCAGGTGTCGATGAGAGTGGCCGCCTGCGTGCCATATCCACTTGCAGTGCTCTGGCACAAACAGGGTCCTTAAACAGGTCTATAAGGAGATCTTAATCTAATGAAAAAGCAAAAGGGTTTCTCGCTTATCGAATTGCTCATCGTCGTGGCGATCATCTTGATCATCGCGGCGATCGCCATCCCGAACTTGATTCGCTCCCGTATGGCGGCGAACGAAGCTTCAGCAGTCTCGACGCTTCGCACGCTGACCACGGCATTTGTCACCTATTCCTCGACGTATGGCAACGGCCTTCCCCCAACCCTGACCTCGCTGAAGAATCCCGCACCGGGCACGCCGCCTGACTGCGGCACCAATGGATCCGGGCTGGTGGACAACGTGTTGGCCGGACTGGCCGCTGGTGGTGGTGCTGCGAAGTTCCTAAAGAGCGGCTACACTTTCACATACGTAGGGGCTAACGCGCTGGCCGCAGCGCCCGCAGGTATCGGCTGCACGGGTCCTGGGTTTGGAACCAGCACCACGAACGCGTTGCCGATCAGCGTGGGTGGCACGGGCCAGCGTGGCTTCACCATCGACAACACGGGAGTGATTTACTTCAACCTGACCGGTCTAGCAGCGCCAGTGCCGGG
>Ga0210410_10000098_pt1 | contig 135505 bp, 101 predicted proteins | sample IncBWC4MmetaG_FD_161058 | JGI IMG/M metagenome (GOLD analysis project Ga0210410, IMG submission 161058) | Forest soil microbial communities from Barre Woods Harvard Forest LTER site, Petersham, Massachusetts, United States - Inc-BW-C-4-M | ecosystem: Environmental > Terrestrial > Soil >...
TTCGACGCCGGGCAGCTGGTCTTCGCGACAAGCAGCGAACCGAGAGATAGTTTGGGCTTCATGATGCTTCGGGAACGCGCGCTGACGCAGAGCGAGTTTGAAGAGGCTTCGGCGCTAATGGAAACGGGTCAGCGCTTCGGGTCCGCGGTTGCCGAGATGGGCCTGTACAGCGTCGAGGAAATAGCCAGTTGGGTACAGAGACAGCTCGTCCAGATTACCGCAACGCTGCTGGACTACCCCGCTTGCCGGTATTACTTCTTCAACGCGCTCGAAAAGAACGTGGTGCCGGAAATCGCAATTCCCGTGCCGCTGGGGAAATTGCTGCTCGAAGCGGTGCGCCGCGCCAAGGATTTGCCGCTGGGACCCCTCGCGGAGGACGGAGAGCTTTGCGTGCAGGTCTCTCCGGACCCGATGCTGAGGTTTCAGGCGGCGGAACTAGATGAACAGGAGCGACAACTGCTTGCGGCAGTTTCGGGGACAGCCCGCGCCAAGGAGTTCCTTGCGCAAGGCGGTCAAGCGAAAGAGCAGGCCGCCCGCGCGCTCTACGCGCTCCTGGTCTTGGGAATGGTCGTACGGGTGCCGCCGGGGACACAAACAGCCGAAGAGCCTGCGGCGTCTGCAGCACCCGCTGAGACTGCGGCTACGGCTCCGCCGCTGGAGCCCGAAGCGACGAGCGCCGCTGAAACCGACAGCCTGAAACAGTTCGAGGAGGAAATGCGGAAGCTGCTGGAGCTCACGGAGAAAGCAACTTACTACGAGATGCTGGGCGTGACGGCAACCTCATCGCCCGGAGAGGTTAAGCAAAGTTTCCACCGCCTGGCACGGAAGTTCCATCCAGACCGCCACATGGGACAGAGCGAATGGATTGGATTGCTGCAAGAGTTGATGAGCCGATTGTCGGCGGCATACAAGACACTTGTAGATGAAGAGAAACGAGCGCGCTACGACAAGCAGCTGGTGTCGGCGGGCGCGTTCACGCTTGGCCAGGACAAAACGGAAAGCCAGGAAACGGTGGATGAGTGCCTGGCGAGGGCCAAGGAAAGTTTGCGGGCCCACAATTTTGCGGGCTCCATTTTATGGCTGCGCAAGTGCGTGGAGATCGCTCCCGATGTGGCGAAATATCATGCGATGCTGGCGCGAAGCCTGGCGGCCTTGCCGCAATACCGGCAAGAAGCGATTGGCTGTTTTGAAAAAGCCATCGAGCTGGACCCGTGGAACACTTCCACGTACTTTCAGTTCGCAGAACTATACGAGCTGATGCGGTTGCCGTGGCGCGCGGTTCCTTTGTATCGAAAGATTCTGGAGATCGATCCGGCACACAGCAAAGCAAGTGCGCGATTGCGGGAACTCGAAGAGAAACCCAAAGAACGGGAAGAAAGCTCCTTCCAATTCGTTTCACGGTTGTTCCAGCGTAAGCCCTGACGGAGTTCGAAGCCCACCCTGGTCGACGGGTGATGCGAGAGAAGCGGACTCTTCCTGGCGGGTCAGGGGAGAATCAACAACATTTTTGGATGGGCGGCGCGCGGCGACACGTTTGTAGCTGCCATTCTTGGCCTTGCACTGTTTCGCCCGCAAACGAATTTCCTTGCCGATGGATTTGGGGTTAACGAGCCATTGGGCTTTGCCCGGGCGGCCAGGCTGTTTTTGTTTGGAGCCTGAAAGACGACCGATACTGAGCAAGCGGCAGATTTCGGCGCTGGTGGAGTCCAGTTCCAACGCAGTTTGCTGGGCGGTGAGCCAGCGTTTGTGGTTTGAGGGCATGAAGTTTCCTCCCCCAGAGCGTGACGCGTGCGTGCTATATTCACTATACAGGTATTTATTCTTATCTGCAATATTGTTGGGGAGGAAACAAGCGCGGCATTAAAAAGTGCTCTCGAAGACACCGCCATTGCGGGCAAAAAGCTAAGATTGAAAATTTGCAGAGGTCTCTGAGCGTCCCTATTTCTTGAACAAATCCTCGAAAGCCTGGCGCGCGTCGTTGGGGCGTGAAGGCGGAGCGGTGGCTGCGGCCGGCGCCTGTTGCGCGTAGGATGTAGGCGCAGTGTCTTTCTCGATGGTCATGCGGAATTCGTAGAACTTGCAATCATTCTTTGCGTCCTTGGGAGTGATGCGCTCAGGGATGGGCTGGGTGCATTCGAACTGCGCGCCGGAGTCGAAGAAGCGGCATTGCTTGCAGCTGTGCAATTCGAACTGGCACTTGGGACACTTGCCGGCGGCGTCGAAGCCGGGCGCAAGCACCGCGCCGCAGTTGGCGCAGCGGCCGCGGGTCACCGTTCCGACCATGCGCGGCGTGCGCGGACCAAACTGATCCTGCCGCGGACCGCCCGACGGGGGCCTGCGATCGTGTGACTTTTCCTTTTTTTCTTTTTTTTCCGCGTCCTTATACCCGCGGTGACCATACTTTGGGCTCACAAAAGCCTCCGTCCATCAGTCCTGACGGACTCCAACCAAAAAAACCCGAAATGGAGCGCTGATGCGCACTCTTCCTTGGTTTGTATCCAATCGGATTGCTACACTCGGCCCGGCGGAACGATCTACCCCAGAGTTTAGATCAGGATTGCCGGCTTCCGCTGCAGGAGATGGGACAACCATGTTTGTAATCCTATGGGAGTTCGAAGTCAAGCCGGGATGTGAAAAACGATTCGAGAACAGCTACGGCCCGGATGGCGAGTGGGCGCGGTTTTTCCGGCGCGATCCTCACTATCTGGAAACTCGCCTCCTGCGGGATGCCGTTCGTACGAACAGGTACTTGACCTTAGATGCGTGGGATTCACGAGAGGTTTACGAAAAGTTCCAGCGGGAAAACCGCGAGGAACATAACGCGCTGGATGCTTCTTTCGAGTCGCTAACCGTAAGAGAAACGCACGTGGGATCATTTGTTCGAATTTCCTAGGCAACGAGGATAGCGAAGTGTTTCCACCGAGCGTGCCGGTGATTAAGTCTAGCCACGATTCCTCCAGTGCGCGGCCAGCGCTCAAAACCGAGCGCAAGAAAAAGCTGGCCGCTCCGGTCGGGATGACAATGTTGGGCTTTTTGTCAGCTTATTGAAGCCTTCCGTGACAAAACACATTGTAAGAGGACTTCAAACAAACGCGCTGATGCGAGGTTGTTTTACGAAAACAAACCGACCAGGCCGTCGGGCGGCAGATCGGGTTGCAAAAACTGCTTCGGAGTTCCCGCTGCGCGCAGCACAGCCTCAGCAGCGAGATAGCCGCTGCGAACGGCGCCTTCCATGGTCGCGGGCCAGCCGGTGTCGGTCCAATCACCGGCGAGGAACATTCCGCGCACGCTGGTCTCCTGCTTAGGCCGCCAGCGGTCGCAGCCTGGCTCGGGCGAAAAGGTTGCTGCGGCTTCTTTGATCACCGTGGCCTTGACGAGTTGCGCGTCGCGCGCGGCGGGCAGCGCATGCCGGACTTCTTTCAAGCAGAGATCGATGATTTCCTGGCGCGGTTTCTGCAGCAGGCCGTGGGAGGCGCTGATTACGAGCTGGAGATACTGACCACCGTCCGCAGCGGCACCGGCCCCGTTCGCCGCCCCGTAGAGCGCCGTCTTGTTGAAAACCCATTGTGTGATGGTGTCGAGCAGGGTGATAAAAGGTTCCGTCATCACAGTGCGATCGAACCATAGGTGAACGCCGGTGATGGAGGAATCTTTCAAGTTGCTTACCTTCGAAAGCACCGTGTCGCTGCGCTTCACCTCTTCCGGCAAAAGCTCATCAAAAACACTGTGCGGCAGGGCAATGACATACGCGTCCGCAGTTTCTTGGCGGCCGCCGTCGAAGATAACTCCGTTGAGAGCGCCGTTTTCGATGCGCAGACCACGCACGGGCGCGCGCAGGGTCACTTCCCCGCCCTTGCTTTTAATTGCGGCGTGGCAACCTTCATAAAGTTCCGCGAGCTGAATCGTCGGAACGCCCATCCGGTAGCCAGTCCGGTTCGATAAAACTGTCTTCCAAAAAACATCGATGCCATATCGGGCATCGATATTGTCGAGCTCCTCGCTGAGAGCGCTGACGAGAACCGGGCGATAGAAACGATCGATCGCGCCCTTCGTTTGGCGCCGGCGTTTTAGCCATTCCAGCATGGAAATATCCGCGCCTTGCCGGAGATCGCTGGGTTTTCCCTTGTGCAAGAGGATGTCTAACATCGCGCGCGCGATAGAAAACTTGTCAGCGAACGACAATGGGCTGAACGAAAGGAAAGAACCGAGAATGTGCAGCGGCGCGGGAAGAAATCCGGCTTGAAAGTGGCCGGTCCGGCCCCGGGGATCCAGCAAAAGCAGCCGATCGAAAAACTTGATTTTATCGGCGCAGCCGACGCGGCGATAGAAATCCTCGAGATTGGTGCAGCAACCGAAAGTTACGTGCTGGCAATTGTCGACGTGCTCGCCGTCCGGCAACACGTAGGACGTTGCGCGGCCGCCGAGAAACGGGCGCTGTTCAAAGAGCCGGACGTGCCAGCCAGCTTCAGCCAGCGCGACGCCGGCCGCCAGCCCTGCCAGCCCGCCGCCGATCACGATCACGTTTTTCGAGGACATTCTCTTCCGTCAGGCGGCCGAGGCGCGCCTTGGCTGTAAAGATCATTTTCTCCGCGCGCGAGAGGCGTATGCGTTCGCCGAACACTGCAAAATCGAGCGCTTCGATTCGCGCCAGCAGCGCGCTGTAGGTATGGGCCAAAAGCCAAAGGGCAGCGCGGCTTTCCGGATCGATCAAGCCGAACAGCGCCGCGCCGTCTTCGTACGATTGCCAGGCGCGGTCGGCTTCGAAACGCAACAACTCGCGCATGCCAAGGGTCGCTTCGGTGCGGCCAAAATCTTCCGGCGAGACGCCGTAGCGGGCGAGATCTTCTTCGGGCAGGTATACACGGCCAGCAGCGTAATCCTCGCGCACGTCGCGAATAATGTTGGTGAGCTGAAAAGCGAAGCCGAGCTTTTCGGCGAGGTCGAGGGCGCGGGGATCGCGAAAACCGAAGACGTGCGTGCAGGTGAGACCGACGGTGCCGGCGACGCGATAACAATATTCCTTGAGGCGATCGAACGTAGGGTAAGAGTGCACGGTCAAATCCATCTCGGCGCCGGAGATGAGATCGTGAAGATAGCGCGGGGGCATTTTGAAACGCTCGACGGTGTCGACCAAGGCAGGCAGGACTTCCGCCGCACCAGGTAAGGCTTCGACGGGCGACGTCATAGCCGCGGTGCCATCAAAAAGTTGTTCCTGCCCGGTAATGGCCTGATCCAAAGCGCCGCGCCATTTTGCCAGGCCGCGCTGCTTCGCGGAAACGTCGGCGTCTTCATCCGCAACATCATCCACGCAACGCATGAAAGCGTACAAAGCGGCAAGCGCATCGCGTTTCGGCTTGGGTAGCAAGAGGAAGGCGTAGTAGAAATTGCTGTGCGCGGCGCGGGCGATGCGGTGGCATTCCGCGTAGGAAGCCGCAAGCTCGTCGGAAGACGCAGTAGCGCTTTTTCTTATTACTTTCGGATTTAGTCGCGTCCCCGTGGCTGTTGGTGGGCCAGCCTTCTTCGAACTCTTGCCGACCCAATTCGACGCGAGCGCGCGTCCGAGCAAACGGACCTGCTTGCCCTTGCTGACAGCCGGGCGATGGTGCAGCGTGTCGTAGCCCATCGCTTCGATGGAGTCGAGAACCGCTAAACCGCCGCGGCTGAACATTTCCACGTCAATGCGCAAACGGCCATCAACGATGTTTGCGAGCGGTGCGCCTTCGGCGAACAAGACCCTCGTGCGCGCGATCAGGTCTTTCATCAATTTTATGTAGCGCTCGTCAAAGCGGCGGTCAACGATATCGTATTCGGTGAGGCCCTGAGAGGCAGCCGCATCGAGTGGAATATAGATGCGGCCCTTTTCCAGGTCGCGGTCAACATCCTGCCAGAAATTCGCGAGCTGCAGCGCGGTACACGTAGCGTCGGAGAGGCGCTGCCGTGCTTCGTCGCGATAGCCGCAGAGATACAGCACGAGGCGGCCGACCGGGTTGGCAGAGTAAAGGCAGTAGCCGAGCACCGCGTCCCATGTCGGGTAGCGCTTTACAGTTTGATCCTGACGAAACGCCTTTAACAAATCGGCGAAGGGCTGCCTGGGAATGTTTTTCTCAACCACCGTTCCACGCAAGGCGATGAAAACAGGATGCGAAGGCCGGCCATCGTAGCAATCGTCCAACTCGCGCTCCCACCAGTCGAGCAGCTCGAGCGCGCGAGACGCTTCGGGCACTTCATCGCCGAGATCGTCGGCCCAGCGGCAGTAGGCGTAAACATTGTAGAAGTGCTGATGGAGTTCCCTGGGAAGCAGCCAGGAAACCACGTTGAAGTTTTCGTAGTGATGCGTAGCGAGCCAGCGCGTGTATTGTTGCGCGGCCTCCGGCGCGCATCCCGGCGGAGGCACGTGGCTAGCGAGTTCGAGTTCACCGGGGCGCAACATCGGGGAAAGGGTTCCTCGTTTCTCAAACAGGATGGGGATAAAAATCAGAGCGTTCGCGGGTCAAGGCCGCACGGCAAGCTTGATTTCACCGCTGCGCGTTTTCATTTTCTCGAAAGCTTGCGGGAGGTCCGCCAAGCGGATCTCTTGCGTCACGTAATCATGGGCAGAGATGTCGCCGCGCCGGATGGCCTCGAGCGCTTCCCGGATGAATCGCGGCGTGTGATGGAACGGCGAGATCAGCTTGATTTCGGCGTAATGAATCGCTGCGGGCTCAATCTCCACGTGCGTGCCGGACGGCAAACCGCTGAAGAAATTCACGACGCCGCCGCGCCGCACCATTTCGAGAGCCTGCTTCCACGTGGCGGGATTGCCGGCAGCCTCAACGACGGAATCGGCGCCGCGCCCGTCTTCGGTCAGGGCCTTCACGGCGGAAACGAGATCCGGAGTTTCCGCCACGTTGATGGTGGACACAGCGCCCAAACGTTTGGCAATTTCCAGCGGAGCCGGACGCCGAGCAAGAGCGATAACGCGCACGCCGCGCCGCGAAAGCATGCGGACGTATTTTAATCCGATCGGCCCGCAGCCGATCACCACCGCGGTGTCGCCGGTGCGGACTTCCATTTCGTGGATACCGCGCAGGACGCACGCAAGAGGTTCGACCAGCGCGGCGCTACGGTCGTCGACGGAGTGCGGCACCTCGAGCATGTTTTCCATGACGATGCGCCCGGGAATGCGCATGTAGTCCGCGTAGGCGCCGTTATTAAAGAGAAGATCTTCGCACAGGTTTTCCTGCCCGCGCCGGCAGTGGAAGCACCGCAAGCATGGCGCGGAATTTGCCGCGACCACGCGGACGCCTACCCGCCAGCGCGAGTCCACGCGTTTGCCGATTGCCGCAATCTCTCCGACGACTTCGTGGCCAAACACAGCGGGAGGCTGAATCATTTTCGCGTGATAGCCGCGCTGCCAAACTTTCAGGTCCGTGCCGTCCGTCAGAGCCAGTCGCACGCGAAGAAGCACTTCGTCGGCTGCAAGAGACGGGACATCCACCTGCTCGATACGCAGGTCTTCGCTGCCGTAGAGCACGGCGGCCGTCATCTGGGAAGGCACAATCGCCCGAGCAACTGCTGGCATGGGTTCCGCCGTTATGTCTGACTTCTTGGTTGTCGTGGCCCTCATGTATGCCTGATCAAAATCTTCAAGGATTCGGCCGTTGGCCGTGCGGCGAGCTCCAGGCCCTCTTGAATCTTATCCAGCGGGAAGCGGTGCGTCACAATTTCCATTACCGGGAGTTTCTTGTTGAGCACCAAATCCGCCGCTGAATCTTGGATGTCCACCGCCGCGCTGTAGCTGCCCAGAATTTCTTTTTCGTCGATCCCTATTTCCGATGCGGGAAACTCGATCTTCGTTACCGGATCGTTGGCCGCGAAGAGAAGCACACGCCCACCGGGCCTTGCCGCTGCAAGAGCTTCCCCGACAACCGAGGGATGCGCCACGGCCACGAGAACTGCGTCGGCGCCCCGGCCGTCAGTCCGGGCCTTCACCTCTTGTACAAGCTTACCACCGCTGGGGTCAAACGACTCAACAGCTCCGAGAGAAAGGCTCTTGGCTCGGCGCTCGGGCATTGGATCGCTGGTGTAGAGCTTTGCGCCTTCGAGTTTGGCAACCATCAGGAGCTGCAATCCTATCGGACCGCACCCTGCGATCAGAACGGTTTCCCCGCGCGTGACGCGCGCCTTCTGCACCGCCTTGGCGATCGTGTTGATCGGCTCAATGAAGGTGGCCTCGTCAAAGCTCACGTTGTCGGGGAGCGCCACGATACCGCGCTCGGCGACCCAGGGCATGGCCTTGACGTATTCGCCGAAGCCGCCGCCGTTGGGCGTGAAGCCTCCGGTCAACCCAGTGGTCTTGTACTGCTTGCACTGGGAAAAAAGGCGCTTCTCGCAAAAGAAACACTGACCACAGGGAATGTGATGAAAACTCATCACGCGGTCGCCGGGCTTCCACTTCGTTACGCCGCGTCCCGTAGCGACCACGGTTCCGGCCAATTCGTGGCCGAGGATTTGGGGCGGGGGCACGTAGGCGTGGAAGATTTTCTTGATGTCAGTGCCGCAGATTCCGCAGGCCGCGACTTTGATCAAGACTTCGCCATCACTCAATTCCGGGACGGGCACTTCCTCGACGCGCACAATTCCTTTATCGCGGTAAACGCCAGCGCGCATGGTTTTGGGGATTGGGCCGAGGGTCCGGAGCGACTCGGCAATTGTGCGTGTCCCGCTCACGTTGCAGAGACCTCTTCGACGTCCCGGCTGCGGACGCAGTTCCCTTTCGCGGCGATTGCCGAAACGAACCGATCCAGGAAGTCTGCCAGTGATTTTGTTGCCGCGCGGCTTTGCCCCGCGAATTGTATCAGGGGAAAAAGACGATACGGATGAAGACCCACTTCCATGAACAGTCCGGCATATTTCAGATGGCCACGGAAATCCATGATGCGTCCAAAATCCACCGGCAAGTCTTCGTCGGCGGCATCACTGATCGCACGAACAGCTACTGGGGGCACATGGTGTTTCTCGGCAGCTCTGAGGACATGGCTGGTTTCCATCTCGACCACGCTTCCACTCGCAGCCAGCTCTTGCTTCTCGTCGGCGGTCGCTGCGATTTTCTCTGAGGTAAGCGATTTGTTGACCAGCCGCGCGCCGCACTCTACGGCAATATCCAAGAGGATTGCGTCGCTCTCCACTCTCAATTTATGATCCCGTGTCTCGGAAGTTCTTGCCACAACAACGTCGCACGGTTTCAAGTTAAGTTCGAGCGCACCGGCAAGTCCCGCGGAGATGCAGACGTCGTGGACCTCGATGGGAATCGTCTGCATCGCCTTGTCCGCGTTCTCGCCACCCATGCCCGTCAGCAGAACGGTAACTTCGTTCGAACCGAAATTTGCTCGGAACAGCTCAAAATCGCGCCTCTTCTCCCAATTTTCGAATTCGTAGGGCACAAAGGGATGGCGCGAGCGCCAGTGCGAAAACTCGGCTCTAACCGCGAAAGTGACGAGAATGCGCATCAATCTCCCGAAGCGAGAAGCACCGGTCTAAAGACCGGCCACTACAGAACAACGAAAAGCGCAGGTCTGAAGACCTGCCACTACAAAACCAAAGAGGGCCGAAGCCCAGGAACGGCCGTTACAGCATCCTTAAGCGGCGCGAGCGCGGGCCATGCGCTTCGCGCGGCCTTTGGCGATGTAACCGTTGGCCTCATACCAGAGTACCGCGCGCTCGAGTGCCGCGGCTACCGGCCCGGCTTGAAAACCCAGTTCGCGCTGCGCCCGCGTGCAATCGACAAACATCATGTGCCGGGCGATTTTCACGCCCTCGACCGGGATTTGCGGTTCCTTCCCGATCAACCGCGAGAACGCCGTACTCGCATAGGCTACACCCAGGGCCAGCCCGTGAGGAATCTTCATTCTCGGCGCGGGCAAACCGGTAATCTTCGCGAGCGTGTCGAGCAATTGCTTCAGAGTCAGATTCTCGCCGCCCAGTAAATAGCGTTCGCCGACTTTACCCTTTTCGGCGACCAGCAAATGCCCCGCGGCACATTCTTCGACGCCTACAAAATTGAGACCTGTTTCCACGTATCCGGGCATTTTGCCGTTCAGAAAATCCAAAATAATTTTACCCGTTGGCGTGGGTTTCCAGTCGCCGGGGCCCACAGGCGTCGTGGGCATCGCAACGATCGCAGGAAATCCTTTTTTTGCGGCGTCGAGAACTTCCTTCTCCGCGAGCCACTTCGAACGCTTGTAGTGCCCCACCATTTCATCGAACTTGGCGTTCGTGCCTTCGTTCCGGAGTTCCGGCCGGTCCACCGCGAGTGTCGCCACCGTGCTCGTGTAGATGAACTGCTCGACGCCGGCTTTCCTGGCGGCTTCGAGGATGTTCTTGGTTCCGCCGACGTTCGAATCGTAAATCTCTTTCGAGCGCCGCGCCCACAACCGGTAATCCGCCGCGACGTGAAAGACCCTTTGGACACCGGACATCGCGCGATCGAGCGAGGCCGGATCGCGCAAATCGCCGGTGATATATTCGAGCGGCAGATCGGTGATGGCACGATTGGTGCTCGTGGGCCGCATGAGCACGCGCACTACTTCTCCACGGGAAACCAACTGCCGCGCCACATGGCTCCCAAGAAATCCGGCCGCTCCGGTAACCAGCGTGGTCACGAGGTCTCGACGCTTTCTTCGCAAACCTGTTCTTGGGGTGCGCCCGAGCGATCGGGCTCGCCATTCGAGCTGGGTACAGGCGCCTGCGCAGCGAGAAGCGCTTCATTCAGCAATCGCGAGAACAATCTCCACCGGCGGCCGGGCAGCAGTGCGCGCGCTTCGTTCAGGCTTTTTTGTATTCGTGGATATTCGCTCCGAGCGTGCGCGGCATTCGTCGTATTGCTCCCGGCGGAGACGATGAAACCATCGACGTCCCTCCGGGTGAGAAGCTCGCGGAGCTTCCCGAGTTCCGCGGTTTCCGTGTCAGGATAGACAACGATGTGAGCACAAACGAGAAAACCTGAAAGTTTTGCGGTGCGAATTCCCTGGAGCGCTTCGCGAAATGCTCCCTCGCGCCCGGCACGCCGGTCGTGCCGCTCCTCTAATCCGCCGAATCGCACCGTCAGGAAAAGCCGCGACACCGGACGAAATTCATGAATGCGACGGTGGAGACGCGTGCCATCCGTTTCCACGAAAACGTGACGGCCCGCATCGACAATTCTTCGCGCCAGACGGCCGATTTCGGGGTGCAGCAAGGGTTCCGGCCCGCCGATCCAAATCACAGGGGCGGAACTCGCGGCTACCGCGCGCAGACAATCGTCCGGCGCAACGGGTGTTGGGGAATTCGGGGATCCGGCAAGAACGGGAAGATACAGAATCAGGGCTTGGGAATCCGCGCCTCGCAAAGTCTGTCTTGCGCGGCCCATGGCAAGATCCGCGGTGAGCCCCAAAGGAAACCGCATCAAGCGCTCAAAATCCGCTGCGCTGGCGGAACTCGCGCGGGTGAAATTTCATGGCGAGAAATTCTTCCGCACCCTGCGACTGGTTGCGGAGACGCGCCAAGGCGTAAACCGGGAATGAATTCCGGTAGAGGTGATATTTCAAGTAGAACACGCAGGGGAAGCCTGTGCCGGTGAATTCGCTCTCGCTCCACGATCCATCGAGGTTCTGTTGCTCGATGAGGTAGGCCGCGGCACGCGTGACGGCCGGATCGTGCGGCTCAGCGCCTGCAAGTAATCCAATCAAGCCCCAGGCGGTCTGCGAGGCGGTGCTATTACCCTGGCCTTTTGTCGAAGGATCGGCATAGCTGTGCAGCGACTCGCCAAAACTGCCGTCGGGCTTCTGCACGCTTCGGAGCCAACTTACGGCGCGCTGGCAGTATTCTCTCGCCGAAAGCGATACCGTTTCGAGGGCACGCAGCACACCGCTCGTGCCATAGACGTAGTTGACGCCCCAGCGCCCGAACCACGAACCGTCTTCGCACTGGTCCTTCAGCAAAAACTTGATCGCGCGCTCAACTGCCGGATGGTCAGCCGGCCAACCATATCTTCCGAGGCATTCGAGCACACGCGCGGTTACGTCCGCCGTGGAAGGATCAATCATGGCGTTGTGGTCGGCGAAGGGAATGTTGCACAAAATTTTTCTATTGTTGTCGCGGTCAAACGCGCCCCACCCGCCGTCGCGGTTTTGCATGCTGAGCAGCCACTGGATGCCGCGGCGCACGGCTGCTTCCATCCTGGCAGGCTCGGGATACTTCACGCGTTGCAGCGCCATCAAGACGAACGCGGTGTCGTCCACATCGGGATAAAAATCATTGCGGAATTCGAAAGCCCAGCCGCCCGGCTCCGCGTCCTTGTTTTTCACCTGCCAATCGCCGGGGCCAAGAATCTGCCTGGCGAGCATCCAGTCAGCAGCTTTCACGAGCGCGGGATGATCCGCGGGAACGCCTGCTTCCTCGAGGGCCACCATGGCGATGCAGGTGTCCCAAACCGGAGGAACACACGGCTGCAAACGGATGGTGTCGCCCTCTTCCATTTCGAATCGCGAAAACTCGCGAATCTCGCGCGCCGTCAGGGGATCGTCCGCGCCATGCCCTAGCGCCATGAGAGCAAGAATGGAGTTCATCATCGCCGGGTAGATCGCAGCGAGGCCGTCCGTGCGTTCGAGATGCGCCAGCATCCACATTTTCGCCTCGCGGAGCGCGCGCTGTCGAAACGGCTTCCACGGAAATTTCTCGTAAAGCTTCAGTGCGCGATCGAGGGCCAGGAAAAAATTTCGCCATGAAATAAGCTGCTTGCTCCAGTCAAACGCCGCCGCCTTGCGCGAGGGATCGTTGAATAGCTCGTCGACATGCGCGCGGTCCGGCAGCCGCCAATCCGGCCGGATGCCCCAAAGAATCGCCATGGGAATCACGATTCCTCGTGTCCACGACGACATTTCGTAGATGTTGAAGAAAGACCAGCGCGGAACCAGCATCATCTCCGGCGGAATGGCGGGAACAAGTTCCCAGCCGACAGCCCCGACGAGCGCGAGATAAAACCTTACGTACGAATTTGTGTGCTCGAGGCCGCCGAGGCGATGCACTGTTTCTCTTGCGCTTGCCAAGTGTGGGGCATCCGGCGAATCTCCCGCCAGTTTCAGGGCGAAGTACGCCTTGCAGGTGGCGTTCAGCTCCGCAGGCCCTCCCGGATAAGTGCTCCAGCCTCCATCGGGCAGTTGCCGCCGCCGCACATAGGCCGCAAGCTTGGCGATGCGCTCCGGGTCAGCTTTCCCTAGAACGTGCAAATAGTAGATATAGTCGGATTCGAGGGTGGTGTCGGCTTCGAGTTCGCCCTTCCAGAAACCGTCTTCGGCTTGAATGGAAAGCAGATGGTTCGCGCCTCGCTCGATGACTTGCTCGAGCCGCGCGCTGCTTTCCTGCTCGAGCCACAACGCGGGCGCGGCCGGGACAGGGCTATCCACTCCAATGCGCGTTCCAGTCGCCAAAATCGATCCCCCAGAGCGAAGCTAGAAAGTGGCCCGCCAGCGAGGTTTCCCCCATGCGGCGCTCCACAGTTTAAGCTCTTCTATCCTATGACCTCCTGGGATAGAACGTGCCAACATAAGACCCAAGATAACACTAGTACTTCTAAATTATCGCCGCCTTCTCGATGACGGTCAACGACTAAGATGACAATTTGGCAAGAGCGAGTTGTCAAACAGAAACGGTGGCGGGCGCCTCGAGAACTCGCCGCACCAGGACGTGCAGAGGCTTCGGCAAGGGCTCTCCTTCTCGCTGGGATACGGATGGCTTCTCCCGGAGCAAACGGGAAGGCAGCTTCAGCCAGGCAGGTCCACCCGCTGGCGTTAAGTCACGCATTCCCTCAAATGAACCGCGAATGACCAATGCGTCGGCGCGGTCCAGCGCCGCGCGCGCCGAATCCTTGAAATCTTCTTTTGCCGGATCGATCACCGCAAGATAGAGCGAAGGTTTTAGGAATTGCAGAAGCGAATTGCTCTCGACGATCAGTGGAGGAAGTTCGTTTGCCGACGGCTCGAGCGTCTCGAGCAATGCGGCGCGGAGAAGCGGCAGCCCCTCGGCGAGAAATCCTTGCTTCGTGCGCAGCCAAAACGAACGCCGGGCCCCCGCGGCGAGGAATCGCGCGCTGTCAGTTCCTGTATCGGGATGCTCCTCCCAGTTGATGGCGCAAACGTGTTCGTCGGGCGCGCAGTCGCAGTTTTCTCCGTTCTGCGCGCACACGCCGTGGCCGTATTGCGTAATTTTGCCGGCGATCCAATTCGCGTCGCGAAAAGCGCTGATCACGTCGCAGACCAGTTGCGTCTTGCCGATGCTGCGCGTGTGCCCGCCGACCACGACCACTCGCCAATACTTCGCGTCTTCCAACTTTTTAGCTGGCATCTCTTATCTTGCCGTCTTTTTCTCAAGCTTCCTGATGCGCTCCGCCAATTCCGGGAGCCTCGCCTGCCAGGCGAACTGCTCCTTGAATTTTTCGAGCGAGCGGGCTGGCGTGCCCCATACGGTTTGCCCGGAACGAATTGTTTTTCCTCCCAGTACCCCGCTCTGCCCGCCGATGACCGCGCCATCTTCCAACCGGCAGTGTTCCCCGAAGCCCGCCTGGCCACCAATCACGATGTTCTTCCCAATCGTGCACGAACCGGAGAATCCCACCTGCGCGGCCATCACGGTATGCGCGCCGATCTGGCAGTTGTGCCCGATATGCACCAGATTATCCAACTTTACGCCTTCCTCGATGCGCGTGTCGTCCAGGGAGCCTCCATCGATGGTAGTGTTCGCGCCGATCTCCACGTCGTCGCCAATTTGCACGATTCCCGTCTGCGGAAATTTCCAATATCTCCCTTCACCGTGGGCATATCCAAATCCATCCGCTCCGATCACTGCTCCCGAATGAATTTCGACGCGGTGCCCGATGCGCACGGCGGAATAGAGCGTCACGCGGGGATGAATGCGGCAGTTCTCCCCAATCCAGCAACCCGCTCCGATCACTGTGTGCGCGCCGATCTGCGTGCCTTCGCCCACGTGGACATCCTCGCCGATTACCGCGTAGGGCCCGATGCTCACGCCCGCGCTCACCCGCGCGAGCGGAGCCACGATCGCCGTGGGATGAATCCCCACGGCGATAGGCGCGCGCTCCAGCAGAAGCGCGGCCGCTTTGGCAAAGGCCAGTTTTGCATGCTTGTGGCGCAACACCGTTTTGCCGGTGAGAGATACACCTTCGCCTGCGATCGCACACAGCGCTGCGGAAGCCGCAGCGCGCACGGCATGCTTCGCTGTTTCCACATAAATTAAATCGTGAGGCCCGGCGCGCTCGGGCGCAGCTACTCCTCGCACTTCGAGCGCCGCGTCGCCTTCCAGCGTTGCGCCGATTGCTTCTGCTAATTCCTTCGCAGTTCGTGTCATGGCCGTCCTCACTCAAAACTTGTATAGCTCCGGCTCGCCCCTGGGCCGGGTCTTCCATCGCGCGTGCACCCACACCCACTGATCCGGATACTTTCGAATGATTCCTTCGATTACTTTCGTGAAGCGTTGCGTGTTTTCGAAAATGTCCCGCTCCGCGTCGCCCGTTCGAATCAGCTCGACCGGAGGATCGAAGTGCAGCCGGTATTTTTGGATGCCTGCATCCCACGCTGCGTAGCCGGGAACGACCGCCGCGCCCGTGTGTAGCGCGACGCGCGCGACGCCTGTTGTTGTGCAGGCGGACTTGCCGAAGAAATCCACGAAAACGCCTTCCTCCGGCATGGTGTTCTGGTCGGCAAGAATTCCGACGGTGCCCGCTTCACGCAGTATTTTCAACAGCGCGCGCGCCGATTCATTTTTGAAAATGGGTTGGTTCCCGGAGAGGCAGCGGTAGGCATTCACTAGTTTATCGACGCGCGGATTGTCGATGGGACGCGCCATGTAGTGCAGCGGGAATCCGTAGAGCGCGTGCGCGAATGACGACAGCTCCCAGGCGCCGATGTGCCCAGTCAAGTACAAAACGCCCTTGCCGCGTTTCTGCCCTGCAAGGAAATTTTCCTGGCCATCGAGAATCACGAGCTGCTCGATGTTTTCTTTCGTCAGCCGCGGCAATCGGGCAAACTCTGCCGCCATCCATCCTAGGTTGCGAAGCATTACTTGAATGAGTGCGTGACGCTGGGCTTCGTCCCATTCGGGAAACGCCAGCTTCAGATTAAATTCCGCTGTCTTCTGAAGTTTCGGCAAAAGAGAGTACACGGCCCGTGTCACGCCAACCGCCAGACCGCGAGCGATTTTTCGCGGCAGGACGCCCAGGATTTTCAAAACTAGCCAGACTGCCGCGTACTCAAGCCACTCTCTCATTGTTGTTTGGACAGGCCAAAAATGGCCGACGCGCGACAGTATGAAGGAGGTCGGCGCTTGGAAGATAGTGGTTCAATGCTAGACTCGTTTTTCCGTGACCGATACCACAAATCATGTGACCGAAGAACAAGGGACGAGCTCTGCCGCCCGGATCGGGTGGGCAGTTCTCATTCTGGCCACGCTATACGTTTGTTATTTCAGCCACCTGGGCGCCATCGGTTTCGTCGGCCCGGACGAGCCACGCTACGCCTGGATCGCGCGCGACATGATGGAAACCGGCGACTGGATCACGCCCCGCTTGTATGGCAAACCGTGGTTCGAGAAACCCGTTCTCTACTATTGGGGCGCGGCGCTTTGCTTCAGATTATTTGGCGTGAGCGAGGCAGCTGCGCGCTTGCCCAGCGCCATTTCCGCGCTTCTCGCCACGCTCGCTCTTGCCTGGCTCGCGTTGCGTCTTTACGGAGCGGAAACTGCCCGCTGGCTCTTGCTTCTTCTTCCCACTACCGTGGGGATGATCGGCTTTTCCCACGCCGCGGCCCCCGACATGCCCTTCAGCGGTATGTTGACGATCGCCATGGTTGCCGCCGCGGTCGTGCTCGGCCTAGTTCCACAAACCACAGCGCCGTCGTCGTTTGTTTCGCTCACCTCCTCAACCTCGTCTGCCGCGGTGCTCTTCGGTTTTTCTCTCGGCCTCGCGGTCCTCGCCAAAGGCCCCGCGGCCATCATTCTCTGTGGAGGCTCCGTGTTTTTCTGGGCGCTCTTCACCAAGCGGTGGCGCGATACGCTCCGCCTGCTTCACCCCACGCCGATCATCGCCTTCTGCGTTACTGCCCTGCCCTGGTACATCCTGTGCGCGAGCCGCAATCCTGATTTCTTCCGCGTCTTCATCATCGAGCACAATTTCAGGCGCTACCTCACCCCTGAATTCCAGCATGTTCAGCCTTTTTGGTTTTATGTACCGATTATTTTGCTTGCTCTCTTTCCTTGGACTGCCGTCCTCGTCTGGACTCTGTTTCAGAGTTCATCCTCCTTCAAACGGGGGAGGCGGCTAACCGGTGCCACATGCTTCTTTCTGAGTTGGAGTGGATTCTGCGTGGCCTTTTTTACGATTTCCCAATCGAAACTGCCGGGATACATCTTGCCCGCCATACCGGTAATGGGGCTTCTCATGGCGCGCTCCATTTCGTCTCTGGCTCTTGAACACCGGAAATCATTTGGAATCACACTGCTTGCGCTTGCTCTCGCAGTCGTCAGTCTCTCACTCGTACTCGGGTGGACTAATGGCAGCCTGGTTGAGAAGCTCGGTGCTTTCCAGGCGCCGGTTGCGGTCGTAGTACTGTTTCTTGCTTTTTCGACAATTATTCTTGGTGCTGCTTTTCTATGCAGTGCCAAGCGCTCCGCTCGAAGCCTGTCACTGGTACTCAGCGTAATGCCAATCATTATCTCGTTCGGCTATGTGGATGCGATTTTCTCCCATACTCCCACTTTCGTTATCTCGTCTCGATACTTGGCGCATGAGATCCAAGGTGATGAGATACCAGTAGATAAGTTAAGGGTTTCTCGTTTGACTCGGAGCACGCGATATGGATTGAATTTTTATCTGCGAACGGATCTCACCGACTGGGATCGAAATTCTTCGGGCGAGGTCTATCTGCTCGATGATCGGCGGCTATCCTGTAGAGAACAACCCGAGGAAATGATCTGCTCAGATCTGTGGGTCGAGCGCGAACGGTTTGATACTTTCACGATGCTTCACCTGACCCCGAAACGTTAACGGCCGGGCCGCCCGACGGCGGGAAGCCGCAGTAGGAAGAAACTCACCACGCGGTTTTCGTAGGCGCGTTTGTCGTCGTCGTTCAAGCTCACAAAATTTCCGTGGGCGATAATCTCCTGGTCGCGGGGTTCCGGGGCCTTCAAAAATATCTGGCGGGTAATGTCCGCCATGTGAGGATCATCCGCAGCCTCGATGAAGAGCGTGGGCACATTTGCCAGAGCGGTAATATTCTTCGACAGCGGGGGCTCGTTCCGGTACCTGAGATTCAGCAGGCGAAAGCTCATTTCAGCAGCCCGCACCATGAATGGAAAACCTGCCAGCCCCGAATGTTGCACACCCACTTTGACCATCTCATCCGGCTGGTCGTAAACGGAATCGAGCACCAACGCTCGCACGCGGCGATCTCTTTCCGCTTCGCGCAGCGCGGCATAAGCGCCCAGGTTGTAGCCCCACAATCCGAACCGCGCAGGATCGACATCGTTGCGCACCGCCAACGTATCGATGGCCGCGCGAACTTCATCGGCTTCGCGGTATCCAAACGTGGTCATGCCGGAATTCTTGCCGTGCCCGGCGAAGTCAAATACGAACGCGTTGTACTGGTGATCCTGCAGCGAAGAAATCAGCGTGAGCAGTTCGCCGCGGCTCGACCCGTAGCCGTGACACAGCACGATGGTAGGAGCGCCTCGCAAACCGGGGAAGAACCATCCTTCCCGGCTTCCCAGGCCCGGAACGGTGAAGTCCACCGCGTCCGGACGCCCCGGAAAACTGTCCATGTTGATTTCGCTGCCCGACTTTTGCGGCTTGACGATGCTATAGAGGAGAAACCCGCCAATCGCCCCGGTCGCCAGGACGCCAAAAAATGCCAGGGCCACGAGAATAGTAAATAATTTCGTGTACCAACGGGTCGGGTAGCGAAGCTCGAAGACAATCGACATGCGGTGTGCGCGACTGGGCTGGCGGCCCGCGGCGCTGTCCTATTCCTCACAGTACCAGCGTAATAAGTCGCATCGTAACACAACTCCAGAATCTCATTCGGGGAACCCTCTTTGCGCTGTGTCGGACTTGTATAGCCTTGGGTTGCTCACGTCGCGGCCTAGCCATGGAATCAGCTATGATGGTTTGGCGCGGCAGAGGTCGCGCTGCTCTCCATGCGTCCATGAACATCGTCGATCTGCGCCAAACCACGGTTCGCCAAATCGAGCCGCTCCTAGACGAAGAAGCGCGCCATTGGCGCGAGGAACTGCACTGGGATTACCGAGGCGCGCTGGAACTGATCAAGCGCTTCCTCGAAGCTCACGCGCTGTCGGGTTGCGTGGCTTTCGAAAACGGGACAGCGATCGGCTACAGCTTTTACGTTTTGGAAGAACAAAAAGGACTCATCGGCGGCCTCTATGTTTCACCCCGGCGCGACCAAGCCGCGATTGGCCGCAAGCTGCTCGAGGAAATGTTGTTTTCGATGCGCGCGCTCCCGCAACTCACTCGTATCGAAGCGCAGCTCATGCCCTTCGGCGGCCCCGTCGATGTGCCCCTCAAGGAACAGGGATTTCATCTGTATACCCGCCAGTTCATGCTTCTCGAATTGCAATCCCTCCGCGAAACCGCCGCGGGCGCTTCGGCCGGAATGCGCCTCGACCGCTGGCACGACCGCTACTTTGAACCATGCGCCAAGCTGATCTATCTCTCCTACGCCAATCACGTCGACGGGGAGATCAACGACCAGTACCGCAGCCGCTCGGGCGCGCTGCGCTTTTTGAAAAACATCATCCTGCTTCCCGGCTGCGGACAATTTGTGCCGAGCGCGTCGTTCGTACTGCGCCAGCCGGGCAGCGACGAGCTGATCGGCGCGGTCTTGACGAGCGAAGTCTCTCCGGGCGTAGGTCACACCACGCAGATCTGCGTCTTGCCCGGGTATCAGGGCCATGGCCTGGGCCGGATGCTAATGCAAACGGCCACCGACGCGCTACGCTCGAGCAAGTTCAAGGAGCTGACGCTAACGGTGACCGCCGAAAACAAAACTGCCGTCCATCTCTACGAAGAGCTTGGCTTCAGCGTTATCAAGTCCTTCACCGCCGGCGTCTGGCCCCCCTGAGTTTCTTTTGCGCGTCGCGTGCCTCCACGAATTGCGCACGAGATCTGCAAATCCTCTCCTCCTTGTTATCCGAAGCAACTTGCTTGACACCGCCCAAACTGCTCAAGTATGGTGCTGCAATGAGTTGCTGACAATTTCCTTTTTACTCCCTCGGCCTCGCGTAATATCCTAAAGCGGCTGGAACGGAGGGACAGATGGCCACAAAGCGGCGCGATTTCTTGGCGGGCGCAGTGTCCGCTGCGGGAGCTGCGATGACCCCCAATCTATCCCACGGGCACGGCCATTCTCACGATCATGATCACGACCATCAGGTCGTTCCCTCTGACCCAACGCTCCGCGTCAAGGCGCTCGAATCGCTGCTCGTCGAAAAGGGTTTGGTTGACCGCGCCGCGCTCGATGCGCTAGTAGATACGTATGAGCACAAAATCGGCCCGCGCAACGGTGCCCGCGTCGTAGCCCGCGCCTGGACCAACCCGGCCTACAAACAACGTCTTCTCACCAACGCTGACGCCGCGATCGGCGAACTTGGCTACGGCGGCCAGCAAGGCGAGCACATGTTGGTCGTCGAGAATACCCCCCAGGTGCACAACATGGTTGTATGCACGCTGTGCTCCTGCTATCCCTGGGCTGTCCTAGGTTTGCCACCGGTCTGGTACAAGTCCGCGCCCTATCGCTCGCGCGCGGTGATCGATCCGCGCGGCGTGCTGCGCGAATTCGGCCTCGAAATGCCCGAGGATGTTGAAGTGCGCGTGTGGGACAGCACCGCGGAATTGCGCTACCTGGTCTTGCCCGAACGCCCCGCTGGCACCGCCCATTGGAGTGAAGAACAGCTCGCCGAGCTGGTCACGCGTGATGCGATCGTCGGCGTCGCCAAGGTCGCTCCGCCGGCCAAGGGAGTACCCGCGTGAACGGCATTCATGACATGGGCGGCATGCACGGCATGGGCTCGATCCAGCACGAGAAAAACGAGGCCGTATTCCACGAAAAATGGGAAGGACGCGCGTTCGGGCTGTCATTCGCCATGGATTCCTTTGACAAATGGACGCTGGACGCCTTTCGTCATCAGATTGAGCTGATCCCTCCGGCCGAATATCTGCGCATACGTTATTACGAGAAATGGATTGCCGCGTATATCGAACTCATGATCAAAGCCGGCCTGGTTTCTCGCGCGGAGGTAGAGAGTGGAATCCCGGCCCCGGGGTCCGCCACAATGGGTCCTGCGCTCACCGCTGCCCAAGTACCAGCCATGATCGCATCTGGCTCTCCTGCGAGCCGCGACGTGCCAGTGGCTGCCCGATTCCACACCGGCCAGCGCGTGCGCGCCCGCAACATCAATCCCGTCGGTCATACGCGTCTGCCGCGTTACGTTCGCGCAAAAGTCGGCACCGTTGAGCGCGATCATGGCGTCTTTGTTTTTCCGGACACCAATGCCCATTCTCGCGGCGAGAAACCTCAACACGTTTACTCCGTCCGGTTTACCTCGCGTGAGTTGTGGGGCGAGCAAGCTGCGCCGCGCGATTCGGTTTATCTCGATATGTGGGACGACTACCTTGAGCCTGCCTGAACCCATCCCGGAGAGACTCGCGTGAACGGCATACATGACATGGGCGGCATGCAGGACATGGGGCCCATCCAGCACGAGAAAAACGAGCCCGTATTCCACGCGCCATGGGAAGGGCGATCGTTTGCGCTAAACCTCGCTGCTTCTGCCTGGAAAAAGTGGAACATCGACGCACGCCGCCACCAGATTGAGCTCATTCCCCCAGCCAACTATTTGCGCATGAGCTACTACGAGAAATGGACCGAGAGGCTGGTGGAGTTGCTGGTCAGGAGGGGTCTGGTCACGCATGAAGAGATTGAAAGTGGCAAGCCGGCGCCAGGTTCGCCGAAAAGTGTTCCGCCGCTCACCGAGGAGAAAGTCGCCGTATTTGTCGCCATGGGCGTGCCGACGAGCCGGAACGTACCGGTGACCCCGCGTTTTCACTCCGGCCAGCGGGTGCGGGCCCGCAACATTAATCCGATAGGGCATACGCGCCTGCCGCGCTACGCGCGCGGAAAAATCGGCACGGTCGAGCGCGATCATGGCGTCTACGTCTTTCCAGACACCAACGCCCATTTCCTTGGCGAGAAGCCGCAGCATGTTTACTCCGTACGCTTTGCTGCGCGCGAGCTTTGGGGCGAGCAAGCGGCGCCACGTGATTCCGTTTATCTCGATATGTGGGACGACTACCTTGAGCCAGCCTGACCCAATTCACAAATCGGTTCGCGAATCCGCGAACTTCGCCGCCCTGCCGCAGCTTCCCCGCGACGAAGGCGGACCAGTTTTTGCCGAACCCTGGCAGGCCCAGGCTTTCGCTCTGGCCGTAAAACTCTCCGAGCAAGGCCACTTCACCTGGAAAGAGTGGGCCGCCGCGCTCGCCGATGAACTCAAGGCCGCCGCAAACCGCGGCGAGCCCGACGACGGCTCGCACTACTACGACCACTGGCTCGCGGTTCTCGAGCGCCTCGTTACCTCCAAGGGCCTGAGCGATCCCGTCGCGCTGCTCGCGCGGAAAGAAGCATGGGCCGAAGCCTACCGTCATACCCCACACGGGAAACCCGTCGAGCTGAGTGCAGGCACCGGTGCGACCAAGCGACCTTGAAACGGAAGGTGTTTGTTCAGCGGCGGACTGGTGTTAGACTCCCGCGGTAAGCTTTTCGGAGGCAACGATGCAAACTTCAGCTGCATTGCCGGTTGCTGGCACTCGGGTCTGGGCCATTACAAATCGCTTGCCGGCATTCGCAGTTCTTATGTTTGGACTGGTCGTCCTTTACGCTGTAGGCTTTTCGACGGTTCCTCAGGCGCACAATACAGCCCACGACACGCGTCACGCCAGCGGGTTTCCCTGCCACTGAGTCTCTCCCGGTGAGCCGGTTTCGACAATTGATGCTCGTGGTGTTCTCCTCCGGGGCGCTCGCTGGGCTCACCTTGTTCGCGATTCAACACTTCACGGTTATTCCGCTGATCCAAACTGCGGAGACCTATGAGGCAGCCGCACAGCAGGCCAATCCCAAACTGGCCGGCGAAGAGGGAGGCTGGCATCCGGCGGAGGGCTGGGAACGCACCTCCCTTACCGCGCTGACCACGATTCTCAGCGGGATCGGTTTCGCGGCGGTGCTGTTCGGAGCAGTAGCCTTGACCGGGAATCGCATCAACGCTCGCCGCGGTGCGCTTTGGGGCCTCGCGGCTTTTCTCTGTTTCGGTCTGGCTCCTGCCCTCGGCTTACCCCCGCAACCTCCTGGCACCGCTATTGCCGGTCTCTATGAGCGCCAGATTTGGTGGATTGGCACGGTTATCGCCACAGCCGTTGGACTATGGTTGTTTGCGGGTGCAAAGCGAGCTTGGCCGCTCCGAATCGCCGGCGTCATTTGTCTGGCGTTGCCACACATAATTGGTGCTCCCACTGCGATTGGGAGTAATGCTGTTCCCGCCGAACTCATTCATCGATTCACCTTCGCATCCCTGGCCTCCGCCGGCGTATTCTGGCTGCTGCTTGGCTCCGTCGGCGGATTCCTGTACAACCGGATTGAGGAGGGTCCTCCTCTTCCCCAAAACGTCTAATCCCTCTTCGCGCCATGACCGGCGCGATAGATTTGGGACTTACGCGCGTTCGAGCCTCGCAAAGGCAAGCAGGCCCACCACCGGGGCAGGCTTGACAGCGTGCAGGGCGGGGTGTAGCGTCCGGTTCATTCCCCTTCCCGGACGAGGTGCAAAAAAAAGGAGGCAGTTTATGTTCAAGAGAACCATTTGGGCCTTGGCCGCCGTGCTGTACCTGATGGCCCCCGCGATCGTCCAAGCGCAGGGCGATTATCTGGACGAATCAATCATCAAGGTAAAGCCGGACAAGGTTGCGGAGTTCACTGCGATTGGAAAGAAAATAACCGACGCGAACCGCCGGTTCAACGGCGACCACTGGATTGGCATGGAAACGGCATACGGCGAAGGCGACACCTATGTCTTCGTGAGCACTCGACAGGACTACGCGGACATCGACAAGGGCAACGATGCCTTTGTGGCCGCACTGCAAAAGGCGTACGGGAAAGAAGGCGCGGATAAATTGCTGCGCGATGAAGCGAACTGTATCGAAAGCTCGCGATCGGAATTGCGGAAGCGCCGGTGGGACCTGAGCCGCAAAGCTCCGGCCGATCCGGCGGCGTACGCAAAACTGGTGGGCGAAACGCGATTGCTGCGCACGACCGCCGTGCATGTGCGCTCGGGGCACATTGCCGATTTTGAGGCGCTGCTGAAGGAAGTGAAGGAAGCTGCTGAGAAGAATTCTGATACGCAGACGGTGATGGTCTCGCAAGTGGTCGAGGGAACGAAAGGCACGACGTTTTATGTTACCTCCCTGCGTAGTTCGCTTGGCGGATTCGATAAGAACCCCACGGCCCGCGAAGTCCTGGGCGAGGAAGGGTACAAGAAGTATTTGAAGGCGAATGCGGAGTTCGTGTCAGGCACGGAATCAACGATCTTCCGCTTCTCGCCGGAGTTGAGCAATCCGCCGGAAGAAGTTGTTAAGGTGGCGGCGGATTTCTGGCAACCGAAACAAACAATGGTTGCCACGCATAAAGCAAAAGCCACGGGAACGGCAGCGCCCTCGGAAGTCAAACCAGCGGCGGAGAAACCAAAACCATAGCGCCGGTGCAGGCGGGCACCCGGTCGATAGCTGTAGCCTTCAGATCGCCGTCAGTTCGCGGACGGCTGCGCCGAAGATTTTGGTGTGAAGGTCGATGTCGGCCTCGGTGGTGGCCGGGCACATCAGCGCCATGTTGTGAAATGGAGTGAGAAGCACGCCGCGATTGAGCGCGTAGAGATGGAGAAAGCGCTCGAGTTCGAAATCAGCGGCAGCAGCGGACTCACCTCCGTTGCGCGGCGGTTTTTGGCAAAACGTGTATTCGGCGCGGCAGCCGAGGCGGATAACGTTCCAGGGCAGGCCGGCGGCGCGAATGTTTTCGGCGACGCCGTCGTTGAAGCGCTTGGCGAGCGGGATCATGCGCGCAAATGCGGCGGGTGTAAGCACGTGATCCAGCGTGGCGCGCATTGCGGCAAGCGAAAGCGCGTTGCCAGCTAGCGTGCCGCCGATTCCCCCGACGTCGCAATCTTCGAGCTGCATGTGAGCGGTAATGCGTTTGGCGACTTCCTCGGTGCAACCGTACGTGCCGCCTGGGATGCCACTGCCGATCGGTTTTCCAAAAACAAATTGATCGGGATCGAGTTTCCATTCGGCGGTGCAGCCGCCGGGGCCGGCGCAGATGGTGTGCGTCTCGTCGGCAATTAGCAGCGTGCCGTAGCGGCGCGTGAGTTCGCGCGCGGATTTCCAGTAGCCGTCGTCGGGAAGGATGATGCCGACATTAGTCATTGCGGGCTCAGCAAGGATGCAGGCGACGTCGTGATGCTTCAGCGCTTCTTCGAGAGCGGCGAGGTCATTGAATTCAACGACTCGAGTTGTTTCCGCGGGATTGACGGGCGGCCCGATGTTGCCGCGGCGAGGGCCCACGACGCCATCGTGAAGCGCGGCGAAGGATTCGTCGACCGTGCCGTGGTAGCAGTAGTGGTAAACGAGAATTTTTGAACGCTGCGTGATTTCGCGCGCGATGCGAATCGCAAAGCGGTTGGCGTCGGTGGCGGTGAGAGTGAATTGCCAGTACGGGAGGCCGAAGCGGCGTTTCAGTTCTTCGCCGACCCACAGCGAATCTTCGGTGGGAAGCATCAAGGTGATGCCTTCCTTGGCGCGACGAGCAACGGCTTCGGCGACGATTTCCGGAGAGTGGCCGGTCATGGCGCCGGTGTCGCCGAGGCAAAGGTCGACGTAGTCGCGGCCATCGACGTCGGTGAAATGAGCGCCTTTGGCGGATTTGACGAAAATAGGAAACGCGCCGGCCCATTTTTTCATCCAGTTCATGGGAACGCCTCCGAGGAGGGAGTTTTGTGCGCGGCGGTAGAGTTCGGCGGATTTTGGGTGTTCGGCAATGAAGCGGGATTCCTCACGGTGGTGGAGCGATTGCAATGTAGTGCGGTCGATGGTCATCGGAGGTCGCGGATTATTTCGCGCGCCGCGTTTGCACCGGAGGCCCCGGTGAGTCCGTTCCCGGGATGCGTGCCGGAGCCGCAAAGATAGAGCCCGCGAACCGGCGTCTTGTAGCGCGCCCAATCGAGAACAGGGCGCATGGTAAACAGCTGATCAAGAGCAAGCTCGCCGTGGAAAATGTGACCGCCGGTAAAGCCATAGGAGGTTTCGAGATCCTGCGGCGTGATGACTTGCACGGCTTCTACAAGATTGGGCAGGTTGGGCGCGTAAGTAGCAAGTGTGCTGATCACCGTGCGGCCGAGCATGTCGCGGCGGGTGTCCCAATTCCCTTCCCTCAATTTGAATGGCGCGAACTGAACGTATGCCGACAGAACATGCTTGCCGCCCGGCGCGAGCGAAGGGTCGAGAAGCGTGGGAATGGTGACGTCGAGATAAGGCGCGGAGGAAAATTCGCCGTACTTGGAAGTGTCAAAGGCGCGTTCGAGATAATCGATTTCCGGCCCGATGTGGATGCGGCCGGAGAGCGCCTTGAGGAATCCATCGGGCGCGACAGCATCGGTGAGCGCGGAAAAAGAAGGGAGATCGCCGAGGGCGAGATGGACCTTGGCGACGGTGCCGTTGGCGCGGAAGTTGCGAATGCGCAGGGCGAACGTGGGATCGAGTTGCGAGGGATCGAGAAGATGAAAGAAGGTGCGCTTGGGATCGACACCGGAGACGACGGCTTCGGCGGGGATTTCTTCGCCGCCGGCAAGGACGAGAGTGTTGACGGCGCCGTCCTTGAGGCGGATGTGGCGAACCTCGGCGTCAGTGCGGATCTCGACGCCAGCCTCGCGTGCAGATTCGGCGAGGGCGCGGGTGAACGAGCCGAGTCCCCCGCGGGGGAAAGATGCGGAGCCGACGGGATGAGAATCGGCTGAGGCACGAAGAAGAAGAACGGCAGTGGAACCCGCTGACCAGGGGCCGAGCGCTGTGCCGAAGATTCCCCGGGCAGCAATCGCCGCGCGAATCAATTCGGTTTCGAAAAATTCGGCGACGAAATCGGCAACGGCCATGGGGCCCCAGCGAAGCAGGTCGAAGATGCCTTTCTTGCCGAGACCGCGAATGCTGCGGCCGGACTTGAACAGATTCCAGAAATCCTCGGGCGTCGGCGTGTCGATGGCGGGCGGAGTGATGGAAAGAAGCTGGCCAAAGACGGCGGCGGTTTGCTCGAGTGCTGCAGCGAATTGCGTGTACTTCTGCGCATCTTTCGCGGAGAGATGCGCGATGCCGCCGGCGGTCTTGGCGTGATCGTCGTAAAAGAGGAGCGCGCGGCCGTCGGGGGTGGGCGCGAACACGCGCGGGTCAGGCCGGAGGATTTCGCAGCCAAATCTTTCGAGTTGCATGTCGCGCGCGATGTCGGCGCGGAGAGGGCCGAGAGTATGCGCGAGCGTTGAAGCGTGAAAGCCGGGATGAAATTCCTCGGTGATGGCGCCGCCGCCGACCATTTCGCGGCGCTCGAGAACGACGGGCTTGAAGCCGCCCTTAGCCAAATAAAACGCGGTGACGAGAGCGTTGTGACCTCCGCCGATAAGAACCACGCGCTGTCCGAGAGGCATGGTCAATTGCTCTTTCCGTTGCGGGAGCGCGATGCGGAGGTTCCCTTCCAGTCTTTCAGAATCACCTGGCTGGCGATGCGGCCGTTAGCGCCCATGATGCCGCCGCCGGGATGCGTGGCGGAGCCGCACATGTAGAGATTGTCGATGGGTGTGCGGTAGTAAGCCCAACCGGGAACGGGACGCAGAAAGAAAAGCTGCTCGAGAGAGAGTTCACCTTGGAAGATGTTGCCCTGCGTGAGGCCAAATTCGCGCTCGAGATCGAGAGGAGTGAGAACCTGGCGGCCGATGATGATGCTTTTGATGTTGGGCGCGAATTCGGAAAGCGTGTTGATGACGTTGTCGCCAAACGCTTCGCGCTGCTCGTTCCAGTTGCCTTCGGCGAGTTTGTAGGGCGCGTACTGTACAAAACAAGAGAGGACGTGCTTGCCCGGAGGCGCGACGGACGGATCGGTGAGGCTGGGAATGACCATGTCAATGTAAGGACGGCGGGAATAGTGGCCGTACTTGGCGTCGTCGTAGGCGCGCTCCATGTAGTCGAGGCTGGGAGAGATAGAGATTGCGCCGCGCAGATGCGCGCCGGGCCCGGGAAGGCAGCGGAAGTCGGGGAGAGCGTCGAGAGCGAGATTGACTTTGCCGGAAGAGCCGCGGAACTTGTAGCGGCGGACAGCTTCGAGAAAATCACCGGGAAGCTCAGCGGGCTCGAGAAATTTTTCGAAAGTGAGATGCGGGTCAACGCTCGAGGAGACGACGTTGGCGGAGATTTCTTCGCCGGATTGCAGAACGACGCCGGTGGCGCGGCCGTTCTTCGCTAGAATTTTTCCGACCGGAGCTTTGGTGCGAATCTCGACGCCAGCTTCGCGCGCGGCGGAGGCGATGGAGTTGGAGATCGCGCCGGTGCCGCCGCGGCTGAAGCCCCACGAACGGAAAGCGCCGTCGATTTCGCCCATGTAGTGATGCAGCAAAACGTACGCGGTCCCGGGTGACCGAACGCCGAGAAACGTGCCGATGATGCCGGAGGCGGACATGGTGGCTTTGAGCACGCCCGTTTCGAACCACTGATCGAGGAAGTCCGCAGAGCTCATGGTCATGAGCTGAACGAGCGTGTAGCGCTCATCGGAAGAGAGAGAACGGAAGCGCTGCAGCAGAAAGTGAAGTTTCTTCAGGTCGCGCGGGCTGAGCGTGGTGGGGTCCGGAGGAATCATGGAAAGGAGCGGCTTCACGAAGCGGCACATCGGGGTCATCATCTTGGAGAATTCGTCGTAGGCTTCAGCGTCGACACGAGAGTGGCGGCGAATTTCGCGGATGGATTTGGCGTGATCGTTCATGCGCCAGAGGTAATCGCCGCTGGGCATGGGGGAAAAGGTGCCGTCGAGGGGCAAGATTTCGAGGCCGTGGCGCGGAAGATCTAATTCGCGAATGATTTCGGGGCGCAAGAGCGAGACAACATAGGAACACTCGGAAAAAAGAAAGCCGGGGAAAATTTCTTCAGTAACGGCGGCGCCGCCGAGAACGTGGCGGCGTTCGAGGACGACGACTTTCTTCCCCGCTTTGGCGAGGTAGGCGGCGTTGACGAGGCCATTGTGCCCGCCACCGATGACGATGACGTCGTAGTGCTGCGACATTCGCTGGGGCTCCGGAAAAGAAAAACACACAGGGAATTAAAGAATGGACATTCTACTGGCAGCGAGAGTGGCACACAAGCCTGCGGGAAAGGCTAGTTGTCGGCTTTTTCCACTGTTATTTGGGGTCGAGAACTAAGCGGCAATCGCCTTCCCATGCTCAAAGTCGAGGCTGCTTGCAGCAGAAGTCCCGCCTTAAGTCCCGTTGCTGAAAGATTCTCGATGAAAGCGATGGTCAGTTCTGGATCGTTTTGGATGCCGATCTGGACTAGAGTTCCTACGTCCGGGGGAAAACGATGGCTGCCGATTCGCTGTTGTTCCAAAACCTCACGACTTGCTAACTCAAACCCACGCTTTAGCAGTTCGTCCAATTCGTCCTTCTTGTTTTGCGCGGCCGCGACGAAGGCTTGGGCCACAATCGAGTCAAGATGCTTTTCATCGTCAGCGGGCTCATTTCCACGTTGGGCTTCAGTGATCAATTCCGCCGCTCGCTCCGGTTGATCACCTGAAATCGTGCGCGCGACCTCTAGTAAAGTGCTTGCACGCTTGTCGTCGGGCAACTGTTCGGCTTTGGCAATCGCCGCCTCGGGGTTAACATGCGAAAGCCGGAACGCATCCATGCGTGTGTCGGCAAGGGAATCCGAAGATTGCTCGTTCCGTGCACCTGCACCAGGTCCGAATCTAATCGAGGATTGCTGGTCTCCCTTTGTGTACTCGAGGGCCCTTTGCAACTCCGGTCTGGTTGACCCCAACTGTTGAGCAAGTTCGGAATCGCGGTTGATCAACGACCCAAGAGATAGCAAGGCCGCGTCGATAGCGTTTTGCACCTTTGCGCTCTTACCCTCATTCGTATACACATCCGCTTCAAACTGGTACTTGCGCGTGTCCGTTGCAAGCAGGTTCTTCACCAGCATGTGTAAAGCAGGCTGCACCGAATCAAACGGCAGACCGCCAGCAAGAACCTGGAGCATCTTGCCAAACTCCAGATCATCGGGATAGCTATGAGCTGTGTGGCTATATCTCGCGAAAGCTGGATCGAAAAACGACTGAAGTACACGAATTGCATGTTGATTGTCTCTGCCCCAGTCCTTTAAGGTCGCTTGATTCGCGGCATACCCGAGTGCCGCGTAAGGATAGTGCCCCTTGCTCCCCATGAGCTCCGCTTCTTGCTCCAGCGTCGGCAGGGCGCTCACCCCGTCGCGATCAATCAACAGGTCGAATACTTGTATCGCTAACTGCATCTTCGCAGGCGAGCCGGCCACATCTGCTCCAGGCTCTTCTGTATTTACGCTGTGAAGGAGTTCCAAAGCTCGGTCGGGATTTAGTCGGATCAAAAAACCTGTAGCAATGCTTTGCACGTATAAGCGTTCTTCCCCTTCCCCTTGAAACGACAATGCGAAGAGTTCATTGGCCCATTCTCGCCCCAGGTCTGCGCGCAATTCCGAGATCTCCAGAACCTGGGTAGGTAACAGAGTGATGCGTACCAGGAACGGTAATTGTTGACCCAAATGATGGCTCTGCTGCAAAAGGCTTATGATGGTCGCGTCAGAGCCATTACTAGAAACAACTGTGGACTTGGGGGATTGCGATTTGTTTTCTTGAGCTTCCGAAACGCTGGCGACAAGCAAGAACGGAGCAAAAACTGCACAAAGTGGCCGCAGCATATAGACCTCCGACCAACCTCGCTTGATCGTCGATTATACATAGATTATGTATTATCCGCCTTGGCAAGCCAGAGCATTCTACCCGGATCACCATGTACTCAAGAAATAGTCCACTCCAACGTGTAAAGCACTTAGCAGAGCCACACTTTCTGATACCTTGCGGGGGCGGCGAGTTCGCATCTATAATCCGGGGTCTCTGCGGCGAAAAGTGCCGAGTGCGCATTGGGGAGGTAGAGTGCCAGTAGGAACGGCGTTTCATGAGAGAACGTTGGCGCTGTGCGAGAGCCTGAACTACCGCGAGTGGTCGGGCTACTACACGGTGAGCGTGTACGAGATGCACCACGAGCACGAGTACAACGCGATCCGTAACTCGGCGGCGCTGATCGATATTTCACCGCTGTTCAAGTATCGCGTGACGGGACGCGACGCGACGAAGCTGGTGAACAGGGTAATCACGCGAGACATCAACAAAGTGGCCGTCGACCAGGTGATTTATTGCTGCTGGTGCGATCCGGAAGGCAAAGTGATCGACGACGGAACCATCACGCGGCTGGGAGAGAACGACTACCGGTGGACGGCGGCGGACCCAAGCCTGCGATGGTTTCAGCAAAACGCGCTGGGGCTTGAGGTCGAGATACAAGATATTTCCGAAGAAGTGGCGGCGCTGGCGGTGCAAGGGCCAACGTCGGGAAGGCTGCTGAACGCGGTAGCCGAAGCGAACATAGCCAACCTGAAATATTTCCGCGTGACGCACGGAAAAATCGCGGGCGTCCCAGTGGACATTTCGCGGACCGGGTACACGGGCGATCTGGGATTTGAAGTATGGATGCCGTGGAAAGACGCCGTGAAGGTGTGGGACGAGCTTGCGACAAAAGGAAAAGTGTTTGACGTTCACGCGGCGGGAATGATCGCGCTGGATGTGGCGCGAATCGAGGCGGGATTGATTTTGATCGAAGTGGATTACACTTCGAGCAAGAAAGCGCTGATCGATTCGCAGAAATATTCTCCGGCGGAGATCGGGCTGGGGAAGCTGGTGGATTTGAAAAAAGAAAGTTTTGTGGGGCGCGAGGCGCTGGCGGAAGAAGCGAAGAATGGTGCGGATCGCGCGTTGGTGGGGCTGGAGATCAATTGGAACGAGGTCGAAGCGCTTTACGACAAGATCGGGATGGCGCCGCAAGTACCGAGCATGGCGTCGCGCGTGGCCGTGCCGGTGTATCGCGGCGGGCGGCACGTGGGGAAGGCAACTTCAACGACGTGGTCACCGACGCTGAAGAAAATGATCGCGCTGGCGTGCGTGGACCAGGACCAGTCTGCCGTGGGGACGACGTTGAATATCGAACTGACAGTGGAAGCGGTGCGGCACACGGTTTCAGCAAAGGTCGTGCCGACGCCGTTTTTCAATCCAGCGAGGAAGACCGCAGTGCCGGTTGTGTGAAGAAGTGACTGGTGATTGGTGACTGGTGGTTAGTGCCCCCTCGACCCCGCCTCCCTGCGCAGGCAGACGCACCAAAGAGGCGCCGATAAAACTCCTGAGAGAAAGCAAAGACACCGGTCTGAAGACCGGCCACTACAACTGCGCGACAATCGCCAAGTCATTGGATGAGGCGGTTGTATTTTTTAAGGACGGCGCGGAGCTGATCGTGTGGCAGAGCGATGACGTGGTGATTGTCGATGCCGGTCATGGTTTCCGCAGCGACCATAGCGTTGATGATGGCTTCCTCGGTGGCCTGAACGGTGGCGCCGAAAACGGGCTCAATCATTTCGTTGGGCAACATTTTCAGGTCCACCACGCGGTCCTGTACATAACCACCGGGATTGGCAGTGGAAAAGGCGATGAAGATATCGCCAGAGCCGTTGCCGGAGATGCTGCCGTTACGGCCGAGGCCGAGAGTCACCCGGCGAGCCAGCCGCTTCAACTGGTGAGGAAGAAGTGGCGCGTTCGTCGCGACGACGACAATGATGGAGCCGCGCTCGGCAACATCTGAAGGCACGAAAGCGTAAGGATCTTCAGACGGAATCTCCCGTCCGACGGGAATTCCAGCAACGCGAAAATTCTCGCGGCTGCCGTAGTTGCACTGTACAAGAACGCCGACAACGTAGCCACCGGCCTTCGCGGAGAGCGTGCGAGACGCCGTGCCGATGCCGCCTTTATAACCATTACAAATCATGCCGGTGCCGCCGCCGACGCTGCCCTCCTGAACCGGGCCAGACTTTGCGGAATCGATGGCCTGAAAAACGTGTTCAGGCTTCACGTGGAAACCGTTGATGTCGTTGAGCCAGCCGTCCCACGTTTCGGCGACCACGGGAAGAGACCACCAGTAGCTGGTGGGATCGGGCTGGCCGTGTGCCACGCGCCATTGAATAACGGAATCGCGGACAATTCCCACGCTGTGCGTGTTTGTAATCATCACGGGACCTTCGAGGAAACCGGATTCCTCGACCCACGTGGTGCCGGTCATTTCTCCGTTACCATTTTCCGTGAACCAGCCGGCGAACGCCGCGTTGTTCATGGAGTCTTTGCCCCGCGGGAGAATGGCGGTAACGCCCGTGCGGACCGGGCCCTTGCCGACTTGCAATTTGCCCTCGCCGGAGATCAACGTGGTGTGGCCAACGATAACGCCAGCGACGTCGGTGATGGCGTTCAATGGGCCGGGCGTGCCATCAAAAGGGACGCCGAGGTCGCGTGCGCGTGGTTTGGATCCTTCCTGAGGCTGGCCGAAAGTAACGACAACGCTTGCAAATGAAAAAAGAACGCAAGACAGGAATAAATTAAGGCTTCGCTTCATTAGTATTGGGGACCTCCGCCTTTTCGAGATCAGTTCGAATCGCTTGCAAAGTCTTGATGTTGGTGTCGATCGCCTGTTCTATTAATTTTGCCTGCACGGCGGCCGCTTGCCAATCGCCGCGCTCCGCCGCTTCGGTCAAGCCCGGGAGTTCCAAATGGGCATACGTGTAGCGCGCTGCGTAGAGAAGATGCTGGAACCAGGGCCGGCCGGGGATGCCCTCGGCATAAAGCCAGTTGGATTCGATCTGCATCAAGCGGCGGTTCACGCCGGGAACGATGCGTTCTTCCAGGTGATTCCGCTCGAGCGAGGCAGACAGGTCTTGTGTGACGCCGCGGCCTTCTTTCTCGAACGATTCCAAGCGCTGCTCGAGGCCGCTGAGGTCAATGTGCTTTCCGAGCCCGGTGCGCGTATCCAATTCGCGCACGAAACCCCGAAGCGCCGCGCCATCGGCGCCAAAATCAAACGGGAGTAGATCGGAGTTCGCGAGCCGTAAAGCGAGCAGACCCCATATGCGGCTCAGAACGACGTGATATTCGAACTTAGGATCGCCAATGCGCTCCATCCAGAAATGATCGTCGTAAGTGGAGTGGTAAACGCCGTAATCGCCGGTAAAACCGAGACCGACGACCGGACGCCCGAGATGATTCAGAAAAACAGTGTGATCCGAGCCACTTCCTATCCTGGTCTCGACGAGCGCGGAATCTTGCGGCGGCGAATTGGTCTTGTCGTCGCGCATGCGCGTGGCGCGGAGCGCTTCGTAAAGGGATTTTCCAGAAGGCGCGCGAACGTCTTTGGTGGCTTCGACGAGCATGGGCGCAAGGGATGCGACGGCAGAAGGCGAGAAGCTCAGGCCCTCAGGGCCCGCAGTCGTAGCGGCGCCCGCAACGGATTCGTCGACGTTGATATACGTGACGAGTTTTTGCTTGAGATCGTCGGCGAACTGCTCGCCCCATTCCGTCGAGCCGGTCAAGGCATACTCCTCGCCGTCCCAACTGCAAACAACGAGCGTGCGGCGCGGGCGAGTGCCATTCTTTTTCATTTCGCCGAGGGCACGCGTGAGTTCCATCATGGAAGCGGTGCCACTCGAAGGATCGACCCCGCCAAAGACCCAGGCATCGCGATGATTGCCGAGGAGCACCCATTCGTCGGGAAGCTCGCTGCCGCGGATGCGCGCTTCGACCACGGTGTATGGCTGCGTGCTGGTGTCCATGTCTACTTTCACGTGAACTTGCACGCCGCCGGTGAGACGGTAGTGGATGGGGAGCGCGCCTTGCCAATCTTTGGGAGCTTCGGGGCCGTTCATATTTTCGAGGATGGGCTTGGCATCACGCCAGGAAAGCGGCAGGGCGATGATTTTCGGAAGAGAGCGCGCTTCCGAGGGAGCGATGCGCTTCGCTCCGGGGAGTGACGCCCAGCCGGGAGTCAGCGGATCACCGGGAACGATGTAATCGTAAGTGATCGCGCCGTGCTGGATGTGGCTCTCCGGGCCCCAAGGGCCATCAGGGAAAACTTTTCCGCGGGTGAAACCATCCTCGGCGGGATCAGAGTAAATCAGGAGGGCCGCGGCGCCTTCGCGCTCCGCTGTGAGCGCTTTGAAGCCGCGATAGCTGTAGGGATTCGAATAGCGCACGATGACGATTTTGCCTTTGACGCTGATGCCATTTTTGCGGAGCAGGTCGTAGTCTTCGGGATTGCCGCTGTGCGCGTAGACGACTTCGGCGGTGACTTCGCCGGAAGCAGAATAACCAAAGTAGGCGCCGTCGATGTGCGGGTTTTTTGTGTCGGGATCGGCATCGTAGGGGTCTTCATGGAGGCCGGCGGCGTAGTGAACGGGCGCAACAATTTCGAGCGAAATGCTGCGCGGCTTTGAATGCAAAACGTCGTAGCGTCGGAGCGCGACCTCTTCCCAACCTTGCTTGCGCCACTCTTCCGCAATAAAGTCAGCGAGCTGATTATTCCGCGCCGAAGCGGCGGGGTGCGGCTCCTGGGTGAAGACGCGGTGCCACTCGCGTGCCCTTTCCGGAGAAGGAATCTGCTGAAAAGTGCCTTCGAGTTTTCTTTCCGCGGCGGAGTGCGTCGGCGTAAAGCCGAGAATCGATGCGGAAGCGGCCGGAGTCGCGGGCTTACCGTCGCCGTAGAGAAGAACAACGGCCGATAACGCGGCCGCACAGACAAGACTCAAAGGCGCTAAAGCTCTACTGACAAACATCGTTCTCCTCTTTTGACGCGCGCAAGGATGCGTCTGCGATCCCCGCGCTGATCAAGAGCCAAAGACTTTACGGAGGGAAACTTCAATAGCTCGGGCGATGGTGCGGCACTCTTCTTCGTTCACGATGAACGGCGGCGCGAGAAGAATGTGATCTCCGCGCAAACCGTCGACGCAACCCTGCGTCGGATAGGTGAGCACAAATTCGGCAAGCGCGGCCTGGCGAATCCTCTCGGCGATGTTTTCTTCTTTGGGGAACGGCTCACGCGTGGCTTTGTCCTTGACGAATTCGATCCCCATCAGCAGCCCCAGACCGCGGATGTCGCCGACATGTTTGTGCGACGCCAGCGGGGCAAGCGCGGCACGCAGAGTTTCTCCAGCCGACGCGACGCGCGAGAAGAGTTTGTGCTTTTCGATGTAATCGAGGACGGCATTGCCCGTGGCGGTCGCGACAGGGTGTGCTTGATATGTGAAGCCGTGCTGAAACGCACCAGTCCCGCCTTCGAACGCTTCAACGACGCGCCTGGAAACCAATACAGCGCCAAGGGGTGCATAACCGCTGGCAATTCCCTTCCCGGTAAGAATAATGTCCGGCTCGACGCCCCAGTGCTGCACGGCAAAAGGTTTTCCCGTGCGGCCCATTCCCGTCATCACTTCATCCGCGATGAGGAGAATACCGTGTTTGCGGCAAATTTCTGCGATGCGAGCGACGTAGCCTTCCGGCGGCACAGCCGCGCCAAGAGTTGCGCCAACGACGGGCTCGAAGATAAATGCTGCGGCTGTGTTGGCATCAGCGGCGCTAAGAAAGTGGTCCAGATCGTCAGCGCAGGCGAGGCCACACTGCGGAAATGTTTTTTCGAACGGGCAGTGATAGCAAAAACAAGGCGCGATGTGGCCCCATTCCGGAAGCAAGGGCTGATAAGGAGCGCGGCGCGAAACATTTCCACTGAGCGACATCGCCCCGAGCGTGCTGCCGTGATAGCTCTGGCGGCGCGAGATCACCCGAAAGCGCGCGGGCTGGCCGGTTTCGAGATGATATTGACGAACGAGCTTGATGGCGGTTTCGGAGGCTTCCGATCCGCCGGAAGTAAAATAGACGCGGCCGCCACCGTGAAAGTTGGGAGGAGCGAGCTGGAGAAGGCGAGAGGCAAGTTTCTCCGCGGGCACGGAATGAAACTGCGAAGTGTGCGCGAACGCGATTTGCGCGGATTGTTCCGCCATGGCGCGCCCGATTTCGGCGACGCCGTGGCCGATTCCGGTGACAGCGGCCTGGCCGGACGCGTCGAGGTAACGCTTTCCGTCGGAGGAGATGATCCAGCATCCCTCGCCCCGTACAGCGATAGGAAAGGTTTTACGAAAATTCCGCGGAAATAAGGCGGCGTCGTGCGTCATGGGGTTATGGAAAAAGATTGTAGCAGAGTCGCCCGCCACGGCAGCAGAACCCGAATGCGTTCCGCGCTGAGGCATTAGTTCTCCACGGTTTATCCCGCTATGGGGAACCTGTGTTACTCTGGCGCGGATTTTTCTCGGGAGAATTCGATGAATAAACGGAGTTGGAGCGCACTTTTCGTTTCGATATTGATATTTTCTTTCGCGGGCTCCGCGCAAGCGCAGACAGCGAACAAGCCGATTCGAATCGCGGTGGATCTGCGCGACGCCACGAAATATATCTTCCATGCAAAGCTGGAATTTCCCACAAAAGAAGGGCCGTTAACGCTGGTCTACCCAAAATGGATTCCTGGCGACCATGCGCCGACAGGACCGATCCTGGATTTGACGGGATTGAAATTCCGCGCAGGAGGAAAAGAGATTCCCTGGCTGCGGGACGATGTGGACATGTACGCGTTTCACTGCAACGTGCCGGCAGGCGCGGAGACGCTGGAGGTGAGTCTCGACTATCTTTCTCCGACCGCGGCGCAGTCGGCGTGGGAAAATTCCGCCGCGACTTCCCAACTTGCCTTGTTGAATTGGTTTTTGGTGATGCTCTATCCGCAAGGAGCCAAGAGCGACGACCTGACGTACGAAGCGCGTTTGCGGCTGCCGGCGGGTTGGAAATACGGGACGGCTCTGCCTGTGGCGAAGGATTCGGGAAACGAAATCGTATTTCAACCGGCTTCGCTGACCACGCTGATGGACTCGCCGGTGATTGCGGGCGCATATCTGCGCACCATTGAACTTTCCAAGGGAGAGCAGCCGGAACACCGCATTCACATCGCGGCGGACAGCGCGGCCGCAAATGAGGCGACGCCCGAACAAGTTCTGCATTTGCGGCAACTGGTTGCAGAGACCGGCGCGATTTTCGGAGCGCGGCACTACCGACGCTACGATTTTCTTCTTTCCTTGACTGACAACATGCACGTGGACGGCGTCGAGCACCATGAATCGAGCGACAACCGCGCGGGCGAGCGGATGCTCCGTGATCCGATGGTTCTCGAGACGCAGATGGATTTATTGCCGCACGAATTTTTTCATTCCTGGAACGGCAAGTACCGGCGACCGGAGGGACTCGCGACGCCAGACTACCAGGCGCCAATGAAGGGCGCTCTGCTGTGGGTGTATGAAGGGCTGACGGAATACTACGGAACGATCCTGGCCGCGCGGAGCGGATTCTGGATGCCAGAAGGACTCCGAGAGACGCTTGCGTCGCAGGCGGCTTATTTGAACCAACGGCCGGGTCGCAGTTGGCGGGATTTGCAGGACACGGCGATATCCGTGCAGTTTCTGTACAGCGCCCGGCCAGAAGGCTCTTCGTGGCGCCGGGGCGCGGACTATTACGAGGAGAGCACCCTGATCTGGCTGGAGGCGGATACCATCATCCGCGAGAAGACGCAGGGAAAGAAGTCGCTGGACGATTTTTGCAGGAAATTTCACGGAGGACAGAACACTCCGCCGAAAATTGTGCCGTACACGTTTGAGGACGTGGTGGCGGCGATGCAGGAGATCGTGCCGCACGACTGGCGGACGTTTTTTACCGAGCGCCTGACTTCGCACGGACCGGGGGCGCCGCTGGGAGGACTGGAAAATAGCGGGTGGCGGCTGGTTTTCAACGACACCATGAATGAGCATCAGCGAGCCGAGGACGCGGTGGGGCACACGACCGATGTGCAGTTTTCGCTAGGGATTATCGTGCACGATCCGGGCAGCGAGAACAGTGACGAAATAAGCGACGTCATCCCCGGGTCACCCGCGGCGCAGGCCGGAATCGTGCCAGGAATGCGGCTTGTAGCCGTGAACGGCAGGCGATGGACGCCGGAGATTTTGCGCGAGGCGATCCGGCAGGCGAAGGGAGGGAAGGAGCCGATGGAATTGCTCGTCGAGAACGCAGAATATTTCAATACCTATCGCATCGACTACCACGGCGGCGAGCGCTACCCGCACCTGGAGCGTAACGGCAAACCCGATTTACTTTCGGAGATTGCCAGAATGAAAGCCAGTGCCGTGCCTGTAGCCAAGGATTAGTTGCGTTGGTGTGCCAAGTGAAAGGATCCAGCTTTGGTCTAGCCGAGATGAGCATTGAACGCAGAACGTGTAATGATGGCCGTCAGAAACTATGACGAAAAAGCGAACAGGCGAGGCGTGGATACCGGCCGACGAATACGGCCGGGCGATGCCGCGATTTTCGCTGAACTTGCTGGTGCGCGACGTGCAGCGCTCACTTCCCTTCTATCGGGATGTGTTGGGCGCGACGGTGCGTTACGCGGATGAGGATTTTGCCGCGCTGGCGCTCGAAGGCGTGGACTTCATGCTTCATGCAGATCATACCTATGACCATCATCCACTCTATGAGCGGCTGCGCGCTCCGGGGCCGCGCGGTACCGGAGCGGAGCTCAGCGTGATGGGGATTGATCCCGATGCAGTGGAGGCACGCGCGCGCGCCGCGGGAGAGACGATCATTCAACCCGCAGCGGATTTTCCCCACGGATGGCGCGACGTGATCGTCGCGGATCGTGACGGCTACCACTGGGCTGTGGGAGTGGCCCTTCCTCGATAGACTTCGATAGACCTGCCGCTATATTGGAATGCACCGCGAATCGTGACATCATTCACGACTTGAGAATCCGTTGTTGCTTGATGCGTTGAGCCGAGGAGAATAGCGATGAAGTCTGGAATCCTACGAGTTGGCGTGGTGAGTGTGCTACTGGCGTGTTGCTGTTTAGCGGGTCGGGCGCAGGAAGCCGGAAAACATCCGATCACCTTCGACGACATGATTCGAATGCATCGCGTCTCGGAAGCTCAGATTTCGCCAGATGGAAAATGGGTAGCGTATACGGTCGCGACGCCAGACATGGCCTCGAATCGCAACGCGAGCAATGTGTGGCTTGCGCCGATTTTGGGAGGAGAGGCCGTGCAGTTAACGCAGAGCGGCCACGACTCGTCGCCCGTGTGGTCCCCTGACGGAAAGACGATTGCATTTCTTTCTTCGCGAAGCGGCAATTCTCAGGTTTACCTGTTGTCAATGGAGGGCGGCGAGGCGCACGAATTCACGCACCTCTCGACCGGGGCGGACCTAGTGAAGTGGTCGCCCGATGGGAAGGCCATTGCGTTCACTTCGTCAGTTTATCCGGATTGTAAAAACGACGCGTGCAACAGCGCACGAGACGCGGAGAAAGAGAAGAGCAAGGTCAAAGCGCACGTCTACGAGCAGCTCTTGTACCGCCATTGGACACACTGGTTCGAAGGGAAGCGTAGCCACCTGTTTGTCGTGCCGGCGGATGGGAGCATCGCTCCGCGCGACCTGACGCCGGGAGCGAACTACGATGTGCCGCCGGATGAGCGCGGTGGCTCGGCGGACATCAATTTTTCGCCGGACGGAAAAGAGATTTGCTTTACAGCGGTTACCGACAAGATGGAGGCGATCAGCACGAATGCCGACTTGTTCCTCGTTCCCGTCGCTGAAGGAGAGCCAAGGCGCATCACGACGAATCCCGGATTCGACGGTAACCCCGTCTACTCACCCGACGGCCGCTACATCGCTTATCACGCACAGCTCACGCCAGGGCACGAATCGGACCGCTGGCGGGTAATGCTCTACGACCGGCAAAGCGGCAAGAACGAAAATCTCTCGGAAGGATTTGACCGCAGCGCGAATGAGCTGGCGTGGTCAGCCGATAGCAAGACGATTTTTTTCACGGCGGAAAACGAAACGCTGCAGCCGGTCTTCGCCATGGCGGCGCGCGCGGGAGCGGAGCCGAAGAAAGTCATCGCCGACGGATACAATCTGGGCTTTTCCTTGAGCAACGACGGGAAGACGATGGTGTTCGAACGCACCAGCCTGTCGGCGCCGGCGGAGTTATTTGCTGCCGCGAACGATGGCACCGGCGTGCGGCAGCTCACCCATCATAACGACGCGATTCTGGCGGGTGTTGAAATGAATGCGCCAGAGACGTTTTGGTTCGAAGGCGCCGCGGGAACGCGCGTGCAGGCGATGCTGATCCGGCCGCCGAATTTTGATGCCAAGAAGAAATATCCCCTGCTGGTGGTCCTCCACGGCGGGCCGCAAACGATGTGGTCCAACGCGTGGGGCTACCGCTGGAACGCCGAGGTTTTTTCGGCGGCGGGGTACGTGACGCTGATGATCAACCGGCGCGGCTCGACGGGCTACGGACAGAAATTCACCGATGAAATCACGAACGATTGGGGCGGCAAAGCTTACGAGGACGTGATGAAGGGAGTGGATTACACGTTAGGGAAATATCCTTTCACCGACGGATCGCGGATGGCCGCCGCCGGCGGTTCTTATGGTGGATACATGGCCGACTGGATTGCCACCCACACGGGACGCTTCAAGGCCATCATCAGCCATGCCAGCGTCTATGACAAAGTGGCGATGTATGCGACTGAGGAATTGTGGTTCGAAGAGCATGATATGCAAGGAACGCCGTGGAGCAATCCGGAGAGCTACCGGAAATGGGCGCCGTCAACATACGCGGGCGAACTCGGAAAATACAAAACGCCGACACTGGTGATTGCAGGCGAGCGCGACTATCGCGTGCCATACACGCAATCGCTGGAATTCTTTAATTCGCTGCAGCGGCAGGGCGTGCCTTCGAAACTCGTAATCTTCCCCGATGAAGGCCACTGGGTGCTGAAGCCTCAGAACAGCCAGTTCTGGTACAAAACATTTTTGGATTGGCTGACGACGTATTTGAAATAAGCCAAGTCGTCAGGCGGCGAGAAGCCGTTGAAGCGCGGCTCGCAAAAAACGAAAGAGATAGAAAAACAGAAAAATGGATAAAACCACGAGCGCGATAACGATGACTGTGGTAGCCAATGGATGGGCCGTGCCCATCCAGGTCAGCCAAACCGCCAGGAGGTCTTCTCCGAAACTCAGCACCCAATTGCTGAACGGTTCGGGACTTGTGTTGACCGCGGCCCTGGCGCTGGCTTTCGTCCCGTGAGAAGTGAGCGCGACTCCGCCGGCGAGCAGTGCGGCGCCCCAGCGCCACTCTGGCGGCGCGGCTCCCGCGGCCGCGAAAGCAAGCAAAGCCGCGGCGGGCGGGCGAATAAAAGTGTGGATCAGATCCCAGATCGTATCGACATAGGGTATTTTGTCGGCAAAGAATTCCAGAATGTAAAGTGCTCCGGCGATTCCGAGGACCCAGGGATGTGCAAGAATCTCAAGCTGGGCGGGGAGATGGATAATTCCGAATCGCTGAAGCAAGCCCAGAGTGGCCGCGGTGGCGTACAAATTCAAGCCGGAAGAAAAACCAGCGCCGAGGACCAGACTGAGAGTTTCGAACGGGCTCATTCTGCCATCTTAGCAGGACGGAACAAGATCTTTGAACGGTGCCGAAGAGCTTTTCTGACTTACGGTTGAAATGAATCGGAAATCGATGCGGTCCGTAGAGCTCAAGAAATGAAAACGGAAATATCGGGAGAGCAGCAGGGGCGCTACAACGCCGCTCAGGATCTTGTCGAGCGAAACCTGCGCGCGGGACGCGGGGAAAAAATTGCGTATATCGATGAGGCAGGAAGTTACACCTACGGCGACCTTGCGGAGAGGGTAAACCGCTGCGCGAATGCACTAAGAGGAGCCGGAATCGAAAGTGGCCAGCGCGTCATCCTTTTCCTGCTCGATACGATCGACTTCCCTGCTTGCTTTCTGGGGGCCATCAAAGCGGGGATTGTGCCCATCCCCATCAACACGCTTTTCCAGCCGCAGGATGTTGCGGTGATCCTCCGGGACAGCCAGCCACGCGCGATTCTTGTTTCTGAATTGCTTTTGCCGCGCATCCTCGAAGCGGCGAGAATCTCAGAGTGGAATGGTCTGATCATCGTTTCGGGTAGGACTTCGAACGCCTTTCCCCAGCTCGACGATTTAATGCAAACGGCCGGGTGTTCGGCGCAGGCGGTTCTCGCGCGGCCGGACGATATTTGCTTCTGGCTCTACTCTTCCGGCTCGACCGGAGATCCCAAAGGAGCCATGCACCGGCATATCAGCTTGGTGCGCACGGCGGAATCATTTGGCCAGGGCGTACTCGGGATGCGCGAGGACGACGTGATGTTTTCCGCGCCCAAACTTTTCTTCGCCTATGGTTTGGGAAACGCGCTTTCTTTTCCCCTGGCCGTCGGGGCGACGGCGGTTCTTCAATCAAGCCGCGCGCTGCCCAATACGGTCTGCGAAATCCTCCGAAAGCATAAACCGACAATTTTTTGCGGGGTTCCGACACTATTTAGCTCCCTGCTTGTCTGTGAAGATCTTCCGAAGCAGGAAGAACTGCGCCTAAGGATGTGCGTTTCGGCGGGAGAAGCGCTTCCGGAAGAAGTCGGGCGCAAGTGGACGGCACGAACAGGTGTTGAGGTCCTCGATGGAATCGGCTCGACGGAAATGTTGCACATGTTCCTTTCAAACCGTCCGGGCGCCTCTCGCTACGGCACGACCGGCAAACCCGTTCCCGGATACAAGGTGCGTCTCCTCGATGAAAAGGGCGGCGAAGTTCAGCCGGGAGAGATGGGCGACCTGTACGTCTCCGGGCCAAGCGCGGCGGCAAGCTATTGGAATAAGCCGGAAAAAACGGTGAGCACCTTTCTCGGCGAGTGGGTGAAAACGGGAGACCGCTTCCGGCAAACTCCCGACGGAGATTACGTGTACTGCGGGCGCTCCGATGAAATGTTAAAAGTGAGCGGACTGTGGGTCTCGCCCACGGAGGTCGAATCCGCCCTGATTTCACATGAAGCCGTTTTGGAAGCAGCAGTGGTCGGCGCAATGGACGAGAACGCGCTGGTGAAACCCAAAGCGTATGTAGTTTTGAAGCCGGGAGTCGCGGCACGAAGTGAATTGGTGATCGAGCTGAAGGATTTCGTGAAGGCGCGGCTTGCGCCGTACAAGTATCCGCGCTGGATTGAGTTTCTGGATGAGTTGCCGAAAACGGCGACGGGCAAAATCCGGCGAAATGTTTTGCGGCAGGCAGCAAATGCGCCGCGTACTGAGGTCCCGAGGACGTAGCTTGGCCGAATTGCGCACATCCTCGAGCGACGTAATCGTTGAAGGGAGAAGACTCGAGACGCTCTCCTTTCCGGCTACTACCCAAGACACAACCATCGTGATGCTGCACGAAGGGTTGGGGTCCGTGTCGATGTGGAAGGACTTTCCCGAAAAAATTGCGCAAGCGACGGGCTGCGGAGTCCTGGTGTATTCGCGGTACGGGCATGGCAAGTCCGAGCGTTTGGAGGAGAAGCGCACCGCAGACTTCATGCACTACGAGGCGCAGGTGGTGCTCCCCGCTCTTCTCCAAAAATTCAAGATCCAGGAACCGATTTTGCTGGGACATAGCGATGGTGGTTCGATTGCCCTCATTTACGCCGGCTCGTTTCCGGAAGAGATTAAGGCGCTCATCCTGGAGGCGCCGCATGTTTTTGTCGAGGATCTGAGCGTCGAAAGCATCGCCAAGATGAAAACGACATACCAAACGACAGATTTGCCCAAGAAACTCGGGCGTCATCATGACCACGCTGATGAAGCGTTTTGGGGTTGGAACGACATCTGGCTCGACCTGCGTTTTCGTTCGTGGAATATTGAAGAGTATCTCGAAGCGATCACCTGCCCGGTGCTGGTCATTCAAGGTGAAAACGACGAGTACGGCACCATCGAACAAGTCAGGGCGATCAAAGCCCGCATTCCAAATACTGAGGAGCTCATTCTGTCTGATTGCGGACACTCGCCCCATCGCGACCAGCCCGAGCTGACACTGGAAGCGATTGCCCGGTTCGCGCTGCGCCATTCGTGAGCATCTCGGAAGTTGGTTAACCGTAATAACCCCCACCCCCCAGTTTTTTGTAAGTGTTGCTTCTAAAGGACTTAGAGTTTCCGTAAGTCTTTTGGAATGAACAGTTGCAGAAGGTTTTGTAAGTGTTGCTTCTAAAGGGTTTACGGGGAGACATAATTGGGAATGAAAAGTCATCCGAGATAGAAGCACTTCGTTGAAAGATTTCAACACAGAGATCACAGAGTACAGAGGACACAAAGCGCACAAAGGCAGAGAGTGGGGGGAGTACCTACCCCCGGTGTTTTTTGCAAAGAGTGCGGGACGAATTGATTGCAAAGGAGTTGTCGAATGCACTGGTGCAAAAGAGTTCGTAAGAATATGAGAACAAAGAATATAGGTTCCGAACTGTACAGGCCGTGCACCCCTCGGCTTCGCTCGGGGCAAGAAAGAGTGCGCAAGTGATTGAAAAGAAAAGGGGCAGAAAACGATGTTTTGGGGGCTGGGAGTAACTAGTTTATTACGAAATAGTGGTGAGTGGCGAGTGACGAGTGGCGAGCCACAAGATGAGGAAAAGAGTGCAGAAGGAAAAAGCCTGCAGAGCGACACCCCGATATGATTTTTGCAGACCTCGCGGACGTAGGGGCGATTGCCCTGCGCGGAGGACGGCCAAACCATAAAACATACTAGCACAGGACGTTTTTACTGTCAAGGGAATTGTTGTAGTGGTATCGTTCGAATGAGATGGGACGCCGTAAGTGAGCGGGCGGGAAGGGTTTACTGCGAGGCGCTACGGGAAGTAGCGGAGGGAAAGTGCGTAGTGACTGGTGGGTAGTGAGTTCAGGAGATCTTGGTGTCGTATGGTGCTGTGCGCGGAGTTAGGGTAGGTCAGGAACAGGAACCGAGGAACCCCACGTTCGAACATGCGGCACCGCGAGGAAAAACTAATCCCAGACGGCTGGGAAAGTGCCGCCACACGCCCCTCCTGTTCTCCGGGCAACGTAAGGCGAGTATTCCCTCGTGCTTTGCAGCGCGTGGGCGCAGGGGGAGCCGACCATTGCCACGGCTCCCTCGAAATATCCTAGCCGGAGCCGATCCGCTTCTCCTGCCCAAAATCTATACCAGGTCGTCCACGTTGGCACATGGGACATTTGCGTTCATGTAAATCGCTGCCGTTTGCACCGTAGATATGGCCGCACTTCGAACACCCAAGTTGGTACACGTACTGATTATGGTCGGTTCCCGGCAGCCGCGTGTTGCGAATCGTGATCTGTCCGTATGGGTTGATGAAGGCTGGCTCGGTAGTCTGCCGAGATTTCCCGTTTCCAAACCCAACATTTTCATAATCAAAAGCTGCCGCATCCAGTTCGCAAGGCAGCACCTCAGCTTTTTCACAAATCGCTTGGACACAGTCCAACGCTGATTCGTAGTAGCTGAGTTGGCCGAGCCGCTCTACATCAATCTTCGTCGCAAGGTTGTGATTCACCCAACTCGTCACGCGGCTATCAAGGGGAATTTCATATCGCGTCAGGCCCAACCATTGCCAAAGATTTCGACTCTGCTTTGGCCCGAGACCAGCAAAACTGGCATCTGCCCAATGCGCTGCCTCTCGCTCCAGGATTTGATCCCCTTTCTGCCGCTCTCGTGACCGCTGCCCCTTGAGAAGCTCGAACAATTCTTCAGCTTCTTTCCAAAGCCCCCTGTTCAAACGTTTCCAGTTCTCTGCTGCTCGTCTAGATATAGTGGGTGGGAATCGTATGCCGCCGAAACTCTTAATAGCCTTCAAAACGAATCGCCGAATTGATGGTTCATTCCTACAGGCATCGAGCGCCAACGTAAATGTGATTGGGGTAAGAAAAAGATCTACGCGGCTACCCTTTGTGGATGGTTGTTGTGTTGTGAGCAGGCAACCTAACAACACACGCCAGAATTCTGCGCGGGAAAATTCGGGTGGCGGCGGGGCTACATTGCGAACTCTGCGATCCCGGAAGAACTCTGTATCCCTGGATCGTTCGATCAAGCTTCGAACGGCGGCTACATCGCTGTCGCTAGGTGCTCGATGGAAATCGGCATTCCTTGTACGCTTCTTCACTATGCGAGCCTTTCTCGTTTTCTCCTTTTTCTTTTCCTTCAACTTCAACGGCGTGCGATTCGTTTTCACTTCGGGGATTGTACTTCGCGCTATGTTTGAAGCACAACCTCGGCGGGTGGATTGATGGAGAAGAGCAAGAGAAATCACTCATCCGGCGCGAGGGCGCAGGGGAGCCGTGAGCGGCAGGTAAGGTTGCGGCGCAATGCCGACAGATATTCTCCCGCTAGACCCGCCGGCGGGCGGACTGATAAAATCGCGTCTAGGGGGTTGTCTTCGAATGAGCGCGGCACCGAAACCGCATACACCTGCCAGCGATTTTTCTGCGGACGCCCCAACTTGGCTTCAATGGGCAGAACAGACATACGCGGGAGCGCACGTCCTCTTCAAGGATGGAAACCCATTTTTGTGGTTTCCTGCGGTCTTCCTCGGCCACCAGGCTTTGGAAATGTTCCTTAAGGCAGCGCTTATCAAACGGGGTCGCCGAGCAGTCAAAGGAGATGCGTGGGGCCACAACCTTGTTGACCTTGCTTCCGACCTTGCGAAGGCTGGCGTAGTTTTCCCGGACGGGTTACTTGCTGATTTACAGAAATTCAATGACTTCTTCGAGGAGTTACGCTACCCGCGTCCGGCGATAAAAGTTCAGGAACTCGGTGCGATGGAAGGTGAACTACTCGATGCCTTGGTTCTGATTCTGAGGCCGCTGGCAGAATAGGAGTCCACTCGCCGAGCCAATTCAACCACCTGCACTACTGTCCGCAGGACGCCACACCCACCTGCCTTTTCCTTTTTTATCTTCCTTCGTGTTCATCTGAAAGGCGGCAAGGTTAGGGGTCATCTTAGTTTCTCCAGTCAGCGGAATCTCTCGGCGCAATTGCTCGGTAAGCCTCTGGAAGTGAACCCTTCCCTCGGGGAGCACTTTGATGTTGAAGTAGCCTGTCATCAGGAAGTCTGTCCAGCCGCTGGTGTTGCGCACCCGCTCGAAGCTAACGGACTGAAATCCCCCGCCGACGGGAACGAACTTGACTAATTCGGCCTGCTCTCTCAGCAAAGTGTAGAGGGCATCAAGCACTTCTTTCGTCTCGCAATCGAAGCACTTATCTTTTGCGTTCAACCACAATTGTGTGATGTTTGTGGAACGCCCGATGTCCCGGCCATCGGGGGATTCAAGGCCGAAGCCGAGAAAGAACCAGTGCAGTACGTCATTGCGAATCATGGTGGGAACCTCATTTATCATTGTATTCCCCGTCGTCCCGCCGTTTCAATGGCGAACAGCGTTGAATTAATTGTTCAGCGCAGTTGGCTCACGGATTCAGTTGCACTTTCACGGAAATATCGGAAGCCGAAGAGGACAGAATTCCTAGGGAGGTGTCGCGCATAACGAGGTAGTAGTTTCCTTGCCCTAACTGTGCGCTTCGACGATAGGTTGTCGTTTTTGATGCGTTGAAATCAGTGTAGACCCTAACCTGATTCCATTGAGCTTTCTGCATAGTTTCCAATTGGTCGGTTGTTGTAATAAATACATCAACAGGGTTCCCGCGCATCACCTGCAGACTAATGTTCACCGTTCCAGAATAGGGAAGATTGAACGCCACGGCTTTCCAAGACGAAGCGGGAACATTTTCGACTTCGTTTTTCACTTCGATAGGGGCATGAACTGCGGTAGCAATCATCTGATTTGTTGCCTTGCTACCGTAGTTGATTCGTACAAAGTACCAGGCGAGCAGACACAAGATCAGGATAGGAATGAGCCGTGCGCCGATGAATCGGCCAAGTCTGAAACTGGAAGTAGGCCCGCTCCCGTGCTTCTCAAGTGTCGCTGCTTTAGCGGCGGCAAATTCTTGGTCTGTGAGATTCCCTTTTTCACGGAGGTCTTGGAGAGTTTTCAGTTCATCAGATAGCCCCACGATTCCTCCTACCTTCGTCCAATCGGTGAACCGCTTTCCTCGATTATGGTAGCGGCGTCGGTAGTGATGTGGTTTTACGAAATGCTAGGTGCTCATAGCATAAACGGGGCCAGTACCGTTCCTGGAGCATTTCCGACGGGAGGAAAACCAGTGGATGATGGTTTTCGTTTTTGTTTTCAGAGCTACTGGACGGGCGGCTCGGAACATGGAAGACGTGCAGGTCATTTTTCAATGCTCGCTTGTCGCGAGACCAAAACGTGTTTTGCCGCACGCCGGAGAAACGGAAATGGCAGGCGGCGAGAGCGATCCCGACAGGGAGATGGCAGGCAAGGGATGGAGTAGGCGCGAGCTTATGACCGGGGCTAAAGCCCACGTCTGAGTGACGTCGCGTTACGCGACGCCCAAGGGCGCCGCTCCCCTGACTGAAGGTCCAGGGGCTTCCACCGTTGCAATAGAACAAAGATGCCGGGCTCTCCCCGGACTAGAAGTCCGGGGCTTCCACCAGGGAAAGACCTCGACATGCGAATGCCGCGATGGTCTCACCGACCGGGGGCGTGGCTACGTCAAGCCACGATCCCCGTTCGACTTCGCTCAGGGCAGGCTCTCCACTCCGCAGCCCCTCATTCTTCGGGGTAAACCGGCGCTCGTCCGGCAAGGGCATCCGGGACGCAAGAGACGTGCTTCGGCGGGATTACCGAGAGGAAACGGCTACATCGTGAGGACGGCGCGGAAGCGGGCCTTGCCCTCCACCACGCGCTGATATGCCTTCGCAGCCTCGGCCAGTGGGTACGTCTCGACTATCGTTTTAACTTTTCCTTGCGCCACGAAATCAAGGGCTTCGTAGAGATATTCGGGGCCGTTTTGCTGGCTGCCGATGATTTGAATGCGCTTCGCGATGAAGTCAACCAGCGAGACCGAAAGCGGCTCAGCGTCGGCGCCCATAACGACGAACCGGCCGTCCGGCCGCAGACCCTGAATGCTGTCCACCATGGACTTGGTCGAATTGGAAGTGCTGAGGATGATGTCGGCACCGCCCGCCGCGGCAAGGCTCTTTCCGTCGCGGACAATTTCGTCCGCGCCGAGCTCGCGGATCATCTTGTCTTTGTCGGGGGAGTGCGAGATGGCAATGGTCTCGAAGCCCGTAGCCTTCGCGTATTGCACGGCCAGGTGCCCAAGGCCGCCGATTCCAAGCACGGCCACGCGCTCGTGCGGCTGCGGATGCGCCCAGCGGAGCCCGCTATAGACCGTGTAGCCCGCACAGAAGATAGGCGCTGCTTGCTCGTAGGAAACCTTGTCTGGAATCAGATAGGTTGCGTCTACATTCATCAGCATGTACTCGGCGTGCCCGCCTTGTGCCTCAATTCCTGTGCCTTTCAGATAGGGACAGAACATTCTGCGGCCGCGTTGGCACCATTCGCAGCGCCCGCAGGTGGATTGAATCCAGGCGGTACCCACGCGGTCGCCCACCTTCCGCGTCGCGACGTCGGGAGCCACGGCAACGATCTCGCCCACTGGCTCGTGGCCTAAGATTCGGGGAAATGGTCCGGGAAAGTGTCCGAGCGTCAGATGTACGTCGGTGTAACAAATGCCGCTCGCATGCATTTTCACCAGTACCTGATTAGGTCCGGGTTGAGGTTGCGGAACGTCTTTGATCTGCCACGAACTGCTGACAGCAGGAACGACTGCTGCTTTCATAGCATTTCCTCCTAACGCACTTCGATGCGAGAGGATTTGCGGCCGGTGCATGATTTTGGGTGCCCGATTCGCCACCCGACCTGGTCGGGGTAAACGCCACGCGCCGCGATAGAGGTCGGGGCAGGCGAGGATGGGGCAGCCGGGAGCTTATGACCGGGGCTGAAGCCCAGTGAAGTGCGATCTCGAGTTCCGCGGGCCTCAAGGCCCGCTCTCCCCGGACTAGAAGTCCGGGGCTTCCACCTAAAGAGCGAAGAATATCCGTGCCCCTACGGGAGGGCAAAGATGCACCCAGCGGAGAGTAGGATCAAAGTGGAAGTGCTATTCGGATTGCCGGGCGAGTGAAAAATTACTTGTCCGCATGTTCGCTAATCAGGCGCTTCCCCGATGTTCGGTCTATGATCTCCATTGGGATGTGTGACCGCATGCGGGGTTCGATTGTGTGGCGCGGTCTCAACTTGTGGCGAATAGAGAAAACCACGCGGCCCAATCACACTGCGGGACATTGTAATCGGCACATAACAACTGGGGAGTGGCGGACGGAATCAGTACAACTATCTTGGCCTTCGGAAAACTCACCTTTAGCCAATCGATCATCTCTTTTTGGGTTTGCTCAGGTGCGGTATGGCCGAGAATAAATACATCGACGTTGGGAATCGAAGCAAGCGCGCGCTTTGCAGCGTCGTTGTCCGCAACCGAAATAACCTCATGGCCGAAACTTCTGAACAGCGTTTCCCTCGCGGTCGACCCCCTGTCGTCATCGTAGCCGATCTGAAAAACTATCTGCCTGGCTGGCGACTTGATTGAAATTCTTTTTGGCGGATGTTGGTCGGCGATGATGACATAGTTTCCTGGCGGAAGCCTTCTTACCCGCCCCTCGGCAGTTTCCATACTTGCTGCCGCCGCCAGCCAACGAAGGCTGCCCTCAAGCTGCACCTTGAAAATGTCGAATTGCGACATGGAGTGGCAATCACCAAAAAGCAGTGGGTGGGTACGGAGATTGAATCACAAGCTCGGCTCGCTGTCCACAAATGCGATGCGACCGCAACGGAGAGGCGTATTGCCACTGTCCGATAATGGGACGAGGAATCCCAGTCACGGTCATTTGGTGGCCATTCGCCCGCGATTCGGCATCGATAAGTCGCTGAAAACAAGGCGTATCCGGCCATAAAACGTTCGGAAGGCGGTTTGCCATCCTATATACTGTAAAAACTATGGATATCCAACGCCCATCGAACGCAAGAGCCAAGAAAATCCGGAGAATTGCCTACGGACTGGTAGCCTTGATCCTGATCGCGGGCGTGACCGTGGGGTTGTCTCGCTTGCGCCCGGCGGCGCCGACCGTCGACGCCGCCACGATTTGGCCGGACACCGTGAAGCGAGGACCCATGTTGCGGGAAGTGCGCGGCTTGGGAACGCTTGTCCCCGAGGACATTCGCTGGATCCCCGCGCAAACGGATTCGCGCGTGGACCGCTGGGTATTACGTCCGGGAGCAGTCGTCAAACCAGATTCCATCATCATGGAACTGAGTGACCCGACCTTACAGCGAGAAACGCTTGACGCGGAATTCCAGCTCAAAGGCGCGGAAGCGGACTACGCAAATCTTAGGGTGCAGGTCGACAGCGATCTGATGAACCAAAAAGCGCTAGAAGCAGGTGTGCGGAGCGATTACGAACAAGCCAAGATCGAGCACGAAAGGGACGGGAAGCTCTTGAAGGAAGGTATCACGCCGGAAATCACGGAACGGATGTCTCGAATAAAGGAACAGCAGCTTGGGATCCGCGCACAGCTTGAGGGCGAACGAACGAAAATCACGGCGGATTCGGCAAATGCGCGGCTGGCCGCGCAGCAGGCAAAAATAGATGAACAGAAAGCCCTCTATCAACTGAAAAAGAGCCAGTTGGATGCGCTGCATGTTCGCGCAGGCATCAATGGCGTATTGCAGCTTGTGCCAGTGGAAGTCGGCCAACACGTGACCCCCGGCACAAACCTGGCCCGGGTGGCGGATCCCAAGAAATTGAAAGCAGAAATCAAGATCGCAGAAACTCAGGCCAAGGATGTCGCCATCGGGCAAAAGGCTACGGTTGACACGCGAAATGGGGTAGTTGAAGGCCATGTCTCGCGCATCGATCCCTCCGTGGTGAATGGAACCGTTACGGTCGATGTGGCTATCGACAATCCGCTACCTCAAGGCGCCAGGGCAGACCTGAGTGTGGACGGCACGATCACGCTCGAGAATCTGAAGGATGTGATGTATGTCGGGCGTCCGGTGCACGGACAAGCCGACAGCACCATCGGCCTGTTCAAGATCATCAATGATGGCAGCGAAGCTGTGCGCGTCAACGTGAAGCTGGGCCGCAGTTCGGTAACTACGATGGAAGTCTTGTCCGGGCTGCAAGTCGGAGACAAAGTGATTCTGTCCGACATGTCGCAGGTGGATAATTTCGACCGCATCCGACTGAAGTAGGCGCTGCCTGAAATCGGCAAACGGAAATAAGATTTTTTACGGTGTTCGTCGTCTAAATAAGGTCAAAGAGAAGAAAGCGCACAGAATGAATTCTGTGCCACGGGAGGCATGCTTGCAAGCGCTCTGGCAAGATCTGCGCTACGGCCTGCGCATGCTCGGGAAAAACCCCGGCTTCACGTCGATTGCCATCCTGACACTGGCGCTGGGCATCGGCGCGAACACGGCCATCTTCTCACTGTTGCAGCAGGTGTTGTTGCGCCAATTGCCCGTCAAAAATCCGAGTGAGCTGGTCGTTCTTCGCTCGGCAGGGCCCAAGACGGGTCATGTTTGGACTGACGGCGACGATGCGGAATCTTTTTCCTTTCCCATGTACAAAGCGCTCCGGGATAACAATTCCGTTTTCTCGGGCACGATAGGGCGCTTCGCGTTCTGGGCGAGCATCGCCAGTCACGGACAGACAGAGCGTGGCTCCGGCGAGTTGGTCTCCGGGAATTATTTTGAAGTTCTCGGCGTCCAGCCGGTTCTCGGCCGGGTATTTTCCCTGCAAGACGACCGCACACCGGGAGCGCAGCCAGTGGTCGTCCTCAGTCACCAATATTGGACGCGGCGATTTGGAGCAGATCCCGGCGTTCTGAATCAAACGCTCCTGGTGAACAATACAGAACTCGCCATCGTGGGGGTCGCTCAATCAGGTTTCACCGGCATTCAGGTAGGGCAGACGCCGGACGTATTTGTTCCTCTCATGATGAAGGGACAGATGAGACCGGGAGACAACAGCCTTGAGGACTGGAACGATTATTGGATGGCGATCCTTGCACGCCTCAAACCTGGAGAATCGATCGCCAAGGCGCAGCTGGGCATCAATGCGGCGTATCGCCCGCTGCTTGAGGAACAATCGCGCAAGATCACGAGTTTTAACGAGCAAAGACGCAAAGAGTTCGTGAATCAGCAGGTGTCACTGGCGCCCGGCTCGCGAGGACGCACCACACTGCAGCGCGATTCGGGCACTCCGTTGACAGCTCTTTTCGTCATGGTCGCGCTTGTCCTGCTTATCGCGTGCACAAACGTTGCAAATCTCCTGCTGGCACAGGGGGCCGCCAGGCAACGCGAATTTGCGATCCGCGCCGCGCTCGGCGCGAGCCGTGGGCGAATGTTCCGGCAGTTGCTGTCGGAAAGTTTCCTCTGTGCTTTTGCGGGGGGCGCCCTCGGCTTGCTGCTTGGCTCCTGGCTTATGAACATCCTCATCCCCGCGGTAGGATCGGACGCATCGATTCATGGGCTCAGCACGCGGCTGGATGCCACTGTTCTCGCTTTTGCTGCTGGGGCGACGCTTCTCTCAGGACTTCTCTTCGCATTGATTCCGGCGTGGAGAGTGACTCGCACAGGGGTCACCCAAACGCTGAAAGATCAAGGCTCGACGTCATCCCTTGGAATGTCTCACGTGCACTTTCGCAAGACCCTTGTGGCCGGGCAAGTAGCCTTCACCATGCTCCTCCTCGCGGGAGCGTGCCTCTACACGCGGACGCTTTGGAATCTGCGAAAGCAGAATCTCGGCCTGCAAACCGAAAACGTCATCACGTTTTCCCTTCAGCCGGATCTGAACGGCTATGATATTCAGCGCACCATTGCGCTAATCGATCAGTTGCGAAACCGCATCACCGCGATACCCGGTGTCCGCGGTGAAGGAATTTCGGAAATTCCCACGCTCACAGGCGATGACATGGGCGCCAATATCACCGTGCCGAGCAATCCCCAAGCCTCTGAAGAACATCCCCACATCAATTATGACGCTATCAGCCCGGGATACTTTTCCACGCTGGGCGTTCCCCTGCTCTCCGGGCGTGATTTGAACAATGGAGACTCAGCCACAAGCCCGAAGGTTGCCGTGGTAAACGAATTGATGGCCAAAATTTTCTTTCCTAATCGAAACGCAATCGGTGAGCGGTTCGCCTTTGGGGGAGGGAAAGTCGCGCCGGACGTCGAGATCGTCGGAGTCGTAAGAGATGCGAAACAAACGCACGTCAGGGATGAGAATCGTCCCTACATCTTCCTTCCTTACGCGCAAAGGAAACGCCTTTTTGGCGTGACCTTTTACGTGCGCACGCAACAAGATCCCTTGCTGCTTTCCTCGACTTTGCGCGATGTGGTCCGGCAGATGGACGCCAATTTGCCGGTTTACGACGTGAAGAGTTTCGAGCGCGTCGTCGACCAAGACCTGTTCGCCGAGCGGATGGTTGCGACCCTTTCGGCAAGTTTCGGGGCTCTTGCCGCTTTTCTAGCGGCTCTGGGAATCTATGGTGTGCTGGCCTACCTGGTGCTCCAGCGCACGCGCGAAATCGGCATTCGCATAGCCTTGGGAGCCGAGAGAAGCCATGTCCGATTTTTGGTCTTGCAGGAAGTGGGCTATATGGTCCTTGCTGGAGCAGTGGTTGGTTTGCCGCTGGCGTATGGCCTTGCTCACTTGAGTGAATCGCTCCTTTTCGGTGTGAAGGCACGGGATCCACTTATCTATGTACTGGATGTGGTGCTAATCGGGGTCGTGGCGCTCTGCGCGTGTTACCTGCCCGCGCGCCGGGCTACCCGGGTGGATCCGATCGTAGCTCTGCGGTATGAATGAGGACAGTTGATGCTGCCACTTTCAGAGCGGGGCAATCGCGGCTTGGCGACCGCGGGGCCGGGAACATTCGGGGCTCTAATTGCGTTGGTATCAGTGGGAGCCCTGCGAGCCGTGCTATATTCCAGCGCACCGCACGCCGCCAAAGCAAGGACAGGCGGTATCTAGGACCGAGAGCTAGACGAGCTTGTGTGAGTTTGGAGCAGCCTGGGGCAATGCATGAAATGGAGCGAGTTTTACATTAAGAAATTTGAAGGCTAAGGAGATGACATGGCGGAAGCAAACGATACATTGATCAAGCTCGAAGGAGTCAAGAAGGTGTTCTACACCGACGAGGTGGAGACCCACGCACTCTCGGAAATCCATCTGGAAATCAAGAAAGGACAGTACTTTTCGATTGCGGGGCCTTCGGGCTGCGGCAAGTCAACGCTGCTCTCCATTCTTGGGCTACTGGACTCTCCGACTTCGGGACAATACTGGTTGAATGGGCATCCTGTCGCAGAGCTCAGCCTCAGCGAGCGGACGCGCATCCGCAACCGTGAGATCGGTTTCATTTTCCAGGCTTTCAACCTTATCGGCGACCTGACCGTCTACGAAAACGTCGAGCTTCCGCTAACCTATCGCGGGACCGGCAGCGCCGAGCGCAAGCAAAAGGTTCAGCACGCCCTCGAACGCGTGGGCATGGCCCATCGGTTGCGCCATTACCCCTCGCAACTCTCGGGCGGTCAGCAGCAGCGCGTCGCGGTTGCCCGCGCGCTGGTTGGCGATCCCCTGATCCTGATGGCCGACGAGCCGACAGGTAACTTGGACTCGAAGAATGGCGAGGCGGTGATGGAATTGCTCCGCGACCTGCACCGCAACGGCGCGACCATCTGCATGGTTACGCACGACCAGCGCTACGCGAATTTCGCCGAGCGGACTATTCATCTCTTTGACGGTCGCGTGGTGGAAGAAACTCAGGAAGCGCACGCCTAAAATAGCACCGGTCCGAGGGCGGATCCGGCCCGAGGGAGTCCAGGACTGCTCGAGCGATCGCGAGGGCGATTCGTCATTCCTTTGCGGCAGGCTGAGTGGGGTGTCCGTCCGATGCCTGGGAATCATAACCAGCTGATCGCGCTAATATATTGAGCCGGGAAGCGTGGGAGCGGTCTATCGCTGCTGACCTCTGTATGAGCCGGAACGCTCCAGGAAAATTCTCCAGGATAGGGAGATATTGTGGAACCACTGATTCAGCTGCGTAATCTCGAGAAAGCAATCGAAGCGGGCCCAAACAAATTCTTTCTTCTCCGCCGCATCAACCTCGATATCAACCAAGGCGAGTTCGTCACCATCATGGGGCCTTCGGGCGCCGGAAAGTCCACTCTCCTGAGCATCATCGGCATGCTCGACGGGGCATGGACCGGGGAGTTCTACTTCCTTGAACAGCCCGTTCACAAGTTGAACGTAAAAAAACGCAACGAGCTTCACAAGGCCAACATCGGCTTCGTTTTCCAGAGCTACCACTTAATTGACAACCTGACGGTCTTTGAGAACCTCGAGATTCCCCTCTCCTATAAGAACGTCCCAAGCAAGGAACGCGCCAGCCTTGTGTGTGACGCACTTGATAAGTTCAACATTGTCGGCAAGAAGGATCTTTTTCCCAATCAGCTTTCCGGCGGACAGCAGCAGCTTGTGGGCGTTGCCCGCGCCGTCATTCAGAATCCCAAGCTCATCCTCGCCGACGAACCCACCGGTAATCTGCACTCTGCGCAGGGCGAGGAGATCATGCAGCTCTTTAGGAGACTGAACGACGCGGGCACGACCATCATCCAGGTTACGCATTCGGAGAGAAACGCCGCCTATAGTAATCGCGTTATTCAATTAAAGGACGGCTGGATCGTCAGCGAAACGACGGCCACCGCTCAGGTAGGGTAAATCGATGGCCCCGGCGGCTTCGACGAAGTCTGGGTCTCGCGGAGGATAATCCGATGAGGAGCCTTATTCAGGACTTTCGTTTTGCGATTCGCATGTTGGCGAAGAACCCGGGCTTCACTCTCGTCGCCATCCTAACTCTGGCCATTGGCATTGGCGCAAACACCGCCATCTTCAGCGTCATTAACAGCCTTCTTCTCCATCCCTACGGCGTCGCCCACCCGGACCGGCTGGCGGCGGTTCGCGTCCGTTATGAAAAGCTCAATCTGAAAAACATCGTCATCTCGGCGCCAGACTTTGCTTTCGTCCGCGATAATAAACAGGTGTTCGCGGCTTCGGCGATCGAAAATCCGGGCAGTTTCAACTATACGGGGGGCGATTGGCCGCAGCGGCTGCGGGGCGCTCAAGTCTCCTCGCAATGGTTTGACGTCTTCGAAGCCCGGCCCATGCTGGGACGCGTCTTCACGCCGGAAGAGGATCAGCCAAACGCCAACCACGAAGTCGTGCTGTCTTACGATTCCTGGAAATCTTTCTTCGGTGGGGACCCCGGCATCATCGAGCGAAGCATCCAATTAAATCAGCAGTCCTACAGAGTCATTGGCGTGATGGGTCCGGAATTCCAGTGGCCAAATCCGACCGATCTATGGGTCCCGATGGGACTTAAGGCGGACGCTTTTGTTTTGGACAACATTTTTAACGAAAACTATTTGTGTGTCGCCCGTCTGCAAGAAGGCGTGAACTTTTCAAACGCCGCGGCTTACCTGGCGCTGATGACCCAACAGATCGCCGATGATCCCCGCGTCCAGGGGTATCCGAAGAGTTCAGGCTGGGCCATCTTCGCCGTTCCCTTCACGACCTTCGTCTATGGCGACCTGCGCACGCCTTTGTTCATTCTCCTCGGCGCGGTCGGCTTCGTCCTTCTCATCGCCTGCTCCAACGTCGCCGGGTTGCTCCTGGCCCGAGCCACGGGGCGAATGAAAGAATTCGCAATCCGTACCGCGCTGGGCGCGTCGCCGTGGCGTCTCGCTTGGCAAATGCTGACAGAGAGTTTAGTCCTTGCGGCGGCGGGCATGATTTTCGCTCTGATGATCGCGGGTGGAGCGATTCGCGTTTTGTTGGCGCTGTTTCCGGAAAATATGGCGACCGGCGTTGTCGTCTCGATCGACCGTTACGTGCTTCTCTTCACGATCGTGATGACAGGTCTTTCCGCAATTATTTTTGGCGCCGCCCCGGCATGGCAGATCGCGTTGACCGATCCTCAGAAAAATCTGCAACAGGGCCGCGGCACCGGAGGTGGCAGCAGGGGCGGCCATCTTTTTCGCGATTTCTTGGTTGTGGGCGAGCTGGCTCTTGCGCTCGTTCTCCTCGCAAGCGCTGGCGTTTTCCTGCAAAGCCTGGCGCATCTTCGCGATGTGGATGTCGGCTTTCGCCCGCACGGCTTGATGACGGCGGCGGTCGCTCTGCCCGATCGGCAATACGACACTGACGCGAAACAGGTCGCGTTTCTGCGCAGTGCGTTGGATCATCTGGCGACCGCACCGGGTGTTGAATCTGCCGCCGCTGCTGTGCCGATTCCGTTCTGTGGTTTCGGAGGTTCGTCCTCCTTCAACATCGAAGGGCGCGTCTTACCACCGGGTGATCCGGGGCCACACGGTGACGTCCGCCAGGTAAGCCCACTGTATTTCGACACTATGGGCATTCACTTGTTGCGCGGTCGTGTTTTCACCGACCAGGACACCAAAGATGGGCAGCCAGTCGTTGTGATTGACGAAAATCTCGCGCGGCTCTATTGGCCGACTCAGGATGCCGTTGGCCAACACATGCGCAACGGGACGAATCAGCCCTGGGCGACCATTGTCGGCATCGTTTCACCGGTGCGCCATTCGCAAGTGGTCGGCGAGGAAGCCTCTTCCGTGGGCGTCGAAGGCGCCGGCAAGGGCGTGTACTACTATCCGCTCTATCAAGCTCCCTCGACTACCACTTTTCTTTTGGCGCGCACGCGCGGCGATGCGGCATCTTTGGGAGCCGCGATTCGCGAAGCCGTTCACGCAGTTGACCCCGGCCAGCCTGTCGCTGACCTCAAAACGATGGACGAGAGGGTTGCGCTCTCTCTGGGACCCCGTCGGTCTGCGGTGACTTTACTCACGATTTTTGCCGTGATGGCGCTAAGTCTCTCGGCGGTGGGACTGTTCGGCCTGGTGCGCTACAGCGTAGCGCAACGCACCCAGGAGATCGGTGTCCGCATGGCTCTTGGCGCATCGCGCCGCGATGTTCTTGGCATGGTGCTTCGGGAAGGGCTGCGTCTCGCTCTCGCAGGCGTCGTTGGCGGACTCCTCGCCGCATTTGCGCTGACTCGAGTCCTGGCGAGCCTTCTCTATGGTGTGAGCGCGACCGACCCTCTTACTTTCGCCGGCATGGCTCTCCTGTTAACCCTAGTAGCGCTTTTGGCTTCCTGGATTCCCGCGCGGCGCGCGACACGCGTCGATCCGCTGGTGGCTTTGCGGTACGAATGAGCCGTTGGCTGCGCGCGGACGGAACTCTTTTTGTCAACTGAACCGCCGCCAGCTATGCTAAAGAGAACACTTTAGAAAAGGTTTGCCCTTTCGCCCGGAATGAAAACGACTTCTAATCACGCCCATCGCATACTTCTTGCCGATGATCAGGCGGACATCCGCGACGCCCTTCGCCTCCTGCTCAAAAGAGAGGGCTACGAAATCCACGCCGTCGCATCTCCCGCGGAAGCTCTCTCGGCCATCGAGTCGCGCGAGTTCGACGCCGTTCTCATGGACTTGAATTACGCCCGCGATACCACCTCCGGACAGGAAGGCTTGGATCTTCTCAGCCGGATCCAGATGATCGACAGCAGCTTGCCACTGATCGTCATGACCGCCTGGAGCAGCGTCGAGATTGCCGTCGAAGCGATGCGCCGCGGCGCGCGCGATTTCATTCCCAAACCTTGGGAAAACAATCGGCTTCTTGCCATTATTCGAACCCAGATTGAACTGCGCCAGGCGCTCCGCAAGGCCTCGCGCCTCGAAGCCGAAAATCGCCTACTGCGATCGGAATCGCGCCCCGCGATGATCGCTGAGTCCGCGGTAATGCAGCCTGTTCTCGAGTTAATTGGACGTGTCGGCCCTTCTGATGCCAACATCCTCATCACCGGCGAGCACGGCACCGGGAAGGAGGTTGTAGCCCAGACGCTGCACGCTTTGTCCTCGCGGGCCAGCCGTCCGATGGTCACCGTCAATGCGGGAGGTCTCTCCGAAGGAATTTTTGAGAGCGAGCTTTTCGGCCACGTGAAGGGCGCCTTCACCGATGCCCGCACCGACCGCGTAGGCCGCTTCGAGCTCGCCGAAGGCAGCACTCTGTTCCTCGACGAAATCGCCAATGTTCCGTTGAATCTTCAGGCCAAGCTTCTTCGCGTTCTCGAAACGGGCGAACTCGAGCGTGTCGGCTCTTCTTCCACCCGCCGTGTTGACGTGCGCGTTTTGGCGGCCACCAACGCGGATGTGACCGCGGAAGCCGCCGCGGGACGCTTCCGGCAAGACTTGCTCTTCCGGTTGAATACCGTCGAGATCCACCTGCCTCCGCTGCGGGAACGCCGCGAAGATATACTGCTGCTTGCTCATCATTTTCTCCGCGGCTACTCGCAACGTTATCGCAAAACGATTTCCGGGTTCGACTCCGCGGCCACGCAACTCCTTCGCGAGCACCCCTGGCCCGGAAACGTCCGCGAGTTGGATCATGCGGTCGAGCGCGGCGTGCTGCTCTCAACGGGCACTCTGGTCCACGCTGCGGATCTCGGTTTGCGCGCGGCCGCCTCCGTAGGCAACGCGCGTCTGGAGGAAATGAGCCTGGACGATGTCGAACGCCATCTCATTCAGCGCACGCTCGGCCGCCACGAAAATAACGTGAGCCAGGCCGCCAAGGCCCTTGGGCTGAGCCGCAGCGCGCTTTACCGCCGTCTCCAAAAATACGGTCTGGAATAATGCGGCTGACCTACGAACGCCGCCTCCAGCTTTTGGCGTTGGCTGCGGGTCTGCCGGGCAGCCTCGTAGCGCTCATCCTGCTCTGGACTGGCGGCTTTTCGTCCCCCACGGCCTGGACTCTGACCGTGCTCATCGTGGGTTTCTGGCTGGGCTTTGCTCTCTCTCTTCGCCATCGCGTTGTTTTTTCCCTGCAAACGCTCTCGAATCTTTTGGCCGCGCTCCGTGAAGAAGATTTTTCCGTACGCGCTCGCGGTGCCGGCCGCGAAGACGCCATGGGCGAGGTCATTACCGAAGTCAACGCGCTGAGCGAAACTCTTCGCCAGCAACGCCTCGGGGCCCTCGAGGCGACCGCGCTCTTGCGCACCGTGATGGAGGAGATCGACGTCGCCATTTTCACCTTCGACAACGAAACCAAACTTCGTCTCGTCAACCGCGCCGGTGAGCGCCTTCTGGCAAGACCTGCCGAACGATTGCTGGGATTCACAGCCGGTGAGCTGGGCCTGGCGGCGTGTCTCGAAGGAGAACCCACACGCACGATGGAACTGGATTTCACCGGCGGTTCGGGACGCTGGGGCATGCGCCGCGGCTCGTTCCGTCAAGGCGGCTTGCCTCATCACCTGATCGTGCTGAGTGACTTGAGCCGAACGCTGCGCGACGCGGAGCGCCAGGCCTGGCAGCGCCTCATTCGCGTCCTCGGGCACGAACTCAACAATTCGCTCGCGCCCATTCAGTCTGTCGCACAGGGCCTTGAGAGCGGACTCCAGTCCGCCATGAAATTGCCGGAACTCAACGAAGGGCCAAACCGGGGCATTCTTGAGGATCTTCGCGACGGCCTCGGAATCATTCGCTCGCGGACGGAAGCGTTGGCCCGTTTCATGGCTGCTTATGCGCGTTTGGCGCGGCTGCCGCAGCCCAAGTTAGGTCCGGTCAGCGTTCCCGAGTGGATTGCCCGCGTGGCCAAACTAACTACGCGCATTTCGGTAAGAGTGGTGGAAGGGCCGAACGTCAGCATCTCCGCCGACGCGGATCAATTGGAGCAACTCTTGATCAATGTTATCCGCAACGCCGTGGATGCGGCGCTCGAAACCGGCGGTGGTGTGGAAGTCGGATGGTCGCGGCAGGGTTCGCAATTGGACGTCTGGGTTCGCGATGAAGGGCCGGGAATCTCGAACACCGCCAACCTTTTCGTCCCCTTCTTCACTACCAAACCCGGCGGCTCGGGAATCGGTCTGGTTTTAAGTAGGCAGATCGCGGAAGCTCACGGCGGCGAATTGACGCTGACCAATCGCGACGATGTACGGGGCTGCGAAGCCAACGTCCGCCTCCCTATCTGACGCAGCGTTCCCGCCGGCCTGACTGGCCGTCTCCCCTGGGAATACGGCAGCGTGTCGTCATTTGGGCTTTTTTCTACGGAGTTTGACTCTCGAAATTCAAATCGAGTTACGCCGCGAGAAACGCCAAACCAAATTGCGCTCCCGTCAGCGCTATGTGCGCAGTCGAAGTCTCCCCAAGGTGAATTGCCAACAGCCGCTCGAACACCTGCGGCTCAGCCGAGAACACGCGGAAGACTCGCCGGCGGAGATAGGTGCGCCCGTCCAGTAGGAGAAGTAAGCGACCCATCCACGCGGACCTTTGCCCTAGGCGTCGGTGCTCCTTCTGATACTCAGAAAGCTTGCCACCTGCGATAGCTTCCGCCAGCGCTTGCGCCTGACAAAATCCAAGGCACAGTCCGTCGCCAGTGATGGCATCCACGCCGCCGGAAGCATCCCCGATTAGAGCCACATTATCTTTGTACACGCGGTCGAGGCTGTGCATCGCCGTCACCGCGCCGCGGTCCGTTCCAAATTTTTCCGCCCTATCCAAACGTGCGGCAAGTTCCGGAAATCCCTGAATGATCCTGTCAAACTGCGCATCCTGCCGGCGCGAAATCAAAACTACGCAGACCTCTTCCTTTCCTACCGCGGTGACATAAGCCTGAGCATCCCGGCCCCAATAAATTTCCGTATACTCCGACCAGGGCGTAACGTGAAAGTGCCGGCGCGTGGCGAATCGTCTCTTATGCTCCCGGTGCGCCTCGAGTCCCATCCATTGCCGAACACGCGAATTGCTGCCGTCTGCTCCAACGATCCACTTTGCCGGAACGATGCCACTCGTCAGCGCCACGCCTTCCGAGCAAACGCCAACCACCGGCGTGTTCCACATCAGGGAAACCCCGCAGGCGCTGGCTCGCGCCACCATCTTTTCGTGGAGTATCGTTCGCCGCACTCCGATGCCTTGAGCCTTGGGAAAATCTGCCGCCACGCTCGTCCTATTCTCGATAAATTTCAAACCGCGAAACGCCTGCCCGTCCGATTCCTCGATGCTGATTCCCAACTTTGTTAATGCCTCGATCGTGTCCGGCATCAGGCCTTCACCGCATGCTTTGTCAATCGGCGGCCTCACACCGTCGGCAACGGTGACCTCAAATCCTTTTTCACGAATGGCGATCGCAGCCGCAAGTCCCACGGGTCCGCCACCAATGACAAACACCTCTGTCCCACGATTCATCCATCCCCCCTCGCTACACCTGCTCGATCTACACAAACGCAGCGCAGACTCTCTCACTCGCTTTAGATGTTTCCACGACGGAATGGATGCTTCGTGAGAGTCGGCTAGCACGCCAGGGAGGAAAGGAGCGTTCCTTTCCCGAAGCGCCACGGCGTGTGCCATCCACTTGGGCTCCCGGAAGTCTCCGTGGTCCGGTAAGCTCTGGTTTCCATGATAAGCACAGTTTATCTTGTTAAGCATTTCTATTAATTTGACTCATTGACCCCGTAACCGTCATCCTGTTATTCTCTATGGCGATCGATATGTCTCGCGTCGCCATCTTCGACGAACGGATCCGCTCGGGAGCCCTCGCCTCCGGCGGTGTCATCCGTGTCGTGGTACGAATTACTTTCGTACTCACGCGGGGTTTTAGAGCCGGATGATGGCGCCCTAGTTCAGAATTACCGAGAGGTTTCGGGGCCATCATCTAAGAACAGATGGTGGCCCTAAGTTTTTTTGGCCTTCAATTTTGAAAGCAATACTTGGCGACCACGGAGGATTTTCGCAGTGACTGAATCTTTTCCCAAGCCGCGCAGCCGCGCGCTGACCGACGGCGCTCACCGCGCGCCAGCACGCGCCATGCTCCGCTCCGCAGGTCTTCGCGATGACGACTTCCGCAAACCACTAATCGGTGTCGCCAACACCTGGATCGAAATCGGTCCCTGTAACTATCATTTACGCGAGCTCGCCGAACACGTCAAAGCTGGAATCCGCGCCGCCGGCGGCGCTCCCCTGGAATTCAATACCGTATCGATCTCTGACGGTATCACCATGGGAACGGAAGGCATGCGCGCCTCGCTCGTAAGCCGCGAGGTGATTGCCGATTCCATCGAGCTCGTGACGCGCGGAAATCTCTTCGACGCCCTGATTGTCCTCGTCGGCTGCGATAAGACCATTCCCGGCGGCGTCATGGCCCTCGCGCGCCTGAATATTCCCGGCTTGATTCTCTACGGTGGCTCCATCGCGCCCGGCCAGTTTGAGGGACACTCCGTTACCATTCAGGATGTCTTCGAGGCCGTCGGCATGCACGCGCGTGGCACCATGACTGACGCGCAGCTGAATGCCCTCGAATGCTCCGCGTGCCCGGGCGCCGGCGCCTGCGGCGGTCAGTTCACAGCCAACACCATGGCCCTGGTCTGCGAATTTCTCGGCATCGCGCCCATGGGACTCTCAAGCGTTCCGGCTACAAATCCGGCGAAGGCCGCTGCCGGACATCGCGCCGGCGAGTTGCTCGTCGATCTCCTCAAGCGCGACGTCACTCCGTCGAAAATCATCACCAAAGCAGCCATCGAAAATGCCATCGCCGGGGTCGCGGCCACTGGCGGTTCCACCAATGCAGTACTGCATCTTCTCGCGATTGCCAGCGAAGCGGGCATACCACTCTCCATCGAGGATTTCGACCGCATCAGCGCGCGTGTGCCGATCATTGCCGACCTCAAACCGGGTGGCCGTTTCATGGCCACGGATCTTTTTGCCGCGGGCGGCACCGCTCTCGTCGCCAAGCGTTTGCTCGACGCCAAACTTCTCGATGGCCGCTGCCTCACGGTAACCGGCCGCACACTAAGCGAAGAAGCCTCCGCTGCCAAGGAAACGCCGAATCAGGAAGTCGTCCGCAAACTGGCGGAGCCGCTCAAACCCACCGGCGGCCTTGTTATTTTGAAGGGCAATCTCGCGCCTGAAGGCTGCGTCGTAAAAGTCGCTGGCCACAATTTGCAACAATTTCGCGGCCCCGCCCGCGTCTTCGAGAGCGAAGAAGCCGCTTTCACCGCCGTCGAGAAAAACACCATCAAACCTGGCAACGTCATCGTGATCCGAAATGAAGGGCCAAAGGGCGGTCCCGGCATGCGCGAAATGCTCGCCGTCACCGGTGCGCTGGTTGGCGCTGGCCTCGGTGACAGCGTCGCCCTCCTTACCGACGGGCGTTTCTCCGGCGCCACACACGGTCTCATGGCCGGCCACGTTGCTCCCGAAGCCGCCAACGGCGGCCCCATTGCCGCGCTAGCCGACGGGGACATCATCATCTTCGACATACCCAAGCGCACACTGAACGTTCAACTAACCGCCGCCGAATTGGAGAAGCGCCTCACTTCCTGGAGAGCGCCCGCTCCGCGCTTTACCCGCGGCGTCATGGCCAAATACGCGCTGCTGGTCTCTTCCGCTTCTATCGGCGCGATTACCGCGGTGCCTGCAAGCTTTTCCAACCCTGCGGCATTTGGATCGGACGGGCTGGCCGCTTCGCGGTTACACAAAGAGAGGACCGTATGAAACTTACCGGTGCGGAAATTCTCTGCGAGTCTCTGACGCGGCTTGGAGTGCGCCACATTTTTGGCTATCCCGGCGGCGCGATTCTTCCCGTCTACGACGCCCTTGGCAAATCCAGGCTGCACCACATCCTCGTCCGCCACGAGCAAGGTGCGACACACATGGCCGACGGCTACGCTCGGGCCACCGGCGGCGTCGGTGTGGCCATGGCCACTTCAGGACCCGGCGCAACCAATATGGTTACCGGCATCGCCACTGCCATGCTCGATTCCTCTCCCATCGTGTGCATTACGGGACAAGTGAGCAGCAAACTGCTTGGCTCCGATGCCTTTCAAGAGATCGATATCACCGGCATCACCATGCCGATTACCAAGCACAACGTCGTCGTCTCCAAGGCCGGCGACATTGCGCGCACCATTCGCGAAGCCTTCGTCATCGCTTCCTCCGGACGCCCGGGTCCGGTCCTCGTCGACATCACCAAGGACGCGCAGCAAGCGTCCGCCGAATTTGATTGGGACGCTTCTTTACCCCAGCTTCCACGGAAGCGGGAACGCAATCATTTCGACCAGGCCGAATTTGACCGCGCCATTGACCTCCTCAATACCGCCAAACGTCCGATAATCCTCGCCGGGCGCGGCATCATTCTTTCCGGCGCCATGAAAGCCTTCGAGCGATTCGTCCGTGCAACCGAAATCCCCGTCGCCATGACCCTTCTCGGCATCGGCTGCTTCCCTGCTTCCGATCCGATGAACCTTGGCATGATGGGCATGCACGGCGAAGCCTGGGTCAACCACGCGATCCAGGAATCCGATCTGCTCATCGCCGTGGGAATGCGATTCGATGATCGCGTCACCGGCGACCTGCGCACCTACGCGAAAAGCGCCCGCAAGATTCACATCGAAATCGATCGCGCCGAAATCAACAAGAATGTTCCGGTGGACGCCGCGCTCGTCGGTGACGCCCGCGAGGTCCTCGAAAAACTGCAACCCTTTCTTGCTCAACCTGACCGCGGCCCTTGGCTCGCCCACATTCGCGAACTTAAAGGCGATTCCGCCGTCCGCGACATTCAGAGCCTTCCCGACAACGGCCATCTGTACGCCGCTCATGTCATCAACGATCTCTGGAAAGAAACGCGCGGCGAAGCCATTGTCGTCACCGACGTCGGCCAGCATCAGATGTGGGAAGCGCAGTACTACCACCATAATCAGCCGCGAACGCTCATCACCTCCGGCGGGCTGGGCACCATGGGCTTCGCACTGCCCGCGGGCATCGGCGCGAAATTCGCTAAACCCGATTCCGAAGTTTGGGTCGTGGTCGGCGATGGCGGCTTCCAGATGACCATGAGTGAGCTCGCCACCATCGTTCAGGAAAAAATCAAGATCAACATCGCCATCATCAACAACGGTTATCTCGGCATGGTCCGCCAGTGGCAGGAATTTTTCTACGACAAGCGTTACGTCGCTACGCCGCTCGTCGCGCCGGATTTTGCCGCCCTCGCCAATTCCTTCGGGATTCGCGGCGAGCGTATCACCTCGCGCGCCGATGTGATTTCGACCATCCGCTCCGCGCGCGAGTCGTCCGAAACCGTGCTCATTGATTTTCGCGTGGAGCAGGAAGATTCCGTTTACCCCATGGTTCCCGCGGGCGCTTCGCTGCACGAGATGATTCGCCGGCCCAATAACCCGCTTGTCGAGACGGCCGCTGAGCCATAGGAAGAGGAACGCATGCAAACGCTCGTCGCTTACGTTGAAAATAAACCCGGCGTTCTAAACCGCGTCGCGTCGCTTGCGCGGCGGCTCGCCATCAACATCGATTCCCTCACCGTCGGCCCCACGGAAAGCGAACAAATCGCCCGCATGACTATCGTCGCCCACACCGATGTGAAAGGTGGACAGCGCCTCGAAGCCAGCCTCGAAAAACTCGTCGACGTCCTGTTGGCCGAAAACATTTCGGAGCGCTCCGTTCTCGACCGCGATCTGGCCTTGATAAAAGTCGCCGCCGACCAGCAATCACGCCCCCATTTGATGGACCTAATCAAAGTTTTCCGTGCTCGCGTCGTCGACGTCGCGCCAGAATCGCTCATCATCGAAGTTTCCGGCACCGTCGACAAGATTGACGGACTGCTCGAAGTGCTGCGCCCTTTTGGTGTTCTCGAAATGGCTCGCTCGGGCCGCATCGCCATGACCCGCGGCAGCGATTTGCTTCGCCCGCCGGTCGCGGAACCTAAGAACGCGGAATTCGAGACCAGCGGTTCCCCATCCAAAGAAGTGGAAATCACCTGAAGAAAACGAGGACAAGCATGGCTAATCTTTATTACGACGATTCCGCTGACCTGGCGCTGATCCAATCCAAAAAAGTCGCCATCATCGGCTATGGTTCCCAGGGGCACGCCCATGCGCTCAATCTCCGCGACAGCGGCGTTTCTGTGCGTGTCGGGCTTCCGTCGGAGAGTCCTTCTCGCGCCAAAGCGCAGAAAGACGGCCTCACCGTCAACACGCCCGCCGAAGCTGCCGCGTGGGCCGACGTCATCATGATTCTTGCACCCGACACCAGGCAGCCGAAACTCTATCGCGATGCCATCGAGCCCAATCTCAAGTCCGCCAAAACCCTGATGTTTGCGCACGGCTTCAACATTCGTTTCGGCACCATCAAGCCTCCTGCGAACGTTGACGTCTCCATGATCGCCCCCAAGGCTCCGGGTCACCGCGTCCGCGAAGTCTTCACGGAAGGCGGCGGGACGCCCGCGCTCCTTGCCGTCGAGCAAGACCCCAGCGGCAAGGCCAAGGCGCTCGCGCTTTCCTATGCCAAGGGGCTCGGCTGCACTCGCGCGGGCGTGCTCGAAACCACTTTCACCGAAGAAACGGAAACCGATCTCTTTGGCGAGCAGGCCGTTCTCTGCGGCGGCGTCAGCGAATTGATCAAGGCGGGCTTCGAGACCCTTGTCGCCGCGGGCTACCAGCCCGAAGTCGCTTACTTTGAATGTCTCCACGAGTTAAAGCTGATCGTCGATCTCATCTACCGGGGCGGCCTCAGCTACATGCGCTATTCCGTCAGCGATACCGCCGAGCAAGGCGATTATTCCGCCGGGCCCCGCATCATCACTCCAGAGACCCGCGCGGAGATGCGCAGAATCCTGGCCGAAATCCGCGACGGCAGTTTTGCAAGGAAGTGGATCGAAGAAAACGAAAGGGGCTGCCCGAACTTTCTGGCAACCCGCAAGAAGGAACAGTCGCACCCCGTCGAACAACTCGGCCCGAAGCTTCGCGCCATGATGCCTTTTCTCCACCCCGTTGTCGCGCCGGGCCTTGAAAAAAAAGCCGCTACGTAGGACTGAGTTTGGTTGACACACGCCTCTTTTTGCGCGATTCTCTCGCGCGATGGGCCACAAACCGACTTCTCAATCCACATCCACTCCCTATTTGACAGAACGTATCAGCCAACTCACAAGCAAGCGCCAGGAAATCATCCGCCCCATCCTCGAACATCCTCGCGATTTTGTGCTCCTCAGCGTTCGCTCCATGGCCAAGCGATTGCACACCGATCCCGCTACCGTCGTGCGCATCGTCCGCGGCCTCGGCTTTCCCAGTTATCGTGATTTTCAGCGCCATCTCCATGAACTTTCCATCACCTTTGCCACTTCACTCGACACCATGCAGCACGCAGGACGCGATGCCAGCATGCCCGGTTATGTCCGCGACTCTCTTGAGCAGGATTTGAAGAATATTCAGGGTTTAAAGAATAGTCTCGACGCGCAGCGCCTCGCTTCTCTCGTCAAACGCATTCATAAGGCGCGCCGCATCTTGATTCTGGCCGGTGATCTCGCCACCGTCCTCTCCGAATACTTGAACTACCAGCTCAGCATTCTCGGGCTGCCTATCTTTGCCGCTAACTCGCCGGGACGCGTTTTGCATCTCGTTCGAACTCTCCGGAAAGGGGATCTCGTCATCGCCATCAGCTTCCGCCGTGGCCTTCGGCAAACCGTCGAAGGCGCCAGGGAAGCGCGCGAAAAGGGTGCGTATTGCGTGGGTATCGCGGATACTTATCTCTCCCCCCTCGCGCGCGAATGCGATGAGATATTTCTCGCCGGAGTCGAATCGACTTCCTATGGGGCTTCTTATACTGCCCCTGTCGCCCTCATCAATGCTCTCATCGCCGCCTGCGGACAATACCGTCACGCCCATACCATGGCCGTGATCAAGGAAGCAGCCGAGGAGCAGCGCAAGGGCCCCCGCTGGTATGCTATCTGACCCGGAAGTCACAATTGAAACGTATGTTTCTGCCAAACCGTCTTCAGGCGCACCGTATTTAGGCCACTTGACAGACCATGAAAGTATATCTATCTTTCTAACTTTAGAGTAACAATCACTCTGCAACATATGTTGCAGCGCCTTTGGATGAGGAAGGCAGTCTCATGCGCGTGGAAGCGATCACGCTCCGCAAGCTCAAGATGCGCCTCAAGGCGCCTTTCGAAACCAGTTTTGGGGTCAGCGATGAGCGTTCCGTCATTCTTGTCGAGCTTCTCGCCGATGGCCTAACCGGGTGGTCGGAAATCACGGTCCACGATGGCCCCTTCTTCAACGCCGAAACCCCCGTCACAGCCTGGCATGTTGCCCGTGATTTTCTCGCGCCACTCCTTCTCGGAAAAGATATAAGCTCCGCCGCTGAACTGCCTTCGCTCTTTGCTTACATTCGTGGTCATGAAATGGCCCGTGCGGGCCTCGAAAATGCTCTTTGGGACATTGAGGCGCGGCAAAAAGGCGCTTCTCTCGCCAAATTGCTGGGCGGTACACGCTCGGAAATCCCCTGCGGTGTTTCCTTGGGCTTGCAGGCCTCGCCCGAGGTTCTTCTCAAAAAAGTTGCCACTGAGCTCGCCGCGGGCTACCAGCGCATCAAGCTAAAAATCAAACCTGGCAAAGACCTCGACTACGTTCGCGCCGTACGTGCGGCCCACCCGAACATCCTGCTGTCCGCTGACGCAAACTCCGCTTATACCCTAGATGACGCAGAGCACCTGAAGCGCTTCGATGAATTCAATCTGCTGATGATGGAGCAACCTCTCTGGTGGGATGACATTTTCTCTCACGCGAAGCTGCAGAAGCTGATCAAAACTCCTCTCTGCCTTGATGAATCCATCCGCCACGCGCGCGACGCACAAGCGGCCATCGAACTGGGCGCCGCTCGGATCATCAACATCAAGCTCGGCCGGGTGGGTGGCCACTCCAGTGCTCGCGAGATTCAAGCTCTCTGCTTTCGTCGCAACGTTCCCGCCTGGTGCGGCGGCATGCTCGAGTGTGGCATCGGCCGTGCCCACAACATCGCCGCCTCTTCCCTTCCCGGCTACACCCTTCCCGGAGACGTGTCCGCCAGCAAGCGTTATTGGCACGAAGACATCATCGAGCCGGAAGTCGAAATTACCCCGCGTGGAACGATTTGTGTCTCCGAGTCACCGGGTCTCGGCTATCATGTGCGCCGCGACCTGATCGATCGCTTGACCGTCGAAAAGGAAACGTGGCGTGCCTGATGGCTGGTATCCCGCTGTAAATTCCCGAGGTCCACAACGTAAGTGTGGGTTCCCAGGCAGAGGCTGATGTTTTTCTCGGAGGAATCGTCTTGAGAATCAAACTGTCTGTCCGACTTCCGGCCGGCCTGTTAATTTCCCCGCTCCTCATTTCTTTGAACGCCGCGCCGGCCTTTTCGCAACCCGAAGCTTCTCTCTCGCAACGCATTCAAAAAGTTATGAGCCGCCCGGAATTCGCCCACGCCAATTTCGGCATTGAATTCTATTCTCTCGACTCCGGCAAAGTCATTTACTCGCTGAACGCTGAAAAAATGTTTGTCCCCGCCTCAACCACCAAAATTCTTACAGAGGGTACTGTCCTCGCGAAGCTCGGCGCTGACTACAGATTTCACACTCGCATCTACCGCACGGGTCCCGTCGATTCGAAAGGCCGCCTCAAGGGCGACCTTATCCTTGTCGCCAGCGGCGATCCGAATCTCTCGAACCGCATTCAGCCGGATGGAACCCTGGCCTTTGTGGACGAAGACCACTCCTATGGCGGCCCCGCTCTCCCCGGCGACCCGCTCACGGTCATCAAGGAGCTCGCCAAAGGCGCCGCCGCAAAAGGCATCCGCAAAATCGAGGGGCGCATACTTATCGACACGAGCCTCTTCCCTGATGGTCCCCGTGAAGGCGGCACCGACGTCGTCATGTCTTCGATCATCGTGAATGACAACGTAATCGACCTCGTCGCCACGCCCGGCTCCAAAGCCGGCGATCCCGTCTCTCTTGAGGCTTCTCCGCAAACCTCTTACATCAAATTCATCAATAATCTGACCACCTCGGCCGCCAACTCCAAGCCGGACAACAGTCAACCGGAAGTTGTCACCAATCCCGACGGCTCCGTCGTCGTCACTCTTTCCGGTACCGTCCCCGCAGCGAGTAAACCCGTCACCACCGCTCTCGCGGTTCCTTCGCCAACTCAGTTCGCACAAACCGTCCTCCGCGAAGCTCTCGCCGCTGCTCACATCGAAATTAAATCGCCCAAGACTCTCGCACCCGGGGACTTCTCCTCTTTCAAGCGTTTCTACACGCCGGAAAATCAGGTTGCCGAACACGTTTCTCTTCCGCTCTCCGAAGAAATCAAAGTCACGCTCAAAGTCAGTCAGAATCTCCACGCCGGCATGGGGCCATATCTTCTCGGTGCGCTCGTCGCCAAAGACACAAAAGATCCTCTCACTGCTGGATTCGGCGTCGAGCGCGACTTTCTTCACGAAGCCAAACTCGATACTTCCGCGGCCTCTCAGGGAGATGGCGCTGGAGGCGATTGGGCCGATCTTTTCAGCCCCGACTTCATGTGCCGCTATCTCACCTATTGGACCACGCGCCCTGACTATCCCGTTTTCTTCAAGGCCTTGCCAATCCTCGGTAAGGACGGAACCCTGGCAAAAATTCAAACAGCCTCGCCCGGCACCGGCCACGTCTTTGCCAAAACCGGCACATTCAACTCCGAGGATAAGCTCAACGCTAGAATGATGCTCAACGGGAAAGGCCTTGCCGGCTACGTCATCACAACCAGCGGCAGGAAACTCGTCTTCGCCGCGTACGTGAATCACGTCTCCCTGCCACCCGATCCGGAGGCCGCCCAGCAAGTCGCCGGACAAGCCCTCGGCGAAATCGCCGCGGCTGCCTACGACGCCCCGCTTTACGCCGGACAAACCGGCGCCGCGCCATAGCCCTGCCGCTGTGTTCTTTTGGGGGATTTATACGAAAGGAAGAAATCTTAAAGTATCATTGCGCGCTGAAGTTACATTCCCAGACCCAAACAAGAACGTTCAGCTCAGCGCGGTCTTTCCCAGCTCTGCCAGCCGTCGCTCGTAAATCATCTCCACCAATCCGTGCTTCCCGTGGTACCTGAAAACAATCTTATGCCCCGGCTCGATTTTCGCGCGCGACTTTACCGCCGAATCCGATAATTCCACCCAATGCCCGTTGATTAGGTAATCGCCTTCCCATCCGCGCAGTTCGAACTTCCCATCGTTTTTCAGGATTAGCGGAGCTCCCGTGCACGCTACGGGCTTTCCGTCCATCTTCGCCTGAGTGCATTCATACCGACCCGAAACTTCTGCGCTCTGCCCTTGACTGAACGGAACCATACACCAGAGGATTGCACTGAGGAGAATCAGGCGGGAAGCCGTTGCCGTAACCCAAGTGGACCCCATGCACTCCTCCGAAATCCGGGGCGCCCTGCGGGGCCCATCATGCACCGGCCGTAACAACCTCTTGCAACTTGCCAGCCAGGTGTGCGAACCCTAAACCCTGTATTTTCATAGCATTAGATTTGTTAGCGGTGAAGTTAATCACCATTCGTGGGAACATTAGGTTCTTTCCAGCGCAACAAAGTGGAACTTTCTTGCACTCTCGGCAATTCGGCCCAGCTTCCACGAAGTCCCTCGCTCCTTCACTCACCCGGCATTTCCGCTGTCGCCTGCCCGTCTTTCCGCGGATCCGATGCCCCGTAATTGACCCCTGCCGCGAAATCCCGCAAAACCACCTGCCCTCCGCCGACGGCGCTCGAAAACGTTCCCAGCACCTCGATCACGTGCCCTTTGCTGGTCAACTCATTGCGCACATTTCCCGCAATTCGGTTCTCCATCATCACGTCGCATCCCGAAAACGTGTACTTCGTGAACCGCGGGGCTTCCAGCGCCGCTTGAATGTTCATCTTGAAATCCACGATGTTCGCGATGAGCTGCGCGTGCGCCTGCGACTGGTTCCATCCCCCCATGATTCCGAACGCCATCCGCGTTTCACCCTTCTGCGCAAACCCCGGAATGATCGTGTGCCTCGGCCGTTTGTGCCCCGCCAGCGCGTTCGGAGAACCGGGCTCGAGCGAAAACAGCCCTCCGCGATTGTGCAGGACGAATCCCGTCCCCGGCGCGACGATCCCCGAGCCGAATCCCGAGTAGTTGCTCTGTATGAGCGACACCATGTTCCCCTCGCGATCCGCCACGCTAAGATACGTCGTATCACTCCCGCCCGGCAGCGCTCCCGCTGTCACTTCGCAGTTCGCCTTGTCAGCATCAATGAATTTCGCTCGTTCCGCTGCCCACTCTTTCGAAAGAAGTGTCGCTACCGGCAGTTTCTGCCCGCGCGGATCGCCGATGTATTTTGCCAAATCCGTATACGCCAGCTTTTTTGCCTCGATCATCGCGTGCAGCGCCTTTGCCGAACCAAATCCCCAATCCTTCTGCCCCAGCGGGAACTTCTCCATGATGTTCAGCATCTCGAGAGCCGCGAGCCCCTGCCCGTTCGGCGGCAGCTCGTAGACTGTCCAATCCCGGTAAGTCGTCGAAATCGGCTCCACCCACTCGCTCGAATATTCCGCCAGATCCTCGGTCGTCATCGTTCCGCCATGACGCTTCATGCTTTCGAAAATCTTGCCCGCGATTTCTCCTTTGTAAAACGCATCGCGTCCATGCTCGGCAATCTGTTTCAAAGACCCCGCCAAATCCGGATTCCGGAAAATTTCTCCCGTCTTCGGTGGGCGATCCGAAATCAGATATGTCGCCGCAGCTGCTTCATCGCCTCGCAGCTTGTCCACTTCCGCCGCCCAATAGCCCGCCACCAGTTCCGTCACCGGATGTCCGTCCTGCGCCGTTCGAATCGCTGCCGCCAAGTCTTCCGCCAGTTTCTTCCTTCCGAATTTCTCTGCCAGTTTTTGCCAGCCGTCCACCGCTCCCGGAACGGTGATCGCATTCACTCCCTCTTGCGGCATCTCGCGTATTCCCTGCTTGCGCAAGTACTCGATCGTCAGCCCCTTCGGCGCCCACCCGCTCGCGTTCAATCCATACAGTTTTTTGGCCTTCGCGTCGTACACAATCGCGAACAAGTCCCCGCCGATGCCGTTCATCATCGGCGAAACCACCCCCATCATCGCGTTCGTCGCTATCGCCGCGTCCACCGCGTTTCCGCCACGCTCCAGGATCCGCACACCCGCCTGCGCCGCCAAGGGCGATTCCGCCGCCACGATACCGTTCCGCGAGATCACCATCGACCGCGCCTGCCCGCGGTCCTGCGCCTGCATCTGGATCCCGGCGAGTAAGCTCATCATGGCAAGCAACGATAAATTGCGCCGTCCGCGCGAGGTTCGCATAGTTCTTGGTTTCTCCTTGTTGGCAACCCTGCTCCTAACAGTTTCCCGCCATTCTTTGCCGCCCATTTGGAGGCGGATAGATTCGGCGCATTATAGTCACTGCGTCGCCCTCCTCGATAGTTAATTCTCGATCACGGAATTTCTCGCGCCCTGGAGCTGCACATCGGAATGTTCTGGGCATCAAGTCTTTGAACTACCTGTTAGAATTCAAGGGACGCAAGCTTCCCGCGAATTCATGCGTTAACGAACCTCGCGGGTCCATTTTCGCCTTCGAGAGGATGCACTTGTCCAAAGAGGGTATCGCCGCACCGCACTCCGTCCATTTGGGCTCCGACGACCCCTCTCGCTTGAACAAGCAGATCGACGCCATACTCGCTGGACGCAACGCTGATCCTTTTGCCGTCCTCGGCCCGCATCCCATAACCTCCGGATGGGTCGTGCGATTTTTCCTCCCCGGAGCCGTCGAGGCCTCCATCTCTCTCCGCCCTCCCGTCATTGAAGGCACAACTCTTGCCCCCGCAAAGGTCACCGATGCCGTCCCGCTCCGCCCCGAAGGCTTTTTCGAGGCCTCCTGGCCATCCGGCCAATCTGATGCCCCTTCTCCCGGCAGCTACAAGATTCAGGGTCGCTGGCGCTCCGGCGAGTCCTTCGAGCTCTATGATCCTTATGCGTTTCCCTATCTGCTGACCGAGTTCGATCTTCATCTGATGGGTGAAGGCCGTCACTATGACACCTACAACAAGCTCGGCGCTCATCTGAAAACCATCGACGGCGTTGCCGGCGCTCACTTCGCCGTTTGGGCGCCTAGCGCCTCGCGCGTGAGTGTGGTCGGCGATTTCAACCGCTGGGACGGCCGCGTTCATCCCATGCGTTCCCGCGGCTCCTCCGGCATCTGGGAACTCTTCCTCCCTGAACTAGCGGAAGGCGCCATTTACAAATATGAAATCATCGGTCCCGACGGAAACATCCTCCCGCTCAAGGCCGACCCGTACGCTTTCCGCTCCGAACTTCGCCCGAACACCGGCTCCGTTGTCGCCTCTCTCGACCACCATCGATGGAATGACGCGTCTTGGATCAAACAGCGCTCACAAAAAAATTGGTTCGAATCCCCCATCTCCATTTATGAAGTCCATCTCGGTTCCTGGCGCCGCGTCCCCGAGCAACACGATCGCTGGCTCACGTATCGTGAACTCGCCGATCAGCTCATCCCCTATGTAAAAAATCTCGGCTACACTCACATCGAGCTGCTTCCGGTAATGGAGCATCCCTTCGACGGTTCTTGGGGCTATCAGACTCTCGGCTATTTCGCCGCCACCAGCCGCCACGGTTCTCCCGCCGAATTCATGGAGTTTATCGATCGTTGTCATCAAGCCGGCATCGGCGTCTTCCTCGATTGGACTCCCGCTCATTTTCCCCGCGACACTCACGGCCTCGCTGATTTTGACGGCACCCATCTCTACGAGCACTCCGACCCGCGCCAGGGCGCTCATCCCGATTGGGGTACCCTCGTCTACAACTACGGCCGCAACGAAGTCCAAAACTATTTGATTTCCAACGCTCTCTTCTGGCTCGACAAATATCACCTCGACGGTCTCCGCGTTGACGCTGTCGCTTCCATGCTCTATCTCGATTATTCCCGCAAGCCCCGTGAGTGGATTCCCAACGAATTTGGCGGCCGCGAAAATCTCCCGGCCGTCGCTTTCCTTAAACACATGAACGAAGTCGTCCATGGACGATTTCCCGGCGCCCTCACCATCGCCGAAGAATCCACTTCCTGGCCCGCCGTCTCTCGCCCCACCTATCTTGGCGGTCTGGGTTTCAGCTTCAAATGGAACATGGGCTGGATGCACGACACACTAAAATATTTTTCCGCCGATCCCATTCACCGCAAGTACGAGCACAACAATCTCACTTTCTCTTTCCTTTACGCCTTTAGCGAGAATTTCTTGCTCCCTTTTTCCCACGACGAGGTCGTTCATGGAAAAAACTCGCTCCTTCACAAAATGTCCGGCGATCTCTGGCAGCAATTTGCCAATCTCCGCCTCTTGTTCGCGTATCAGTATGCCCATCCCGGCAAAAAACTTCTTTTCATGGGGCAGGAATTTGCCCAACGTCAAGAATGGAGCGAAGCTCACAGCCTGGATTGGCATCTTCTCCAGCATGATTCCCACCGAGGTGTTCAGCGTCTCGTCACCGACCTCAACACGCTCTACGCCGCCGAGCCCGCGCTCCATGAGGTCGATTTCGACTGGCAAGGTTTCGAATGGCTGGACGCGAACGACGCCGACAACAGCGTCCTGTCCTTCATTCGCCGCGGTAAAAATCCCGGCGATTTTCTTGTCGTCGTCGTGAACGCAACTCCCGTCGTTCGCGAAGGCTACCTCATCGGTGTCCCCCAACCCGGTTTTTACGCCGAAATACTCAACACTGACGCCTCCATTTACGGCGGTTCGAACGTCGGCAATCTCGGCGGCCTCCGCGCCGATCCTGTCCCCCACATGAATCAGCCGTATTCTCTTCCCCTCACTCTCCCGCCTCTGGCCGCGATCTATCTCAAGCGGCAGGCTCCCTAATCTACGGCCCAAATTCACCTGTCGAGGTTCTGCAGGAGTTGGCGTTTGCCCTACCTGGCCTTGCTTGAGGCGGGCCTCAACGGGACTTCACCGGGTTACCTGTCCTTACTCCAACTTTTTACGAACAACGCCGACGGGGACCTGTACGCCTTAGGGTTTTAGGACTCACAGAAACGGGCTCGATTTGGCTCCGGGGTATGGAAATAAAGTTCCCTGCGGCGGGCTCCAGCTAAAACACTTGTTTATAATAGCTCAGCTCCTCTTGGTCACCCTTCGACACCCCGAATTCCGATATGGTACTAGGAAGATTGTCCCCCCAACTAGCTGTACTTCCAGGACCACAAGTCCTATCCCGGCATGGCACACCTGTCCTACCTCAAATTGGCACTCCTGCTCCATGGTCTTTTCCGCCTGCCCTTTCTAAACTTACCTTGCGCTTGAGATCACTGGCCCCAGTCCCGGGGTTTAAAAAATGCAGTCTGAAGGAGAAATCATCGAGATGCGCAACCGTCAAAAGGGATTCTCACTCATCGAGCTTCTGATCGTCGTGGCCATCATTCTGATTGTCGCCGCCATCGCGATCCCCAACTTGCTCCGCTCACGGATGGCCGCCAACGAAGCCTCCGCAGTGGCAACTTTGCAGACTTTAAATGTTGCGTTCATCACCTATTCCATGACGTACGGCAACGCCCTTCCTCCCGACCTCAACTCTTTGCAGAATCCCCCGGCGGGCACGCCGCCAGACTGTGGCGCTAACGGCGCTGGTCTGGTTGATAACGTCCTGGCCGGGCTAGCTGCTGGCGGAGGCGCCGCCACATTTACGAAGAGTGGATACACATTTACCTATGTGGGCGCCAACCCCATACCTGCGGCGCCGGTCGGCATCGGCTGCACGGGCCCCGGATTCGCCAATGCGCAAACGACGGCCATTCCTGCAAGCATCGGCGGAACAGGTCAGCGCGGCTTCCTGATCGATGAAACTGGCGTCATCTATTTCACCACCGACGGCAGCGCTCCGCTTCCCGCCACTTCTCCGGTATTGCAGTAATTCCGAATTCCCCTTGGTCTAACCAGAGCAACGGGAGGAGGCGAAAGCCTTCTCCCGTTTTTGTTTCCTTTCCTAGCTAAGCGCGCATTTTGGGAAGTAGGGAATCCTCCGTTCACTTCCCCCGTTGCCGCTTTAGGTCCAGAACAGAGCCGAACCCGGAATCCGAGGCTAGTGATTCTCTGGCCTTCACTTCGAGAGTCGCGGTTAGCGAAAGCTACACCGCCTACCTACTTTTTCTCCCGGCAGGGGCAGAGTGGGACTTCTATGCCTGACCTGTCCTTGGCACTCCTTTTGAGTACCAACATCAAGGGGTACCTGTACCTTGCAGTTTTCCAAAACTCCCTGGCAAGAACTGTCCTTAACCATTAACCATGGAAATCCAATCCTCATCCCAAGGCCTTGGCTAAGCCATTTATGTACAATGACTTAATGTCATAAATCGCTTCGCACCCCCCCAAATTCCATCTTGGTACTAGGAACCTTGTCCTCCTAGATACCTGTACTTCTCACACCCCAAGTCCTATCCCTAGGTGGCCCACCTGTCCTACCTCAAATTGATACTCCTGCTCCATGGTCTTCTTCCCCCGCTGTTTCTATACTGACTTTGCGCCTGAGATTACTGGCTCCATCCCGGGGATCAAAAAATGGAGTCCGAGGGAGAAATCATCGAAATGCGCAACCGCCAAAAGGGATTCTCAATGATCGAGCTTCTAATCGTCGTGGCCATAGTGCTGGTCATCGCGGTCATCGCCATTCCCAGCTTGATCCGCTCCCGCTTGGCCGCCAACGAATCTTCTGCAGTGGCAACTCTGCAAACAGTGAACACTGCCCTCATTAGTTATGCCATGGTCTACGGCAACGCTTATCCCCCTGATCTAAACTCTTTGCGGATTCCTCCGGGAGGCGCGCCTGTCGACTGCGGGGTGAACGGAGCGGGACTCCTTGACGATGTCTTGGCGGGTGTTTCGGCCGGCGGAACTGCCACCACCTTTACGACGAGTGGATACACGTTTACCTATGTTGGCGCAAACCCCATTCCCGTACCTCCCCCCAACAAAGGCTGCACGGGCCCCGGATTCGGCACCGTACAAACGACGGCCATTCCAGTAAGCATTGGTGGAACAGGTCAGCGGGGCTTCCTGATCGATCAAACCAACATTCTGTACTTCACCGCCGATGGCAGCGCTCCCGTGCCGGGCACCTCTCCGATCTTGCAGTAGCGCAAACTTTCCTCCGGCCTCGCCAGAGCAACTGAAGAACGCCTTCCTTTTCTCCCGGTTTTTATTTCCCCCGTTCAGCAAGTCCAAATTCACGGCGCGGCACGGCATGGCATTGGGAATCGAACCTTCGCGTTTCTCTGACCCTTGCTTCGAGGGCTCAGCCTCGCGTAAGCGTTAACACTACCTGCCCTTTCGAACAGCAGCATCCTTTTCCATTCCTCGGGTACAATGGGGACCACTCAGCCCACTTGCCACGTGGGGGTGCCTCATGCCAGAAGCCTGGAAACAGTGGGAAGGCCAGATCATCGAGGGGCGCTTCCCGCTGCGCCAATATTTGGGGGGATCGGAACACAGCGCGATCTTCCTGACCGAGCGCGCCGATCAAGAACCTCATCGCGCCGCCATCAAACTCATTCCCGCCGATTCTGCCAGCGCCGAAATCGAGTTGTCTCACTGGAAAGCCGCTGCGCAGCTTTTTCACCCTCATCTGCTTCGACTGTTTCAGATGGGCCGCTGCCAGTTAGACGAAGCCTCGCTCCTCTATGTCGTCATGGAATGTGCCGATGAGGATCTCTCGCAAATCGTTCCGCAGCGCCCCCTCACCGCGGAGGAAACGCGCGACATGCTCGAGCCCGTCTTGGACGCCCTCGGCTGCATCCATCGCCAGGGATTTGTCCACGGGCGCCTCAAACCTTCCAACATCTTGGCTGCGGGCAACAAAATCAAACTTTCTACTGATAGCCTTATTCGCTACACCGAAACAGCCAAGTTGCGCAAACCATTGCCTTACGACTCGCCGGAGGCTGGCAGCGGTAGACTTTCCCCCACAAGCGATGTTTGGTCTCTCGGCATGACGCTTGTCGAAACGCTCACGCAGCACGTCCCTGCATGGGAACGCGTAGGTCATGAGGATCCAATTCTTCCGAAATCCTTGCCCGCCCCGTTTGGCCGCATCGCGCGCGATTGTCTTCGCCGTGACCCCAACCTCCGCTGCTCTATCGCCGATATCTCCGCGCGCCTGAATCCCTCTACGAGCGCTCCACCTTTGGCAGTCGCTTCACCAGTTGCAGCGGCAGCGGTTCCTGCAGCCGCTCCTGCGGCTGTACCCGATCACGCACCGCAATCCTTTGGCGTTCCTCCGCGGCCCGGCGCAAAACCTAAAAAGCGCATTTCTCCTCCTCCGCCGCTTCTTGGTTTTCCAGTCGCCCGCTTTGTCCGCCCCGCCATCGCCGCGGGAATCCTGCTGGCCTTGTTCGTAATCGTTCCTATACTTTGGAACCGCGTATCGCGTTCTCGTCCAGCTTCTGTCAGCACCGCCGAAAACGTGAAGCCTCCATCACATACGCCGGCTAAATCAGCGAAGGCGCAATCTTCCTCCAAGTCCGCTCCGTCCTCGAAGCCGTCTCCGCAGCATCCCGCTCAGACGGCGATAAAAACCACGAGCGATAAGCAGCAGGTTCAGAAAGCTTCGTCCTCAATCGCCCCGGTTGTCTCTGCTTCGACGCCTGCACCTTCGGCGAATTCCTCCACAGGCGCTATTGTCCCCGGCGAAATTCTCGATCAAGTCCTGCCCGACGTGCCACAAAAAGCCCGCGACACCATCTTCGGGAAAGTCCGCGTCAGCGTGAAAATCAATGTCGACGCCTCCGGCAACATTACCTCCGTGGATTTTAGCTCCCCCGGCCCCAGCAGGTACTTTGCCGATCAGGCTCTCGCGGCCGCTCACCGCTGGGAATTTGCTCCCGCAAAAATGAATGGCAGCAACGTCGCCACGGAATGGATCGTGCGTTTCGAGTTTTCCCAGCTCAACACCCAGGTTTTCCCGAAACAAGTGACGCCCTAAACTGTGCCGGCAATCCCCGTTTGCTGGCAATATCCGGCTTGACTTAGAGTCCACTTTAAGTTCTACCATGGGCTCAATGAGCGAATCAGCCGGCTTTTATTGCAACGCAGATGCCTTCACCGCTTCCGAGCGCCTTCGTTACAACGAACTAGCCCGCAAACTCTCCGAAGCACGCGCTGAAGTGCGCGAACTTCCCGACGGCTACGCGTTTCGCGTGCTGCGGGGAAAATTGTCTCTCGCCGAGCTTGGGGAGTTTGTTTCTCTTGAGAGCCGCTGCTGCCCGTTCTTCGATTTTGCGATGGAGCTCGAACACAATAATGGCCCGCTCTGGCTAAAGCTCCAGGGAAGCGAGGGCGTCAAGCCCTTCATCCGCGCCGAGTTTAGCGTTTGAGGCCGCGCGGCACGGATTTCCTTTGGAAAAAGCACGTGTCGCAATGGCTGTGGTTCTTAGGGAGCCTCGCTCCGCTTATTTGTTGTCAGCGAGACTCTACTTCACGATGAGCAGGGATTCCCCCGGAGCTGTAACGTCTTGCCTAGATTTTTCTGCGTAAGGCCAGGAGCGCGAGGATACTGCATCCAGCAAGCAACAAGGTACCGGGCTCAGGGGCGTTACCACCGCCGCCACTCGACCCGCCGCCGCTTAATCCGTTGCTGCCGAATTCATTACTAACGTCCTCGGCCGTGCAGCCGATGCCGATGGTGTTGTTATGTAAGGTGACTGAACCATTGCGCGCCAAGATTCTGCCGCAATCATCTGTAGCGCCGGTAAGCATCGTGATGCTCGTGAGCGCGACAATATTTCCTTCGAAGTCGGTGCTTGTACCGAGAGTCGCGGAGCTGCCGACCTGCCAAAACAAGCCATTATTTGCATTTGAAGCCTGGTTTATTATGGAAACTTCCGAACCGGATGCGGTAGTGAGGGTACTGCCGATCTGAAAGATCCAGACGGCATTAGGATTGTTCTGGGCGTCGAGAGTGAGAGTCCCCGTTAACTGAGCCGACGAACTAAACTTGTAGACTCCGGGTGTGAGCGTGAGTCCACCGAGATCCTGTCCAGTCAGATCGGTAGTGAGGGGCTTCAGTCCCAAAGTCGTATACAAAGTCGTGAGATCACCCTGGGCGTTCATCGCGACCCCATTGGTCGCGTCTATCGTTCCTGTGAGGTTGAGACAGTTTGCACCGGGGCATAGGCCCGTACCGCTGAGCGCACTAACCGGACCCGGCCAGAGACCTACATTCCCGTCGATAGTGGTCGGGCCGGTATTCGTCACTGCCGAGCCAGCCAGAACCGCAAAAGGAGCCGTATTCCCAAGGGATATGGAGTTGGCGCGGACACTGCGTGCCAACAACGGAAAAACCAAAAGCAGAACCACCAAAGAAAAAGTACGGGATCTCATTTTTGCTCCTAACTTCTTTGTCAAATCTCAATCTCTCTACGCGCTGGGACTTATTCGCGGAGCACGTGTATCCTAGAAAATCCCAAGGCAGGAGTCTGTTCAATTTAGGACAAGTACTAAACCGGGATTCCCGTTCTGACTTCCCTGCCGAGCAGTGAACTTTCCGGCTCCCTTATTCGTACATTCTGGAAATCGCTCGTCCGAGGTGTGGATATGGAAACTTTCCGGAACGATTTACGGCTTGCCGTTCGAGTGCTCCTGAAGAACCCGGGATTCACGGCTATCGCCGTCCTGACCTTGGCGCTGGGCATCGCCGTGAACGCCACCATGTTTAGTCTCGTAAGCGCGTTCCTCTTGCAGCGCCCGCCGGGCCGCGATCCGCAGCGCGTCGTGGTCGTCTCCTCCGTGAATCCCAATCAAGTTTTCCACGCCGACACTTCTCCTGTTTCCGTACCCAATTACGTCGCTTGGCGCGAAGCAAATCACGTGTTCGCGGATACCGCTGCCGCGGATGATTTTCGCTCCGTCAGCCTGACCGCACAGGACCAGCCCGAGGCTCTTCGCTCTTCGGCCGTATCTCCTAACTATTTCAGTGTGCTAGGTGTCTCCCCGCAGCTCGGGCGCACCTTCGCCGACGGAGAAGACCAGCCCGGACGCGACCACGTCGTCATCCTTACCCACGCGCTTTGGGAGCGGCAGTTCGCCTCCGACGGTTCAGTTATCGGCCACACCGTCCGGTTAAACCGCGAAAATTACTCCGTCATCGGCGTGATGCCTGCGAGTTTCCGCTTGATGGGCCCCACGCCGCAATTGTGGACCCCGCTTACGCTGACCCCAGCGGATCAAACCGCAGCCGCTCGCAAGGATCGTTCCTTGCAGCTCTACGCCCGGCTGAAACCCGGCGTGACCCTCGCGCAGGCCCGCGCCGAACTGACGACGCTGGCGCACCGTGCCGAGGAATCCTTCCCCGATACAGAAAAGGGCTGGGGCGCCTCCGTGCGCACGATGTCCGATTTCTTTATCTATGATTTCAATATTCGCACCGCCTTGGTGGTGCTGATGACCGCAGTGGGATTTGTATTGATGATTGCCTGCGCCAATGTCGCCGGTCTGCTCCTAGCTCGCGCTGCGGGACGCCGAAAAGAGTTGGCACTTCGCATCGCCCTGGGTGCCGGGCGCCTGCGAATTGTCCGGCAATTGCTGACCGAAGGTCTGGCGATCTCCTTTCTCGGAGGCACTCTTGGTCTTTTGCTTTCCTTCTGGGGGGTCCATTTTCTGCGGGCTAACCTGAACTTCAACGACGCAATGCTGGCCATCCCGCTGAGTCTCGACTGGAACGTTGTGCTGTTCGCCCTGGGTGTCTCGTTGCTTTGCGCCGTCCTATGCGCCCTTGCGCCGGCACTGAACGCTTCGCGAACCGACATCAACACCAGCCTCAAGGACGAAAGTCGCGCGGCCTCGGCTGGCCGTTCGCAAAGTCGTCTCCGCACCGTGATGGTGACGGGCGAGATCGCCTTCGCTTTGTTCCTCCTGATCGGCGCCGGACTGCTAATCCGGGCAATTTTCCTTATTGAGCACCAGAATCTCGGCTTCCGGCCGGACCCCCTCCTCACCGCCGACGTGACTCTGGACCAGGCGCGATACAAGGATGCCTCCCAGCAAGCCCGCTTTGTTCAAGATCTGCTTCCTCGCCTCCAGCACATTCCCGGCGCGGAGGCTGCCGCTGCCGCTTCCGACTTGCCCGCAACCGGTCCGGACCGAGTCAACCTCCAAATCAAAGGCCAGCCCGAATTGCCTGCCAACCAAAAGTTTAGCGCCCGCCATATTGTCGTTACGAAGGACTATTTCCGGACTGCGGGCATCCCACTGCTGCATGGCCGCGCCTTCACGGATATGGACAACTCCACCGCGTCCCGCGTGGTTCTGGTAAACCAGGAGTTTGTCCATCGCTTTCTGAAAGATCAGGAACCCCTCGGGCAACAGATCCGCCTGGATGTGATCGGAGTTGCACCCGAGTGGAGCGAGATCGTCGGCGTGGTCGCAAATGTGAAACCCTATTCCGAGGAGACCCGCGACGATCCGGAAATCTACGAGTCCTTCTTTCAGCGGCCAGTGTCTTCCTTCTCTCTCATGGTTCAGGCAAGCTCCGATCCGAATAGCCTGGCTTCCGCGCTACGCAATGCCGTCGCCCAAGTGGATGCCGAACTCCCCCTGGCCCACCTGATGAGCATGCTGACGCTCATCGAGCGGCAGCGGGGCGGAGACGGAGTATTCATGCGCCTGATGGGCAGCTTCGCGCTGCTCGCGCTGATCCTCGCGGTCGTCGGAATCTACGGCCTCGTCGCGTATTCCGTGAGCCAGCGCACGCACGAAATCGGCATCCGCATGGCCCTGGGTGCCGGAAGCCCGGACGTGCAGCGTATGATTTTATGGGAAGGCCTGAAGATGGCTTCCATCGGAGCGGCCATTGGCCTCGCGATGGCCCTGCCGCTCCCGAAAGTTTTCGGTGCCATATTCGATGGCATCCAGACTGGCGAACCGCGCCTTTACTTCATCGTGCCGGGAGTTCTTCTCATCGTCGCTATACTCGCAACGTACTTCCCCGCGCGCCGCGCCACCCGCGTCGATCCCATGACCGCCTTGCGTCAGGAATAAGTCGCCGGAGAGCAGCAGCATAGCCTTTAGGCTGTACCCGCAGATGACCCACCCAAAACCTGATCGATCACGCGCGTGAGGATCGTCATACGTTCTGGTTTGAAATCTGGTTAACAAAATACCCCCCACCCCCGCCATTTTTTGGATGTGTGGCAAACACAAGACTTTAAGTCCCTGTGTTTTTGGAAGTGTGGCAAGGAAAGCAGTTACGGGCGCGTATTTCGGATCTGTGGCAAATACAGGGGTTAGTGAAAAAAGGCGCTTCCGCCCAATGGCACGGCGAAACAAAATGAGGGGGTGGGTGTACTCCCCCTCGTTGAGAGGCGAAAAGTTGTGTAACGGCATGAAGTGAAAAGAGATAGACGATATTTTCAACGGGAGCGCAACGTGGCTCCTACGGAGCCTCAACGGGGCGCTGAAAGGAAGAGAACAGGAGCGATACACCGCAGAGGCACGGAGAGCGCAGAGATCGCACAGAGATGAGGATTTCGGAGTCGAGCGTCGGGTCTGGAATTGAGAGTTCACGGGCCATGATATAACAAAAGGGTAATCCTGTCAACAGTTAACTTATTGTATATATAGTTCGAATGCATTTGCGCAGTGCACGGCATAGAGGAGAAAGGATTTACGGCGCGGTCGGCGAAATAGAGCGCGGGTCATTCGAACGGACGCCTCGTGGAAATTTGGCGTGCGGCAACCGTAGTAATGAAGCGGAAGACAAAGAAAAGAAAGGGATAACGGGGCCACGCAAGTAGCACGGCTGATGTAAGGGGGGAGGATTGCCTAGACTTGAGCTCGGCGGCGCTTTCCCAACAGCACCGCAAGGCCGGAGCTAAGAAGAAGGAGGGTCGAGGGCTCGGGTGTTGCGACTTCCCTTGTGTAAAAGACCCAGTCGGCGGGCAGGCCAGGTGCACCAGAGACAAAATCGAAAGTGACCTGATTGCCGGGTGATACGGGGCCGGAACTCAGGAAACCGGAGAGGTCGTCCCCCGGCGAATTGGGAATGTCTGTGCAAAAGCCGCTCAGTTGGGTGCTCATCGTGGGGTCGGTGCTCGGGTCGCAGAGAAAGCTGCCGTAATCGGCGGTGGCGGAGGGGAGCTGCAAAGTGAACGGGCTCGTCGTGGGGACGAGGACGAGAGCCAACGGACCGAATTCTGTCGAGCCGATTACGTTGAAGCTGGAATCGAAGACGGGAATGATATTGGCCCAGCTGGCCGTGGAAGGCGTCGTGATCTGGAAAGCGACACATACATTCGTCAGGCCCGAGGCAACGTTTGCGAGCGTACATGTCCCGGGTAACGGGGGATTCACCTCGCCCTTCCCCGAAGCACCCACGTCAATCCTGTTGGCCATGGCAGAGCCGACAGAGAGGAATTGCAAAGCTAAGAGAAGAAACAGAAATCTTCTGTAGGGTCGCATGAAAAACCTCGATTGATGGTGAAGGCGCAAGCTGGGGGTAGTTGGAAACCCACTCCGCCTTGTGGTTTTCGAAGAGCAATTAAGTCGCCGATGCCAAAATTGGCATCTTCTTGGCCTGGTTGGAGATAGTCTTTTAAGTCCTCCGCCGATTCCAGACTCAACTCCAATTTTTTGCACACTCTCGGAAATCTCGTGCACATCATGAAGCGGAGGGGCCTGGGATTCCACAACCCGTCGGTACGATATTCACCGTTCTATTGAAACCGAATTGCTCCGCTACACGCGGTCTGTCGATTGGACCACCATGTTCAAGAGCTTCCGATCGAAGAACGTGTGGCATAATGAGCCACTCTCTCCGGGAAGTCTCTGATGATAGATCCTAAGTCGAGTTCGCCGAACCGACCTGCCCCGAACGAGGCTCGCCCCGCCGACGACGACCAGACGCTCAGTGGAATTATTCCTGGAGAGAAGCGCCAGACTGCTTCCTTTTCGCCTGACGATGTGCTTGCCGGACGATTCAAGGTGATGCGGTTCATCGCGCGAGGCGGCATGGGTGAGGTATATGAGGCTGAAGATCAGGAACTCAATGAACGCGTGGCGTTGAAGACGGTGCGGTTTGAAATGGCGCACCGCGAACATGCGATCGAGCGATTCAAACGCGAAATTCAACTGGCGAGGAAAGTTACACACCCAAATGTGTGCCGGACCTTCGACGTTTTCCGGCACACGGATGATAATGATAGCGACGGGTCGCGAGAAACGCTAATTGTCAGCATGGAGCTGCTTTCCGGAGAGACGCTTGAACACCGGATCAGACGTAAAGGCAGGCTAAGCCCCGAGGAAGCCTTGCCATTACTCGAGCAAATGGCGGAAGGACTTCACTGCGCGCATCAGGCTGGCGTGATTCATCGAGATTTTAAGAGCAGCAATGTGATGCTCAGCGCGTCCGCGCCCAGTGCAAGCAGCATTCGCACCGTGATTACGGATTTTGGATTGGCGCATGCGGTTGTCTCAACGGGAGAGTCTCTGACGGGGTCGCTCGACGTTCTGGGAACGCCAGCGTACATGGCGCCAGAGCAACTTGAAGGCGGGAAAATCACGCCGGCGACGGACATCTATACTCTGGGTATCGTGATCTACGAAATGCTGACGGGGAAGTTGCCCTTCTCGGGTGACAGCGCATTATCCACGGCTTTGAAGAGGCTGAGCATGCCAGCACCTTCACCGCGCTTGCTGGTTCCTGAACTGGAATCCCGATGGGAGTCGACGGTTATGCGCTGCCTCGCGCGGGCGCCGGAAGATCGGTTTTCGAATACAAGAGATGTGGTGAGGGCCCTGCACGGCGAAGAGGTAAAGACATTCAACTGGGAGGGCAAGAGCGGTCCAAGGAAAGGGCGACTTGCGCTTGCCGCCGCAGCCGTTCTTATTCTCGTGGTATTGGGCTTTTTCAGCTACCGCTTAATGAGGAACCGTGCTCAAACGACTATGCAAGTGGTGAATAATCCCGCGACAACAGCGGGAAAGGCCCGCACGTCCGTGGCAGTGCTGGGATTTCTGAACTTGTCCGAACAGAAGCGTGGACAGGTATTGGGAGACATGCTGACGGACAGTTTGTGGTCGCAATTGGACACCGATCAGCTCAGGTTCATCGCGCCGGCCAGCGTCGACGAAATGAAGCACAACATGGGGTTTCGCGATTTCAATGAGTCGCCGGGCAAGGAGCAACTGGCAAAGATCGGGGAATATCTGGGATGCGATGTTCTAGTAACTGGCTCTTACCGGATCGATGCCGCGTCGCAACCGGCAAAGGTGGAGTGGAATATCCACCTGGTGAGGGCGCGGGACGACGAAAGTCTGGGGTCGGTGCAGCAGACGGGGACGGAATCAGAAATAAACGCCATGGCGGCGCGCGCCGGGCGTTTGGTGCGCACGAAGCTAGGGATTGAGCTGAATCCATCGGAAGAGGCGCGCATCGATTCCTCGCTGTCGGCGAATAGCGAGGCATTGCGCTATTTTTCGGAAGCTCGCGAAAAACAGAGAGATTTCGACATTCTTGCGGCCACGAAGCTCCTGGAAAAAGCGGTCGCGGCGGATGCAAGCTTCGCGCAGGCGCACAGCGCGCTGGCGGAAGCATGGTCGGACTTGGGCTTCGAACTAAAGGCACAAGAGGAGGCGAAGAAGGCGCTGGACCTATCCACGCGTCTCTCACCGGAGAGCCGGGGCTTAATTGCCGGGCGATATTACGAGATGAACCGCGACGGGACAAAAGCGATCCAGCAGTATGCGTCATTGTGGACACTTTATAGTGATAACCCGGAATACGGACTGCTGCTGGCGAAGAGTCAGATTGCTGCGGGCAAAGCACAAGGGGCGCTGGCAACACTGGAGCAGGTTCGCAGCCGCGGGCTGCCGGCGGGAATTGATGCCCGCGCGTACTTGACAACAGCGGATGCACAGGAAGCCCTGACAAATTACCGCGAGCAGCTTAAGGCGGCAGGAACGGCGGCCGATAAAGCACGAGCCCTTAAAGCGGGATTGCTCTTGGCGCGCGCGCGCATCCAGCAGTGCTGGGCGTTGCTGAACCTGGGGCAACCTGTAGACGCAAAGCCCGTGTGCGAGGAGGCCCGACGCCTGAACCAGGAAGCCGGCGACCAATTGGGTTCCGCTCGCGCCACGAATGATATTGCCAATGCATACTGGCAACAGGGAGACGGCGCCGCGGCGAAGCCCCTCTACGAACAGGCGCTGGGAATTGCACAAACTATTGGCGACAAACTGGACGAGGCCGGAGCGCTGAACAATCTTGCCAACATCGAAGGCGATCAAGGATACCTGGAGGGAGCGCGGAAGGCGTATCTGGGCAGTATCCAAGTAGCCAGGGTGCGAGGCGACAAGAGCGGACTGGCGCTGGCCCAGCAGAATCTCGGGGCGCTCTACTATCGCTTGGGCGATCGCAAGAACGGCAGTGAAATGTTCAAGAAAGCCAGCCAACTGGCGCGCGAAATCGGCGACAAAAAGACGGAGGCAAGAGTACTAAATAATCTGTGCATGTTTTCCTTAGAGGCAGGGGAAATCCAGCAGGCGCTCAAGAGCTGCCAGGACTCGTTGAAACTGCGGACTGAAATGGGCGACAAGGGGGATGTGGCCAGGTCGCTCATGAATACGGGTGATGTGCTGATGGCCAAAGCTGATTTGGCCGGGGCGAAACAGGACTACCTGCAGGCGCTGAAGATACAGGAAGAGCTGGGGCAGAAAGATTATGCGGCGTATACGCGGACTTCGCTGAGCATTCAAGCGGCTCAGGAAAAAGAGTTTTCGGAGGCAAAAAATTACGCCGAACAAGCGGCAGCTGAGTTGAACGCGGAGAAAGACAAAGATGGAGAGGGACAAGCGCGGACGGCACAGGCGGAAGCACTTCGAGGCCTCAGAGATCTCACAGGAGCTCGCCAACAAATTCAGCAGGCAGAAAAGCTTGCGCAGGATGCGAAAGACCAGAGCCTGAAATTACGGGCAGCCATTGTGCGCGCGAAAATTGACGCCGATGCAGGGAAAATGGCAGAGGCCATGGAAGGACTGCAATCTGCCGAGAAAGAAGCGCACGGGGCGGGGCTGTTAGCGACGGAGTTCCAGGCAAGACTGGCGCTGGGTGACGTGAAAATTAGAGCTGGCCGTTCGGCGGAGGGGCAAGCCCTGCTGAGAGCCCTGGCACAAGATGCGAAGGCGAAGGGTTTTGAGCTGGTGGCATTTTCCGCTGGCGGAGTTGCAACGAAAGCGACGCCGGAATAGCGATTAGAAAATAGTACAAAGGTCCAGTGGAAATCTTCTTTTGCAAATCGCATGGTGCGGCACAATTCTCGCAAACAATTGCATTCGGTGGTGGCCGGATGTAGTTTATCGGCTGGACGGGAAATCGATACGGAAAATTCCGGTCTACACGGAGAGAGAAACTTGATGCCACGGCTAAGTGTATACCTTTTGTCAGTCGCCATTCCGTTCATGTTGAACGCGCCGAAGACTGCGGCGCGCCCGCAAAGTTCCGCGACCTTCACTGTCAATGAGCGTGATTTGCGCAAGCCACTCACTGTGGTGGCCTACGGCGACATGCGCTTCACCGACCCGGCAAACCACGAAGCCACGAATCCCGCCGCACGCCAGGCGCTCGTGGCGCGCATTGCGACGGAGAAGCCCGACGCGATCCTCTTGAATGGCGATGTTCCCTGGCACGGCGGAGAAAAGGGCGACTACGCGGTTTATCAGACGGAGACCGCAGCGTGGCGAACAGACCATTTGCGCGTCTACCCAGCGCTCGGCAATCACGAGTTCGGCCGTTGCGAAGTTCCGCAGTGCCTCGAGAATTGGTGGGCGACGTTCCCCGAGCTGCGCGACCGCCGCTGGTACAGCGTAGCGCTGGGTCGGCGGGTGTATGCCATCGCGCTCGATAGCGACACTTCCCTTCTGCCCGGGAGCGAGCAACGCCAATGGCTCGAAGCGCAAGTTGCCGGATTGCCCAAGAGCGTGCGCTTCGTGCTGATCACCATGCACCATCCGCCAGTGGCTGACATCCAAAAAAATTTCAACGTGGACCACAATCCGCGTCCCAATGAACTTGCGCTGGCGGATTTCCTGAAGAGCGCCGCCGTCACGAGCAGGGCGAGATTCCTCGTGTGTGCCGGGCATATCCATAATTACGAGCGCTTCTTGCAGGACGGCGTGGTGTACCTGGTATCCGGAGGAGGCGGTGCGCACCCGTACCCGGTCGAGCGAACGCCGAGCGACCTTTACCAGGACAAGGGATTCCCCAATTTTCACTACGTCAAGCTGGTGCTGAAAGGCAAAACGCTCAAGGGCACGATGTACAGGCTCGATCTGGACGCTGCCACTCCCACCTGGCAGGAAAAAGATACTTTCCAGCTTCGCGCAAAATGAGCTGTTGATGATGGAGGCGGCGGCAGAAGGAGCAAAGAATGATGAGAGGCCGGATAGTTTTTGTTTTGTCGTTCGTTTGCGGGCTCGTGGCGCTCGGATCACTGTCCGCACAACAAAAGGACGCACCTCGTGCCGGCTGGATCAGCGATGAGAGTTGCGGAGCCCAACACACGAAGCCCGGCCGCGCGGATTGCGTGGAGAAATGCTGGCGCGGAGGCGCTTCGGTGGGGCACCCGGAATGGAAACCCCAACCGGCCGTCTTTGTAGCGGATGACGACCGAGCGATCTGGATCGTCGAAAACCCCGAAGCCGTCAGGAACTTCCCTGCCGCGCATGTGGTGGTGGCGGGCAAATTCGATTCTGCGAAGAAGGCGATTCACGTGGAGAAAATCACGCCCGCTGCGCAGTAGGGTGGTGCGCAAGTTATTAGAGATTTGACATTGAACTTGAACCGGCCTACTGGGGGCTGGACAAGTATTGGGGCGAATAGAAGGCCGAGTCTGGCCCGCACTGTCGCGAATCCAGGCCTGCGTCCAAGTTGGAATCGGCCAAACCGGAACTCAGCAGACTCAAACCAGGCCCCAGCAGACCCAGACCGGGACTCAGCAAACCCAAGGCGGGCACGCCGAAAGCGCCCAAACCGGTACCCAGCAGAGCCAATCCGCGCAAGCCGAAACCGCCCAGATCCAGCGCCAAGCCAAATAAATCCGGGAAAAACGAAAAGTCGTCTCCGCCGAACGAGGATCCTCGAGTAAAAGAGCCTTCGCCTGAGTCGAATCGATGTCCGCCTCGGAAGCGCGAGCCCCCGAACTGAGAGGCGCTCGACCAGGTTCGTGAATTCGAAAACGAGGAATGGCCGAATGAGGAATTACCGAAGCGAGAGTTTCCGAAATTCGACTGCCCGTGATTCGGGTTGAAGGAGAGCGTCGATCTCGACAAACTTGCCCACGAGGAGGATTGGCCCTGGCCAGACCAGTTTCTTGAAGGCGACGTAGCGGTCGGAGGCCGGTTCGAACTGAACGAGGATGTCGATCGCGGCGAGCTTGCCCAAGAGGATCGACCTTGGCCGGACCAATTCCTCGAAGTTGATGTAGTGCTAGGTGGCCGGTTCGAATTGAACGAGGATGTCGATCGCGGCGAGCTTGCCCAAGAGGATCGACCTTGGCCGGACCAATTCCTCGAAGTTGATGTAGTGCTAGGTGGCCGGTTCGAATTGAACGAGGACGTCGATCGCGGCGAGCTTGCCCAGGAGGATCGACCTTGGCTGGACCAATTCCTCGAAGGTGATGTGGCGCTCGAGTGCCGATTCGAATCGAACGAAGAAGTCGATCGCGGCGAGCTTGCCCAAGAGGATCGACCTTGGCCGGACCAGCCTCTCGAAGCCGATGCAGCATATGTGGGTTGATTCGAATTAAAGAAGGATGTCGATCTTGGCGAACTTGCCCAGGAAGATCGACCTTGGCCGGACCAATTTCTCAAAGCTGGTGTAGCGCTATTGGACCGATTCGAGCCCACTCTACGATTCCCGAAGAAACCGCCATTGCTCTTAGAACGAGAGCCAAATCCACTAGAACTTCTAAATGAGCCGCCACCTCTTTGCTTTGGCGCCGCTGACAGCCCCCGGCCAAAACTCTTGCCGCCGAAATGGCCGCCGTGGGATCCGCCCCCACCGCCACTGTGGGAACGACCACCACCGCCACCATGAGAACGGCCACCACCGTGAGAACCGCTGCTGTGCGAGCCACCGCCTCCGTGAGAGCTTCGCCCACGATCTCGACCGTAGGCGGGGTTCGGCGCACAAACAAGAGCTGCCGTTAAGATGGATGTAAGCAGAAGTTTTGGGACCGTGGGCGTGCTCATTTCAGTTTCCTCCTCCAGCCGCAAGCGCGCGCCGGGTGAATCGCGATGTAGAGAATCGCGGGCAGAAACGGCGCAAATTTTCTCCACGTTTTCACCTGTTCGCATTTGGGTAGGTGGAATATGAATGACCAGTTGACCTGTGTTGTGGGAGCAACTCGGTGACCGAAAGCGCGCATTGGCAAGTTGCTGATACGAAGGCTGTTATAAGGTAGAAGAGCTAGGAATCCCTGTCAGACCTGCAAGCTCCGCCCACCACTGACGCCTCTTGCTGACAGCTCCTTAACAATCCCGCCAGCCGGGGAGCGAATTTGCTGCCAAGTTCAGTTGGCGGGCTTTGCGGAGATGTGGGTCGGCTTGCTAGCGACTAGCAAACGCCGCTGGGACGCGTGGGAGTACCCGATTCCTGGGTTGGAGCGGTCTGCGGGCTCGGCACGGGGTAGGGCGTCGTGCCCGCGAGGTTCGCGACGCATTCCTGGATCACCTGCTGAATGGCGGGAAGCGTGGACGGCAGATTCGGAATCGACTGGTCAGGCTTTTTGAAATTGAGCGCGCTGGTTAGATCCCCAACCGCGGCGCGGCGCCAGGCGCTCAAATTGGGCACTTCGGCACCGAAGCGAGTCTCGAGGAATCGCAATACGGAAGTGTGATCGAAGAGGTCCGATGAAACGAAACCGCCTCGACTGAACGGAGAGATGATCAGCATGGGGACACGAAAACCCAACCCTATGGGGCCGGTTATCGCAGGGCTACCGATTACGGTGGGGTCCGGGACCGCCGGTGCGGTCACAAATTCGCCGGGCGTGCCGGGAGGAGCCGTCGTCGGCGCGACATGATCAAAAAAGCCGCCATTTTCGTCGAAGGTGACAAGGAAGAGCGTCTTTGCCCACAGTGCCGGGTTCGCCGTTAAAGCAGTAATGATGAGCGAAAGAACGTTTTCACCAAAGATGGAAGGCGAAGGAGGGTGGTCAGATGTCAGGACCGAGCCCACCAGCCAGGAAACTTGCGGCAAGTTGCCGGAAAGCACGTCGGAAAGAAAATCCGTGGGAAACTGAGGTACGAATGCATTCTGATGCAAAACGGATGAGGGATCCTGAAAATTCTTGAAGTAGTTGAGAACATTGTCCGAGAGAATTCCGCCGAGAATAGTCTCATCGGGCGACGAGTAAACTTTCCAGGAAATTCCGCGAGCCTGAAGCTGCTCGGGCATGGTTGTATAGGTAAGATGGCCGTAAAAGGCCGTGCGGTTTGCGACGATGGTTTGCAAGACCGGTCCGCCGTTTTTTCCGTCCGGGTCGAGCGAGGCCGCCATGGTGTAAAGACGGTTCGGATCGGTAGGGCCCATTACCGAACAAAAATAGTTGTCGCAGATCGTGAAGGCGTCAGCCAAGGCATAATAAAAAGGCAGATCCGCGCGAGTGTAGTAGCCCATGGTCAGCACCGCGTCATTGGAATTGCTCAAAAGTCGCGATTTGACGAACCCATCCATCGCACCGTTGTGCCAGCTTTGATGCTGCGGCAACCAGGCGTGCGTGATGTCATGCGTGCAGGCTGCATTCGTTTTCGAAGTGTCCAGATGGAATGGCAACAATTTTAGGATAGGTGGATCGGTGGTGTTCGACGTGTCGGGCTGCTGGAACGCTATGCTTGGATCGGAAAATCCGCGAACGCCGCGGTAGCTTCCAAAGTAGTGATCGAAAGAGCGGTTTTCCTGAATCAGGATTACGACGTGTTCGATGTCAGTTAGTTTGGAGCAACCGGACGGGCCCGGAGGAATCACCGGAGAAATGGAAGAACCGCCGCAGCCGTGCAAAGCCAAAGACGCCAGTTCTGCAACGGTTGTAGCCGCACCGAGTTTCAGTAAATCTCGCCGTGTGAAATTCCGCATAGGCTTTATATCTTAGATGCACCTTCCGAAGCAAAGGTGGGACTGCTACCAGTGACCGTCTGACTAGTATTTCCTCTGAAGCTTATGGTGAATATCCGGCCAGAACTCCCTGACGAGGTTATTGAGGCTCGCAGCTTCCAACTGTGACAGCCAGTTTATCGCGGTACTGTGCAAGCCGCGCTCCTGCGGCGGGTAATAAAAATTAGATAACCCCGCTTCCATCGCATTCCCCACAATCTCAGAGAAATTAAAGGTTGTTCGTCCCGAATCCGTCTTGGTAAGGACGACCTGGGATAACGCGTACCCCGCTCGGCGGAAAAAACCTCCATGGCCGCGGGTGTAGTAACGCGGGTCTTCGTGTGTCAACGCGGGAACTATTGCTTCCGTGAAATAAGATCCCGACGCTTGATCCGCAAATGCCCGCCAATAATAGCGGCTATACCCGGCGAGCCCATGGTGGAATTCGGGATACGAATTCAAAGCCATGCTCTGGCCGGCGAGAATTCCCGCCCAAATGAACGACGAATAATCCACGCTATCTCGAGTGGCAAGCACGAATTTAGCGCGGGTAGTTAGTGGAGGAAGCACGGTGTCGGCGCTGACGGCCGCAAAATTTGGAATGATCCCGAACATGCGCGTGGTCTGCTTGCCGGTGGAATTATCGATTTTTTGGTCGGCTGGCGTTGGGCCCGGCCCTTGAGCCGCCAAAGTCACCTCGGGCTCCGGCAGGATACCGAGGTCCGATTGCGCAGCGGACGCCACGGGGCTTCCCGATGGCGGAGTCTGCTGCGCCGGCGTTGGGTCGCTCTGCTCTTGTGGAGCTGCCGATTGCGGCCAGGCGAACGTCGGAGACAGAAGAAGAAATAGAGCGAGAGTGGCTCTTCTGAATGTAGACATAGTGTTCTCCAATAGAACCCCGGGTAGACAGGCAGGATTGCACTGGGGGTACACCATGCTGCAATGAAACTCGAAAGAATGATGTCCTGTACCGCACAGGTCACTATTGGCAAATGGAGGAAACCACGACCGTGGTTGTGGCTTGAGCTCCTTGCCGCCCCATGGAGAAAAGGGCAGCCTCCCGGCAAACAAACTTCCCATCTGTCTCCAAGTGTACAGACGCGCGTCTTAGCCACCCTTAAGATGGTCATGCAGAAAAAGGTTGATGTGTTGGCCGGTTCACCCTCTTCATTTGGATATCCACCGCCCTCACAAGCTTTGCGGACGACGAAGATCAACGTTTGCAAAAACATTTCTGGCAATGGAGGCAAGCGATGAAACGATATCTTGCGATTGCTACGTGTCTTTCCTTGGCCGCGAGCGCGGTTTATGCCGCAACCAAAGAACAAAGGCGCCTCGAAAAGTGCGGCCTGGTCATGCAGGAAATATTGAAAATCCCGGATAATCTGCCCCAGCAAGTTTTGGCGAAGGCCGAATGCGTCATTGTATTCCCGTCCCTACTGAAGGTGGCCTTCGGAATGGGGAAAGACTACGGCCGTGGAGCGATGGTTTGTCGTACAGGCAAGGAATTCAATGGCCCGTGGGGCGCTCCTGCGATGTACGCGCTCGAAGGCGATAGCATCGGAATGCAAATTGGCGGCGAATCCACCGACCTAATTCTTCTGGTCATGAACCAGCGAGGTGCGGCTTCCATTCTCAGCAGCAAGATCAAGCTGGGTGGAGACGCATCCGCCGCTGCAGGTCCCAAAGGTCGCGATGCTTCCGCAAACACTGATGCCTGGATGCGCGCGGAGATCGTTAGCTATTCGCGTTCCCGCGGACTATTTGCCGGCGTTTCTCTCGAAGGGTCCACGTTGCGCCCAGACAACAAGGCAAACGCACGGATTTACGGCCGTAAGATTTCGGCCAAGGCCATCTTGCTGGAGCACGAAGTTGCCACTCCCGCATCCGGCCGTCACCTCGTTCGCGTGTTGCAAACGAACGCTCCGCACAATGAATCGAAGCAAGTTGCCGCAAGGTAGTGAATGTTTCAGGGCCGGTACATGTTCTTGGGGAACCGCAAGCGGAGATGAGCGCGAAAAAATGGGGCTAGGAATTGGGCCGAGGCACGGTGCGATCTTGCAACGAGCGGTTCAACTCTTCTCCAAGCTTTTTAAAGTCGATGGGTTTTGAGAGGCACGCCCTACAACCTGCCTGCAGGATGCTCTCCTGCTCCGCTACCAGAGCGTGTGCCGTCACGGCGATCACGGGGATTTCGCGGAGCTCCGGTTTTTGGCGCATCCAGGCGAGGAGGTCGAGGCCGCTTTCGGAACCTAGATTGATATCGAGCAAGACGGCATCGGGAGGCCGCTTCGAAAAAACCTCGTAACTAGCGTTCAAGTCCGCGGCAGGCCAGACTTCGTAGCCTTCCACTTCGAGCCAGTCACGGAGAAGCTCGCGGTTGAGTTGATTGTCTTCGACGACGAGAATGCAATGTTTCAAGCGTTCTCCAGGGACGGTGCGGTCACCACGCGCTCCAATTGCCTGATCAATGGTTCGCGCCAGGAATTCTGCTTGCGGAACAGCGATTCGGCATGGGCGTGGATGTATTTTTCCTCGTCCTTAGTTAAATCCTTGCTGGTCAGCACAAAGACAGAAAGCTCTGCTGTGCGAGGATTGGAACGCCATTCCGCGAGCAATTCAAGACCGCTGATCTTGGGGAGCACTAAGTCGAGAATGACAAGTTCGGGCAAGAATTGAGCCACCCTGGCCCGGGCCTGTTCGCCATCCGCGGCGGTACTCACGGCATAGCCGTACCCTCTGAGCAATTCGACGATCACCTCGAGGGTGGATGCATCGTCTTCCACCACCAAAATCGTCCTTGCCGGTGCCGCCCCTCCGCGAGACCTGAGGCAGCGCTCCACGGCAGCCAGCAACGTCGCCTTGTCCACCGGTTTGATCAAATACTCGTCCGCACCGAGAGCAGTTCCGATACCCGGCTGATCCACGATGGTCACGACAATGACAGGGATCTTTAACGTTCGCGGATCATTCTTCAGTTGCAGCAGAACCTCCAACCCGTGGACGGGTTTCATGAGCAGGTCCAAAGTGATAGCATCCGGTTGGTGTTCCGCCGCCATCTGCGTGGCGCGTTCCGGCCGATCACATCTAAGGGTTTCATAACCAGAAGAAGCAAGTTGCGATTGGATGAGTTGCCCCGTCGCGCCATTGTCCTCGATGACGAGAATCCGTGGAGCTTTGCGTGCCCTTGGCACGGGTGTGGCCATTTTAGCGGGTTGCTCGTGGGTGATCGTGATGAGCGGAAGGGAAAAATAGAAGCAGGCACCCTCGCCGGGCTGGCTTTCGATGCCTAGTTTGCTGCCATGCAGTTCGACCAGGCTGGAAGTAATGGCTAGCCCCAAACCTGTACCCTCCGTAGCGTTACCCGCTTGCGCCAGGCGAACGAACGCTTCAAAGATACGCTGCTGCTGTTCAGGAGGAATGCCCGGGCCATTGTCGCGCACTTCGATCCTGACTTGGTTATCCACTTGATGCGCGCCCAGTTTGATACGGCCACCCTCTGGTGTGAACTTGATGGCGTTGCCGACGAGATTCGTAAGCACTTGCTTAAAGCGCATAGCGTCGGCGTGAACGCACAGATTAGGTTCGAGCTCTTGGAGTAATGCTTGCGATTTCTTCTCCGCCAACGGGTAAAGAGCGCTGATCACTTCGGTAAAGGCCGCGGCGACCTTCACATCCTCGCGGGTAAGCTCCATTCTTCCCGCTTCGATTTTGGAAAGGTCAAGAATATCGCTGATTAGTTTGAGAAGGTGTTTCCCTCCGGTGTGTATGTGGCTGACATAGCGTTGCTGGCGGTCGTTGAGGGGGCCGTAACGCTCGTCGGCGAGCAAGTCGGAAAAACCCAGAACGGCATTCAACGGCGTGCGCAGTTCATGGCTCATCGTGGAGAGGAATTGATCCTTGAATTTGCTTGCGCGCTCAACCTCCTCCTTTGCTCGAACCACGGAATAAGAAAACTCTTCCAGCTCCTTCTTGGCGGTTTCGAGCTCCGCAGTGCGCTCCTTGACGCGTTGCTCCAACTCATCGTGAGCTAGCTGTAAAGCCCCCTCGCGCTCCTGAATCTGCCCCAACATCTCGTTGAACGCTCCGATCAGGATGTCGGGTTCGTCGCGTTTGCCGGTTGGCGTTGCCCGTATTGCATAATCTTTGTCGCGTGAAACAATTCGCGCAATTTCAGCTAAATGCACGATGGGTTCAGCAACGGCTCGCTGGAATATCGAACCGACAAGGAGCGCGGCAATGAGAGATGCCAACAACACCATGGCGGCGATTCCCGCATACCGCTTCAGGCGGTGGGTCATCTCCTGTAAATCGGAACGGATGTAGACGGTGCCTGTCGGCTTTCCCTGGAACATAATCGTGCGGACCAGCACAAGCTGCCCATCTTTGAACCAGTGCGCTTCGGTTTGACTCGCTGGCATCTTAGGCAGAGCCAGGGTTTGGCCATGGACATCACGCCAATAGGTGGCGAACGGGCGTCCGTCGAGCGTGTAAATTCCCGCCGATATGACGTTGTGGGCAGCCGTCAACGCTGACAACGTGTTCTCCGCCGCTTGTCGATCATTAAACAACAGCGGCGAGACGCTATTGGATCCGGCCATTTGAGCCTGGATCGACAGGTTGTACACCATGGCCTGTCGAAAGGTAACAAGATCATACGCAACAAACGCCACACAGGCGATCAACAAGGCGGCGCCACTGACCAACATGTTCATCCTGGTCAGTTTCTTGGTAATCGAGCGGTCGGCAACCCTAAGCATCGTATGTTTAGTCCCCAGGCTGAGAACTCCTTTTCACACTGATTGCCACTTTGAGCAGTTGCGAGCTCAGAGTCAGACCGGCATGCTCGGCAGTCGTTAGGTTGACTTCGAAACGCACTCTGTTGGCATCCTTAACGAATCGGATCATGCCTCCGCGCCGGGTGAACTGGGAGATGTCACTAACCGTTAAGACGCTTATACTATCGAGTGTCGCCAGGATCTCCTGGAGCCGACCCTCCTCTGACGAGCTGATAAATAGAATGCGGCAACTCACCGCGTCCAGCGGTTTTGTGATGCGCTTAACCACTACCTTTTTCCCATTGATGCTCTCACCGGAGATGGTCGCATCGAAGGCCGCGCCGAAAGGATCTTCACCGAGCACACAAAGGCTGAAGATGTCGCTGGTAGCGGTGACTTTGGCGGGCCATTCAACGAACTTGCCAAAGTTATACAGGTAGGCGGCCTTGACTTCATATTCCGTTGGGTTTGCTTGTTGGGCATGTAGGCATGAGGCGCCAACGAGCATCCAGGCGACCGCCAGCACCATGAATTGAGAGAAGGGTCGTGGACGGTCACCGGTCACGCACCCCGGCGGGGTGCGTTGGAGGACATCGGTCCCACGGATACGCTTCTCTCTCACCTTTGCCATGATTGCCAGGTTAGTTTGATGTAGGCGCTTCGCTCGATTCCGACAAGGGAGCCGGGGTCACCCCCGAACTCTGCGTGATGAGGTTGAAACAAGTTCTGCCCCACGACCGAGAGATCCAGGGATTGAGTGACGTGCCAACTGAACCGCACATCGGCCGTTGTGTAAGCTCCTACCAGTTGGGCAGGCAGGGCGCTTACATAACGGAGAGTCTGATCAAATTCCAACTTCTTGGGTAAATCCAGAGAAGATTGGATCGCGACCTGATGATGGGGGCTTGACCCCTGGGTCGAATCCGAAGTGTCCAGGCTGCCCCCGCTTTTCTGTAAGTCGATATGGAGGTATGAATATGACCCTCTTAGCCGCCAAGTGCGCGTCGGGGTCCAATCGGGAGCGATCTCGAATCCAGTCGTGTGGCCTAGCAACCCATTGCGGAAGAAAAACGGGATAACAGTGTGTGGCGGGGGCGGTGTGCTTTCAGAGAACGGCGCACCAGGCTCGACACTCAGGAGATTGTCATAGTTGTTGTAGAAGAAGGCAAAGTCCACGTGGAACTTGGGCCCCACCAGGCTTCGGTATCCGGCTTCGTAGCCAATCAGGCTTTCCGAGGAAAACTTTCTGTTGCCGATGACGCGCAAAAAAGTCGGCGGATTTGCCGCCAACAGTGCGGTGATTTGGAGGTCTTCTTCAATTCGGGACGGAGTGCGCACGGCGCGAGTGACGGCTCCCCACACGGTTTGCCGTGAACTCGGGGTCCACAAGAGCCGTGCAGTCGGCTCGATCTCGAAACCGCTATAGTTGTTATGTAGGAATTTGGACCCAATGGTTAGCGAAAGCTGGTCTGCAACAATAGGGATTTCGTCCTGGATGAATGCGTTGTAGAGCTTCTCCGTATAGTGATTCGGTGTGAACACGACGGTGGGTACGACCGTGGAAGCATTGCCCGAACTCAGGCGCGCTCCGAGGCCCCACAAGAAGTCCTGCCGCCCCGGTAGAGTCAGCTGATGGATGAAATCGATGTCAAACGTGTCTCGAGACTCGTCAAAATTGGGCTGCTTCCGATTCGTACGATCGTAATAAGTTTGCAACTGCATGTTGGACCCTGAACCTAACTCGCGCTCCCATCGACCGAGCAAATTGCCTCCCGAAAGCTCGGCGTTTTGTTGGACATCGGTCATAGACGGCGGAGAATAATTCGTGATCCCCACGCGTTGTCCGGCGTCGCCGGAATAGATATCGCCTTGAAGCGTTAGCCTGTCGTGATTGTGTGGATCCCAATCCGTCCTGAAGCCGGTCTGACCCATGCGCCAATCATCGAACTGTTGGTGATCGGGATGAAACTCAGGACCCCGGGTGAAGACCTTCCCGTATACACGATAGTCAAGACCTTTGCTGTTGCCAGCACCATAGCGGAAATTGACAAAGCCTTGATCGATATTCCCTCCGCCGGTAGATACAAGTGTTCCATGGGTCTCTTGAGCCCTTTTGGTGATGATATTGATTACCCCATTGACGGCGTTCGCCCCCCAGATGGTACCGCCCGGGCCTCGGATCACCTCGATCCGCTCAATATCCTCAAGCAGTGTGTCCTGGACCTGCCAATAAACGCCGGCGAACAGTGGCGTGTAAACGCTTCGGCCATCGATAAGCACGAGTACCGATCGGGAAAGAGTGCTCTCGAATCCGCGCACACCGATCGACCACGTATTGGAGTCAACCCGTGCGACTTCAACACCAGGCGCCAGGCGGAGGGCTTCCGCGATGTTTGTAGCCCCAGAGCGCCGGATGTCCTCCTGGGTAATGACGTAGATCGCAGCCGGAGTTCGACTGGCTTTCACAGGCACTTTGGACGCTGTTGTAACCTCGATTTGGCCGAGTTGTTCCAGGCTCAATTGCTTCAAGTTGTCGGGAGGGCTCTGGTCGTTTTGCGTGGCCTGGGCCCGCGTCATCTCACCTGACACCGTGAGCGATAGCAGAAGTGCGAGAGTGATTGTGGCCGCGATCCGAAAAATACATGATTGGTACAGGCGGTCAAAATCGATTTCTCTGCTGTGCCGATTCTGAAAGCAGCTAGCGCTCATTTTTGGCTCCCACATCCGCCAACTGAGGTGCTGATTCGCGCACAAGCAGTTCAAGTTGATCGACCAAGGGACCATCCCACCAGCCGCGTTTTACCTCTTCGCGCATGATGGCGAAGGCCTCTTCCGGGGGAAGAGCCTTGCGGTAGGGCCGGTCCGTAGTCAGGGCGTCATAAATGTCTGTGACTTGGAGGATGCGCGCAGTGAGCGGAATCTGCTCACCTTTCAGCCCGTCCGGGTACCCGGAGCCGTCCCGCTTTTCGTGGTGGTGCCGGATGATCGGCAGCACATGGCGGAAGGATCGGAGCGGGGCGCAAATTCGCTCGCCTTGGATTGTGTGTTGCTCCATTATTTTTCGTTCTTCCGGGGTCAGCGGCCCGGGTTTGAGCAGGATGCTCTCCGGGACGGCTAGCTTGCCGATATCATGCACGAGGCCGCCACGACGCAGGGCGACGAGCAGGTTCTCGGGCAACACCAGCTTCTCCGCCAGCGCAACGGAGTATTTGGAAAGACGGTCGCAATGCCCTTCTGTATAGGGATCCTTGGCCTCGATGCTCAGCGCGAGGCTGAACAAGACCGTCTCGGCGTTGTCCAGTTCATCGGTGAATTGCTTCAAGCGCATAAGAGAATTCACCCGAGCCAGCAGTTCGTGCTTATTTACGGGCTTAGTCAGGAAATCATCAGCGCCGCACATGATGCCGTGGATGCGGTCGGCATCACTGTTCAAACTGGTGAGCAACACGACAGGGATCAAGCGGGTTTCCGGTTTGGACTTCATCACCTGACAGACTTCGAATCCAGTTCGGCCGGGCATCACCACATCCAACAACGCTAAATCAATTGTGTCGCCACCGATCTGATTAAGCGCTTGCTGGCCGTCTACAGCGCAGACGACACGGTAATCCTCCGCGCTCAGCAAATCGCCGAGTAGTTCGCGGTTAGCTTCGCTGTCATCAGCTATAAGGATGATTCCGCGATGTTCTTTTGAAGCAGGCATGTCGCCTCCACAACGATCGAGAGGGAAGCGTCCACATTTGGGACATTCACCGGATCCAAAGCGACGGACAGGTATCGCAGAGGACCTATTTACAAGTATTCCAAAAACTTACTCAGTTAGTTGTGAACTCTTGGCGATTAGGTTCCAAGGAGTAAATAGTACCCGTTATGGCGCATAGTTCCGATGCAGGCGATTTACGGTGGCGATGCACTTGCTCCTGGGGCCTAGGCAAAGATCAAGAAACAGCCCGGCTGTCATGCCGCGCCAGCAGAAGAGTCGCCACCCACGGGCAGTGTACTTTTCGCCGTATCCTTAGCTGTTCCTTGCATTTCCAGAACGAAATCACATAATGAATGGTAGTTTGGTGCGTTAGACTGCCAGTCCATGCAATGCCCTGCTTGTCAGACGGAAAACGCGGCCACGGCCGCCAGCTGTACCAAGTGCAGCACGCCTCTGCCATTGAGTGACCAAACGTTGGGCGGGACGGTCTCCGGAGGCACGCCAGCCCCCGGCACCACTCCCCGCGGCACCGCCAACTGGTCGGTCGTTGTTACCCCACCGCCTGGCGTTCCCTACTCTCAAGGCACGGAACTCGTGGGGACAAAACTCGCCGGCCGTTATGAAATCATGGAATTACTCGGTCAGGGCGGAATGGGGGCCGTGTATAAAGCGCGCGATATGGAGCTCGAGCGGTTCGTTGCACTCAAATTAATCCGTCCTGATCTTGCGAACAATCCGGAAATACTTCGCCGGTTCAAACAGGAGCTGATCCTCGCACGCGAAGTTAGTCACCGCAACGTCATCCGCATTTTCGACCTGGGACAGGCCGAGGGATTCAAGTTTATTACCATGGAGTTTGTCGAGGGCCGCGACCTGCGCGCGCCGCTCCGTGAAAGAGGCAAACTTTCCCCGGATGAGGCGGTGCGGATTATCGCGCAGGTCTGCCGCGCACTCGAGGCCGCACACATCGCGGGAGTGGTTCACCGCGACCTGAAGCCGCAAAACATTATGCTAGACGCGAAGGATCGCGTTTACGTGATGGACTTCGGCATCGCGCACTCCCTTGAAACCCCAGGCATGACGCAGACCGGCGCATTGATGGGCACTCCGGAATACATGTCTCCCGAACAAGCCAAGGGCATGAAGGTGGATGCGCGTTCGGATCTGTTCGCGCTGGGCATCATCTTCTATGAGCTACTCACCGGCATTTCGCCATACAAGGCGGACACGGCTATGGCGACGCTCTTGAAACGCACGCAGGAGCGGCCGCAGCCTCCCGCGGAATTGGATCCGACGATTCCAAGGGGGATCAGCGACGTCGTCATGAAGTGCCTGGAAATTGATCGCGACCTTCGTTTCTCCAGTGCAAGGGAGATCCTCGAAGACCTGGGGCATGAGCCGCCCACCGCCGCGCGGACTGTCGCACCCACGCTTCTACGCGCAGCCGCAGGTACCAAACCAACGGCGGCTTCACGTTTTCCGCGGGGTCGAATTTGGATCGCAGGGGCAGGCGTGGCGACACTGCTGATTCTATTCCTTGCGATTCCCAGGACGCGACAGTTGATCTTTCCAGGCAAGTCCGGAGGCGCCAGCGTTGCGGGAAACAAGTCTGGTTTGCCTTCTCTTTCGCAAGGCAAGTTTTTGGCGGTACTCCCGTTTCGAGTGCTGGGGGATGCGACAGCGTTGGGATACGTGGCGGACGGATTGGGGGAAGCACTCTCCGCCAAGCTATTCCAGTTAAAAGACGTACGCCTGACCTCCTCGGCGGAAGCAGCCAAGACAGACCCGAAGATTCCACTTCCGCAAGTAGCGAAGGAATTAGGCGTGAACTTGATTGTCCATGGAACGGTGCAAAGCTCCGGAGATAATCTCCGGATCACGGTCAACCTGGAAAATGTATCCGACAGCCGGCTGGTCTGGAGCCAGGAATTCGCGGGCGTGACCGGCGATCTGCTGACCATCGAGGATCAAATCTACGCGCGTCTTGTCGATGCCCTGGAGACAAAGCCCAGCAACGCGGAGATGGCCGCCGCGTCTGCGCACCCCACCGAGAACGTGGAGGCATACAACCAGTATCTGAAGGGGCGCAACGCCCTGAGCGGCAATCCAGACGAGAAGAACATCCAAACGGCGATGAACTACTTCAACGGCGCCTTGCAAAAGGATCCGGGATTCGCGCTTGCCTACACGGGCCTTGCCGACGCCAATCTCATGATGTACGTCGAGAAGAAGGACAAATACTGGTCGGAAAAAGCCGTTGAGGCAGCCAAGCAAGCCGCCCGGCTCAACGACAGACTGCCCGAAGTACATTTCGCGTTGGGTAGCGCCTATGCCGCGACCGGGCAAACTGCGCAAGCCATCGAAGAACACAAACGGGGGTTGGAATTAGCGCCCAATTCGGACGAAGCCTATCGTCGCCTTGGGAATGCCTACAAAGAAAACGGGCAAAAAGAAGAGGCGCTCCAAGCTCTGCAGAAAGCTGTCGAAATCAACCCTTACTATTGGAACAACCTGGCCGCGCTTGGCAACGCCAATTTTATTTTTGGCGAGCCGGAGAAAGCCCTAAAGAACTACCTGCAGGTCATTCAGCTCGAGCCGGACAACCCCGCGGGATATAGCAACCTCGGAGCAGTCTATTTCGACATGGGTAAGTTTGAGGAAAGCATCCCGGCTTTTCAAAAATCGCTCCAACTTAGACCTTCGGCGGATACCTATACGAACCTGGGCACGGCCTTTTTCTATCTAAAACGATATACCGAAGCACTGCCGATGTTTGAAAAAGCGGTTGAAATGTCCCCCGAAGATGAGATGAACATGGGGAATCTTGCCGATGGTTACCGGTCGGCGGGCGACAAGGTGAAGGCCGCGGCAGCGTATGAAAAGGCCATCAGCCTGGCCTACAAAGAGCTGCGAGTGAATCCGCGCGATGCGAGTGTGGTGGGAAACCTGGCGCAATACTATGCGAAGAAGGGGGATCTCTCGCAGGCGAAGGAATTCATCAAGAAAGCACGCGCCATGGATCGCTCGAACGTAAACCTGATCTATATCGCCGCGGTCGTGGACACGATTAACAACCAACCTGCGGACGCCGTGAAGGAGCTCACGGCGGCGCTTGAGAAAGGTTATTCGCTCAAGAACCTGACGGCCGACCCCGAGTTCGGCACGCTGCAATCACGTTCGGACTTCCAGTCAATGATGAGCCGCTTCGCTGCCAAGAAGCGTTAGATACCCGGCCGCGCTGAGACTATCGCAGCCAGCGTGTTTTTGGAGACTGTAGCAGGGATCGCGAATGTGCTTCCGCGCGAGCGACATCAGCCGCCCAGGCCCAGAACGGGGGTGAGCTAGGATCGTTTCAGGTGGAAGAGAAGCACTCCGCCTGTCGCAAACAAGAGAAGGGTTGCCGGCTCAGGAGTCGCGGTTAGTATAATCCCCCTAGCGTCAAAGCCTTCGCTTCCAACTAGATCCACAAGGTCACCATTGACGTCAGAAACGCCCACTTCGAAATCCGCTCCGGGAGTATCTGTGAAGCAAAAGTGAATGCCGTCGCAATTCTCCTGGTTGTCGCTGGAGAGGTCGGTCGCGAACGGGACTCCGCCAAATCCGCCGTCCCCATTATTGGGTGTGAAAAAGCGGATCAAAAGAGTCCCACCGGCCGACACGGTCGTCCCTGGACTCTGAGGACTGCAGTCGGTAAAGTACTCGTTCAATGGATCGCAGGTAAAGGTAAGGTCGGGGGTGCCTGCCCGAAGAGTAACAGTTAAATCGATTTCCGCAGCGCGCTGACCTGTAGCATTGATAAAATCGAAAAATTTTGTCTCGTTTGGAACAGTGAAGTCACCCCCCTGGACAGAAAACGCAAAGTTCTCGTCAGTAGGTGAAAAAAGGCCTGTAGAGCAACATCCGCCTTTCAATTTGATGCCGGGGTCGTTGACACTGTCAGCCACTGCAGCGCTGCAAGCTGACCCGAGAATGACCAGAAGCAGAAAGTAGCGTACGATTTTCACAAGCAGACCCCCTGACACACACACCTTGCCTCACCTATTGGGGGAGCAATCCGTCTACCAAACTCGGACCCTTTTGATGACGTAAAGACTGTGTTTGCTACAGTTTATCGACGCGAGAGCCAGTGAAAACTCGGAGTGTGCAACTTTTTTCCTAGAAGTGGACACTCATGGGTCAATTGGATCGGGCCTGAGCAATTATGCTGAACCGGGACGGGTCAACCGTGCCCGCAGGATTTATGGAACGGCGCGAGCGGAGGAGTCGGTGGTTTTTTCCAGGGACCGGCGATCCCAGTTTGCGAGGCGAGCGCCGGCTTCGTAGGTGCTCTGGCAGAACTCAAGGAGCGCGGTGCTGGGAGACACGGCCCGGCGCACATCTTCATACATGAGAAGGAATTCGTTGATCTTGGAATCGTAAAAAGCCGCTTCCGGGCGGACGGAAGAGTCGCAGAAGCCTTGCGGCTCGGGTGCCATATAGGAATAGAAGGCGGCTCCCCGAACGTCGCCTCCACCGGGCCAGAAGCCGACGCTGCTGACCTCGTGCGAGTAGGCTTCGCGGGTGATGACGTCGGCGCCGGCCCGCTCGGGGGCGCGGCGGCCGGAAAAACGGGTTACGGCAAGGTCAAAGCTGCCCCAGAAAAAATGCACCGGGCTGCACTTACCAATGAAACGAGACCTGAACTCATCGAACACGCGGTCCACGGAAACAAGAATTTGCCAAAAGCGGCGGGCGTACTCGGGATCGTACGACGCATGAACGCGGTCCTGATCGAAGGGTATCCGGTTGGGAATTTCGGCGGGCATCTTCCAAATCTTGACCTGAATATCCATAGACCGCAGCATGGCCATAAATTCCTGATAGAAATCCGCGACCGAACGAGGGATGAGGCGAAGGGTTTTGCTCTGGCCGTCATTCGCGCGGAGTAGGAGCGCGTGATCGATAAAATCAAACTGAATCTCAAAAATGCGTCCATTGTAAGGGATGGCGGAAGTGGTGAGACCTCGAGGGGTGACGTACAGCGGAACATTCCACCAGTGGTTCACCGTTGGACTGAGCGCCAGGCGAACCTTGCCGACAATCTGGGTCCACATGTGAAGCGTGGAATAGGTGTCCTTCCAGGCTTCGAGAGGCAGGGCGGGCCAACCCTCGGGAAGATCGCTGAGGTTGGTTTTGCGAGATGAGCTCATGTCGGCGCTCCCAAGTATTCACGCTGCCGGGAACCGCGTTACAGGAGCATAGGTTAACGCAAAAAAGTGCGCACAGGAACGCATAGAAGCTTAGCGGGAGGTGGGAGCAGGAACGGCGGCGGGGTCTTCGGTGGTGGCTTGGCCACGGAAAGGGAGTTTGAACTTGCGGGAAATATCGGGCCAGAATTCGCGGAGGATGTCGTACCCCATGTCGTTGAGGACGCTGAAGCCCACGCGGCTGGCAGTAGGAGCAACGCCGCGGTGGTTGTCGGGGTGGTAGGTGTTGCTGAGGACGGCCGAGGTCGTGGTTCCAAGCCATTGGGTAACGTTGAACATCCGTGTGCCGTCTTCGCGGTGCGCCACAAAAGCGTGATCGATGGCGTGAAGCAGGCGTTTTCCGGTGCTGGCGTGGATTAAGCGGTAGTAGCGCGGATCTTCCTTGAAGATGAGCGCGTAGGCGAAGTCCTTGATAAATTCGCTCTGAGCCTGATCGGCGAGGTTAGCGGCGAAGCGCTTCCCGTAGCCGGCAGCCCCTTGACCGTATGAAGGATCATCGTCTGAGGCCTGGCCGATACCGGCGTTGAAAGCTCCGCCGAGGATCGTGCCGGGATCAATGGTGTCCTGTAGGAAAAGAAAGAACTTGTCTTTTGCTCCGAGGGTGCAAAGCACGGCGCCAGGTTTGTAATGCGGCGGGTGGACAGATTTGCGCTCGAGTTTACGGGCAAAAGTGCCAACGAGTTTGCTGAATTTTCCATTGTAGTCCTCCCAACTGGGCATAGGAGCAGGCTGGACGCAGGGTGAAGGGGCGCCGGGCGGAATCTGTGAAACGACATCGGACGGGGAAGGCGAGGGAGAAGGAACTTGAGGCTCCTGTGCCCGCGTGAGGGAAGCGCAGACCAAAGCGGCGGAGAAAGTGAGCCTCGCCCAGAACGGAAGATGAACAGGAATAGCCACAGTCCTGGCCGGAGCGTACCACTGATATGCAGCGGGGAGAAGATTCTCTGTTGCTGGTAGAGCGGGGGCTATTCGTAGGCGAGGGCGACGACCGGGTCGTAGCTTGACGCGCGCAGCGCGGGATAGAGGGCGCCGGCGGCAGCGCCGGCTAGCGCCAGGGCGATGGACTGCATGACCCAGCGCGAAGAAATAAGAATCGTGAGGGCGGGATTGGATTCCTTGAGGATCGCCTGGGTAAGGAAGGTGACGGCGATACCTAGGGTGCTGCCGAGAAGCGTAAGTACAAACGTTTCCCCCAATAGCATCTTGATGATGTCGAGACGCGAACAGCCCAAAGCTTTGAGAATGCCGATCTCGCGAGTGCGTTCCAGTACCATGGTGTGCATGTTGAGCAGAACGACCAGAAAGCTGATGACGATACCCAGGCCAACCATGGTGCGGATAAAAGGTCTCAATTCGGGAAGATTGGAAGAGTTCATGAGCGAAATGTATTCGGAGATAGAACGCACACGATTATCGGGGGCGAGCTTGAGGATCGCGGCGCGAGTGCCGTCCGTATCTCCTTTACTGCGAACATAAAACATGGAGACGCGTTTTTCGGCGCCAGCGATGTCCTGGGCAGTCTTGAGAGGTATGAAAAAGCGCGCGCCTTTGCCGTGGGCCACAATGCCGGTGATGGTAAATGGATGATTCAAAAGGGATACGGTGCCACCAACATTGAGGTGGCGGGTTTGGGCCACGATGTCGTCGGCCAAAGCTTCGTTGGGAGTTTCGAAAGGTCGGCCGGCACGGAAAAGAAAGCCGCGGCTGAGGGCATTGAAACGCTGGTAGTCGATGCCATATACAAGTACGAAGTTTTTTTGATCCATGAGGGTAAGCGTAGCAGCGACCTCATCGACCTGGGAGAGGGAGGCGATTTGGTCACCGAAAGACTCCTGCATCACGGCGCTGGAGAAAGCAAAGAAAATGGAAGAGTTTGGAGGCTGGACGAAAAGATCGGCGCCCACGCCTTCGACACGTTTTCCCCATTCGGAAAGGACGCCGGTGGTGAGGCCCGCAATCATAAGAACGAGAATGACTTGGATGGCGATGGCGGCGACGCTGAGAAAGCTGCGGAGCGGACGTGCAATAATATTTCCCCAGAGCATCTGGAACTGGGAAAAACGTCCTTCGAAGGTTTCGTTCATGAGGTGAAGCCGAGAAGGTACTGTATCATCGCGGTTTTGTGACGGTCAAAGCCGCGGGAGGAGCCGAGGGAAGGCACACGGCGTGCCGAATTCCGCGAGAAATATTTCGGTGACGTAAAGTTTTCAACACAAGTGTTGATAAGTATGTGGAAAAGGAGCGCTGGGCGCGAGCTAACTGCACTTGCTTCAACGGTCTTTTCCGGTTTGCACAATTTGAGTGCAGGACTGTGACAGAGCAACAAAAAAAAGAAGAGAATCGAAAAACTACGGACTCAGTACCACTTCGGCGGGCGTTCAAGGTGAATCTTGATGGTTTGTCTTGGATCGGTGACATCAAACCATCGACCATAGGTTTTCCAACCATCGGCAACGACTTGAACCAGGGCTCTGCCGAGATTGGCATCGGGAACGTGGGCGATACCCTCGCGATTTGTTTTGACGCTTAATTCCAATTTCTTGTCTTTCCGGAGTTTGCGTTCTTCGATGTACTTCACGTAGACGCTGGCGTTCTCAACGGGCACGTTGTTCTCGCCTCCTGTGACCTCGATGGTGAGGCGGCTAGCCGCGTTAGACGGCTGGGCTTGCTGCTTCTGCGACGGAGCGGGAGTGTCCTGCGCGCGAACGATGGACAGAACGGTGCATATGAATACAAAGGTCAAGGAAAGAGAGAGATGCGGGAGGAGAACTGGCCTGGGTTTCGCTATTTGCACCATTCCATCCTCCACGGAAGGCTGGAGCGGGTCAAGCCAAGCCGGGATACCATTCGATGCCGAATGGAATGCGCGGCGCTGCTCAGCGGGTGGGAAGGCCATGCAAGCCAAGAGAAAATCCGAAGATCGGATTCAACGCTGAGAGAAGTCCGCCACGCCGATCTCCACCACCTGAATTTTTCGCTTGGGCTTCTGCTGTGATTCCGGTTTTTCTGTAAAATTTGAGTTTTCGGTCTCCTGTTTACCGTCTCCCGGCGTGACCTTGTTCGGCGGACTTGTTTCAGCGCGGCCTGGGGACTTTTCCGCATCCTCATCGGGGCGGGCAAAGCGGCCCCAGATGCCGTAAACGCGTCCGGCATACGCGGCGATGCCGTTGTAGTCTCCGAAGAAGTCCCCCTGCGGGTCGAATGCCTTCGACGTCCAAAGATAGTTCGCGAACGTGTGTCCGCCATCCGTCGATCGCGCGAGAACCAGATTGCATTTGCGGTTTTCCGGGTCGGAACGCCGGTCGTAGAAGACCAGGTTCGCCGAGCCGTCCACGGGGTCGACCGCCATCCATTGAAAGAACTGATCGGCGCCATTGTGCAGCGGATCGGAATTCACGCGAGTAGCTTCCGACCATTGTTTTCCCCTGTCGGTGGAAGTGGAAACGAATACGTCCAGGTCGCCATTGCGATAGTCCGCCCAACTTACAAACAGGCGATTCGAACGCGGATCGATCCCGATCTGCGGAAAGCCATTGGCGCGGTAAGCGCCGGAAAGCGCGAAGTAGGAAGGCGCGGTATTCAAAACAGGCCGTGAGGAAGAAAAACTTTGGCCGCCATCGCTGGAGGTTGCGAAGGCAATCTCTGAGCCGTCGGCCCAAGCCACATAAAGAATGCCGTCGTCGCCTACCGCGCCGGTGAATCCCTCGACCGCTCCGGTATCGTCGCGCGGCAGTCCTTCATGGGTGCTGATTTCTTTGGGACTCGACCAAGTCGCCCCGCCATCGTTAGAGCGCGAGAAAAGAATCACCGTTTTAGTCAGGGTGAATTCAGTCCAGCCAACATAGAGGTTTCCCGCGAAAGGAGAATGAGCGTTGTAGTCGGCTACGATGTATGGCTTGTCCTCGAATGGAATTCCTGGTTCGGTTCTTTGGGCGACTATTGTGGCGGCATTTTTATCCCAGGTCCTGCCACCATCCTTTGAACGCCGAACGAAGATACCGTTGCGCGTGGCCCCGCGTGCCCAATAATTCTCCGTTCCGAGTTTGTCGAACGCGATGTAACACAGAAAGGCCCGGCCCTGGTTATCGAAAGCGACCGAGACATCCCCGGAGACTTTGTAGTCGGAGGGCGCCGTTCCCTTCGCGATGGTCCAAGTCTTTCCGGCATCACGTGAATACGCCGCGCTGGCCTTAGACTGGAATGCGGCGACGACTTGTTGCGGATCATTGCCATTCACTGCAATGGAAGGCTCGTTGAAATAGCCTTCACCGCGAACGAGCTCGATAACAGCTGCGCCTGGCGGCGCAGCCAAGCTAGCATCCTGGGCTGGCTGTTGGCCGCGAAGGAAAGGTCCGTTCGTTGCTAGAACTGGCAAGACTAAGATCAGGGCGAGGCCTGCGCACCACTTCCTATTTGGCATGGAGCAGAATCTATACCGGACCACCCACCAAGGGCAAATTTGGAACCAAGGAACTCATCGCTCCGTAGAAACTTGGGCCGGCGATGATTTGACTGAGTGATGGGGGTCTTGTACCTTTGCATGAATCTACGGGGCGAAAACAGCGGGTCACTCCGCGGGCGCGATGTGATGCCACGAGACTCCGCAAAGTTTGGACGATGCGAGGGAATGCAGCGCGAATTTCATTGAGTAACCCTATTCAAAACAGCTGATCAAGAGGAGAGAAAGATGGGTTTTGCAACGAACGCCATTCACGTTGGACAGGAACCGGATACCGCTACAGGATCGATCGTCCTGCCCATCTATCAAACCTCGACGTACGTGCAGGAGGAGTTGGGAAAAACGAAGGGGTACGACTACGCACGGACAAATCATCCGAACCGGAAGGCCCTGGAACGCACGATCGTAAAACTCGAGGGCGGCCATGCGGCCTACGTTTTCTCTTCGGGTATGGCGGCAATTGATGCGGTGTTCCGATTGTTGCGGCCCGGCGAACACGCGGTCATCTCCGAAGCGGTTTATGGAGGAGTGTTTCGTCTTTCGACGCAACTGCTGGTGCATTTCGGGCTGGAGTTCAGTTTTGTGGATACGTCTTCGCCACAGGCGGTACTGGCGGCCCTGCGGCCGAACACGAAGATGTTGTACGTGGAAACTCCCACGAACCCCACGCTGCGGGTGACGGACATCGCGGCGATGGCCAAACTGGCGAACGAGCGCAGCATAACGCTGGTGGTAGACAACACGTTCATGAGCCCGTATCTGCAAAGGCCGATCGAGCTGGGCGCCCATATCGTCGTGCACTCGATGACGAAGTACTTGAACGGGCACAGCGACGCGACCGGAGGTGCGGCGATTCTCACACGGCCGGAGGACGCCGAGAAAATATATTTTATCCAGCGCTCGGCGGGAACCGGACTGGCGCCGATGGATTGCTTCCTGGTTTCGCGCGGCGTCAAAACGCTGGCGGTGCGCATGCTGCAGCACAACGCCAACGGCATCGCGGTGGCTCGGCACCTTGACGCGCACCCCAAAGTGCGCAAAGTGTATTACCCGGGGCTGCCAACCCATCCGCAACACGAAATCGCGCGCAAGCAGCAACGCGGGCCCGGCGCCATGCTGGCGTTTGATCTTGGCTCGCTGGACGCAGCGCGACGCTTTTTGAACCAGGTGAAAATTTGTTCCCTGGCGGAAAGCCTGGGAGGCGTTGAAACGCTTATTTCGCTGCCAGCAATCATGACGCATGCATCGATGCCGGCGGAAGTACGCGAGCGCGTGGGTATCACGGAAGGACTCGTGCGGCTCTCCGTGGGGATCGAAGACGTCGAAGACATCATCGCGGATTTGGATCAAGCGTTGCTGTACCTCTGATGCACGGCAGGGGCACCTCTCACCTATACCGCAAATCGCTCCCAATTCCGATTCGCATTGAACTTCTGGGCTGTCCTGAGTTGCACATCGTTCCCCTTGCTTAATGACAGGAGTGGAGGTAGACTCCCCCTCAGTAACTGAGAGGAGAGACGATGAGCAAACCGACAGACCTTGTGCAGGGCACAGTGGACTTGCTGATCCTGAAAACGGTGGCGTTGGAGCCGATGCACGGATGGGCGATCGCGCAGCGTATCCGCCAAGTGTCGGGAAATGTGCTGCAGGTAAATCAGGGGGCGCTCTACCCTGCCCTCCATCGGCTCGAGCAGCAGGGATGGATCCAGGCAGAGTGGGGCGAATCGGAAAATAACCGGCGGGCAAAATATTATTCCCTGACGAAGGCCGGGAAGAAATATTTGCGAGACGAGCAAGCCAATTGGGAACGGCTATCGGTCGCGATTGGGCTCGTACTGAAAACGGCGTGAGAAGGGGGACGCGCCATGCGTTTGCCAAAGAAAATCTCTCACCGCATTCGATCGTTGTTCCGGAAAGGCGCAGTCGAGCAGGAACTCGATCAGGAGCTGCGGTTCCATTTGGAGCGGCAAATCGCGGAAAACGTCGCGACGGGAATGACGCCGGAAGAGGCGCGGAGGGCGGCGAGACGGGAATTTGGCGGGGTCGAGCAAGTGAAGGAAGGATGCCGCGATGAACGGCGCGTGAATTTCTTCGAGGCGGTGATTCAAGACGTGCGCTATGGGCTGCGCACTCTGCGCAAGAACCCTGGGTTCACATTTTTTGCGGTGGCGGTTCTGGCGCTGGGGATCGCGGCGTGCACGACAATTTTCAGCATTGCCGATGCGGTGCTGGTGCGGCCGCTTCCCTACCGGAACGCGAAGCGGCTGGTAATGGTGTGGGAAGATGCGGCGAGCTATGGATTCCCGCGCGACACGCCTTCGCTGGGCGATTTTTCCGACTGGAAAGCGCGAAATAAGGTTTTCGAGGACATGGCCGCCCTTTCCTACAGCGGCTCGTTCAATCTGACCGGAAGCGGCAACCCCGAGGAACTTCGCGGGAAAATCGTCACCGCTAATCTTTTTTCCGTATTGGGGGCGAAGCCCATCCTGGGACGCGACTTTCGAGCGGATGATGACGTTCCGGGGGCCGTCCGCGCGGTGATCTTGAGTCATGAGCTGTGGACGCGAAGATTCGGCGCCGACCCGCAGGTCATCGGGAAAGAGATTTGGCTCAACTACGAACGATGCACGATTGCTGGGGTTATGCAGCAGGGTTTTCAGTTCCCGGACCGCGAGGCCGAGCTTTGGGTTCCCGCGCGATTCACCAAAGAACAATCGGCCAATCACGGGAATCATTTTCTGAACGTCGTCGCGCGGTTGAAACCCGGAATACCCCTGAAGACGGCAAATGCAAATCTCGAAACGATTGCAAAGCAGATCGAGAAGGAACACCCCAACGAGAACGCAAAGATCGGGGCTTACGCGGTTCCGTTGCGCGAAGAGATTTCCCGAGATTCCCGCCCCGCGATTCTTGTGCTTGTGGGAGCCGCTTGTTTTGTGTTGCTGATCGCGTGCGCGAACGTGGCGAACCTTTTGCTGGCGCGAGCGGCCGGAAGGCGAAGAGAAATCGGGATGCGCTTGACGCTGGGAGCGAGCCGTGGGCGCGTCATCCGCCAGATGCTGACGGAGAGCTTGCTCTTGGCTTCGCTCGGCGGAGGCTCGGGGCTGGTGCTCGCTTTCTGGGGAATTCCTTTGTTGACGAGCTTGATTCCAGCGGGGATCGCACCGTTGAGCGAGAACGAAGTAAACATCCGCGCGCTGCTGTTCACGTTTGCCATATCTATTGTCACCGGCACTATGTTCGGAGTTTTTCCCGCGCTACGAGTATCGGGTGTCGACCTGAGTTCTTCGTTGAAGCAGGGCGGCGGGAGGGATGGGGTTGCTTCGGGAGGGCGACGGCTGCGAGACGTACTCGTGGTGTGTGAAGTAGCGCTGGCGATCGTCCTGTTGAGCGGCGCAGCACTGATGATCCGGAGTCTTCAAAATTTGTACCACCTCGATCCGGGTTTTCATGCAGATCACGTGGTAGTGATGCGCACGCCTCTGCCGCGGCAAAAATACGAGAAGTTCGCGGTAAGGAAAGCATTCTTCGATCAAGTTCTGGAGCGGGTCGGCCGCCTTCCAGGTGTTGTCGCGGCGGGTTACACAACATGGGTTCCACTGACGAACTCCGGCGGAGCGACGGGGATCACCATCGAGAATCAAGGCATCCCTGAGCCGGGGCAGCGGCCGATACCCAATGTGCGGGTCGTCAGCAGGGACTACATTCGAACGCTGAGAATGAAACTGATCCGGGGACGGGTGTTTGACGAACACGACGACACGGCAACGCAAGCGGTAGCGCTTATCAACGAAACCATGGCAAGGCGGTTCTGGCATGGCACGGACCCCGTGGGGACGCGATTCTCGTGTTGTGTCGATCCCACCGAAAAACCTGTGTGGATCACGATCGTGGGGATCGTGGGCGACGTGCATCAGGCGGGGCTCGACGTCCCTGCACGGCCCGAAATGTACTTGCCCTACCAGCAGTCGGACTTCGGATATGAGCCAGAGTACCTGGCAGTGAGGACCGCAGGCGATCCCATGTTGCTGGCAGAAGCCGTGCGGAAGGAAGTTTGGGCGGTAGACAAGGAACAGCCAGTCGCGGATGTGATGCCGCTGGAGAATTTTGTGGACGAAAACCTGGCGGCGCGGCGAGTGCAGGCTTCGCTGCTTGGCAGCTTCGCAGGAATGGCGCTGCTGCTAGCTGCATTGGGAATCTACGCGGTGCTGTCGTTCGTGGTGACGCAACGCACGCAGGAGATCGGGGTGCGCGTGGCGCTGGGTGCGGAGCCGGCAGACGTGATGCGTACAGTGCTTTCACAAGGAATGAAACTGTATGCCTTGGGAGCCGCGCTGGGCTTGGCGGCGGCGCTTGCGCTATCACGGACTCTGCAGCACTCGCTGTATGGAGTGAGCGCGAACGACCCAGTTTCCTTCGGAGGAGTGATTATCCTGCTGGCGGGAGTGACGGCGCTGGCGTGCTATGTCCCAGCGCGACGCGCGATGCGCGTGGATCCGATGGTGGCGCTGCGGTATGAGTGAAGGACAACCGGGATTCGAGTGGTCTGCGAGGCGTCGTAGATTGGAAGGAGTCAGTTCATGCGCTGGCTAGAGAAAATTTCTCACCGGATCCGATCGTTGTTTCGAAAAGGCACTGTCGAGCAGGAGCTCGATCAGGAGCTGGAGTTTCACGTCGAGCGCCAAATCGCGGAAAACATCGCGGCTGGAATGACGACAGAAGAAGCGCGCCGCGCGGCGAGACGCGAATTTGGCGGAGTCGAAAAAGTGAAAGAAGAATGCCGGGACGAGCGCAAAGTGAACCGGCTGGAAACCTTGGGGGCGGACCTGCGGTACGGGCTGCGCACGCTGAGAAGAAGCCCGGGGTTCGCCGTGTTGAGCGTGCTTACGCTGGCGCTGGGAATTGGAGCGAACACTGCCGTTTTCAGCATGGTGAACGCGCTGCTTTTGCACCCCTACAAATTCCACGACCTCGACCGGCTCGTGCGCGTATGGGAGTACCGCGGCGCGGACGAGGGATTCGATTCGAGATACGTCGCCGCGACGGACGCGGAGGATCTGCGTGGAATGGGCGAAGTCTTCGAATCAATAACGACCTACGGTTGGCGCAATTTCAGTTTGAACAAAGCAGGCGATGCACAAGCGATTCTCGGAACGCGGGTGGCCGCGAATTTCTTTGAATTATTGGGAGCAGCTCCCGCCTCCGGGAGAGTATTTACGCCGGGCGAGGAGCAGCCAGGATCTGATCAGGTTGCGGTAGTGGGGTACGGTCTCTGGCAAAGGCAATTTGGCGGAGATCCGCAGTTGATCGGGAAGACGGTCGTGCTGGACGGGAAAAGCTACGCAGTCGTCGGAATCATGCCGAAAGATTTCAGCTTTCCGGTTCCCGTGGAGATCTGGGTGCCGCTCGCTTTGACCCCGGAAGAGAAGGCGAATCGCGCGCAGCTCTCTCTCCAAGTGCTGGCACGGCTGAAACCGGGAGTGAGCGCGGGGCAGGCGCGCGCGGCTATCGGAAATATTTCGCAAAACCTCGCGGCAGCGTATCCCAAAACTAATTCGGGAAGGGTGGCCACGCTGCTGGAGCTGCGAAAAGAGTTGTACCTCTTCACCCTTCCCATGTTCAGCCTGTTACAAGCAGCGGCGGGATTCGTGCTTTTGCTAGCGTGCGCAAACCTGGCGAATCTTGTGTTCGCGCGAATGATTGGGCGGCAGCGGGAAATTGCGGTGCGCACGGCGCTGGGAGCGGGCCGCGGACGGCTGGGGCAATTGTTTGTTTCCGAAGCGCTGGAGCTGTCGCTCATCGCTGGCGGGGTGGCGATTGTGGCGTCGTTTTGGAGCGTGCGGGCGCTGCGCACGGGCATTCCCGTAGGGTGGACGAAATGGGTGCCGGGCTGGGATGGAATTCAAGTGAACGCAAACGTCCTGACATTCGGAACTCTGCTGGCGCTGGGAGTCGGTTTGTTTTTTGGACTGGCAACCGTATTACACACGGGCAAAGTGGAACTGAGCGAAACATTGAAAGACGCTAGCCGCGGAACAGTAAGCCAAGCGAAAGGGAAGCTGCGAAGCGGGCTGGTTGTGGCGCAGGTGATGTTCGCGATGGTGCTGCTGGTCTGCGCGGGCCTGATGATTCAAGGTTTTGTAAACCTGGCGAAGATTTATCAGGGATTCGAACCGGCGAACGTGTTGAGAATCGAAATCAACCTGCCGGAGAAGGAATATTCAGACAAAGCAAAAGTGAGAAATTTCTATCAGCAATTAATGCAACAGACCGCCGCGCTGCCCGGCGTGCGGAACGCGGCGTTGGTGACGAACCCTCCCGCGAGCAACGTGGACAGCGAGACAACGGTGTTCACGATCGAAGGGCGACCCGAACTGAAAGCAAGCGACCAGCCGTCTGCGGATCTTCAAATCGCGAGCGCGGATTATTTTCCCGCGCTGAAGATTCCTCTTGTGGCCGGCAGACTGCTATCAAACGCGGACAGCGCCGATAGTAACGAGGTAGCGGTGATCAGCCAAGGGATGGCAAAGCAATTCTGGCCGGGAGGAGATGCCGTGGAGCATCGATTCAAATTGGGCGCGCCCGATTCCGCCGAGCCTTGGATCACCGTGGCAGGAGTGGTGGGAGACGTTCGGCAAAACTGGTGGAACGCGACCACGCGGGCGGTGATTTACCGGCCGTTTACGCAGGCGCCAATGAGGTCGCTCACGATGCTGACGCGAACGGAGTCAAATCCGACGAGCTACGTGGCATCGGTGCGGGAAGTCATGAAGAAACTGGATCCGGGGATCGCGCTTCGCGGAGTCACCACATTGGAAAACGAAGTGGCCGATTCGATTGCGATCGTGCGAATCATGGGGATTTTGATGGGCGTGTTTGGGATGGTGGCGCTCGCGCTTTCGTCGGTGGGAGTGTACGGCGTGCTGTCGGAGAGTGTCGCGCAGAGGACGCGGGAAATCGGAATCCGGCTGGCGCTGGGCGCGAATCCCGCCGATTTGATGGGGTTGGTGCTCGGACAGGCGCTGAAACTGACGGGAATCGGATTGGCAATTGCAGTCCCTATTTCGTTCGCGGTGAGCAGGGCCATCGCGAGTTTGGTATTCGGGATTGTGCAAACAGACATTCTGGTGCTGCTGGGATTCGCAGTGTTGCTGGTAATCGTTGCGGTACTGGCGGGCTACATTCCCGCGCGGCGAGCCATGCGAATGGAACCCATGACGTCGCTGCGTTACGAATGAAGCGCGAGCGGCGCGTGAAAATGCGTAAATCGACTTGCAACCCGGAATTGAGAGTGACGCACTTCGCTCTACTTTCCTGTTGTTGACTCCGCTGAGCCCCTGACCTAACATGCAGGCCAATCCAGGCCCCGAATAAAAGCGAGGGCGCCATGATTCTAAAAATTGCGCGCAAGCAAATCGAACCGGACATCAGTGTTCTGGAAATGGAAGGAAAGATTTGCATGGGAAGCGCCAGCCAGGAAGTGGAGTGGGCGCTGGCCGATCTGCTCAAGCAGAACCAGAAGAAAATTATTTTCGATCTTTCCAAAATCACGATGATGGACAGCACCGGAGTGGGCATCGTCGTCATGTGCCACGCGAAAGTGAAGAAGGCCGGGGGAATACTGCGAATTGCCGGACCCAACGGAATAGTCGAGGAAACCTTGAAGATGACGAGCGTGGATAAAATCATGCCGTTTTACTCGTCTGTCGGGGGAGCCTCGGAAAATTTTCAGGCTGTTTAGGGGGCGGACCGGAGGCGAGTCAACGCGCAGTGAGACTGCTGACGCTTTCCTGCAGCCAACGAAGATATTCGCTCGATCCGGCGGCGATAGGCAGAGCGATGAACTCCGGCACATTATAACTGTGAAGGCGCTTCACCTCCTTCTCGAGTGCGGTGAGACGTCTTGAAGTGGTCTTCAGCACCATGAGAAATTCGCGCGTCTTTTCGACTTTGCCTTTCCATCGATAGACCGATTCCACTGGACTCAAAACGATATTTGCGCAGGCCGCCAGGCGCTTGGTGACGACGGCGCGCGCAATCCGGCGCGCTTCGGTCAAAGAGCCGCATGTCACTAAGACGCACCGGTTTTGTCCTCCAGCAATCATTGTTGCCCTCCCGCGCCACCCAAACGGCGAAATCAGAGCGAGCCATTCTAATCCTAGAATCCTGCTGGTAGTGGCAGCTTTTGTCTCTGGGTCCGCCGGACTACAATACAGCGTCATGAGAACTTCTTCACGGGCAAGCACTCAGCGAGAGTCTCCCATCAAGTTTGGGACATCAGGCTGGCGCGGATTGATCGCCGATGACTTCACGTTTGAAAACGTGCGGCTGGCAGTGACGGCGATTGCTGAGCATGTGAAGAGCAAAGCGAAGAATCCGACAATTTTGGTTGGCTATGACACGCGATTTTATTCCGAAGAGTTCTCGCAACTGGCGGTCGCGATTTTGCAAGAACATGGGATTCGAACCCTGTTGAGCGATACGTTTTCGCCGACGCCGGCGGTGGCCTATGAAGTCCTTCGGCGGAAGCTGGACGGCGCAGTGAATTTCACGGCCAGCCACAATCCAGCGCAGTACCACGGCCTGAAGTTTTCATCGGGCGACGCGGGCCCGGCGCTCCCGGAGGTGACGAAAGACATCGAAGCGCGTGTGGCAAAGTTGTTGGGCAAAAACGCGAACGAGCGAACAGTCAAAAGCAGGGCGGGAGAGAGGGGGCTCGGTGAGACCGCTCAATTGCGCGAAAACTACCTAAAGAGAATCGAAGAGTTGGTGCGCTTTGAAGCGCTGCGCAAAGCCAATGTGAAGTTCGTAGTGGATTTGCTGCATGGGTGCGGTGCCGGTTACCTCGATGGAGTCTTAGTCACGAATGGCATAAGCATCGAAGCGATGCGGACGGAGCGCGACTGCCTGTTTGACGGAACCGGGCCGGACGTTTCCGAAGAAAACCTTGCGCCGCTGCGCAAAGCGGTGCGCGCAGCGAAAGCCACGGCGGGACTGGCCACGGACGGCGACGCCGACCGGTTCGGCATCATCGATTACGACGGGACGTGGATCCAGCCGAACCATATTCTCGCGCTGGTCTACGACTATCTGGTGGAGACGCGAGGATGGAAGATGCCCGCGGCGCGTAGCGTAGCGACGACGGAAATGCTCGATGGCGTGGGGAACGCGCACGGGCAGAAGACGCTGCAGACGCCCGTGGGATTCAAGTACATCGGGCAACTCATCCGTGAAGACAAAATCGCGTTGGGAGGCGAGGAAAGCGCGGGGCTGACCGTGCGCGGACACATTCCGGAGAAAGACGGCATCCTGGCGTGCCTGCTGGTGGCGGAGATGATGGCAACGCGCGGGGCGACGTTGGGGGAACAGATTCGTCAACTCTTCAAGAAAATTGGAAGAGAATTCTGGCCGGTGCGGGAGAATCTCCACTTAAGCGAGGAACAGAAAGCAGCGGCGATCCGCAAAAGCGAAGAGGATGGGTCCAAGCTGCTCGGGCGGACAGTTTCCGCGGTTGACCGCACGGACGGCGCGAAGTTTACGTTCGATGACGGATCGTGGCTGCTTTTGCGCCTGAGCGGTACCGAGCCGCTGCTCCGCCTCTATGTAGAGGCGGAGAGTGAAGTGGAGTCGTCTCGACTGGTGCGGGAAGCGACCCAGTGGATTTTGAAAGGGTAGATCGATGAAGTCCAAGGCAAAGGCGGAGAAGCCTACTTTCTTTCAGCAATATGGGCGAGGGTTGCTGGGACTGTTTGTACTGACGCTTCTTGTGCACGACATTTTCGGAACCCACGGCTTTCTGGCGATGCGGCGCACACGCAATGAAATCGAAAAGGTGCAGACAGAGATCGAGCGGCTGAACAAGGAAAACCGGCAACTGGCCGATGAAGTGAAAGCGCTGAAGACCGACCCGCGTTACATCGAGAAAATCGCACGCGAGGATCTGGGGCTCGCAAAAGATGGAGAAGTGATCATCAAGATCCCGCAAGGGCAACTGCCGGAACAGAATCCGCCCGCGAAACCGTAGAGCGGTTTCTCTTGAATCGCGTGCGAATCAGAGACAGCAGCAGCATGGCGAGAAAGATCGCCAGCAGACCCAGGGAGGCCGTCAGAACGCTGCACTGGCCTTTCGGCAAGATCGAAAACCTTCCATAGACAAATTCGATGTGAACCCAGTAGACCAGCAAAGAAGTTTTTCCGAGCTGGATGATGGGGCTGAACTCTCTTTGCGCAAAACCCCAGCGGCACCACGCGTAAATCAAAAATAAAATGACGAGCAGAATGCCGCAGCGAATCAGAAAGAAATTAGGGCTGCTGTGCCAGTAGTCGTAGACCGCATAAAGACGCACGGGGGAAGAGTCAAAAAAAATAGAAAGCCCGCAAGCGAAGACGCCGGCGACGCCGAGCGCGGTGAAAGCGAGCGCCTCTTTGCGCCGGGCAACTTGCGTGAAGAGAAAAAAGCCGACGCCGAGCCCCGCAAACGCGAAGGCCGACCACGGGAAAAGTGGGAAGAGCCAAGGTTGCGGCTGATTGAAGATGTGTACGCCATTGATGTAGGACTCGAGCGGCCAAGGAAACCACCTGGGGCGGAGCGTGGTCCAAAGCGGTGGCGTCGCCATGGCAACAGCCGCAGCGGCAAGAAGAGCCCCGAGGATTCCACGAGTGCGGGACGCGGCGATGGCGATGAAGCGATCCGTGGAGTCTGTCGCGGTGAGCCAACAAAGCACGCCCATGAGAATCATCGAGAGGCCGAGGATGTTCAGTACGTCGACGCGAAGAAGATCGGTCCACGGAGACCAGGGGTAGCCGAGTGCAAACTCTTGCAGACGGAAGAGTAATCCCATGCCGAAAATTTCAGCCCCACGGCGAATGGTGGTCCCGGCAATAACGGAACGCGTAAGGTCTTTTTCGCGGAGGCGTTCCGTGATGAGCGCGAAGGAAATCCCCGCCAAAAAGATGAAGAGCGGGGCGGGAAAAGTTCCGCCGAGCTGAGACCAGACGTAGAGGGAAGATTTGCGCGCTTGTGGACTCAGCCACGAGTTGTAGCAATGGGTCTGGAACATCAGGACGCACGCGAGGCCGCGCATCCAATCGATGTAGGCGAGCCGGTCTGACGCCGACTGTGGCTTGAGCTGGATTTGGTCTGTCATGTCGATGCGTTAAAATGCTCGCTTGCCCACCACGCGCCAACTCGGACTCTTTTCCATGATTGGCCTTTGGGCGGCGCTGTGCTTTGCGGGAGCACTATACGCCTCCTGGCAGGGTTATGGCGGCCGGGAATTTGCGGCCACGCTGACGGTCTTCGCGATTTATCTCGCCGTGATGCTGCTGTTCGCCGCGCGCGGGTTTGCGGAAATGTTCTCCTCTCTCCTCGGAACCGGCAGCGGCTACCTGCTGGGAGTTGGCGCCTTTCTTGCATACCTGATTTACGCCGTGGGAACAAATAGTTTTGCGATGGCGCGCGTCGGCGCGGTGGCAGGACTTGTGTTCGTGCCGATTGCGCTGGCCGCGTCAGCGGGCCGCGCGGCGATGGGAGCGTGGCAGGACTACGTGACGCTCGCAGGGATGTGGGTGGTGGTCAAGCCACTTCCGAATCCCTGGGGATTTTCGCTATCGCATTGGTTGTGGCCGTATCCCGGCGGTAGGTTGGCCTATGTGTTCACGGTGTCGTTGGCACTCAACGTAGCGCTGGCGGCGTTCGTGTTAGTGCGCGGATTCAGTGGCATCGGGTACTCGATCGGATGGGACCGGCGCTGGGGACTATACATTTTCGGGAGCTTCCTGCTGCTAGGCTGCATCGTGATACCGTTAGGCATAGCAATCCGTTTCATTCAATTCTCACCAAACTGGGCGGAATGGAAATCACTTCTCCTCCTGGCGACGGGCATTCTGTTTTTTACTGCATGGCCGGAGGAGTTCCTTTTTCGCGGGTTGCTGCAAAACATGCTTACGAAGTCGGCGAAGAGCGATCTGGCGGGATGGTGGACCGCTTCGGTGCTGTTTGGATTTTCGCACATCACGAACCTGGGCTTTCCCAACTGGCGCTATGTGTTGCTCGCGTCGATTGCTGGAATTTTTTATGGGTGGACGTGGCGAAAGAGCGGGTCCATTTTTGCCTCGGCAATCGCGCACGCGCTGGTGGACTTGACATGGCATTTCCTCTTCCGCACGCTGTGAAAACGCTTAGCGGAATGGTGTTAGCGGAGATAGAATCTCAATCTCTTGCCAACAGGAGTTCGAACTCGAGGCAGACAATAGAGAGGACGAAAAAAGGAGCGGCGCACGCGCGTTCCATGCGTCTAAAGTAAAGGCCACGGAACGTGGCTTGAGTTTCGCAGCTTAAGAAAATGCTCAATGACAACTCATGGGAGGAATTGCAGAATGCGAACCAGAGTAGCGCTGCTCGGTGTGTTGTGCCTAGTCCTTGCGAGCACGGGAATTGCGCAGACAAAGGAAATTGACATTCCCTTTGAGAAATTCGTGTTGAGCAACGGCCTGACAGTGATCGTGCATGAAGACCATAAAGCGCCGATCGTGGCGGTAAACGTGTGGTACCACGTCGGTTCGAAAAATGAAAAGCCGGGGAAAACGGGATTCGCGCACTTGTTCGAACACCTGATGTTCGGCGGTAGCGAACACGCGCCAGGGCGCTACATCGATGCCATGGAAAAAATCGGGGCGACCGACCTGAACGGTACGACAAATCCCGACCGGACGAATTATTTCGAGAATGTGCCGACCTCGGCGCTCGATTATACGCTGTGGCTCGAATCCGACCGCATGGGGCACCTGCTGGGCGCGTTCGATGAAAAGACGCTTACGTTGCAGCGCGGCGTAGTCCAAAACGAAAAACGCCAGGGGGAAAACCAGCCCTACGGCGTGACGCGGCAATTGCTCACGCAAAACACCTATCCCGCCGGGCATCCGTATTCGTGGACGACGATCGGGGACATGGCGGACCTGGACGCAGCGTCACTGCAGGACGTGAAAGAGTGGTTCAAGACGTATTACGGACCGTCGAACGTCGTGGTGGTGCTGGCGGGAGACATCGACGCCAAAACCGCGAAGGAAAAAGTCCAAAAATATTTCGGCGACATTCCGCCGGGACCCCCGGTGGCACACCAGGAGGTGTGGGTCGCGAAAATGACCGGGACGCACCGGCAGAAAGTGCAAGACCGGGTACCGCAGGCGCGAATCTACAAAGTGTGGAACATTCCCGAGTTCGGGAGCGCGGATGAGGATTACCTGGATCTGGTGAGCGATTGCCTGAGCCAGGGAAAGACTTCGCGTCTGTTCAAGCGCCTGGTGTACGACGATCAGATCGCCACGGATGCGAGTGCCCTTATAGATCCGCGGGAAATTGGCGGGCAATTCCGGATTCAGGTTACCGCGCGTCCGGGGCAGGACCTGGGGCAAGTGGAAAAAGAGACGGACGAAGAGCTGGCGCGATTCTTGAAAGACGGTCCGACGCAGGAAGAGCTGCAGAGGGCAAAGGCGCAGTACGAGGCGAATTTTATTCGAGGGATCGAGCGCATTGGAGGGTTCGGAGGAAAATCCGACCGGCTGGCAATCAACCAGGTATTTCTCGGACGGCCTGATGCATATAAGGAAACGCTTAAGCGCGTGAGGGAAGCGACGCCCGAAGACTTAAAAGCTGCGGCGGATCGTTGGCTGTCCGACGGCGTATACATTCTGGAGGTGCATCCCTTCCCCGAGTACAAAGAGACGGCTGCCGGAGCGGACCGTTCGAAGGCTCCGGACACGGGCACGCCGCCTGCGCTGAAACTGCCCAAGCTGCAACGCGCGACGCTTTCGAATGGGCTGAAAGTAATCCTCGCCGAACGCCACGAGGTGCCACTCGTGAATTTCTGGCTGGCGACGGATGCGGGGTACGCCGCGGATCAACTCGCCTCACCCGGAACCGCCAGCATGACGATGGCGCTGCTCACGGGCGGCACGAATACTCGGAACGCGCTGGAAATCAGCGACCAACTCGCTTTGCTGGGAGCGCAACTCCAGGCGTATTCAAATCTGGATTTGTCGATTGTGCGGCTTTCGGCGCTCAAGGCGAAGCTGGATTCTTCGCTGGAATTGTATGCGGATGTGATCTTGCATCCGTCATTCCCGGAATCCGATTTCAAGCTGCAGCAGAAACAGCAACTGGCGGCAATCAAGCGCGAGCAGAACACGCCGACGCAAATGGCGCTGCGCGTTTTTCCCGGATTGATTTACGGAGCGGGGCACCCGTACGGAAATCCGCTGACCGGATCGGGAACGAGCGAGAGCGTTGCGAAATTGACGAGAGAAGATCTCGCCAAATTTCACCAGTCATGGTTCAAGCCGAACAACGCGACGCTCGTGATCGTTGGGGACACGACGCTGGCGGAAGTGACGCCGAAGCTCGAGAAATTGCTCGCGGCGTGGAAACAGGGACAAGTTCCGAAGAAGGACGTGAAGACCGTGCCGCTGGCGACGAAATCGGTGGTCTACCTGATGGATAAGCCAGGCGCGCTGCAATCTGTGATCATAGCCGGGAGCGTAGCGCCGCCAACCGGGAATCCCAAAGAAATCGCCATCGAAGCGATGAACGACGGGTTGGGAGGAATGTTTTCCTCGCGGCTGAATTCGAATCTGCGCGAGGACAAGCATTGGTCGTATGGCGTTCGTACGTTCCTCAATGACGCGCGGGGGCAGAGACCGTTCATCGCGCTTTCGCCGGTGCAAACCGACAAAACGAAGGAATCCATGGCGGAGATGAACAAGGAGTTTCGCGGCATCGTTGGGGATCGCCCGCTGAGCGGGGAGGAGCTAAAAACCGTTCAGGACAGCGAAACGCTCAGCCTGCCGGGGTCGCGCGAGACGCTGAATTCAGTGGGCGGATCGATCATTGACCTGGTGCAATTCGGGTTGCCGGACGATTACTACGAAACATTCGCGGGGAAGGTGCGGGCGCTGAAGACAAATGATGTGGAGGATGCAGCGAAGACAGTGGTGCACCCGGACAACCTGATTTGGGTGGTGGTAGGCGACCGCGCGAAGATCGAGGCGGGAATCAGAGAGCTGGGGTACGGGGAAGTAAGACTTCTGAACGCCGAGGGGAAGCCCATGTAAAGGGGCGGCCGCAGGCAGCGAGAGTGGGTGGCGGCGGGCAACCATTCCCGGAGAACAGCTATCTGTTAGTTATGGTGTTCTTTTAGCCAGCCGGTTAAGTTCGAGTCAATTGCACGCAAATCTGCTACCTGGGTGGGTCAATCGACAAATGAGACTAGGCTACCGAAGTATTTTCATCTTTGTGGCGGCTCCGCTGCTTGTGTTGGCGGGAGCGCGCACGGCGAGCGCGCAAACGCAAGGCGTCAGGGCACGAATAACCGAAGCAATCGATGAGACGAATCTGGTGCGGCTGCGCGGGAACGTGCATCCGCTGGCGCGGGCGGAGTTCGACCAGGGAGTGGTGGCGGATTCTCAGCCGGTGAACCGGATGCTGCTGCTGTTGCAGAGGAGTCCGGAGCAACAAGCGGCGCTGAGCGCTTTGATGGAAGAGCAACTGACGAAGAGCTCGCCGAATTTTCACAAGTGGCTGACGCCGGAAGAGTTCGGGAAACAATTTGGGCCGGCGGATGAGGACATTCAAGCGGTGACGGCGTGGCTGGGCTCGCACGGTTTCCAGGGGATGAAGGTGGCGAAGGGCCGGACGACGATCGAGTTTTCCGGCAACGCCGCGCAGGTGCGAGACGCGTTTCGCACGGAGATGCACCGGTTTGCAGTGAAAGGCGAAGAGCATGTCGCCAACGTGAGCGATCCGCAGATACCTGCGGCTCTCTCGCAGGTTGTAAGAGGAGTGGTCTCACTGCACAATTTCCGGAAGACGCCGCACGTGCATCCCGTGGGGATGTTCCGGCGGGTGAAGGCGACCGGGGAATTGAAGCCGCTGTTTACGTTTACTCCCAACGGCGGAACGCAACAGTTTGCAGTTGGACCGCCTGATTTTGCGACGATTTACGACGTGCCGAACGGCGTGGTTCCGCTGAACGGCCGGACCCAACTGGATGGCACAGGTCAGACGATCGCAATCGTCGGCCGGACAAATATTAATCTCCAGGACGTGGCCGATTTCCGGAACCTTTTCGGACTGCCAGCGAATCCGCCCCATGTCATCTTGAATGGGCCGGACCCCGGGAATGCGGGGGGCGGCGAGGAGTTGGAGGCAGACCTCGATGTGCAGTGGTCAGGGGCGGTAGCGCCGAACGCAACGATCGATTTTGTTGTAACGGAAATTCCGCAGACGAACGCCAGCGATGGAGCAGACCTGTCTGCTCTCTACATTGTGGACAACAATCTGGCACCGGTGATGAGCGAAAGCTTCGGTAGTTGCGAATTGGCGCAAGGGACCGCGGGTAATCAATTTCAAAATGCCCTGTGGGAGCAAGCAGCGGCACAAGGCATCTCTGTCACGGTGGCGACAGGCGACAATGGCTCGGCGGACTGCGATGGCGGCACGGAGACCTCGGCCGCCCAGGGACTCGCAGTCAGCGGCACGGCATCGACGCCGTTCAATGTGGCAGTAGGCGGTACGGATTTTGACGACGTGAGCAACACGTCGACGTTTTGGCAAACGACAACGACTACGAGCACCGCTCCGGTGCCAGCGTCGGCCAAAGGATATATTCCAGAAACCACCTGGAATGATTCGTGCGCTGCGAGTGGGCTCACGAGTTGCAGTTCAGTGAACAGCAATGGCAACGACCTCGTGGCGGGAAGCGGAGGGCCGAGCAGCTGCATTAGTTCGGATGGGCAGAATCTGTCGACCTGTACCGGCGGATATGCGAAACCGACGTATCAAAAGCTGGCTGTGCCTGGAATTCCCGCGGACGGAGTACGCGATATTCCGGATGTATCCCTTTTTGCGAGCGATGGAAATCACAACAGTGCGTACATCGTTTGCCAGGCGGACACGAATCCCGCGGGACAAACAGGGTCGTGCAACCTCAATTCCCCGTTTCAAGATTTTGTGCTGGTTGGAGGAACATCAGGTTCGACGCCGTCGTTCGCGGGAATCCTGGCGCTGGTGAACCAGAAAACCGGGCAGCGCCAAGGGAATGCGAACGCGGTATTGTACCAGTTGGCTGCTGCCGAAACCTTTGCCAATTGCAATTCGAGCAGCCGGACAAACCCAGCCGCACCATCTAATCCGGCGTGTGTCTTCAACGACATCACAAATAAAGCCACCAAGAGCACCATATCGGTCGCGTGCATGGCCGGCTCTCCCAATTGCAGCAATACGGGAAACAGCGGCTTCGGAGTGCTTGTGGATCCCAAAAACAAGTCATCGGAAGCCTGGAACGCAGGGGTCGGCTATGACTTGGCGACGGGCCTTGGATCGGTGGATGCAACGAACCTGTTAAACACTTGGGGTTCCATAAGCCGCACAAACCCGGCGGTGACGCTAACTAGCAGCACGGCCTTTCCAATCGCGCATGGGGCACTTGCAAGCTTCACGGTGACAGTGTCAGGTTCTGCCACCGGAGACGTGTCGTTGATCGCGCAGCCGAGCGGCTTCCCAGAAGTTGCGATTGGACCGTTTACGCTGGTTGGCGGTGCGACTACCTTTTCAACGAACCTCCTGCCGGGTGGGGCTTACACGGTGGTCGCTAGCTACGGGGGTAGCGCGTCGTTTGGCGTGAGCGATTCGACGCCGATTCCTGTTACGGTAACTCGTGAAGGCAGCCAAGCGACAATCGGGATTGTAACCTTTGACCCCAACACGAACGCAATCACGAATACAAACGCCACCAGCGTGGTGTATGGCTCGTCCTATATCTTCAAAATCGGAGTGACCAACAAGTCAGCAACGCCATGCGCACCATCCACGGGCACGGTTGCCGTTAATCCACTTCCTTGCCCGACGGGACAGATAAGCGTCACCGACGCGGGTAAGGCGTTGAACGATTTCAACGGAGGGAACACCGCGAATTTGAGTAACCAGGGCATCGCGGAAGATCAGCCCATTCAGTTGCCTGTTGGCGGCCATAAGTTGCAGGCAGCCTACGCTGGGGATGATAGTTTTATGCCGAGTCAATCGACCGTCGATACGATCACCGTCACGCAAGCGGGGACGACGACGGCGGTTACGGTGAGCCCGGGTTCGATTACGTCGGGAGCCACGGTGACGCTGACCGCGACAGTGACATCAACACAGTTCAGCGGCGACGCTCCCGGAGCTCCCGGCGGAAAGCTGCAGGCCACACCCGTACAATTTCTGAACGGTACAACACCGATTAGCGGGACCGTGCAGCTTACTCCGTCTTCTGGATCTGCGAATGGCCCTCAACTCACCGCGACGCTGACGACAACGATTTCGGCGCTGGGGCTGCCGGAGAGACCTTCGCCGTGGCGGCCACGTGTTCCGCCGGGCGCCTACTGGGTGCTGGCTGCGTGCGCGGCGATTTATGGCATCTTCTTCTGGAAGATGCCTTCCCCGAGACGGCGCGGCTACGCGTATGCGGGGCTGGTGCTGTTCGCGCTGACGGCCGCCGGGATTGCCGGTTGCGGGGGTGGAGGCGGCAGCAGCACGCCGCCCCCTAGAACAGTAACCATCACGGCGAAGTTCGCCGGGGACACGAATTACACAGCGTCAAGCGGGGCAACGACTGTTTCAGTACAATGAGGGGGAAGGGGGTACCTACCCCCGGTGTTTTGCACAAAGAGTGCGCTAGTTATTGAAAATAGGCGACTTAACAAATCGCTTCCCGCCAAAGAGTGCGTAACTTTATCAAATCACTCAACTTATAGGTTGTTTGTTTTCAACTTGTGGCAGAAGAGTGCTTAAGCTATTGAAATCACGAGGAATTGCGGAACAACTTTGGGACGACAAAGATACCGCGAAGGGCGGGATCTGACACGAAAAAAACGGATTAAGCACCTACCGGCAAGTCGCAGAATTGCCTAAAAGGGACAGTATCACACTATGGACGGCTAGTCAAGAGAATTTTGCCAGTGGGCCAGATTCCGAGTTGCCGACAAGCCGCTCGTTGCCCTTGCGCCTAAGGACGGCACAGTCCAGCTCAGGGTAGCTTGTCGAAAAAGAGATAAAGGGCGGCAATCCGGCCATCGCGGGCAATAATGAAGTCGGTCCCGGCGTAAGCTGGCGCCTCACCAGGGCGGCCCGCTACCCATCGGACCCGCCCGCCGTCGCCCGCTTCCTCGGGTTCGGCAATTGGCTGATATCGAAAGTCAAGGTGGGTAGCCCTGATCTCGCCCGCGATGCGGTCGATCTCGTCGCGGCCACGATAGACTCCCTTGCTGGGATCGTAGAACACGCCATCTTCGGTGTAGAGCTCCTGAACGGCCGCGCGGCGGCGCGCGGGGTCGTTTTCACCGAAGACTTCTTGAAGATTGCGAATCAGCAAGGTCGATATGCTGTATGGCATGACTTGTCTCCTCTCGGCATCGAGTGCGGCTTGCGATATCTCGACCCGGAACGGCTCTATTAGCTCGGCGAGGCTGCGCATCGCCACAAGATGACTACGTCTTGAGCAATGTGTCGAGCACTGCGGGCCACCGATACTCGAAGTCGCTGTCTCGTTGGAGTCCGCGCTTTAATAGAGCTTGGATTCGCTGCTGCGTTTCAGGCCAAGTCAGCGCGGTCTCAAAAGAAGTGATGGAGGCGAGGAGCCGGTCGGCGGACGGCAACGAGACATGGTTGACGAGATTCTTCGCGGCGGCGATGGCACGCCGGTCGAAGGAGGCGATCCGGCGCGCGAGCGCGGCGACGAAACCGTCCAGTTCGGCGTCCGGAAGTGCCCGGTTGACGTATCCGTATCGTTCCGCGGTGTCGCCGTCGAAATCGTTCGCGCCGAGAATGATTTCGAGCGCCCGACCGCGACCGACCAAATGTGGAAGACGTTCCGTACCGCCGCCGCCGGGATGCAGTCCCACCCCGACTTCGGGTTGGCCGAGTCGCGTGTTCTCGCGCGACGCGAAGCGCATGTCGCAGGCGAGGACGAACTC